>Ga0209172_10000031_pt1 | contig 397925 bp, 338 predicted proteins | sample LarsenN4metaG_FD_184113 | JGI IMG/M metagenome (GOLD analysis project Ga0209172, IMG submission 184113) | Hot spring sediment bacterial and archeal communities from British Columbia, Canada, to study Microbial Dark Matter (Phase II) - Larsen... ... | reverse complement strand
CACTGTGGACGTTCATCCGGGGCTCCTCCCTGTTCGGTTTGGAATGGCGTCAGACACCACCCAAAGTCCGTCAGAAGGACCCCGGTTGAACAGCTACTCAGTGGGAACAACCTGGTGAGACTCCACACCTAGCCGCGGATCCAGCCCATGACATCGAGCGGACCGGTGCGGCGCGCGCTCGCCTCGACGTCGCCGCGGTGGCGGTCGAAGAGCTGCTGGCCGCGCGCCATCTGCTCGTCGAAGGCGGCGCGCAGTGCGCTCGCGTCGAGCCGCCGGCCGCCCGCGTAGTAGCGCTTCGCCACCATGCCGAGGCCGTAGGTGGTCGCGAAGGTGATGGCCGGGCCGGCCGCCGCGCTCGCCAGCTTGCCGGCGCCCTTGCCGGCCACCTTCTTCACGGCCTTGCCGAGGAACTTGCGCGCGAACTGCTCGACGACCTGGGACGTCATGCCGATGCCGACCGTGCCGAGGAAGTCCTGCACGTGGCCGCGGTCCAGGGTGAAGCCGTAGCGCTTGCCGATCTCGTAGGTCATGCGCATCTGGAGCGGGATGATGGCGAGCGTCGAGAGGTTCTGCGGCAGGAGCTCGAGCCCGCCCGCGAGGATCGCGTGGCGCAGCACGAGCCCGTCCACCTCGGCCTCGCGCGGATCGGGCGCCGCGCCGCCGGGCGCGCCGGCGGCGGCCCCGGCCATCGCCGCGGCCGCGGCCGGGACGAGCGGGGCGGGCGCGGGCGGGAGCGCCGTGCCGACCGCGACGGGGCCCGCCGCCGCGGCCGGCGCGGCCGCCGGGGGCGCGGCGTGCGCGACCGCCGCCGGCGCGGCCGCTTCGAGCGGCGCGCTCGCGAGCGCCTCCGCGTCGCGCATCACGCGCTCGGCCTGCGCGGCGCCGAGCCCGAGGGCCGCGCGCAGCCGCTCGAGGTAGGCGCGCTCGGCGTCGCTCGCGGCGCCGTCCGCGTCGCACACCGACACCGCCAGCTCGTAGGCGAGGGCGCGCAGCTCGGAGCTGCCGAGGGCCGCGGCCTCGTCCTCGAGCGCGATCTTCTTCAGCACGACGCGGTGGTAGACGGAGGCGGTGGCGCCGCCCCCGATGCTCTCGAAGATCTCCTTGAGCTGGTCGCGCTCGCGGTCCGCCTTCGATCCGTCGGCGAACGCGGCCATCAGGCACAGCGCGGCCACCGCCTCCCGTTCACGATCCGTCATCGAACGACCTCCGTGGTTGCCCGCGCGCCGATGGGCGGCGGCGGTTCATGGGTGGCGCGGGCGCGGCCCGCGCCGGCGGCCGGGAACAGTCAGCGCGTCACGGCCCAGCGCGTCGTGGCCGTCGCGCCGCCCGCCGTGACCCGCACGAAGTAGAGCCCGGCGGGGAGCACCCGCCCGTCCGCCGCGCGCGGCGCGATCGTCCAGCGCACGGTGCCGGCGGCGCGCTCGCCGAGGTCGCCGCCGTCCATGCGCCGGCCGGCGGCGTCGAGCACCTCCCAGCGCACCCGCGCCGGCGCCGGCAGCGCGAGCGACACCTCGGCCGGGCCGCGCGCCGGCGAGGGGCGCGGGGCCGAGAGCGCGAGGCGCGCCGGGGCCGGGTCCGCGGACGGGCCCGCCGGCACGTCCACGACGCGCATCGTGTCGGCGAGGAGCGCCACCTGGATGTGGAACGCGCCGTCGCCGTGGAGCTCGACCTGCTCGGTGAGCGCGAGGTTGCGGCGGTCGGCGGCCTCGTGGCTCGGCGCCGGGTTGAAGGCGACGCCCGCCGACCAGTCGAGCCGCGCCGCGCCGCCGCGCGTGTTGAGCAGCTTGTAGGCGCGCGGGCCCGGGAACCACGCCTGCAGGTTCTGCTGGCCGCGCAGCGCCAGGTCGAGCGGATTGGGCGAGAGCCCCAGCCGCACGTAGAGCGGCCCCGGGACGGTCTCCTCGTACTCGGCCACCAGCGCGCTGAAGGGCATCGGGAGCGGCGACTCGGGCAGGGAGATCGCGGGGTAGAGCCCGATCGTCTTCACCACCTTGCCGTCGGGGCTCGTGAAGCGCCAGCGCGCCGCGCCCTCGGGCGCCACCGCGTACGGGGCGTCGGCGTAGAGGCCGCCGTTCATGTCCTTGAACCCCGAGCAGCGGTTGGCGGAGGCGTCGGCGTACTCCTCCTCGCCGGGGGCGGAGGGGTTGGTGAAGGGCGCGCCGATCACCACCATCGCGTCGTTCTCGGCCGCGTTCCAGGCGGCGGCCAGCACGCAGCGGCCGCCGTAGCGCTCGAACACGGCGAAGGCGTGGCCGTCCTGCAGCACGTACTCCGCCTCGCCGTCGAAGTCGAGGTCGGCGGCGCGGCGCGGCGCGAGGAGCGGTCCCGCGCCGGTGCGCACGCTGTCGGCCCAGCGCGCGGCGGCGGCGTAGAGGCCGGCCTTGCGCACGTGGTTCTGGAGCCGCAGCGCCCAGGTGTTGAGCCCGTCCCACGAGTTGTCCGGGAACAGCCACGCGCCGTAGCAGTTCGAATCCTGGTAGTTGTTCTGGTCCTCCTCGTGCCACGCGGTCTCGTAGATCATGGTCAGGTACGAGGCCACGCCGAGGTCGCGCAGGCGCCCGGCCGGCGCGCTCTCGAGCGCCGCCCACGCCTCGTGCATGAGCGTGCCGGGGGTGTTGAGGTCGCCGTGCTTCATGCCGCTCGGCAGCGGCGGGCCGTCGCTCGCCGGCGTGGTGCCCCGGCGGTGGTAGTCCCCCTGCTCGCCGGTGATGACCGGCACGAGGTCGTAGAAGCTCTGCTCGTTCCCCGCGAAGCCGGCGTTCCGGTTGTAGTACCAGGAGTGGTACGAGTCCTCGCTGGCGTGCTTGAGCCACTCGTAGGTCTGGAGGCTCAGGTCGTGGCGGTACCCGTGGTCGACGACGAACGCCGACGGGTTGGCGAGCGCCGTGTCGAGCAGGTCGCGCAGGTTCGAGATCCGCACCCACGGCCGGTTGGCGAGCCAGCGGATGGTGTTGTGGTACTGGATCGGGTTGTTGTTCGGCACCGGCGCGCCGGCCATCGGGTCGAACGACTTGCCCGCCAGCGCCTCCCAGTCGTCGAACACCACGACGATCTCGCTCGCGTTGCCGTACAGCGCCTTCTGCAGCAGCGAGTAGCGCGTGTCCATGACCGCGCCGCCGTCGTGATTGCCGAACTTCCCCTGGTCCTCGCGGTCGTTGATCATGAAGCAGTAGACGCCGTTGATGCGGTGCACCTTGTGCCGGTAGCCCTGGTCGGGCGTGCACGACTCGCCGGGGTGGAACCACCAGTGGAGGTGCGTCACCTCGTCGAGCACGGTCGCCGCGTAGGGGCTGGCCGCGATGTCCTCGAACGTGTGCCCGTCGAGCGGCGCGAGCCCGGTGCTCAGCGAGCGGATGACGCGCTCCGGCGTGTGCATGACGCGCGCCTCGGCGGCCGACACGCCGAACACCTCGCGCATCACCGAGTCCTTGAGCGCGATCGAGGCGGCGTTCACCGGCCCCTCGAAGTACGGCATGATGTGCTCCGCGAACACGCCGCCGATGAGCGAGCCCGGCGTCTGCGTCTGATCCGCGTCCACGAACTCGCGGATGCGCGCCAGGAACGACGGCCCGTCCTGCGGGTCCGCCGCCCCGCCCGGCCGCTTCGCCCAGTTCACCGCCACCACCAGCGAGCCGCTCGGATGGATGTTGAGCGGTACGCGGAAGATCTCGTGCGTGTCGAGCGTGCGCAGGAAGCCGGTGCCGCCGGCGATCCCGGTGCTGGCGGGTCCCTCGTAAATGTGCGCGCCGATGTCGTCGGCCTGGTTCACGGACTGGTTGCCGTGCGCGATGGACGCGTAGTAGACGAGGCCCGCCGTGGCGTTCGAGGCGGTGCCGCCGTGGAGCGTGCCGTCGGAGCAGCCACGATCGTCGTCTTCGACGGCGTCCGCGATGTCGCTCGAGCGACCGCCGCCGCTGCAGTTGCTCTCGGAGCCATCCCGGGCGGTGAAGACCTGCAGGGTAAACGGCGCCACGCCGTCCCAGCCGGCGTCGAGCAGGGCCTGCTTCTTGATTCCGAACTCAACCGCGTCGAGCTGGCTGTTGAACCACGCGCCGAGGTAGGCGTTGGTGATCGTGCCGAAGGACTGGTCGTAGAGACGGTAGTGGACGCCGGAGACCGTGCCGGTGCTGTAGACGCCGAGGCACAGCTCCCACGGCCGGTCGGTCTGCACGTCGAGGAAGTCGGGCATCCACGGCTGCCCGCCGGCGGCGCAGTCGATCGCCACGTACACGTCGAGGCCGCCGTTCTCGGCGCCGAGCGCGAGGTCGTAGAGGTCCACGCGGAAATAGACGTTCTCGCCCTCGACCCGCGAATAGACCGCGACGATGTCGCGCGAGTCGTCGAGGCCATCGCCGAAGCTGTAGGTCGCGTCGCCGAGGCCCGCGTCGTCGAGCGCGCGCAGGTCGGCGTGCGTCCAGTCCTGGAAGTCCTCGTACCAGGTGACGCCGGCGCGGTCGGTGCCGCGCGCCGGGCCGGGGCCGATGGTGATGGGGGCGGCCGCGAGCGGCGGCGCCGGGAGCAGCAGGGCGCAGGCCGCGGCGAGCGCGATGCGCGCGCCGAGCACGACGCGTGAGGCGAAGCGAGCGACCACCGCAGGTCTCCTCGAAATTGTGTCGGGTGCGGACACGGCCAATGATCGCGCACGATTCTAGCGAAAGCCCCCGCGCGGAGGCACCGTGCGGGGGCCGTTCAACCTTGTGCGCTCCGGCGGGGCGCGCCGCTTCAGGCGTCGGCGGGCGGCGCCGTCTCGTCCGCGAGGGCGCGGATCTCGAACCGCGGCGGGGCTTCCATGTGCTTCTTGACCGCGCACTGCTCGGCGGCGCGCACGAGTGCGGGGCGGTACTTCTCCGGGAAGTCCTCCGGCACGTGGATGTCGAGCCGCACGGCCGTCACCATGCCCGTCGCGCGGTCCACGTCGTGGCGCTGGACGAGGCGGATGCCCTCGGTCGGCAGCCCGCGCTGCCGGCAGAAGCCGAGCACGTAGATGCCGGCGCACGTGCCGAGCGAGGCGAGGAAGGTGGCGAAGGGGGTGGGGGCGGAGCCGTCGCCGCCGCCGTGCGCCGGCTGGTCGGTGCGCACGGTGTAGGGGCCGAACGAGGCGTCCACGCGGGCGCCGCCGGGAAAGCGGATCGTCATCTCCATCGGTGCGTTCCTTTCAAGGCGGGCGGGGGCCCGCCGGACGGGTCTCGCATGGTGGGAGCCGCGAGGCCGGCGGAGGATTCGCGGCGCGGCGCGCCCCGCGGGCCGCGGCCGCGCCCGGCGGGCGGGCGCCGGGTGCGGGCGGCTCGGGCGCGGGCGCCGGCCGCGGCGCGCGCCGCCGCCGCCCCGCATGCGCTACCCTGCCGCCGCCGTGAACTCGACCCCCTCCGCGCCGGGCGGGCGCCGCGCGCTCGCCATCGTGCTCGCCACGCTGCTGCTCGACACCATGGGCTTCGGCATCGTGGCGCCCGTCATGCCGGACCTGATCGTGGAGCTCACCGGGCTGTCGCTCGGCGAGGCGGCGCGCGCCTCCGGCTGGCTCATGGGCACCTTCGCGGCCATGCAGGCGCTGTTCGGCCCGGTCATGGGCGGTCTCAGCGACCGCTTCGGGCGGCGCCCGGTGCTGCTCTTCTGCCTGGCCGCGTTCGGCCTCGACTACCTCGTCATGGGGCTCGCGCCGACCTTCGGCTGGCTGTTCGCGAGCCGCGCCGTGGCGGGCGTCGCCGGCGCCTCGTTCGTGCCGGCGAGCGCCTACATCGCGGACATCACGCCGCCCGAGCGGCGCGCGCGCAACTACGGCCTGATCGGCGCCATGTTCGGGCTCGGCTTCACCCTCGGGCCCGCGATCGGCGGGCTGCTCGGCAGCCACGGCACGCGCGCGCCGTTTTTCTTCGCCGGCGGCCTCGCGCTCGTGAACGCCGCGCTCGGAGGGTTCCTGTTGCCGGAATCGCTGCCCGCGGACCGGCGCCGGCCGTTCCGCCTGGCGCGCGCCAACCCGCTCGGCACGTTCGCCGCCCTCGCGCGCTACCGCGGCGCGCTGCCGCTCTTCGCCGCGTGGTTCCTGTGGATGCTCGCGCACCAGTCGTACCCGTCCACGTGGGCGTTCTACACTCAGCTCCGCTTCGGGTGGAGCGAGCACGCCATCGGCCTGTCGCTCTCGCTCGCCGGGTTCAGCATGGCGGTCTCGCAGGCGCTGCTGACGCCGCGCCTCGTGCCGGCCCTCGGCGAGCGACGCGCCATCCTGCTCGGGCTCTCGGTCGGGCTCGCCGGCTTTCTCGCGACGGCGCTCGTGCCGCAGGGCTGGATGCTCTATCCGGTCATGGCGCTGTTCGCGCTGCAGAGCCTCGTGTTCCCGTCCATGAACTCGGCGCTGTCGCGCGCCGTGGCGGCGACCGAGCAGGGCGAGCTGCAGGGCGCCGTCGCCAGCCTGCAGAGCGTGGCGGCGATCCTCGCGCCGCCGCTCCTGACCGGCGCGTTCGCGCACTTTTCGCGCGAGGGCGCGGCGCCGCGCGTGCCGGGCGCGCCCTACCTGCTCGCCGCGGCGTGCGCGGCGGGCGCGATCGCGATCGTCGCGACCGTCGCCGGCCGGCTGTTCGCGCGCGCCGCGGCGGCGCGCGCGGGGGCGGCGCCGGCGGGCGGCGCCGCGCCGCCCGCCGCTAGCGGAGATCGAACGACAGCCCCCAGTTGATCTTGAGCTGTCGGTACTCGGTCACGTGGTGGTACTTGAGCTCGATGAAGTTGTGCACGCGGTTCGTGATCGGGAACGTCACGCCGCCGAGCGCGGCGAGCCCGCCCTTGACCACCGAGTCCTGCTCGCGGTCGAGCCCGAGGGCGGGCGCATGGACCTCGCTCGAGAGGAAGTGGAGCCCGAACCCGGCCCCGACGTACGGAGACCACGCTTCGCGCCGGAACGCGTAGCGCGCGTCCACCGCCAGCGTCGCGTCGCGCCGCGAGGTCTCGATGCCGAACGGCTGCACCGTGCTGCGGTTCCGCCAGTACTCGACCGACGGCATGATCTCGACGCCGGGCACGAGGCGCACCGAGGCGAGCCGGGCGCGCAGCCCGAGCCCCGAGAATGAGGACTGCCCCTCCTGCATGACCGTGGCGGACATGGCGTCGAGGCCGGTGAGGCCGCCCGCGGCGGCGGCGGGGCGGGAGGAGGCGAGGGCGCAGAGCGCGAGGAGCGCGGGCAGGGCGGACATCCGCCACGACGAACGACGCATGGGCTCTCCTTCGAGGATCCATCCTCGAGCGGGGAACAGTCCGTGTCGCAAGGGAGCGCTGAGGGGCGCATGATACCGGTGCTCCCCCGGCGGTGCCAGCGGGAAGCGGCGCGCCCGGCGGAAGCGGCGTGCGCAGCCCGGCACGCCGCTCCGCGGCAGGTCCCCCGCGCCGGAGGCGCCCCGCCGCGCGTCAGCGCACGGCGATGCCGAGCGCGCTGTCGCGCCAGCGCGCGAGGGGCCGCCAGTCGAGTCCGGTGGCGGCGGCCATGTCGGCGGTCTGCGCCTCGGGTCCGAAGATCCAGATGCGACGCCCGGCGTCGGCCCACGCCGCGAGCGATTCGCGCGTGACGGCGACGCGCGCCACCGCGGCCGGGTCGTCGAAACGCGTCTCGCGCGGCACCTCGAGCAGCCGCACCGTCTCGCCGAGCGCGAAGGGGATGCCGGCGTTGAAGCGCGCGAACAGCACCACGGGCTCGCTCGGCCGTCGCTGATCGGCGAGCAGGCGCGCGACGTGGCGGGGCGAACCGAGCCGCGACTCGTGCGGGGCGAGCCCGGCGGCGAGCGCCACCCACGCCAGCGTCACCAGCAGCGCGCCGTGGGCGATGCGTCCGCGCGCCACCCACGACGCCGCGAGCAGCAGGCAGGCGAGTCCGACGTGGACGCCGGGCGGCAGCGCCGCGCGCGCCGGCGGCGCGAGGCCGGCGAGCGCGCCGAGCGCGGAGGGCCCGTGCACCCAGCCCGCAACGGCGAGCATGGCGAGCAGCCCGGCGGTGGCGAGGCGCGCGGGCGCGGCCGGCGGCGCGAGACCGATGCCGGCGAGCAGCGCCGCCGCCGGCAGCGCCGGCAGCAGGTAGGCGGGGAGCTTGGAGCCCGAGAACGACAGCACGACGAGCGGCACGAGGAGCCACGCGAGCAGCAGCCGCGCCTCGGCGCGCGCCCGCTCGCGCCACGCGCGCGCGAGCCCGGCGAACAGCGCCGGCGTCCACGGCGCGAGCCCCGCGAGCAGCACCGCGACGAAGTACCCGGGCGGACCCGGCCGTCCGTGCGCGGTGGTCGCGTAGCGCGCCCACAGTTGATCGCCGAGCCAGTGGGCGGCGAGCCCGGGCGTGGTCGCCGCGAGCCACGCGTACCAGCCGAGCCCGAGCGCGGCCGCCAGGGCCCAGCCCCACGCCGGTCCGAGCAGCCGGAGGGTGCCGCGTTCGCGGCCGAGCGCGGCGGCCGCGAGCACCGCGGCCACCGTCGGGAGCAGCACCACCGGGCCCTTGGCGAGGAAGCCGGCGCCGATCGCAAGCAGCGCCCACGGCGAGGGCGCCAGCGCCCAGAACGCCGCGACCGCGGCGGCCAGGAACGCGTCGGCGGCGAGCGCGCGCCCCGCCACGGCGAACAGCAGCGCGCTGCCCGTGAGCCACGCGCCGAGCGCGGGCGTGAGCCCCTGCGCGCCGAAGCGCCGCCGCACCGCGAGCGCGGTGAAGAGCAGCGCCAGCGCCGAGGCGAGCGCCACCGGCACGCGCGCGCCCCACGCGTGGGGGCCGAGCGCCGCCATGCCCGCCGCCGCCGCCCAGTAGGCGAGCGGCGGCTTGTGGAAGTGCACGAGGCCGTTGAGGCGCGGGCGCAGCGGATCGCCCGACACGAGCATCTCGCGCGCGATCTCGGCGTAGCGCGTCTCGGTGGGCTCGGTGAGCCCGATGAGCCCGGCCGTCGAAAGCAGTGCGAGCGCGAGGATCGCGAGCGCCGCCGCCGGCCGCGCGGGATCGAGGCCGAAGCGCGCGGGCGCGCGCCGCGCGGCGGGGGCCGGCCGCGCCGCGCCGCGCGCGCCGCCCGCGCCGCGCGGGGCGGATGCCGCGCCGCCCGCGGGGGCGCTCATGCGCGGTCGCCGCGCCGCAGCAGCGCGAGGTTGCGCAGGTAGATGAGCAGCCCGAGGCCCTGGCCTGCGGCGAACACCGGATCCCTCTGGTGCACCGCGTACACGAACAGCGCCACGCCGCCGAGCGCGCTCAGCCACCAGAACGCGGCGGGGATGACCACGCGCCCGCGCCGCTCCGACGACCACCACTGCACCACGAAGCGCGACCCGAACAGGAGCTGCCCGGCGAAGCCGATGGCGGTCCAGTGGGCGGGAGAGCGGAACCACTCCTCGACGAACGACGGCGCGGACATCAGTCTTCCCCCTGCACGCGCCAGCGCACCAGCCGCGACTTGAGCCAGCGCACGCCGACGAGGTCCCACAGCCCGCGTCCGAGGCGGTCCGCGATGCCGTACTTGGAGCGCCCGGCGCGGCGCGGCCGGTGCGCCACCGGAATTTCGACCACGCGCGCGCCGCGGAACTGGCACAGGGCGGGCAGGAAACGGTGGGCGGTGGCGAACATGGGAAGGCCCTCGAGTGTCTCGCGGCGGTAGGCCTTGAGCGAGCAGCCCATGTCCGTGATCGTGTCGCCGAGCGCGGCGCGTCGCACGGCGTTCGCGACCGCCGAGGCCGCGCGCCGCGGCCACGCGTCGCGCCGCACGTCGCGCACCCCGGAGACGACGTCGGCGCCCTCCAGCGCGGCGAGCAGACGCGGCAGGTCGGCGGGGTCGTTCTGGAGATCGGCATCCATCGTCACCACGATGTCGCCGCGCGCGCGCGCGAACCCCGCGGCGAGCGCGCCGCCCTGGCCGCAGCGCCCCGCCAGCCGCACGGGGCGCAGCAGCGGGTCGCGCTGCGCTTCGCGCAACAGCCAGTCGCCGGAGCCGTCGCCGCTCGCGTCGTCCACGACGAGGATCTCGGCCGGCGCGCCAAGCGCCGCCACGACGGCGCGCAGCTCGGCGAGCAGCGCGGGCAGGTTCTCGAGCTCGTCGCGGGAGGGGATGACCACGGAAAGGCGCGGTGCCTCGGGATCGCTGCGCATCGCGCGCAGGATTGCAGAGCGGACGGGCGATTGTCCACGCTCCGCGCTGGCGGCGCGCGCGCGGCCTGTGCTACACACTCCCGGCGTGACTCGCTCGCGACCCGTGTCGCGCGCGCGCCGCCGGCGCCGCGCCGCGCCCCTCGAGCAGCTCGCGATGGATCTCGGTCCGCCGCGGCTGCGCTGGAGCTTTTCCCGCCTCGCGTTGCGCTCGCCGCACCACGCGCGCATTCGAGAGCGCATTGACTTCGTGCGCCGCTTCTTTCCGGAGCTCGACGGCGTCACGGTGCGCGTCGGGCTGGCGCGCAAGCCCGGCGTGCTCGGCTGGGGCTCGCTCGATCCCGGGCGCCCCGCCATCTGGATCCGGCCGCGACGCCTCGAGTACTTCACGATCGCCCACGAGCTGACCCACCTGCTTCAGGCGCGCGGCCTCGTGCCGCGCGGCGAGCGCGCGTGCGACCTGTGGACGCTCGCGCGCTCGCCGCTCGTGGTGGACGTGCCTCCGGCCTACCTCAGGCTGCCGCGCGAGCTGCGCCGCCGGCGCCGCCTCGACGCGGCGGAGGCGACGCTGCTGAGCGCTTCGGCGCGCCGCGCGATCGAGGCGCGCGCGCGCGGCGACCGGCGCTATCTGGCGAACTTCGAGCGCGAGGTGCAGGCCGCGCTCGCGGCCCCGCGGCGTCCGGCGCTCGCGCCGGCCGCGGCGCGGGCGTGACCGCCGCCATGGACGGCCCGACGCGCCGCGTGCGGGTCGCGGCCGCCGTGGTGCGCGACGGGGAGCGCGTGCTCATGACGCGGCGCCCGCCCGGCGGGCCGCTCGGCCTGCAGTGGGAGTTCCCGGGCGGCAAGCTCGAGCCCGGCGAGTCTCCGGAGCACGCGCTGGTGCGCGAGGTGCGCGAGGAACTGGGCGTCGAGGCGCGGCCGCTCGAGACGCTCGCGATCGAGCGGCACGCCTACGCGCACGGGCTCGAGGTGGAGATCACGTTCATTCGCTGCGTCCTGTCGTCCCACGCGTTCACCCCGAGCGGCGCGGTCCATGAGGTCCGGTGGGCGGCGCCGCGCGACATTGATCCCGACGGCGTGCTCGAGGCCGACCGGCCGTTCCTGGCCCGGCTCGGCGCGCAGGGCTGACGCGCGGCGCCATGCCGCGCGCGGCGAGGTCCCATGCCCCTTCCGGAAGGACTGCAGTTCCTCAAGCTCGGCTGGTGGGTGGTGCACGTCCTGAGCGTGCTGCTCGTCTACTGGTACGCCTACACGCGCGGGCGCGGCGACGAACGGCGCGCGCAGCGCGTGCGCGAGCTGGAGTCCCGCCGGCGCACGCAGGCCGGGGCGTAGCCGCCCCGGCCTGCGGCGCGCGACCCCGCGGTGGCGGGGCCGCGGCGTGCCGCGCGCGCCGCGCGGCGCCTCAGTTCGCGGGCTTGCGGAAGACGTCGTCGCCGAGCGTCGGGTTCGCCTGGGCGGCGGTGATCTTCGACTCCATGAACGGTTCGCCGCCGACCAGCGTCTTCAGGACGTGGGGGTAGCGCACCCCGCCCACCGGCCGCCAGTCCGACAGCACGAGCGTGAACAGCCCGTCGCCGTTCGGGCCCTTGTCCATGTACTCCATGCGCGCGAGGCGGCCCTCGGAGTCGAAATAGAGCTGCCAGTCGCGCACCGCCTCGCTGCGCACGACCGCCACCCGGTAGCTGACGCCGTCCACCTGCCGGGGCTCGGGCAGCGCCTGCACGCGGTACTCGCCGGGCCGGGCGAACAGGCGGAACAGCGAGCGCTCGAAGTCCCTGGCGACCTCGGCCGCCATGTCCGGCTGGTCCTTGATCTGCCCCATCTGGCTCGACCAGCCGTTCGTGCCGTCGAACGCCTGCACGACCTCGCCGAAGGGAAGCTTGAGCGTCTGGCGCATGCGGTTCGGGAAGGCGTACTGCATCACCGTGCCGATCCCCATGGTCTGACCCTGCATCGAGAGCGTGGCCTGGGCCTCCTCGCTCCACGAGGTGAGCGCGGCCCACGCCGCGGGCCCGCCCGCCAGCTCGGCGGCGCGTGCCAGCCAGCGGCCGCCCTCGGCGAGCGCCTCGGGCGTGGCCTCGCCGATCGCCAGCTTCGACGGCGGCGGAGGGATCGAGATGTCCACCCGCTCCACCGGCAGGCCGGCGGATTCGAGCGGGCGGTCGAACTCGGCCTCCTTGCCGACGATGACCGTGATCAGGTGCTCGGGGCGGATCTTGCGGCGCGCCGCCTCGTGCACGACCTGCGGGGTGACCTCGGCGAGGCGCCGCTGGTAGGTCTGCAGGAAGTCCGCGGGGTAGCCCGCCAGCTCGTAGAACGCCGCGCGGAACGCCACCTGCGCCGGGTTCTCGAACTGGAACACGAAGGCGTTCTGCACCGCGTCGCGCGCGTTCTTCGTCTCCTCGTCGGCGAGCGGGGCGCGCACCACGGCCTCCGTCTCGCGACGCAGCAGGTCGAGCGCCACCATGACCGAGTCGTTGCGCGTGAGCGAAAACGCGAGGAACACGCCGGGGCGGAAGAAGCCCGAGCCCGCCTGCGCGCCGGCCGCGTAAGCGAGTCCGCGCTGGGTGCGGATGGTGTTGAAGAGACGCGAGTTGAACCCGCCGCCGAGGGCGTACTCGAGCACGTCCATGGCCGGGTAGTCGGGGTCGTCGGCGCGGAAGCCGAGGTGCGCGAGCACGACGCCCGACTGGGTGACGTCGTTCTTCGGCGCGAACACCAGACGCGGGCTGCCGAGCGCCGGCATCGGCGGCAGCTCCGGCGTCTTCTCGTCGCTGCGCGCCCAGCCGCCGAAGGCCGCGGTCAGCGTCTTCTTCATGTCGGCGGTGCGGAAGTCGCCGTACACGACGAGGAACGCGCGGTTCGGCGCGAACGCCAGCCGGTGCATCGCCACGAGATCGTCGCGGCGGATGGCCTCGATCGTCGCGTACTCGGGCGTGCGCGCCCACGGGCTGTCCTTGCCGTACACCGCCTGGGTGGCGACGCGCTGCAGGACCGACATCATTTCGTCGTTGCGCTGCGCAATCTCGCGCCGCGCGGCGACCTTCGCCAGCTCGATCTTGTCGTCCGGGAAGGCCGGCCGCTGCACGATCTCGGCGAAGTGGCCGATGACCTCGGCCGCGTTCTCGGCGAGCGCGCGGAAGTTGCCCGAGCCGAAGTCAGGCCCGAGCGCGGTCGAGATGGACGCGCCGATGGCGCCGAGCCGGTCGTCGAGCGCGTCGCCGGGAATCTTCGCCGAGCCGCCGCTGCGCATGACGGTGCCGGTGATGGCGCCGAGCCCGGTCTTCTCCTTCGGCGCCCACGTGCTGCTCGCGCGCACGTAGAGCGCGCCCTGCACCACCGGCAGGTCGTGGTTCTCGAGCAGGTAGACGACCAGCCCGTTCTTCATGACCCAGCGCTCCGGCGCGACCTTGGGGATCGGGCGCAGCGCGGGAATCTGCAGCTTCCTTGGATCGAACTTCGGGTCGAGGGCCTGCGCGCGGGCGGGCCCGGAGGCGCAGGCGAACGCCGCGACGAGCGCGACGGCGGTGAACCGGACGATGCGCCGCATGTCAGCGCCCTCCTTCGGCCGCGTCGGCCGTCTTCGGCGGCACGATCATCGCCACCGTGCGCTTGCTCTTGTGCACCGCCCCCCGGAGGGCCGCCATGACGTCGTCCACCCGCAGCGCCTGCACGCGTTCGGCGTCGCGGAAGAACTCGCGCCAGTCCCCCCTGATCATCTGCGTCTGGGCGAGGGCCAGCGCGAGGCCCGAGTTCTGCTCGACCTGGGCGATCTTTTGCGAACGCACGCGCACCTTGTAGCCCTCGAGCTCCTCGGCGGTGAACGGCCTGTCGTTCATGACCTCGTCCATCGCGGCATGGATCTCGGCCTCGACGGCGAGCGGGTCCTGCCCCGCGGCCGGCACCGCGAACAGCACGAGCAGGTTGGGGTACTTCTCGCCCGGGAAGCCCACGCCCATCTGGATCTGGGTGCAGAGCTTCTTCTCCTTGACGAGCGTCTTGTGGAGGCGCGCGAAGTCCCCGCCCGCGAGCAGGCTGGCCGCCGCCTCGAAGGCCGGGTAGGTCGGGTCGGTCGCCGCCGGCGCGCGCCACCCGATCATGATGTAGGACTGCGCCGCGTCCTCGAGCAGGATGCGGCGCTCGGCCTTCTGCTCCGGCTCCACCGTGTCCACGGGCGGCGGCGCGGGGGCGTCCGACAGCCCGCTCCAGTAGATCTCGGCGACGCGCTTCACGTCGTCGAGCGCGACGTCACCGACGACCGCGACCGCCATGTTCTTGGCGACGTAGTTGCGGCGGTAGAAGGCCTCCCCCTCGCTGCGGCTGAAGGTGCGCAGGTCGGACGGGTAGCCGATGCCGCCGAAGCCGTACGGGTGGGCGACGAACGCCGTCGTGATGAACTCCCAGAACAGGCGTCCGAGCGGCGACGACTCGTAGCGCATGCGGCGCTCCTCGATGACGACGTCGCGCTCCTTGTAGAACTCGCGGAACACCGGCGCCTGCATGCGGCCGCCCTCCATGAGCGCCCACAGCTCGAGCCGGTTCGAGGGCAGCGAGTAGTAGTAGGCGGTGATGTCGTCGGCGGTGAAGGCGTTGAGGCCGGTCGCGCCGTTCTGCTCGAGCACCGCCGTGAAGCCGTTGCTCACCACCTTGGCGCGCGCGGCCTCCTGCGCCGCGGCGAACGCGGCTTCGAGACGCCGCAGCGCGGCGGTGTCGGCGCGCGCGCCCTTGCGGCGCTCGGCGAGCAGCGCTTCGTAGGCGCGCTCCTCCGCCTCGAGCAGCGGGCGCTCGGCGGCGTGGTCGTGGGTGCCGACGATCGAGGTTCCCTTGAAGGCCATGTGTTCCATCATGTGGGCGATGCCCGTGGTGCCCACCTGTTCGTCGGCCGAGCCGGCATTGACCACGGTCGAGAAGCTGAACACCGGCGACTGCCGGCGCTCGACGACGATGAACTTGAGCCCGTTGGGCAGCGTGAACTCCTTCACCTGGCGCTCGAGGGACTCGAGGCCGGTGCGCGGCGCGGCGGGCGCCGCCGCGCGCCGGGCGGGGGCGGCCCCCGCGGGGGCGCCCGCGGCGGCCGCGATCGCGAGGACCGCGGCGCAAGCGAGCGCCGGGGCGGCGCACGGGAGGGTGCGGCGAGGACGCATGACGAACCTCCATGGACGGAAGCGGGGCGATCGTGTGGGCGGATTCGGGACGCCCGGACGCCCGGGGCGTCCGCGGCGAGGCGGGACTATGCCATAGGCGCGCGCGCGCCGCAGGCGGAGCGGGGCGTCGTCGTTCGGCCGCGCTACCCGCGCGCCGCGTCCAGCACCGCGGCGCGGCCGAGCCCGGCGAGCAGCGCGCGCAGGATCTCGGCCGGCGCCGGCGGGCAGCCCGGGATGCGCACGTCCACCGGCAGCACCGCGGCCACGCCCGGTCGGACGGCGAACGACTCGCGGCAGAAGCCCCCGTCGCACGCGCAATCGCCGACCGCGATCACGAGCCGCGGGCGCGGCGCGGCCTCCACCGTGAGGCGCAGCGCCTCCTCGAGGTGGCGCGCCGGCGGTCCGGTGACGAGCAGCGCGTCGGCATGGCGCGGACTCGCCACGACATCGAGGCCGAAGCGCTGCAGGTCGTGGAACGGCCCGAGCAGCGCGAGCAGCTCCCCCTCGCACGCGTTGCACGAGCCGGCGTCCACGTGGCGCAGGCGCATGGAGCGCCCGAACAGCCGCCGCGCCTCCTCGCGCAGCGCCTCGCCGAGAATCTCCGCCTCGGCCGCCGGCGGCACGGCGACGCGCGCCACGCCGGGCGGCGGCTCGGCCGCGGCGCGGCCGGTCTGCACGCCGCGCACCAGCGAGCGCCTCAGGATCTCCCACACGGTCCGGGGCCCTCCTCTCGTCGCGCGGCGACCCTCACCGGTCGGCGCACGCGTAGCACAGGTTGAAGGACTTGTTGACGAGCGGGAAGTCGGGAACGAGGGCCTCGAGCGCCGCGACCGCCACCGCCGGCCAGTTGGCGTGCGACGCCGAGCGCATGCGCCACTCGGCGATGGTGCCGCCGGGGCCGGTGCGCAGCCAGTGGACGAGGCGCCCGCGCGGCGATTCGACGAGCGCGAGGCCCGTGCCGCCCGCGGGGATGGCGTCGAGGTGGACGTTGAGCGGCCCGCCCGGCAGTCGCAGCACGAGCTGATCCACGAGGTTGAGCGACTCCTGGATCTCCTCCGCGCGCACCACGAGGCGCGCGAGCACGTCGCCCTCCTCGCGCACCGGGACGCGGAAGTCGAGCTCGCGGTAGGCCGCGTACGGATGATCGCGGCGCGTGTCGCGCGCCAGCCCCGAGGCGCGCGCGGCCGGGCCCACGACGCCGAGGTCGAGGGCCGCCGCCCTGGGCAGCGGCCCGGTGCCCCGCAGGCGGTCGAGCACCTCGGGGTTCGCGACCGCGGCGGCGACGAGCGCCTCGGCGTCGGCACGCACGTCCGCCAGCACGCGCCGCAGCCACATCTGCTGGGGGTCGTCGAGGTCGCGCAGCACTCCGCCCGGCACGCACACGCCACGCAGGTAGCGGTGCCCGAAGAGCGCGGCGCACGCCTGCTGCACGGTCTCGCGCAGGCGCATGGCCTCGGCGAAGCCGACCGCGCAGGCGACGTCGTTGAGGATGCCGGCCACGTCGGCGAGGTGTCCGGCGAGCCGCTCGAGCTCGGCGGCGAGCACGCGCAGCGCGCGCGCGCGCGGCGGGGCGAGCAGCCCGGCGACCTCCTCGACCGCCTGCGAGAACGCGAGCGCGTGCGAGAACGCGCACGCGCCGCAGGCGCGCTCGGCAATCTCCAGGGCGCGCCCGAGCGGCGCGCCGCGCGCCAGCGTCTCGAGCCCGCGGTACGCCCAGCCGAGGCGCACGTCGAGCGCCAGCACCGACTCGCCCACGGTGGTGAAGCGGAAGTGCCCGGGCTCGATGATGCCGGCGTGGATGGGGCCGACCGGAACCTCGAACACTCCGGGGGACGGGTCGCGCGGCACCGCGAAGCGCGGCGCCCACGACCACTCCGCCGGCGGCGTGAAGTCGCGCCGCAGCGGGTGCGCCCCGGCCGGCCAGCCGTCGTGCGCCACGAGCGGGCGCGGGTCGGGGTGACCCTCGGGCACCACGCCCACCAGGTCGCGCAGCTCGCGCTCGACCCAGTGCGCCGCCGGGCAGCCCGGCGTCATGGACGGGTAGCGCGGCGCGTCCTCGGGCACCGCCGAGACGAGCGTCAGCACCGCGTCCTCGGGGGCCATCGAGAACAGGGCATGCAGCCGGAAGCGGCCGTGCGGGTCGCGCTCGTCGAGCGCGAAGACGTGAACCAGCTGCGCGCCCCACTCGACGTGCGCGGCGCGCGCCACTTCGGCGAGCCGCTCCGCCGGCACGACCACGAAGTGCTCGCGCAGCGAGCCGCGCTCGGCGTCGAGGACGACGTCGCCGAAGCGCTGGCGCAGGTCGTGGAGGGCCCGCTGCAGCGGGAACAGCTCGCCGGCCCCGTCGTCGCGGCGCGTCACGGGCGCAGCACCGCGGCCGCCTGCTCGACGAGGCGGCGCCAGGGAGAGGGAAGCCACACGCCGAGCAGCAGCACGAGGCCGGCGAGGCCCCACACGGGGACGCGCGCCCCGAGGGTCAGCGGGTCGCGCGCCGCGCCGCGCGGGGCGCCGAGCAGCACGCGCGTCCAGTGGAAGGCGAGGCCCGCGAACGCGGTGACGAGCAGCGCGAGCGCCGCGCCGCCCGCGGCGCCGCGCCCGGCGCCGAACGTGGCCGCGAGCGCCAGCGCCAGCGAGGGGAACCCCGCCGTCGGCGGCAGTGCGGCGATCGCCGCGCCGGCGACCGCGAACGCCGCGCCCGCGGGGGGAGCGGCGGCCATCGCGCCGCCCCAGTGATCCATGCGACGTCCTTCGTGGATCGCGGACAGCGAGCCGCCCGCGAGGTAGGCGAGCGCCTTGGCGAGCGACTGGTTCGCGAGGTGGAGCAGGCCCGCGAACGCGCCGAGCGGCGTGCCCGCGCCGAGCGCCACGAGCACGAGCCCGGTGTTCTCGAGGCTCGACCACGCGAGCAGGCGCTTGTAGTCGCCCTGCACGAGCACGAACGGCACCGCCACCGCCATCGAGAGCAGTCCGAACACGACGAGCAGCCCGTCGGCCTGGGCGGGATCGCCCGCGCGCACCGCGATGGCGTGGAAGCGCAGCACGGCGGCGAGCGACACCGCGCCCGAGCCACCCGCGAGCAGCGCGCTCACCGGGGTCGGCGCCTGCCCGTAGGCGTCGGGCATCCACGTGTGCATCGGCGCGATGCCGGCCTTGGTGCCGTAGCCGACGAGCGCGAAGAGGAACGCGAGCCGCACGAAACGCGGATCGAGCGTGGGCGCCACCTCGCGCAGCGCGGTCCACTGCAGTCCGGCCGCGCCCTGACCGAAGCCCGCCACCGCCGAATAGTAGAGCAGCACCGTGGCGAGGAGCGCGAGGGTGATTCCCACCGAGCCGAGCAGCAGGAACTTCCAGCCCGCCTCGACCGCGCCCGGACGCCGGTAGTAGCCGACGAGCACCGCCGAGACGAGGGTGCCGGCCTCGATGGCGATCCACAGCAGCCCCAGGTTGTTGGCCACCGCGGCGAGCACCAGCGCGCCGAGCAGCAGCTGGAAGAGGGCGTGGAAGCGGCCCGCCGAGAACGACGGCTCCGACTGCCGCCGCGCCACCCACGGCATGTAGCGCGCGGCGTAGGCGGCGGCGGCGAGTCCGACGACGCCGACGAGCAGCGCGCACAGCGCCGCCAGCGCGTCGGCATGGAGCCACGCGCCGCGGGCGAGCACCGGGCCCGTCGCGAGCACGCGCCACGCGAGCGCGACGGCGAGCGCGAGCACCGCTCCGGCGGCGGCGGTCGAGAGGCGCCCGGCGAGGCGCTCGTCGCGCACCGCGGCGAGGGCGGCCGCCGCGAGCGGCGCAACGAGGACGAGCGGCAGGAGCAGGCTCACGGCCGGTCCCTGAGGGAGGTGAGGCGGCGCGTGTCGTCGCTCTCGAACGCCTGCTCGATGCGCCCGACCCACAGGCCGAGGAGTGCCACGCCGGCGAGCACGTCGAGCAGCACGCCCATCTCGACGACGAGCGGCATGCCGTAGGTGAGGGACACCGCGGCGAGGAAGATGGCGTTCTCGACGAGCACCAGCCCCAGCACCTGCATGAGCGCCTGGGTGCGCGTGACCATGACGAACAGGCCGACGAGCATGGTCGCCACCGACACCGGCAGGCACGACGCGAGGATCGTGGGGCTGGCGCCGAACAGCGGCCGCGTGACGCCGAAGCCGAGCACCACGAGCGCCCCCGCGACGAGCATGGTGAGCGGCACGCCGAGCGTCGGCTCGCGCGCCTCGCGCGTGCGCAGACGGGCGAGCGTGCTGCGCAGCACGGCGGGGATGACGATCGCCTTGCTCGCGAACACCAGCCCCGCCGCGAGCCAGATGTGATGCGCCCCGGTCTCGGCGGCGACCAGCGCGGCGACCAGCGCGAGGCACGCGGAGTTCCACGCGTAGCCCGCGATGGCCCCCGCCAGCCGGCGCTGGCCGGCCACGGTGAGGGCGGAGAGCAGGAACGCCCCGGCCAGCAGATTGACCGCGCTCGAGCGCGGCAGCCATTCGGCGAGCGGAAACGTCACGCGCGGGCCCTCACCGGAAGAGCGAGTCCGAGGCGAACGCGAGCAGCGCGAGCAGGAACGCCATGCCGAGGAACTCCGGGATGCGGAACAGCCGCAGGCGCGCGGTGAGCGACTCGGTCGCGGCGACCACGACCGCGAACAGCGCGAGCTTGGCGGCCCATGCGACGGCGCCGGTGGCGAGCGCGGCCGGCGTCGGCGCGAGCGCGATGCCCCACGGCAGGAACAGGGTCGCGACAAGCGTGAAGAGGGCGATCTGGCGCACCGCGGCGGCCCACTCGAGGAGCGCGAGGTGGCGGCCCGAGGCTTCGAGCGTGAGCCCCTCGTGGACCATGGTGAGCTCGAGGTGGGTGGCGGGATTGTCCACCGGGACGCGCCCGGTCTCGGACAGCGTCACGAGCCACAGGGCGGCGAGCGCCAGCAGATGCGACGGCGCGAGCCAGCCGTGCGGGGCCGACGCCACCGCGCGCGAGATGGCCGCGAGGTCGGTGCTGCCGGCCGACAGCGCGAGCGTGAGCGTGGCGAGCACCAGCGCCGGTTCGCCGAGCGCGCTGAGCGCAAGGTGGCGGCTCGCCGCCATGCCGCCGAAGGCGGTGCCCGCCTCGAGCGCGACGAGCGACTGGACGACGCGCACGGCGGCGAACAGCGCCACGGTGACCACCAGGTCGGGCGCGTACGGCGACGGCGCGCGCACCGCGAACACCGGCACGCACGCGGCCGCCGCGAGCGAAGCGCCGAACACCGCGTAGGGACCCGCGCGCGCGAGCCACGAGGCATCCTCGGACACCACCGCCTCCTTGCGCCACAGGCGCGCGAGATCGGCCCAGCGCTGCCACGGCGGCGCGCCGCGCCGCATCTGGGCCCGCGCCTTGAGCGTGGCGATGGCCCCCGCGAACAGCGGCCCGGCGGCGACCAGCACGGCCGCCTGCAGCGCCGCGAGCGCGAGGTCGAGGACGGCGGCGCTCATCGGGCGAAGAGCAGCAGCGCAACGAGCGCGGCGAGGAGGTAGGCGAGGTAGGCGCGCAGGCTGCCGGCCTGCAACCGGCGCGCGCGTTCCGAGGTCCACAGCACCGCCTGCACGAGCGGCGCGTAGAGCGCGCGCTCGACGAGCGGCGGCACGCCCGAGCGGTGGCGGTAGGCGCGCTGGAACCACGGGCGGTCGCCGGGGGCCGGCTCGCGCGCTCGCTCGATGCGCAGCACCGGCTCGAACACCCGGCGCAGCGGCTTGGTGAGGCCGAGCGCGCCGTACTGCATGCGGGCATCGAGCGTCACGCCGCACGCCCACGACGGCGCGCGCCGCGGCGGTCGCCGCAACCCGAGGGCGCCGAGCAGGAGCGCCATGCCGCCGCCGGCGGCCGCGGCGAGGGCGAGCAGCGCGGCCGGGGACAGCCCCGAGCCGCCGGGAAGACGCAGCGCGAGCCCCGCGCCCGGCGCCAGCGCGGCCGCGTCGAGCGCCGGTCCGGCGAGGGCGGCGACGGGCGCGTGCAGCGCCGCCACCGCCCAGGGCGCCAGCACGCCCCAGCCCGCCGCGAGCGCGGCGAGGGCGAGCATGGCGCGCTCGGCGGCGCGGTCGGCGGGCGCCGTCGCCGCCGCCGCCGCCGCGGAGCGCGGGCGGCCGAGGAAGCCGATGCCGTAGAGCTTGACGAGCGCGGCCGCGGCGACCGCCGTCGCCAGCGCGAGCCCGGCCGCGGCGAACGGCACGAGCAGGCGCAGCGCGTCGCCGCCCGCGCCGTAGCCGCGCAGCAGCGCCTGCACGACCAGCCACTCTCCGGCGAAGCACGGCAGCAGCGGCAGCCCGCACAACGCGAGCGCCGCCATGAGCGCCGCGACCGACACGCGCGGCAGGCGCCGCGCGAGCCCGCCAAGCTGCTCGAGGTCGCGCGTGCCGGCGGCGTGCACGGCCTCGCCGACCGCGAGGAAGGCGAGGCCCTTGGCGAGCCCGTGCCCGACCGCGTGGTACAGGCACGCCGCGAGCGCCATGCCCGCGAGGTCCCAGCGCCCGGCGCGCGCCAGCGACGCCGCCAGCCCGAGCGCGAGCGCGAGCAGCCCGGCGTGCTTGACCGTCGAGTGGGCGAGCAGGCGCTTGGCGTCGGATTCGAACGCCGCGTACAGCGCGCCCGCCAGCGCGGTGACCACGCCGCCGGCGAGGAGCAGTTCGCCCCACGCCGGCGGCGGCGCGCCGGGCACCTGCCACGCGAAGCGCAGCAGCACGTAGAGGCCGGCCTTCACCATGGCCCCCGACAGCAACGCCGACGCCGGGGCGGGGGCCTCGGCGTGCGCGAGCGGCAGCCACACGTGGAGCGGCACGAGGCCGAGCTTGACCGCGCCCCCCGCCGTGACGAGCCACGCCGCGCGCTCGACGTCGGCCGCGGGCAGACGCGGCGCGGCGGCCGCGATCTCGGCGAGCTGGAATGAGCCGGCCGCCGCCGCGAGCGCAAGCACGCCGGCCGCGAGGCACGCGCCGCCCGCGTGCGACACGGCGAGGTACACGTAGGTGGCGGTGCGCGCGCGCGCGCTGCGCACGTCGCTCGCGACGAGCGACGCGGACAGCAGCGTCATGCCCTCCCAGGCGACGAGCAGCAGCAGCGCGTGGCCGGCGGTGAAGGCGGCGGCGAGCGCGAGCACGAAGCCCGCCTGCAGCGCGAGCCGGGCGCGCGCGCCGGCGCCGGCCGCGCCGTGGTCGCCGGCCGCGAACGAGGCCGCGGCGAGCGCGCCGAGCAGGAGCACGAATGGCGCGGACAGCGCGTCCACGCCGAGGCGAAAGGGATCGCCCGGCAGCCCGGGCCACCACTCGAGCGGGGCGGGAAACGCGCCGGCGAGCCCGCGCGCGCCGCACGCCGCGAGCGCGAGCGAGGCGAGCACGGCCACCGCGCGGGCGAGCGGCAGCGGCGCGGCGAGGCGGCGGGGGACGAGCGCCACCGGGAGCAGGACCGCGATCGTCAGTCCCCACGCCGCGCAGGCGAGCAGCATGCCGTCCAACTCGGCCAGCGCCATCGGCCATCCCTGGAGGAATGAATGAAGTGGCGGGCGCGCGGCGCGCGCCGGGTCCGGGCCTTCCGAGCCCGGACGCCGCAGGAATAGCAGAGCGCCCGCGGGAGGGCAACGGCCGCACGGCGCGACCGACCGCGCCGCGCGCCGCAGCGCTTCGCGCGGCGGGCGGGCGTGCGCGCCGCGCCGGCCCGCGCGCCGGGATGCCGCGCGCGGCGCGGTGGAGCTGGCCGCGCGGGTGCGCGCGACGGCCGTGCCGCGCCCCGCGCACCGTCGGCGCGGCCGGCCGGGCGCCGTCCACCGCGGATCAGTGGCGGTGGATGGCCTGCAGCACCTGGCGGCCCGCCTCCTCGGGGTCGAGCGACAGCACGCCGATGCCGTGCCCTTCCAGCCACGCGCGCTCGCGGTCGGCGGCCGGGCCGCCGGCCATGAGGCGAATGCGGCGCGTCATCACCGACAGCCGCTTGTGCACGTCGAGCAGGCAGTCCTTCGGCAGCCGCATCGTGCACGAGACCACGATGACGCGAATGCCCGAGTCCTGCGCGGCGTGCAGCATGGCCTCGCCCGGGACGTCGGGCCCGAGGTAGAGGGCGCTCACGCCCTCGAGGCCGACCTCGAGCGCGAGCAGCATGAGCATGATCTCGTGCTGCTCGCCGGGGCCGCACGCGAACAGCACGCGCGGGTGCTGGTGCAGCGGGCGCAGGCCGGCGAGCGCGGCGATCAGCTTCTCGCGCGCGAAGGCGGTGAGGAAGTGCTCCTCGGCGACGTTGCCGAGGTCCTTGAGGTAGCGTTCGCCGACGCGCTGCAGCGCGGGCGCGAGCGCGTGGTAGAAGGCGTGGCGCAGGGAGTACAGCCCGACCGCGCGGCTGAACGAGCGCTCGAGCCACGCGCGATCGAAGCGCAGCGCGGCCTGCTCGATCTGGTCGGAGAAGTCGGCGAGCGATTGTTCGGCGGCGCCCCGGCGCGCGCGCGACGGCAGGCGGATGGTCGTGCTGCCCGCGAGGCCCGCGTCGGCGAGGCTCACCTCGAGCACGCGCGTCGCGCGCGCGGGCGCCGGCGGCATGTTCGCGGTGTCCTCGATCAGGGTCTCGATCGCCGCCATGTCGCCGAGGTGGTCCTTGACGCGGCCGACCGAGATGCCTTGCTGCAGCGCGCGCTGGATGAGGCGCAGGCGCTTGAGGTCGTCGTCCGTGTAGAGGCGGTAGCCCTTCGGCGTGCGCTCGGGCCGCACGAGCCCGTAGCGCCGCTCCCAGGCGCGGAGCGTGTTGGGATTGATGCCGGTGAGCGCACTGGCGGCCCTGATCGTGAAACGAGCGGGACGGGGCATGCAGAGGCCTCAGTTTTGAGGTGGGTCGGCCGGGGCTGCGGGCGGCGCCGGCCGCACGGCGATGGCGATCGCCCCTCTAGATGAGTTCGTTGTGCAAAGGTTGTATGCCACTTTGTCCACGGCGATTCTCCGTACAGGTGGACAGCCGCGTGAAGGCCGCAGTACGGTCCGCCGCGACCCCTCGTGTCCCCGCTGCGAAAGCGACCACTAACTCAATGCGGCGCATAGTGATGTGCCGTTCGGAGAAGGCATGGGAGAGCGACAGAGATTTCGCGACCGCGTGATGCTGGTGACGGGAGCCACGAGCGGGATGGGCCGCGCGTGCGCGCGGGCGCTGGCCGGCGAGGGGGCCAGGGTCGCCGCGGCCGGACGGCGCGGCGAGCGGCTCGCCGCCTTGGCGGCCGAGCTGGGCGCGGCCGGCGCGCAGGTGCTGACCCTCGAGGGCGACGTGCGCGACGAGGCGACCTGCGCGCGCTGGGTGTCGGAGACCGTTCAGCGCTTCAGCGGTCTCGACGGGCTGGTCAATGCCGCCGGCGTCATCGGCACGGGCGGAGCCGCGGACACCGCGACGGCCGAGTGGGATCGCGTCATGGACTCCAACCTGCGGTCCATCTTCCTGCTCACGCGCGCCGCGGCGCCGGAGTTGATCCGCCGCCGGGGCGCGGTCGTCAACCTGTCGTCCGTCGCCGGACTGCGACCCTATCCCAACCTGCTCGCCTACTGCGTGAGCAAGGCCGCGGTGGACCAGTACACGCGCTGCGCCGCGCTCGACCTGGCGCCGCACGGGGTGCGTGTGAACGCCGTCAACCCGGGCGTGGTCGTGACGGAGCTCCACACGGTGACGAACGCGGTGCCGGACTACGCCGCCTTCCTCGAGAAGGGGAAGACCACGCACCCGCTCGGGCGCGTCGGCACCGCCGAGGAGGTGGCGGAGCTCGTTCTCTACCTTCTGAGCGATGCGGCCGGGTGGGTCACGGGCGTGACGTGGTCAATTGACGGAGGGCGCGCGCTGAGCAGCGCCCGCTGACGGCGGCCGGCGCGCGGCGCGCGGCCGGCGCGAAATCACCCTGCGGCGCCCGCGGGCCCGCGCCGATAACGGGGATGCCCATGATCCCCGCGATCGAGCTCCAGACGAGCCCGGCAGGCCTCGTCGCGGCCGCCGCCGCGCTCGCCGCAGGCGCCCCGCTGTTCAGCGGCGGGCTGCGCGCGTTGCGGCTGCGCCGCGCGCTCGGCCGGTTGCGCCCCTGCGGCGTGAGCGAGCTGCCCGTCGGGCTCGCCCACGTCACCGGGGCGGTGGCGCTCGACAGCCCGCTGTTCTCGCCGCTCGGCGGCCACGCCTGCGCCGCCTTCCGGCTCGAGGTCGTCGGCCAGGAGGGCGCGCTGTCGGCGGCGATCGAGGTCGCCCGCCCGTTCCGCCTCGTCGAGGGCGGCCGCGTGGCGCGCGTGCGCCCCGAGGGGGCGCGCTTCGATCTGCAGGAGAGCGCGCGGCGCGAGATCGGCGCGCGCGAGCCGCTCAGCGAGAACCTGCTCGCGCTGCTCGAGCGCTCGCCCGAGGCGATGTGGTTCCGGCGCAGCGGCGGCACGCTCACGCTCGTCGAGCGCATCCTCGCGCCGGGCGCCGTGTGCCACGTCATCGGGACGGCACGTCAGTCGGCGCACGCCGCGTCGTTCGCCGAGCTCGAGCTGCAGGCGACCGGCACCGGCGACGCCGTGGCGGTCGCCGCGGCGCCCGCCGACGAGGGGCCCGACCTGTGGCTCGACGCCGGCGACCATCTCGCGTACCTGCGCGTGTCGGACCGCGCCCCCGCGCCCGCCGCGCTGCGCGTGCCGGCGTGGCGCACCCTCGGCGCCTTCCTCGGCCCGGCGCTGTCGCTCGGCGGCCTGCTCTACCTCGCGCACGCCGCCGACCGGCTGCGGGCCTCGGGAGGGTTCTGAGGTGCCCGATCCCCGGCAGTACGTGCTCGCCGGCGCCGGGCTGCTCGCGGGTCCACCCATGATCGTGCGGGGCGTCCGCGACCTGCGCACCCGGCAGATCGTCGAGAACACCCCGACCGCGCGCATCCGCTCGATGGCGATGGGGCTCGTCGAGGTGAACGGCACCGTCGAGGCGCGCAGCCTCGCCACCGCGCCGTTCTCCGGACGGCGCTGCGTCTACTGGCAGGTCGAGGTCGCGGTGCGCACCTCGCGGCGCGGCGGCTGGCGCACCGTGCACGCCGAGTCGTCGGGGCAGCCGTTCTTCCTCCGCGACGAGACCGGCGTGGCGCTCGTCTACCCGCACGGCGCGGAGTGCCGCGTGCGTCACGCGGTCGAGGAGGAGTGCCATGGCCTCGCGCTCCCCGAGCTGTACGCCGCGTTTCTCGCCGAGCGCCGCCTCGCCGGTCGCTTTCTGTGGCGGCTCGCCGCCATGCGCTTCCGCGAGCGCGTGCTCGAGGAGGGGCAGCAGGTCTACGTGCTGGCCACCGCCGTGCCGAGGTCGCGCGCGCACGCCGTGTCGGACGGCGAGGCGCTGGCCGCGACCGGCACCGACGGCGCGCCGTGGACGCGCCGCGCGCGCGATGCCGGCGACGAGGTCGTCGCCGTGCTGCGGCGCGGCGCGGCCCACCCCGTGTTCGTCATCAGCCAGTCCCACGAGGGCGAGCTGGCGTTCGCGCTCGGACTCAAGGGGGCGGCCCGCCTCGCCGGCGGGACGCTCCTCACGCTCGGCGGGCTGGCGCTGCTCCTGGACGCCCTCAGGTGGGCGAACTGGCTTCACTGAACCCGGCCGGCCGCGTCCGGCCACGACCCCCAACGGAGGCGCACGATGCATGCCGCTGAGATCTTCTGGACCGCGGTGATCGCGTTCGTCGCGATCGGCGTCACGCTCTACGCGGTCTCGATGTACAACGGGCTCGTCGAGCTCAAGACCAACATCGGACGGGCGTGGGCGAACATTGACGTGCTGCTCAAGCAGCGCCACGACGAGCTGCCCAAGCTCGTCAAGACCTGCGAGGGCTACATGCAGCACGAGCGCGCCGTGTTCGACAAGCTGAGCGAGGCGCGCGCCGCGCTGGCGTCCGCCAGGGGCGTGGGGCAGCGGGCCGAGGCGGAGAACCTGCTCACGCGCGCGCTCGGCCAGGTGTTCGCGGTCGCCGAGCAGTACCCGATGCTCAAGGCCGACCAGGCCTTCCTGGCCCTGCAGCACCGCATCAGCGATCTCGAGAACCAGATCGCGGACCGGCGCGAGTTCTACAACGACAGCGTGACGGTCTACAACGTGCGCATCCAGGTGATCCCCGACAAGTGGGTGGCGTCGTGGATGGGACTGGCGCCGGCCGAGCTGTTCAAGGTGGACGAGCGCGACCGCGAGGACGTCCGCATCGAGTTCAAGCTGGCCGGCTGACGCGGCGCGGGACGCGCCGCCCGCGCGGCGCGCCCCCTCCCGGCGGTGGCGCGGCCGGGCGCGCGTGCTCCATAGTGCCGGTCCATGGCCCGCTCCCGCCGCCCTGACCGCGCGCGTGAGGGCGCCCCGGTGCGCCCCGGGCGCGCTCCGGCCGCCGCCGCGCCGGCCGACGAGTCGGCCGGCGGCGCGGCGCGGCTGCTGTGGCTGTGGCTCGCCGCGCTGTCCGCGCTGCGCGCCGCGACCGCGCTGCTGCCGGGCATGGCGGCGTGGGGCGTCAACGTGCAGCGCTTCCTCGATCCGGTGTGGGCGTGGACGCCGTGGGCGCTGGCCGCGGCCGCGCTGCTGCCGTGGCTCGCCCGACCGGCGCTCGCCGCATGCGCGGCCGCCGCGCGCGCCGCGGAGCGCGCGCCGTGGGCGGGCGCCGCGGCGCTCGCCGCGCTCGCCGCCGCGCTCGTCGCGTGGCTGCCCGACCGGCTGCGTTTCGTCGGCGACGCCCTCCTGCGCCTCGGGGCGGTCGAGGGCGGCGAGAGTCCCGAGGTGCTCTCGCCGCAGGCGTTCCCGCTCGACGTCTGGATTCACTTCACGCTGCCGCGCGCGCTGGTCGGGGCCGGGCTCGAGCGCGAGGCGGCGATTCACGCGGTGGGCGTGGCGGGCGCGGCGCTCCTCGGCGCCGCGGCGGCGCACTTCGGGCGCGCCGCGGCGCGCGCGCCCGAGGCGCGCCTCGCGGCGGCGGCCGCGGTGCTCGGCGGCGGAACGCTCGCCCTGTTCGCGGGCGAGAACAAGGCGTTCGCCGAACTCGCCGTCGTGGTGCTGGCGTTTGCCGCGTGCGCGCTCGCCGCCGCCGCGGGCGGCGCCGGGCTCGCCGGCATGAGCGTGACGCTGGCGCTCGGCCTCGGGCTCCACCGCTACGCGCTCGGGCTCGTGCCCGCGTTCGGACTGGTGTGGATGCTGCGCCTGCGTCCGGGCGCGCCGCGCCCCGGGCGGCTCGACCTGTTGTCGCTCGCCGCGCCCGCGGCCGTGCTGGCGTGGCTCGGACCGCGCCTGTGGCGCACGCTGGTCACCTACGACCTGCCCACCAACTTCGCGCCGTCGGAGCCGTCGGGCGGGGCCGCCCCGCTCGCGGCGTGGCTCGCGCCCGGGCGCCTCGCCGATCTCGCGAATCTGCTCCTGCTGCTCGCGCCGCTCGCGCCCGTCGCGCCCGCGCTCGCGTGGCTCGCCCGCCGCCCGGCCGCCGCGCATCCCGGCCGGCACGTCATGCTCGCGCTCGCCCTGCCGTTCGCGGCGGCGTTCGCTCTGGCGCGTCCGCCGCAGGGGGCGGTGCGCGACTGGGACTCCTTCGCGGTGCCCGCGCTGGCGCTCGCCGCCGCCGCCGCGTGGTGGGCCGCGCGGGCGATCGAGGGAGCGCGCAGGACGTGGCTGGCCGTGCCGCTCGCGCTCGGCCTGGTGGCGCCGGCCGCGCAGTGGCTCGCCCACGCCCACGACCCCGCGCGCGGGATGGCGCGCCTCGAGGCCCTCGTGACCGAGCCGCCGGGGCGGCCGCCGGCCGACCGCGCGCGCATTTCGGACTTCCTCGGCTGGCGGCACTGGCTGGACGGCGACTACGCGCAGGCCGCGCGCGCCTTCGAACGCGCGGCGGAGGCCGCGCCGAGCCCGCGCATGCTCACGCACGTGGCGATGGCCGAGTCCATGCTCGGCCGCCACGAGCGCGCGCTCGCCTTCTACCGCCGCGCGACGGAGCGCGACTCGTCGTTCACGCTGGCGTGGATCGGGGTGGCGGTGTCGGCGCTCAACGCCGGCGACCTCGCGGTGGCGCGCGCGGCGGCGGCGCGCCTCGCGGCGCTCGCGCCGGACGATCCGAAGACGGTCGAGATCCTGCGCGCGCTCGCCGCGCGCGACGCGCCCTGACCGCGGCCGTCGCCGCGGCTGCGCGAGGTGGCGCGGTGCTGCGCCGCGCCCGCCGACTGGCCCGCGCGGGGCGCGGCGGAGGCGGCGGCCGGCGCGGGGACGGACTCGGCGCCGGCGGCGTCGGGGGCGTGCGCGGCGTCCGCCGTGCCGGCGTGATCGCCGGCGGCGGCCTCGGCGCGCGGCTCGGGCGCCTCGAGCGCCAGCTCGAGCACCTGCTCGATGCGTTCGACGGGGGCGAAGATCATGTGCGAGCGGATGTCCACCGGAACCTCCTCGAGGTCGCCCTGGTTCTCCGCCGGCAGGATCACGGTGCGGATGCCGGCGCGGTGCGCGCCGAGCACCTTTTCCTTGATGCCGCCCACCTTGAGCACGTTGCCGCGCAGCGTGATCTCGCCGGTCATGGCGATGCCGGGGCGCGCGCGGCGGCGCGTGAGCAGCGAGACGATCGCCGCGCACAGCGTCACGCCCGCCGACGGACCGTCCTTCGGGATCGCCCCCGACGGCAGGTGGACGTGCAGGTCGGCCTGGTCGAAGAAGTCCTGCGCAATGCCGAGCGCGGCGCTGTTCGAGCGCACGTACGACAGGGCGGCCTGAGCGCTCTCGCGCATCACGTCGCCGAGCTGGCCGGTGAGGAGCAGCTGCTTCGAGCCCGGCATGATGGACGCCTCGACGGTCAGCACCTCGCCGCCCGACGGCGTCCACGCCAGCCCGAGCACCGCGCCGGGAGCGTCGAGGCGCGACGCCTTCTCGTCCTCGAAGCGTTCCGGGCCGAGCAGCTCGCGCACCTGGGCGGGGCCGAGGGTGCGCGGCGGATCCTTGCCCTCGGCGATGAGCTTGGCCGTCTTGCGCAGCAGGTTGGCGATCTCGCGGTCGAGGTTGCGCAGGCCCGCCTCGCGCGTGTACTCGCGCGCGATCTTGAGCAGCGCCTCGTCGGTGAACGACAGGCCGAGCTCGCCGAGGCCGTTCTCGCGGATGGCCTTGGGGATCAGGTGCCGGCGCGCGATCTCGAGCTTCTCCTGGTCGGTGTAGCCCGACAGCTCAATGACCTCCATGCGGTCGCGCAGCGCGGGCGGCACCGGGTCGAGGTAGTTGGCGGTGGTGATGAACATGACCGCCGACAGGTCGAACGGCACGTCGAGGTAGTGGTCGGTGAACGCGGTGTTCTGCTCGGGGTCGAGCACCTCGAGCAGCGCGGCCGACGGGTCGCCGCGGAAGTCCGCGCCGAGCTTGTCAATCTCGTCGAGCATGAACACCGGGTTGCGCGTGCCGGCGCGGCGGATGCCGCGGATGATCTGGCCCGGCAGCGCGCCGATGTAGGTGCGGCGGTGGCCGCGGATCTCGGCCTCGTCGCGCACGCCGCCGAGCGACTGGCGCACGAACCTGCGGCCGAGCGCGCGCGCGATCGAGCGGCCGAGGGAGGTCTTGCCGGTGCCGGGCGGCCCGGCGAAGCACAGGATCGGGGTGCGGGCGTCCTTCTTGAAGGCGCGCACGACGAGGAACTCGAGGATGCGCTCCTTGATCTTGTCGAGGCCGTAGTGGTCTTCGTCGAGCGTGCGGCGCACGTGGACGAGGTCGAGGTGGTCCTCGCTCTGCACCGCCCACGGCATCTCGCACATCCACTCGAGGTAGGTGCGGGCCACGGTGTACTCGGCGGCCTGCGGCGGGATGCGCGACAACCGCGCCAGCTCGCGGTCGGCCTCCTTGCGCACCTCGGCGGGCATGCCGGCGCGCTCGATCTTCTCCCGCAGCTCCTCGATCTCGCGCTGCGCCTCGTCGCCCTCGCCCAGCTCCTTGCGGATCGCCTCCATCTGCTGGCGGAGCACGAACTCCTTCTGGTTCTTGTCGATCGTCTCGCGCACCGTCTCCTGGATCTGCTGGCCGACCTCCAGCACCTGCAGGTCGCGCGCGAGGACCGCCGTGAGGAAGCGCAGCCGCTCCTTGACGTCGAGCGTCTCGAGCAGGCGCTGCTTGTCCTCGACGGGCAGATCGAGGAGTGAGGCGATGAAGTCTGCGGTGCGTCCGTGGCCCTCCTGCGCGCGCGCCGCGACCGCCGCCTCGTCGGGCACGTTCGGGGACAGCGCCACGACGCGCTCGAACTGCTGGACGACGGTCTTGGCGAGCGCCTCGGTTTCGACGTCCTCGACCATGACCTCGTCGAGCGGCGCGACGCGCGACTTGAGGTACGGCTGGGTCGCGGCCACCCCCGCGAGACGAACGCGCGCGACGCCCTGCACCAGGATCGAGAACCGGTCTTCGGCGACGCGCACCATGCGCAGAATGGTGCCCTGCGTGCCGACCTCGAACAGGTCGGCCGGCCCCGGCTCCTCCATCTGGCCGTCCTTCTGCGCCACGACCACGATGGTGCGCTGGCCGGCCATGACGTCGTTGAGGAGCCGCACGCTGCGTTCGCGCCCGATGTTGAGCGGCAGGATGGCGAACGGGAACAGCACCGTGTGCCGCACCGGCAGCACCGGCATGACGCTCAGGGGCGGATGTGCGGCGGCGGGCGCGGACGGCTCCGGCGCGGATGCGGGGGGCGGGGCCGCGGGGGCGGGCGCCGCGGGGGCGGGCGCGGTCCCGGCCGAGCGGAGCGCGCGCCGGCGCGCGGGCGCGCGTTGCGCCGCGGCCGCTGCGCGCGCGCGCTTCGGCGCGGCGCGGCGCCGCGCGGCGGCCGCGCGCTTCGGCGCGGCGCGGCGGGTCCTGCGCCGCGCGCTCACGCGCTGTGCCTTTCGATCGGAACGCGGGTCGGAACGCCGGCCGAGACGGCCTGCACGCGAATCTCGAGCATGCCGTCGCGGTAGGTGGCCTGGATGCTGCCCTCGTCGGCGTCCCACGGCAGCTCGATGGCGCGGCGGAAGTCGCCGAAGAAGATCTCGGCCCGGTGGTAGTGCGAGTCCCCGACCTCGCGCGGCGGCTCGCGGCGCCCGCTGATCTCGAGGGTGCGCCCGCGCAGCACGACCTTGACCGCCTCGCGCGGCACGCCGGCCAGCTCGAGGATGACGCGCGCCTCGCGTTCGGAGGCCACCACGTCGGCGGCCGGCGCCCACAGCGGCACGCCGAAATGCGTGGCCGGATGGCGGTGGTACACGAGGTCGTGGAACAGGCGCTCGACCTCGCGCTGCAGGTTGTGGAGCGGATCCTTGGGATCGTGGCTCATGGCAGGCTCCGGAAGCGGCCGCGACGTGCGAAGCCTAGCGCGGCGCGCGCCGGGCGCTCAACCGCCCCGATGGCGCCTAGTGGCTCTGCGTCCAGTCGTGGACCGTGCGCACCACCGTCAGGCTGTGGCGGCGGCAGGTCTCGAGGAACACCGCCGAGTTCGGCCAGGCGTGGCGGCCGCATCCGCACTGAAGGCGGCCGTTCGGCAGCTCGCGCACCTCGCAGGGCCTGCCGTCGTGTTCGTTGCAGTACGGGCACATGGAAGTCGTTCCTCCGTGGATCGGGCGTCCACCATAGCGACGCCCGCGGCGCGGCTCAAACCGACCGGCTACAGGACGAGCCCGGCGTCCGCCGCGACGTCGGGCGGCACCCCGTTGGCGCGCGCGATGCGCGCGAAGAGCTCCGCGCTGCGCGTGCGCGCGCGCGGGCGCGCCGGGTCGGCGAAGTCCACGCGGTAGAGGCCGAAGCGGCCGTGGTAGCCGTCGGCCCACTCGAAGTTGTCGAGCAGCGACCAGTGCAGGTAGCCGAGCAGCGGCACCCCGTCGCGCACCGCCCCGGCCGCGTGCAGGACGAACTCCACCAGCGCGCGCGGACGCAGCCGGTCGTGCTCGTCGGCCACGCCGTTCTCGGTGACGAGCACCGGCGCGCCGGTGACGCGCGCCGCGCGCGCGAGGGCCTCGCCGAGGCCGGCCGGCCACACCTCCCAGCCGAGGTCGTTGAGCGGCGCCCCGGCGCGCGCCACGTGCGGGACGGGCGACAACGAGCGCACCTGCCAGCGCGTGTAGTAGTTGAGCCCGATCCAGTCGAGCGCCCCGCGCAGCTCGGGGACTTCGCGGCGCACGCCGCGCGCGCCGGGGATGGAGAGCGCGATCGTGCCGTCCACGGCCGCGCGCAGCACCGCCTCGTTGAAGACGCGGTCCTCGAAGCGAGCCAGCAGCCGGTCGGTGGGCAGCCACGGCCGGAGCGGGGCGAGCTGCACCAGGTGCTTGGCGAACCCGACGCGGCAGGCGCGCCCGTCGCCGTCGGCGTCGGCCATGTCCTCGGCGTGCAGCACGCGGTAGGCGCGCGCGTGCGCCTCGAGCAGGTTCGCGATGACCCCGAGGGCGCGCCCGTTGTCGCGCACCGCCGGCGGCCAGATGCCCTCCGAGTAGGCGCGAAACGCCAGCACCTCCGGCTCGTTGACCGTGCACCACCAGTCCACCTCGCCGCCGTACTCGCGCGCGCAGAAGCGCGCGAAGTCGCCAAAACGGTCCACCGTGTCGCGGCGCTCCCAGCCGCCGCGATCGGCGATCCACAGCGGGTTGGTGAAGTGATGGAGCGTCACGACGGGTTCGAGGCGCCGCCGCCGCAGCGCGGCGAACACGGCGTGGTAGTGGTCCACCGCGGCGCGCGCGATGCGCCCCGGCTCGGGCTCGATGCGGCTCCATTCGATGGACAGCCGGTGCGCGTTGTGACCGTCGGCGGCCGCGAGGTCGAAGTCCTCCTCGAAGCGCTCGTAGTGGCGGCACGCGTCGCCCGACCCGGCGCCGCCCCGGATCACGCCCGGCAGCTGCTCGAAACGCCACCAGTCGTTGTGGACGTTGCGTCCCTCGACCTGGTGCGCCGAGGTCGCCGCCCCCCACAGGAAGCCCGCGGGAAAGGCGTGCGTGGCGCCGCTCATGCGCGCCCGCGCGCGGCGAGCACGTCCTCGATCATGCCGCGCACCGACATTGCCGCCGGAAAGCCGAGCGTGGTGATCCCGAGCACGGCGACGTGACGCAACTGCTCCGGCGTCGCGCCCGCGTCGAGCGCGCGACGCGCGTGCGCGTGCACGCCGCCTTCGAGGCGCGCGCCGGCCGCGAGCGCCAGCTTCACGAGCTCGGCGTGCACGGCGTCGAGGGGACCGGCGGCGCGCGCCGCATCGCCCAGCGCCTCGTAGGCGCGGACCACGTCGGGGTGCGCGGCGGCGAACTGCTGGTAGAAGGTGGGCGGTTTGGACATCGCAGACCTCCGCGTGAGCGTTGGGGGGGCGATCCGGCGCGCCGCGCGGGGCGGGCGCTCCGGCACCACGCGACCGTATCATGCCGCGCATGGAGCGCGTGGCGTGCAGGTTCGATCCCGGCTGGCGCCGCTTCGCCGACCCGGCATGGCTTTCGGGCTGGGACCCGCGGCCGTTCGACCTCGGGGACGGCGCGACCGAGGTCGCCGCGCTCGGCGCCGGCCCGCCGCTCGTGCTGCTGCCGCCGCTCCCGGGCTGGAAGGAGGCGTGGCTGCCCGCGGCGCGCCTGCTCGCGCGGCGCTTTCGCGTCGTCACCTTCGACCTGCGCGAGCGCTTCGCGGCCGGCGACCGCTGGGCGGCGCTGCTCGCCGACCTCGACCGCGTGGCGGACGCCTTCGCGCCGGGCCCGTTGCTGCTCGCCGGGCACTCCCTCGGCGGCGCGCTCGCCCTGCGCTGGGCGGCGGCGCGTCCGGACCGCGTGCGCGCGCTGGCGCTGTCGTCGGCCTTCGCGCGCGTCACGACGCCGGCGCGCGGGCTCGCCGTCCGCTTCGTCGAGCAGCCGGTGGTGCTCGCCGCGCTGCGCCTCGCGCCCGAGCGCGCGGCGCACCGCCTCGCCGCGGCGCTCGCGCGGCGCGGGCGCTGGGTGTTCGACGCGCGCTGCGATGCGGCCACGATCGGGGTCGTGACGCACGGCGTGCGCACCGTGGCGCCGGCGCTCGCCGCGGCGCGCGTGCGGCTCGCCCTCGCGCTCGACGCGCGCGGCGAGGCCGCGGCGCTGCGGCGGCCGGCGCTGGTCGTGGCGGGAGAGCGCGACACGGCGTTCGCGCGCACCGCCGCCGCCGACCTCGTGCGGCGCATTCCCGGGGCGCGCGCCGGCGCCTCGCCGGGCGCCGGTCACCTGCACCCGATGTCGAACGCGGCGTGGTTCGCGGAGGTGGTCGGCGGCTGGCTCGCGGAGCACTGGGCGCGCGGGTGAGGCCCGGGGCCGCCGCCCGCGCGCGGTCCGGCGAGGGCGCGCGCCGCGCTACCGGCGCCTGCGCGCCAGCGTGAACTGCGCGAACAGGTCCTTTTCGAGGTCCATGGCGCCCGGGCCGCGGTCCCAGCCGAGGGCGCGCGCCACGGCGCGTGCGTTCGGCGTGTCGTCCAGCTCGAAGGCCAGCACCTCGAGGCCCTCCGCTTCGAGCAGCTCGCGCGGGAACGGCGAGCGCCCGTCGGCCCACGGCCGGTAGGGCGTGCCCGGCGCGTTGGGCGCGGGCGACAGGTTGTAGATGAGGAACAGTCCCGCCGGCTTGAGAATGGCGGCGACGTGCCGCACGTACGCGGTGTCGCTCACGCCGAGGTGGACCAGCGTGCGCGGGTCCGCCTTCTGCTCGGGGTGGATGTATCCGCGCTTGAGCGTGTTTTTGGACATGAACACGTCGTAGCCGGCGCCCACCGCGCGCGCGATGTCGCGCCCGGCGGGGAACAGTCCGGCGTGGAGCGTGAGCGTCCCGGCCGTGTCGCCGGCGCCCGCGACGCGGCCCTGGTCGCCGGGCCACGCGTAGATCGCGCGCAGCATGGGATCCACGTCGATGCCGTGGACGTCCGCGCCGAGGCTCGCGAGCAGCCGCAGGTGACCGATGCTGCCGTAGCCGAAGTCGGCGATGCGGCGGCCCGCGACGTCGTCGAGCCCGACGCCGGCGAGGATCTCGAGCGCGCGCAGGTAGGCGAGCGGCGAGCCGTAGCGCGTCGTGTAGTAGAAGCCCTCGTCGAGCGCGCGCGGCACCAGCCGCGCGCGCGCCGAGTCGGGCAGCGCCCTGGCCTCGTGGTCGGCATACCAGCGCGTGCGCGCGGAGTCGTGGTACACCTGCCGCGTCGGGATCGCCGGCAGGTGCGCGGTGGCCTCGAGGAAGCGCCGGCCGAGCGCGGTGCGCGCGAGGGGCGCGAGCGCCTTCGCCTCGGCGCGCAGCTGGACGAGCGCGGTGTCGGTCCCCGCGGCGCGCGCCGGCGCGGGGGCGAGCGCGGCGGCGAGCGCGATGGCGGCGGGGAGGAGCGCGAGCGTGGCGGCGCGCGGCGCGCGCTCGCGCCGGGCGCGGCGCAAGGCGGCGAGCCGCGCGGCGACCGCGACCGCGAACGCGGCGCCGAGCGCCGCATAGGCCGCGGCCGGGACGTGGACGAGCCCGAGCCACTCGCCGGCCGCGGCCACGGCCAACGCCGTCTTGAGCGCGAGCACGGCCGGCGCGCCGGCCACGGTCCACACCGCGGCGCTCAGGCGCGTCAGCGTGGCATGGAGCGGCGGGGTCCAGCCCCGCGTGCGCCTCAGGCGCCGCACACGCAGCGCGCCGGCGACGATGGCCGCGACCGACAGGACCTCGAGGGCGATGCGGAAGGCGCCGGTCCGCCACCACGCGAAGTAGGCCGCCCAGCCGCCGGCGAGGAGCGCGAGCGCGCACCACGCGGCGAGCCGCCACGCGCGGTCGCGCACCAGAAGCGTGTGGGCGCCGCCGAGCGAGGCGCCGAGGCCGACGAGGGACGCGAACGGGCAGGGCAAGGCGGGATCTCCGGCGGCCGGTGAACGGGTGGGGAGCGCGCGAGGGTGGGGCACGTTAGCATCCGCACGGCGAGCGTCAAGCGGGGGGACGGGCGGGCGGATCGCGCTGCGGACGCGCCGTGCCGGTCGCCCCCGGGGCCGGCGCGGCGCGGCCGGCCCCACGCGCGGGGCGACGCCGCGCCGGCGGCGAGCGGCGCCCGCACGGCAGCGTCTTCGAGGGACGAGGTCCAAAACCCCACCCCACAGGTTTCCTCCGGCCCGGTCGTGCCCACTGCGGCGCGCGTCGTGGAGCGGCGCGCGGCCCGAGGGCGAGGGCGGCGCGCAGCCTTCGGCGTGCGCGGTGCGAGTCCGCGGTCCGGGGCGGGCCGGTGGCGGACCGCGGGCGGAGCGAGGCCGCCCCGCCGGGGGCCTGACACTCCGTGGCGCGCGTGATAGCGTGCGCGCTCCGATGCCTTCCCCGCCGCTGCGCGAGGCGCTCTCCGTGCGCTTCCGCGCGCTCCGCCACCGCAACTTCAGGCTGTTCTGGACCGGCCAGCTCGTGTCGCTCACCGGCACGTGGATGCAGAGCGTCGCCCAGGGCTGGCTGCTCCACCGGCTCACCGACTCGCCGCTCATGCTCGGGCTGCTCGGTTTCGCGCAGTTCATGCCGGTGACCGCGCTCTCGCTGTGGGCCGGCGTGATCGCGGACCGCGTGGACCCGCGGCGCCTGCTCCTCACCACGCAGGCGCTGGCTCTGCTCCAGGCCGCGACGCTCGCCACGGTCACCACGCTCGGCGTCGTCGAGCCGTGGATGGTGCTCGCGCTCGCCTTCGCCTTTGGCGCGCTCAACGCCTTCGACCTGCCGGCGCGCCAGAGCGCGGTGGTCGAGCTGGTGGGGCGCGACAAGGAGGACCTCTCGAACGCCATCGCGCTCAACTCGGCGGCGTTCAACGTGGCGCGCATCGTGGGGCCGGCCATCGCCGGCGTGCTCGTCGCGCTGCTCGGCGAGCAGGGCTGCTTCTGGGCCAACGCCGCGACCTACGTGGCGGTGCTCGCCGGACTGTGGCGAGTGCGCATCGCGCCGCGCGAGCACGTGGCGGGCGGCTCGACCCTGGCCGCGCTGCGCGAGGGCTGGCGCTATGCGTTCGGCACGGTTCCGATCCGAAACCTGCTGGTGCTGGTCGCGATCGCGGCCGGGCTCGGTTTCCAGTACATGACGCTGCTGCCGGAGTACGCGCGCACCATCCTGCGCGTGGACGCCGGGCGCTACGGCCTGATGGTGTCGGCGTTCGGGCTCGGCGCGCTCACCGCGGCGCTGCTCATGACGCGGCGGCTCGACCGCTGGGACCTGCGCCGCAACCTGCTCGTCGGGCTGGTCGCGGCCGGCGTCGGGCAGGCGGTGTTCGCGTGGTCGCGCAGCCTGCCGCTCACGCTCGCCATGGGCTTCGTCTCGGGCTTCGGACTCATCCTGTACGTGGCGAGCACCAACACCATGCTCCAGCTCACCACCGAGGACCGCTTCCGCGGCCGCATCATGAGCCTCTACACCTTCATGTTCGTGGGCACCGCGCCGTTCGGGGCGATCCTCGCCGGCGCCGTGGCGCAGCGCTTCGGCGCTCCGCTCGCGACCTCGCTGTGCGCGCTCATCCTGCTCGGCAGCGCGCTGTGGGTCGCGCGCCGGCTGCGCTTCCTGCGCGAGCAGGAGGCGGCGCGCGCCCTGGCCACGCCCGGGCCCGCGGCGACCGAGAAGCTGGGCTAGCGGGCGGACCAGGCCGCGCGGCGCAGCGGGTCGGCCGGCTCGGGCGCGATCAGCGCGCCGAGCGCCACGCGCCACAGCTCGGCGCGCGGCAGCCGCGGGCGCGCCTCGCCCCACGGGAACTCGGGGTCGCGCCGCGCGTGCTCAAGCGAGCGCAGCGCCCACAGCGCAGGCCACGCCACGAACAGCCGGTAGCGCACCGCGCGGCGCGGCACGAGCGCGAGGTAGTCCGGCACGCGCCCGAGCGCGGCGCGCGCCAGCCGCTCGAGGCGCGCCGCGAGCGCGCGCACGCCGGGCCGGTCCGCGCCCACGAGGTCGGTCGGCGCGAGTCCCGCCTCGTCGAGCCACGCCGCCGGCACGTGGCAGCGCCCGCGGCGCACGTCGCTCGGCCAGTCGAGCAGGATGTTGGTGAGCTGGAGCGCCTCGCCCACCACCGGCGCCAGCTCGTGGAGGCGCGCCTCGTCGCGCGCCGCGAGCCCGCCGAGGCGCTGGCCGGCGAGGCGCGTGAGCATGGTGCCCACGCATCCGGCCACCACCCAGCAGTAGTCGTGCAGCTCGCCCTCGTCGTCGAGGTAGGGCGCGCCGCGCGCGCGTCCCGCGGCGCGCGCGGCGTAGCGCCGCATGCCGCGCGCCATGGTGCGCACGCACTCGGCGACCGCCTCGCGGTCCGCCGCGGCCAGCGCGGCGTGGACGCGCAGCACCGCGGGCAGGTGCGCGACGAGCGCGAGCTCGGCCGCCACCGCGTCGCGCGCGCGGGCGCCTCCGGGAACGCCCGCCGCTCCGCCCGCGGCGAGGCGCGCGCCGGCGGCGGCGGCGAGGTCCCGCGCCGCCTGTGCGTCGCCGCCGAGCCCCGCGAGCAGGGCGTCGAAGCGCGCCTCGATCTCGTGCGGCGCGCCGGGCCACGAGTCCTCGAGCGCGTCGGCCGAGCGGCACAGCAGGTAGCCGGTGCGCACCGCCTCGGCGAGGCCGCCCGCGAGCAGGCGGATGTTGAGCGCGAAGGTGCGCGACACGCGGGGCAGCACGGCGCGGCAGTAGCGCAGGTCTTCGGGGGTCGCGGCGGCGTGCGGCATGGCGCGGGAGGCTAGCACCGTGGGCCCGGCCGGGCTAAAGTGCGCGCGCTCCTCCGTGCCGCCCGCCGGACCCCCAGCTCAAGCCGCTCCCTCGGGCGGCCGATACCCGGGCCGGAGCCCGAACCCGCATGCCCCGCCTCGTCACGAGCCTCGTGCCGGCCGTGGCGCTTCTCGCGCTGCTCGCCGCGCCGCCCGCCGTCCGGGCCCAGGCCTATCCGCGCCTCGGCCTCTACGGCTCCATGTTCGACTCCGGCTACCCGCTGTGGGACGCCAACGGCTGGACGCCGGTGTTCGACATCGTGGCGCGCTACGACCAGGTCATCCTCGACGCCAGCCCGATCACGCCCTACCGGCCGGACGCCGCCGCCGCGCTGCGCGCGCGCAATCCGGACATCCAGTTGCTCGCCTACGTGCTGGGACAGGACATGTGGCAGCCGTCGGGCGCCGACCCGGCCACCCACTTCCCGACCAAGTACTGGAACCTGCTCGTCTCGCTCGACGGCCTGCTCTACAACCGCCAGGGGACGTACTACTCGGCCGGGCGCATCAACCTCGCCAAGCGCGTGGGGGGGCGCTACGTGGTGGCCGAGGCGATCGCCGATTTCTTCCATCGCGAGCTGGTGCAGCCGGGCGTCTGGGACGGCATCTTCATGGACGTCTTCTGTCCGTACATCGTGTGGACGCAGACGCCCGCGGAGAGCATCGACATCGTGCGCGCCGGCTACGCGACCATGCCGGAGTTCGACGCCGCCTGGCACGCCGCGACCGACACCCTCGGCGACCGGCTGCGGCGCCTCGCGGGACCCGACTTCGTGCTGGTGGGGAACTGCGCGCAGGGCGTCAACTACGACGCGTTCAACGGCTGGATGCGCGAGAACTTCCCCCAGCAGAACGGCGGCGACTGGTATTCGAACATGTTTCGCTCGCCCGGCGGCTACCTCGCGGGCGACACCAACTTCGTGCGCCCGCTCCACAACTACATCTCGAGCCTGCCGGCCGGCACCGCGGGACAGCAGTACAGCGCCGAGAACGCGCGCCGCGTGCGCTTCGGGCTCGCCAGCGCCAGCCTCGGCGAAGGCTACGGGGTGTTCAACATCGGCAACCGCAACTCGAACGACTCGCCGTACATGTCGTGGTGGTACGACGAATACGCGGTGGACCTCGCGAGCGGCGCCTCGTCGTCCTCGATCGCGCACACCGGCTGGCTCGGCGCCGCGCTTGGGCCGTACCACCAGATGATCTGGGTCGGCACCGCGCCGGACGCGGTGACCCACCCCGGCTTCGAGACCGACGTCACGAGCGGCTGGAGCTTCGGCTCGTCGGTGGGGGCGACGCGTGCCCACGACCTCACGACCGCCGCCGTCGGCGGCGCGTCGCTGCGCGTCACCCTGCCGGTCGCGGGCGCCGTGCCGTGGGCGGCGACGCTCAAGTCCCTCTCGACGCTTCCCATGTCGGCCGGACAGATCTACTCGGCGACCTTCTGGGCCAAGGCGTCGCAGCCGCGCTCCATTGACGTGGCAGCCGCGCTGGCGGAGGGCGCGCTCCACGTCGTGAAGGTGGCGATCGGCACCGAGTGGCGCCAGTACCAGGTGGCGCTGCGCCCCGGCGCCTCGGGAGAGGCGTCCCTCGGCTTCTACCTCGCCGAGGCGGCGGGCGAGGTGTGGCTCGACGACTGCCACCTGCAGGCGGGCGCCACCACGCTCTACCGGCGCGACTTCCAGAACGGGATCGTGCTCGTGAATCCGTCGGGCAGCGCGCTCACGGCGCCGCTCGGGCGCCCGTTCCGGAAGATCGCCGGCACGGTGGACCCGGTCACCAACGATGGTTCGACGGTGACGTCGGTGACCGTGCCCGCGCGCGACGCGGTGTTCCTCATTGGGACGGACGTGGTGCCGCCCGACGCGGTGCGCGACCTCAGGGTGGTGAGTCCGGCGCCGGCGGGCGCGTCTCGACCTCGGCGGACCACCGAATCGCCACCGACCCCCTGAGCGTGGCCGCCGTCGGGCACTTGTCCTGGTGCCGCGCGAGCGCGCGGTCCACCGCCTCGCGCGCGCCCTCGGGGACGCGCAGGCGGTAGTGGATGCGGATCTCGCGCAGCACCGGCATGCCGTCCTCGATCACGTTCACGCCCTCGACTTCGGCCGTCGCATCGCCCGGGCCGATCGGGACCTGGCGCGCCTCCAGCGCGCCGTTCAGGGTGCCGAGCATTCAGCCGCCGGTGGCCGCGACGATGTAGTCCACGGGCAGCGGCAGCTCGCGCTCGGGCGCGAGGCGGTAGAAGGTCACCACCGGGCCGTGGACCCCCATGTCGAAGGTGGCGCCGGCGGCGAGCGCGGCGCGCCGGTGCAGTCGGCCGGGGCATTCGAGGGTGCAGCGCGACACGTAGAACGGTGCGTCCATGCGTCCTCCCGGGCGAGGCGTGCGGCCGGCGCGTCCGCGCGGGGCGGGCGCGCCGGGGTGCGGGTCCCCCATTCTTATGCTACGGTCCGCCCTCCTTTCCACCCCCGAATGCCCCGCATGACCGCCCCGCACGCACCCGCCTTCCGCGTCGCGGCCCGCCTGGGCCTCGCGACGAGCGCGCTCATGTTCGCGCTCATCGTGCTCGGCTCGGTGGTGCGCACCACCGGCTCCGGGCTGGCGTGCCCGGACTGGCCGCTGTGCCACGGGCGGCTCATTCCGCCGCTCCAGTTCAACGTCTTCATCGAGTGGTTCCACCGCCTGATCGCCCTGCTCGTGTCGCTGCTGTTGTTCGCGACGGTGGCATGGAGCCTGACGCGGCGCGCGCTGCGCGCGCGGCTCGGCGGCCTCGCGCTGCTTGCCTCCGGGTTGCTGCTCGTGCAGGTGCTGCTCGGGGCGCTCACGGTGTGGAAGCTGCTCCACCCCTCGGTCGTGAGCAGCCACCTCGCGGTGGCGCTGCTGCTGTTCGCCTCGATGCTGGCGCTCACGCTCGTGGCGCGCGCGGAGGCCGGCCTCGGCGCGCCGGTCGCCGCGACGGCGCGCCCGCCGGGGCTGCTGCCGGCGTTCGCGCTGGCGGCCGTCATGGTGTACGGGCAGTCGCTGCTCGGCGGACTCGTGAGCACGCATCACGCGGGGCTGGCGTGCCCCGACTGGCCCACCTGCCACGGCGCGTGGTTTCCGCCGCTCGCGGGGCTGGTCGGGCTGCAGGTTCTGCACCGCTGGGGCGCGTACCTGCTCGTGGCCGCGATGATCGTGGTCGCGGCGCGCGCCCGCGGCGCGCCCGACGCGGCGCTGCGCGCCGGCGGTCCGCTGGCGCTCGGGCTGACGCTGGCGCAGGTCGCGGTGGGGGTGACCAACGTGTTCCTCGCCGTGCCCGTGTGGCTTAGCGCTGTGCACCTCGCGCTCGCCACGGGGCTGCTCGCGACCCTCGTCACGCTCACCTTCCGCGCCGCCCTGCTGCCCGCGCGCGCGCCGGCGGCCTCGCTGGCGGCCGCGTCGTGAGCGTCGCGCTCCAGCCGGTCGGCGCGCGGCGGATCGCGCTCGCCTGCCTCGAGCTGACCAAGCCGCGCATCGCCACGCTCGTCGTGATCACCGGCGTGCCCGCGCTGCTGCTGGCGGCCGACGGGCTGCCTCCGGCGCGCATCTTCTGGGGCGCGCTGCTCGGCACGCTGTTCGCGGCCGGCAGCGCGGCGAGCTTCAACATGTACGTGGACCGCGACATCGACGGGCTCATGCGGCGCACCGCGTCGCGCCCGCTGCCGGCCGGGACGCTGCCGCCCGCGGCCGCGCTCGTGCTCGGTTTCGCGCTCGCCGCGGCGTCGCTCGCCACGCTCGCGGCGACGACCAACCTGCTCGCCGCGGCGCTCGGGCTGGCCTCCATCCTCTACTACGCGGTGATCTACACCGTGCTGCTCAAGCGCCGCACGCCGCAGAACATCGTGATTGGCGGCGGGGCGGGCGCCTCGGCGCCGCTCATCGCGTGGGCCGCGGTGACGGGGGAAGTCGGGCTCGCCGCCGTGCTGCTCGCCGCGATCGTGTTCTTCTGGACGCCGCCGCACTTCTGGGCGCTGGCGCTCTACCGCCGCGACGACTACGAGCGCGCCGGCATCCCGATGCTGCCCGTCACGCACGGCGAGCCGGCGACGCGGCGCTGGATTCTGGGCTACACGGTGCTGCTCGTCCCCATCACGCTCGCGGTGTGGCCGCTCGGCGTGACCGGCGCGCTGTACGGCGTGCCCGCGCTGCTGCTCGGCGCGGCGTTCATCGGCCTCGCGATGAGGCTCGTGCGCCACCCGGAGGTGGCGAACGCGGTCGGGCTGTTCCGCTTCTCGATCCTCTACCTGTTTGCGCTGTTCGCGCTCATGACCGCCGACGTGGTGGCGCGGTCGGTCCTAGGCGCGTAGGGCGGGGGAAGGGGGCGCCGCGCGCCGGCGCGACGGGCGTGGGGGAAACGACGAAGCCCCGGAAGGCGGACCTTCCGGGGCTCCGAAATTTGGTAGCGGGGGCTGGATTTGAACCAGCGACCTTCGGGTTATGAGCCCGACGAGCTACCAGGCTGCTCCACCCCGCAGCAACGGAAGGCAAGGTAGGCGGAGGGCCGCCAAGTGTCAAGTCGCCCCGGCCGGGGCGGTCGGAGCCGCGCCGGCCGGGGCGCCCGCGCGCGTCATCGGCGATGCCGCCGCCGGCTCCTGCGCCCCGCGGGCGCGCGGCCGCGCCACGTTGGACACCGCGCGCGCGCTGTGGCTATTCTCCGCCGCCTCGACCGGGCTTGAGTGCCGCCCCCTTCGGCGGATGACGTCCAACTTCTCGGGAGGTCGCGTGTTTCGGAGACGGTTCGGAGCCGTGCTGGCGCTCTTCGTGGCGCTGGCCGTCGCGGGTCCGGCCCGGCAGGCGCAGGGCGCCGCCGACGTCCGCAAGCTCCATCTGGTCATCTCCGCCATCCCCACGCAGGTGGACGGCGGCGGCTTCAACGACGAGCTCGACTTCTTCAACCGGACCCAGCTCGGCGACCGCGAGGGCCTCGACCGCATCACCTTCGCGTGGTTGTTCGACGCCGAGCTGCGCTACCTCATGCGCAACAACTGGGCGATCACGGCCGGCGTCGGCCAGCTGCGCTCCCAGACCAAGCGCGAGTACCTGCCGGGCCTGCAGCAGACCATCCAGCTGCGCCGCGAGATCCTGAGCGTGCCGATCCACGTCGGCGGCGCCTACTACTTCACGCCTTACAACCAGGGCGACTTCCAGGCGCGCGCCTACCTGGGCGGCGGCTTCCTCGGCATGGGGCTCAACCGCAAGACGTTCCAGGTGTACGAGAACGTCACCGACACCACCTCGTTGTCGCGCATCCCGGGCGGCTCGCGCGTCGAGTCGTCGTCGCGCATGGCGCCGGGCTACTACGCCGAAGTGGGCGTGCACATGTTTTTCGCCGTGCGCTACTCGGTGGTGATCGGGGCGGTCTACCGCAGCGCCAAGGTGGAGGACCTCGTGGTCGGCTACGACGCCCCGGCGCGCGGGGTCGAGCAGGGCGAGATTGAGCTGGACGAGCGCGGCCGGCCGCGCTTCATGGACCTGAGCGGGGTGGGCGCGCGCATCGGCCTGTGCTACGGCTTCTGACGCCCCGCGCGTGACGCGACGCCCCGGCGGTTGTCCCGCCGGGGCGTCGCGTCATTCGGCGCTGTCGGACGGGGCCCCCTGGATGCGGTAGATGATCTCGTCCGGGCGCGCCATGCCGCCCTGTTCGCGCAGCCAGCGCTCGGCGCGGCGCCGCTGGGCCACCGGGTCCTCCGCCTCGCGGGCGAGGCGGAGCAGCTCGGCCTCGACGCGCGCCAGCTCGCGCTCGGTCTGACGGTGCTCGCGCTGGAGCCGCCAGATGCGCCACAGGCTGTGGTCGCTCACCACGCCCATCCACAGCGCCCACGCGACGAGCGCCACCGCCGCCCACGGCAGGCCGCGGCGCAGGGGGTTCTCGGGGCGCGCGTACCGGCTCAGCCGGTGGCGCTGGAGGCGGCGGGAGATGTCGCGCATGACGTCCCTTTCGTGCGCGCGCGGCGGGCGCCATGGGCCCGCGCGCCCTGCGAGGTCTGCGTGCGGCGCGGCGCGGGCGTTCCGCGCCCGCGCCGGGAGTCTAGTCCTTCAGGCGGCGGAACGCCCGCCGTCCCGGATAGTACGCCTCGTCGCCCAGCTCCTCCTCGATGCGAAGCAACTGGTTGTACTTGGCGACCCGATCCGTGCGGCACAGCGAGCCGGTCTTGATCTGCCCGGCGTTGGTCGCCACGGCGAGGTCGGCGATCGTGACGTCCTCGGTCTCGCCCGAGCGGTGCGAGATGACCGCGGTGTAGCCGGCGCGGTGCGCCATTTCGATGGCCGCGAGCGTCTCCGACAGCGTGCCGATCTGGTTCACCTTGACGAGGATCGAGTTGGCGATGCCCTCACGGATGCCGCGCCCGAGGCGCTCGACGTTGGTCACGAACAGGTCGTCGCCGACGAGCTGCACGCGGTCGCCGAGGCGCCTGGTCATGAGCGCCCAGCTCTCCCAGTCGTCCTCGGCGAGGCCGTCCTCGATGCTCACGATCGGGTAGCGTTCGCACAGCCCGGCGTAGAACTCGACCATCTCGGCGCCGGTGAGCTGGCGGCCGCCCTCGCCCTGCAGCACGTAGCGGCCGTTCTTGTAGAACTCGCTCGACGCCGGATCGAGCGCGAGCGCGACCTGACGGCCCGGCTCGTAGCCGGCCCCGGCGATGGCCTCGACCAGCACCTTGAGGGCGTCCTCGTTCGACGCGAGGTTGGGCGCGAACCCGCCCTCGTCGCCCACCGCCGTGTTGAGGCCCTGCTTCTTGAGCACGGCGGCCAGCGTGTGGAACACCTCCGCGCCCCAGCGCAGCGCCTCGCGGAACGACGGCGCCCCGAGCGGCACGATCATGAACTCCTGCAGGTCCACGTTGTTGTCCGCGTGCTTGCCGCCGTTGAGGACGTTCATCATCGGCACCGGCAGCGCGCGCGCCCACGTGCCGCCGACGTGCCGGTAGAGCGGCACGTCGAGCGCCGCGGCCGCCGCGCGCGCCACCGCCAGCGACGTGCCGAGCGTGGCGTTGGCGCCGAGCCGCGCCTTGTTCGGCGTGCCGTCGAGCTCGATCAGGGCGCGGTCCACCGCCGCCTGGTCGAACGCGCTCATGCCGAGGATGCGCGGCGCGATGGCCTCCTGCACGTTGCGCACGGCCGTCCTGACGCCCTTGCCCTTGTACCGCGCGGCGTCCCCGTCGCGCAGCTCCACGGCCTCGTGCTCGCCGGTCGAGGCGCCCGAGGGCACCGCGGCGCGCCCGAGCGCGCCCCCTTCCAGCCGTACGTCCACCTCGAGGGTGGGATTGCCGCGGGAGTCGAGAATCTCGCGGGCCTGAACCGCTGCGATGGTCATCATGGGCGGCAGGCTACGGTCGGGTCAGGGGGGAGTCAAACCGAGTCGCCGCGGGCGCCGCGCGCGTGGCGCGCGCTTCAGCGGTTCCTCCGCGGCGTCGGCCCGGGGGGCGCGAAGGGGGGTCGCGACCGGGCTTTAGGCCCGCGGATCGGGCGTCCCGGCCCGCCGGCCGGGCGGCCCAAGAACGGGCCGCGGACGCTTCAGGCGCCGTGGGGCGCGGTTCTTGACCACCCCAGGACCCCCGCCTATCGTGCCGCGCCATGAAACCCCCGCAGCCGCAGCCGCGTAGGCAGGCCTGAAGGTTGCGGCGTGGATGCCTCTCGCGACGCCGAGACCCTCGAACGGTGCAGGGCCGGGGACGAGCGGGCCTACCGGGATCTGGTGCAGCGCTATCAGCGCCAGGTTTACTCGCTGGCCCTCCGGATGGTCCGCAGCGCCGAGGACGCGGAAGACATCACCCAGGAGACCTTCGTCCGGGTGTTCCGCAACCTCGACCGCTACGATCCGCGACGCCCCTTCACCGCGTGGCTGTTCACCATCGCCGCCCGGCTCTGCATCGACGCGATCCGGCGGCGCCGTCACCGCCCGGTCGCGCTGGTCCAGCGCGAGGAGGGCACCGACGAGGAGCGCATCGTCGAGGTCGAGGACCCGGGTCCGGGGCCCGAGGACCTGGCCTCGCGTCAGGAAGAGGAGCGACGCGCGCGGGACCTCATCGAGAGCCTGCCGCCGCACTACCGGATCGTCGTGATGCTGCGTCACCAGCAGGATCTGTCCTACGAGGAGATCGCGGAGGCGCTCTCGTTGCCGCTCGGCACCGTCAAGGCCCGCATCCACCGCGCGCGCGCGCTGCTCAAGGAGCGCCTGGAGGAGACCTCGTGAACGCCTGTCCCCGCACCGCCCGCGTGCAGGACTACCTCGACGGGTTCCTCGCCGAGGCCGACGCGCGAGCGTTCCGCGATCATCTCGCCGGCTGCCCCGGGTGCGCCGCCGAGCTGGCGGCCTACCGCCGCGTGTTCGCGGCGGTCGCCGACGCGCCGATCTACGAGCCCGGTCCCTCGGTGCTCGAGCGCGTCCTCGACCGCGTCTCGCCCGCGCGCCGGCGCCGGCGCTGGATCCGCCGCGTGGGCATCGGCTACGCCGCGGCGCTCGTGCCGAGCCTCGCGGGCCTCGCGGCGGTGGCCGGACTGCCCGTCGTGCGCGGCGCAGCCGAGGGGCTGTGGGCCGCCGCCTCGCGCGGCCTGGCGCAGGGCTTCGTGCTGGCGCTGCAGGCGCTCGGCGCCTCGGTGACCGGCGTGGCCGACGTCTGGCGGCTCGCCACCGACCTCGGCGACCGGTTCGCCCCGCTCGCCCGCGCGCTGGTGGCGGTGCTCGGGCAGTCCCCGCTCGGCGTCGCGCTCGGGGTGGCGGCCCTCGCGACGCTGGCGCTTCTGTGGTGGATGCGCCCGCGCGAGCGCAGCGTGCACGAGGAGGTGCGTCATGTCGGCGTGCTGGCGTTCTGACCTGCGCCGCTTTGCGGCCGGCACGCTCGCGGCGTTCGTTGCGGCGCTGGGGCCGCTCGCCGCGGCGCCGGACCCGGCGGGCGCCGCGGACAGCGCGCGCGCCGGCGCGCGGATCGTGGTGGACCATCGCGGCGTGCTCGTCGAGGAGTCGTCCGACTCGGGCGACGTGAACGTGCGCGTCTCGGTCGGGACGTCGGGCGTGATCGTGCGCGGCGCCGGAGAGGACGTGCGCGTCGCGCGCGACGGCGGCGTGATCGTCGTCAACGACGAGGCCGGCCTGGTGCGCGTGTTCGCCGACGCCGAGGTGGACACGGCGGAGCGGGTGGATGGCGACGTGGTCGCGGTGTTCGGCTCGGTGCGCGTGCGCGGGGACGTCGCGGGCAACGTGGTCGCGGTCGGCGGTTCGGTGCGCCTCGATCCCGGCGCCACCGTCGAGGGCGACGTGGTCGCGGTGGGCGGCGTGCTCGATCAGGCCGAGGGCGCGACGGTGGGCGGCGAGAGCGTCTCGGTGGGCTTCTTCCCGACGGGCTTCGGCGTGCCGACCCTGCCGCTCATGCTCGCGGCGGTCTTCGTCGGCTGGGCGCTCACGCTGTTCGTCGGCTGGCTGCTGGCGCTCGTGGTCCGCGACCGCATGGTGTGCGTGGCGCGCACCGCCTCGCGCCGCACGACGCTGTCGTTCTTCCTCGGGCTCGCGCTGCTGCCGTTCGTGCTCATGGCCTCGGGCCTGCTCCTCATCACCGTCATCGGCATCCCGGTCGCGCTGCTGCTTCCGGTGCTGCATGTGCTCGTGGCGTGGACGGGACAGGTCGCGGCGACCGCGGTGATCGGTTCGAAGCTGGTGCGGCGCCCGCTCGGCGAGGGCTCGTTCCTCGGCCAGGTGGCGGCGGGAAGCCTGTTCGTGGCGTTGTTCTTCGTCGCCGGCGCCGCGCTGTCCGTGCCGTCGGGCGTGCTGCGCACCGTGGCGTTGTTCTTCTCGCTCCTCGGGGTGCTGCTGCTGTTTGGCCTCACGACCATCGGCTCGGGTGCGGTGGTGCTGTCGCGCTTCGGCCGCGCCCGACCGGCCGACGGCGTTCCGGGCGCGCCGGCCTCCGCGGCCTCGGGCGGGCCGGCCCCGGGGCTTCCGGGTGCCGCGATCTCGCCCCCCGCCGGCGCCTGACCGGCCTCACGCCCCGGCCGGCCCCCGTGGGGACAACTCCCCACGGGGGCCGGCTCATCTGGGGGCGATGACCCAGCGCGCGCCGCCCCTCGGACGAAGGATCTCCGGCGAGGCGCGGTGGCGGTTTTCACTGACCGCGCAAGGCCATGCCGCCAATCAACTTGCCGGAGTGGCCCCGGGCGACCGCCGGGACGCCCGACCGGCGCGCCGCGGCACGCGGGTGGCAATGGAGATCGGGCGTGACCACCTTCGTTCGCCTCGGTCGCCTTCGCGCGACGCTCGCCCACGTGGCCCTCGCGGCGCTTCTCGGCCTCTTAGTCCATGGCCCCGCCGCGGCCAACGAACTGGGCGCCGGCGGGCGCCCGACCGGCCTCGTGTTCCACGGTCCCGAGGAGACGCTCGCCAAGTTCTGCGCGCGCGACACCGACGGGCGCCTGTGGCTCGAGCTTCCCGGCGGGCTGCGCTTCGAGCTGGTCACCTCGGTGGACGACCCGGCGATCTCCAATCCGGGCGACGGCGCCTTCTTCCCGTTCGACGTCGCCGAGGTGCGCGCCGCGCTGGCCGGCGTCGCGTTCCCGCTGTCCGACCTGCGCGCCGACGTGTTCGTGCTGCCGTATCCGCGGCGCACGAGCCTCGAGTCCGCGGCCGGGCCGGGCCTCATTCTGCTCTCGCCCGGCACGCGGCGCATCGCGCGCGAGCAGCAGCACGCCGAGTTCGTGCACGAGCTGGGGCACGTGGTGCAGTACCAGATGCTGCCGGACGCCGACGGCGGGCGCTGGGCCCAGTACCGCGCGCTGCGCGGCATCGCCGATCCGGCCTACGGCCCGTCGAGCCCGCACGCCGACCGGCCGCACGAGATCTTCGCGGAGGACTTCCGCGCCCTGTTCGGCGGCGCGCTGGCGCGCTACTCGGGCACCATCGAAAACGCCGAACTCGCGCACCCGGAGCAGGTCCCCGGCCTCGCCGAGTTCATGTGGAGCCTCGCCGAGCGCGGCCCCTCGCAGCTTGCGTTCGAGGCGTGGCCGAACCCGAGCCGCGGCGCGGTGCGCTTCGCCCGCTCGGGCGGCGCGGCGGTGCCGGTGGACGTGTTCGACGCCACCGGCCGGCGCATCGCGACCCTCGCGCCGGTGGCGCTCGGCGCGGTGACCTACTGGTCGTGGAACGGCCTCGGCGCGGACGGCCGGCCGGCGCCACCGGGCGTGCTCTTCGCCCGCCCGCGCGAGCCGGGGGCCGCGGCCGCGCGCATCGTCGTCGCCCGCTGACGGCGCGCGCCGCTCAGCGCGCCGGGGCGCCGACCGCGAAGGGCTCGGAGACGACGCGCGCGCGCTGGTCCCCGAATCCCGAGAAGTTCCGCACCGCGTCGAACAGCGCGCGCGGCAGCTCGGTGAGCACGCCGATGCCCGCGCTGCGCTTGGTGTCCACCTCGCCCGACAGCCAGCCCTCGACCTCCTCCACGTCCTCGACGCTCAGCGGCTTGAGCGTGGCCACCACGATGACGTAGTAGCGCGATCCCGCCTGCAGGCGCTCGGCGCCCGCCACGCGCAGCGCGATCGGTCGGCCGAGCGAGGCGCGCAGCGAGTCGAGATCGTCGAAGCGTTCGGGCGCCGCGCCGCGGCGCTCGAGCAGGTACTGGCGGCTCCACACCTCGTAGCGCACGCGCAGCTCGGCGTCGAGTCCGGACTCGAGGCGATCGAACCACCCGGTGCGCGTGCGCCACAGCTCGGCGTGGAGCTGAATGCGGGCCGGCATGCCGCGCGCCAGACTGTCCTCGACGCGCGGCGGGAACAGCGCGTCGAGCCGCACGTCCGCCCACACGCCGCCGCCCTGCACGCGCGTTCCGATGAGCACCATCTCCAGCGCCAGCGCGGGCAGCGCGGCGATCACGAGCGCGGCCGCGGCGGCCGCGAGCGAACGGGCGACGCGCGGCGCGCGGGCGCGCCGGAGGCGGAGAGCGGGGAGCGCGGGGAGCACGGACGGGGCCGGTCGGCTAGAACGGTCTCTGAAGCCGCAGGCTGACCACGACCTCCGAGCCGGGGTCCTGCAGGTCGCGGGCGAAATACAGGCGCAGGCCGTCGTCGCCCGTGCCGAGGCCGACGCCGCCGTCGCACGCGAACACCTGGCGGCCGATGTCGAACGCCGTGCGGCGGCCGCGCCACGCGGCGCCGGCGTCCACGAACGCGAACAGCGACAGGCCGGCGTCGAGCGGGTCGGCGTTGAGCTCCCACAGCGAGACCTCGTACTCGGCCTGGACGAGCGCGAGCTGGTCGCCGCGCACGCTGCCGAAGGCGTGCGCGCGCAGGCCGTCCACGCCGCCCACGACGAACTCCTTCTGGCGCGGCAGGGCGCCGTCGAGCGCGCTGCCGGCCACCGCGCGCAGCGACAGCGTCGTGGCGGGGGTGAGGCGCAGCACGCCCCGCAGATCGGCGAGCGCCCGCGTGTAGCGGCGCACGACGCCGCCCTCTCCGGCGCTGTCGAACTCGGCGCGCTCGACCTCGATCCAGTGGTAGAGCCCGGCGCGCGAGGCGCGCGTGCGGCGCGCGAGGCGCTCGAGGCGCACGAGCGCGGCGCGAATCTCGCCGTCGTCCACCGCCGGGTTGTCGCGCAGCGCGCGGTCACGGTGGAACCACGAGCGCGTGCCACGGTCGAGGGGAAGGCTCCGGTACTCGTCCACGCGCCCGTGGACGCTCACGGTCGAGAAGTCGGGCACGCGCCACGACAGGTAGGCCCCGGCGCCCTCGCGCTCGAAGTAGTCGCGGTCGTCCTGGCGCCCGAACAGCAGCGCGAGGCTGTTCTCGAAGTCGCCGGTCTGCTGAAGGTCGGGATGGTCGGTGCGGCGCACCATCGAGACGCCCGCCGACAGACGGCCCGGCCTCGCCAGCGGCTGCTCGATCTGAATGCCGTACAGCACCCGGTCGCGGCCGAAGGCGTATTCGAGGCGCGTCCCGATGCGCGGATGCAGGGCCTCGAGGGACTGCCACTCGAAGCCCACCCCGAGGCGCAGCCGGTCCACGCGGTTGTAGTCGAGGAAGCCCGTGCCGGCGCGCGGGCGGCGGCCCTCGTCGCGCCAGCGGCCGGGATCGGTGAGCAGGTGATCGCCGAAGGGCGTCTGCAGCCAGTCGGCGTCGGAGCCGCCGCTCACCTCGATGCGGGGCGCGCCGTCCACCGAATCGGGCGGCGCGGGCTCGAACACCAGGGTGCTCGAGGCCGAATCGGCCGGGGCGTCGGCGGGCGGCTGCGCGGCGGCGGGGGTCGCCACGGCCAGCGCGAGGGCGAGGGCGACGCGGGACGCGACGCGGCGCGCGCCGGCCGGCGCGCGCCGGCCGGCGGGGCGCGCGGACCAGCACGCCGTCCGGATGTCCATCGGGTCGGGTGTCATGGCGGTGCCTCCAGGGCGCGGGATGCGCACCGCGGAACGAGGCAAGGTCCGTTCCATGCGGCGGGGGCGCGTCATGCCGCGTCCGTGGCCGTCGCGCGCGGTGACGCCGCGCGCGGCGCGTGGCGCCGTCGCCACGCGGTGTGGCGCCTCACGCACCGCCGGGCCGGCGCGCGATGCCGTACTTGCGCATCTTGCGATGGAGGTTGGTGCGGTCAATGCCGAGCCCGGCGGCCGCCTGCGTGACGTTCCAGCCGGCGCTCTCGAGCGCCCGGCGGATGGCGTCCGCCTCGCGCTTCTCGATCTCGCCGCGCAGCCCGACCGCCTCCTGCCCGCCGGCGTCGGCGGGGTCGAGCCACGGCACGAGGTCCCCGGCGGTCACGACCTCGCCCTCGACGAGCACCACGGCGCGCTCCATGAGGTTGCGCAGCTCCCGCACGTTGCCCGGCCAGTGGTACTCCTCGAGCACCGCGCGCGCCTCGTCGTCGAGGCGCTTGGGCGCGCGGCCCTCCGCCGCGCAGAAGCGTTCGAGGAAGTGCGCGGCGAGCAACGCCACGTCGGCGCGGCGCTCGCGCAGCGGCGGCACGTGGAGCGGCAGGACGTTGAGGCGGTAGAAGAGGTCCGGCCGGAAGCCTCCGCCGGCGAGCTCGGACTGCAGGTCCCGGTTGGTGGCCGACACAATGCGCACGTCGAAGCGCGCGCTGCGCGTCCCCCCGAGGCGCTCGACCTCGCCCGTCTCGATGGCGCGCAGCAGCTTGGCCTGCGCCTCGATGGACAGGTCGCCGACCTCGTCGAGGAACAGCGTGCCGCCGTCGGCCAGTTCGAGGCGCCCCTTCTTGGGCTGCGCCGCGCCGGTGAAGGCGCCGCGCTCGTAGCCGAACAGCTCGCTCTCGACGAGCTCGCGGGGAATCGCCGCGCAGTTGAGCTTCACGAACGGGCCCTCGGCGCGCTTCGAGAGGCGGTGGATCGCCTCGGCGACGAGCTCCTTGCCCGAGCCGTTCTCGCCGGTGATGAGCACGCGGCCCTGCGACGGGGCCACGCGCCGCACCTGGTCGAGGAGCGCGACGATCGCCGGGCTGCGCCCGACGATGCCGAGGTCCGCGCCCCCGGCGCCGGAGGGACCGGCCGCCGCCTCGTGCGCCGCGCGCCGCCGGCGCGTCAGGTCGCAGGCCTGCGCGACGACGCCGATGAGGTCCTCGGGCTCGGGCATCTTGGCGAGCAGGTCGAACGCGCCGAGCCGCAGCACCGCCTCGCGCGCCCGCTGGATGAGCGTCTCGCCGGTCACGATGACGACCGCCACGCGCGGATCGCTGTGCGCGATGCGGACCAGCGCCGTGAGCCCGTCCATGCCGGGCATGTTGACGTCGAGCACCACCGCGTCGAACGCGCGGCGGCCGACGGCGGCGAGGGCGGCCGCCGCGTCCGGCACGTCCTCGACCTCCATGCCTTCGTCCTCCAGCGTGAGGCGCAGCTGCCGCCGCTGGTTGTCGTGGTCGTCCGCGATCAGCACCGCTGCGCGCTTCGCCGGGCTCATCCCGCCGCTCCCTCCTCCGCGTCGTTCCATCGCGGGAGCCACAGCCGCGCCCGCGCGCCGCCGCCCTCCCGGTTCTCGAGCGCCACTCCGCCACCGTGCTGCAGCGCGACGTCGCGCACCAGCGCCAGCCCGAGGCCGCTGCCCCGCTGCTTGGTGCTCACGTACGGATCGAACAGCCGCTCCACCGGCGTGTCGGGAAGCCCCGGCCCGCGGTCCAGCACCTCGACCACCGCGCGCTCTCCCTCGGCGCGCCACGCGATCTCGACGACGCCGTCCGGCGGGCCCGCCTCGCGCGCGTTGACGAGCAGGTTCTGCACGGCGCGCGTGAGCAGCACGCGGTCGCCGCGCACCGGCAGGGGCGACTCGCCGGCGAACGACAGCGACTCGGGCTCCTGCAGCGCGGCCGCCGCCCGCACCACGTCGGCGAGGTCGAGCCGTTCGAAGCGCGGCTCCGGCGCGCGCGCGTACTGCGAGAACTGCTCGGTCATGAAGGCGAGGTCCTGCACCTCGCGTAGAATGGCCTCCACGCTCTGGCGCACCGCCTCGCGCTCCGCGTCGGGCACGCGGTCCACGCGCCGCTCGATACGGTGCAGCGCGTAGCGCATCGCCGTCAACGGGTTCTTGATCTCGTGCGCGAGCCGACGCGCCACGTCGCGCCACGCCGCCTCGCGCTCGGCGCGCAGCAGCGAGGCGCGCGCCTCGTCGAGCCGGCCGGCCATGGCGTTGAATGCCTCGGCGAGCGCGCGGATCTCCCGCGGGCCGCGCGCCGCGACGCGCGCGCCGGTGTCGCCGGCCGCGACGCGCGCGAGCGCCGCCGACAGCTCGGCGAGCGGGCGCGACATGCCGGCGGCGAGGCGGCTTGCGACCGGCACGGCCACCGCTGCGAGCGTCAGCACGAGGCCGAGCCCGAGCGCCCACACCCAGCGCCGCTGGAGCGGCACCAGCAGCCCGAGCTGGCGGTAGCGCCCGAGCCCCTCGCCGACCTCGGCGACGCGCTCGGGATGGTCGGGCGCGATCCACCAGCCGACGGCGAGCGCGACCCCGCTGTCCACGCGCGCCACGCCGGCGAGCACGCCCGCGGTCGAGTGGACGACCCACGTCGAGTCGAGCGCCAGCGCGACTTCGGCGCCGAGGTCGGGGCGCGGCGGCGCGAGCACGGCGGGCGGCACGACCTGATCGGCAAGCCGCCATGCGCCGGCCTCGCGCCGGTAGAGCTGCAGGACGTCGAGCCCCGTCGCCTGCAGGGCGCGGGCGCGCTCCGCGCGGGCCGCGTCGTCGAGCGGCGGCCGCAGCCCCTCGGTGGCCCACGTCTCGGCGGTGGCGAGCGCCACGCCCTCGAGGCGCGCGAGGCCGGAGCGCGTGGTCTCGAGCCCCGACTCGAGCGCGCGCTCGACCCCGGGCTGGACCCAGCGCCGCGCGCTGCGGTCGAGCTGGTCGAGCATGACGAGCGTGAAGAGCGCGACCGGGACGAGCGCCATCGCGAGCAGCGCCACGAGCAGGCGCGCGCGCAGGGTCACGCGGGCCTCCGGTCGCGCGGCGCGCTCACGCCGGACTCAGTCCGCCGAGCTGCCCGCAGGCGGCCCAGATCTCGCCGCCCATCGTGTTGCGCACCGTGACGGCCGGCGCCTGCGGATAGAGGCGGCGCGCGAACGCGTCCACCGCCTCCGCGTCCGGCCGCGCATAGGGCAGGCCGGGCACCGGATTGTAGGGGATCAGGTTGATCTTGCTCGGCAGCTCGCGCGCCATGCGCGCCAGCCGGTCGGCGTCCTCCGGCGTGTCGTTGACGCCGCCGATCAGCGTGTACTCGAGCGTCACGCGGCGTCCCGTGGCGCGCCCGTACGCCCTCGCCGCCGGCAGCAGCTCGGCAAGCGGCCAGCGGCGGTTGACCGGCACCAGCTCGTTCCGCAGGGCGTCGGTCGTGGCGTGCAGCGACACCGCGAGCCCCACCGGCAGGCCCGCCGCGGCGAGCTCGGCGATCTGCGGCACCAGCCCGCTCGTGGACACCGTCACGCGACGCGCGCCGAGGTTCATGCCTTCCGGATCGTGGAGGATGCGGATCGCCTCGAGCACCGCGCCGAGGTTGGCGAGCGGCTCGCCCATGCCCATGAAGACAATGTTGAAGCGGTCGTCGCGCCACGCGTGGTGGTCGCCCATGGCCATGACCTGCGCCACGATCTCGCCGGCGGTGAGGTTGCGGCGCAGGCCCATCAGGCCGGTGGCGCAGAACGAGCACTTGAGGGCGCAGCCGACCTGGCTCGAGAGGCAAAGGGTCAGGCGCCGCTCGGTGCGCATCGAGACGCACTCGACGCTCGCGCCATCGGAAAGCTGGAGCACGAACTTGTGCGTGTCACCGTCCGACGTGCCGAGCAGGGAGGCGACGCGCGGCAGCGAAAAGTCGAGCCACGACGGCAGCTCGGCGCGCAGCGCGGAGGGCAGGCTGGTCATGGCCTCGGGCGAGCGCACGTGCCTGCGGTAAACCCACGAGAAGAGCTGCTTCGCCCGGTAGGGGGGAATCCCCCGCTCGGAGAGCAGGCCGACGAGCGCCTCCCGGGAGAGCCCGAAGATGCTGGGAGTGCGGGGCGCGGAACGAATGGGGACGGCGAGGACCATGGAAGGGTGCGCGCGTGCGCCTGGCGACGCTAACAGACGAAATCTCTTGCGGTCAACGAGACGCGATGGTATGCACGACAATGCAATGGATGACGAGGCTGACCGCATTCGCCAGGGGCTTGCGTGCCTGTCGGAGCCTTCCCGGTTCCGCATCGCCATCGCCCTGCTTCGGGGAGTCTGGAGCGTGAGCACTCTGGCGGGCGAAGTCGGGCTCTCCCAGTCGTGCACCACCCGGCACCTGCAGGCGCTCGAACGCGCCGGACTGGTGCGCCGCGAGCGCGACGGCAAGCGCGTGTTGCACCACCTGTGCCTGGATCGTCCCGAGATCGAGTCGCTGCGCGTGCTGCTGGGCGAGCGGTCCCCGACGAACCGGAGCGCGCCCGGGAGGGCGGTGAGGGCGCGAAGGGCGACGTCCGGAGGCGAACCGAAGTCCGTCGGGTCCACGGCCGTGGTCTCCACCGGCCGCAGGGACTCGGCCGCGATTGCCGCGGCAGGGGGAAACGAAGCAGCAGGCCATCCGGCCGGCCACGAATCCATTCCCGGGATGGGCGCGGTCGAGAGATCGGCTCTTGAGCCGGCTCCAGAGTCCGGGGATCGGCCACGGACCTCCCCGGCGCGCCGGCCGGCGGACCGCGATCTCGAGGACTTCCTGCTTTGAGCCTCGCCAATCTTATGCGCGTTGGTGCAATTGATGTCGGGTCGAACTCCGTGCGTCTGCTGGTCGCCGACGTGCGCCTTGAAGGCGGAACGCCCGTCGCCATCCAGACTGTGGCGCGCGCGGGTGAGGCGTGCCGTTTGGGCCGTGGGCTCGCGCGCAACGGGCTCATCGAGGAGGGCCTCGCTTCGCGCGCCGGCAACGTCGTTCACGATTTTGCGCGCCGCGCTCGGGATCTCGGCGCCGTGCACCTCGTCATGGCGGCCACTGCGGCTCTGCGATCGGCCGACAACGGGGCCGAGGTCGCCGGGATGCTCGAGCGCCGCGCCGGGGTTCGCGCGCGCATTCTAAGCGGCGAGGACGAAGCCCGGCTCGTCTATCGCGCCGTCGTCGGCGGCCTCGGACCGGTCGCACGCAGCAGCTCGTGCGTGGTGTTCGACCTCGGCGGCGGCAGCACCGAGGTGGTGAGCGGGGTGGGGCTTAGCGCGGGTCGCTGGACGAGCCTTCCTTTCGGGGCCGTGAGCCTCTCTGAGCGCTTCGTCACCACCGACCCGATCACGCCCGATGAGAGTGAAGCCCTGCGCGATTACGTCCGGGCAATTCTTATGCGCGAATGTGCATATCTCCCCGACCGGGCGCCGCTCCTTGCCGGGGTGGGGGGAACCATCACGCTCCTTGCCGGACTCGACCGGGGCATGACGGCCTACGATCCGGCGATGATCGAGGGCCACGTGATCCCCGCGGGGCGGCTGCGGGCGCTGATCGAGCGCCTCGTCGCGACCTCTCACGAGGAGCGCATGCGCTGGGCGGTCATGGGGGAGGGCCGCGCGGACATCGTGGTGGCAGGCGCGCTTGCCGTGGAGGTGATCCTCGAGCGGTTCCCCTCTGCCGGCCTGGTGTGCTCGACCCAGGGCCTGCGCTACGGGCTCGCCCTGCTGGCGGCAGAGGAGGCGGCCCGGGGGCAGACCGGCAACGGCGACGAAGTTCGCCGTTGACGCTTGTCTCCGGCGGGGCAGATACTTGCCGCACGGCAAGCTCGGTCCCCTCGAACCACCGTCGTCCGTCCCCACGTTCTCGATCCTCCACGAGGGCGCGGGGACTCTGTTCAGTGACCTGAACTGGAGGGAGCAGGCAGGGCATGACCACCGTTCGCAACAGGCTCCTGGTCGCGCTGGCCCTCACCGCGCTCTGTCTCGCGGCGGTCGCGCCGCTTGCCCGCGCCGTGGAGTCGCTGCCCGAACCGGGGTGGAACAGCGTTTCCCCCAAGGGCGGCGCCGACACGAACTCGGGCGAGCCGGACACCCCGCACGGGGCCCCTCAGCCGAACCGGTACGCCGCGTCTCCTGCCCCTCGCTCAGAGGCGGGCACGACGCAGCCGGCCACCGGTCGCGCCGAGTGGTTGCGGTGGATGCTGCGGGCATGGCTGGCGCGGTACGTCGGAGTGGACGGCTGAGCGGCTGAGCCGCGCGGTCGTCCGCTCTGGAATCGAGGTCGCAACGGCGCTCCGGGTCGAACCGCCGGAGTGTCCAACCGGGTGTCGTTGAACGAGGGTTCGAAACGTGCAGAGAGCGATCCCCCCCGATCTGGCTCGTGCGCAGGCCCCCGAGGCCGTGCGCCAGCACGAGGCGATCGGCGACCTGCATCTGGCGGCGGACAACTTCGCCGGCGCCATGGATGCGTATCGGGCGGCGCTCCGCGAGCTGGGCGGCGACGTCCCCGCGGAGCGATGCCGGCTGCTGCTGCGGCTGGCGGCCGCGCAGACGCGGCGCGGCGACTTCGAGGCGGTTCTGGCCTCGGCGGGCGAAGCCCTGTCGCTGGCGCGGCGCCTCGGAGATCCGCGGCGCAAGGCCGGCGGCGCCTCGACGCTCTCCTTCGCGCTGGCCGAGCTCGGCCGTTACCGCCGCGCCCGCCGCTACGCGCTCTACGCGTGGCGCGTGCTGCGCGACACCGAGGACCACAAGGCGCTCGCCGATGTCCTCATGAACCTCGGGCTGTGCGAGTTCCGCCTCGGCCGCCTGCACGAGGCGCTTGAGTGGTTCCAGAACGCCGCCGCCACCTACCGCCGCATTGATGACACCGACGGTCTGGTCGGCGCGCTCAACGACCTCGGCCTGGTCTACAAGAACCTGCGTGAGTGGCGCGAGGCCACGCGCTTCTTCGAACAGGCGCTGCGGCTCGACGAACGCGCCGGGCTGTACGCGCGCATGCGCAACCACAATCAGAACCTCGGTCTCATCCGCTACCGCCTCGGGCAGTGGGACCTCGCGGAGGAGAACTTCCGCCAGGCGCTCAGGATCTCGCGCGAGATCGGCCACCAGCTCGGCGAGGCCCACGCGCTGCTCGCGTTCGGCCTGCTGTGCCGCCGCCGTCGCCAGCTCGAGCGCGCCGAGGAGCACCACCGCGCCGCGCTCCAGCTCGCGACGCGCGTCGGCGCGGTGCGCGAGGTGGCGCTCGCGCGCGAGTTCCTCGCCGAGGTCGAGCTCGACCGCGGCAATCCGGCGGCCGCGCTCGCGCTGCTCGAGCCGGCACTCGAGGACGCCAATGACCGCGCCCCGCAGGGCGACCTCGCCGCCGAGCTCTCGATCCGCACCGGCATGACGATGCTCGCCCTCGGTCGCCTGCCCGAGGCCGAGCGCCACCTTGCGCACGGCGTGCTGCTCGCCGAGCGCCTCGGCGACCGCATCGAGCAGGCCATCGCCGAGCGCACGCTCGGCCGGCTCGACGCCGCGCGCGGCAACGCCGCCGCGCTCGAGACGCGCGTGCGCGCCGCGGCGCAGTGCTTCGAGCAGCTCAATGAGACCTACGAGCTGGCGGTGACGCTCGCCTCGTGGGCCGACGCCCTGTTCCTGCTGCCGTCGAGCGCCCGACTGCGCGTCGCGCTCGAGCCCGTCGCCGACGCCTCGAGGCGCGCGGCGGCGCTCTTCCGTCAGCTTGGCGTGCCGGCCCTGGCCGCCGAAGCGATGCTGGCGCTCGCCCGGCTCGAGGCCGAGCGCGAGCACTTCGACCAGGCCTCGTCGCTGCTCGAGACGGCCGAATCGTGGCTCGCCGAGTCGGACGACCCCGAGACGCGCGACCGCGCCGACCAGCTGCGGCGCGAGCTCGAGCGCCAGTACGTGGCGGTGTCGCTCTCGACGTGCAACGAGTTCCGGGCGCTCGAAGAGGCCAACCGGCTGTTCCGCGACACCGCCGACATGGACGGCCTGCTCGCCCAGACCGTGCGCCTCGCGGTCGAGCACACCGGCGGGGATCGCGGTTTCGTCGCCTTCACGGGCGGCGCGGGCCGCCTCGACGTCGTGGCCCAGCACGGGCTCGGCCGTGACCGCGCGCGCCGGGTGCTGCGCGTCATCGAGCAGCTCGCCGGCAGCCGCATTGCCGAGATCGGTCCGCTGTTCTCGAGCCGCGTGACCGCCGACCCGCGCTTCTCGGGGGCGGTCGTCGATGCGCTGGAAGGCGTCGGCTCGCTGGTGTGCATCCCGCTCAACTTCCCGTCACAGTCGGTGGGGCTGGTCTACGTGGACCGGCTTCACGACAACCTGCTCGGCGCGTTCAAGCAGCGCGAACTCAACCTGCTGGCGGTGCTCGCCAACAGCGCCGCGGTGGCGATCGTCGAGGCGCAGCGCTCGCGGCTGCTGGAGGAAAACAAGCAGCTGCGCGACAAGCTCAAGCCCAGCCCGGGCAGCGAGCGCGTGGTGTCGCAGTCGCGCGAGATGGCCGCGATCCTCCACCTGCTCGCGAAGGTCGGCGACAGCCCGGCGACGCTCCTCTTCATGGGCGAGACCGGCACCGGCAAGGGCCTGCTCGCGCAGGTCGTGCACGAGGTGTCGGCGCGCCGCGACCGGCCGTTCGTGCAGGTCAACTGTGCGGCGCTTCCCGAGCACCTGCTCGAGAGCGAACTGTTCGGCTACGTGCAGGGCGCCTTCACCGGCGCGGTGCGCGACAAGGCGGGGCTGTTCGAGGAGGCCGAGGGCGGCACCATCTTCCTCGACGAGATCGAGAAGGTGCCGGAGAGCGTGCAGGCCAAGCTGCTTCACGTGCTCGACCGCAGCGAGATCCGCCCGGTGGGCGCGACGCGCGCCAGGAAGGTGGACGCGCGCGTCATTTGCGCGACCGGCGTGGACCTGCGCGAGCGCATCGCCGAGGGCCGTTTCCTCGAGGACCTCTACTACCGGCTCAACGACATCACCGTGCGCGTGCCCGCGCTGCGCGAGCGCCGCGAGGACATTCCGGTGCTCGCCCAGCACTTCCTCGCGCTGTACTCGCGGCAGATGGAGAAGTCGGTGGGCGGTTTCGCGCCCGAGGTGCTGCAGGCGTTTCTGGCCCACGCGTGGCCCGGCAACGTGCGCGAGCTGGAGAAGACGGTGAAGCGCATGGTGGTCCTCGCGGACGACGGCGACACGCTCGGTCCCGACCTGCTGCCGCCGGACCTGCAGGACGCCCGCCGCGCCCTCCCGGCGCGAGCCGGCGGGAAGTCGCTGCGCTCGAACATCAACGAGCTCGAGCGGCGCATGATCGCCGAAGCGCTCGAGCGCAACCGCTGGAACAAGGCGCGCGCGGCGCGCGAGCTTGGGCTCAGCTACCCGACCCTGCTCTCCAAGATCCGCACGCTGGAACTCGAACGCCGCCGGCCCGGCGCCAACCGTCACCCCGCTTGATAGCCGACCCCTAAAACCACTTGATAGTTTTGACCGCGCCCCGCAAGCACTTAGCTCGCGGGGCGCTACGCTTTGAAAATCTCTGCCGAGTGTCACCTCCTACACGCCGTGCGAGACGATCGGAACCGGTGCTGACACGCGCGCTCAAGCCGTTGTCCCGCAGGGTGGTGCGACTTTGGCGGCGTGGTTCCCGGTGGATGGCACGCGTGATGCTGGGTGCAGTGGTTGGAGGGGGGGGACCTCCAACAAGTTCAGCGGGGCATCGCTGAACGACATTCTGGGCTAGCCGGTCCTGTAGAGGTCTGGTCGAGGGTACGAGCCCCAGTCTTTCGACAACGCACCAGTCCTCTACGGCCGGCTAGTCTGGAGATCGCAGAAACGTCCTTGGAAACTGCCGGGTCCGCGCGGGACGCGGAGACAGACCCGGTTTTTTCGCGGCGCCCGCCGCCCGGCGGTTCCAGGGCTTTGGAAGACACCGGTCTGAATGCGGCACGCGCCAGCATTGGGGGATGTCGAGGCGCGCCGTCGCTCGAGTCGGAGACCGGTGTCTTCCTCGTCTGAGGAACGGGGGCCCGCTCGAGCGGGCCCCCGTTTGTCTTTTCCCGCGTGCTGCACGCCGCGCCGAGCGGCGTGACGACGGCGCGCGGGGAAGAGCGGTCTCCCGCGCGGAGGTCTCCTCGTGGCACGGGTCGGCGCCCCCGCAACGCACGCGCCCGTCCCTCCTGCCGCCCGCGCGGCGCGCCGTCGGTGTCGCGGCGACCGCACAGGTGCGGAGGCGGCGCACGGGTGCGCGGCGCGCGCGCCTCGCCGCCCACCCCCGTGGCGCGTGGCGTCCGATGCCACCGCCGCTCGATATCCCCTTGATCGGCGCGGGGTCCTGACGCTTCCCGGTTCCGGCGGCGCGCGCCGATCGCGCGGCCGGGAAGCGCTGGCACGGGCGTTGCGGTACGTTCCAGTCGAACTCGCGTCGGACTCGACCCGGAGGTTCGCCATGAGACGCCTGCTCCCGCTGATCGCCCTGCTTCCGCTGCTCGCCGGCTGCGACGACGACGACCCCGTCGCCGTGCGAGACGTCACGCCGCCCGCCGCCCCGCGGGCAGTCTATTCCGTCACCGACGACGGGCTCGTTCGCCTCTACTGGGTCGGCAACACGGAGGCCGACCTCGCCGGTTACCGCATTTACATGGCGCCGTGCGCGTCGGGCGCTTCATGCCCCTACGACTTCATCCAGTCTGCGCCGCGCGGCGCGACGGGCGCAGCGATCGCGCTCGCCAACGGCGTCACGCGCTACTTCGCGGTGTCCGCCGTGGACTACGCCGGCAACGAGAGCGCGCTGAGTGAGGAGACCGTGTTCGACACGCCGCGCCCCGCCGGCTTCAACGAGCAGCTCGGCGACTACGTGGACGAGCCGCCCATCAGCGCCTGGGATTTCTCGGCGTTCGATACGCCGGCCGAACGCGTACCGTGGGATTCACCCAACGCCGACGTGTTCTTCGGATTCGCCAACGGCACCCCGTACCTGTGGGCGGCGTATACGGACGTCGAGATCCAGGACGCCGGTTATGCGTCGAGCCTCGACGCCGTGGACTTCGCCCCGCCGGCCGGCTGGTCGGCGGATGGCATCGTCGAGGCGATCCCCGGCCACAACTACATCGTGCGCATCGGCGACACGTCGTTCGCGCACTACGCCAAGTTGCGGGTGGTCGGCTTCGTCAACATGGGCGGCGGCGTTCAGCGCCTGCGCTTCGACTGGGCCTACCAGCTGGTGCCCAACAACGGCGAGCTCGAGGCGGGCCGGCCGCGCGCCGAGGGCCCGCGCGTGCGGCGCGTGTTCCCGGCGGCGCTGCCCTGACCGACGGCCGCGTCGGGGTGGTCCCGGCTCCGCGCGGGGAGGTTTCCGGGAACGGCGCGGCGCTCCGCCCGCGGGAGCGCGCGTCGAGAAACGGTCAAATCGTCGCGCCGCGCGGGCGCGGCGCTCGGTTTCCGGAGCGGCTGAAGTATCATTCGGTCGCTCCCTGTCCCGCCGGCGCGGACCGCGCCGGGTCGGCGCGGGCCGCCCGCCCGCGGCCTCCCGCCGCCGCCCGGACGCCACGCGGGTCACACGCTTGGGCCGCGATCACGCGCCCGCCCACAAGGGCGCCTCGCGCGGGAAGGAGAACCCCATGAAACGGCTGCTTGGCCTCGCGCTCGCGCTGGCCGTCGCGCTGCCGGCCACGGCCGCGGCGCGCGCCCTCGGTGTCGAGGTGTGGACGAACCGCGGCAACGACGCGGTGTTCCAGCCCGGCGAGGGCATGCAGATCAAGGTGCGGACCAGCGACGACGCGTACCTGCTCGTGTACGAGATCGACGCCGAAGGCGCGGTGCGCGTGCTGTGGCCGTGGCACGGCGCCAGCGGCTTCGCCGAGGGGCGGCGCACGTACCGGCTGCCGCCGGAGGGCAGCGGCGTGCAGCTCGTCGTCGAGGGCCCGGTCGGCCAGGGCTACGTCGTGGCCATCGCGTCGGAGCGGCCGTTCCGCGCGCTGCCGTGGTACCTGCGGCCCTACGACCCGCGCGCCGAGGAGGTCGGCTACTTCCACGGCGAAGAGGACGAAGAGGACGGCATCACCGCCGAAGGGCGCATCGTGGGCGACCCGTTCGTGGCGATGGAGCGCATCCGCCGCCGCGTGCTCGACGCCCCCGAGGACGACCGCAGCTTCGCCACCGCCTACGCGAGCTACTACGTCGGTCACGCCGTGCGCTACCCGCGCTACCTGTGCAACGACTGCCACCGTCCGAGCCGCTGGGCGTGGTGGGACGGCTTCGACCCCTACTACACCCATTGCAGCGTGTTCGACTTCCGCGTCAACTGGTCGTGGTACTGGGGCCCGAGCGTGTGGTTCGGGCGCGTGCCGTACTACATCTACGTCTACCGTCCCGACTGCCCGCCCTACTACCACGACCACTACCGCCGCGGCGCGTGGCATTCGTCGTGGGACGGCTGGCCCTACTGGAGCTCGATGTGGACCCCGCGCGTGCTGACGCGCTACAAGTCGCCGCCGCCGCCGGGGTACGTGCCGCCCGCCAAGTGGGACAAGACGCCGGGGCGCCGGCCGGCCGAGCGGATCCCGCCCGGGTTCCTCGTGGCCGGTGAGCGCCGCTCGCGCGACGGTGGCTACGTGCCGGTCGGGCGCAGCCGCCAGGCGATTGACGAGTCTTATGGCCGTCCGGGCGGCGGGCGTCTCAAGCCCGAGGCCGGACGCCTGCCCGGCGAGCGGCCTCGCGACGAGGTCGCGCCGGGCGCCGAGCGGCGCGAGCGCGCGCCCGACCGCGGCGACCGGCCGCCGCAATGGACGCCGTCTCGGGACGCGAAGCCCGGTCCCGCCGAGCGACCGCGCGGAGAAAGTGCTCCCCGTCCGGGGTATGACCGGCGGGAGCCGCCGCGGCCGGAGCCCAGGCGCGAGAGCCCGCGCTACGAGCCGCCGCGCGAGGAGCGGCGCGACAGCCCGCGTTACGAGCCCCCGCGCCAGGAGCGGCGCGACCCGCCGCCGGCGCCGCGCGCCGAGCCGGCGCCGCAGCGCGAGGCGCCGAAGGCGCCGCCCGCGCGGCCCGATCCGCCGTCCCGCGGAGGGCGCGAGAAGCGCTAGACTGCCGTACCCGTCGTGATGCGCGCGGCGGCGCCGGAGGGACCGGCGCCGCCGCGCGGCGTGGGAGAGCCCGAATGCCAATCCGATCCGCTGCGGGCCGCGCCGCCGTCCTCGCACTGCTCGCGACCACGCTGCTCGCCGATCCCGCCGCGGCCGCGCCGGCGGGCTTCGCCTTTCTCGAGACGCCGGCGGGCGCGCGCCTGTCGGCGCTCGGAGGCGCGGGGGCGACGCTCGCGCGCGGCGCCGAGGCCGCGTTCTGGAATCCGGCCGGCCTCGACGACGTGCGGGGCGTGCAGTTCACCGCCAGCCACTTCGAACTGTGGCGCAACCTGCGGCACGAGGATGTGGCGATCGCCGGCCGCATGTTCGGCGGCGCGGTGAGCGCCTCGCTGCGCGCGCTCTACTCCGAGGCCATCGAGCAGCGCGACGAGGTCGGCAACCTCATCGGCTCGTTCGGCGCCCACGATCTCGAGTTCGCGCTCGGTTACGCGACGCGCGTCGCGCCCGGCGTGACGGCCGGCGTCTCAGGGCAGATCGTGCGCGAGCGCATCGCCGAGCTGGCGGCGCAGACGTGGGCGGTGAGCCTCGGCGCGGCGTGGGACGTCGCGCGCTGGCCGGGGATGCGGGTGGCGCTCGGCGCCCACAACCTCGGGCCGTCCGCCGCGTACACGATCGACGGTGCGAAGGGCGAGCCGGTGGCCCTGCCGGCCGCGGTGCAGGGCGGCGTGTCCTACGCGCTGCCGGCCGGGCGCGGTCTCGACCTGCGCGCCGCCGCGGAGTCGCGCTTCACGCGCGGCCGTCCGGGCGTCGGCGTGCTGGCCGCCGAGCTGTCGGGTTTCGGCGCGGCGGCGCTGCGCCTCGGCGTGCGCGTCAACGACGACGCCGCGAACGTGAGCCTCGGCGCCGGTTGGGCGCTGCCGGCGCTGCGCCTCGACTACGCGTGGGTGCCCTCGCGCCTCGACCTCGAGGACACGCACCGCATCGCGCTGCACGCCCAGTTCTGAGCGTTCCGCGCGTCGCGCGTCCCGCCCGCCTAGCCGGTCCAGGCCTCGAGCGCGATGCGCCCGCCCTCGAGGCGGGCGTACGTGAAGCGCGTCATCCAGTCTCCGAGCAGGAAGAACTCGCGCCCGCCCTCGCGCCGCTCCCACGCATGGTGGAAGTGCCCGATGAGCACCGCGTCGAAGCCCTGCGCGAAGCGCGGCAGCGCGGCCTCGCGCCACAGGCGCTCGCCGTCGAATGGCCCGTCGGGCCGCGCGTCGCGCGACCAGTGCGACACCGCTCGCGCGAGCGGGATGCCAAGGTCGGGGTGGAGCAGGCCGTACGCCCGGATGCTCCACGGGTGCCGGATCACGCGCTTGAGGACGCGGTAGCCCAGGTCGCCTCCGACCAGCCCGTCCCCGTGGTGGACCCACAGCCGCCGACCGTCGCGCTCGATCGTCAGGGCGCCGTCCACCGTGCGGACGCCGAGCGTCTCCGACAGGAACGGACCCAACCAGAAGTCATGATTGCCATTCAAATAATCCACCGCGACGCCCGCGTCGCGCAGTCGCCGCAGAGCGGCGAGCGTTTCGAAGCCGCGGCGCGGAATGGCGGTGCGATACTCGAACCAGAAGTCGAACAAGTCTCCAACGATGACGAGGCGCGAGGCGCGGCCCGGCAGCGTGTCGAGGAAGCGGTGGAGCCGGGCCGCGCGCCCGGCCTCGGCGGCGGGCGGCTGGGCGCCGAGGTGCGCGTCCGAGATGAAGTACACGGCATCGGACATGGCGGCGGAGTCTAGGGCCGCCGCACGGGGCCGACAAACCCTCGTGCGGCGCGGCCGCGTTCGGGCCGCCGGGCGCGCCGCCGGGGACATTTTGCCGACCTCTGACAGCCGCGCGATGCTCCTCGCTAACCATAAGTGGTGCCAGTGCCGATCCCGCGCCCGTGCGGGCGCACGCCGCGCGCCCCGCCGGGCGCGCCCCAGGAGGTTTCCAACGATGTCCCATCGCGAGTCCATGACCCGTCCGCGCAGCACCTACGTCACCGCCGTCGTTCTCCTGCTGGTGGGCGTGGTGGCCGGTCTCGGCCTCAGCGCCGGCCTCGGCCTGCAGCCGGCCTCGCGCGCCGAGCTCCAGCTCGCCGCGTCCCCGGCGGCCTCCGCGGCGCTTCCCGAGAGCCCGTTCGTGGGCGTCGTCGAGAAGGCGCTGCCGGCGGTGGTGTTCATTGACGTGCGCAAGCGCGTCGGCGCGTCCTCGGACGACCCGCAGGACGAGCTCATGCGCCGCTTCTTCGGCGAGGGCAGCCGCCGCCCGCAGACGCGGCCCTCCTCCGGCTCCGGCTTCATCATTGACCGCCAGGGCCACGTGCTCACCAACAACCACGTGGTGCGCGATGCCTCCGACATCACCGTGCACCTGAACGACAAGCGCCAGTTCAAGGCGAAGGTGGTCGGCGCGGACCCTGAGACCGACGTCGCCGTTCTCAAGATCGAGGGCGACGACCTGCCGGTGCTGCCGCTCGGCGACTCGGAGAAGATCCGCATCGGCGACTGGGCGATCGCCATCGGCAACCCGCTCGGCGAGCTCAAGGGCTCGGTCACGGTCGGCATCGTGAGCGCCCAGGGCCGCTCGAACCTCAACATCTTCGGCGGCACGCCGAGCTTCCAGGACTTCATCCAGACCGACGCTTCGATCAACTTCGGCAACTCGGGCGGCCCGCTCGTCAACATCCGCGGCGAGGCCATCGGCATCAACACCGCGATCAACCCGAGCGGCCAGGGCATCGGCTTCGCCATTCCGATCAACCTCGCGAAGCACGTCGCCGAGCAGCTCGTCGAGAACGGCACCGTGCAGCGCGCGATGATCGGCATCAACCTCGCCGAGCTCACCCCCGAACTCGCCGACGGCTTCGGCATCAAGGGCAACCAGGGCGTGCTGATTCAGGACGTCATGCGCGGCCAGGCCGGCGAGCGCGCCGGGCTGCGGCGCGGCGACGTCATCGTCGAGTTCCAGGGCCAGCCCGTCACCGACATGCAGAAGTTCCGTCTCAAGGTCGCGGAGACCCCCGTCGGGACCAAGGTCAACCTCGTCGTGCTGCGCGACGGCAAGCGCGTTCCCGTGCAGGTCACGCTCGCGCCGCGCAACCTCGAAACCGCCTCGGCGCGGCCGGGGCCCGGCGGCCCGCAGGAACCCGAGGGCGAGCGCCTCGCGGGCGTGCGCGTGCGCGACCTGACGCGCGCCGAGCTCGCCAACCTCGGCATCGAGAGCGGCGTCATGATCACGCGCGTCGAGCCGGGCAGCGCCGCCGAGGAGGCGGGCCTTCAGGAGGGGGACGTGGTCGAGGAAGTCGGCGGGCGACCGGTCGAAGGCGCGAGCGGCTTCAGGTCGCTCCTCTCGGACGCCAAGAAGGCCGGCAAGAAGCACGCGGTGCTGCTCGTTCGCCGGGGCGAGAACGCCAGCTTCGTGCCGGTCAAGATCGCGGAGTGACGCTCGCCGCGGCGTCCGGCGCTCCGGCGCGCGCCGGAGGTGCGCCGCGGCGCCCTTGCGGAGTAGCATGCGGAGGCGGCGCCCGCCGGCGCCGCCTTCGCACGGTCCGGCCAGGGAGGGCAGGGGCACGATGAGGCTCGTCGGGAAGGCACGCGCGGCGCTCGCCGTCGCGGCGCTGGCGCTCGCGTGGGCGGGCGCGAACGCGGCCGCGCCCCCGGCCGCGCGCGCCGACGGGGCGCGCCCGGTGACGCTCTCCGCGCTCCGCACCTGGTCGGCGCCCACCAACACGCGGCTCGTCTTCGATTTCTCGGCGCCGGTGACGCCGGTGGCGCCGGACTCGGGCACGAGCCGCCAGCTCGTGGTCGGCGTGCCCGGCGTGCCGGTCGCCCTCGAGGACAGCGTGCGCACCAAGGTCGTCGTACGCGACGGGGTGGTGGACTCGGCGCTGGTGCTGGCCGACGCCGACGGGGCGCGCTTCATCGTGTGGCTCGCCGACACCACGCGCTTCCAGGTGTTCACGCTGCCGGCGGACGGCGAGAAACCGTTCCGCCTGGTCGTGGACGTCACGCGGCGCGGCGCCGAGGCGGCCGAGGCGAGCCGCATCGCGGCGCTCGTCGAGCGCAAGCGCGCCGAGCGCCTGCGCATCGTGGTCGTGGACGCCGGCCACGGCGGCGAGGACACCGGCGCGCGCGGTCCGCGCGGCCTCCATGAGAAGACCGTCACGCTCGCCATCGCCCGCAAGCTCGCCGAGGAGCTGAACGCGGTGCCGGGCGTCAAGGCCGTGCTGACGCGCGACGGCGACTACTTCATCCCGCTGCGCGAGCGTTACCGCAAGGCCGAGCGCATGAAGGCCGACCTGTTCATCAGCATCCACTGCAACTCGTCGCGGCGCCGCGGGTCCGGCAGCGGCACCGAGGTTTTCTTCCTGTCGCTCAAGGGCGCGAGCGATCAGGCCGACGCCGACCTCGCCGACCTCGAGAACGCCGCCGACCTCGTGGGCGGGGTGCCGGCGCAGGCGCAGGACGACGTCGTCAACATCCTCTACGACGTCAAGCGCTCGTCGGCGCTGCAGCAGAGCCAGCTGCTCGCCGAGACGCTGCTCGAGCACATCACCGAGGACCGCCGCCTCGACGTGCGCGGCGTGAAGCAGGCAGGCTTCGCCGTGCTCAAGTCGGTGGAGTTTCCGTCGGTGCTGGTCGAGACCGCCTTCATCAACAACCCGTCGGAAGCGCGGCTCCTGCGCGACGCGGTGTTCCAGCGCAACATGGCGAAGCAGCTCGCGGCCGGCGTCCGCGCCTACTTCCAGCGCGCCGGCATCCCGCTCGGCGGCGCCGGCGGCGTCACCGGCGCGACCGGCGCCGGATCCCGCTAGGCCGGACGCCGCGCCGCGCCCGGCGCCGCGCGCGCGGGCCGCCCCGCCGGCCGCGTCCTAGCGTTCGTCGCGGTCCTCGCCGCCGCCCACGCGGCGGATGCGGCCGTCGGGGCGCACGTCGAGCGCCTCGCCGCGCGCCGCCAGCTCCGCGAGGCGTCGCTCGAGCGCCGCGCGCAGCACCTCGCCGCTGTCCGTCAGGTGGCGCCCCGCGGACAGGGTCACGTAGTTGTCGCCGCCGGTCGCCATGAAGTTGTTGCACGCGACGCGGTAGGTGCGGGCCGGGTCGAGCGGCGCGCCGTCCGCGGCCGTGAGCTCCACGACGCGGTCCATCGGGGCGCGCCCGAGGTCGAAGGCGTAGCGGATTCCGCTCACCTGCGCGACGCGCCCCGAGGCCAGCCCCTCCTCGAGCACGCGCCGGATCTCGGCGCCGGTCAGCTCCATCGTGACGAGCGTGTTGTCGAAGGGCATGACCTCGTAGAGGTCGCCCCGCGTGACCTCGCCGGCGGCGAGGTCGGCGCGCAGCCCGCCGCTGTTCTGGAACGCCACGTCGGCGCCGGCCGCCGCGCGCATCGCGTCCGCCACGAAGTTGCCGAGCGCGGACTCGCCGCCGCGATTGCGCGTGAGCGTGCGCGCGTTGCGCCCGAGCGGGACCGCGGCCTCGGCCGCGACGCCCGCGTTCCAGCGCTCGACGCGCGCCCGCCACGCCGGGTCGGGGGCGACCTCGTCGGCGTAGGTCGGCTGCAGCCGCTGGCGGGTCTCGACGATGCGCCCGGCGACCGGGTCGAAGACCAGGTCGCACACCGCGACGAACTGCCCGAGCGCGCCGGCGATCATCACCGGCCTGCCGTCGATGACGTCGTCCACCTGGTTGTGGCTGTGCCCGCCGAACCACGCGTCCACGCCGCGCACGCCGCGCGCGAGCCGCACGAGGTCCTCGCCGAGCGCGCGCCGGTTCGAGTCCGCGCGCGCCGGCACGTGGCCCACGCCGAGCACAATGCGCGCGCCGGCGCGGCGCAGGCGCGGCGCGACGCGCGCGGCGGCCGCCGAATCGTCCTCGAAACGCAGGTGCGCGACGTGCCGCCGCAGCGTGACGTCGGGCGTGCGGCGGTACGCCAGCCCGAGCACGCCGACCGGCACCCCGCGCCGCACGAACAGCGTGTCGTCACGCGCCCATGGTGGGCGTCGGGCGCCGCGGCGCTCGCGCACGTTGGCCCCGAGGGCGGCGAAGCGCATCTCGCGCACGCGCGCGGCGAGGGTGTCGGCCGACCAGTCGAACTCGTGGTTGCCGATCGCCATCGCCTGGTAGCCGAGGGCGTTCATCTGCTCGACCACCGGGCGGCCGAACTGCAGGTTCGACACCATCGTGCCCTGGAAGCAGTCGCCGCCGTCGAGCAGCACCGTGCCCTCGGGGTTCTCGGCGCGCAGTCGTTCGATCCACGCGGCGAGCACCGGCGAGCCGCCGATCGCTCGTCCGGTGCGACGCTCGCTGGCGCCGCCGAGGATGGCGCCGTGGAAGTCGGTCGTTTCGAGCACGCGCACCGTCGGGAAGCGCAGGTTGGCGACGATGCCGAGCACCTGGGCGCGCGTGAGCGCCGCCCGCGGCGCGTCGCCGGCGCCGGAGCGGAACACGCCGGTCGTGAGCGAGCGGCGGAACGCGCGGGCGTCGGCCGGATCGGCGAGCGCGTAGCGCGCGTGGCGCGCCGCGCGCTCCGCCCAGTCGAGCGCCGTGCCCGGGTCGGCCGGCGCGAACGGGCGGATGCGGCTGGCCTCGGCCTCGATCCCCAGCACGCGGCGCCGCAGCAGCCCGTCGAGCCACGGCTCGAGCGAGTCGGGCACGTCGGCGAACGCCCCCGACAGGCGACGCTCGCGCCAGCCGAAGGCGCGTGCGATCCAGTACGCGAGGTCCCCGCGCCGCGCCGGCTCGTCCGGATCGAGGCGCAGCACCTCGTGCGGCGGCGCCACGCCGCGCCGCACGAGCAGGTCCACGAGCGCCCGCTCGGGACCCGGCGCGTAGTCGGGCAGCATGCGCCAGTTGCGCGTGAACGCGGCGTCCACGCGCCCGGCGCGGCGCAGGCGATCCTCGATGATCGCGCGCACGTCGCGCACCGAGCGTCCGACGCGCGGCGCCGCGGCGATGGCGGCGAAACCGCCGCCGCCGTTCGCGCGGTAGGTGTTGACCGCCACGCGCAGCACCGTGTCCGGGCGCAGCGGGGCGTTGCGGAACGTGAGGTGGGCGACGCGGTCGCCCGGCGGGCGCGTCGCGTCCACCTCGTAGGCGATGCCCTCGGCGGCGTCGAACTGCCACGCCGGCCAGCCGGGCGCGGCGAGCGGCCGGCCGTGCTCGAACGTGTAGGTCTCGAGGAAGCGCGCCGACTGTTCGAGCGACGCCTCGATCTGCGCCCCGGTCAGCTCCACCGCCACGACGCCGTTGTCGTAGGGGTAGAGGCGCCACACGTCGCGGCGCGTGATGGGCCCCGGGCCGAGACGCGCGGCCGCGTTCGGCAGCGCGGCGAGCGATACGTCGGCCGCCACCGCCTGCATCTGCGCCTGCTGGATGAGCTCCCACGCCGGTCCGTCGGCGAAGCGCCCCTCGGGCGAGCCGATGGCGGCGGTCGCCACCGCCAGGGTCTCGGCGAGCGCGGCGCGCGCCGCCTCGTGGTAGGGGCGCAGCAGGGCCTCGAGGTCGGGATCGGCGGCCACCGAGTCGGTGACCGCGACGAGCCGCGCGCGCGCCGTCACCGTCCACGCCGTGTCCGGGCGGCCGCGCCGCAGCGCGAGGTCCACGCGCCCGAGGTGCTCGCCGTGCTTCCCCGCCTGCGTCACGAGCGTCGCGCCGACGCGCGTCCACGGGATCGCCTCGTGCGTGTGGCCGAGGATCAACACGTCCACGCCCGGCACTTCGGCGGCGAGGCGGTGGCCGATGTTTTCGTCCGGCGCATCGCCGCCACGCGGCGCGCCCGCCGCGTCGCGCTCGAGCCCGGTGTGGGCGAGCAGCACGATGACGTCGCAGCGCTCCTCGGCGCGCAGGCGGCTCACCTCGGCGCGCGCTGCCTCGACCGGCGCGTCGAACACGAACGCCGCGACGTGCCGCGGATCGAGGAACCGCGGCGTCGCGGGCGTAGTGAGGCCGACGATGCCCACGCGCACGCCGCCCACCTCGCGCACCAGCGACGGCGAGAAGGCCGGGCGGCCGTCCGCGGAGCGGCGCACGTTGGCCGACAGCCAGGCGAAGCGCGACGCCGCGCGCGCGCGCTCCATCTCGGGGGCGAGCAGGTCAAACTCGTGGTTGCCGACCGCCATCGCGTCGTACCCGAGGCGGTTCATGGCGGCCACCACCGGGTCGGGGAGCGCGCGGTCGCCCTCGCGCCACACGCCCGCGAGCGGGCTGCCGGTCAGGGCGTCGCCGTTGTCGAGCAGCAGCACCGGCCGTCCCTCGGCGCGCGCGGCCGCCACCAGCGTGGCGATGCGCGACAGCCCGCGCGGCGCCGGGCGGTCGTCGAGGTGGTCCCACGCCACCAGCGTGGCGTGCAGGTCCGTGGTGTGGAGGAGGGTGAGGGACGCCTCCTCGGCGCGCGCCGGCGCGGCGGCGGCGAGGCACAGGGCGAGGAGCGCGGAACGGAGGGCGGGCGGGCGCATGGGAACGCGGCACGCTAGCACCGCGCGCCGCGCCCCGGCAACGCCGGGCGCGACCGGCGCGGCCTTGCCGGCGCGCGTGCCGCGCCCTAGATTGCCTCGATTCGAGGGCCGTTCCCGAGGAGACCGATGAGCGAGACGTTCCGCTGTCCCGACTGCGGCGCCGAAAATCCCGCCGGCGCCGAGCACTGCGTGCAGTGCAACTTCCCGATCGCCGCCCACGACCGGCCCGGCGCCGACGCGCGCCCCGCGCGCCCCGCGGTGACGCCACCGGCGGCTCCGGCGCCGTCGGCCGAGGCCGGCCGCGAGGCCGCGCCGCCCGCCGCCAGGTCGAAAGCTCCCCTGCCGCGGCCTCTTTCCCGCCCGCCGCGCCGGCCGCGCCCGGGGGCGATGCCGCACGAGGCGGTCCACCTGTGGGTGTGGGTGGGCGGGATCGTCGCCGTCCTGCTCATCTTCATGGCCGTCACGTGGCGCCGGGACATCGGCCGCACCGTCGAGGGCGCCAGCCCCGAGCAGCAGCAGCGCGCCGACCAGCTCATGAAGGAACTGGCGCGCGACTCGACCAACGCCGCGGCGCACGTGGGGCTCGGCGACATCCTCTACGACACGGGGAACTGGTCCGACGCGATCGTTCACTACAAGGCCGCGCTGCGGCGCGACTCGACGCTCGTCACCGCGATCGTGGATCTCGGCGTGTGCTACTACAACCTGAGCGTGCCGGGCGAGGCCGAGCGCCTGTTCCGCCTCGCGCTGTCGAAGGAGCCGCGCCAGCCGATCGCGCTCTTCAACATGGGCATCGTGCACGAGCGCCGCAACGAGAACGCCGAGGCGCTGCGCTACTTCCGCGCCGCCGGCGAGGTCGCCACCGTGCCCGCCATGCACGAGGCGGTGCGCGAGGCGGTGGCCCGCGTCGAGCAGCGCATGGCCGGAGGCGCGCGTTAGGCGCGGTCGGCGCCGGGCTCCTCCGCCGGCGGCAGCAGCCCCATCGTGCGCAGCGCCTGCGCGAGCCGCGCCGGCGGGGCCTCGCGCCCGGCCGCGGCGCGCGCCACGAGACGCGCGAGGTCGGCCGGCGTGTCGAGGTCGTCGAGCGTCTCGAGCGTCGCGACGGTCAGGCCCGCCACGCTCGCGCGCTCGAGGGTCTCGGCCAGCACGCGCGCGCTGCCCCACGCCACCCCGCGGAACAGCGCCGGCGCCGGCCGTCTGAGCGCGATCAGCCAGTAGCCGCCGTCCGCGGCCGGGCCGAGCGCCACGTCGGCGTCCGCGAGCCGCGCCAGCGCGCCGTCGAGGTGCGCCGCGCGCAGCGCCGGGCAGTCGGCCCCCACGATCGCGGCGCGGTCGCCGGGTGCGACCAGCAGTTCGTCGAACGCCGCGGCGAGGCGCGCGCCGAGGTCCGCCCCGCCCTGGAGCCGCGTGCGCACCCCGGGCGGGGTCGCCACCGGCGCGGCGCCCGCCGAAGGCGCCTCCGACCAGTAGATGAAGCGCTCGCCGGCCGAGGCCGCGGCGAGGGCCGCGAGCGCGTCGTGGAGCAGCGCGGCGTACAGGTCGCGCGCGAGCGGCGCCGGCAGGGCGGGGGAGAGCCGGGTCTTGACGCGCCCGGCCACCGGCGGGCGGGCGAAGAGCGCCACGCGATCCATGGGCGCACGGTAGCAGACGCGCGCCGCTCGCGGCGCCCCGGCGCGCCGCCCTTCCCTGCGCCGCCCGCCCCGTGCTCCCGCGCCCGCGCCTCGCGGTTGACACCCCTTCGGCGGCCTCCCTACCCTCCGCCGGCTTCCGCACGCCCGCCGGACCACCCGGCGCGCCCGCGCACCCGGACCACCCACCCGCGAGTCCCGTCATGTCCGACGCCCAGCACGTCCAGCTCATCGTCATCGGCACCGGCCCGGGCGGCTATGTCGCCGCGATCCGCGCCGCCCAGCTCGGCCTCAAGACCGTCGTCGTCGAGAAGGACGAACTCGGCGGCACGTGCCTCAACTGGGGCTGCATCCCCACCAAGGCGTGGGTGGTGACCGCGCACCTCTACGAGCAGATCCGGCGCGCGAAGGAGTTCGGCATCGAGGTCGGCGAGCCGAAGATCGTGTGGCCGGCGCTCGTCGAGCGGAAGAACAAGGTGGTCAAGCAGCTCACGGGCGGCGTGGGCACGCTGCTCAAGGGCCGCGGCGTCGAGATCGTGCGCGGCACGGCGACCCTCGCCTCGGCGAACAAGGTCGTGGTGCGCCTCGCCGCGGGCGGCGCGCGCGAGCTGACCGCCGACCACATCATGCTCGCGACCGGGGCCGAGGCGACGATGCCGCCCGGTTTCAAGCTCGACGGCGAGCGCGTCATCACGAGCAAGGAGGCGCTCGACCTGTCGCGCCAGCCGCGGCGCGTGGCGGTGCTCGGCGGCGGCGTCGTGGGCTGCGAGTTCGCGTGCTTCTTCGCCGCGATCGGCTCGCAGGTGACGCTCGTCGAGATGCTGCCGCGGCTCGTGCCGGCCGAGGACGACGAGATCGCCGACGCGCTGGCGCGCGAGATGAAGAAGCAGAGAATCGCGCTCCACCTCGGCACCAGGGTCGAGGGGCTCGCCGACGCGCCCGACGGCGCCGTGACGCTGACGCTCACGGGGGGCGCGACGGTCACGGTGGACACCGTGCTGGTCGCCACCGGACGGCGCCCGTACGCCGAAGGGCTCGGCCTCGAGGCGGCCGGCATCGCGCGCGGCGCGCGCGGGAAGATCGTGGTGGACGGGGAGCTGCGCACCTCGGCGCGCAACGTGTTCGCGATCGGCGACGTCACCGACATCAAGCAGCTCGCCCACTTCGCGAGCGCGCAGGGCAAGGCGGCGGCCGAGATCATCGCCGGGCATCCCGCGCAGACCAACTGGCGCGCGGTGCCGGCCGCGACCTTCACGAGCCCCGAGATCGCCTCGGTCGGGCTCACCGAGCGCGAGGCGAAGGAGCAGGGCCGCACGGTCAAGGTCGGGCGGTTCCCGTTCCGCGCGCACGGCCGCAACATCGCCGACGGCGAGACGGCCGGCTTCGTGAAGCTGGTGGCGGACGCCGGCACCGACCAGGTGCTGGGCGCGCACATCCTCGGGGCGAAGGCGAGCGAGCTGGTGCACGAGTGTTCGCTCGCCATCGCCGCGGACCTCAACGCGCACGATCTCGCGCAGGCCATCCACGCCCACCCGACGCTCACCGAGGCGCTCGGCGAGGCGGCGGAAGACGTCGAGGGCCTCGCCATCCACCTCCTGCGGCAGGAGGCGAAGCCGGCGCGCTGACCGTCGCACCGCGCCGCGCCGGGCACGGAAGGCGTGCAAACCGGGCCGCGTCGGGGTTAGAGTGCCGTGACGTCCACACCCTCGGGGGGCTCCGCACCGGCATGTTCGGCCGCAAGATCGTGAAGCGCTGTCCGAAAGGCCACGAGATGGACCTCGCCTGGCGCCGCTGCCCGCGGTGCTCCGGCGGGGCGGCGGGCTCGGTCGTGGGGCGCGACATCACCGACCAGACCGTGCTGGTCGGCGCCGGCGCGCCCGCCACCGACGCCACCCGCATCGTGTCGCCGACCGCCTCGCGCGCGCCCGGTCCGGCCCCCGGCGAACCCGCCGCGGCGGCGCCGCCGCCCCCGCAGGTGCGTCTCGAGGTCACGACCGGCCCGCGCGGGGGCGAGACCATCGCCCTCGAGTTCGGCATCTACCGCGTCGGCAAGGCGCCGAGGTCCGTGCCGGACACCCGGCCGCTCGTGTTCGCCGGCGACCGCTTCATCTCCAAGGACCATCTCGTGCTCACCGTCGGCGCGGCGCACACCGTGCTCGTGGACCAGGGCTCGACCAATGGCACGCTGGTCAACGGACAGAAGGTGACGCGCACCATTCTCGCGGACGGCGACGTGGTGCAGGCGGGCGAGACGACGTTCCGCTTCCGGTCCGGGGCCTGACCGTGGCCGTGCTGCGCATCCGGACGCCGGGGCGACCCGCGTGGGAGGTGCCGCTCGACGCCGACGAGGTGACGATCGGCCGCAGCGAGGACTGCGAGGTCGTGGTGGACGAGGACGAGGTCTCGCGCCGGCACGCGGTGCTGCGCTACGGACCGAACGGCTGGTCCATCGAGGACCTCGGCAGCCGCAACGGCCTGTTCGTGAACGACGAACGCGTGGCGCGCCACGTCCTCGAGGGCGGCGAGACGCTGCGCCTCGGCCGCACCGTGCAGCTCGAGCTGCTCGACGACGACGAGGCCGCCGCCTCCGCCGCGCCGCCGCGCGCCGCGGCCGCGCCGGCCGCGGGCGGCGGGGGCCCGCTCGGGTTCCTGCGCGTCACCGAGTGGACGCTGCGCACGACGCACCCGCGCGCGCGCGGCAGGGAGTTCCGGCTCGTCGCGGCGAGCACCACGGTCGGTCGCGACCCCGGCGCCGGCATCCAGGTCGAGGACGACTCGATCTCGCGCATCCACGCGCGCCTCGACCGCGACGCCGCGGGGCTGTCGGTCACCGACCTCAAGAGCCGCAACGGCGTCCGCGTCAACGGCGAGCCGGTGCTGCAGGCGCCGCTCGAGGCGGGCGACACGGTGGAGTTCGGCGACGTGGCGTTCGAGGTCGGCCTGCGCCACGGCTGGTCGCGGGCGCGTCTGGTCGGCGCGGCGGTCGCGATCGTGGCGCTCGCCGGCGTCGGCCTCGGGGTCAAGATCACGAGCGACGCCCTCGCCGAGCGCGGGCGCGTGGAGCGCATGCACGCGGCGGCGCGCCGTCAGGTCGCGGAGAGCGTGCGCGAGGGCATTGACGCCTGGCGGCGCGGAGACCACGACTTCGCGCGCGGTTACCTCGGCTACGCGGCCGACGTGCTGCAGCTCGCCGACCTGGCGCCCGAGGGCGCGAGCGCGGCGCGCCCGGCGACGCTGTTCCGCAACGTGCTGCGCGAGCTGCCCGAGTCGTACCGCGACTTCGACTTCGGCGCGGTGTTCGACACCACCGCGCGCGGCTTGCAGCGCGCCGCCATCGAGGCGCTGCCCGACCGCGAGTTCGTGGCGCACGAGACGCGCCGTTTCGCGATCGAGCTCGGCCAGGCGCCCAACGTGCCGGACGGCTTCGTCGAGGAGGTGTGGTACTGGGTGGACGCCTTCGTGCAGCGCGACCGCGGCACGATCAACCTGTGGCTGTCGCGCTCCGTCCCGCTCCAGCCGGTGCTGCGCGAGGAGCTGGCGCGCGCCCACCTGCCGGAGATCTTCGCCTACGTCGCGTGGGTCGAGAGCGGCCTCAACCCGCGCGCGGTGAGCCCGGTCGGAGCGGTCGGCCTGTGGCAGCTCATGGCGCCGACGGCGCGGCAGTACGGGCTGCGCGTCGAGGGCGGCGGGCTTGACGAGCGCACCGATCCGCACCGCGCCACCACGGCGGCCGCGGCCTACGTGGCCAACCTCCTGCGCAAGTTCGGGCCCGAGCAGTTCATGTGCGCGCTCGCCTCGTACAACCGCGGCGAGGGCGGCGTGTGGCGCGCCATGGAGAAGATCCCCGATCCGCTCATGCCGTCGTCGCGCAAGTACTGGTACCTGGTCGAGAACCGCCTGCTGCCGGTCGAGACGAGCAAGTACGTGCCCAAGATCTTCGCGGTCGCGATCATCGCGCAGAACCCGGAGCGCTTCGGGTTCCGGAGGCCGGGGGCGTGAGCCGCGCGCTTCGCGCCGCGCGCCCCGCGGCCGCCCGCGCCCTCGCGCTCGCCGCCGCGTGCGCGCTCGCGGCGCCCGCCGCCGTCGCGGCCTCTCCCTCGACGGTGCTGGTGCAGAACCTGCGCATCACGGGCGGCGACCGGCAGGAGGCGTGGGTCACCGTGCTCGACGGCTCCGGCGCCCCGGTCGAGGGGCTCGAGGCGGCGGCGTTTTCGGTCGAGCACGACGGCCGAGCCGTCTCCGACCTCTCCGTCACCCCGTGGGGCCGGCACTTCCGCGGCCTGCGCCTCACGCTCGCCGTGGACCCCGACCTGCTCTCGGGCCGCGCGGGCGAGGGCGTGGCGACCCTGCTCGGCGTGCTCGCGCGGGGCGCGGGCGAACGCGACCGGCTGGCGCTGGCGTCGCTCGGCGAGAAGGGGCGTCGCCTCGAGACGCCGCTCGCCGAGGCGACCGGCGCCCTCGAGCGCGTGCGCGAGTGGTCCGCCGACGGCGGGCGCGCGGCGCTGTGGGACCGCCTGTACGACGTGGTGCGCGAAGCGTCGCGCGCCCCGCGCGCCGAGGGGAGCGTGGTGCTCGCGGTGACGCACGCGGTGGACGCCGGCAGCGGCCGCGGGCCGCTCGACGCGCTCGCCTTTGCGCAGACGCCGGGGCGCCCGGTGCAGGTGCTGGCGCTGGTGGTCGGCGGCGAGGGCGGCGAGGAGGGCCGGCTCGCCGGGCTCGCCGCGCGCTCCGGCGGGGCCTTGGCGCGCGTCGCGGACGCGGGCGAGCTTGCGGAGCGCGCCGAGACGCTCGTCGCCCGCCTGCGCGGCGCGTACCGTGTGACCTACCGCGTGCCGGACTTCGACGCCGGGGCCGCGCGCCACGTTCTCGCCGTGTCGGTCGAGGGCGCGGCGGGGCGTCGCACCGGCCAACTGCCCTACGACACCGCCGACGCGCTGCCCGATCCGTGGTGGCGCAATCCGCTGCCGTGGGTCATCCTCGCCGCCGTGCTGCTCGTCGCCGGCGGCGCGGCGGTGGCGCTGCGGCCGCGGCGGCTGTGCCGGCTGATCGTGCGCGGCGGCGAGGAGGCGGGATGCTCGTACGAGATTTACGGCCTGCCCGTGACGCTCGGGGCCGCGGTCGGCAACGACCTCGTGTTCGCCGAGGCGCGACTGTCGCGCAACCACGCCGTGCTCGAGCGCCGCGGATCCGCCATTGAACTCGTGGACCTCAATTCGGAGAATGGCACCTTCGTGAACGGCGACCGGATCACCCGGCGGCGACTCGCCCACGGCGACCGCATCCGCCTCGGCGGCACGGTGGAACTCACTTTCGAGGGACGGGGCTAGACCGCATGCGCGTGGACGTCGAGACGCTGACCGACGTCGGCCGAAAGCGGCCGCACAACGAGGACAGTCACGGCACCTGGGTGCCCGAGTCGGCCCGCGAGCTGGACCGTCGCGGCGCGCTGCTCGTGGTGGCCGACGGCATGGGCGGTTCGCTGGCCGGCGAGGTGGCGAGCCGGCTCGCGGTCCAGACCGTGGTGCGCGCGTGGCGCGACGCCACGGGCGAACGGCCGCTCGACGACCTGTACGCGGCGCTCGACGCCGCCAACCAGCGCGTGCACGAGGAGAGCGGACGCAACCCCGAACTGCACGGCATGGGCACGACCTGCACCGCGGTCGTGCTGCGCGGCCGCGACCTGTTCGTCGCCCACGTCGGCGACAGCCGCGCGTATCTGGTGCGGGACGGGCGCATCCGCCAGGTCACCCGGGACCACTCGCTGGTCGCGCAGATGGTGCGCGACGGCCAGCTCACCCCCGAGCAGGCAAAGACCGATCCGCGGCGCAACGTCGTGACGCGCAGCGTCGGCGTCGGCCCGCACGTCGAGATTGACGCCGAACGCCAGGAGGCGGCGCTCGCGCCGGGCGACACGGTGGTGCTGTGCTCGGACGGCCTGCACGGGCTGGTCGCCGACGACGAGCTGGCGCGCTTCGCGAGCGACCCCGACCTGGCGCGCGGGTGCGCGTCGGCGATCGGGCTGGCGAACGACCGGGGCGGCCACGACAACATCACGGTGCTCATGGCGCGCGTGACGTCGGTGGACTCCGCCGCCGCGGACGAAGCGCTGCGGAACGCCGGAGACGAGGCCGACGACGATGTGCCGCGCGACGACGATGCGCCGCGCGACGAGGCGGTCGGCGCGACGGCCGCGGGCGGCGGCGCGACGGCGGTGCGCGGCGCGAACAGCGCGCACCTGCTCGTGTGGCTCATCGCGGCGCTCATCGTGCTGCTCGTGGCGGTGGCCGCGATGCTCGTGGTGTGGCAGCGCATCGAGAGCGAGAAGAGCAACCTGCAGGGCCGCGACCCGGGCCGGACGGGAGAACAGGCGACCGCATGGCGGCCATGAAGAAGGATTTCGGGGCGTTCGAGCTGCACGAGAAGATCGGCAGCGGCGGCATGGCGTCGGTGTACCTCGGCGTCCAGAAGTCGCTCGATCGCAAGGTCGTGCTCAAGATCCTCTACCCGCACCTCGCCGAGGACGAGAAGCTCGTCCAGCGCTTCGAGCGCGAGGCCCGCGCCGCGGCGATGCTGCGCCACCCGAACATCGTGCAGGTGATCGACTGCGGCCGGCACGAGGACGTGGCGTACATCGCCATGGAGTTCGTCGAGGGGCTCGACCTCAAGAAGTGGATGGAGCAGTTCGGCACGCCGCCGATCGAGATCGCGCTGCAGCTCATCAGCGACATGTGCGCCGGCATCGAGCACGCGCACGAGGCGCGCATCGTCCACCGCGACATCAAGCCGGCGAACATCATGCTGACGCCGGGCGGCATCGTGAAGATCATGGACTTCGGGCTGGCGCGGAAGGGCGAGGACTCGACCCAGATGACCGTCGCCGGCTCGGTCATGGGCACGCCCGCCTACATGTCGCCCGAGCAGGCGACGGGCGAGGCGGTGGACGAGCGCAGCGACATCTTCTCGGCGGGCGTGGTGGCCTACGAGCTGCTCGGCGGGCAGCGTCCGTTCCAGGGCGACTCGTATTCGACCGTGCTGCGCGCGATTCTCACCGTCGAGCCGCCGTCGCTCGCCGCCTTCAACCCGCTCGTGCCCGAGGCGGCGGTGGCGATCGTGCAAAAGATGCTGCAGAAGGACGTCTCGAAGCGCTACGCGCGCATGGCCCAGGTGCGCCAGGACCTCGAGAACGTGTTCGAGGAGATGGGGCTCACCCGCGGTCGCGATCTGCTGCGCGAATACGCGCAGGACCCGACGGGCGTGGCGGAGACGCTGCGCAAGAAGCGCCTGTCGCGCCACCTCGACCAGGGCGTGTACTTCGAGACCATGGGGCTCGGCAAGATTGACGACGCCATGCTCGAGTTCCGCCGCGTGCTGCACCTCGACCCCGAGAACAAGGTCGCGCGCGAGCACCTGAAGAAGCTCGAGAAGGAGCGCGAGAAGCACCCCGCGGCCGCCGCGGCCGCCGCACCGCCCGCGGACTCGGACGCCACGGTCGTGATGCCCGCCGGGTTCCAGCCCGCGCCGGCCGCCGCCAAGGCGCCGCCGGCCCCCGCGCCGGTCGGCGGGGCCGCGCGCGGCGCCTCCATGCCCCCGCGGGGCGCGTCCACGGCGCCCCGGAGCGCGCCGGCCGCGGCGCCCGCCGAGCCCGACCGCGGCGCCCGCCGCACCCGCACGCTGCTCATCGGGTCCGGCGCGGCGCTCGCCGTGATCGTCGCCGTGGCCGGATACCTCGTCTTCGGCCGCGGCGGGGGAGAAGAGCCCGCGGACGGCGGCGGCGGAGGTCCTGCCGCGAGTGCGCCCGCGGCGCCGGCGGCCCCGCCGCCCACGGCCGCCGAGCCCGTCCCGCCGGTCGCCCCTCCGCAGACAAGCAGCGCCACGACCGGCGGCACGCTCGCCGGCCTCGAGATCCGCACCGAGCCGACGGGTGCGCGCGTGCTGCTCAACGGCAAGCTCGAGACGCGGCGCACCAACTACCTGCGCGAGGACCTCGCGCCGGGCGAATACGTGGTGCGCGTCGAGCGTCCCGGGTACGTGGCGCAGGAGCAGCGCCTCACGCTGCGCGCCGGAGAGCGGCAGCAGGTCGTCATGGCGCTCGCCATGGACCCCAACGCCACCGGCACGGTGACGCTGCGCGTCCAGCCGTTCGCCACGTTCTACGTGGACGAGCAGCCCATGGGCCAGCCCAACGTCGTGACGCAGCAGTTCAAGCTCAAGCCCGGCCAGTACACGATCCGCGCCGTGCACCCGAGCTTCGATCCCAAAGTGTGGAGCAACGTCCGGGTCGAGCCGGGGGGGGCCGTGAACCTCAGCTACGACTTCACGCGCGGCTCGGTGGGAACGCTCAATGTGTCGTCGGGCGGCGTGTGGGCGTACGTCGTGCTCAACGGTCAGAACACCGGAAAGACGACGCCCGCCTCGTTCCCCGATCTCAAGCCGGGCACCTACAAGGTCACCCTGGTGCGCGAGGGCTTCGTCGTGGAGGGTGGCGAGAAGACCGTGCGGGTCACGGAGGGCGGCAGCGCCAGCGTGGACTTCAGGCTCCGCCTGCAGTAGTCCGGCCCCGCCGCCGGGACGCGCCCGCGCCCGGCGGGAGTTCCGGCGTTCGTCCAGCACCGCAAAACTGTGCTGGCGCCGGGAGCGTCTTTAGGCTATTGACTAGTCGCTCTTTCCGGCGCCGCAGGGCGCCCCGCACCCGCAGTCCCCGCACGACCCCTGCCCGAGCCCCTCGGCCCGGGTGCACATTCAAGGAGGAGCCCCATGCCGAAAACCGCAGCGCGCTGGCGCTCGGCGTTGACCGTGCTGGTCCTCGCCGCGCAGCTCGCGCAGTGGTCCGCGCCGCTCACCGCGCTCGCTCAGACGGGCGCGCAGCGGCCCCCCGTGCAGCGCGGCCAGGAGTACTACGAGCAGTCGCGCTTCGACGAGGCGATCTCGCTGCTCAAGGACCTGGTGGACCGGGGCATGCTTCAGGGCGAGGAGCTGCGCAAGGCGCGCGAGCTGCTGGCCCGCTCCTACGTGAAGAAGGGCTACCCGACGCAGGCGAAGGAGATGTTCAAGGCCGTCCTCAAGGACAATCCGTCGTGGCGCCCGGACCCGATTCGCGTGCCGCCGGACGAGACGGCGGTCTTCGAGCAGGCGCTCAAGGAGTACCAGGAGGAGCCGAAGGCCGCGCCCGCGCAGCCGGCGCAGCCCGCGCCCACGACCCCCGCGCAGCCCGCACCGACGCCGTCCGCTCCGCCGCCCGCGGCGCCCGTCAGGCCGGCGACCCCGGAGAAGATCGGCGCGACGGGCGAGAAGAAGAAGATGCCGTGGCTGTGGATCGGACTCGGCGTGGTGGCGGTGGGCGGCATCGCGGCAGCGGCCGGTGGCGGTGGGGGTGGAGGTAACGGCGGCGGCGGCGGTCCCGCTCCGCTTCCAGGCTTTCCGGCCCATCCCTGACCCGACGTGACGACCCGCCACGCAACCGGAGGTGTGCACATGACGTGCGTTGATCTCGCCCGAAGCGTGCGCCGACCGTTCGTCGCGCTCGGGCTTCTTGCCGCGCTGGCGGTGCCGGCCGCGGCGCAGACACTCGACCCGCTCCAGCAGCCCCTGTGGCAGAATGCGGCCCAGGCCGCGCAGGCGGCGGACAGCCTGCCGTCCCGCCTGCTCAGGTACCAGCTCCTGTCGCTCGCTCTTTCGTCCGAATCGGGCACGGTGGCCTCGATCTTCGAGGACGATCTCGGCGCTTACAACCCCAGCGTGTGGCGCCTCGGCACGTGGTCGCCGACGCTCAACGCGTACCTCGAGCCGGGCACGCTTTCGACGATCCTGCGGGGGCGCGGCTATTGGCTCATCCAGTCGGACTCCACCAAGAAGGTGGACTTCGACCGCCCGGCTGCTGCGCCCGACACCATCGAGCTGCCGCTCGTGCAGGGTCCGTCGCTCGCCGCGGGGGCCTGGAACCAGCTTGGCAACCCGTTCCCGTTCAACGTGGCCGTCGCCAACTGGCGCGTCGTCAAGCGCGACTCGCTGCAGACGCTCGGCGGCGCCGCGTCGCGCGGCTGGATCGACGCCAACATGCGCGTGTGGGATCCGGACAACAGCCAGTACTCGGCGGCCGGCACCATCGGCCGCTACCGCGGCTTCTGGGCCAAGCTGACCGACCCGGACAATTCGGTCCAGTGGACGCGCTGGCTGCCACACGACACTGTCGGCAACGCTGGCTACTGGTCCACGGTGCGGCTCGACTCGAAGGGCAACCCGCACATCTCGTTCTTCTTCAACAGCCAGCTGCGCTACGTCACGCGCCGCGGCGACACCTGGCTCAAGCAGATCGTCGAGATCCCCGGCGTGTTCGGCAACAGCGAGACGGCGGTGTTCTCGAACGTGGACGTGGACAGCGTGGACCAGCCCTACATCGCCCACATGCAGTGGAATCCGTTCCGTCCCGCCTTCACGCGGCGACTGCCGAACGGCGCGTGGACTCCGACCGAGCTGATCGAGCCCGGCCCGACGAACAATGGCTGGGGCATCAAGCTCAAGCTGTTCCGCGGTGCGCCGCGCGTGGCCTATGCCGACCGCGGCTCGCCGGGGGCGCCACTCATCAAGTACGCCGAGAAGACGGTGAGCGGATGGAGCGTCGAGACCGTGAGCGGGCTCGGCGACTGCCCGAACCAGGTCAACCACGACCTCGGCTTCGACCTGTCGCGCACCGGCGTGCCGCACATCGCGACGGTGTCGCGCTCGACGCCGTACGGTCTGCGCTACTTCACGAAGACGGGCACGACCTGGGTGTCGGAGCTGGTGGACTCGCTGTCCTCGGGCTCGACGGGCCTCACCCCCTCGATCGCCGTGGACAACAACGGCGTGCCCCACATCTCCTACTTCGACCAGGCCAACATCGACCTCAAGTACGCGGTCAAGTCAGGTGGCACCTGGGTCAAGGAGACGGTGGACGCGACCGGCAACACCGGCAACTTCAGCGAGATCATGATCCAGCCCAACGGCCAGCCGGCGATCGCGTTTCTCGAGTACTCCTCGATGGGTGTGCCGAACCGCATCCGCTACGCGCGGCGCACCGGCGCCGGTTCGTGGCAGATCGAGACGGTGGACGACGTCGGGGTGTCTTCGGGTCAGGCCTATCTCGGGGCGACGCTGACGCCCGAGGGCAACCCAGTCATCACCTACCAGGGCATCACGCCCACCTTCCAGCTTCAGCTGCGACTCGCCGAGAAGACCGACGGCCGCTGGCGCATCAAGGTCGCGCCGACGCCGGTGCCGGAGCCGCACAACGCTCCGTCGGCCGTGCGCCCCGAGGGCGCGTCGTGGGCCGTGGGCATCACCGCCCGGCAGGGCCAGCGCGCCTCCGAGACGATGTACCTCGGCGTCGCGGGGACCGACGCGGTGCCGGCGCTGCGCTCGGCGAAGGCTCCTGAGCCGCCGTCGGGCGGCATGCTGAGCCTCAGCGTGGCGCGCGGGGAAGGCGAGTTCGTCCGCGACTTCCAGCCGCCGGCCGAGACCGTGCGCTGGGAGGTCCGTACCGAGGGCGGCGTGGCCCCCGGCGAGCAGACGCTCACCTTCGAGGGGATTGACCTTCCCGCGAACCTGCGGTTGTACCTGAGCGATCCCGAGGCCGGCACGGTGCGCGAGGTGCGTGCGGGCGAGGTCGTCACGCTCGCCGCGCGTCCGCGCACGCTCGAGCTCATCGCGACCACGTCGCCGGCCGGCGTGCCGGTCGCCGCGGGTCGCGAGGGTCTCGCGTTCGCCTACCCCAATCCATTCCGCAGCAGTACCGGTCTCGCGTTCCGGCTCGCGCGCGCGGGCGACCTTCGTGTCGAGCTGTTCGACGTGAACGGCCGCCGCGTGCAGTCCCTCGAGCGCGCTGGCGCCAGTCCGGGCGAGCACGTGCTCGTGTGGGACGGCCGCGATGCTGGCGGCCGCGCGGTGCCGAGCGGCATCTACCTCGCGCGCTGGAGCGCGGGAGGATCAGGCGGCACTACCCGCGTGGTGCGCGTGAACTGACGCGCGTCGCGTCCGGAAGTCCTGCGGCGGGCCCGGCCTCACGGCCGGGCCCGCTCGCGCAACGCGCAAGGCGTCAAGCCCTTGACGCCGCGCGCCCCGCGCGCCTAACGTGCCTGCCCATGCGTCCCGAACCCCTCGTGCCGCGGCCCATGCGCACCGCGGCGTTCCTGCTCGCCGCCCTGCTGGCGCTCGGCGCCGTGTCGTGCGCCAGGGGCGGCGGAAAGCGCATGTTCACGCTCGAGCTCACCTCGCTCCCCAAGGCCAATTCGTGCGGCCGGGAAACGGGCAATTCGTTGAGCTTCCGCCTCGTTCAAGTCGTGGACCCGACCCCCATCGCGGGCGTGCCCCTCGGCAGCGTGTGGGACCGCGAGGAACGGGTCTTCGGCGCCTCCTTCGTCGGCATGAAGGAGGGCTACGTGGACCCCGGGCAGGCCAAGAAGGTCCGCTTCCAGTTCGAGCTCGACCCGAAGGCCAAGGCCGTGCTGTTCATCGGCAGCTTCTGCAAGCCCCAGGGCGACTGCTGGTACGTCACCCGGCCGCTCGCCGAAGGCCGCAGCCTCCGCCTCACGATCGACGAGTTCTGCGCGCGCGTGACCAAGTGACGATCGCGCCCCCGAGGAGCGCCGCACCATGAGCAGGAACCGGCCGGTGCTGTGGAGCGAGGGGCTGCTGCTCTCGCCGCAGCATCTCCAGCAGTGGGACCGCGCCACGCATCACCTCGTGGCGGAGCGCTTCCGGCAGGCGGAGCCCTTCGAGTGGGGGCTCTCGCAGATCGAGGTGGACCGCGAGAGCCTGCGCAACGGGCGCTTCGCGCTCATCTCGGTGCGCGGCGTGCTGCCCGACGGCACGCCGTTCGCGGCGCCCGACGACGACCCGCTGCCGCCGGCGCGCGCGCTTGAGGGACATTTCGACCCCAAGCAGGAGTCGTTCACGGTGCATCTCGGGCTGCCCGCCGCGCGGCCCGGCCGCGCGCTCGTCGGCGTGCCGGGCACGCCGGGGCAGCCGACGCCGCGCTACACGGAGGAGCTGGTCGAGACGCCGGACGACACCACCGGCTCCGACGAACGCTCGATTGCGGTCGCGCGCCGCAACCTCGTGCTGCTGTTTCCGGACGACGCGCTCGGCGACCACGACCACCTGCCGATCGCGGAGGTGCAGCGCACGCCCGAGGGCGGCTTCGCGCTGCGCGAGGGCTTCGTGCCGCCGTGCCTGTCCTTCGGCGCCTCGGAGCGGCTCGTCGGGCTGCTGCGCAATCTCATCGAGCGCCTGATCGCGAAGAGCAGCGAGCTGTCCGACAAGCGCCGCCAGCGGGGCGGGCTCGCCGACTTCAGCACCGCGGACACCACCAGCTTCCTCATGCTCAACACGGTCAACACCGCGATTCCGGGCCTGCTCCACGCGCTCGCCACGCGCGAGCTGCATCCCGAGCGCGTCTACCGCTCGCTCGCCGCGCTGTACGGGGCGTGGTGCACGTTCTCGGAGTCGTTCCAGCCGAAGGACGTGCCGCCCTACCAGCACCGCGCGCTGGGCGAAACCTTCGGCCAGCTCCACCTCGCGATCACGCGCATGGTCGAGGAGGGCCGCTCCGACACCAAGGCGACGCGCATTGATCTCGTCGCCGAGGAGGGCTCGATCTGGAGCGGGCGCATTCTCGACGACCGCCTGTTCATGCCCGGCGCCACGTTCTACCTCGGGGTCAAGGCCGACGTGGACGAGCAGCGCCTCGTGACCGAGATGCCGGTCAAGCTCAAGGTGGCGTCGCGCGACAAGATCGACTTCCTCATTGCGATGGCGCTGCGCGGCGTGCCCGCGGCCTTCACCCGCGTGACGCCGGCGGCGCTGCCGGTCAAGGGCAGCTACCTCTACTTCCAGCTCGACACCCGCCACGAGATCTGGGAAGGCATCAAGGGCTCGAAGAACATTGGCATCTTCGTCCCGCCCGAGTACCCCGGGCTGGCGCTCGAGCTCATCGGCCTCAGGGAGTAATCCATGTTCGGGAAGAAGCCGGCCCCGCCTCCGCGGTCGCGTCCGGTCCGCCCGGTGCGCGCCGTCGCGGCGCGCCCGGCGCGGGGCGGCGCGGGCGCCGACGAGACCGTCGTCCTCGGTCCCTCCGCGTCGGGGCGCTCCGCGCCGCCGTCACGGGCGCGGCTCGTGGACCTGTGCGCCGAATGGCTCGGGCTGATCGTCGCCATGCGCCAGGCGCCGTCGCTGCCGGACGCCGCCGGCCTGCGCGCGCGCGCGCTCGAGCTCAAGGCGCGGCTCGAGGACGACGCGCGGCGCGGCGGATTCTCCGCGGCCGACGCCGAGCACGCGGTGTTCGCGCTCGTCGGGTTCACCGACGAGACGGTGCTGCGCGGCCAGGGCCCGGCGCGCGACGCGTGGCTCACGCGACCGCTCCAGCTCGAGCTGTACGGCGCGATGCTCGCGGGCGAGGAGTTCTTCGACCGGCTCGACCGCCTGCGCCGCGAACGCGAGGCGCGCATCGAGGCGCTCGAGGTCTACTACGCGTGCCTCGCGTTCGGGTTCGCCGGCAAGTTCCTCATGGCCGGGCCGGAGCGCATCAAGTCGCTGCTCGTCGAGGTCGAGCAGGACGTGGCCGCGGTGCGCGGCACCGGGCGGCGCGCGCTCGCGCCGCATGCGGCCCGCTCGGACGAGGCGGGCGGCGCGGTGGCCGGCCCCGGACTCGCGTGGTGGGTCGCGCCCGCCGGCTACGTCGGCGCCGTGCTCGTGACGTGGATCCTCATCAAGCTGTTCTCGATGCTCGGGGCGGGCGGCGACGCGTCGGCGATCCGGCGCGCCCTGGAGGGCATCGGCCGATGAGACTCCCGAGCCTGCGCGGCGTGCTGCTGCGCATCTTCAAGCCGAAGAATGTCTTCATCATGGGGGTCTCCGTCACCGGCCTCGGCATCATGGTGGTGGCGAAGATCTTCGCGTGGAATCTGCTGCTCGCGTTCCTGCTCGTCCTCGCGCTGTTCCTGGTGGCGGCCATCGTGCTGCTCGTCAAGCAGCTCCAGGAGGTGAAGCGCGCCGAGCAGATCGAGAAGACGATCCACACCCAGGCCGACCGCGACATCGAGCGCTCGACGCCGGGGCAGCTCAAGGAGAACCAGAACCTCAAGGCCGACCTCATCGCGGCCATCGAGGCCCTCAAGAAGACGCGCTCGGGCAAGAAGGGCGAAAGCGTCCTTTCGACGCTGCCGTGGTACATGCTCATGGGCCCGCGCGCCGCGGGGAAGAGCGAGCTCATGGCGCGCTCCGGGCTCCACTTCCCGCTGCAGGACGCCGCGCGCCGCGGCCGCTCGGTCAAGGGCATCGGCGGCACGCGCAGCTTCGAGTGGTGGCTGTCGCAGGAGGCGGTGGTGCTCGACATGGGCGGCCGCTCCTTCACGGCCGCGGCCCAGTTCGAAGACACCGACGACTGGTTCTCGTTCCTCGACGTGCTGCGCCAGCAGCGCCCCGGCAAGCCGCTCAACGGCGTCATTGTGGCGATGCCGGTGGACCAGCTGGTGGACCGGCCCGACGCCCAGATCGACCAGGTCGCCGGGGGCGTGCGCGACCGCATCCAGGAACTCGTCGCGCGCCTCGGCGTGGTGTTCCCGGTGTACGTGGTGTTCACCAAGGTGGACCTGCTCGCGGGCTTCGCGGAGTTCTTCGAGGACCTGCCGGCGGCGGAGCGCCAGCAGCCGTGGGGCGCCACGATCTCGGTCGCCGCCGCGCAGCAGCGCGCGGCCGAGGAGATCTTCGAGGAGGAGTTCGACCTGCTCCTCGCCGGCCTCGCCGACCGCCGCATGCAGCGGCTCGCAGCGGTGCCCGACCCGGTGCAGCGCGCGCGCGCCTTCGCGTTTCCGGCGCAGTTGCAGCGCGTGCGGCCGGGCCTTGAGCGCTTCCTGCGCGGCCTGTTCGCGCCCGATCCGACGCAGACCGACCGCGCCCTGTTCCGCGGCTTCTACCTGGCGAGCACGGTGCAGGAGGGCTCGCCGGTGGACCGCGTGCTCGAGCCGCAGGCGCGCCAGCTCGGCCTCGCCGCCGCCGAGACGCCGGCGCCGCCGCGCACCACGGGCGCGTACTTCCTGAACGGCCTGCTCACCGAGGTGGTGTTCCCGGACGCCGACCTGGCGGCCACCTCGCGCGCCGAGGCCGGGCGCCGCACGTGGGCGCAGCGCGTCGCGCTCGGCGCGTTCGGCCTTGCCTACCTCGCCACGCTCTTCACGCTCCTCATGCTCGCCGGGCTCAACGGCGGGCTGCTGCGCGACACGCGGCGCGCCGCGGAGGCCGTGGCGCGCGACGTGGGCGAATCGTCCAAGCTCATGGACAAGCTCCAGCCGCTCGACCGGCTGCGCGCCAAGCTGGAGACGCTGCAGGCGTACCGGCGCTCGGTGCCGTGGTGGCGCGCGCTCGGCGGCTACTCGGGGCACGGTCTCGTCGAGCCGGGCGTGCAGTTGTGGGCCGACCGCGCCGTCGAGTCGCTCGCCAAGCCTTCGGTCGAGCTCATGCAGCGCGAGCTGGCGCGGCTGGTGGACGCGCCGTCGGGCGAGTTCGCGGACTTCTACGTGCTGTTCCGCGCGTGGCGCCTGCTCCAGGCCCCGTCGCAGATGGACACCGCCGATGCGCGGCTCGTGGCGCGCGCCATGCAGCGCGTGCTCGAGCAGGACGTGGTGTCGGTGCCCACCGACCTGCGGCCGTCGGTGCCGGGGCTCATCGAGCGGCAGGTGGCGTTTCTCGCCTTGAACCGCGCCGCGACCGAGGCGCCGGCGCGCAAGTACCTGCCGCTCGACGACGCCGGGCTGCTGGCGCGCGGCAAGCTCGCGCTGCGCGAGCGCTGGGACTCGAAGTCCTTCTACCGCCAGCTGCAGGCGGAGGCCGGAGCGGGGCTCGCGCCGCTCGGGCTCGCCGGGCTCGTCAAGAACGTGCGCGTCATCAACACCGCGATGCAGGTGTCGGGGCTCTTCACGCTCGACGCCTGGCGGGAGCGCGTGAAGCCGCGGGTCGAGTGGTGGCGCGAGACGACCAAGCGGGATTACGTGCTGAGCGACGCGTTTGCCGGCAGCCCCCCCGACCTTGCCGAGGACGTCACGCGCCTGTACGCGGCCGACTACACGGCGGCGTGGTCGGCCTTTCTCATGTCCATCGGACCCGAGGGCGGCGAGGGGGACCCGGTGCGCCGCATCGCGGCAGTGCTCCAGACCGCCAAGGAGAAGGACTCGCCGGTGCTCGAGGTGCTGCGCGCCGTCGGCCGCCAGACGCTGCTCGGCAGCGAGTCGCAGGTCGGGCTCACGCAGGTGCGCGCCGACTTCGAGCTGCTCCACGCGTTCTTCGAGACGCCGAGCCGCGAGAAGCAGGGCCAGCTCCTCGGGCGCCTGCAGCAGGCGGCGCGCTCGGCCGGCTCCCTCATCGGCATCAAGGACAAGAGCGCGCGCGTGGACCTGTCGAGCAAGCTCGAGGACCAGTACCTGTCGAAACTGCGGGCCGCCTACGACGAGGTCGCGGCGCTGCCGCCGGGCAGCGGCATCAGCAAGCTGCAGGAGGCGGCGAGCGTCCAGACCGCGCGCGGCTGGATCGAGGAGGCCGCCACGCCTTACGCCGGGCTCGGCGGCACCGCGGCCACGGTCAAGCTGCTCGAGCTGCCGATCTCGGAGGTCAAGGGCAGCATTGACGTCGGCACGCGCAAGGAGCTGTCGCAGCTTTTCGCCTCCACGGTGCGCGCCGAGTTCGACCTCAAGCTCGCCGGGCGTTACCCGTTCGCGCGCACCTCGTCCGAGTGCTCGCCGTTCGAGTTCAACGAGTTCTTCAAGTCGGGCGGCACGTTCTGGAACTTCTACGCCGCGAACCTGCAGCGCTACGTGAACGCGGACGGCTCGCAGGCGCCGGGCGGGAGCCTCGACGCGGTCCCGCCGGAGGTGCTCGGGTTCCTGCGCCTCGCCCACCGCATCCGTCAGGCGTTTTATGCCGCCGATCCCGGGGCGGCCGGCTTCTCCTTCACCGTGCGCACCAGCCAGGACCAGTTCGTGCGACCGCCGGGCGTCAACACGCCGTGGGTGTCGTTCGACGTCGGCGGCACGCCCGCGCGCTACGACATGGGGCCGGCCATCCCGCGGCCGCTGCGCTGGCCGGGCGAGGATCCGCAGGCGGGGGCCGCGCTGCGCGTGTTCGTGTCGGGCACAAACCAGGCCGTCACGATCCGCGAGGAGCGCGTGTGGGGCGTGTTCCGGCTGCTCGAGGGGCGGACCTCGGCGATCTCGCCCCAGCTCGTGCGGGCCCGCTTCCAGGTTCAGGTTCCGGGCGGCACGATGACCGTGCCCTACGAGATCGAGAGCGAAGCGCCGCTCAACCCGTTCGCCCCGGGCTTCTTCCGTACGGACTAGCGGACGCCGCGCCGGCGGCGCTGGCGCCCCGCCTGGGACGAGGCCGGGCGCGGCAGGGGGCGGTTTTGGCCCGCCGGAACTGCACCCAGGCTAATTGGGCGTCGTTTTTGGCGTTGCACGTGCCCGCCGCCGCGGGCTATGGTGGCGGGCCGAACACGGTTCAGCACCCGGGGTCCGGCCCGCGCGGGTCGTGCCCGGGGTCCATCACCTCCAGCCGGCGGTCCCTCGGCCGGCGGGTCGCGGTCTCGTGCACGGACGCCCGCACGCGCGGCGCGTCGCGCGATTCCTTCCCGCCCGCGCGATCCCGCCCCGGAGTTCCCCTCGTGGACGCCGCGCTGCTCGAACTCGGAACCAGGCCCATTCGCCCGGACGCCCCGGGCGGAGATCCGGCGCGCGACGACGCGGAGTTCGCGGCGCTCCAGACCGAGGTGCGCAAGCTCGAGCTGCCCGAGCGACCCGCGGTGAACTGGGACATCGTCGTGCGCAACGGCACGGCGATCCTCGCGAACCGCTCGAAGGACATCCTCGTCGCCGCCTACCTCACCGTCGCGCTCTACGAGCGCCGCGGTCTCGAGGGGCTCGCCGACGGCCTGCAGATGTCGAAGGAGCTGATCGCCAACTTCTGGGACACGATGTACCCGGAGGTGAAGCGCGCGCGTGGGCGCCTCGCGGCCTTCGAGTGGCTTTCGGAGCGCGGCTCGGCCGCGGTGCGCCGGCTCGGCGACAAGCCGGTCAAGGCCGCGCAGGTCGAGGCCTGCCAGGAGCGCCTCAAGGAGCTGAGCGACCTGCTCAGCGAAAAGCTGGACGGCGCCTTCGGCACGCTCTCCGACCTGCGCGACGCGCTCAACGGTCTGAACGCGGAGGAGGCCGCGCCGCCGCCCCCGCCGCCGCCGCCCGCGGGCGCCGCCCCGCCGCCGCGCCCGGCTCCGTCCGCCGCGCCCGCCGCCGTCGGGGCCGTGACCGACGACGCGAGCGCCGAGCAGGCGCTCAACGAAGCGAAGCGGCTGTTGCGCCAGGCGGGCGAGTACCTGCGCACGAAGGACCCCAGGGACCCCGCGGGCTACCGCATTCCGCGCGTCGCGGCATGGCTCACGCTCCGCCAGCTCCCGCCGGCGGGGCCCGACGGCAAGACGCAGGTGCCGGCCCCGCAGCCGCCCGATCTGCTCGACAGGCTCGAGACCATGCTCGCCAACGCCCAGTTTCCCGGCGTGCTGCAGGAGGTCGAGGGCCGCATCGCGACCGCGGTGCTGTGGCTCGACCTGCACCGCCTGGTGGCGCAGGCGCTCGAACGCATGGGCCCCGAACTTGCGGCCGCGGCCGACGCGGTGGTCGCGGAGGTGCGTTCGCTGCTCGGCCGGCTGCCGGGGCTGCCGGACCTGCGCTTCGTGAACGATCAACCGTTCGCCAACGCCGCCACGAAGGACTGGCTGCGCGACCGGGTGCTCGTCGGCGCGCAGGGTGGCGCGCCGGCGCCCGCCGCGTCCGCCGACGCCGCGGAGGATCCGGTGGCGGCGGCCCGCGACGAGGCCGTGCAGCTCGCGCGGCAGAAGAAGCTGCCGGAGGCGCTCGGCCTGCTGTCCGGGCAGGCGCGCCGCGCGCCGCGGCTGCGCGACCGTGTGCGCCTCGAACTCGAGGCCGCGCGGCTGTGCATGGAGCAGGGGCACCACGAAACCGCCCTCGCCACGCTCGAGGGGCTCGAAAACGCCGTGCGGCACGGTCCGGTCGAGTCCTGGGACCCCGAGGTCGCGGCCGACGTGCTGCGCGCGCTCATCGCCTGCCGGCAGCGCGCGGGGGTCAAGACGCCCGACGACGCGCAGCGCGTGCGCGAGCTGCTGGGGCGCCTCGCGCGGCTCGATGTCGTGGCGGCCCTCGAGCTCGGCGGCAAACGATAGTCCGGACCGTTCCTTCCACGTCCCGAACCCAAGGAGACCGTCATGGCCAAAGAAACCTCGGTCGCACCCAAGGAACGCGTGAACATCGTCTACAAGCCCGCGACCGGCGATCAGCAGGCGGAAGTCGAGCTGCCGCTGAAGCTGTTCGTGATGGGCGACTTCACGCAGCGCCCCGACGATCGCCTGCTCGAGGACCGCAAGCCGGTGCGCATCGACAAGGACAACTTCAACGACGTCATGCGCGAGCACAACCTGTCGCTGAGCTTCAACGTGAAGAACACCCTGAGCGGACAGGACGGCGACGAGCTGCCCGTCCACCTCAAGATCCAGACCATGCAGGACTTCTCGCCGCAGGCCGTGGCGCGCCAGGTGCCGGAGCTGCAGCAGCTCGTCGAGCTGCGCAACGCGCTCAAGGCGCTCAAGGGGCCGCTCGCCAACGCCGCCGAGTTCCGCAAGCGCGTCGAGGCGCTGGTCAAGGATCCGGCCAAGCGCGACGCGGTGATGAAGGAGCTGGGCCTCGGCTGATGCCGTGGCCCGCGCGCCCGCACCCCCTGAACCCGACACGACGACACGCCACCGGAGGATGGACATGAGCGAGGAGCAGCGCGAAGAACAGCAGGCGGCGGCAGGCGAGGCGACCGAATCCGGCGCCACGCTGCTCGACCAGATGCTCGAGGACGCCAAGATCACCAAGTCCGTCGAGAACTACGGCACCGTGCGCACCGCCCTCGGCCGCCTCATCGAGGAGCTGGCGCGCAAGGAGGGCGCGCGCGTCAACGCGGCCGCCGTGGACTCGATGATTGCCGAGCTCGACGAACGGCTCAGCCGGCAGCTCGACGAGATCATGCACCACCCGGACTTCCAGCGGCTCGAGGCTTCGTGGCGCGGGCTCAAGCTGCTCGTGGACCGCACCGACTTCCGGGAGAACATCAAGATCGAGCTGTTCAACGTGTCGAAGGACGACCTCCTCAACGACTTCGAAGACTCTCCCGAGGTCGTGAAGTCGGGGCTCTACAAGCACGTTTACTCGAGCAACTACGGCGTGTTCGGCGGCGAGCCGGTCGGCACCATGATCGCCAACTACGAGTTCGACCACGGCCCGCAGGACATGAAGCTGCTGCAGTATTGCGCGAGCGTGGCGGCGATGGCGCACGCGCCGTTCATCGCCTCGACGAGCCCGAAGTTCTTCGGCATCGATTCGTGGCTCAAGCTGCCGAACCTCAAGGACCTCAAGTCCATCTTCGAGGGGCCGCAGTACGCGAAGTGGAAGTCGTTCAGAGAGTCGGAGGACGCGCGCTACGTGGGCCTCACGGCTCCGCGCTTCCTGCTGCGTCTGCCGTACGGCTCCGAGACCGTGCCGGTCAAGGAGTTCAACTACGAGGAGAAGGTCACCGACCACCACGAGAAGTACCTGTGGGGCAACACGGCCTTCGCCTTCGCAACGCGCTTCACGGACAGCTTCGCCAAGTACCGCTGGTGCGTGAACATCATTGGCCCGCAGGGCGGGGGCGCGGTCGAGGACCTGCCGGTGCACGTGTACAACGAGACCGGCTCGATGGAGCAGAAGATCCCGACCGAGATCCTCATCACCGAGCGCCGCGAGTTCGAGCTGGCGGAGGAGGGCTTCATCGCCCTCACGATGCGCAAGGGCAGCGACAACGCCTGCTTCTTCAGCGCCAACTCCTGCCAGAAGCCCAAGACCTTCGCGAACACGAAGGAGGGCAAGGAGGCGCAGACGAACTACATGCTCGGCACCCGCCTGCCCTACATGTTCGTCATCAACCGCATGGCGCATTACATCAAGGTCATCCAGCGCGAAAACATCGGTCGCTCCATGGACCGCAAGCTCATGGCCAAGGAGCTCAACGACTGGATCAAGCAGTACGTGGCCGAGATGGAGAACCCGAGCGCGGCCGTCATGGCCCGGCGGCCCCTGCGCGAGGCGCAGGTGCTCGTCGAGGACGTCGAAGGCGAGCCGGGGTGGTACCGCTGCGACATCCGGGTGCGCCCGCACTTCAAGTACGAGGGCGCGCAGTTCTCGCTGTCCCTGGTGGGCAAGCTCGACAAGCAGTAGCGGCGGTGGTCGTCCGCACGGGCGGCCGCGCCCCGACCCCTCATCGCATGGAGGAATCGCGATCATGGCTGAAACCGTCCATCTCTACCTCAAGGCGAACGGCGAGGACGTCCAGGGCGAGTCGACCCAGACCTCGCTCGGTCGCGAGAACAGCATCGAGTGCGTGTACATGAGCGGCTCGGTCCGCACCGCCCGCGAGAAGGGCAGCGGCATGGCGACCGGGCGCCGCGCCTACGAGCCCATCGTGATCCGCAAGCGGATCGACAAGTCGTCGCCGCTCCTGTGCCGCGCGCTGTGCAACAACGAGGTGATTGAAGGCGTGTTCAAGTTCTTCCGTCCCAACCCGGCGGGCGACGGCACGACCGAGCACTTCTACACGATCGAGATCAAGGAGGGACGGGTCGCCGGCTTCCACATGTTCGTGCCGGACACCATCGATCCCGCCAGCTCGACCTCGCCGCCCATGGAGGAGGTGAGCTTCGTCTTCCACAACATCACGTGGACGTACGAGCCCACCGGCGCCTCGCACCACGACAACTGGCGCGAGAACCAGTGACCGGCCGCGGCACGCGGAGGGCGCCGCGCCACGGCGCCCTCCCGCCGCCCGGGTCTTCCCCCCGATCATGGCGCTCGAACGCGGGCTCCTCGAACGCCTCCGCAACCCCGAGCCGGAGTCGTCCCGCAGCACGCGCGAGAATCCCCGCCTGATGACCGAGGCGGTCATCGCGCACCTGCGGCAGATGCTCAACTCGCGGCAGGGCATCGCCCCGGCGTGCATGGACTACGGCATGCCGGACCTGTGCGACCTCGTGTACACCTTCCCGCAGGCCGCCAGCGACCTGCGCAAGGCCATCAAGGCCGGCATCGAGAAGTACGAGCCGCGCCTGCGGCGCGTCGTCGTGAGCCAGGTCGAGAGCGCCGAGGAGCCGCTCACCCTTCGCTTCGAGATTCGCGGCGAGCTCGCCACCGACGAGGGCCGCACGCCCATCTGGATCCAGACCCGCATCGACGAGTTCGGCAGCATGGACGTGAAGGGCTGACCGCGTGTTCGAGAAGTACTACCTGGACGAGCTGCAGTTCCTGCGCGAGCTGGGGGAGGAGTTCTCCCGCGCGCACCCCGCCGCGGCGCACTACCTGTCGGGGCCGAGCAAGGATCCCGACGTCGAGCGCATGCTCGAGGGCTTCGCCTTCCTGTCCGCGCGCGTGCGGCAGAAGCTCGACGACGAGTTTCCCGAAATCACCCACGGTCTGTTCCGCATGCTGTGGCCGCACTACCTGCGGCCCATCCCCTCGACCGCGATCCTCGAGTTCACGCCCGTCATGCCGGCGCTGCGCCAGTCGCAGACCGTTGCGCGCGGCGTCGAGGTGCAGTCGGTCGAGGTCGAGGGCACGCCGTGCCGCTTCCGGACCTGCGCCCCGGTCACCCTGCACCCGCTGTCGCTCGACGAGGTGGCGATCGAGACGCGCCCCAACGGCGCCTCCCGCCTGCGCCTCGGCTTCCGCCTGCACAACCAGGCGCGCGCCGCCGATCTCCAGCTCGGCCGGCTGCGGCTCCACCTGCACGGCGCGCCGGAGGTGAGCCGGGCGCTCTACCGTCACCTGTGCCGCGATCTCGCCGACGCGCGCGTCGTGAGCGGGACCGGCCCCCTCGATGGACCGTCCGTGCGGGCCGCGCGCATCGCCGTCGAGCCCGGCGGCTTCGGCGACGACGAGGCGATCCTGCCGTGGCCGGCGTCGTCGTTCCCCGGCTACCGCCACCTGCTCGAGTACTTCACGCTGCCCGAGAAGTTCCTGTTCGTGGACCTCGTCGGGCTCGGCGCGCTCGCCGGGCTCGAGCCCGCGGACCGCTTCACCGTGGACCTGCGCTTCGACCGCGCCCTGTCCCCCTCGCTGCGCCCGACGCGCGAGGAGGTGCGGCTCTACTGCACGCCGATCGTCAACCTGTTCCCGCACGAGGCATCGCCGCTGCGCATGGACGGCTCGCAGCACGAGTACCGCGTGCGTCCCTCGGGCACGGAGCCCCTGCACCACGAGGTGTTCTCGGTGGACCGCGTGCGCGCGTTCTCCGCCGGGGCGGCCGAGGGCCGCGAGCTTCCCGATTTCTACGACTTCGCCACCACCGCCGAGGGCGACGCGGGCACGAGCTGGACCCTGCGGCTGCGGCCGTCGGTCGTGGACGACCGTCTCGACGCCTGGATCTCGTTTGTGAGCCCCGACGGCGCCCCGGTGCCGCTCGAGGCCGAAACCGTGAGCATGGACCTCACGTGCACCAACCGGCGCCTCCCCGAGGCGCTGCGTCCCGGCGACGTGCGCATGCCGTCGGACTCGACCCCCGCGTTCGTCACGTTCAAGAACCTCGGCGCGCCGACCCCGTCGGGGGCGCCCGCCCTCGGCGGCGACCTGCCGTGGCGCCTGGTGTCGCACATGGCGCTCAACTACGTCCCGCTCACCTCGGTCGAGGCGCTGCGCGGCGTGCTCGAGCTCTACCACCTGCAGGGCCAGCGCGATCCGCGCGCGGCGCGCGCGCACCAGCGCCGGCTCGAGGGCCTGCACGCGGTGCGCTCGGAGCCGGTCGAGGCGCTCGTGGACGGGGCGCTGGTGCGCGGCACGAGCATCACGCTCGACGTGCTCGAAGATCACTTCGCCGGGGACGGCGACCTGTTCCTGTTCGCCACCGTGCTCAACGAGTTCTTGAGCCTGCACGCGACCCTCAACGCGTTCACGCAGCTCAACGTCCACGGCCTGCAGAAGGGGGAGACGCTGTCGTGGCCTCACCGGATCGGCCGGGACCTGCTGTGACGGTCGAGGAGCGGATCGCGCGCGAGGCCCACGCGTGGTCGTTCTTCCAGCTCGTGCGCGCGCTCACCGCGACCGCGCCGGGCGCGCTGCTGCCGGGCGGGGAGGGGCCGGCGCGCGGCGAGAACGTGCGCTTCCGGCCGGCGCTGTCGCTCGGGTTCGCGTCGTCGGGCATTGCCGGCGTCGAGCGTCTCGAGGACGACGACGGCGAGGGCGCGCCGTCCCCGCGCTGGCGCGTCACGGTCAACTTCATGGGCATCTACGGCCCGGCCTCGCCGCTTCCCAACCACTTCACCGAGGACTTCATCGAGCGCGGGGAGGACGGGGATCCCGCGCGCGACTTCGTGGACCTCTTCCACCACCGGATGATCTCGCTCTTCTACCGGGCGTGGGAGAAATACCGCTACCCGCTGCGCTACCGGCGCGGCGGTCGCGATCCGCTCACGCGCCGCATGCTGAGTCTCGCGGGTCTCGGCACGCCGGGCATGGAGGACGGCGCGCGGCTGCCGCTGCCGCCGCTGCTGCGGAGCGCCGGGCTGCTCGCCGACAACCACCGCTCGGCGGCCGGGCTCGAGTGTTTCCTGCGCGTCCAGCTCGGGCTCGAGCGCGTGCGCGTCGAGCCCTGCGCGCCGCGCCGCGCGCGCATCCCGCACGCGCAGCGCCTCGCGCTCGGCCGCGACGGCGTGCGCCTCGGCCGCACCACCGTGCTGGGAGAGCGCATCGCCGACCGCGCCGGGTCGTTTCGCATCGTCGTCGGGCCGCTGCGGCTCGCCGCCTACCGGCGCTTCCTCCCGGGCGGCGAGGACCTCGCGCGCCTCGTGCGGCTGACGCGGCTCTACGTCCGCGATCCCCTCGACTTCTCGATCGTCCTGAGGCTTGAGGCGAGCGAGGCGCCCGCGCTGCGGCTCGGCGCGGGCGAATCGCTGCCGCTCGGGTGGGCGAGCTGGGTGTCGCCCACCGGCCGCGACGAGTGCGTGGCGCGCGTTCCGACGCGCGCCTACGACCCGCTGTACGCCCGGCCGGCGGGGCCGCGCGCGCCCGAGCCCGAGCCCGAGTCGCCCCCCGCCGCGGCCCCCGGGCAGGGGCCGGCCGCGCCCGCGGCCCGGCCCGCGGTCGGCCCGAAGTCCACCCCGCGCATCACCACGATCCGGAGAACCTGACCCATGGACGTCGAACTCAAGGCCTTGTTCCGCAAGCTCAACCGCACCGTGACGCGCGCGATCGAGGGCGCGGCGGGGCTGTGCATCTCGCGCGGGCACTACGAGGTGACCGTCGAGCACCTGCTCCTGGTGCTGCTCGACGACCCGAACGCCGACGTCCAGCCGGTGCTCAACCACTTCGGCGTCAACGTCGCCGGGCTCATGCGCGACCTGCAGCGCACGCTCGAGAAGCAGCGCACCGGCAACACCGGCCGGCCGGTGTTCTCGCCGATCCTGTTGCAGTGGATCCAGGACGCGTGGTTGCTGGCGTCGGTCGAGTTCGGCGATCAGCACCTGCGCTCGGGCGTCATGCTCGTGGCGCTCGTTCGGCGTCCGGACCGCTACACGGCCGAGGACCTTTCGTCCTACTTCGAGCCGGTGCGCCGCGACGAGCTGAAGCGCGACCTGGCGGCGATCGCCGGCTCCTCGCGCGAGGCGGTGGACGCCGCGAGCGACGCGGCGGCGGCGGGCGCGGGCGGCGCGGCGGCCGCCGCTCCCGGAGCGCCCGCGACCGACAGCGCGATCGCGCGCTTCATGATCGACTTCACGGCCAAGGCGCGCGCCGGCGAGATCGACCCGGTGTTCGGGCGCGACCGCGAGATCCGCCAGATGATTGACATCCTCGCGCGTCGCCGGAAGAACAACCCGATCGTGGTCGGGGAGCCGGGCGTGGGCAAGACCGCGGTCGTCGAGGGGCTCGCGCTGCGCATCGTGCAGGGCGACGTCCCGGACGTGCTCAAGAACGTCAAGCTGCTGTCGCTCGACCTCGGACTGCTGCAGGCGGGGGCGAGCGTCAAGGGCGAGTTCGAGAACCGCCTCAAGAACGTCATCGCCGAGGTCAAGGCGTCGCCGACCCCGATCGTGACGTTCATTGACGAAGCGCACACGCTCATCGGCGCGGGGGGCGCGGCGGGCACGAGCGACGCGGCCAACCTGCTGAAGCCCGCGCTGGCGCGCGGCGAGCTGCGCACCGTGGCCGCCACGACGTGGGCCGAGTACAAGAAGTATTTCGAGAAGGACGCCGCGCTCGAGCGCCGTTTCCAGCTCGTCAAGCTCGACGAGCCGTCCGAGGCCGACGCGATCGTCATGATGCGCGGCCTGCGCGATCGCTACGAGCAGGCGCACGGCGTGCGCATCCTGGACGAGGCGGTGCAGGCGGCGGCGCGCCTGTCCAGCCGCTACATCTCGGGGCGACAGCTCCCGGACAAGGCCGTGGACCTGCTCGACACGGCGGCGGCGCGCGTCAAGATCGGCCGCGCGACGAAGCCCGAAGCGGTGGACGACCTCGAGCGGCGCATCGGCTCGCTGGAGCGCGAGCGCGCGGCCCTCGAGGGCGACGCGCGCATGGGCCGCGCGGCCGACCCGGAGCGGCTCGCGCAGCTGGCGGCCGAAATCGCCTCGCTCACGGCCTCGCGCGACGCGCTCGTGGCGCGCTTCGAGCGCGAGCGCGCGGCGCTCGAGCGGGTCCTCGCGCTGCGGGCGAAGCTCGAGCCCGGCGCGCCGGGCGCGCCGCAGGCGGCGGCCGCGGCCGCCGGCGAGGCGCCCGCCGAAGGCGCGACCGCGCCGCTCGGCGAGGCCGAACGCGCCGCATTGTCGCGCGAACTGGATGCGGCGCTCGCGGAGTTCGCGGCGCTGCAGGGCGACGACCCGCTCGTGCCGCTCGACGTGGACGGGCGGCTCGTGGCGCAGGTCGTCGCGGGATGGACCGGCATCCCGGTCGGCAAGATGATGAAGGACGAGGCCGCCGCGATGCTCACCTTCAAGGAGCGCCTCGCCGAGCGCATCAAGGGCCAGGACCAGGCGATCGAGGCGGTGGACCGCGGGCTGCGCGCGGCGCGCGCCGGGCTCAAGAACCCGGGCGCCCCGATCGGGCAGTTCCTGTTCGTGGGCCCGAGCGGCGTCGGCAAGACCGAGACCGCGACCGCGGTCGCCGACCTGATGTTCGGCGGGGAGCGCTTCCTGACCAGCATCAACATGTCGGAGTTCCAGGAGAAGCACACCGTGAGCCGGCTGCTCGGCTCGCCCCCCGGCTACGTGGGCTACGGCGAGGGCGGTGTGCTGACCGAGGCCATCCGCCAGCGGCCGTATTCCGTGGTGCTGCTCGACGAGGTCGAGAAGGCCGATCCCGAAGTGCTCAACGTCTTCTACCAGGTGTTCGACAAGGGCACCGTGTCCGACGGCACCGGACGAGTCATCGACTGCAAGAACTGCGTGTTCTTCCTCACCAGCAACCTCGCGACCGACATCCTTACCCAGATGTCCACCGGGCCGGTGCGCCCGACGCGCGAGGAGCTCATCGCCGCGATCCGGCCGGTGCTGTCCAGGCACTTCAAGCCGGCGCTGCTGGCGCGCATGGAGATCGTGCCCTTCTACACGCTGCCGCCGGAGTTCCTGAAGGAGATCACGAAGCTCAAGTTGAAGAAGATCGCCAACCGCCTCATGGACAGCCACAAGATGACGCTCGAATGCGACCCGGCGATGGTGGACCTCATCGCCGCGCGCTGCACCGAGGTCGAGACCGGCGCCCGCAACATTGACCACATCCTGTCGGAGACGCTGCTGCCGATGATGTCGTCGGCGCTGCTCCAGAAGATGGCCGAGGGCCCGCTGCCCGACACGCTGCGCGTCAAGGTCGGCGCGGGCGAAACGTTTGAACTGGAGTTCGCCTCCACCCGCTGAGGGAGACCGTCGCCATGGCCCACACGTACGATTTCACCTTCGCCGTGGACGGCCTGGATCCGGAGCTGCTCCGCGTCCTCAAGTTCCGGGGCGTCGAGGCGATGTCCGAGCCGTTCCGGTACGACCTCGCGCTGTGCAGCCTGGATCCGGACGTCGAGCTGGCGGACGTGGTGGGCAAGAACGCCGTGCTGTCGTGGGTCGCCGGCGACGAGCCTCGGGTCGTGCACGGCATCGTCAGCCGCTTCGAGTTCGCGGGGCAGGGTCGCAAGCTCACCTATTACGCCGCGCGCCTCGTGCCGCGCGTGTGGAGCCTGTCGCTGCTGCGCCGCTCGCGCATCTTCCAGGAGATGACCACCCCCGACATTCTCAAGAAGGTGCTCACCGACGGCGGCATGCCGGCGGACTCGTTCGAAATTTCGGTGCAGCGCTCGTACAAGCCGCGCCACTTCTGCGTGCAGTACCGCGAGACCGACTTCGCGTTCCTGTCGCGGCTCGCCGAGGAGGAGGGCATCTTCTACTTCTTCCGGCACACCGAGGACAAGCACGTCATGGTGCTCGCCGACGCGGCGAGCATCCACGAGCCGATCCCCGGCGACGACCTGCTGCCGTTCATGGGCGAGGACGAGGGCGGCACCGGCGACGAGGGCGTGCAGCGCTTCACGCTGCGGCGCGCCATGCGCACCGGCGCGGTGATGCTGCGCGACTTCGACTTCAAGCGCCCGACCCTCGACCTGTCCTCCGAAAAGCAGGCGGACGAGGAGGCCGAGTTCGAGTTCTACGATTACCCGGGCGAGTTCCACGACGCGGCGCACGCCAAGACCTACGCCGAGATCCGGCTCGAGGAGCAGCGCGCCGAGCGCGAGGTCGGCCACGGCCGCGGCACCTGCCGTCGCTTCATCGCGGGCTACAAGTTCACGCTCGACCGGCACCCGCGCGACGCCTTCAACGCGGAGTACCTGCTGCTCGCGGTGACCCACAATGGCGAGCAGCCGCAGGCCGCCGAGGAGGACCAGGCCGAGGGCGCGGCGAACGTGCTCGTCTATGGCAACGAGTTCAAGGTGGTGGCGGCCGACGTGGCGTGGCGCCCGCCGCGCCTGACGCCACGGCCGGTCATTGACGGCGTGCAGACGGCCGTCGTCACCGGTCCTGCCGGCGAGGAGATCCATTGCGACGAGCACGGCCGGGTGAAGATCAAGTTCCACTGGGACCGCGAGGGGCCGAAGGACGACAAGAGTTCGTACTGGGTGCGCGTCGGCCAGGTGCAGTCGGTTGGCTCGATGCTGCTGCCGCGCGTCGGCTGGGAGGTCATCGTGGACTTCCTCGAAGGCGATCCCGACCGACCGATCATCATCGGGCGCCTCCACAATGGCGCCGACCCGGGGCCCTACGGGCTGCCGGCGGCCAAGACGCGCACGTCCATCAAGTCGGCGTCCTCTCCCGGCGGCGGCAACTCGAACGAGATTCGCTTCGAGGACGCCGGAGGCAGCGAGGAGTTCTACATCCACGCCTCGAGGGACCTGGTCATCAAGGCCGACCACGACACCACGCAGAGCTTCGGCAACAACGCCGCCTACAATGTGTCGGTGGACTCCGAGCGCAACGTCGGGGCCAACGACAAGACCGACATTGGAGGCAACTGCACCATCCACGTGGCGGGCAACCACGAGGAGACCATCGACGGCAACATGACCCACACCGTGAGCGGCAATCAGGACAACACGGTCAGCGGAAACCGCGCCACGAACGTCGGCGGCGGCGACTCGCTCATGGTGGGGGGCAACCAGAGCATTCAGATCGGCGGCGCCCACGAGATGAAGGTCGGCGCGGCCTCGAGCGAGGACATCGGCAGCAACAAGAGTGTCAACGCCGCCGCCATGATGAGCTTCACGGCCGGCGCGATGATGAACCTCGCCGCCCCCGCGGTGGCGGCCGAAGGCGGCAGCTCCGTCACCCTCGTCTCGGGGGGCTCGATGAAGCTCGAGTCGTCCGGCGCCTTCAAGGCCAAGTCGGGCGGGGCAATGCTCATCGAATCGGGCGCCAGCGTGAAGATCAAGGCGCCCAAGATCGTGCTCGAGGGCGGAAGTCAGGTCGTCATCAAGGCCGGCGGCTCGACGATCAAGGTGTCGGGCGGCGGCGTGGACATCAAGGGCAGCAAGGTCAAGATCAACGGCTCGGGCGGTGTGAACGTGAAAGGCGCCAAGGTCACGAACAACTGATCGCGGCGCAGGCCGCGAAACGCGCGGGGCCCGCGACCGACCGGCCGCGGGCCCCGCGCGCGTCCGTTCACAGCACTTTCTCGACGGCGGTCACCTCGTGGTTCAGCACCGAGAGCCGGTACGTGCGCGTGCCGTAGCTCTGCACCCGCACGACAAGTCCGGTCAGCAGCTGCTTGGTGCTCCCCCGGTTCGCGGTGAATTCCGCATCCACGGTGTAGTGCGTGTCCGCGATGTCCTCGATCATCCGGTCGAGTTCGGCCTCGACGCGGCCGTCGGCAGGGTGCTGCAGGGTGCGGACGAACTCCTCGAATGGGACGGCGCCTCCGGAGCGGAAGTGCCGGCGAAGCTGGTCCCTGACTTGAAAATCCATGTAGGGCATGGCGGGGAGTCCTCCGAGTGTCGCGGCGCCATCGCCGCAGGGTTGGCTGCGACGGCGCAACGCGCCGCCGGGGTGCGGATGATCGTGTCTCGCGAGCGGTCAGGCCGCTCCCTCGCGCGCGGCGGACGGTCGTGCGGCGTGCACGCCGGGGCCCCGCGAGCGAAGTCTAGTCTCCCAGGTCCACGGCCGCGCCGTCCGGCGGGTCGAGCAGAATGCGCTGCCCGTTCCGGAGCAGCTGCGGCCGGCGCTCGCCCGGCAGTCCGGCGTACGGACACGGGCCGTCGGCCCTTCCGCGCAGCGCCAGCGCGGTGTCGCCGGGCGCGATCCACTGGAGCGCGCCCGACTCCGCCCAGCGCGCGAGATCGAAGTCCCACGGATCGTTCATGATCGCGAAGCCCTGCGGCGCGCCGTCCTCGTCGCGCACCGTGTACGAACGGCGGCCCCACGGCTGGTGCCACTGGTCCATGGGCGGCAGGGGGTCCGCGAAGTAGGCGATCACGAACGCGCGGTCCCCGGTCTCGAGCGCGATCCCGTTGACCACCGCGCGCATGCCGGACAGGCCGAGCAGCCGCGGCACGACGAACGGCACCTCGGGTCCCGGCTCGACGTCGTCCTCGACCTCGCGGGGGGCGCGCCCCATCAGGTTGAGCGCGCCGAGCACCACGCAGAAGTGCTCACAGGCCGGAGGCTCCTGCGGCTGCACCAGCCCGAGGGCGTTCCACCACGGGCCGTCGAGCCCCCACGGGTCGAGCGAGCGCGACAGCACCGCCCCGCAGTGCGGGCAGCGCGCGAACGGCACACGCGGCAGGCGCCATGCGTACTCTTCGCGCAGGCCCGCGGCCAGCGCGTCGAGGCGGCGCATCTCCTCGTAATCGGGCTCGTCGGCGCGGGCGAGCTCGAGCCTGCGCTCCTCCGCCGCGCGGCAGCGCGCGAGCAGCGCGTCGCGCTCGGCGCGCGTCATGCCGTTCGGGCTCACGCCGTGGCTCCTTTCCGCATGCGCCGCGCCACGCGGGGCGCGCCGCGGGCGGCGCGCCCCGTGACCGCGGGCCGGCCGCCCAGGATCGTCACTTGCCCTTGCACTTGCGGAAGTTCTCCCAGTCCTTCTTGGTCTTCAAGTGGTAGAAGTCGGGCTTGCCGGTCTTCTTGTTGGGAACGATCGCGGTGATGCCCGAGCCGTCGGGCGCCGGGGTGTTGCCGAGCGAACACTTGTCGATCCCCGGCGGCGGGTTCTTCCACTCGCTCCATGGCCCGTGGTTGACCATCGGGCTGGTGGCCCCCGGCGCGGCCGACTTCATGCCCTTGTTGAGGCTGTTGATCATGTCGGCCTCCGCCGCCGAGCCGCCGGGGATGCTCTTGCCGGTGCCCATGTCAATCAGGTCGTGCATGTCGTAGTCGCCGGTGACCTTGCTGCCGCCGAGCGTGACCGGGTTGCCGGCCTTGTCCTTGACGAGCCCGGCCGCGCTCGAGCCGTCGTTGAACACCTCGCCGGCCTTGCCGGTCTTGTCCTTGATGCTGAGCGGCTTGGACGGCACGCCGTTGCGGATGTGTTCGGCGCACGCCGGATTGGTGTCGCGGAAGGTGACCGCGACGTTCTTGCTTTGCGCGGTCTTGCAGTTGGCGTCGAAGTGCTCGGGGAGCTGGCCCGACTGCTTCTGCGCGGTGTCCTTGTCGATCTTGTTCTTCTCGAGCGCCTTGCAGGCCTCGCGCTTCTCCTTCTTCTTCTGCTTGCGGCTCTTCTTCGCCTTTTTGGCCTTCTTGCCGCCCGCGCCGCCGCCCGCGCCGCCGCCGCCGGGCGAGCCCATGTCGGGCATCGGCGCTTGCACGCACGGCGAGGGCGGCGTGTTCTCCGACGACGCCCCGTTCGAGCGCATCATGTCGAGCAGCCGGCACACGTTCTTGCCGTCGGCCTTGACGTCGAACGAGTAGGCGAGCCACGTGGCCTTGCCCATGATCTTGTTCGACAGCACCCCCATCGCCACGCCCGCCTGATCGCCGTTGCTCATCATGAAGTTCGACGTCTTGACGTTGATCGGGTTGCCGTCGCACTTGACCGTGGTCGAGCCCTGCGCGGTGTCCTTGGACATCGCGATGTTCGGGTAGGGGATCGGCACCGGGCCGCCGGGCGTCGGGGTCTTGCACGTGTCCGGGAAGGTGGCGGTCATGCCGAGGCTCGTGGCGTGCACCACCGTCATCAGGTTCGCGCTCACGGTCGAGGGCATCAGGCCTCCTCGCCGGGCGGCAGCAGCAGCGCGGCCGCGCGCTCCGGGCCGTCCGAGACGCCCCACAGCAGCGCCTCGGGCAGGTCGGTCCAACGCTCGCGCAGCGCGAGCGCGGTCCACACCAGCGACACCGCGCCCGCCGCGGCGCCGGTGTCGCCGATGCAGTCGGCCGCGTGCCAGTGGTGGAAATCGCCCTCGCACCCGGGCAGCGCGCGCGTGTGGGCGAGCCCGATCTCGATGGATCCGGTGTGGTCGCCCCAGAAGTCGCTCACGCACAGCGGCAGACGCCGCCGGCCGCCGCGCGGCTCGGCCGAGCGCAGCGCGTCGCGCATCGCGGCGGTGAGCGCCTCGCCACGGCACGGCTCGTCGGTTCCGGCGGTGGGCTCGAGGGCGGTGCCGACCCCCGCGACGCGCGCGTAGGCGCGCGCGCCGCGCGCGCGGGCCGCGTCGCGCGGCTCGAGCACCACGAAGCCGGCCGCCTCGCCCGGCAGCACGCCGTCCGGGCGGTCGCCGGTGCGCAGCCGGCCGAGCGCCCCCAGCACGGCGAGGCGCGCCGGGCTCACCCACTGGTCCACGCCGCCGACCACCGCCGCGTCGAGCGCCCCGTCGGCGAGCGCGCGCAGGGCCGAGGCGAGCGCCACGAGCGCCGCCGCGCGACCGGCCGGGCGCAGCGCCGGGCGCTCGGCGCCGGGAAGCTCGGCCCCGAGCGCGGCGACGAGGTGCGTCGGGTCGAGCCGCGCGTCGTGCCCGAGGAAGAGCCGCACGCGCCGCCCGCGCGCATCGAGGCCCGCGTCGTCGAGCGCCTCGCGCAGCGCGCGCCGCGCGTGCGACACGATGGGCTCGGTGCCGGGGGCGACCTCGAGGACCGCGGGGATGGCCGCGCCCTGCACCGGGGCCGCGGTGTCCTCCTCCTCGCCGGCCACCCAGTGGGGCAGCTCGGCGAAGCACGAGATGCCGGCCCTCAGCGCGAGGCACGAGGCGAGCGCGTTGGGCCCGGCCGGCGTGACCAGCCCCACGCCGGTGATGTGCGGCCGGGCGGCGGGCGCGGCGCTCACGCGCGGCTCCGACGCGAGGCGGCGATCGCGATCTCGATGCCCTCCACGCGGTGAACGCGCCGCTCGACGGACAGCGCGCCCTTCCACAACAGCGTCAGGAGACCGGCGTCGGCGTGCACCGCCACCTCGTCGAGCGGCAGCGGGAGCCCCGCTTCCTCGTCTTCGAACAGCACGGTCGCCACCGGGAACTCGCGCGGCAGCGCGCCGCGCAGCGCGCCGCGGGGCCCGGCGCCCTCGACCGCCACCGGCTCGCCTCCGCGCAAGCGTCCCGGCACGATCTGGTCGGCGGGCGCCACGTGCTGGAAGCGCGGGTCGAAGTCGTCGGGAAGCAGCGGCGCGCGCCGCTCGAGCCACGCGTCGTCGTACGTCCCGGCGTAGGCCACGCGCGGCTGCCAGTGCGGCGCGACGTAGCCGAAGCCCGCGGTGACGCCCTTCTCTCCCGGACCGCCGATCGGATGCGCGGGGTGCTCCAGGTTCGGCGCCTCGGTGCCGTCCCACTTCGACTTGCTGCCCTTGCCGCGGAAGCCGCGGCCGACCGGATTCTCGGGCCACCACGCCCGTGCGGTCTCGTCGGTGCCGCCGAAGGCGTTCTCCCACAGCAGCGCGGTGCCGTCCACCGGCTCCGCGCCCGAGAGGCGCGGCAGGCCGAAGGCGCTCGACCAGCGGCGCGCGCCCGTCACCCGCACCGACTTCTTCACCGGACCGCACTGCAGCGTCACCACCACGCTCTTCTCGCCGCGCCGCGCGCGCGCCGAGCCGAGCAGCACGACGTCCGTCGCCGGGCGCGGCAGGCCGATCTCGCTGGCGCGCGTCACGCTGCTCGCGCCCGGCTCGCCCGCGAACTCGTCGGCGACCACGATCGGCAGCGGCTCCTCCGCCGGCTGGAGCGTCCCGTCGTCGGCGAACGCCCACGTGCCCTTGACCGTGACGATGAGCGTTTCCTCGCCGCGCGGGTTCAGCATGACGTTGGGCTCGGCCACGTACGGGGTGTCGTTCAGGATCTCCACGTCACTCTCCCGCCCGCATGTCGCCCGCCGTGAGCCCGTCGAACCAGCCCGCCGGCACCTCGCGCCTGAGCCAGGCGTCGCCGGCGCGCGGCGCCGTGACCGCGCGCCGCCAGTGCCACGCCATGTCGTCCGCGTCGCCGAACGCCCGTCCCAGCCGCAGGCGCCCCTCCGCCTTCGGGGCGGCCGCGCGCGCCGCGGCCACGTTGCGCTGTGGCGCCGCCTCCGGAGCCTCCTCCTCGTCGGGCGCATCGGGCGGGATCGGCCCGGCGGCGTCCTCCGGCGGCTCGGGCGCTTCTTCTTCCTCGTCCTCGTCGCCGGGCGGGGGCGGCGCCTCGTCGGGCACGACGGTCTCGACCTCCTTGCCGGTGAGCGCGAAGTAGGCGTCGGCCGCGGCCGCGGCAACCTCCTCCTCGGCCGCGTCGAGCGCCGCGAGCACGGTGGGGAGGGTCTTCGCGAAGCCCAGGTCGCCGAGCGCGCGCAGCGCCGCCGCGCGGCGCGCCGGCGTCCCGCTGCGCGCGAGCAGATCGAGGGACTCGACGTCGCGTTCGTCGCCGAACAGCCCGAGCGCGCGCACGGCGAGCGGCGGAGGCTCGGCGGCGAGCCGGCCGCGCAGCCGGGGCGCGGCGCCCGCCGGATCGGCGAGGCACAGGCCCCACAGCGCGACCGCCGACACGCCGGGATCCGCGTCGGCGGCGAGTGATTCGAGCAGCGCGCGCGCGCGGCCGCCCGCCGCCGTCTCGCCCGCGGCGCCGAGCGCGCGCGCCGCGGCGCGCCGCAGCACGGGCTCCGGCGCGGCGGCCGCCGCCTCGACGCGCTCCATGGGCAGCGGTCCGGCCCACGCCGCGGCGGCGAGCGCCGCGGCCGCCCCGGCGGGGGTCTGCGGCCAGCGCGCGAGCGGCCGCGCCCAGCCGCGCAGCGCCTCGGTCCACGCCGCGCGCGCGGCGGCCGCCGCCGCGGGGTCGGGGGCCTCGGGCTCGTCCTCCGCCCCGGCGGGCGCGCGCGGCTCGCCGTCGAGCCACGCCGCCGCTTCCTCCGCCGCGCGCGGCGCGCTCTCGAGCCAGGCGCGCGCCGCGCCGTAGAGCTCCCACTCCTCGCCCGACTCCGCGAGCACCGCCTCCGCCGGCCCGCGCGCGTCCTCGGCCGCATGTCGCACGCCGTCGAGGTGGGCCTCGAGGCGCGCCACGTGCTCGTCGAACTGGGCGCGCGTCACGTCCGTCGCGCACAGCAGCGCGCGCCGCTGGACGGCGAGAAAACCCAGCTCCTCGAGGTAGGCCTCGACGATCGCGGGGAAGGCGCGCACGGAATCAGTTGAGGGCGACGCTCGCGCCCTTGATCTTGTTTGGTCCGCTCGAGGCCGACACGACGTGCGTGCCGCGCACCACGACCTTGCCATCGCGGCGCAGCGTGAGGCTCGCCTTGCCGCAGCGCAGCTCGAGGGTGTGCGGCGCGGTGATCTTGCGCCGGCCGCGGGCGCGGCCCGGGGCAAGCCGCTCGCGCAGCACCGCGAGCACGATGGGCGGCTGGCCCGCGAGGCACGCGAGAAGCACGGGGCACGCCGCCGCCGCGGCCTCCTCGAGTTGGGCGTCGTCGAGGTCCACTCCGATCGCGGCCGGCGCGGCGGGCGCGTCCTCCGCGGGGGCGACGAGCAGGCGGCCGTCCGCATCCACGCCCTGCAGCCGGCCGAGCCGCAGGGTGGCGCCCGAGGCGAGCGCGAGGTCGAGCCACGGAGGGGTGGGCATGGATCGCTCCTGCTGTGTCGTGTGCGCCGGGACGGGGACGCCGCCCGGCCGCCCGGGCCGCAGGGGCCCGGCACGGAGATGACGTTGGAGCCCGCAGCGTAGGCGAGCCCTCCCGGGGCCGCAACGCCTGACTTGAATCTCGGGCATCGGGCGCGCCCCGATCGCTTCGTGGCGCAGGGCCGACGCGCGTTCCGGCCGCCGCCAGCGGCTGCGCGCCGCCCGGGCATCGCCGTTCCCGCGCGTGACGCCCCGGCTCGGCCCCGTGGCGGGACGCCGTTCGGAGGAGGTGCGGCGTTCGGCCTCGTTCGCCCTTCAGCCGAGCGGCAGCCCGAAGGCGAACTCGACGTTCTTGCCCTCCAGCACGATCTTCGGCGTCACCCGGACGTCCGCCACGCGCGCGGTGCGGTCGCCGTCCGCGACCTCCCGCACCTCGACCGCCACCGCCGCCGCCGGATCCTCGCCCGCGAAGCCGCCGAGGAACTCGACGAGCCCGGCGCGCAGGTGCTCGACCGCCGCCGCCGGGTCGCCGGGACGCGTGTCGAGCAGTCGCGCGCAGGTGTGGGCGAGTCGCGCGGCGAGGATCTGGTAGGCGAGGGTGGCCTCGACCGTGAGCACTCCCGGGCGCAGTCGGAACGTGGTGAGCACCATGGGCAGCAGCACCGAGTCGGCGCCGAGCGGACCGATGAGCGGGGTGAAGCCGACGCGCTCGAGCTCGGGCATCTGGGCGTCGGTCACGGTGGTCTCGGTGGCGAGCGCGCGCGTCTCGTTGACCGCGGTCGGGAACGCACGCGTCGGCAGTCCCTCGAAGCGGCCGCCCTGCGCGCCGGCGATCGCCAGCGCGTGGCCGTGCTCGCGCGCGCTGCGCGCCACCGCCGCAGCCACCAGCCACCCGCCGCGCCCCCACAGATAGCTCTCGGGGTTGGAGTCGGTCACCGCCTCCGCGTGTCCGCCGCGCTCCGGGGTCCATGGCGCGCGCAGCAGGAAGCGGTTGATGGTGAGCGCCGTCCAGCGCGCCGGCTCGCTCGCCTGGAACTCGCGCCACGGCGCATGCGCCGCCGTGCCGAGGCGCGGCATGAGCTCCTGAAAGGCCGCGATCTGGACGAGGAAGCGCACGTCGAAGAAGCCCGCCCCGGCGTTCGCCACGAGCGGCACCTGCAGCGCGCTCGCCGTCTCGGCCAGCGCGCGCAGCACGGCGAGGTCGGCCCCCCTGTGGGTGAAGTCGTGATCCACGACCACCAGCGTGAGCGGATCCTCGGCCGCGACCTCGCGCGCGTACACCGCGTCCCGCACCGGGCCGGCAAGCGCCGCGCGCGGAGCGCCCTGCACTTCGACCGCCACCGCGTCGCCGGCGTGCGCGAGGAGCAGCGCGAGCCCGCGGTAGGCGGCCTCGAGGCGCTGGAACGCCGGCGCGTGGAGCGCGGCGTCCACCGCGGCGGGCGCGACGTCCGCGCCGAGCGCCGCCGCGACCGCCGCCGGTTCGAAGTCGGCCGCGCGCCGCGGCGCGAGCGTCGCCGTGCCGCCGCCGGGCTTTGGCACCTCGACGCTCGCGCCGGCGGCGGCCAGCCACGCGTCGGGATCGCCCGCCGGCACGCGCACGGCGGCGCCGGCATCGGGCACGGCTTCGGTGAGCACCAGGATCCGCCACGGGAGCGGCTTCATGCGGTGATCCTCCGGAGGGGGCGGCGGACGCGGGGTCCGGCGCTCAGACGGGAACCTGGACCGTCGCTTCGGGAAGCCCGAGGAGCGGCGGCCGGACGGGACGCACGGACAGCGTGACGGGGCCTTCGCCGGGGTCCTCGGCCGCGACCTCGACGAGCGGACCCTCGGCGCCGAAGGCGAGGAACTCGAGCCCGCGCGCGAGCGCCGCGACGCGCGCCGCGCGCGCGGCCGAGGGATCGAGCGCGGCATGGAGCCGGGCCAGCAGGGCGCCGACGTGCGCGAGCCACAGCGCGTTCGCGAGCGTGGTGCGGCGGGCCTCGGCGCGGTCGAGCGCCACCATGAGCGCCGGAGCCGACGGGATCCACGCGGCGTCGTGGTTGCGGCGGCAGACGAGCGGCACGAGGCCTGCCTCCGAGCACTCGAGCGCGCGCGGCTCGGAGAGGTAGGCCTCGAGCGGCACGTGGACGATCTCGCCCGTCGGCAGCTCGAGCGGGCGCACCGGCAGGTCGCCGGTCGCCGCCTCCGGCGGGCCGGTGACGTCCACCGCCCAGCCGGTCTCGGCGGCGCGGTCGGCGAGGCGCGCGGCGACGATCCACGCCGCGGGCCCGAACGCCCACACCGCCTCGGCGCCCGGCGGATGCTCCTCGAACGCAAAATCGCGCACGCGCTCGTGATGTTCGCCGTATGGCGCCCGCAGCAGCACGCGGTTGACGGCGAGCGCCAGCCAGCGCGACTCGGGGCGCGCGCGCAGCACCGGCCACGCCTCGCCGGCGTGCGCGTCGAGCAGGTCGGCGATGCGCTCGCCGGCGGGCAGCGCGCGCAGCGTCGAAGCGCCGAACAGCGTGGCGTCGGCGTCCAGCACGAGCGGCACGCGCGCCGCCTCCGCCTCGGCCGCCGCCGCGGCGAGCAGCCCGAGATCGCGCGGCCCGGCGGCGAGGGCCGCGACCGCGCACACGGCGCGGCCCTCGCTCTGGGCGTCGGCGGCGAGCGGGGCGACCGCCTCGCGCATCGCGGCCGGCAGGCCGGCGAGGTCGGCGGCCACGACGTGCATGCGCACCCCGCTGCGGAAATCCGTGCGCCGCACGAGGAGGCGCAGGCCGAGCCACGCCGCCTCGACGGCCTTGAAGGCCGGGTGGTGGAGCGCGGCGCGCACCTCCCCGGCGAGCGCCTCGTCGAGGAGCCGCGCGAGGCGCGCGACCTCGGCGGTCGCGATCGCGCCGCTCGTGCGGCGCGTCACGCCGAAGGCGGCGATGAGCAGGTCGAGGCTGCGCGTGGTCTCGGCCGACGAGGGCGGCCCTCCGGTCGCGGCGGAACCGGCGTCCACCATGCGGAAGATGGCGTCGAGGTCGTCGCCGCCCGCCTCCGGCGCGGGCGGGGGTGGCGCCGGGCGCGGCGCCGCAACGGGCGCGGGCGCGGAGGGCGCGGGGGCCGCGGCCGACGCGCCGCCGCCGAGCGCCGCGCGCATCGCCTCGAGCTCGGGCGTCCTCGCCTCGACCGCGTCGAGCGCGGCGAGCAGTTCGGCCGCCACCGGCGGCGGCTGTTCGCGCAGGCGCCTGCGGATCGCCAGCAGCCCGCGCGTCGCCGGGAGCTGCGCGGCCAGCGCCTCGGGGCGAAAGTCGCGGAAGTCGCGGAACGCGAGCCGCGCGCCCCCCAGGTCGGCCTCGGGCGCGAGCTCGGCAAGCAGGGGGGCGAGCGTGTCGCGGTCCACGCGCCGCGCGCGCGGCGCGGCGGGCCGCCCGGGGGCGAGATCGGCGATCACCACGAGGTCGAACGCGACGTCGTCACGGGCCATGGGGGCGGCTCCTTCCCGGGGGATAGCGGCGTGTGCGCGCTGCGCGACGGGCCAGACTAGTCGCCCCCGGCGGGCCGGGCAACCTCGATCGCGGCGCCGCGCCGCGCGCCGCGCGACGCCGCGCCGGCGGCCCGCCGCCCGGGTCGCGGCGGCCGGGATGCGCGTGCGCGTCCGGCGCGCGTCCGATACGCTGCCCGGCGTTCCGCGCTTCGTCCAGGGAGGCTCATCGCCATGTCCGTCACTCGATCGTCCTATGGCTTCGGCACGCGCGTCGCGATGTCCCACGAGCGCGCCGTCGAGCGCGTCACCGAGCTGCTCAAGGAAGAGGGATTCGGCGTCCTCACCACCATTGATGTGTCCGCCACGCTGCGGCAGAAGCTCGGCGTCGAGTTCCGCCGCTACGTGATCCTCGGCGCCTGCAACCCTCACCTCGCGCACCGCGCGTTCCAGGCCGAGCTCGAGATCGGGCTGCTGCTGCCGTGCAACGTGATCGTGTACGAGGAGGGGGAGGGGGCGCGGGTCGCGGTCATGGATCCGGACGCCGCGCTCGGCGTCGCGCCCAACCCGGCGCTGCGTCCGGTCGCGAAGGAGGCGCGCGAGCGGCTGGAGCGCGTCGTCGAGGCGCTCGCCGCGCAGCGTTGACAACGGCTTCGCGCGGTTTCTAGAGTCCGGCCGCGTCGCGCCGCCGCTGCGCGCGGCCGCGGGCGGCGCGCCGCGCCCCGCACCGCCCGGAGGCTCCATGTCCGCCACCGTCACCGCGCTCCACCTCGCGCCGGCCAGGCGCGCTCCCGTCACCCCCGTGCCGCACGCCGTGGCGCTCGCCGACGCCGGCCTCGAGGGCGACCACCACGCGCGCCCCGGCAGCCGCCGGCAGGTGCTGCTCATGGACGACGACACGCTGCGCCACTTCGCGCTGGCGCCGGGCGAGGTGCGCGAGCAGGTCACGGTGCGCGGCCTCGACGTCCACGCGCTCGCCCCGGGCACGCGGCTCGCGATCGGCGAGGCGCTGTTCGAGGTGGCGCAGCCGTGCGATCCGTGCGCCTTCATCGAGGGCCTGCGTCCCGGGCTGCAGGCCGCCATGCAGGGCCGCCGCGGCCGCTTCGTGCGCGTGGTCCGCGGCGGACGCATCGCGGTCGGCGACGCGGTCTCGGCGTCGTCCCCCGGGGAGCCCGCACGCTGACGCGCGCCGCGTCCGGCACCGTCGCCTTCGCGGCCATCGCGGTGCTCGCGCCCGCGGTGCTGGCCGGGGTCGCCTACCGCAGCGTGGCCGGCGCGCTCGACGCCGACTTCGAGCGGCGTCTCGTCGGCTTCGCGCTGGTGACGGCGCGCCAGATCGGCCCCGCGGACGTGGCCGACGCCGCCCTCTACGGCGACGAGGGCGTGGGACACGCGAGCCTGGTCGTCCAGCTCGAGGCCCTGCGCGCCACGGCCGACCTCGCCAACGCCTCGATCGTGGACACTGCCGGCGTCGTGCTCTACGACTGCCGCGTCCCGGAGGTCGCCGGCGAGGTCACGCGCCTCGACACGCTGGCGCGCCCGGCGCTGCGCACGGCGCTCGCCGGGCGCGCCTCGGCGTCGGCGCCGTACTCGGCGGACGGCGCGCGGCTGCGCGCCGGCATCGCCCCGGTGCTGGCGCCCGGCGGCCGCGTCGTGGCGGCGGTCGCCGCCGAGGCGCCGGTCGCCCACGCCGCGGTGCTCGCCGACCTGCGGCGCGCGCTCGCCGCGGCGTGGGCCATGCTCGCGGTGGCGGTCGCGGCGCTCGCCGCCCTGCGCCTGCGGCAGCTCGCCGAGGGCGAGCGCCTCGAGCGCGAACTGACGCGCGCCGAGACGCTCGCCGGCATGGGGCGGCTCACCGCGACGCTGGCGCACGAGATCAAGAACCCCCTCGCCGTGATCCGCGGCTCGGCCGAGCGCCTCGGCCGGCTCGAGCCGGAGGCGCGCCGCATGGCGGACTACATCGTGGAGGAGGCGGACCGCCTGACGCGCACCGTGTCGCGCTACCTGCAGTTCGCGCGGCCCGAGCCGGCGCCCGGCGGCGGCGGCGACGCCGTGGCGGCGCTCGATGCGACGCTCGCGCTGCTCGAGGGCGAGGCGCGCGCGCGGCGCGTCGAGGTGGCGCGCGCGCCGGGGCCGGCGTCCGCGCCGGTCGCGCTCGACAACGAGAGCCTCAAGCAGGTTTACTTGAACGCGCTGCTCAACGCGATGGACGCCATGCCCGACGGCGGCCGCCTCGAGGTCGCGTGCGCGACGGCGCGCGGCCGGTTCGAGGCGCGCATCGCCGACGAGGGGCCGGGGCTCACGCCCGAGCAGCTCGCGCGCGCGGGGACGCCGTTCCACACGACCAAGGCGCAGGGCTCGGGGCTCGGGCTGTTCCTGAGCCGGCGCCTGGTGCGCGCGGCGGGCGGCGACCTCGCGCTCGACAACCGCGCCGATGGGCGCGGCGCGGAGTGCGTGCTCACGCTGCCGCTGCGGCGCGCGTGAGCGGACGGCCCGCCCGGCGGCGGGCGACGGGGGACGGACGACGGTGCGCGTGCTCGTGGTGGACGACGAAATCCGGAACGCGGAGCTCACCGCGCTCGCGCTGCGCGACGCGGGCCACGACGCCGAGTTCGTGAACGGCGGCGCGCCCGCGCTCGCCGCCCTGGCGCGGGCCCCCTTCGACGCCGTCATCACCGACCTGCGCATGAAGCCGCCCGACGGGCTGGCGCTCCTCGAGGAGGTGCGCGCACGCTGGCCGGCGACGCCGGTCGTGCTCATGACGGCGTACGGCAACGTCGAGACCGCGCGGCGCGCGCTCACGAGGGGCGCGGCGGACTTCGTCGCCAAGGAGGGCGCGTTTCACGACGAGCTGAAGAGCGTCCTCGAGCGGCTGGCGCGCGAGCGCGCCCTGCGCGACGACAACGCGCGACTCGCGGGCACCGTGGCGTCGCTCGCGCGCGGACTCGCGACCATCGTCGGCGACGCGCCGGCCACGCGGCAGGCGGTCGAGCTGGCGCGCAAGGTGGCGGCGACCGACGCCACGGTGCTGCTGCGCGGCGAGAGCGGCTCCGGCAAGGACCTGTTCGCGCGCGCCATTCACGTCGCGAGCCGGCGCGCCGCCGGCCCGTGGGTCAAGGTCAACTGCGGCGCGCTGCCCGAACCGCTGCTCGAGAGCGAGCTGTTCGGCCATGAGCGGGGCGCCTTCACGGGGGCGGTGCGCCAGAAGCCGGGACGCTTCGAGGACGCGCACGGCGGCACGATCTTCCTCGACGAGATCGGCGAGCTGCCCATGGCGCTCCAGGTCAAGCTGCTGCAGGTCATCGAGGAGAAGACGTTCACGCGCGTCGGCGGGAACGCCCCCGTGACGGTGGACGCGCGCATCGTCGCCGCGACGAACCGTGACCTCGAGGCGATGGTGCGCGAGCGCGCCTTCCGCGAGGACCTGTTCTTCCGGCTCAACGTGTTCCCGATTCGGCTGCCCGCGCTGCGCGAGCGCCCGGGCGACATCCCGGCGCTCGTCGAACACGTCATGCGTCGCCACGGGGCGAGCGCCGAGAAGCTCGAGCCGGCCGCGCTGCGCGCGCTCGAGGCGTACGCGTGGCCCGGGAACGTGCGCGAGCTCGAGCACACGCTCGAGCGCGCGCTCATTCTCGCCGGGCCGGATCCCATCGGGGTCGGCCACCTGTCCTTCGCGCGCCCCGAGCTGGCGGGCGGCGCTCAGGCGTCCGGCGCCGGCGCGCCGCCGTGGGTGCCGGCGATTCCGCCCGAAGGCCTGTCGCTCGAGACGCTCGAGCGCGAGCTGATCCTGCAGGCGCTCGAGCGCGCCGCCGGCAACAAGAGCCGCGCCGCGCGCTTGCTCGGGCTCACGCGGCGCACGCTCTACTCGCGCATGGAGCGCCACGGCCTGCGCCGTCCCGGCGAGGGCGAGGAGGGCGACGAGGCGGAGGGCGCCGGCGCGGCGCCGGGAGGCGTGGCGTGAACCTGCTGCGGGGTCTGCTGTTCGACAACCTCGGGCTCAAGCTCGTCGCGCTGCTCATGGCGGTGGTCGTGTACCTCAACGTCTACACCGACCGTCCCGCGACGATGCTCGTGACCTTCCCGCTGCGCATCACCGGGCTCGGCGACTCGCTCGCCCTGTCCGGCCCGGCGCCGGCGGCGGTGCAGGCCGAGCTGCGCGGCACCGGCAAGCAGCTCATCCGCCTGCGCCTCACCGAGCCGCAGCTCGAGATTCCGCTCGCGGGCGTCGAGCCGGGGCGCTTCGAGCGCGTCATCAGCGCCGAGGACCTGCCGCTCGGCGGGCTCGAGGGGCTGTCCGTGGAGCGCGTCGTGGGGCCGCGCGTCGTCGAGCTGCGCGTGGACCGCCGCGTGCGGCGCGACCTGCCGGTGGCGGTGCGGGCGGACGGCGAGCCCGGCTCGGGGTGGGCGTGGAAGGGCGCGTGGAGCGCGGACCCGCCGCGCGTCACGGTGTCGGGCCCGCAGCGCGACGTGGCGGCGCTCGACAGCGTGGCGCTCGAAACGGTGACGCTCGACGGTCGTCGCGACACGGTGCGCGTGCGCGCGATGGCCGCTCGCCTCCCCGAGTGGTGCGCGATGGAGCCGGCCTCGGTCACCGTCACGCTGCCGCTGGTGCGCGTTCCGCAGCGCTGAGGCGCGCAGGCCGCCGCGCGCGGCGCCCGAGCGACGAGACGCCCCGGACGCTCGGTTCCGGGGCGCCCTGCGTCGGGTGGGCGGGAGCGCGAGCCGCGCTGGGAGATGGCAGGCTCGAGGTGGGACGCGACCCGGCGCTGCCCGCCGCCGAATCGTCAGAGCAGCCGACGTGCCAGACGCACCCCGCGCGCGGAACCCGCGATTTCCGCGGATTCCACGCGTGTCCCGGCGCCGACTGGGTGAAAGTGCGCCGCGCCCGGCCTGCGAAGCGCATGCCGGGCGCGGCGGTTTCGCACGCGCGCGGGGCTAGAGCCCCCGGGTGCGGCGCGGGTCCTCCCACGGCTCGGCCGGGGCGTTCTGCGCCTGCTCGAGGCAGCGCCGGAGCCACGCGCGGCGCTCGTCGTCGCTCGCCGCGGCGATCAACGCCTCGAGCGAGAGCACGTGCGCGGTCCTGAGCGCCTCGCCCGGCGTCACCGGCACGTGCGGAAGGACGCCCGTCCCCTCCCAGTTGGTGCCGGTCACCGGGCTGCGCGCGCGACCGTTCGAGATGAAGGCCACGAAGTGGTCGTGAAGACGCACGAACCCGCCCGGGTTGGCGGCGCCGGTCGTCGTGTCGCCGACGAGCGTGGCGCGCTCCAGGTTGCGCAGGTTGTAGGCGAGCTCCTCCGCCCCCGAGCCGGTGCGGCGGCTGGTGAGCACGTGGACCGGCTTGCCCGCGTAGCGCGCGCCGGGCACCCACGGCAGCGTCCAGAACTCCTCCACGGACTCCCTGCCCCCCTCGCGGAACAGCAGGTCGTTGAGGTGGCGGCGGTCCTCGGAGCCGAACAGATAGGTGCACACGAGCTGCACCATGGCGGGCGAGCCGCCGCCGTTGCGGCGCAGGTCGAGGATGAGCGCGTCGGTCGAGGACAGGAACTGCATGGCCGCCGCGAGCGCCGCGCCGGCCTCGGGGGTGGGGGGCGCGAGGTGGCGGATCTCGAGCAGGCCGACGTTTCCGGCGAGGCGCTGCACGCGGTCGAAGCCCCAGTTCGTGCGGCGCATCTGCTCCTCCATGCGCCGGAGCTCCTCGGGCGCCGGCCGCTCGTCTTGCGCGGCGCGCGGCAGCGGCTCGTGCCGGTAGTGGACGCGGAAGTGGCGGTCCCTGCCGACCGCGCGCAGCACGGCGCTCAGCGAGTCGGCGAAGGCCTGAGCGCCCGCCAGCCCGTCGAACGCGCCGCGCCGCTGCAGGGACCGCAGGTGGCGGTCGAGCGTCCGCGCCACGTCCGGGAACACGTAGCGCGCGTGCAGGTTCGCGATCAGCGTGTCGAGGACGGCGGCGCGCGTGCGGGCGTCGATCGCGAGGTCGGGCTGGTCGGGGGGCGGCGGCGAGAACTGGGCGTGCGCGGACGGCGCGGCGGCCGCGAGCGCGGCGGCGAGCACGAGGGCGCGCGCGAGCGCGGCGGCGGGTCGGGTCGGCGTCATCGGGGGGTCCTCCTCGGGGCGGGTTCGGAACGGCGCCCGGGCGCGGTCGGTCCGAGCCCGGCGATCAACAGCGAGGCGAGGCGCGCCGCGCGCGCCGCGACGGCGCCGCGGCGGCCCAGCTCGGCGGCGCTCAGCGAATAGGGAAGGAGCGCGTTGGTGGCGGTCACGAGCGCCGCGGCCGTCGCCGCCGGCGGCGCCGGCGCGAGCGACCCCTCGCGGGCGCCCGCGCGCAGCACGCCGGCCAGCACGCGCGCCTCCTCGGCGAAGCGGCGCGCGCGGCGCTCGAGCAGGCGCGGTCGGAACGCCGCCAGCAGCGCGTCGAGGCTGCGCGAGTGGCCGCGCGCGTAGTCGAAGCGTTCCATGACGCGCGCGACGAGCATGGCGCGCAGACGCTCCGGCGCCGGGCCGGGCCCGGCGGCGAGGACGCGCAGGCGCTCCACGACGCGCCCCGCCATGCGGTCAATGCAGGCGAGCGCCACGTCCTCCTTGCTCCTGAACGACAGGTAGACGGTGCCCTTGCCGATGCCGGCCTCGCGCGCGAGCGCCGCGACCGTCATGCGCGCGTAACCGACGCGCGCCAGCAGGCGGTCGGCGGCGTCGAGAATGCGCGCGTCGGCGTCGGGGCGGAGCCTGGGTCGGGCCACGGGGCCTCCGAGGTTTCTGACCGGATGGACGCTTCGGTCAGAATGAACGGTCGCCGGCCGCCGAAGGTTGCGCCGCGGGCCGGGCGCGGCCGCCGCCGCGACGGGCGCGGCCCGCTCAAGCGGCGCGCGACGCGCGCCGATACCTTCGACGCGCCGCGCGAAGACGATCCTTGACAGTGCCGCGCGCCGTCCCTAGTGTTCCGGCCGTCCGAGTGCCGCCCGGCGCGCCCGACGCGCCCCCGAGGCCCGCTCCCGGACCGGCCCACGCGAAGCCCCCGGGCCAGCTGCACTCCCCGCGACACCCGATCGAACCCATCGCCTCACGGCGTTTCGTTCACCCGCAGCACCTCACCTCTCGAGGATCCCGACCGGCCTCCCGCCGCCGATCCGTCCCACCCATCCGACGCACCCCTCAATGGAGCGCGGTTCCCGCGAGGCCCGGCTCCACGACGGTTTCGCGACCCGCGCCGCCCGGCGCGCCGCGGCCGCCGCCACCTCACAGGGCAACCACCATGGACACCGAGATCACCCCGGCCCAGCCCCAGGCGCAAACCCCGCAGGCCCAGATGATGGAGCTCACGCAGCTCAAGGGCATGACCATGTCCCAGCTGCTCGCGCTGTGCCACGAGCTGGGCGTCGAGGGCACGAGCGGCCTGCGCAAGCAGGAGCTCATCTTCAAGATCCTCGAGGCTCAGACCGAGAAGAACGGCCTGATCTTCGCCGAAGGGGTGCTCGAGATCCTGCCCGAGGGCTACGGCTTCCTGCGCTCGCCGACGTACAACTACCTGCCGGGCCCGGACGACATCTACGTGTCGCCCTCCCAGATCAAGCGCTTCGACCTGCACACCGGCGACACCGTCTCCGGACAGGTGCGTCCGCCCAAGGAGGGGGAGCGCTACTTCGCGCTGCTGCGCGTCGAGGCGGTCAACTTCGAGAGCCCCGAGGTGGCGCGCGACAAGATCGGTTTCGACAGCCTCACGCCGCTCTATCCGCAGGCCAAGCTCGACCTCGAGACCCGGGACCGCTGCATCGAGACGCGCATCATTGACCTGCTGTGCCCGTTCGGCAAGGGCCAGCGCGCGCTCATCACCTCGCCGCCCAAGGCGGGCAAGACCATCCTGCTGCAGAAGATCGCCAACGCGATCACCGAGAACCACCCCGAGGTCGTGCTCATCGTGCTGCTCATTGACGAGCGCCCCGAGGAAGTCACCGACATGCAGCGCACGGTCAAGGGCGAGGTCGTGTCGTCCACCTTCGACGAGCCCGCCGAGCGCCACGTGCAGGTCGCCGACATGGTCATCGAGAAGGCCAAGCGCCTCGTCGAGCACAAGCGTGACGTGGTCATCCTGCTCGACTCGATCACGCGCCTCGCGCGCGCCCACAACACGGTCGTGCCGCACTCCGGCAAGATCCTCTCGGGCGGCGTGGACGCCAACGCCCTGCAGCGCCCGAAGCGTTTCTTCGGCTCCGCGCGCAACGTCGAAGAGGGCGGCTCGCTCACCATCATCGCCACCGCGCTCATCGAAACCGGTTCCCGCATGGACGAGGTCATCTTCGAGGAGTTCAAGGGGACCGGAAACTCCGAGCTGGTCCTCGACCGCAAGATCTCGGACAAGCGCATCTTCCCGGCGATTGACATCAACAAGTCCGGCACGCGCAAGGAGGAGCTCCTCATGAGTCCCGAGGTGCTGCAGCGCGTGTGGATCCTGCGCAAGTTCCTCAACGAGCTGAATCCGGTCGAGGCGATGGAGTTCCTCATCTCGAGGCTCTCGGACACCAAGACCAACAAGAAGTTCCTCGAGAGCATGAACCAGTAGCGCCCGCCGCGGAGGCCCCCTGACCCCCCGCACGCCGTCCGTTCCGCCGTCCGCTCCGCGCGTCCGTCGCGGCGCCCGTCCGCTGCGCGGATCGGTCGCGCTCGTCACCGGCGCCTCGCGCGGCGCGGGGCGCGCCATCGCGCTCGAGCTGGCCGCCGCCGGCGCGCGCGTGTGGGTCACGGCGCGCAGCACCCGCGAGGCCCCGTCGCGCACCGACGTGCCCGGCGCCCTCGAGGACACCGCCGAGGCCATCGTGCGCGAGGGCGGCGCGGCGGTCGCGGCGCGCTGCGACCACACCAACGAGGCCGAGGTCGAGTCGCTCGCCGCGCGCGTCGCGGCCGAGGAGGGGCGTCTCGACGTGCTCGTCAACAACGCGTGGGGCGGCTACGAGGGCTACCACGAGGCGCGCTTCGACGCCCCGTTCTGGGAGCAGCCGACGTGGCGGTTCGACCGCATGCAGGCCGCCGGGGTGCGCGCCGCCTACCTCGCCACCCGCCACTTCGCGCCGCTCATGATGCGCCGCCGCCGCGGGCTCATCGCGTTCACCACCGTGTGGGACCGCGGCCACTTCCTGCTCAACGTGCCGTACGACGTCGCCAAGGCGGCGATCATCCGCATGGCGTACGGCGTGGCGCTCGAGCTGCGCCGCTTCCGCGTCGCGAGCGTGGCGGTGGCCCCCGGTTTCATGCGCACCGAGGCGGTGCTGGCGGCCTTCGGCACCGACGAGGCGCGCTGGCGCGAGCACACCGGCCTCGCCGCGAGCGAGTCGCCGCACTACCTCGGCCGCGCGCTCGCCGCGCTCGCCGCCGACCGCGACGTCATGGCGCGATCCGGCGGCGTGTTCCGCGTCGCCGACCTGGCGCGCGACTACGGCGTCACCGATCTCGACGGCACGCGCCCCGCGCCCTTCGAGATCCCGCGCGACATGCTGCTCGACGCCGACGGCCCGCCGCCCGCGGTCGTGCCGCCCGGCCTCGGCCTCGCGGCGCGCCGGCGGAGGGCGGCGCGCGACGCACCGGGCGCGCGCCCGGCCGGGCCGCGCGCGAGCGCGAGGCGTCCGCCCCGCGCCGTGAAGCGCCACCGGTGACGCCCGCGATCCGGCTGCTGCGCGACCTCGGCATTCCCCACGAGGTGCGGGAGTATGTCCACGACCCGTCCGCCGGCTCGTACGGCCTCGAGGCCGCGGCGGCGCTCGGCGTGCCGCCGGCGCACGTCTTCAAGACGCTCGTCGCACGCGGCGACCGGCGGCTCGTGGTGGCCATGGTCCCGGTCTCGCGCGAGGTGGACTTCCGCGCGCTGGCGGCGGCCGCGGGCGCGAAGCGCGCGGCCATGGTGGATCCGGCCGAAGCCGAACGCGCCACCGGCTACGTCACGGGCGGCATCAGCCCGTTCGCGCAGAAGCGTTCGCTCCCGGCGGTGCTGGATGCGAGCGCCGCGTCCCTCGCGCGCGTGTGGGTGAGCGGCGGCCGGCGCGGCCTCGAGGTCGGGCTCGCGCCCGCCGACCTCGTGCGCGTGACCGGCGCCACGCTCGCGCCGATCGCGCGCTGAGCGCGCTCCACGCGCGCGCCGGGGGCCGCGGAGCGATTCGTTCGACGGCGCGCCGCCCTGCTACACTCCCGCCCGACCTCATGCGCACCGCATCCACGATCCGTCGCGGCCGCCCGCTCCACGCCCTCCTCGCGGCCGTGGCGCTCGTCCTGCCGGGGTTCGGTCCCGCCCCCGCGCTCGCCGCAGGCGTGCGGCTCTTCCGTGACGGCACGGGCCTCGGGTTCTGGGACCTGTCGTGGGGCGCGTCCTCGGGCGGCAGCACGGTGGAGCTTGCGAACGGCAGCAAGTTCCCGGTGGACGACGCAACGCGCTGGCGCGGCACGAGCGCGCTGCGCCTGCGCTTCACCCCGGCGGCCGGCGGCGACTGGGTGCTGGGTGTGGCCAACGCCGGCTGGGCCCCCTTCGACGCGACCGCACTCGACACGGTGGTGTGGTGGGCGTGGTCGGCCACGGCGCTTGACGCCGCGCAGCTGCCCGACATGCTCCTCGAGGACCAGTCGAACGTCCGCACCCCGCGCCAGCCGCTTTCCATCTACAACCCGGGCGGCCTTCCGGCGGCGACGTGGACCCGTCTGGTCATGCCGCTCGCGCCGTTCCGCCTCGTGCCCGGGTCCGCCAACCTGTCGCTCGCCAACAAGGTGTTCTTCTGTCAGTCGGCGACGGGGGCCGCGGGGGTGCAGCGCACGTTGTTCCTCGACGAGCTGCGGGTCGTGGACGACGACCCGACGCCGCCGCCGGCCCCGCTCGCCGCGCGCGCCACGGGCTACGAACGCCACGCCGAAGTCCAGTGGGACGCGCCCGATCCCGCCGAGGGCGTCGAGTCGCACCGCATCGAGCGCCTCGTCGGCGGCGCGTGGACCGCCGCGGCGTGGGCCGACGCCGCCGAGGGCGGGGGCGTGCTGTGGCTCGGCGCGCCGGGGGTCGGCTGCACGCTGCGCGTCGTGGCGGAGGACTGGAGCTTCCGCGAGTCGGCGCCCTCGCCGGCGCTCGAGACGGCCACCCGGCCGCTCGCCGACGACGAGTTCCTCGACATGATCCAGCGCGCCACGTTCCGCACGTTCTGGGACGCGGCCCACCCGGTGTCGGGACTCACGCGCGAGCGCTCCGGATCCGGCGACGTGTGCGCCGCGGGCGGCACCGGCTTCGGCCTCATGGCGATTCCGGTCGGGGTCGAGCGCGGGTTCGTGACGCGGGCCGCGGGGGCGGCGCGCGTCCTCAAGGTGCTGTCGTTCCTCGCCACCACCGCCGAGCGCCACTGGGGCGCGTTCCCGCACTGGATCCACGGCGCGACGGGCCAGCACGTGCCCTTCCTCGGGCCGAGCGACGACCGCGTGGACCTCGTCGAGACCGCTTACCTCGCCCAGGCGCTGCTCGCGGTGCGGGCGTACTTCGACGGCGCGGGCGCCGAGGAGGCCCAGATCCGAGCGCTCGCCACCCAGCTGTGGGAGGCCATCGAGTGGGACCAGTTCCGCCCCGGCGGCGACACGTCGTTGTGGTGGCACCGCTCGCCGACCACCGGGTTCACCGGCAGCATCCGCGTGGAGGGCTGGCATGAGGGCATGATCACCTACCTGCTCGCGGTCGCCTCGCCCACGCACCCGGTGCCGGCCTCGCTCTACACGACGGGCTGGGCGCGAAACGGCGCGATGGCGAACCCCAACAGCTACTACGGCCACCGCATCTACGTGGGCCCCGCCTACGGCGGGCCCCTGTTCTTCGCGCACTATTCGTTCGTGGGCCTCGACCCGCGCTTCAAGCGCGACGCGTGGGCCAACTACTACACGCACAACCGCAACCACGCGCTGGTGCACGTGGCCTACGCGGTCGCCAACCCGTTGGGACGCGCCGGCTACGGCGCGAGCGCGTGGGGGCTGACCGCGAGCGACGACCCCGCGGGCTACGGCGTGCACGCGCCCTACAACAACGACAATGGCACCCTCGCGCCCACCGCCGCGCTCGCCTCGATGCCGTACGCGCCGCACGAGGCGCTCGCCGCGGCGCGTCACTTCTACGACGCCTACGGCGCCGCACTGTGGAGCTGGCACGGCTTCCGCGACGCCTTCAACCCCGGCGCCGCCTGGACCGCGCCGGGATGGATCGCGATCGACCAGGGTCCGATCCTGCTCATGATCGAGAACCACCGCAGCGGCCTGCTGTGGAACCGCTTCATGTCGAACCCCGAGATCGCCCCGGCGCTCGCGGCGGTCGGCTTCGTGGCCGACTCGTCGAGCACCGTGGACGCGCCGGCGGGCGCACCCGCGCCCGCGGCGCTCGCGCTGGCGGCCGGGCCCAACCCCTCCTCGGGCCCGGTGACGTTCGCCCTCGCCCTGCCCGGGGCGGAAGCCGTGGCGGTCGAGGTCTTCGATCTCGCCGGCCGCCGCGTGGCCGTTCCGTGGCGCGGCGCGCTGGGCGCCGGCCGCCACGCGATCCGCTGGGACGGGCGCTGCGAGCGCGGCGCGCTCCTTCCGCCCGGCGTGTACCTCGCGCGCGCCCGCACCGCAAGCGACGCCGTCACCGCGCGCATCGTCCGCGTCCGTTGAGCGCGCCGCGCCGCGACGCGGCCGTGCTCGTGCCGTTCTTCCGCGACGCGCAGGGCGCGCTGCGCATGGTGCTGGTGCGGCGCGCCTCGGGCGGCGTTCACGGCGGCCAGATCGCCTTTCCGGGCGGCAGGGTCGAGCCCGGGGACGTCTCGCGCGAGGCCGCGGCGCTGCGCGAGGCTCAGGAAGAGATCGGCCTTCCGCCCGGCCACGCCGAGGTCCTGGCGGCGCTGCCCGCGGTGGACACGGTGGTGAGCGGGTTCCTGATCCACCCGTTTCTCGCCCGCGTGCGACGCCCGGCGGCGTGGCGCCCCGACCCGGCCGAGATCGCCGACGTGCTCGAGCCGCGCGTGGACGACCTGCTCGCGCCGGAGGCCCACGGCGAGAGCCTCGAGCGCTTTCCCCAGTGGCCGGGCCCGGTGCGCATCGGGTTCTACCGCGTCGGCGGTCACCGCCTGTGGGGCGCGACCTACCGCATCGTACGGCCCCTGCTGCCGCGGGTCGCCGCCGGCGACTGGCCGCTCTGACGCCGCGCCGTCCCTTCGGCGTTGTCGGCCGCGTGGCGATGCCCTAGCCTTGTCGGCGTCCGAGGCCCGTCCAGGAGCGCCCAACGACCCCCCGGGGCGCGGGTGGACCGGCCCGGCGGAGTTCCCCTCACGCGTGCCCTCCGGGCCCCCGTTCGGCCGGCTCCCGCGGGGTGGCGGCGTGGCAGCATCGTGATTGCAACGAGCGCCGGGGCGAGGGCGTCCCGCGCGCCGAGAGCGGGGGGTTGTGCGTACGACCGTCGCCGCGGCGGCGTGGTTCGCGCTCGTCCTCGCCGTCCCGCTGGCCCTTGCGCCGCGGGGGGCGGCCGGGGCGATCGCCGCGTCGTACACGCGCACATCCCACACCACGGCCTTCGCCGCGATCTCGACCGCCACCGGCGCCACGCCGCTCACCTTCGTCAACGCGGACGACGGCACCGCAGGGGTCGGGCTGCTGTTCGACTTCACCTTCAACGGCACGACCTACCCGGCGGGCAGCGTCCTCACCGTGTGCGTCAACGGGTGGGCGACCCTCGCCACGCCGGTGATCCTCTCGGTGGCCGCGGACAACTTCCAGCTCTACGGCGGCCAGCGTGACCTGATGGCGCCGTGGTGGGACGACCTGTCGAGCGCCGCGGTCGGCACGAACCCGGCGGGCAGCGTGCTCACCCAGACCCTCGGCGCGCCCGGGGCGCGGCGCCTCGTGGTCCAGTGGACGGGCGTCTCGGCGTGGCGCGACCTGTCGGGCGGCCAGCCGCGCGCAATCACCTTCCAGCTCGTGCTCGAAGAGGGCACCAACGCCGTCGAGTTCCGCTACGCGCCGCTCGCGGCCGGCTCCTACAGCAGCCGAGAGTCGGCGTCCTGCGGGCTCAACGGGCTCGTGTCCGTGCTCGACTATCTCGACGCGTGGACCGGAACGGGGAGCGCCGGAAACGGCCTCCTCACGACCAACGTGTGGCCGAAGCGCCACCTGCGCTTCACGCCCGGCGCGCCGACGCCGCTCGCGGGCGGTCACTACACCGTCGGGGCCGGAGGGGACTACGCGTCGCTGTCGGAGGCGTGCGCGGAACTCGCGCACCGCGGCGTCGCCGGCCCGGTTCACCTCGACCTCACGGACGCGCGCTACGATTCGACCCAGAACATCTTCCCGATCGTCCTGGGAGTCGTGCCCGGCGCCTCGGCCTCGCGCACCGTCACGATTCGCTCGACGGGCTCGCCCCCTCACATCGTCGCGCCGCGCGGCACCCTTACCGGCGGATTCGTCATGACCGCGGACTTCGCGCTCTTCAACCACCGCGGCGCCCACGTCATCGTGGTGGGCGCCGACCACGTGGCGCTGGGCAACGCCGTGTTCACGACCGAGCCCGGAGCGCTGCTCACGGGGGGGCTGTACGTGACGCCCGCCTCGATGGTGGACGGCGCCTCGCACAACCGATTCGAGAGCCTGCGCTTCGACCTGCCCAACGGAGTGAACGGCGCGACCGCGGTAATCCAGCGCTCGCAGGGCCCGTCCGCGCCTTCGGGCGCGTGTTCGAACAACCGCTACGTGGACCTCCGGATCGAGCGCGCGCGCGCCGGCCTCTCAATTCTCGGCAACGCGTCGTTCCCCGACGACAGCGTGTGGATCGTCTCCGAGGTGAGCGGCACGGTGATCGGCGGCGCCACGCCTGCGGCGCTCGCCAATGGCGGGGCGTCGCCGACCGTCGGGCTGCAGGCCAACAACGTGAGCAACCTGCGCGTCGCCGGCATCGAGGTGCGCAACCTGTCCAACGCCGGCACCGGCGGCGCGATCGGAATCCGCGTGGACAACAGCCTGCTCGCCCCGTCGGCGTCCGCGGGCGTGATCGAGATCGCGGGCAACCGCGTGCACGACGTCTACGGCTCGACCGGCACGACGGCGCTCGTCGTCGGGATCGGCGTGAGCCTTCCGGCCGGCGCGGGCGAGTCGCGCGTGTACAACAACACCGTGACCGAGCTGGCCTCCGCGAGCAGCACGCCGTCGCGCAACGTCGCGGGCCTGCGCGTGCAGGAGTTCGGCAGCGGGGCGGGTGCCACGCACCACGTGGACTTCAACTCGGTGCGTCTCGAGCCGCTCGGCGTCGGCTGCTCGAGCGTGGCGCTCGAAATCCTGGGCGCGGGGGCGGTGGTGAACCTGCGCAACAACGTGTTCGCCAACTTTGCCGCCGGCAAGTCGGGCGCCATCGCCCACTACGCGGTCGTGACGAGCGCGACCGGCGCGCTCGCCGCGCCGGGCTCGGTGTCGGACCGCAACGTCCTGTACGTGGCGACCCCCGAGGACGGCTACGTCGGACGCGACGGCGCCGGCAACCGCGCGACGCTCGCCGAATGGCGCGCGGCGGTCGGCACCGACGGGACGAGCGTGGCGGCCGACCCGGGGTTCGTTGGACCGCTCGACCTGCACGTGACGCCGGGGGCCGTGACGCCGGTCGAGCGGCGCGGCTCGACCTTTGACGGCGCGCTCCACTGGGCCGCCACCGACATGGACGGCGAGCCGCGCGACGCCGCCGCTCCCGACGCCGGCGCCGACGAGGGCGCTTTTGTCCCGGCCGACCGCCTCGCGGCCGAGCCCGCGCCCGGCGCGGCCATCGGCCTGGATGCGACGTGCGTCGCCGTGCCCGTGGTGTGGCACCGCGCGGACGACACGCCGGCGCGCGGCTACAGCGTGACGCTCGAGCTGTCTCCCGGGCTCGTGCCGTGCGGATCCGGCTTCGTGTCCGCCGGCTACCTCGCGCCCGGGGTGACGGGAGAGCCGTACTTCGTCGTCACGCCGCGCGACTCGAACCGCTGGACCGTGGACGAGGTCACGCTCGGGGCGCCGTGCGGCGCGACCGGCGGCGACACGCTGTTCTTCGTCCATCTCGCCAGCCTCCCCGACACCGGCACGGCGAGCGTGCGCATCGTGAGCTTCCGGCTGCGCGACTGCGCGACGAACGCCGAGATCTTCACGCTCGCCGGGCCCGATGCGTCGCTTCCGGTGGCCATGCCCGCGGACTGGCTGGCGCTCGAGCCGGCGCCGGGCGCGCGCATCACCGGCGGCGCGCCGTGCGCCGAGGTGCCGGTGGTCTGGCACCGCACCGACGCGACTCCGGCGCGCGCCTACAGCGTCACCGTGGAGCTCGACCCGGCGCTCACGCTGTGCGGCGTGGCGGCCGCGCCGGCCGGCTACCTCGCGCCCGGCGCGACGGGCGCGCCGTACTTCGCGGTCACGCCGCGCGACTCGAACCGCTGGACCGTGGACGAGGCGACGCTCGGCGCGCCATGCGGAGCGGTTGGCACCGACACACTGTTCGTGCTGCGCGTGACGACCGCCGCCGACACCGGCACCGGGACGGCCGCGGTGCGCATCGTCGAGATCAGGGCCCGCGATTGCGATCTCAACGCGCCGCTTCCCGGCGTGCCGGGGCTCGCCGCGATCGTCGCCTTCGACCGCGACGGCGCCGTCGGCCCGCCGGACCTCGCGGCGTCGCGCGCGCCCGCTGCGGACGCCGACGGCACGATTCCGGTAACGCTGTCGCTCACCCCGCCGCCCGGCGCCGTCGGAGTCCAGGTGTGGCGGCGCGCCTTCGGCCGCCATCCGCGCTACGACGACGCCGGCGGCGCCGCGCCCGCCGCGCCCGCGAGCCCGGCGGCGGCCGCCGCCGCCGGATGGACGCTCACCGGCGTCACGGCGGGCGGCGGCGCGGACGACCCGCCGGCGCGCGAGACGTGGCACCACGTGGCGTTTTCGTTCGACGCCGACGGCAACCCCTCCGGTCCGTCGGGCGTCACCGCCGGCGTGCCCAACTACCGCCTCGGCGACGTGCACGACGGCGCCGCCGATTGCGGCGGAGACAACGCGGTGACGACCGCCGACGTGAGCTTCCTCGGCGCTCACTACGGTGCGACGATCGCCGGTCCCGGGCCGTTCGCGTGTCTTGACGTCGGTCCCACGGTGGACGGCACGCCGGCGACGCGGCCGCTCACCGATGGCGTGGTCGGTTTCGACGACCTCATGATCCTGTCGCTCGACGCCGGGCTGCCCGGCCCGCCGCTCGCCGCGGCGCGCGCGCGCGCCGGGGAGGGCCCGGCCGTCGCGCCGCCCGCCGTGGCGCTCGCGGCGCCGGCGCGGGTCGCGGCGGGGGAGGTCGTCGAGGCGCGCGTCGCGCTCAGCGGCGCCACCCGCGTGTGGGGCCTGTCGGTCGCCCTCGCGTGGGACCCGCGCGTGGTCGAGCCCGTGGGCTTCGGCGCGGGCGATGCCTTCGCGAACGGCGTGACGTTCTCCCCGCGGCCGGGCGCCGCGGACGGCGCGCGCCTCGCAGCGCCGGCCGAGGGGGACGCCGACGAGGCCGTGTTCGCCACGTTCACCTTCCGGGCGATCGCGGACGGCGACCCCGGCCTCGCGCTCGCCGCGGCCGACGCGCGCGACGCCGCCAACCGGCGGCTGCTCGCCACGCCGTCCGGCGGCGCGCCGGTGGCCGCGCCCGCCGCGCCTCCCGCGGGGCCGCCGCCCGCGCTCGCGCTCGCCGCGCCGCGTCCGAACCCCGCCCGCGGCGCCACGGCGCTCGAGTTCTCGCTGCCCGCGCCGGGCGACGTGGCGCTCGCGGTGTACTCGGTGGCCGGGCGCCGCGTGCGCACGCTCGCCGCGGGTCCGTTCGAGGCCGGCGTCCACCGCCTGGTGTGGGACGGCGTCGGGGACGACGGCCGGGCGCTCCCCGCCGGCCTCTACTGGGTGCGACTTTCCTCGTCCCTCGGCGTGCGCGTGCGCGCCGTGGCGCTGCTGCGTTAGGGTTCAGGCGTTTCGCCCCCGCGCCGCGCGCGGGGTCTCGCTCGCCGCGCGCGCACGCGCGCCTCTTCCAGCGCCGGCGTCCCACGCCGTGCGCCGCCCCACCCACGACGCACCGAACCGCGGAGCCTTGATGAAGACCTGGCACGATCCCGCCACCCGCCACCTGCTCCGCGATGCGGCCGAACGCGCGGTTCGCTACCTCGAGCGGCTGGACCAGCGCGCGGTGGCGCCGGCGCCGGCGGCGGTGGCCGCGCTCGAGCGGCTGTGGGAGGGCCTGCCGGACGGGCCCTCGGACCCCGCGGAGACCCTGCGCCTGCTCGACGAGGTCGTCGCGCCGGCCACCATGGCGATCGCCGGCGGGCGCTTCTTCGGGTTCGTCATCGGCGGGGCGCTGCCCGCCACCGTCGCCGCCGGCTGGATGGGCGCGGCCTGGGACCAGAACGCCGGCCTGTGGCAGACCACCCCGGGCGTTTCGCGCCTCGAGGAGGTCGCCCTCGGCTGGATGGTGGACCTGTTCGGCCTGCCGCCGGGCGCCGGCGGCGGGTTCGTCACCGGCGCCACCATGGCGAACTTCACCGCGCTCGCCGCCGCCCGCCACGCCGTGCTGGCGCGCGCGGGCTGGAACGTCGAGGCCGACGGTCTCTACGGGGCGCCGGAAATCACCGTGGTGATCGGGGAGGAGGCCCACCCCACGGTCACCAAGGCCCTCGGCCTGCTCGGGCTGGGCCGGAGGCGCGTCGTGGCCGTGCCGGTGGACGCGCAGGGCCGCATGCGGCCAGACGCCTTGCCGCCTCTCGCGGGGCCCGCCATCGTGTGCGTCCAGGTCGGCAACGTGAACACCGGCGCCTGCGACCCGGTGGCGGAGGTCGTCGAGCGCGCCGCGCCGGCGGGGGCCTGGGTGCACGTGGACGGGGCCTTTGGCCTGTGGGCGAGGGTCTCCCCGGCGCTCGCCGGTCTCGTGGCGGGCGTCGAACGCGCCGACTCGTGGGCGACCGACGCGCACAAGTGGCTCAACGTCCCCTACGACTGCGGTCTTGCCCTGGTGCGCGACGCGGACGCGCTGCGAGAGGCGATGTCCATCACCGCCGAGTACCTGCCCACCGAGACGCCGCACCGCAACCCTTCCGACCACACGCCGGAACTGTCGCGGCGCGCTCGCGGCCTCGAGGTGTGGACCGCGTTGCGCACGCTGGGCCGCGCCGGCGTGGCCGAGCTGGTCGAGCGCACCTGCCGCCACGCGCGCCGCTTCGCCGAGGCGCTGTCGGACGCGGGCCATGAGGTGCTCAACGAGGTGGTCCTCAATCAGGTGCTGGTGTCGTTCGGCGACCCCGAGACCACGCGCCGCGTGATCGCCGCGATCCAGCAGGACGGCACCTCGTGGTGCGGCGGCACCGTGTGGCAGGGGCGCACCGCGATGCGCATCAGCGTGTGCTCGTGGGCGACGACCGACGAGGACGTCGAGAAGAGCCTCGACGCCATGCTGCGCCTCGCGGCGCGCGAACGGCGCGGCGGCCGGGGCGGGGGCGCGGTTGAGGCGGAGCGCGGGCGGGCGTAGCCTCGAGGCGGCCCCCGGGAAGGAGGATCCCATGATCCTCGAACTCACCGACGCCGAGCGCGACTTCCTCGCGGAGCTGCTGGACTCCGCGCACCGCGCCAAGCTCCACGAGCTCAACCACACCGTGACGCACGACTACAAGCAGTACGTGCGCCGGCAGGTGGAGATGCTCGAGACCCTGCGCACGCGCATCGGCCTCGCCGCTCAACCGCGCGCGTAGCCCGCCCTCGCGCCGCGCCGGAGGCGAAGGGGGGAATCGCCGCGCCCGCGGCCGGAGGGGTCCGCTTGCCGGGGCGCATCCCGCCCTTGCATCCGGCCTCCGCCTTGGCCATTCTGCGCGCCTTCCACCCATGTGCCGGAGGCTCCATGGCGGACCCGAAGCCGCGCCGCGACCCCCTTGCGACCTTTCTCGCGCTCGTCGAGCGCGGGGGCAACGCCCTGCCCCACCCGGCTTCGCTGTTTCTCCTCTTCGCCCTCGCGATCGTGGTCGTGAGCGACCTCGCGGCGCGCAGCGGGCTGTCGGCCGTGCACCCCGGGACCGGCGCCACCATCGAGCCGGTGAGCCTGCTCACCGTGTCCGGCCTGCACCGCGTCCTGACCCAGATGGTCACCAACTTCACCGGCTTCGCCCCGCTCGGCACGGTGCTCGTGTCGCTGCTCGGCATCGGCATCGCCGAGGCGAGCGGGCTGATCGGCGCCGCCATGCGCCTGCTCGTGCTGTCCGCGCCGCGCCGGCTGCTCACCGTGGTGGTGGTGTTCGCCGGCGTCATGTCCAACGTCGGCAGCGAGATCGGGTACGTGCTGCTCGTGCCGCTCGCCGCCATGATCTTCGCCGCCGCCGGCCGCCACCCCATCGCGGGTCTCGCCGCCGGCTTCGCCGGGGTGTCGGGCGGCTACAGCGCGAACCTGCTGCTCGGCACGGTGGACCCGCTGCTCGCCGGACTCACCGAGGAGGCGGCGCGCATCGTGGACCCGGGCGCGCGCGTGAGCCCGGCATGCAACTACTACTTCATGTTCGCCTCGACCTTCGTGCTCACGGCGGTCGGGTCGTTCGTCACCGAGCGGCTCGTGGAGCCGCGCCTCGGGCCATGGAAGGACGCGGGCGGCGGCGCCGAGGAGATGCGCCCGCTGTCGGCCGAGGAGAAGCGCGGGCTCGCCGCGGCCGGGCTCGCCACCGCGGCGCTCGCCGCGCTGCTGCTGTGGGGCACGGTGCCGGCCGACGGCTTCCTGCGCGATCCGAAGACCGGCGACCTGCTCCACTCGCCGTTCATGTCGGGCATCGTCGCCCTCATCTTTTTCGGCGGCGCGCTCGGCGGGCTCGCCTACGGCTTCGCCGCCGGCACCCTGAAGAACGATGCCGACGTGGTGCGCGGCATGTCGAAGTCCATGGAGACGCTGGGCGGCTACCTGGTCCTGGTGTTCTTCGCCGCGCAGTTCGTGGCGTACTTCAACTGGACCAACCTCGGCCTGATCGTCGCGGTGCAGGGCGCCGAGGCGCTCAAGTCCTCGGGCCTCGGCGGCGTGCCGCTCATGCTGGCCTTCATCGGGCTGTCGGCGTTTCTCAATCTGTTCATCGGCAGCGCCTCCGCCAAGTGGGCGCTCATGGCGCCGGTGTTCGTGCCCATGTTCATGCTGCTCGGTCACCCGCCGGAGCTCACCCAGGCCGCGTACCGCATCGGCGACAGCTCGACCAACATCATCTCGCCCATGATGAGCTACTTCGCGCTCATCATCGCGTTCGTCCAGCGGTACGACCGCTCCGCCGGCATCGGCACGCTGGTGGCGACCATGCTGCCCTACTCGCTCGCCTTCCTCGCCGCGTGGACCGCGCTGTTCGTCGCGTGGATGCTGCTCGGGCTGCCGCTGGGTCCGGCGTGACGCGCGCCCGCCACGCCACGGGCCTCGCCGCGGCGCTCGCCGCGCTGGCGCTCGCGACCGCTCCCGCCGCGCCGGCGCGCGCGGCGGCCTACGGCGCGTCGGTTCACGCCTCGGGCGGCCCGCCGCTCGGCGCGTTCGGCGACGCCGCGGGGTTCGCGCTCGGCCTCGAAAGCGCGGCGTGGTCGGCGTCCGGGGCGCGGCCGTGGCTGCGGCTGCGCAGCGCGCTCCAGCACGTGCAGACGCTGTGGCGGGACGACGCGGTGCCGGCCGGGCGCACCGCGGGCGGCACGCTCGGGACGCGGCACGTGAGCGCCACCTGGGCGTTCCTGCTGGGGCCCGAGCTGGCGGCCTCCTCCGGCGCGCTGCGCCCGTACGCGTGGGCGACGGCCGGTCCGGGCTGGTTCCGCAGCCGCACCGATCTCGCCGGCGACCTCGGCGGCACGCGCTGGGATCGCACCGTGGCGCGCAGCGCGTGGGGCCTCGCGTGGTCGGGCGGCGCCGGGGCGCGCGTCCCGGTCGGCGCGCCCGAGCGCGGGCTCGAGCTCGATCTCGCGGTCGAGGTGCGCGGACAGCAGGGCGCGCGCTTCCTCGCGCCCGCCGACGTCACCGGCGACGCCACCGGGCTCGGCTACGGCGACGCGCGGCGCACGGCGGCGGTCGCCGTGTTCCGCGCCGGCTTCTCGCGGCGGCTGTGGTGACGGGGGAGCCGGCGGCGGGCGCGCGGGCGTTCCCGCGCATTCTGGTGCTGTTCGCGCATCCGGCGTACCACGCCTCGCGCGCCCAGCGCGCGCTCGTGGAGGCCGCGCGCGGCCTCGCGGGGGTCACGTTTCACGACCTCTACGAGGCCTACCCGGACTACGACGTGGACGTGCCGGCCGAGCAGGCGCGGCTGCTGGCGCATGATCTCTACGTGCTGCAGCACCCCTTCTACTGGTACAGCGTCCCGCCGCTGCTCAAGCAGTGGATCGACCTCGTGCTCCAGCACGGCTGGGCCTACGGCCGCGACGGGCGCGCGATCCGCGGCCGCGGATGGATGCATGCCATCAGCACCGGCGGACGCGAGGCCAGCTACCGCGGCGAGGGCTTCCACCGCCGCACGATCGCGGATTTCCTCGCGCCGCTCGAGGCGACCGCGCGGCTGTGCGGCTGCGACTGGCTGCCCCCGTTCGTGCTGCACGGCACGCACGCCGCCACGCCGGATCAGCTCCGCGCGCGCGGCCTCGACTGGCGGCGCACGCTCGAGGCGCTGCGCGACGGCGCCCTCGACCTCGACGCGGTGCGCGCCGGCGACCGCACCGACGTCGCCGTGCTGCCCGGCGCCCCGGCGGACTGAGCCGTGCACGGACAGGACTTCTTCCTCCAGGCGTTCGTCTACCTCGCCGCCGCGGTGGTGGCGGTGCCGGTCGCCCGGCGTTTCGGGCTGGGTTCGGTGCTCGGCTACCTGCTCGCGGGCGTGGCGATCGGGCCGTACGGCCTGCGGCTGGTGGGCGCCGAGGGACAGGACGTCATGCACTTCGCCGAGTTCGGCGTGGTCATGATGCTGTTCCTCGTCGGGCTCGAGCTCGAGCCGTCGCTGCTGTGGCGGCTGCGCGGGCCGCTGTTCGGCATGGGCGGGCTGCAGGTGGCCGGCACCGGCGCGGCGCTCGGCGCGGCCGGGATCGCGCTCGGGCTGCCGTGGACGCAGGCGCTGGCGGCCGGGCTCATTCTGTCGCTGTCCTCGACCGCCATCGTGCTCCAGTCGCTCGGCGAGAAGGGCCTGCTGCGCTCCGACGGCGGCCAGCGCTCGTTCGCGGTGCTGCTCTTCCAGGACCTCGCGGTCATTCCCATGCTCGCGCTGCTGCCGCTGCTCGCGGCCGGCCGCGCGGCGCACGGCGCGGGCGAGGCGCACGCGACGCGCTGGGTCGAGGATCTCGCGCCGTGGGCGCAGACCGGCGTGGTGCTGGGCGCGGTCGCGGCCATTGTGCTGGCCGGGCAGTTCGTGGTGCGGCCGGCGTTCCGCGCCATCGCGCGCACCGGGCTGCGCGAGCTGTTCACCGCCGCCGCGCTGCTGCTCGTCATCGGCATCGCCCTGCTCATGAGCCTGGTGGGCCTGTCGCCGGCGCTCGGCACGTTCCTCGCCGGCGTGGTGCTCGCCAACAGCGAGTACCGCCACGAACTGGAGAGCGACATCGAGCCGTTCAAGGGCCTGCTGCTCGGCGTGTTCTTCATCGCCGTCGGCGCCTCGATCGACTTCGCGCTCGTCGCCGCGCGCCCGGGCGAGGTGGCGGGCGTCGTGCTCGGGCTCGTCGCGGTCAAGGGGGCGGTGCTGTTCGCGATCGGGCGGCTGTTCCGCATGAGCCTCGACCACAACCTCATGTTCGCGTTCGCGCTCGCGCAGGGCGGCGAGTTCTGCTTCGTGCTGCTGTCGTTCGCGGTGCAGGGGGGCGTGCTGCCGGCCGGCCTCGCGGGCCTGCTCGTGGCGTCGGTGGCGCTGTCCATGGCGCTCACGCCGTTCCTCATGCTGTTCGAGGAGCGCGTGCTGCGCCCGCGTCTCGGCACGCGCGCCGCGCCCGCCCGCGAGGCCGACGCCGTCCACGAGCGCAACCCGGTGCTGATCGCCGGTTTTGGCGGGTTCGGCAGCGTCGTCGGCCGCCTGCTCGCGGCGAACGGCGTGCGCGCAACCGTGCTCGAGGCCGACGCCGATCACGTCGAGGTGCTGCGGCGGCTCGGGCTGCGCGTGTTCTACGGCGACGCCTCGCGCCACGACCTGCTGCACGCGGCCGGCGCGGCCGAGGCGCGCCTCGTGGTGGTGGCCGCCGGCGACTCCGCGAGGACGCTCGACATCGTGCGCACGGTGCGGCGCCACTTCCCGCAGGCGCGCGTGCTGGCGCGCGCCCACGGCCGCTCCGAGGCCTACGAGCTGCTCGATGCCGGCGCCCACGAGGTCTACCGCGACACGCTCGACACCGCCCTGCGCCTCGGCTGCGACGCGCTCCGCCACCTCGGGCGCCGCGCCTTCCCGGCGCACCGCAGCGCGCAGGCGTTCCGCCGCCGCGACGAGGAGTCGGTGCGCGCGCTCGCGGCGCTGCGGCACGATCGCGCCGCGTACCTCGGCGAGGCGCGGCGCCGCATCCGCGACCTCGAGGACGCGCTGCGCGCCGACCTCGAGTCCCACGACGATGCGCGCGACGCGGGCTGGGACCCCGAGTCGCTGCGCCGCGAGCACGGCGGGGGATAGGCCGCGGCGGCCGCCGCGCGCGCGGCGGGGCGGAGGGGCTCCCTGCGGCGCCGGAACCGGCGGGCGCCGCGCCGGCCATTGACGCATGGCGCGGCCCGGTTATGCTGGCGCCCGCCTTGCCCACGCCGCCTTCCGTCCCTCCGGGAGCCGCCGCATGAGCCCCTCGCCCTCCGATTCCTCCGCGCCCCCGGGCCCGTCCGGCGCCGCGCCGCCGCAGGGCCTCGAGGCCGAGGACCTGCCGTACGCCGAGCTTGAGTTCGACGAGCTGATCGGCCTGCGGCGCGGCCTGCGTGGGACGCCGCCGGGCTACGAGCCTCCCGATTACGACGACATCGCGCTGCGCCACGTGGTCGCGGCGCTCGCCGAAGCCGGTCGCTGGGCGCCGGGGCTCGCGGCCGCCGGGCTCGGCGCCTTCGCGCCTCAGCATCCGACGCCGGGCCCGGGTCCCGGCCCGGGTCCCGGCCCGGGCCCCGGCCCGGGTCCCGGCCCGGGTCCCGGCCCCGAGACCGAGAAGCGTCTTCAGATCACGCGCGCCGACGAGCGCTTCGCGCCGGGGTTCGAGTCGCTCGAGGTCATGGTCAACCTGCTCGGCCTCGCCGGGGAGCAGGTCAAGCTCACCGTCACCGGCGCCCACGCTCCGTCCAACCCGCTCTTCGAGCGCGAGCTGTCGGCGTCCGAGAAGGCCGACGGCGCGCGCACGCTCCGCTGGGACGGCCGTTGCAACGGCGCGGGCGCCGAGGTCAAGGACCGCCACATCCACCCGCTGTGGTCGCCCTACACGATCAGGATCGAGGGCGGCGGGCTCTCCGATCAGGCCGAGTTCAAGGTGCTCTACGACTCGATCCGCATCGTGCCCGGCCCGTGGACGCCCGACGAGAAGGAGCCGCCCGAGTCGGACGAGAAGGCATGGGTCCAGTACCGGCTCAACCGCCTCGGCTACTTCGGCGGACCGGTCGGCAAGGACACCGAGGACTACCTGAAGAAGGCCGTCATCCGTTACAAGGCGAACCACGTCAAGCTGCGCAAGAAGCTCATCAAGGACGTGACCGACGCCATCGACGCCGACTTCAAGCAGGCGCTCAAGAACGGCGACAACCCGCGTCCCGCGATTCCGTCGGCGGTGTTCGCCGACCCCGCGAAGACCGCCGTGGTGCCGGTCGAGGCGCTCACCTACGAACGCACCAGCGCCACCGCGGACGAGTTCGGCGACCCGCGCTCCAAGTACGAGAAGGACCGCCTCAACCGCCCGCTGATTCCGGTCGAGGCCAAGATCTTCCTCGTCTCGCGCGCCGGCGCCCGCGCCGACGCCCCGCAGGGCGTGGGCCCGGTGCGCGTCAACTGGCGCATCGTGGACCCCGACGAGGACCTCGCCGGCCAGGTTCCGAACACCGCCGGGTCGCCGAGCCGCACCCGGGCGTACCTCGAGCAGGCGCTCAAGGTCGAGTCCGGCCGCGCGGGGAACGGCGACAACTGCCCCGAAAAGTACGGCGGCGCGCGCACGGCGGGGGCGCCGGACGCCAGCAAGGTGTTCTTGATCGGCGACCACTACGTGCCGCACGTCGTCGAGGCCGACGGCGCGCAGAAGGTGGCGTTCTCGAAGGCGTGGGCCGATCCCTCGCAGCACCCGCAGCGCCTCGGGCGCGCGGGGGCGCTGTTCCGCCCGTCGTTCGTGGCGGGCGACGACTACCGGCTGCGCGCCGAAATCGACTTCACCGGACTGCCGAACGCCGCCGACCTCGAGAAGGCGCACGGCGTGAAGGACGCTGCGACGCGCCTCCACGCGGAGACCGGGCGTTTCCTCGTGCGGCGCTTCGGCAGCGTCGCGATGGTCATTGACTGGCCGGCGCGCTCCGGCGCCGAGGAGTGGAACCTCATCCGCGAGGAGTACGGGCGCGCCCACAACGACGTGGACGTGTCGGGGATCGCGCGCCGCAAGATCAGCGAGGTCATCACGCAGGCCGAGTTCCAGAACCTGGTGACGGCCAACACCTCGCACACCGATCCGGCCAAGATCACGCTCCACGACGGGTGGCTCTACGGCCTGCCGACCCCGAAGCAGGGGAAGCTCAAGGCCGCCGACTACAAGAAGGCGCTCAAGGCCGCGACCTGGGATGCGTTCGGCGATCCGCTCCAGACGCCGCTCGGCAGCCTCCTCTCCGACAAGGTGCGCGCCACGCACGCCACCGGCTTCATCGTGTGCCAGTTCCTCACCCACGAGCCGGTCAACATCAAGACCAATCCGAAGATCGGCCTCAACATCGTGCTGCCCAGGCACCGCAACTACGTCGTGTGGGGCGGCAGCATCGGGCTCGCGGACTCGGTGATCCTCGCGGACCAGAAGGACCCGGACAAGGTGTACTACGTCGTGGCGCACGAGATGGGACACAACTACTACCTGCTGCACTGGGAGAACACCGGCGAGAACAACCCGGACCACCACGACACCTCGGACCACAACTGCATCATGAGCTACTCGACGTCGTCCGGGCCGAAGCACCAGAAGCCCGGCGTCTACACCCCGCACTTCTGCGGACGCTGCCAGCTGTTCCTGCGCGGCTGGGACGTCCTCGCCGGCGGCCTGCCGGCCGGCTCGTAGGAGGCCGCGCGTGGCCCTCGCGCTTCACGGCCGCCCCGAGAATCCGGTCCTCACCGTGCACGAGGGCCTGCGCTACGAGGTCGTGGTCGAGAACTCCGGCCCCGCCGCGCTGGAGCTGCCGGTGGTCGAGGACGAGAGCGGCCGCCTCGCCGTCGTGCTGGAGACCGCCGACGGGCGGCGGCGCGTGATGAGCGGTCTCACCGGGCAGGCGCTTACCTCCAGCGCGCGTCTCGACACCGAGCCGGTGCTCGACACGCTCGCCCCCGGCGGGCGCTGGCAGGCGACGCTCGATCTCGCCGCGTGGCACCTGCCGCTTCCCGCCGGGCGTCACCGGGTGCGCGCCACGTACGAGCACGAGCCGGCCGGCGTCGCGCTCGCGACCGAAGCCGCCGAGATCGAGGTGCGCGACGTCCCGCTCGTGCGCGTCACGGTGGCGCGCGACCGCGCCCTGCTCGACAGCCTGGTCGCGCTCCTTGAGGCGCGCGGGCCGGAGGGGCCCGAGTTCTACCTGCGCCAGCTCAATGCGCCGCGCCCGCTCGCGGCGTGGTGCTCGACGCGCGTGCTGGCGGGCGAGCCCGCCGACGAGGCCTTCGTCTCGACCTCGGCGTTCGACGCGGCCGAGACGTTCGACCCCTGCTTCGAGCGCTGGGTGGTGTGGCGCGCGGGCGCGACGCTGGGCGCGCGGCTCCACGCCCTCGGCGCGCCCGAGGGGGAGACGCTGCGCGCCGCTCTGCCGCCGGGGCGCGCCGTGGTGCCGTCGGCGGTGCACGGCGCGGACGGCGCGCTGCGCGTGTTCCTCGCCGCACCCGGGCTTCTCGAGTGCCACCGCTTCGGCGCGCGCGGGCTGGAGCGCGTCTTCGAGCGCGCGCTGCCCGGGTTCGAGGCGGCGCGCGCCGTGGTGCGCGCCGACGGGCAGGCGCTGCACGTGTTGTGGGCCGGGCGCGAGGTGCGCTATGCGCGCCTCGACGCCGACGGCGGCGTGCGCGACCGGCGCTCGCTGCGCGCCGGGCGGCTGCCGGCGCACGCCTTCGACTTCGAGCCGCGCTCCGGGCTGCTGCGCGCCTCGTTCCTGGACGCGCCGCACGGCTCGACGGTGACGCTCGCGGCGCTCAACGTGGACACTGACGACGCGTGGCGGCTCGAGCTCGACCGCGTGCTGCTGCGCGGCGGCGTGCGTGAGCTGGCCTTCGACGTGAGCGTGCGCGGCACGTTCCACGTCCTCGTCGCCCCGGCGCGCGGCGGGCTCTACTACCTGCGCGGCGGCTCGCCGTCGCGGCGCGTGGCCGCCGGCCCCGGGCCGTTCCACCCGCACGTCGTCGCCCATCGCCGCGTGTACCTCGGCTTCGCGCGTCCGGGCCTCGGCCACCGCCACCTGCAGATCGCCGGCCGCCGCGCCCGTCGCTGGCTCGCCGATCCGGAGACCCTCGCGTGACGCGCCTCGCCGGCGTCCTGCTCGCCGCCACCCTCTCGTGCGCGCCGGCCCCGCCGCCGCACCCGGTGAACGCCATGACCGATTCCGCCCCGTTCGCCCTCGCGCTCGAGACCGGGCCCGGTCCGTCGCTGCGCGCCGTGCTTCGCAATGTCTCCCCGCGCCCGCAGGTGGTGCTCGTCGCTCCCGACCTGCAGCCGGTGGCGCTCGAGGTCCGCGACGCCGCGGGGGAGGCGGCGCGCGCGACCGACGAGCGCGCGCGCCGCAAGTTCGACCGTACCGCGTACCGCGACCTGTTCGAGACGCTCGCCCCGGGCGACTCGCTCGAGCTGCAGTCCGGCCGCGCGACGCGCGCCGAGGACGGCACGTGGACGCTGCGCTTCGGGCCGTGGCGTTTCGCCGGCCTGGCGCCGGGCCGCCACGCGCTGCGCGCCACGTGGACCAGCGCGCGCGACGGCTGGACGGACCGCGAGAGCGGCCGGCGCGGGACGGCGCAGGGGATCTGGAAGGGAACCCTCGAGGCGCCGCCGGCGACGCTCGAGCTGCCGTGAGGAAGGCGGCCCCCCGGGCCGGCGCTCGCGGGCGAGGCCGCCGGCGGCGCGGGCCGCCCGGGTCGCCCGCCGGCGGGTCCGGCCGGGTGCGCGTGGACATCCCGCGCCGTCTCGGGCATACTCCCCGGCCGCTTCGACCCCATCCCTGCGCGGAGCGCCCGGGGCCGTGGAGGCGCCCGTCCGTCGGACGCCGGCGCCCCGGGGAACGCCGCCGATCGGAGGTTTCCGTCATGAAGGCCGGTATCCATCCCGTCTACGAGGTGCGCACCTTCCACTGCTACGGATGCGGCGCCGAGTGGGAGACCCGCACCACGCTGTCGCCCAGCACGAGCGACGGCAAGGTGCACCTCGACATCTGCTCCGGCTGCCACCCGTTCTTCACCGGCAAGCAGAAGATTCTCGACAAGGCCGGCCGCGTGGAGCGCTTCCGCAAGCGCTACGCCAGGAGCGAGCCGCAGGCCGCCGAGAAGTAGGGACCTGCGCGCGGCTTCCGTCCGGGACCTCTCCGGCCGGGAGCCGCGCGTGCTTTCGCCACCCCCGGAGACACCATGCCGTTCCTTCCCGTCGGCGGGCAGGCCGTCATCGAGGGCGTCATGATGCGTTCGCCCTCGCGCGTGGCGGTCGCGGTGCGCCGGCCCGATGGCTCGCTCGCGTTCCTCGAGCGCCCGTTCACCTCGCTCACGCGCCGCGTGCGCGCGCTCGGGGTGCCGGTGGTGCGTGGCGCGGTGTCGCTGTTCGAAACCCTCTATCTGGGCGTCACCGCGCTCAACTTCAGCGCCGACGAGGCGACGCGCGACGAGGTCGCGGCGGGACGCCGCGCCACGCCGGGGGAGCGGCTCCTGCAGGGCGCGACGGTCGCGTTCTCGCTCGCCCTCGGCGTCGTGCTGTTCGTGGTGCTGCCGGCGCGCGCCACCGAGTGGCTCGGGTTCCACGGGCGCGTCGGCTTCGGGCTCGTGGACGGGCTGTTCCGGCTGCTCGCGTTTCTCCTCTACCTGATGCTCATCAGCCAGTGGAAGGAGATGGCGCGCGTGCTCGGCTACCACGGCGCCGAGCACAAGGCGATCCACGCGCTCGAGCACCGCGCCCCGCTCACGCCCGACAGCGTGCAAACCTTTTCGCGCTTTCACCCGCGCTGCGGCACGTCGTTCCTGTTCCTGGTGGTGGTGGTGAGCGTGGTCGTGTTCACGCTCATCGGCAAGCCGCGCGGGCTCGGCGACCACCTGCTGCGCGTGGCGTGCATGCCGCTCATCGCCGGGGTCGCGTTCGAGTTCATCCGCCTGTCGGGCAAGCACTACGAGAAGCCGCTCGTGCGCCTGCTGACGTGGCCCGGCATCCAGTTCCAGCGCCTGACGACGCGCGAGCCCGACCTCGAGATGTGCGCGGTGGCGATCGCCGCGCTCGAGCGCGTGCGCGGGGACGAGGCCCTCGTCGCGCTCGAACGCGCCGGCGACCACGCGCCGCGCGAGGTGGTGTTCGTCCAGTGAGGGAGCGCGCGCGATGAGCATGTGGGAGGCCCTGAAGCGCGTCGAGGAGCGCTTCGCCGAGGTCACCGAGCTGCTCGGCCGGCCCGAGGTGGCGGCCGACCCGCGCCGGCTGCGCGACCTCGCCCGCGAGCGCGCCCAGCTCGAGGTCACGGTGCGCACGCTCGGCGAGCACCGCCGCGTGAGCGCCACGCTGGCCGACGACGAGGCGGCGCTCGCCTCGGGCGATCCGGAGCTGGCCGAGCTGGCGCGCGCCGAGATCCCCGCCCTGCGCGCGCGGCGCGATGCGCTCGAGGCCGAGCTCAAGAAGCTGCTCCTGCCGCGCGATCCGGACGACGACAAGAACGTCATCGTCGAAATCCGCGCCGGCACCGGCGGCGACGAGGCCTCGCTGTTCGCGGCCGACCTGTTCCGCATGTACACCAAGCACGCCGAGCGCCGCGGCTGGCGCCACGAGCTGATCGCCGCCAGCCCCTCCGACGTGGGCGGCTACAAGGAGGTCATCTTCTCGCTCGAGGGCGAGGGCGTGTACCGCGACATGAAGTTCGAGTCGGGGGTTCATCGCGTGCAGCGCGTGCCCGCGACCGAGGCGTCGGGGCGCATCCACACCTCGGCGGCCACCGTCGCCGTGCTGCCCGAGGTCGAAGACGTGGACATTCAGATCGAGGACAAGGACCTGCGCGTGGACGTTTACCGCGCCGGCGGCCCGGGCGGGCAGGGCGTCAACACCACCGACTCGGCGGTGCGCCTGACGCACCTGCCCACCGGCCTCGTCGTGACCTGCCAGGACGAGCGCTCGCAGATCAAGAACCGCGCGAAGGCGCTCAAGGTCATGCGCGCCCGGCTCTACGACATGAAGCTCGCCGAGCAGCAGGCGAAGCAGTCGGCGGCGCGCCGCTCGATGGTTTCGACCGGCGATCGCAGCGCCAAGATCCGCACCTACAACTTCCCGCAGAACCGCGTGACCGACCACCGCATCGAGCTCACGCTGCACCGCCTGCCCGAGATCCTCGCCGGCGACCTCGACGACCTGACCGAGGCACTCGCCGCGGCCGACGTGGCCGAGCGCCTCGCCGCGCTCGGGGCCTGACGCGGCGCCGGCGGCCGGCGCCCCGCCACCGGCGATGACGCTGCGACCACGCGCGCGACGCCCGCGACGCGCGCGAAGCGCGCGGGGCCGGCGCTTGCGGGCGGCACGCGTCATGCTGGGACGCGCGCGCGTCACGGCCCCCGGGAGCGGAGCGAAGCGATGACGACCGGCGCAACACGACGCGAGATCCTCGTCACCCGGCTCGGGTGGGGGCTGGCCGCGGTGTCGCTCGCGGCGCTCGGCGTGGTGTGGGGCCTCGACCGGACGCGCGTCCGGGAGGCCCCGCGCTGGGATCCCGCGCGATTCGTGGCGCTCGCCGGCGGCGCGCCGGCGCCGGGCGCGGGCGTTTCCGAGGGCGCCGAGACCGCCGGCTCGATCCCGGCCGTGCGCGCGGGGCCGGCCTCGCCGGCCGAGGTGTGGGCCGTGGCGGTCAATCCGGAGTGCCCCTCCTGTCTTGCCAGCCTGCGCGCCGCGCGCGCCGTGCGCGACCGCGAGCGATCGCCGCTCGCCGTGGTCGCGCTCGTGGTGGACACGCCGCAGCGGCCCGCGCCGCAGGTGGCGCGGGCGCTCGCCGCGGCCGCCGACGGCGTGTGGTGGGACCGCGAGAACCGCTGGCGCAGGCGCTGGGGACACCGCGTCTACGGCGAGGTGCTGTGCTTCGGCCCGGACGGCGCGCTGCTGCGCGTCCTCGGGCCCCTCGCCGCGGAGGACGGCGCGCGCTGACCGCGGGCGGGCCGCCCGCCATGCGCCGCCGCGCGCGGCGCGCCGTCCGCCCCCCGCCGGCGCGGCCCGCCTCGGCTGCGGGTTGCATCCGCCCCCGCCCCGAGCCCTTCCCGCCCCCGCGCCACCACGCCCCCGCGCGAGGTCCGCCGTGCGCGACCGCGTGCCGCTCCCGTTTCGTTCCTGGGCCGTTCTGCCGTGGCTCGCCTTCGTCGCGTGGCTGTGGTGGCGCGCGGCGCTCGAGCGCCTCGCCGCGACCGGCGCGGCCCCGGCCGGCGCCGGCGGGCCGGACCCGGCCGCGCTCGCGCTCGCGGCGACCGGCATGAAGCTCGCAGGGCACGCGCTCGAGGCCGCGTGGTACGCCGCCTGCGGGCGCGCCCTCGGCGCGCGGCTTCCGGTCGTGCGGCTCGCCGTGGCGCTCGTCACGCTCTCGATGCTCGACGTCGCGCGTCTCGCGCTGCTCGGCCCGCCGGCGGGAGAGGGCTTCGATCCGCGGCTCCCGCTCGTCGGCGCGGAGCTGCTGGCGGGGGCCGGCGCGCCGCACGACGGCTTCGGCGCGGCCTTCGGCTCGTTCGGGCTCTTCGTCGCGCTGCGCCTCGCCGGCACCGCGTGGCTGCTCGCGCGCGCGCTGGGCGAGGGCCGCGGCGGGGCCGCCGCGCTGCTCGTCGCGGCGACGTGGCTCGCCTCGCGCCTTGCCGCCTGGTGGGTCGTGGACCTCGCCCGCGGGCGCAGCCCGCTCGGGGGCGGGTGAGCCGCCGGGACCCGCGAAGCATCCGCGTCGCGGCGCGGCCCGGATGCGCGCCGCGCGCGTTCAGCGCCCCCGGTCGCCGACCGCCGCCCCGTCCCCGCGTCCGCCGCCCCCGCAGGCGAATGGAGGTGAATCCATGAACCGCCACCCGATGCGCGTCCGCGCCGCCGCCGCGCGCGCCGTCGCGGCGTGCGCCGCCGTCGCCGCGCTGCCCGCCGCGGCGCGCGCGACGGACCTCGCGGCCGGCGCGGCCGAGGGGCTCGACACCGTGTTCCTGTACGCCGGCTGCGCGCTCTCGATCGCGGCCGCGACCACCGGCTTCGGCGTCGCCGGGGCGGTCCTCGCCTGCGGCAAGATGCTCTACGTCATCCTGGCCTGAGCGAACGCTCCGGTCGCCACGCCCCCCGGAGGAACCGTCATGATCCGCCACCCGCGGCGCGCCGCGCCCGCCCTCGTCCTCGCGCTCGCTCTGGCGTGCGCGTTCGCGACGTCCGCTCCGGCGCGCGCGCAGAGCCTCGACCCCGCCTCCGATCCGTCGCTCACGTCGCAGGAGGTCTTCACCCACGGCGCCGCCGCCGTCGGCTGCGGCCTCGCGCTGCGCTACTTCACCCCGCTCATGACCCTGAGCCCGCTCGGCGGGGCGCTCATCGTCGCCTCGGTGTGCGTGTTCGCCCTGTTCGAGGCGGCTGCCACGTAACGCGGCGCGTCCCCGCGCGCCGCGCCGCCCAGATGCTCCCTCCACCGCCCCCGCGCGGAGGCACCATGTGGAACCCGCCCGGCATTCCGCTCCTCGAGTGGCTCGTGCGCCTCTACCTGCGCTGGCCGGTCGAGCCGTTCCTCGACCCCGGCGCCGGCCACGGCGCCGACTGACCCCGCGGGCGGGCGGCGCCGTGCGCCGCCCGCCTTCGGCTATCCTCCCGCGCGTGGAGATCCCCACCGTCCTCGACGCCCTGCGCTCGGCGCGCTCGCGGCTCGCGGCGCTGCCGACCGCCGAGTCGGACGCGGCCGAGCTGGTGAGCCGGCTCGCCGGGCTCGCGCGCGGCGAGCTCCACCTGCGGCGCGACCTCGAGCTGACGCCCGAGCAGTGGCGCACGCTCGAGTCGTGGCTGCGCCGCCGGCTCGCGGGGGAGCCGGTGCAGTACATCACGCGCCGTGCGGCGTTCCGCGACCTCGACCTCGTGGTGGAGCCGTCGGTGCTCGTGCCGCGCCCCGAGACCGAGGTGCTCGTCGGCGCCGTGCTCGCCGTGCTGCGCGAGGAGCTGTGGCGCTGGCCGCGCCCGCGCGTGCTCGACCTCGGGACCGGCTCGGGGGCGATCGCGCTCGCCCTGGCGAGCGAGTGGCGCGACGCCGTCGTCACCGCCACCGACGCGAGCGAGCGCGCGCTCGCCGTGGCGCGCGTGAACGCCGAGCGGCTCGAGCTCGCGCCCCGCGTCACGTTCCTCGAGGGGCACTGGTTCGAGCCGGTGGGCGACGAGCGCTTCGAGGTGGTGGTGTCGAACCCGCCCTACATCGCGCCCGAGGAGGCGGCGGACCTGCCGCCCGAGGTGCGCGAGCACGAGCCGCACGCCGCGCTGTTTGCCGGCGAGCGCGGCCTCGCCGACCTGCGCGAGATCGTGGAGGAGGCGCCGCGCCACCTCGTCACCGGCGGGCTGCTCGCGCTCGAGCTGGCCGAGGCGCGCGCGTTCGAGGTCGCGGCGTGGCTCGAGGGCGCCCACGACTGGCGCGACGTGCGGCTGGTCGAGGACCTCTCCGGCCGCCCGCGCGTGCTCCTCGCGCGCCGCGAGCACGGCCCGGCCATCGCGCCGCAGCAGTGGGGCGAGGAGCGCGGGTAGGGGGCGTTCGGCCGGGCCGTGCGGCGGCGGGGCCACGGCGCCCTCGTCGCGGATCGGGTGGCAGCCCCGGGCGCGGGCGCCGTTCGCGGTGTTGTCCGGACACGACACTTTCCGCGGCCGCTGTCCCGCGCGAGAGCGGACATGCCGCGCGCCGGCGCATCGAGCGCGCGCACGGCGCAAGGAGTTGCGGAGATCGCGCCGCGCGCCGCTCCGGTGGCACCGCTCTTGTCCGCGTGGCCGGGTCCCCATTCCACATCGCCGACCATGGAGGTCCCCTCATGCGGCGCCGGACGCCGCCTCTCCCCGATTCTCATCGCCCCGCGGAACGATCCGTCGCCGTGTTCGTTCCCGACGTCCCCTGGCTCGCGCTCGCCGCGCTCGCGAGCGGCGCCCCGGCGCGCACCTTCACGATCCGCGCCGACGGCACGGGAGACCGCCCGGGTCTTGGCGCGGCGCTCGTCCCGCTTGCGCCGCCGGACCCCTTCGATGCCGACTCGCCGATCGTCGAGCCCGGCCTCCTCGACGCGGACCCGCGCTTCTGCGGTCCGCTCGGCGGCGACTGCACGCTGGGCAGGGACTCGCCGTGCGGTCCGGCCGGCCCGTTCGGTCCGACGGGCGCCCGCGGCGTCGCGTGCGCGCCGACCGCATCGGCCCCGGAGGCGCCGCGCGGGACGGGGCTCACGCTCGATCCCAATCCGGCGCATGGCCCGGTGGCGTTCGCGATGCCGGCCGCGGCGGGTGCGTGGAGCGTCGAGGTGTTCGCCGCCGCGGGGGAGACGCTGCGCGGGGAGGGCCAGGGCGAGAGCGGCCGCGTCGCTCCCGGGGTCCACCTCGCGCGCGACGAGGCCGGCGGGGCGCGCGAGGCGCGGCGCTTCGTGTGGCTCGGGCGGCTGGACGCGCGGACCGAGTGCGCGGCGGGGCCGCCGGCAGGCGGCGGCGCCCGGCGCGGAAGGGAGTCCGGGATCATGCGGATCATCCGTAGGTGGGCGGCGCTCGCAGCCTGGGTGTCCGCGGCGCTCGTGGTCCGCGTCCCCGTGGCGGGCGCGGGGCCGCCGCTGGTGGTGGCGGCGGACGGCAGCGGCGACGTCAGGACGATCGCTGCGGCCATCGACACCATGCGCCGCGGAGCGCAGACCGACTCGATCATCCTCATGCCGGGCCACTACGACGAGATGCTCGGGCGGGAGGTGAATGGCTTGACGCTCTGGGCCCCCGGAGGTCCCACCGTGACGAGCGTGCGCGGCCTCGTCCTGCCCGAGACGAATCCTTTCTACGGCTGCGCCGTCAGCGGCTCGTACGAGGGTCTGCGGTTCCTCGAGACGGTCAAGATTCCGTGCAACAACGATCGGGTGCGCTGGAAGAACTGCATCTTCGAAGAGGGCCTCGTGGGCCAGGGTGATTACTGGCCCGGGGTGATCGAAGACTGCACGTTTCGCGGGCCGACACGCCTCGATTATCAGTCCAACGTCATTCGCAACTGCGTCTTCGAGTCGGCGCCGCTCTTCGTGCGGAACGGGATCGGCGGTCTGTTCATCGAGAACTGCACCTTCAAGGGGCCCGCCGACACGCTGGTGGTCGTCCGGGTGCGGGACGACTCGGGCATCATCTTCCGGGGCTGCCGCTTCGAGGGCGCGCGCGTCGCGATCGAGGGCGACCAGCGCTGGGGCGGATCCAACACGCTGTGGTTCGACCGTTGCGCCTTCGAGGACGTGGACGTCGGGATCACCGCGCCGGTCCGCCGCATCCCCACCATCTACTTCCTCGGGCTCCACTTCGGAATCAAGAACAGCACGTTCCGAAACTTCGGCTCTGCGGTGCGGCTCGACCCCGCCGGCCGCACCACGGTGAGCCTCGAGCGGATCGATCTCACGGGCGCGCGCGGCGCGGCCCTCGATCTGCACGTCAACCATGTCCGCCTCGAGGACGTCATGATCGCCGGCAGCGCGGAGGAGGGCGCGCGCATCCGCCTGCGTCCCTCGTACGGCGGCGACATGGGCGGGGGGTACTGGCCCGGAGGTCTCGAGGTCTCGGGCGCGACGGTCGCGGGCAACGCCGGCCACGGGCTCTCCGTGACGGTGGACGAGGACTCGACCCTTTTCGAGGGCTCGGTCGTGGTGCGGGACTCCCGCTTCGAGCGGAACCGCGGCCACGGACTGCGCGTCGTCGGAACGCAGGTGCTCCTCGAGCGCAACGTGGCGTCCGGCAACGACAGCGCGGGGATCGGCGTGGACCTGAGGATGTGGCAGACGCCGGTTCCGGTGTGTTCGGTGCGCTCGAACACCGTGGTGGGCCACGGCGCGGACGGCATCGTGGTGCGCGACCGCACCGCGACGGCGAACATCATCGTCGAACGCAACATCGTCGCGCGCTCGGTCGGCGCCGGGGTGCGCCTGGGTGTCCGGGCGCTCGCGGTCGCACGATGGAACGATTTGTGGTCGAACGCGGGGGGCGCGGTGGCGGGCCCGATCGCGGCCGTCGAGAACCTCGACGTCAACCCCCTTTTCTGCGACGAGAGCGCCGGGGACTTCGCGCTGGCGAGCGGCTCACCGTGCGCGCCGGGCGGAGCCTACGGGCAGATCGGCGCAAGCGGCGTGGGCCGCGGCGCGCCGCTCACGGCGCCCGCTCAGGCCGCCTCGCGCCTCGCTCTCGGGCCCAATCCCGCGCTCGGCGAAGTGCGCTTCACGGTGCCGGCGGGGGCGGGGCCCGCGCGCCTCGAGGTGTTCGATCTCGCGGGGCGGCGCCTGTGGGCGCGCGAGGGCGCGGGGGGCGAGGTGCGCTGGAGCGGCGAGGCGCGCGCGGGCGTCGCTCCGGCGGGGGTTTACCTCGTGCGCGTCTCCGGCGCGCACGGCGCCGAGTCGCGCCGCTTCGTGTGGCTCGGGCGGTAGCGGGGAGCGCCTTCGTGCGGGCGCCGGGCGCCTAGTGGTAGTGGCTGTCCTTTTCGCCGGCGCGGATCGCGACCTTGAGCGTGTTGTCCTTCGTCGGGATGGGGCAGTTGTAGTGGTCCGACACGGCGCACGCCGGGTTGTAGGCGAGGTTGAAGTCGAGCAGGTAGCGGCCGTCGCCGAGCGGCTGGACGTCGAGGTAGCGCCCGACGCTGTAGGTCTCCTTTCCGGTCGTCGCGTCGCGGAAGAAGATCCCGAGGTCGTGCTCGCCGACGCCCGGCTCGAGCAGGCGATGCGCCTCGAGGCGGCACGCGCGTCCGCCGATCGCGAAGTCGAACCAGCCGGCGCGCAGCGCGCGGCGCGCGTTGCCGCGCGTGCTCATCACGATCACGGTGTCGGGGCGCGGATTCGGCGTGAGCGGCAGCTCGAAGCGGTAGCGGAAGTCCACCGGGTACCACGACAGGCCCCGGTACTCGGCGTAGCGCGGGCTCTTCGGGTCGAACACGATGAGCGCCGGGAAGCGCTGGTGCGAAAGCCGCACCTGGAAGCGGCCGATCCCGATCGTGCTCGGCGGCAGGGTCGCGGCCCGGCGCGACTCGCCGCGCACGGTGAACGTCGCGGCCTCGTCGAGCGCTTCCACGCGGAACGAGTCGCCGACGACCGTCACCCGCAGGTGGCGCGCCGCGATCTCCGGGTCGTCCACGCGCACGTCGTTCGACCCGTCGCGGCCCACGGTGAGCGACGCGCGCTCCTCGAAGTCGCGCCGCAGGATGGCGGCGAAGTACGAGGTCGGCGAGGTGCGCAGCCACTCCTCGGTGTCGCGGCGGTCCTGCTCGATCGCGGCGCGGATCGAATCGGCGGCCGCGCGCGCGAGGCGCACCGGCGGCGCCGGACGCGGACGGGACGCGGCAAGGGCGGGTGCGACGAGGGCGGGCGCGAGCGACAAGAGGCCGGCGCAGGCGAGCGCGAGGGCGGGCAGGCGGGTCGGGCGGTCGGGCACGGCAGGGCTCCACGGGTGGATCGCCGCGGCGGGGGGGCAACGCCCGCGCCGCGCATGGGGTGCGGCGCCGCGATCCTACACGCGGCCCCGGCCGTCGGGGAACCGCCCGCGCCGGCGTCTACGCCGCCTCGGCCGTGTCCTCGACGTAGGCGCGCAGGCGATGCTCCTCCATGCGCAGGGCGGGCAGCGCGCGCGCGAGCGCGTCGAGGTCCGCGCTGCTCCCGGCGCTCGCGAAGGGCGCGAGCAGCGAGGCAAGCCGGCGCGCGCCGACGCTCGTGCACAGGCTGTGGAGCTGGTCGGCCTCGAGGCTGACGGGGCCGCCATCGCCGGAGCGCACGGCCGTCTCGAAGCGCGCGATGCCGGCGCCGACCTCGGCGACGAGCGTCTCGAGCATCTCGCGGCGCAGTGATGCGATGCCCATGGAGGCCATGTCCAGCCGGGCCTCGTCGAGCGGCGCGGGCGCCAGCACGCGCGCGCCGCGCGCGCCGGGGTCCTCGGCCCCGGCGGGCGTGAGCGCGGCTTCGAGACTCGCGCGCAGGTCGGCGAGCCCGTCCGGCAGCGGCGATGCCTCGAGGCGGGCCGCGCCGCGCGCGAGGCCGGCGAGGTAATGGGCGATGCGTGTCGGATCGAGCGGCTTGCGCAGGAAGTCGTCGGCGCCCGCTGCGAGGCAGCGTTCGCGGTCGCCCGGGAGCTGGTTCGAGCTCATGCACAGGATGAGCGCGCGCGGTTCCTGCCGCCCGCGCTCGCGCGCCCGCATCGTGAGCGCCACCTGGTCGCCGTCCACGTCGGGCAGGCGCGCGTCGAGCAGGACGACGTCGAAGCGGCCTTCGCTCCAGCGCTCGAGCCCCTCGTGGCCGCTCTCGGCGGTGGTCACGGAGTGCCCCATGCGCTCGAGCGCGGTGCGGAGCGCGAGCAGGTTGACGCGGTCGTCGTCCACGACCAGCGCGCGCAGGGCGGGTCGGCTCGCCTCGCGCAGCGTGTGACGCGTGACGAGGTCGCGGCCCTCGGCCGAGCCCGCCCCGGCGCGGCGTTCGCGGGCCGCGATCAGACGCGCGAGCACCGAGCGCAACTCCTTCGGCTTCACCGGCTTGACGAGGTAGGCGGCGAAGCCCGAGGCCAGCGCCCAGTCGGCGTCCCCCGGCGAGCCGACGTCGGTGAGCATGACGAGGCTCGTCCCGCGCAGCGCATCGTCACCGCGCGTCGCGGCGCCGAGCTGCTCGCCGTCCATGCCGTGGAGCAAGAGGTCCACGATCGCGACGTCGAACGGCACGCCGCGGGCCGCGGCGTGGCGCAGGGCGCGCAGCGCGGCGCGGCCTTCCTCGGCCACCTCGGGCTCGCATCCAAGGTTGCGGAGCGCGATCTGGAGCGAGACGCGCAGCGCGCCGGACGCGCTCGCCACCAGCACGCGGCGGCCGCGCAGGCTGACCTCGGGCGCATCCGCCGCGCTGCGCGGACCCGCCTTGCGCAGCGGCACGCGCAGGCGCCATCCGGCGCGTTCGGCCGAATCCATCTCGATCAGCTCGCCGCCGAGGGCGGCGGCGAGCCGCTCCGCCATCAGCCGGTGGAGCGGGGCGGGACGCGCCGCCGGGCGCGCGGCCGTGCGGCCGGCGGCCGGCGCGTCCGGGCGCCCCGCCGCGCCGGCGCGCGGAGCGGAGATCGTGAAGTCGAGCAGCACCTCGTCCGCGTCCTCGCGCCGCCGCTCCACCGCAAGCCTGGCGGCGGGCGTGGCGAGGTCGGGCGCCATGGCGCGCAGCGCGAGGCTGAGCACCTGGCGGATGCGGCCCGGGTCGCCGGCAAGGTGGTGCGGGACCTCCGGCGCCACCGTCACGTCGAGCCTGAAGCCCTCGCCCTCGCCTTCGGGCAGCGGCTGCGCGCGCAGCGCCTCGAGCGCGGCGCCGAGGTCGAACTGCGTCGCCTGCGCCACGGCCTGGCCCGACAGCAGGCGCGAGAAGTCGAGCAGCTCGTGGGTGAGCGCGCCGATCGAGCGCGTCCAGTTCATGGCCTCGCGCGCCACGGCCCGCTGCCGGTCGTCGGCGGTGTGCTCGACGATCTGCCCGATGCAGTTGCGCAGCCAGTTCACGGCCACGCGGAACTCGCGCTGGACGGCGCCCAGGAACGCCCCCTCCTGCGAGCGGTCGTGCTCGGCGCGCGCGAGGCGCCCGGTGAGGTCGCGGATGCGCTGCTGCGCGTGCGCACCGGCGTGACCGATGCCGAGCGGCTCGAGGTGCCCGACGAAGTAGAGCGCTCCGTCCGGACGCTTGTGGAGCCGCACGACGACGCGCGCACGCGTCGTCTCCGCGCCGCCGGCCACCACGCCGCACGAGGCGACGCGCAGCGCCTCGGTGTCCCCCGCCTCGCAGCGGAACAGCCGGCCGGCCTCCGGCAGGTCGCTCACGGTCACGATGCGCAGGAAGGGCAGGCCGACGACCTGCGCGTGCGGCCGCCCGAGAAGGGTGCTGAAGGCGAGGCTCGCCGCCACGACCGTGCCGGCGCGATCGCACACGAAGCTCGGGAACGGGAGCGCGTCGAGCAGCGCGTCCTCCACGAGCCCGATGGCCTGTAGCCCGCTTTGCCCCCGCTCTGGGTCCGCCTCGCGGCCGGGCGGCTCCGGCATCTTCACGGCGATCCCTCCTCGATCGTGCGGGTCGCGGCGCGGCGCTCCCACGGGCGGGCACGGGACTCGTGCGCGCCGGGGCGCCGGACCGTCGGGGGGCGGCCATCCGTGGGTATCGGCGCGAGGCTGCACGATGTTCATCGCAAACGATCCCTCGGCCGAGGATCTCGCGGGCGAGCGGGCCGGCGTCCGAAACGCCGGGAGGGAGAAACGGCCCTCCACCAGCGCAAGTCGCCCGCGGACAACGCGTTGATTTGACAACCCGAGGCGCGGATAATGCCCGCGGCCGTGGCGGTCGCGTCCACGGCCCGACCACCACCGCTCGCGCCGGAGGCGCGGCCGAACCTACAGGGATGTCCCCCGTGACCCACCGCTCCTTTCCTTCCGGCCCCGACGCGGGCGCCCTCGCCGCCCGCCAGGCGGCGACCCCGGGCACTTCCATGGACGCACTCGTCATCCACGGCGGCCGCCGGCTCGCGGGCCGCGTCGAGATCAGCGGCGCGAAGAACGCCGCGCTGCCGGTCATGGCCGCGACGCTGCTCGCCCCCGGGGTGCACACCCTGCGCAACGTCCCGCGGCTTTCCGACACGCGCACCATGGCGCGCGTGCTCGAGACGCTCGGCGCGCGCGTCGAGTTCCGCGACGACGTGTGCCGCATTGACACGTCAAACGTCGCCTCGTTCGAGGCTCCCTACGACCTGGTGCGCACCATGCGCGCCAGCATCTACGTGCTGGGACCTCTGCTGGCGCGCTTCGGCGAGGCGCGCGTCTCGATGCCGGGCGGTTGCGCGTGGGGTCCGCGTCCCGTGAATCTGCACGTCGAGGGCCTCAACGCCATGGGCGCGGGCCTGACGATGGACCACGGCTATGTGGTCGGGCGCGGCGTCCGCCTGCGCGGCGCGGAGTTCAGCTTCGAGACCGTCTCGGTGGGAGCGACGGCGCAGCTCATGATGGCCGCCACGCTCGCCGAGGGCACGACGGTGCTCGACAACGTGGCGATCGAGCCCGACATCACCGTGCTCGGTGAGGTGCTCGCCGCGTGCGGGGCGCGCATCGAGGGGCTCGGCACGCGGCGCCTCACGGTGCACGGCGTGCGCGAGCTGCGCCCCATGGACACCACCATCATTCCCGACCGCATCGAGGCCGCCACCTTCCTGGCGGCCGCCGCCATCACCGGCGGCAGCGTGACGATCGGCGCGTGCGAGGCGTCGCACATGACGGCCGCCATTCACAAGTTCGAGGAGATGGGCTGCGAAGTGCTGCCCGGCCCCGGCGAGGTGACGGTCTCCGGCCCGGCGCGCGCGTCCGCGGTGAACGTCACCACGGCGCCCTACCCCGGGTTCCCGACCGACATGCAGGCGCAGATCATGGCGGTCGCCGCGGTGGCCGACGGCACCAGCGTCATCACCGACACCATCTACCTCGACCGTTTCACCCACGTCCCCGAGCTCGGGCGCCTCGGCGCGCACATCGAGCTCAAGGGGAACGTCGCGGTGGTGCGCGGCGTGGAGGGGCTGCAGGGCGCGCCGGTCATGGCGACCGACATCCGCGCCAGCGCCGCGCTCGTGCTGGCCGCGCTCGTCGCGGACGGCGAGACGCGCATCTCGCGCATCTACCACCTCGACCGCGGCTACGAGCGGCTCGACGCCAAGCTCGCGGCGCTCGGCGCGCGCATCGAGCGGGTGAGGGAGTAACGTCCGTGTCGCGCGTGCGGCGCGCGTCGGCCGCGGCCGTCGTGCTGGCGGCGGCCCTCGCGCCGCCGGGCGCGGCGCGCGCCGAAGAGCGCGTGCTCGCGCTGTGGCTCGGTCCGGGCGTGCGCGTCGAACGCGGCGCCGGCGCCTTCGGCGACGCCGGCGGCTGGGGGTTGGGGCCCGCCTTCCGCGTCACCGCCCACCGCGCCGGCGGCGCGCTCGGCGTGCGGCTCGACGCCGGCCTGGTGTCGCTCGACGGACCGCAGGGCGAGGTTGCCTTCACCGACACCCTCGGCACCTACGCGGGGCGCGTCGAGACCGCGACGCGCGCCTCGTGGGCCCTGCTCGGCCCGCAATGGGAGCGCCGTTCCGGCGGCATCACGGCGTTCGTCAACGTGCTCGCCGGCGTGGGCGGCTCGCGCACCGACGCGGAGACGCTCGAGGGCCTCGCCTTCGAGCCGGACGGGCGCCCGGCCAGCCGCCGCGGCTTCGCATGGGGCGCCGGCGCCGGCCTGCGGCGGCCGTTCCCGCGCGCGCCGCACGTGGCCCTGACGTGCGAGCTCGCCTGGCGCGAGATGACCTCGGCCCGCTGGGTGGCCGCGCCGCCGTTCGAGAACGGGCCGGACGGCCCTCGTTACCGGGCCGTGCGCGGCAGGCTGCGCACGCTCGGCGCGCACGCGGCCGTGGAGTTCACGCGCCCGTGAGCGCGGCGCCGGGCCGCTCGCGCCGCGGCCGGGGCGCGCCGCGCGCCGCCGCCGCGGGCCGCGCGACGCCCAAGGTCTACGACCGCGCGTACTTCGACCGCTGGTACCGCGATCCGCGTCACGCCGTGGTGCACGCCGGGGTGCAGGCGCGGCGCGTCCAGCTCGCGGTGGCGGCCGCGGAGTACCTGCTCGAGCGCGAGCTCCGCAGCGTGCTCGACGTGGGCTGCGGCGAGGCGCCGTGGCGCGCCCTGCTGCGCGCGGCGCGCCCGCGCGTGCGCTACCTCGGCGTGGAGTCGAGCGACTACGCCGTGCGCCGCTTCGGCCGCCGCCGCGACATCGTGCGCGGCTCGCTCGGCACGCTTGGCGCGCTTGGCCTCGAGGGACCGTTCGATCTCATCGTGTGTTCCGACGTGCTGCACTACGTGCCCACGCCCGAGGTGCGCGCCGGGCTCGCCGCCATCGCCGAGCTGCTGGGCGGCGTGGCGTACCTGGAGCTGTTCGCGGCCGAGGACGCGACCGAGGGCGACGACGCCGGCTTCCAGCAACGGAGCGCCGCGGTCTACCGCCGCCTGTTCCGCGAGGCGGGGCTCATCCACCTCGGACTCCACTGCTACGTGGGCGAGATGCTGGCGCCCGGGCTCATCACGTTCGAGAAGGGAGGCGGGCGATGACGCGCCGCGCGCGCCGCGCGGTCCTCGCCGCGGCCGCCGCGACGGCCGCGGCGTTCGCCTGCGGGCCGGGCGCCTCGGCCGTCGTCGCCGGCGCCGCGGCCGCCGCGACCGCGCGGCCGCGCGCGCTGCCGACGCCGGCCGCGCCGGGAAGCGGCGAGCCGCGGCTCGTCGCCACGCCCGACGGCGGCGTGCTCATGAGCTGGCTCGAGACGCGCCGGCGGGGCGGTCACGCGCTGCGCTTCGCCCGCCTCGCGGGGCGACGCTGGGCGGCGCCGCGCACGGTGGCCGAGGGCGACTCGTTCTTCGTCAACTGGGCCGACGTCCCCGGCGTGCGGCCATTCGGGCGCGGCGGCCTCGCCGCGTGGTGGCTGTGGATGACCGACCTCGACCGCCGCTCCTACGGCGTGCGCATGAGCCTGTCGCGCGACGGCGGCGCGACGTGGAGCGCCCCGTTCACGCTGCACGCCGACCTCGCGGGCGCGGAGCACGGCTTCGTTTCGGTGGCGCCCGAAGGCGACGGCGTGCGCGCCGTGTGGCTCGACGGCCATCGCCTGACCGGCGCCGACGGGCCCGACAGGGGCGTGGAGGTCGCGATGACGCTGCACGCGCGCGCCCTCCGGGACGACGGCGCCGCGGGGCCCGAGGAGGAGCTGGACGCGCGCGTGTGCGACTGCTGCCAGACCGCGGCCGTGGCGCTCGACGACGGCACGGTGCTGGTCGCCTACCGCGACCGCGGCCCGGGCGAGGTGCGCGACATGTCGCTTGTGCGGCTCGAGGCGGGACGCTGGTCGGAGCCCGTGCCGCTCCACGCCGACGGCTGGGTCACGGGCGCCTGCCCGGTCAACGGCCCGTTCCTCGACGCCTCGGGACGGCGGGTCGTCGCGGCGTGGTACACCGAGGGGGGTGGCGAGGCCGAAGTGCGCGTCGCGCTTTCGGAGGACGGCGGGCGCACGTTCGGTCCGTACGTCACGGTCGCGCGCGGCGAAACCCTCGGCCGCGTCGGCGCCGCGCTGCTCGCCGACGGCTCGGCGGTGGTGACGTGGCTCGAGGGAACGGGGGCCGAGGCGCGCGTGCGGGCGCGCCGGATGGCGGCCGCCGCGTCCGCGGGGGCCGCTCCGGCGGCGGGCGAGCCGGTGACGATCGCGCGCACGTCGGGGATGCGCGCGAGCGGGTTTCCGCAGGTCGTGCGCCGCGGCGATGAGCTGATCTTCGCCTGGACCGAGGTCGGGAAGCCCTCGCGCGTGCGCCTCGCCACGCTGCCGGCCGCGGAGCTGCCGCCAGCGCGCTGAGCGGGGGGGCGCGGCGCGGCGGATCGGGCGACGGCGCGGTCCCGGCGCTTCGCGCTACCGCGCTCCGTAGTGGCGCACGGCCCACTCGACCGTGGCGCGGGCTCCGGCGTCGAGGTCGGTGACCTCGACGCCCGGGCCAAAGCGCTCGCGCCAGCGCCGGTCGCTGGTCACGAACGGCTCGTCCCACTGGTACATCATCTCGGCCAGCTCGCGGACGATCGGCATGAAGAGCCCGACCAGGCCGACCAAGGCGCGCGGCATGCCCTGCACGCGGATCGGGCGCCCGAGCGCGGCCGAGAAGCGCTCCACCAGCGCGCGCGACGGTTCCGCGGGTGCCGCCGGCAGCATCCACCAGCGCCCGAGCACGTCCTCCGGGGCCGCGCCCAGCGTGACGAGTCCGGCGGCCACGTCGTCGGTGAAGTGGTAGGTGTGAGGCGTGTCCGGATTGAGCAGCAGCGGCCCGCGGCCCCTGCGCAGCGCGTCCGGCCAGAACGCATCGCCGAAGTGGGTGCCCGTGCCGCCGGGGCCGTAGAAGTCGGACGCGCGCGCCACGACCACCCGCGCCTCGCCGCGCCGGTGCGCTTCGAGGAAACGCGCGGCGACGCGCGCGCGGATCTCGCCCTTGCGGCTCACCGGCGCGACCGGCGAGTCCTCGTCGAGCGGCCGCCCGCCAGGCCGCCCGAGCATGTAGAGGTTGTCGAGCACCACGAGCCGCGCGCCCGAGCGCCCCGCGGCGGCGATCAGGCTGTCGGCGAGGCGCGGCAGCTCGCGTCCCCACGCCGCGGCCGAGTACGCCGGGTTCATGCAGTGGTAGATCGCGGCCGCGCCCTCGCAGGCCGCGGCCGCAAACGCGGGGTCGGCGGCGTCGCCGAGCCTGAGGTCCACGCCCTCGGGAGCCGCGCCCGAGCGGCGCACGAGCCGGACCGCGTGGCCGCGCGCCCGCAGGCGGCGCGCGAGGCGCGGCCCGATCTGGCCGCCGCCGAAGACGACGTGAAGTTCGGTGGGCATCGAACTGCTCTCGTCAATGAGGATGGCTGCGAGGCCGTTGCGCCCGCCGGGCGCGGACCACGCCGCGGCGAGGGTAGCGGGCGCGGCGCGTCGCGTCGAGCGAGGCGGCGGAGGGGCGCCCGGCCGCGTCTCGCGCCTGGCGCCGACCCGGACGCCCGGCCCGGCGCCGCCGTCGAGCACGGCGCGCCGCGCCGCGCGGCTGGTCTAGACTGCGCGCCCGATGGCCGCTCCCGTTCCTCCCGCCGCGCCCGCGCCGCGCCCGCCGCGCGCGCTCCCGTGGGCCATGTTCGCGCTGTGCTGCACGATCTGGGGCAGCACGTTTCTCTTCATCGGGATCGGCAACGACACGCTCGCCCCGGTGTGGGCCGCCGCGCTGCGCCTCGCCCTCGCGGCCGTGCTGCTTGCGGCGCTCGCGCTCCTGCTGCGACGCCCGTGGCCGCGCGGCGCCGAGCGGCGCGCGGCGGTGTGGTTCGGGCTCGTGGACTTCGGCGTGAGCCTGCCGCTCCTCAACTGGGGCCAGCGCGAGGTGCCGTCCGGTCTGGCGGCGGTGCTGTTCGCCACCATCCCGCTCACGACCGCGCTTTTCGCGCGCGCCTTCGGTCTCGAGCGGCTGCGGCGCGCCCAGGTCCTCGCGTCGCTCGTCGCCGTGGCCGGCGTGGCGCTGCTGTCCTCCGGCGGCGCCGGACTCGCCGCGAGTCCGTGGGCGCTGGCCGCCGTGCTCGGCAGCGCCGTGACCGCCGCGCTCGCCGGCGTGGTGCTCAAGCGCGCGCCGCACTCCGACCCGCTGGCGATGAACGCCATCGCGCACGCGGTGGGGCTCCCCGTGTGCGTGGCGGCGAGCGCGGCCCTCGGCGAGCGCTGGACGGCGCCCGCCGGCAGCGGGCTGACCTCGGTGCTCTACCTCGCCACGGTCGGCTCGATCGGGGCGTTCGTGGCGTTCGCCGTGCTCATCCGCCACTGGACCGCGTCGCGCACCGCGTACATCACGGTGATCGTTCCGGTCATCGCCATGGGCCTCGGCGCCGCGGTGCGCGGCGAGGGCCTGCCGCCGCGCGTGCTGGCCGGCGCCGCCGTCGTGATCGGCGCCGTGGCGTGGGGCATCGCGGGCGAGGGCCGGGCGGGGTCCGGCCCGACCCGGCGTCCCGGCTGACGGCGCACGGTCCGTCCCGGCGCGGCGAGCGAGCGTCCGGCGGCGGGCGGGCCATGGCGCGCGCCCCGCCCTGACCCGCCGCGCGCCCTCCGCTATCCTCGCCGTCCCATGTCCGCCGCTCACCGCCTCGCCATCGTCGGCACCGCCGGCCATATTGACCACGGCAAGACCGCGCTGGTGCGGCGTCTCACCGGCGTGGACACCGACCGGCTGCCCGAAGAGAAGAAGCGCGGCATCTCGATCGACCTCGGCTTCGCGCCGCTCGTGACGCCGGCCGGCGTGCACGTCGGCCTCGTGGACGTCCCCGGGCACGAGCGCTTCGTCAAGAACATGCTCGCGGGCGTGGGCGGCGTGGACTGCGTGCTGCTCGTGATCGCGGCCGACGAGGGCGTGATGCCGCAGACGCGCGAGCACTTCGCGATCGTGCGCCTGCTCGGCGTGTCGCGCGGGGTGATCGCGCTCACCAAGTGCGACCTCGCCGAGCCCGCCTGGCGCGCCGAGGTGGCGCGCGAGGCGCGCGCGCTCGTCGCCGGCTCGCCGCTCGAGGACGCGCCGATCGTCGAGTGCTCCGCGGCGACGGGGGAGGGCATCGAGGCGCTGCTTGCCCTGCTCGATCGCCAGCTCGAGGGCCTGCCCGGGCGCGGGGCCGGCGAGCCGACGCGACTTCCGGTGGACCGCGTGTTCACGGTCGAGGGCTTTGGCACCGTCGTCACGGGGACGCTGTGGCGCGGCACGGTGCGCGCCGGCGACACGCTCGAGCTGCTGCCGCAGGGCCGCGCCGTGCGCGTGCGCCGCGTGCAGGTGCACGGCGTCACCGTGGAGGCGGCCGCGGCCGGCCAGCGCACCGCGCTCGCGCTCCACGCGCTCGCCCGCGAGGAGGTCGCGCGCGGCGACTGGCTGATCGCACCGGCGAGCCTCCGGGCCTCGGAGCGCCTCGACGTGCGCTTCGAGCTGCTCGCGGACGTGCCGAAGCCGTGGGCGCAGAACCAGCGCGTGCGCTTTCACCTCGGGGCGAGCGAGATCATGGGCCGGCTCGTGCTGCTCGAGACCGACGCGGTGCCGCCGGGCGGCCGCGCGCTCGCGCAGCTCCGGCTCGATCGCCCGGCGGTGGCGGCGCGCGGCGACCGCTTCGTCCTGCGCACCTACTCGCCGAGCCGCACCGTGGGCGGGGGCTCGGTCATCGAGCCCGTCGCCGCCCGGCGCCACCGCCGCAGCGGCGGACTCGACCGGCTCGCCGTGCACGAGAGCGGCTCGATCGAGGCGCGCCTGCTCGAGCGCCTCGCCGGCGTCGCCAGGCCCACGGCGACCGCGGTGCTGGCGCAGGGCGTGGGCGAGCCGGAGGCGGCGGTTGTGGCCTCACTCGGCGCGCTGCGTGCGGCGGGCGAGGTGGTGTCGCCCGCGCCCGGGCGCTGGATGCTGACCGCGGCGTGGGATGCCGCGCGCGCGGCGATCGAGCGCGAGGTGCGCGCGTTCGCGCAGCGCTTCCCGGCGCGCTTCGGCGTGATGAAGGGCGAGCTCAAGAGCGGCCTCAAGGGCGCGCTCGACCCTGCGCTGTTCGACGCCGCCTTTGACGCGCTGGTCCGCGACGGCGTGCTCGAACAGCGCGGTGAGCGCGTGCGCCCCGCCGACGCGCCGTGGGCGCCGCCGGCCGCCGCGCTCGCGGCGCTCGAGCGGCTCGAGGCCGAGCTCGAGCGCGACGGCTTCCAGACGCCCGAGAACCCCGCGTGGCAGAAGGCGCTCGGCGCCGAGGCCGCCGAGGCCGCGGCCCTCGGCCACTTCCTCGGCCGGCTGGTGCGCGTGAACCAGGACCTCACCTACACGGCGCGCCAGATGAACGCGCTGCGCGAAAAGCTCGCCGCGCACTTCGCGGCGCGCCCGACCATGAGCGTGGCCGAGTTCAAGGCGCTCGCCGGCGTGTCGCGCAAGTGGGCCGTGCCGCTGCTCGAGCACTGCGACCGCAGCGGCTGGACGGTGCGCGCCGGCGACCTTCGGCGGCGGGGGCAATGGTGACGCCGAGGGCCCGGCGGATCGCTCCGCCGGGCCCCGCGCGTCGTCCCGCACCACGGCCGCGGCGCGCCTACCTGAGCACCGACACGCGCTGCGTGAGCGTGCCCTGCGAGGTGGTGAGCGCCACGAGGTACACGCCCGGCGCGGCCTCGAGGCCGCCGGCCGTGCGACCGTCCCAGCGCGCGACGTGGTCGCCCGGCGGCAGCATGCGGTTCTCGAGCGTCGCGACGCGCGCACCGCGCACGTCGTAGACCGCGAGCCGCACGAACTCGGGTCCCGGCAGGCGGAAGCCGATGGCGGTGCCGGACGTCGCCGGGTTGGGGCGCGGCGCGCCGGTGAACGCCACGCGGCCGGTTCCCCCGGGCGCCGGCGCCGAGGCGAGCGTCGGCAGCCAGCCGATGTCGCGGAAGGCTCCGGTCGTGATGTCCACGCCCGTGAGGTCGGTGTTGATGGCCGGCTCCATGAGCGTGTTGGGCGTCATCGAGACGTCCCAGTGCGACACCGACGAGCCGCTCTGGAACGGGTTCGGCGCGTACATGAGCGGCCGGCCGGTCGGGTCCGTGCCGGCGAGCTGCGTCGGGTGGAGGCCGAGCGTCGCGTTGACCGGCCCGTTCAGAAGCTCGGCCTTGAGCGTGTTGCCGAACGCCTGCGTCACGCCGATCACCGGAATCACGATGCTTGGATCCGTGCCGCCCGGGACGAACTCGCCGGCGACGTTGTTCGCGATGATGACGCCCACCGCGCCCGCGGCCTGGGCGTTCGCGGCCTTGAGGACGAACGCGCAGGTGCCGCGGTCAATGAGCGCGATCTTGCCCGCGACGCTGTTGACGATCGCCTCGCAGCCGTCGCTCGTCGTGCCGACGCCGTCGTTGACCAGCACGATGTCGGCCGTGACGCCGGGCGACGTGAGCGGCGCGCCGAACAGGGCGGCGTTGCCGAACGTGTTGCCGGCGATCCCGGGCGGCGAGTTGACGAGCACGCGCGCGCGCTTGCTGAGGTAAGCGCCCGCCGCCGCCTTTCCGTCCCAGCCCGACCAGCCCAGTCCGGTCACCGAGATCGCCGACGCCGCGCGCTGCGCCTGCGAGGCGGCGTTCCACGTGAGTCCCGTCGAGAGGTCGGTCAGGAAGTGGTCGAAGGTGCTCGGGAACGAGTTGAAGTACTGACCTGTCGCGCCGTTTGTGAGCGTGCTGAACCCGAGGCCGTGACCCAGCTCGTGGAGCACGACCGGGAGCAGATCCACGTTCGAGCCCTCGTTGAAGTCGTAGCCGTAGTACCAGCTCGCGCCGCCGAGGCAACCGGGGCTGCCGTTCAGGTTCGAGTTGAACTGGCTGTTGAGGTCGGGGATGCCGCCCAGCTCGAGCCCGGCGAGCTTGTCGGCGAGCGCCGAGTGGTACCAGGTGCCGGGAAAGACCGCGCCCGCGAAGTCGCGGAACACGAACGACGGTCCGGCGCTGCCGAGCACCGCGCTCGTGGACGTGCACGTGAGCGGATTGAACGCGGCGTTGACCTGGATGGTCACCGCGCTGGGCAGAATCGCGCCCCACAGGTTGGCCGCGTACTGGAACACGTTGAGGCGCTGCTGGCCGAGCGTGGTGCCCGGGTTGCCGCCGACCGGGGCGACGGGCGTGGGGTCGTTGAAGCCCTCGCCGGGGCCGTCCACGTTGTTGATGACGATGGTCGCGGCGCCGGCCGCGGCCGGGACGAGCGCGAGCAGCGCAAGCAGCACGAGCGGCGCGAGGCCGCGGCGGAGGATGCCGTCACGGATGCGCATGGCTCACTCCTCCACGACCGGCGCGTGCGGCGCCGGCGCCGCGACGAGCGCGCGCGGGTCGGGGCCGCAGCGGAAGACGGGCCGGCCCGCGGCGTCGAACGTGAGCACCGCGTACTCCTGGAACAGCCCGCGCAGGTTGACCCGCACGCCGCCGCCGGGCAGGGCCTCCTCGACAAGGTCGGTCGGGCCGAGGCCCTCCGGGGCCATCATCACGAAGTCTCCGGGCGCTGCGGCCGGCATGCCGCCGATCAGTCCCGTCTCCGGGTCGCGGTGCGCGACGAGGCCGCCCGCGACCGGCGCAGGCGTGGGCGCCACGCACAGCCACAGCGGCACGGAGGGGTCGGACCACGACGGGGCGGGCGGTGGAGCAAGCCACGCGTACGGCACCGTGGGTGCGGGGCGCGCGTGCGCGGGGGAGTCGCAGGCGCCACCGGGCGCGGCCGCAATGCCAGCCGCGAGCGCGGCCACGAGGGCGCCGAGAGCGAGGGGGGACGGTTCGATGCGTCGGTTCATGGAGACTCCTTGGCGCTGGTGTGGATGGGGCGGCCGACGAGCCGCTTGCATCCATCAGGCTATCGTCAATTCGGACCGCCCGGGAGAGGGAATTTTCCCGGTTGGAGGGGCGGCTCGGAAGGCGCCGGGGCCCGGCGGGCGCGGCCGCCGGGCCCCGGGCGCGGGATGAGGAGGTGGTTGCGGAGTCTCAGGACGCTGGTCACCCCCGGGGCCGCACCTGGCGGAAGGGCGGTCGGCCATGGAGACGACCCTGCGGGGGGCGCCGGCTGTCGTGCCGGAGCCAGCGCGGAAGCACGCCGGTCCGGGCCGGCGACGTCAGGTACGGCACGGCGATGGCCTGCCCGCGCACCAGGGTCCGGATGAAGCGCTCGGCCTTGCTGCTCGTCCTCGTTCGGCTGGGCCGTGTGCGTCTGTGGACGATGTGCAGCCGTTCGATCTCGTGTGCGATGCGGCGCGTCAGGCACCCGGTGCCGTGGTCGGACAAGATGCGGCGGACGCAAATGCCCGGCGTGGGGTGCACGGGCGCGGCGCGGCGCGTCGCAGCGCAGGAACACCGCCGTGGTCTCGGCGGTTTCGTCGCGGAGGACCGCGGTCCGGGACCCACGCGTGCGATCGTCGGTGGCGAGGTGCACGTGGTTCCAGTCGGCGCCCCGCCGCCGCCGCCTGCGGACGCACGCGATGCGGTGGCCGCAGGAGCCGCTGATGGCGACGTGGCGGAGGAACGGGAATCGTCGTCGAGCCACGGACGGGCCTGCCGTGAGCGCGCACGTTTCGCCCCTCTCAGCAAGCGGCCTCGCATCACGGCGACCGGTCTCTCCGTCGCAGGGCCGCCCCTCGTCCGCGCGGCGGCGCTGGCGGGAAACGCATCCCGGAGGTCCCGAGGATCGCTGCGAGGCACCTTCCATGATGGGCCAGGCGTCGGCCCGCCGCCTCGCGGGCGCGCTCTTGAAGCGGCCGGTTGGGCGGACCTAGTCTCGCCTCGAGCGGCGCCGACCTGCGGCGCGCCGAGATCCGCGGGAAAGACCGCGCCGGTGCACGACGCGCGGCGCTCCAGCCCGCCACCCGCCCGGAGCCTCGCCATGCTGCCAGCCTTCGCGCTTCGCTTCCCGCCCCGCCGGCCGCGTGCGCATGTCGCGCCTGTCCTTCCGGCGCTTGCCGTGTTCGTGGCGATGGGCGCCTCGTGGTCGGCGGGGGCCGCCCATGGGGGAAGCGGACTCGTGCGGACGACGGCCGCCGCGCCCGCGCGCGCGCCGCACGCGACCGCGGTGAGCCAGCTCGAGTCGGGCGAGGCCGCGCTGCGCGGCATCACCGCGCTGGCGGTGATCGCCGAGAGCACGAGCCCTGAGCTCGCGCGCTGGGGCGTGACCGACGACTGGCTGCGCGAGGTGGCCCTGGCGCGAGTCCGCGACGGCGGCCCGGGCGTGCTCGAGAAATCCGACGCCGCGGCCCACCCCCGGCAGCCGCTGCTCGTGGTGCGGCTCCAGAGCACGCGCGTTCCCGAGCGCACCGCGTGGGCGTGGCACCTGACCGTCGCCCACCACCAGCGCATGAGGACCGTCGGCGACAGCCTGCCGGCCCTCGACCGCGTGCAGGCATGGACCGCGCGCTCGACGCTCGGCGTCACCAGCGGCCCGCGTCTCGCCGGGTCGGTGCGCGAGGCGCTTGAGCAGCAGGTCGGTGAGTTCGTGGAAGCGTGGAGGCGGGGGAGGTAGAGGGCGCTCCGCGGCCGCCGCGCCGCGCGCGCCCCGCAGGCGATCACCCGAGGAGCGGGCCGATCCATGCCACGCGGTGACCGGGGGAACTCGGACGAGCGGGAGGCGACCGTTGCCGGCTGCCTCGACATGCTGGAAGCCGAGCAGCGCGTCGCTTGGACCTCGCGAGAGAAGGGCGACGGGCTTGGATACGACACCGAATCGTTCCTCGCGGCGGGTCAGCCCATCATGGTCGAGGTCGTGATCACGAACCATCCCAGCGCTTCCCGTTCATGATCAGTCGCAACGAGCTCGAGGCGTCCCGGCGGTTTGATGAGCAGGACCGACTCGAGCGCGTGTTCAGGTTTTGCATCGAGTCGCGACGCTGTGTGCTCGAGATTCCCGTATCGCGCGTGGCGACTCCAGCCGCAAGTGTTCAGGGGCTACCCAGGCCAGGCGCGAGCGCGTCGTCAAGGGGCCGGCGAGCGGTCGCGCGTCCGGTTCGTCCCGAAAGCGCGTGTGTGGCTGCATGATGGAAGCGCATGCTGCTCGAGTGTCCGCATCTCGTTGATGCCCTGGACCTCGCGGCATCCGAGGTCGTGGACGACTTTGAGGACCAAGTCCGCGTGCTTCCGACGAACGAGCGCAGCGAGTTTGATGCATCCGCGGCGATCGGACGGCTGACGAGTGTCCGAGACGAGAGCCTCGAACACTCTGAGCGCCGTCGAGCGCAAGCCTTGGGAGCCGAGCGAACGGTTTCGCCCGCTAGACCGCGCGCCTGAACGCCTCGTAACGCTCCAAGAGGAACTCCTCGCGCGGCCGGAGATCGTGCGAGCGTGGCACCTGGACCAGCGTCCTTCCGTGCAGCTCCTGGAGGCCGTGTCGAAGCATGGGGCCGTCCTTCTCCTTCAGCACGTCCTCGCGAATCTCGATCACGAGGTCCGGCCGGATGCCCATGAGGTCGGCATCGAACGCGGCGTGGTGGATCTTGCACAGCGCGAGTCCGTTCGAAACCCATGGCTCACCCTTCGGATGGCCGTCGGGGAGGATATGGGCGGCGTCGAGCAACTCTTCGTGGCGGAGGCGGCACACCGCGCAGCACTCGCGATACGCGCGCAGCACGCGTGCCCGGAAGTCCGACTGATGAAGGCGCTGCAACGTTGCGCGCGTGATGTAGCGACGCCGGGTCTGAGCGTCGTTTTCGGCCACCAATTCCGCCGCAGCGGACAAGTCGAGCACCCTTGGATCGTCCATGTGCACGCGGAAGGTGAGCGCGGAGGGATCGTCGCCCACGATGTACACGGGCCATTCGGCGAGGTACTTGCCCGGCACGAGGCCGTGGAAGTAGACGAGCGGCGTGCGTCGCTCCATGGCAAGCCGTAGGCCGACGTTGTCGGGGTGCTGGGGTTCCCGGCCGCGGTACCTGTAGAGGAGGCAATCGCCCTCGAAGCGGTCCTCGTAGGGACGAGGGCGTCCCTCGCGCAAGGGCACCGTCGTGATGCTCAGTGGCACCTCGGGCAGCACGGCGGGCTTGAAGATACCCTGCGGACCCATGAGGGGAACGCGGCGCTCGCGAAACTCGAAGCCCCTTTCGAGCAGGCCGCGATCGAGCACCTGCCCGGGCGAACGCGCAGCAAGCTCCCCGAGAAACCGAAACGCCGCGGCTCTCACCTCGGCGTCATGCTCGCTCTCGAAGCGCTCCGTCACCCCGCCTCCCTCTCCGCCTCCCGCACCTCCACCTTCGGCTCCACCGGCCGCACCATGACCGTCCTCTCCCGCTCGCACACCACCGTGCCGGGCGGGGCCTTTCTCGGCTTTCGCACGTACTTCTTCTGGGTGACGATCACCGGCACCTTGCCGGCCGTGCGGGCCTGCGAGAAGAAGGCGGCCCAGCTCGCCACCTCCTCGATGGTCTGCCTCGACGGTTCGTTCTTGCCCTTGCCGCGGCGCAGCACGACGTGCGAGCCGGGACAGCCGTGGACGTGGAACCAGTAGTCCTCGGGCCGCGCGAGGTGGAGCGTCAGGTAGTCGTTGCCCTCGTTGTTGCGCCCGATGAGCACGTCCCAGCCCTCGGCGCTCCGAAAGCGCCTGGGCTGGAGCTTCGACGACGGCGCGCGCGCCTCGCCGCGCGCGATGGCCGCGGCGGTCACGCGCGGCGCGCCGGCGCGAGGCGCCGGCTCCACCTCGGCGCGCAGCGCGGGGGGGAGCTGGTTGAGCGCCGTCTCCAGCGCCTTGGCCAGCGCCTCGTCCGCCGGCGCATCGGGGTCGGCCGGCGCCGCGAGCACCTGCGCGGCGCGCGCGATGAGCGCGGCGAGGTCCTCGATCTCGCGCTCGACGGCCGCGATGCGCGGCGGGATCTCCTCGAGTGCGCGCTCGGCCTTGGCGGCGCGCTTGAAGTAGCGCGCGGCGTTCTGCTGGGCGTTGAGGTGGGGGTCGAGCGCGATGTCGAGCTCGTGCGACGTGTCCGCCGGATCGGGAACCCTTACGCGCGCGGCGCGCTTCGGCACGTGCCGCAGGTAGACGAGCAGCGCCTGCCCGTAGCGCCGGTAGAGGGGCGCGCGCTCGGCCTCGGCGAGATCGCCGCGCACGGCCTCGAGCTTGCGCGCGAGCCGGCCACGGTGCTTCTTGAGCGCGCGCACGATGGCGTGCGCGCGTTCGATCGAGGGGTGGCGGGAGTGACCGCCGCCTTCCGCGGACGGGCAACCCCGCTCTCCGCGCCCCGTGACGGGGTGGCGCTCATGGTCAGGGGGCGACATGGGCGGGCACGCTAGAGCACGGCCGCGCTGCGCGGCAACTCTCGCCGCGAGGATTCCCCGCGGGGATCGAGAGTGCATCGGCTATAGTGCCCGCTCATGCTCCTTGCCCCCGGCACGAGGCTTGGCCCCTACGAGATCGCCACTCCGCTCGGCGCGGGGGGCATGGGCGAGGTGTACCGCGCGCGCGACACGCGGCTGGGGCGCGAGGTGGCGATCAAGGTGCTGCCGCAGCACCTGTCGGCGAACGCCGAGGTGCGTGCGCGTTTCGAGCGCGAGGCGCGCACGGTGTCGAGCCTCAACCACCCGCACATCTGCGTGCTGCACGACGTGGGGCGGGAAGGGGACACCGACTACCTGGTGATGGAGCTGGTGGAGGGGGAGACGCTGGCGCACCGGCTGGCGAAGGGGGCGCTGCCGGCGGGGGAGGTGCTGCGGCTGGGGGCGCAGATCGCGGACGCGCTGGACCGCGCGCACCGGGCGGGGGTGATCCACCGGGACCTGAAGCCTGGGAACGTGATGCTGACGAAGTCGGGGGCGAAGCTCATGGACTTCGGGCTGGCGCGAGCGACGGGGCTGGCGGGTGCGGGGGGCGGGTCGCAGGGGGCGCTGACGCGATCGCCGACGGTGGCGGCGCCGCTGACGGCGGAGGGGACGATCGTCGGGACGTTCCAGTACATGGCGCCGGAGCAGCTGGAGGGGCGGGAGGCGGACGCGCGCGCGGACCTGTGGTCGCTGGGGTGCGTGCTGTACGAGATGGCGACGGGGCGGCGGGCGTTCGAGGGGGCGACGCAGGCGAGTCTGATCTCGGCGATCATGCGGGACACGCCGCGGCCGATGAGCGAGCTGGCGCCGATGAGCCCGCCGGCGCTCGAGCGGCTGGTGGGGGCGTTGCTCGCCAAGGACCCGGACGAGCGCGTGCAGACGGCGCACGACGTGAAGCTCCAGCTCCAGTGGGCGGCGGCCGCGGGCGAGCCGCCCGCCTCGGGGGCGCAGCCCGCGGTCGCGCCCGCGCGCGGCGCGCGCCGCGCCGGGGCGCTCGCCTGGGGCGTGGCCGGCGTGGCACTGGCGCTCGCCGCCGCCGCGTGGCTCATGCCGCGCGGGGTCACGGAAGGGCCGCAGCGCCGCGCACGCCTCATGATTCCGGAACCTCCGCACGCTCGGCTCTCCGGGCTCATTCAGTCCATCGCCATCTCGCCCGACGGCCGTACGGTCGCGTTCGTGGCCGCGGACTCTGCGGGCACGGTGCGGCTGTGGGTGCGGCCGCTCGAGGCGGTCATCGCGCGGCCGCTGCCCGGCACCGAGAACGGCGACCTGCCGTTCTGGTCCCCCGACGGCCGTGCGCTCGGGTTCTTCGCCGACGGCAAGCTCAAGCGCATCGGCGTCGAGGGTGGGCGGGCCGAGGTGCTTGCCGACGCACCCGACCCGCGCGGTGGGGCGTGGGGCGCCGGCGGAGACATCGTATTCGCGCCGCACGCCACCGGAGGGCTCGTTCGCGTGTCCGACGAGGGCGGCGCGGTGTCCGATGTGGTGCGTCCCGATTCGGCGGCGGGTGAGGTCGCGTTGCGCTTCCCCGACTTCCTGCCGGACGGCAGGCACCTGACGTTCGTCTCCCTTCCGCGACGCGAGGGGGGCTTCGGGATTCACGTCGCGCGCCTCGGCGACGCGCGGCGGCACCTGCTCATGCGCGCGGATGCGGCGCCCGTGGTCGCCGGGGCGGATCTGTTCGTCACGCAGGTCAACGAGCGGCTGATCGCCCAGCGCTTCGACGCACGCTCCGGCCGGCTCACCGGCCGGCCCGTGAACCTCGGGGACGCGCCGCTTGCCGTCGGGCACGACGGCGTGCGCGCCGCATCCGTGTCGCGCACCGGCGTGCTCGTCCACTCGGCCGGCCGACGCTCGAACACGCAGCTCGCGTGGCTCGACCGCATGGGCCGGATCGTCGAGTGGCTGCCGCTTCCCACCGGCGTCTGGGAGGACGTGAGCATCGCTCCGGACGACCGCCACGCCCTGGTCTCGCGCCGCGTCAACTCGAGCGACAAGGAACTCTGGCTCGTGGACCTCGCGAGCGGGCAGGCGACGCGGTTCTCGACCACGAGCTCGCCGCAGACCTCCAACGCCGTGTGGTCGCCCGACGGGCGCCGCGTGGCTTACACCCAGTCGCTGCGGGGGCCGGGCGACATCTTCATTCAGCCGCTCGACGGCGGGGCGGCGGAGCCGCTCTACACCTCTCCCGCGCTCTTCAAGAACGTGTTCGACTGGTCCCCGGACGGCCGGCACATCACGTTCGAGCAGCCCGTGCGCGGGCGGGCGTGGGACGTGTTCCTGCTTCCCGTGGAGAGCGAGCGCACGCCGGTGGCCGCGGTGATGGGGCCGTGGAACGAAGGCGGAGGCTGGTTCTCGCCTGACGGACGGTGGCTCGTCTACTACTCCGACGAGGGCGGAGTGTACGAGCTTTATGTGCGTCCGTTTCCCGGACCCGGCCCACGCCAACCGATCCCGGGAACGCGCACCGGGGCGACGGCGTTCATCCGCGGATGCTGGTGGGCCAGCGACGGGCGGGAACTGGCGTTCATGGGCTCCGACGGCCTGGTGCGCTCGGTCGGGATCACGCCCGGCGCGACATGGAGCGCGACGCGCGCGCGCGATCTGTTCCGCGTCTCCGACCAGATCGTGGCGCTTGGCGGCACTTCGAATCTGCGCCGTTTCCTCGCCACGATTCAGGTTGAGGACCCGCCCCCGGCCGCGATCGTCGTGGATCTCAATTGGACCGAGGCGCTGCGCGCTCGATGACCCTTCTTCCCGGCACGAGGCTTGGCCCCTACGAGATCGCCACTCCGCTCGGCGCGGGGGGCATGGGCGAGGTGTACCGCGCGCGCGACACGCGGCTGGGGCGCGAGGTGGCGATCAAGGTGCTGCCGCAGCACCTGTCGGCGAACGCCGAGGTGCGTGCGCGTTTCGAGCGCGAGGCGCGCACGGTGTCGAGCCTCAACCACCCGCACATCTGCGTGCTGCACGACGTGGGGCGGGAAGGGGACACCGACTACCTGGTGATGGAGCTGGTGGAGGGGGAGACGCTGGCGCACCGGCTGGCGAAGGGGGCGCTGCCGGCGGGGGAGGTGCTGCGGCTGGGGGCGCAGATCGCGGACGCGCTGGACCGCGCGCACCGGGCGGGGGTGATCCACCGGGACCTGAAGCCTGGGAACGTGATGCTGACGAAGTCGGGGGCGAAGCTCATGGACTTCGGGCTGGCGCGAGCGACGGGGCTGGCGGGTGCGGGGGGCGGGTCGCAGGGGGCGCTGACGCGATCGCCGACGGTGGCGGCGCCGCTGACGGCGGAGGGGACGATCGTCGGGACGTTCCAGTACATGGCGCCGGAGCAGCTGGAGGGGCGGGAGGCGGACGCGCGCGCGGACCTGTGGTCGCTGGGGTGCGTGCTGTACGAGATGGCGACGGGGCGGCGGGCGTTCGAGGGGGCGACGCAGGCGAGTCTGATCTCGGCGATCATGCGGGACACGCCGCGGCCGATGAGCGAGCTGGCGCCGATGAGCCCGCCGGCGCTCGAGCGGCTGGTGGGGGCGTTGCTCGCCAAGGACCCGGACGAGCGCGTGCAGACGGCGCACGACGTGAAGCTCCAGCTCCAGTGGGCGGCGGCCGCGGGCGAGCCGCCCGCCTCGGGGGCGCAGCCCGCGGTCGCGCCCGCGCGCGGCGCGCGCCAGCGCTCCGTCGCAACCACGGTCGCATGGGTCGCCGGGGTCGTGGCCGTCGCGGCGCTCGTCCTCGCCTCGTGGGCGCTGCGGCCGCGCCGCGCGCCGGGCGCGCTGCTTCAGGTGCCCCTCCCGGACGAGTTGACCCTTGGCGACTACTGGAGCATGCACGCGATCGCGCCCGACGGACGGGCCGTGGTCGCGTCCGGCTGGCGCGGCAGCGAGCCGATGCGCCTGTGGATCACGCGCCTCGACGGCCGCGAGCCGACGCCGCTGCCGGGCACCGAGCGCGCCTGGTACCCCGCCTGGTCTCCGGACAGCCGATTCATCGCCTACTTCGCCTACGCCGCGCGCGGCCTGTATCGCATTCCGGCCGAGGGCGGCCCGCCGACGCGCCTCGCCGACGCCCAGTGGGCGCGCGGCATCTCGTGGGGCCGCCGTGACGACATCGTCTTCGCACCCAACGCCTCCGGGCCGCTGTTCCGCGTCCGCGCGGGCGGCGGAACGCCGGAGCCGATCACCGTGCTCGACACGACGCGCGGGCAGGCCTCGCACCGCTTCCCGTGCTTCCTGCCCGACGGCGAGCACTTCCTGTACGTGGCGCTGCCCCCGGGGCCGCGCGGCGTCGAGGTGTTCGTGGGTTCACTTCGCACCAAGAAGTCGAAGCGCATCATGGAGGCCGACGGCGCGCCGGTCTATGTCGAGCCAGGACACCTCGTGTTCGTCCAGGCCAACAAGATCGTGGCTCAGCGCTTCGACCTGCGGCGGCTCGAACCGGTCGGCGAGCGCGTGGCGATCGCGGACGCTCCCGAGCCCTCGGACATGACGGCCGAGCCGGTGGTCTCCGCGTCGCGCGACGGGCGGCTGCTGTTCCCTGCCACGCCGGCGCGCGAGTCGGTCGTCGAGTGGCTGGGTCGCGACGGCGCCCCGCGTGGTCGGGTGCCCCTGCCCGCGGGCGACTGGCGCGTGCTGTCGTTGTCGCCGGACGCACGCTTCGCGGTCGCCCGCGGCGCCGGCAGTCTGTGGCGGCTCGATCTCGAACGCGGGATTCCGACACGCATCCTGTCCGGAGCGCGGCGCGAGCACAGGGCGAGCTGGTCGCCCGACGGCCGCCGTCTCGTCACCGACGTGGAGCGGGCCGGCGGTCCGCGCGTGGTGTTTCTCGACCCGGGTGGACTCGGCATCGCGGACTCGCTGGCGGGCGTCGAGGGCCTGTTCCTCGAGGTGGCGGACTGGTCCCGCGACGGACGCCACCTCGCGGTGGCCGTCATGGACCGCCCCGCCCCGGACGGGCGTGAGACCAGCTGGAACCTGTGGAGCGTGCCGCTCGACGGCAGCGGCAGGCCCTCTCCGTACCTCCAAACCGCCTCCTTCGAGCGGCAGGGCCGGTTCTCGCCCGATGGGCGATGGCTCGCGTTCATCGTGCAGGATGAGGGGCAGGCCTCGTTGTTCGTGGACTCGTACCCCGCTCCCGGCCGTCGCGCCCTTATTGGTCCGGTGATCGCCGACGCGTGGGTCATGTGGGGCCCGAAGGGCGACGAGCTGCTGTATTGGGAGCTCGCGGGCGAGGTCGTGCGCGTGCCCCTGAGCTTCGAGCACGGCGAGGTGAAGCCCGGCACGCCACAGCGGCTGTTCCATCTTCCCGAGGGCGCGACCGGGATCGATTCACGCGACGGAGAGCGCTTCCTCGTCAGCCGCCCGAGCCGGCCGTCCCAGGGGTTCTCGCTGCGCCTCGCAATCGAATGGACGGAGTTGATCAGGAAATGACGCTCTCGCCCGGCGCGAAGCTCGGCCCCTACGAGATCGCCGCTCCGCTCGGCGCGGGCGGCATGGGCGAGGTGCACCGCGCGCGCGACACCCGGCTCGGGCGCGAGGTCGCGATCAAGGCGCTGCCGGCGGCGTTCGCGCAGGATCCGGAGCGGCTGGCGCGGTTCGAGCGCGAGGCGCGCCTGCTCGCGAGCCTGAGCCACCCGAACATCGCGGGGATCCACGGGCTGGAGGAGGCGGGCGGTCACCGCTTCCTGGTGCTGGAGTACGTCGAGGGGGAGACGCTGGCCGCGCGGCTGGCGCGCGGAGCGCTGGCGGTGGACGAGGCGGTGGAGGTGTGCCGGCAGGTGGCCGCGGCGGTGGAGGCGGCGCACGAGAGCGGGGTGGTGCACCGGGACCTGAAGCCGGGGAACGTGATGCTGACGCCGGCGGGGACGGTGAAGGTGCTGGACTTTGGCCTCGCGCGCGGCGGGGGCGCGGGCGGAGGGACGGGCGCGACGGACCTGTCGGCGTCGCCGACGATGACGTACGCGGCGACGGCGGCGGGGGTGATCCTGGGGACGGCGGCGTACATGAGTCCGGAGCAGGCGCGCGGCAGGAGCGTGGACCGGCGGACGGACATCTGGTCGTTCGGGTGCGTGCTGTACGAGTGTCTGACGGGGCGGCGGGCGTTCGAGGGGGAGACGGTGTCGGACCTGATCGCGCGCATCCTCGAGCGCGAGCCGGACCTCGCGGCGCTTCCCGCCGGCGTGCCCCCGCGCGTGACGGAGCTGCTCCAGCGCTGCCTCGTCAAGGATGCGCGCTCGCGCCTGCGCGACATCGGCGACGCGCGCATCGCGCTCGAGGAAGCGCTCGCCGCCCGCACGCCGTCGGGCCGGCTCGCGCGTTCCGGCACGCTCTCGCCCGGCGCGACGGGCGCGGGCGCCGCGCCCGCGCGGCGCGCTCCGCCGTTCGCATGGGCCGCGGGCGGGCTCGTGGCCGGGGCGCTGGCGGTGGGCGCGGCGTGGCTCGCGCTCGGCCCGCGCGGCGGCGGGGAGGGCGCGGCGCGCGCGGTGGCCACCGAGATCGTCGTGCCCGACGAGATCGCCCAGCCGTTTGGAATGGCGCTGTCGTTCGACGGCGCGTACGTCGTGGTCAGCGGCTTCGACCCCGACGCGCCCGCGGGCGGGACGCCGCGCCCGCGCACCTACGTGCGGCGGCTCGACGCGTTCGCGTTCGAGCGCGCGCCGGCGCTCGACGACGCGTTCGGGGTGATGCCGGCGAGGGACGGCCGCGATCTGCTCGCGATCCTGCCGGAGAGCCCGGGCTCGTCGGAGTTCAAGATGGTGCGGCTGCCGCAGGACGGCTCGGGGCCCGCGATCAAGCTGGCCGACATGGGTCTCGACTGGCGCGGCATCGCGGAACTGGCGGACGGGCGCTTCGTGCTCGGGCTCGGGGACTCGGCGTTCGCCGTCATGCCGCGCTCCGGAGGGGACCTGCCGCCGGCCGTGCGCCTCGACGCCGGGCGCCCCGGCGTGCTGCGCTACGACGTGTCGTTCGGACCGACGGACCTGGAACGCGGGTTCCTGGTGTCGGTGGTGTCCTACGTGAACAGGGCATTCCGCTTTTCGGTCGGCGTGGCGGACGAGCGGACCGGCAAGGTGAAGGTGCTGGTCGAGGACGGCGGGCAGGCGCGCTTCGTCGCGCCCGACCTGCTCGCGTTCACGCGCGGAGACGTGCTGTACGCCGGACGCTTCGACCCCGCGCGCCTCGAGGTCAGGGGCGAACCGGTTCCGGTGTGGAGCGGACTGCTCTCGCCGGGGGGCTTCGCTCCGGCGTTCTTTCAGATCTCGCGTCGCGGGGACCTCCTCTACCTGCCCGGAGCGGCGGGCGGCGAGCGCCAGGTCGCGAGCATCGCGCGCGACGGGACCGTGACGCCGCGCTTCACCGAGACGCGCAACGTGCGCAGCTTCGAGTTGTCGGCGGACGGGCGGCGCATCGTGTTCGGCGTGACCAACCAGCGGGGCATTGACGAGCTGTGGGTGAGCGATGCCGAGCACCGTGACATCCGCCAGCTCGAGACCGATCAGGGCGCCGACTGCAACCAGCCGCGCTGGTCCCCCGACGCGACGCGCATCGCCTACCGCCGCGTCGGCGAGGACGGGCAGGACGGCATCTATGTGCAGAACGCGGACGGCACGGGCAAGGAGCGCGTTCTGGCCGAGGAGGGCGGCGCGAGCTACCGCCCGGCCGGGTGGCGCCCCGACGGCCAGACGCTGCTCGTCCAGCGCACGGTGGCCGGGGTGAACGACCTGTTGCTGCTGCCGCTCGCGCCCGGCGCCGCGCGCGAGGCTCGCGAGATTCCCGGCGGCGCGAAGGGGCGCGCCAATGCGCGCGTCTCGCCCGACGGGCGGCTGGTGACCTTCTGGAGCGACGAGACGCGGCGCGAGGCGGTGTTCGTGGCGGAACTGACCCCCGACGGGCGGTTCGGGCGACGGACGCAGGTGACGCCCGCGAGCCCCACGCTGCCGCGCTGGGGGCCGGACGGGCGCACCGTGTACGTGCCGGACGACCGCGGCCGCATTCTCGCGAGCACGATCACGGTCGGGGACGAACTGCGCGCCTCGCCGCCGGTGGAGGTGTGGGACATGCAGAAGCTCAGGTTCGGCATGTGGCATGTTCAGCCCGACGGCTCGCTGCTGGCGGGGATGCTGCGCCGCGGCGAGGGCGAGGCGCGCGTGCACCACCTGGTGACCAACTTCGCCGCCGAGGCGCGGCGCAAGCTGGCGGAGGCGGCGCGCCAGTAGGCCGGTGCGGCCCCGCGGCGCGCGGCGCGGCCGCGGCGCGACGCGTGGAGGAGGCGACGATGCTCGAGTGCCACCACTGCCGGGCGCCGATCACGCTGAGCGCTCCCCTTCCGCGCGACGCCGAGTGCGCCGCGTGCGGGCGGGACCTGCGCTGCTGCCTCAACTGCCGGCACTACGACCCGCGCATGAACAACGCCTGCCGCGAGACCGAGGCGGAGCCCGTGGTGGAGAAGGACCGCAGGAACTTCTGCGAGTTCTTCGAGTTCAGTCGCGAGCCGTTCCGCGCCGGCGGCGCGCCGGATGCGAGGGCGGCCGAGGCGCTCAGGAAGCTCGAGGGACTGTTCGGCGGTCCCGCCCCGGAGAGGAAGGGGCCCAGGTCGCTGGACGAGCTGCTGGGGCCCGGCAGGAAAAAGGGCGGGGAGGAGGAGGCGCGCAAGCGGCTGGAGGAGCTGTTCGGACCGAAGAAGGGCGAGGACGAGCGTGCCGTGTAGGCGCACGAGAGATTTCGATTGAAGGTCGTCGCGCGTCTCCGGCAGGATGATGCGCGGAAGCCCCCGACAAGGCAGCCCAGCGGCTGCTCTGGCGGGGGCTTGGCGTTTGGCTCCCGGGGCGGGCGCGGGGCGATTCGGCGCGGTGTTGCTGGCCGCGAGAAGGGGAACCCATGAGTCCAACGCGCCATCGGGTCCATCACACTCCGGTCCTCGTCGTCACCTTGATCCCGCTGCCGATCGTGGTCGGGCCAGCCGCCGCGGAGAGAGGCGAAACGGGTCATGCTGGACCGAGTGACGAGACCGTTCGCATGGCCGGTGAACCGGACACGCCGTGGGGGCGAGGAAGGCTCAGACTGCCCGGCCGGCTGCGCGCGCTCGCCGACCGCGTGCATGCCACGGCGCGACTGGGACTCACCGTTGGGCGGTAGGCCCGCCCGGCGGCGGCCAGGCGGGCTGGGTGCTGGTCCGCTCCGGGCCGCATGCCCGGAGAGTGCGCAGGGGCTTGGACGGACACGGCGGATCGAGTATCGGCACGAATCTCGCGAAGACAGTCCCGGTGATCGGACGGACGGCAAGGCGGCACTTTTTCGTTGACGTCGTTATGCGGCCTTCGTATTTTTTTCGTGTTCTCGTTGACCTTCGATTCCGGTCCGGTGGTCCCCATGCATCTGCCCCTTGACCGATTCGTAGCGTTTTTCGTGACCCCTGCGACGTGGCTGACGCCCCGTCCGCAGGGGTCGCTGCGCTTCGAGGCGGTCTTTGCCTCCCCCCTCAACCGACACCTCGAGGGTCCGGACTCCAACCCCGGAGGAGTCGTGCGATGAATGCGCGGAGGTGGGTGGTTCTCTTGCTGGCCGTCTCGCTCACCATCTTTGGCGGACCGACGGTAGTGACCAGTGCGAGCGCACAGGCCATCGCGAAGCCGGGGGATCTACTACCACTCAAGTACCCCGTCGATGCCCCCGCGCTCGGCGATCCGGACACTCCGCATCGTGGACTCGCCGTTCCAGCGACTCGTCCGCGCGCAGAACCGAACGCTGTGAGTGCCCAGAGCATCGGCGCGCATTCACTTCGCACCAACCCGCCCGCGTTTCGCACTCTTGCGGACATGCTCGGACTTCAGTACTGGGCACGATTGATCGGACTTGGGAGCCTCGATGCTCGCGCTCGGTGACCTCGGCCTGCGCCTTCAAGCCCTGAAGACAATGTTGTCCTCAGGGGAGCGAGGTGCTCCAGACGGGTTGGGGGATGCGGTCGTCGAGTGCTGCGAGGCGCTCGCGGAAGCGAATCGGGTGTCAGAGGCTCTGGACTTGCTGGCCACCCTTGGCGGCCTCAAGTCAACATTCAGCGTTGATGTCGTTCGTCGACTCGATGCGACTCTAGCGCTTGTCTTGGATCAAGCGTGGCGATCAGAGGAGGCGCTTGCAGTCGTCAGGCCGCTGATTGCGAGTTGCCAGTCCGACCCCGCGGTGCCGCGCACCTTCATTTGTGCGCTTCGAATCTGCGAAGGCAGTAGCCTTTGGAAGATGAACCGAGTGGACGAGGCCATCGCCCTGCTTCGAGATCTCAGGAGCGAGCTTCTTCAGTTGCCTGACTCAAGGCACTTGGCGCTGGTGGCTCAGCAGCTCTGCTCGGCCTACATGCTTAAGGGAGACTCAAGCACGGCCATCGCATTCGCCTGGGACGCAATCGTGTCCGCTCGGAGAGTTGGAGCCAGGTTCGTGGAAGCTTGTGCCCTCGGCAATCTGGGCATGCTTGAGAAGCAGCGTTGCCGTTGGGCGGCATCGATCGAGGCACATTCCGACGCGCGGCGCATCTTCGAGCAGGGACGGAATGCCTATCGCGCTACCAAGGAGAAGCGAAGCCTCGCCATTGTTCACTGGAAGATGGGTCACTTGAGCGATGCGAGCAGGTTGGCCGCCGAGTGCATCAGCGAGTCAGAAGAGCTTCGGGATGAGACGATGCATTGGTACGGCACACTGCTCGCGGGACTCACATTGCTGCACTCGGGCGCGTACGCCGAGGCTGCGGCAATCTTGACGTCGGATGCCAACTGGGAGACCCCTCGGTCAAACTCCCGCCCGTCGCTGCTCACGTCTGAGTTCCTGGGCGATGTTGAGCTCGAACAGGGCAACGCCGAGGCCGCCCTCCAGCACTACGACGAGGTCTTCCCGAAGGCCGTAGCGCTGGTTCCAAAGGGCGACATCGTGGCCGAGCTTCGCAGGCGCCGAGCGGAGTGCTTCCTCTTGCTCGGCCGGGCTGACGAAGCCTACGGCGAGGCCATGACGGGCCTGTCCCACTGCCGCGAGTTGGGTGATCGCTACGAGGAGGCCGCGACGTATCGTGTGGCTGCATTGGCCGCAGCGGCGATCGGACGGCCGCGAGAGGCAAAGCAGCTCTTCGAACAGGGCTTCTCGTTCTACGAGGACATCGAAACGCCGTACGAGTGGGGCAAGCTCTGGATGAGCTACGGCGACTGGCTTCGCGGGCCTCACGCCGGCGAGTACGCGGACCCGCGTGGCGCTCTGGAGTCGTACATCGTGGCGCGCGAGCACTTCGAACGCATGGGCGCCGAGGCGAAGTTCGCCGAGGCGAACGCGCGCTTCACCGAGTTGAGCGTTGCGCTGTCGGCCGGCGCGCCTCCGGCGAGCGCTCCACCGCCGGTCGGGGCGGCGTCCCTCACGGACCGGTCGAGCAAGAGCCCCGTCCGCAGGCCGCAGCGCCGCCCGCGCAATGCCGAACTCGAGCGCACGGCGGAGTGGGCCGCCGAGAACTTCGGCCTGATCACTCGCCACGGACCGTTTCTCCAGATCCTCCTGCAGGTCCAGAAGGTCTCGCGAAGCGGCGCCCCGGTCCTCATTCTGGGCGAGTCGGGCACGGGCAAGGAGCTCGTGGCGCGCGGTGTTCACCGGCTGTCCGGCCGCCAGGGCGCCTATCTCGCGATCAATTGCGGGGCGCTCCCGCGCGAGACGATGGAGTCCGAGCTCTTCGGCCACATCGCGGGCGCCTTCACCGGGGCGAGCCGGGACAAGCCGGGCTTGTTCGAGGTGTGCGACAAGGGCACGACGTTCCTCGACGAGATCGGGGAGATGAGCCTCGACCTGCAGTCGAAGCTGTTGCGCTTCCTCGAGACCGGCGAGTCGCGCCGCATGGGCGCCACCCGCAATTCGCATGCGGACGTGCGCATCGTGGCGGCCACGAACCGCGAGCGCGCGGCGCTCGAGCGGGGCGACGGCTTCCGCGTGGACCTCTACTACCGACTCGCCCACGCGGTGTTCGAGTTGCCGCCCCTGCGACAGCGCGGCGACGACGTCGAGGTGCTCGTCGAGCACTTCCTCGCCGAGTCGTGCCGGCGTGAGGGCAAGTCGGTGAGGTTCTCGGACGAGGCGATGGAGCGCCTGCTGCGCTTCAACTGGCCGGGCAACATCCGCCAGCTGCGCGCGGTCGTGAACCACGCGGTGCTGCTCGCCGACGACGGCGAGGAGGTTGCGCCCCACCTGCTCCAGATCGAGGTGCGCGACACTCCGGGGTCCTTCAGCGAGGAGATGGACCTCATCGAGAAGCGCCGCATGGAGGACGCCCTGCGGCAGCACGGCGGCTCGAAGACGCTGGCGGCCCGCGCCCTGCGCATGAAGCGCACGACCTTCTACGCGAAGATGAAGCGCTACGGGATGGAGCAGTAAGCTGCGACCGTCCGGCGCCCACGCCGCTCATCAGGCGCGTGGGCCGTTCTTTTTTGCGAGCGCCAGGAAGAGCGAGCCGTGAATCCGATCCGCCCGCTCGCCGCGCTGTCCCTCGCCGTCCTCCTTGCGCTCCCGGCCTGCCAGCCGCGCGGCGCGGCGCCGTCTCGCGAAGCAGCGCGCAGCGCCGCGGCGCCGACGCTCGAGCAGCTCAAGAATGCGGCGTACCTTGGCCTCGCGGAGGCCGACGCCTGCACGCTCTCGGCCGGTCGCTGGGAGGGCGTCCCCGCGGCCGGGGACTCGCCGGTGCGCCCCTCGGTCGTCTACGCCGGCGACTTCCGGCTCGCCGGCGATCTCGACGGCGACGGCTTCGAAGAGTCGGTCGCCCTGCTCGCCGCCTCGAGCGGCGGCACGGGCGAGAACCTCTACCTCGCCGTGGTGGGCACGGCGGGCGACACCCCGCGCCAGCTCGCGATCGCACGGATCGGCGACCGCGTCAGGGTGCGAGACGTGCGCCTCGACTCGAACGTGGTGACGCTCGACGTGCTTCAGTCGGGACCCGAGGACCCGATGTGCTGTCCGGGCGAGCTGGCCACGCGGCGCTGGGTGTTCGAAGGCGGCGCGCTCGCCGAGCAGCCCTCGGACGCTCCGCCGTCGCGCCTCACGCTCAACGCGCTCGGCGGCGTCGCGTGGACCCTCACGGCCTGGGACTTCGGCGAGCCGGCGCCGCCCGAGCCGTCGGTCACGCTCGAGTACCGCGACGGCCGCATCGCCGGCGTGGCCGCCTGCAACCATTACGGCGCCGCGCTCACGGCCGGCGACGGCCCGGGACAGTTCACCGTCGGTCCGGTGGTCTCCACCAGGAAGAGGTGCGCCCCGCCGGTCATGGACACCGAGGCGCGCTACCTCGCGCTGCTGCCCCGTGCCCGGCGGTTCTCGTTCGCGGCCACGCAGCTGGCGATCACCTATGACAGGCCCGACGGCGGCATGGGAACGATGTACTTCGCGCGCGAGGCGGGGAGGTAGGACGGTTCCGCCCGTCCAACCCGACGGCGTCCGGGCGTCGTCCAAGGGCGCGGTCTGGTTGAGAGTCATGCGGCCTCACCGCTCAGCCTCGACGGCGATCGCGTCCCGCGGCCCCGTTCCCGCCCGCCGCTGCCTTGCTCGCGCAGCACCTTGCAACACCTTGTCTTGCCCGGACGCACACGGGTCATTAGCCTCTGTCCGCCGCTCTTCTTGATAGGCACCCATCCGCACCGGAGGCTTCGACCCATGTCCCGATCGCGCGTCCGGCTCTCCGCCGTTCTCGCCGTTCTTGCCCTCGCGGCGGCGCCCGCCGCATTCGCCTCGTCCGCGCCCGCAAAGCCTGCCGCGGGGAAGCCCGCGGGCAGGGCCGCGGTCGTCAACCCCTCGCAGGTGTGCGTGGTGTCGCTCACGGACACCAAGGCCAAGTACCTGCCATGCGGCTGCAACGTGCCGAAGGGGGGCTGGGCGCGTCAGTCGTTCTTCGTGGACAGCCTGCGCGGCCAATTCGGACAGCTCGTGTTCGTGGACGCGGGCGGTTTCTTCCCCGAGGGGCAGAGCCACAGGGAGCTGGCGGCGTTCTTCATGGAAGGCATGGCGAAGCTCGAGTTCGACGCCGTGGGCGTGGGCGACCGCGACCTCAAGTACGGCATCGAGTTCCTCACCGAGCACGTGAAGAGGCACGGCCTGCCGGTCGTCTCGGCCAACCTCGTGTACCGCGCGAACAAGCAGCCGGTGTTCCCGCCTCACGTGCTCAAGCAGGTCGGCGGGGTCAAGGTCGGCGTGTTTTCGCTGCTTTCGCCCGAGGTGGACCTCGGCCCCTCGCGCGAGGCGCTCGCCGTGCGCGAGCCCATGCAGGCGGCGGCCGACGCGGTCAAGGCGCTGCGCGCGCAGGGCGCGAACGTGGTGGTGCTGCTGTCGCAGCTCGGCAAGGTCGGCAGCGAGGACGTGCCGCTCAATGTCGAGGGCATTGACCTCGTGATCGGTGGCCGCAACGTGCCGCTGCTGCAGCGCGCGCGCTCGGTGAATGGCGCGCTCGTGGTGCACGGCGGGGAGCAGGGCCAGTACATCGGCCGCACGGTCATCTCGCTCGACGGCGCGAAGAAGGTGACGGGCGCCGAGTGCGAGCTGGTGGCGCTCGCGCCGGCCATCTCGGACAAGCCGGACTTCGCCGCCATGATCAAGGCTCACGAAGAGCGCCATCCGCAGCAGTCGCAGAACCCGCCGGCGGCGGCGCCGGCCGCAGGTCCGGGCAAGTCTCCGGCGCCGGGCACCACGTCGCCCAACTGAACGCGCGGCAGCGCCCGCCGGGGTTCTCCCCGCGGCGCTCCCGGGAACCGGTGGAGAGCGCGGGGGCCCCCCGCGCTCTTCGCGTTTTCGGCCGCGCGGGGCGCGGCCGCACCGCGCCCCGCGCGCTTTGACACCCCGCGCCGCGCGCGCGTACCTTCCGCCTCCCCCAACCCGCCCCCCGGGAGGTCCCCGCATGATCCGCAGCATGACCGGCTATGGCTCGGCCGAGCTGGAGAAGGATGGCCAGCGCCTTGTCGCCGAGATCCGCTCGGTCAACCACCGCTACTGCGAGGTCTCGATCCGCGCCCCGCGCCTGGTGGCGCTGTTCGAGGACCAGATCCGGCAGCTCATCCAGGAGCGGTTCTCGCGGGGCAAGTTCAACCTCTCCATCACGTGGGCCGGGGTCGGGGAGCAGGGCGAAGTCCTCAAGCTCAACGAGGCGGTCGCCGACCGCTACGTGGCGCTGCTCGCCGAGCTCAAGTCGCGCTACGGGCTCGCCGGCGAGCCGGACGTGCACACCATTGCCGCGCTGCCGGACATCTTCACGTGGGAGCACACGGCGCTTTCCGACGAGCAGACGTGGGCGCTCGTCAAGGAGGTGGTGAATCGCGCCTGTGACTCGCTCACCGCCATGAAGGAGCGCGAGGGCGAGGCGCTGTGGAGGGACCTCGAGGCGCGCCTCGACATCATTCGCCGCCAGCTCGCGCGGGTCGCGGAGCGCGCGCCGCTCAGGCCCCTCGAAGCCAAGGAGAAAATGCTGGCGCGCCTCGAGCCGCTGCTCGGCGAGGTGCAGATGGACCCCGCCCGCCTTGCGCAGGAGATCGCCATGCTCGCCGATCGCCTCGACTGCACCGAGGAGTGCGTGCGGCTGTCGGCGCACCTCGACCACTTCAAGACCTTGATCGAGGGCCCCGAGCTGGCCGGCCGCAAGCTCAACTTCCTGCTCCAGGAGTTCAACCGCGAGGCCAACACCATCGGATCCAAGGCCAACGACGCCTCGATCCAGCACGCGGTGATCGTCATGAAGGAAGAAATCGAGCGCCTGCGCGAGCAGGTGCAGAACGTGGAGTGATGGCCGCGGTGAGCCAGCGCGATCGCAGCGGGGCGGCTTCGGGGCCCGCGGCCGCGCGGCGGGCGGCGCGGGCCGAGGCGCCGTTCGGCACGGGCCCCGACGGCCGCCCGGCCGCGGTGGACCCGGCGCGGCCGTTCCGCTTCGAGCGCGAGGGGCTGCTGCTCGTGCTGTCGGGTCCGAGCGGCGCCGGCAAGGGCACGCTGGTCGAGCGCCTGATGGCGGCGCGCCCGGAGTGCGTGTTCTCGATCTCGTCCACGACGCGCCCGCGACGCGCGACCGAGCGGGAAGGCGTCCAGTACGAGTTCGTGTCGCGCGAGGAGTTCCTGCGACGCCGCGACGCCGGGCACTTTCTCGAGTGGGCCGAGGTCCACGACCACCTCTACGGCACTCCGGTGTCGTTCGTGGACGACCAGATCCACGCCGGTCGCGTGGTGGTGCTCGACGTGGACGTGCAGGGCGGAGCGAGCGTGCGTCGTGCGCGCCCCGATTCGGTGTCGGTGTTCATTTTTCCGCCGTCGGTCGAGGCGCTGCGGGCGCGGCTCGCCCAGCGCAACACCGACCGGCCGGAGGTCGTCCAGACGCGCCTCGGGCACGCTCCCGGGGAGCTGGCGCAGTACGTCCACTACGACTACCTGGTCGTCAACGATGACCTCGAGCAGGCGCTCGCGCGGCTCGTGGCCATCGTGGACGCCGAGCGCGCCCGCGTGTCGCGGACGCGCGTCACCCAGTAGCGCACTCGAGTTCCGCAGCGTCCCGCGGCGTGCTCCGCGGGGGCCGCTGCGGGTAAGATGTCCGCCCTCGTCCGCGCCGGGCCCGCCCGCGCGGGCGGCGGCACCGCGGACGCGGCCGCGCCGGCCGCGCCCCGCGTCCCGAACCCCCCACGCAGGGAGTCGTCGCATGAAGCTGGCTTCGCTCATTCCCCCCCCGGGCAACAACAAGTACGAGATCTGCATTGTCGCGGCTCGCGAGGCGCGCCGGCTCAACGAGTGGTCGCGCCAGACCGGCCAGAGCATTCCGGGCAAGGTCACGGCCGCGGCGCTCGAGCGCACGATTCGCCAGGAAGTGCCGTTCTTCTACGAGGAGCAGTACAGCGCCGCGCCACCGGACGCCGACGCCGAGTAGCCGGGCCATGGACAGCGGGCGCACGGTCGTCGTCGGCGTCACCGGCGGCATCGCCGCCTACAAGGCGTGCGAGCTGGTGCGCGGGCTGCGCAGGCGCGGCCACGCGGTGATCGTCGTGATGACCTCGTCCGCGGCGGAGTTCGTCACGCCGCTCACGTTCCAGGTGCTGTCGGGCAACCCGGTGGTGTGCGGGATGTGGGGCAACCAGCGGCCCGCGTTCCAGCTGCCGCCGGCGGCCGCCGCCCGGGTGTCGGGCAGGGTCGAGCACGTGGATGTGGCCGAGGCGGCGGATGCGCTGGTGATCGCTCCGGCCACCGCGAACCTCATGGCGCGGCTGGTGCACGGCGAGGCGTCCGATGCGCTCACCGCCATCGCGCTCGCCACGCCGGCGCCGAAGATCCTGTGCCCGGCCATGGACCTCGAGATGTGGCGCAGCGCGGCGACGCAGGACAACCTGCGCGTGCTGCGCGCGCGCGGCTGGCGCGTCGTGGGCCCCGGCAGCGGGCCGCTCGCCTCGGGGCTCGACGGCCCGGGGCGGCTCGAGGACGTCGAGACCATCCTCGCGGCGGTCGAGGAGGCGCTCGTGCGCCGCGCGAGCCTCGCCGGCGCGCGCGTGCTGGTGGGCGCGGGGCGCACCGAGGAGCCGCTCGATCCGGTGCGCGTGCTCACCAACCGCTCGAGCGGGCGCATGGGTTTCGCGCTCGCCGAGGCGGCGCGCGACCGCGGCGCCTCGGTCACCCTCGTGGCGGGGCCGGCGAGCGTGGATCCGCCGCACGGCGTCGAGGTGGTGCGCGTCGTGACCGCGGCCGAGATGAAGGTCGCGATGGAGCGCGCGGTGGACGCGGCCGACCTCGTGCTCATGGCGGCGGCGGTCGCCGACTACCGGCCGGCGCGCGCGAGCGCCGAAAAGATCAAGCGGGGCGCGGGGGCTTTGGTCTTGAAGCTCGAGCCCAACGAGGACATCCTCGCCGCGCTGGCGGCGCGGCGCCGTCCGGGGCAGGTGTTCGTCGGCTTCGCGCTCGAGACCTCGCGCGGCGTCGCCAACGCGCGCGCGAAGCTGCGCGGCAAGGGGCTCGACCTCGTCGCGCTCAACGCCCCGCGCGACGGGATCGGCGGCGACACGAACGTCGTGACGCTGGTCGAGGAGGCCAGCGCGCGCCGGCTGCCGCGCGCCTCGAAGCGCGAGGTCGCCGAGGCGATTCTCGACCGCGCGATCGCGCTGCGCGCGGCGCGCGGCGGGGCGCGGGCGGCGGGGGAGGCGGGCGCGGCGGGCGCGGCCGCGTCGGCGCGGGCGGTCGCCGGAGCGCCGCGGGCGCGGCGCGCGCGCGTGCGCCGGGCGCGTGCGCCGAAGGGCAACGGGGCGGCGAAGCGCCCGCGCTAGCGAACCGAATCGTTGACGCGACACCGCGCGGGTCCGCGCGGCCGACATCACGGAAGAGGACATGACCGACAGGGACCCACGCGAAGAGTTCGCCGATCTCGTGCGAGGCACGCGCCGCTGGCTCGAACGCGAGCGCGCGGCGGGAAACGCCGAGCTGATCCTGCGCGGCCTCGACGAGGCGCGCGCGCGCGCGGCGGGCACGGTCGGCGGCGCCGGCGCGCCGGACGGCGTCCGCGCCGCCGCGCCGTTTCCGGAACCGCCCGGGGCGGCTTCCGAGTCCCTCCTCGGGGACGGCTGGGAACCGGTCGAGGATGTTTCCGCACCAGGCGGGCGGGCGCCGGCGGCGTTGCCGGACGATGCGGTCGGCGAAGCTCCGCCGGTTCCACGGCGCTCGGCCACGCCGCCCGCGCAGGCGCGGTCGTCGTCCCCGGCCGCGGCGAGAGAGGGTCGGGCCGGTGCGTCCGCCGCGGGGCCGGGCGCGGCGACCGCATCGCCCGGCGCTTCGCGGTCCCCCGGGCCGCCGCGCGTCAACCTGTTTGGCGAAGTCGAGGCCGCACCGCCGGCGCCGCTCGACTTCGCGCTGCCGCCGGTTCACCCGCCGCTGCACCCGATCGGCGAGGGGGCGCGGCGGGCGATCGTCGAAGCGTCGCTGCCGGTGCTCGACGCGGTCGCGGCCGAGGCGCGCGCGTGCCGCAAGTGCGGGCTGTGCGAGACGCGCACGCAGGCGGTGCCGGGGGTGGGCTCGGCGCTCAGCGGCATTGCCTTCGTGGGCGAGGCTCCGGGCGCCGATGAAGACGCCCAGGGCATGCCGTTCGTGGGACGGGCCGGGCAGCTCCTCACGCAGATGATCAAGGGCATGGACGACCGCGGGCTCATTCCGGGCGTCAGGCTGTCGCGCGACACGGTGTTCATCGGAAATGTGCTCAAGTGCCGGCCGCCCGAGAACCGCAATCCGCTGCCGCACGAGATCGAGTCGTGCTCGCCCTACCTGCGGCGCCAGCTCGATGCGCTCAAGCCGCGCGTCATCTGCTGCCTCGGCAAGTTCGCCGCCGAGCTGCTCGTGGGCGTCAAGGGCACGCTCGGCAGCCTGCGCGGACGCACCTACCGCTACGGCGGCGCCAAGCTCATCGTCACCTACCACCCCGCGGCCATCCTGCGGAACCCCGCCTGGAAGCAGCCGGTGTGGGAGGACCTGCAGCGGCTCGCCCGCGAATATCAGTCGGACGCGCCGGCTCCGTGAGCCGGCGGCGGCGCCCGGCCCGCGTGCGCGCGGGCCGGGCGCCGCGAAGGAGCGCACCATGACGGACATGCTGTCGAGGGTCACCGCCGCCGCGGGCGCCGAAGGGCTCGCGCCGCCCCAGGCAATCGAGGCCGAGCGCTCGGTGCTCGCCGCGCTCATGCTCGAGGAGGCCGCCATCGGGCGCGTCATCGAGCATCTCGACCCGGCCGCGTTCTACCGCACCGGGCACCGCAAGATCTACGAGGCCGCGGTCGCGCTCTACGGGCGCTCCGAACGCGTGGACCTCATCACGCTCACCGAGGAACTGCGCAAGCGCGGCGACCTCGAAGCGGTGGGCGGCGCGGCGACGCTGGCGCAGATCCTCGAGTACGCGACGACCACCGCCAATCTCGAGCAGTACATCCGCATCATCCACTCGAAAGCGGTGCTGCGGGCCCTCATCCGCGCCGCGGGCGAGATCCAGCAGGAGGCCTACGCCGGCGCCGACGAGACGCCGCACATCCTGGACCGCGCCGAGCAGAGGATCTTCGCGATCACCGACCAGCGCGTCCGCGAAGGCTTCGTGCCGCTCCGGGACCTGCTCAAGCCGGCCTTCGAGCACATTCAGCACCTGTTCGAGCGCAAGGTGCTGGTGACCGGCGTGGACACCGGCTACGACGACCTCAACAAGCTCACCTCGGGCTTTCAGAACAGCGACCTCATCATCATCGCCGGCCGCCCGGGCATGGGGAAGACGTCGTTTGCGCTCAACATCGCGGAGAACGCGGCGATCCGCGGTCGCACGCCGGTCGCGGTGTTCTCGCTCGAGATGAGCAAGGAGCAGCTCGTGCAGCGCCTGCTGTGCTCGCAGGCCGAGGTGCCGCTCCACCGCCTGCGCAACGGCTACCTGTCGAACGAGGACTGGCCGCGCCTCACGACGGCGGCGGGGCTGCTCACGAGCGCGCCGATCTTCATCGACGACTCGGCGGCGGTGACGGTCATGGAGGTTCGCGCCAAGTGCCGGCGGCTCCGCGCCGAGGGCCGGCTCGGGATGATCGTCATCGACTACCTCCAGCTGCTGCGCCCGAGCGGTCCGTCCGAGAACCGGGTGCAGGAGCTGTCGGTCATCACGCGCAGCCTCAAGCAGCTCGCCAAGGAGCTCAACGTTCCGGTCGTGGCGCTCTCCCAGCTCTCGCGCCAGGTCGAGACGCGCGACAAGAGCGGCCGCCCGCAGCTCTCGGACCTGCGCGAGTCGGGCTCGATCGAACAGGACGCGGACCTCGTGATGTTCGTGTACCGCGAGGTCGTTTACAACCGCGACACGCCGGAGCCGGGCAAGGCGCAGATCATCGTCGCCAAGCAGCGCAATGGCCCGACGGGCGACGTGGACCTCACGTTCCTGCGCGAGTGCACGAAGTTCGTGCCGTACAGCCCGATGATGCCCGGCGAGACGGAGCCGGCGTTCTAGCGGGGCGCGATGCACGACGACCTCGCGGTCCGTGGCGTCCGCTTCGCCCGCCAGCGCGCCCTCGACTGGGTCGCGGAGGTGGGGCGCATCACGATCCTCATGGGCGAGACGTTCCGCTGCCTGTTTCGCGGCATGCGTTCGTTCCGGCTCGTGGTGCAGCAGATGGCGCAGATTGGCGTCGAGTCGCTGTGGCTCGTGTTCGTGGTGAGCATCTTCACCGGCGCCGTCGCCGCGGTGCAGGCGGCCTACCAGTTCTCGTCGGTCGTGCCCATGAAGTACATCGGGGCGGTCATCCTGCGCTCGGTCATCATCGAGCTGGGGCCGGTGCTCACCGGGCTCGTTGTCGGCGGGCGCGTCGGCGCCTCGATCGCCGCCGAGATCGGCACCATGAAGGTCACCGAGCAGATTGACGCGCTGTCGGCGATGGCGGTGAACCCGGTGCGCTATCTGGTCGTGCCGCGCGTCGTGGCGGCGATCGTCATGCTGCCGGTGCTCACGGTGTTCGCCGATGCCATCGCGATCTTCGGCGGCTGGGTGGTGTCGGTCACCACCATCGGCGTGAGCACGCACACCTACGTGGTCGGGCTCAAGCAGTTCTTCTACCTCAAGGACCTGGTGTCGGGTCTGCTCAAGGCCTTCTTCTTCGGCGCCGTGATCGGCTGGATGGGCTGCTACTACGGCTTCGCCACCGAGGGCGGCGCCGAGGGCGTCGGCCGCGCGACGACCAGGGCGGTGGTGTCGTCGTGCGTGCAGGTGCTCATCCTCGACTACCTGCTCGCCAATGTCCTGTTCCGCTTCATCTTCGCGTCATGATCGAGATCCGCGGGCTGCGCCGCCGGCTGGGGACGAAGCAGGTGCTCGACGGGGTGGACCTCGACGTGCGCAAGGGCGAGACGATCGTCGTCATGGGCCGCAGCGGCACGGGCAAGAGCGTGCTGCTCAAGCATGTCATCGGGCTCATGACGCCGGACGAGGGGTCGATCCGCGTGGACGGCGTCGAGATCGTCGGGCTGCGGGAGCGCGAGCTGAATGCGGTGCGCCGCCGTTTCGGCATGCTGTTTCAGGGGGCGGCGTTGTTCGACTCGCTCACCGTCGGCGAGAACGTGGCGCTGCCGTTGCGTGAGCACACCGACCTCGACCGCGCGGAGATCGCGCGCCGGGTCTCCGAGCGGCTCGAGTGGGTGGGGCTCGCCGGCGTCGAGGACATGAAGCCGGCGTCGCTGTCCGGGGGCATGAAGAAGCGCGTGGGTCTGGCGCGCGCGATCGCGATGGACCCGGACGTGGTGCTGTACGACGAGCCGACGACCGGGCTCGACCCGATCATGGCGGACGCCATCGACCGGCTGATCCGCGGCCTGCAGCGGCGCCTCGGTGTGACTTCGGTGGTCGTCACGCACGACATGACGAGCGCCTTCAAGGTGGCGGACCGCATGGCCATGCTCCACGATGGCCGCGTCGTCTTCACGGGCACCGTGGACGAGGCCCGCCAGACGAGCGACCCGCTCGTCCGCCAGTTCATCGAGGGAACGAGCGAGGGCCCGATCCGGGCCCTGTGACGAAGGAATCGCGCATGAGCCGTCGCACGGAGATCCAGGTCGGGTTCACCATCCTCGCCGCGCTCGCCATTCTGTTGTGGGGGGTGACGTGGCTCAAGGACTTCACGATCAACCGCAACGTGCACCGCTGGGTCGTGCGCTTCCCTCAGACGGGCGGCCTGGGCCGCAGCGACGAGGTGCAGGTCAACGGCATCCGCAAGGGCGCCGTGGAGCGCATCGCGCTCGCCGGCGACGAGGTCGTCATCACGCTCGCCCTCGACAAGGACGTGGTGCTGACGACCGACTCGCGCGTCGTGATCCGCAACGTCGGGCTCATGGGCGAGAAAGTCATCGCCGTGGACCTGCGCACCGGCGGGCGCGCCTACACGCCGCGCGACACGATCCAGGGCGAGTACGAGAAGGGCATTCCCGAGGTCATGGCGGCGATGGGCGACGCGGTGGGGACGGTCGAGGAGCTGACGCGCCAGCTCGCGGCGCTGGCCGCGGCGCTCAACCAACAGGGCGACTTCGCGGGGACCCTGCGCAACCTCAAGCACACGAGCGAGGAGATGCGCCACGCGGTGGCCGAGAATCGGGCCGCGCTGCGCGCCACGGTCGCCAACTTCCAGGCGGCGTCGAAGACGGCGAGGGCGCTGACCGCCGACCGCGAGACCGAGCTGCGGCGTTCGCTCGACCACTTCGCGTCGGCGGCCGAGAAGCTCGACCGCGTCGCCGGCCGCATGGACTCGCTGCGCGCGTCGCTGCAGAGCGTGACGGACAAGATCGACCGCGGCGAGGGCTCGCTCGGCCGGCTGGTCAACGACGATCGGCTCTACGGCGAGGCGCGCGCCTCGATCGCCTCGCTGAGGACGCTCATCGAGGACATCAAAGCCAATCCGAAGAAGTACCTGAAGGTCGAGATCTTCTGAGCCCGCGGGCGGGCGCGGCGCCCGCCCGCCACATCGCTCGCCCCCGCGAGGAGCGCCATGCCGAAGGCCCCGAAGACGTCGTTCTACTGTTCCGCGTGCGGTCACGAGGAGGCGCGCTGGTTCGGGCGCTGCTCCGCGTGCGGCGCGTGGAACACCGCCGCCGAGGCGCCGGCCGCCGCCCCGGCGGCGTCGAAGGGGGGGCGCGCGGCGCGCGCCCGCTGGGCGCCGGCCGGCGCACCGGCCGCGCACGCGCCGCGGCCGCTCGCCGAGGTCGAGGTCGCCGCCGTGCCGCGCGCGGGCACCGGCATGGGGGAGTTCGACCGCGTGCTCGGGGGCGGCGTGGTGCCGGGTTCGCTGGTGCTCGTCGGGGGCGACCCGGGGATCGGCAAGAGCACGCTCCTCCTGCAGCTCGCCGCCTCGTTCGCGCGCGCCGGGCGCCGCGTGCTGGTCATTGCGGGCGAGGAGAGCGAGGAGCAGGTGCGCCTGCGGGCGGCGCGGCTTGGCGACGTGCCGCCGGGGCTCCTGCTCCTGTGCGAGACCGACCTCGAGGCGGTGCTCGAGGCGGCGCGCGCCACGGCGCCGGACGCGATGGTGGTGGACTCGATCCAGACCCTGTCGCGCGCCGACCTCGAGGGCGGTCCGGGCACGGTGACGCAGGTGCGCGAGTGCGGGCTCGCGCTCATGCACTTCGCCAAGGCCTCGCGCACCGCGGTGTTCCTGGTCGGGCACGTCACCAAGGACGGCGCGGTGGCGGGACCGCGCGTGCTCGAGCACATGGTGGACGCGGTGCTCTACCTGGAGGGCGAGCGCTACCAGCACTACCGCGTGCTGCGCGCCGCCAAGAACCGCTTCGGCGCGACGCACGAGCTGGGGGTCTTCGAGATGACCGAGTCCGGGCTCGCCGAGGTCGCGAACCCGAGCGAGGCGTTCCTGTCGAGCGGCGCGCGGCGCGAGCCGGGCACGGCGGTGGTGGCGAGCATCGAGGGCTCGCGGCCTCTGCTCGTCGAGGTCCAGGCGCTGGTGTCGGGCTCGTTCTACGCCACCCCGCAGCGCGTCACGACCGGGTTCGACCCGCGCCGGCTCGCGGTGCTGCTCGCGGTCCTCGAGCGGCGCGTGGGCGTGAGGCTCGGCCGCCACGACGTGTTCGTCACGGCGACGGGCGGGCTGACGCTCGACGAGCCGGGCACCGACCTCGGGGTGGCGCTCGCGGTGGCGTCGTCGTCTCGCAGCCGTCCGGTCCTCGAACGCACGCTGGCGGTGGGCGAGGTCAGCCTGTCGGGCGAGTTGCGGCGCGTGGCGCACCTCGACCAGCGCGTGCGCGAGGCCGAGCGGCTCGGTTTCGCGCGCGTCGGAGTGCCCGCAGTGCAGGCCGACGAGGCGCGCGGCGGACGCATCGAGGTCGTGCCGCTCGCCACGGTGCGCGACGCGATCGAATCGTTGCTCGGCGAGCGCGTCGCGCCGCCGGCCGAGGAGCGCGCCGTGCGCGCCGCGCCCGAGGTCGGGTAGGCTCGCGCGCCACGGTCCGGAACGCGGGCCGCACGACCATGCACCCCACCCCGGTTCCCGATCCGACCCCCGCCGCGCCGCCGGCCGACGCGGCCGCCGTGCGCGCGGCGGCGATCCTGCTGTGCGCGGGCCGCGGTGAGCGGCTCGGCGCGGGCGTGGACAAGGCGCTCGTCCCGCTCGCCGGGCGGCCGCTGTTCGCATGGAGCCTCGAGGCGCTCGAGCGCTGCGCGGCGATCGCGGGCATCGTGGTGGTCGGCCCGGTGCGCCCGTTGCGCGAAGCGATCGCCGCCGCCGGCCTCGGGCCGCGCAAGGTCGTGGCGTGGACGGAGGGCGGACGCGAGCGGCAGCACTCGGTGGCGCGCGGGCTGGCGGCGCTGCCGGAGGGCTTCACGCACGTCGCCGTGCACGACGCGGCGCGCGCGCTCGTGCGCGAGGAGGTCGTGGCGCGCGTGGTCGCGGACGCCGCGGCGCACGGCGCGGCGCTCGCCGCGGTGCCGCTCGAGGACACGCTCAAGCGCGGCGCGGGCGGCCGCGTGGACGCCACGGTGCCGCGCGCCGGGCTGTGGCGCGCGCAGACGCCGCAGGTGTTCCGCCGCGACTGGATCGTCGCCGCGCACGCCGCCGCCGGGGCGCTCGCCACGGACGACGCGGCGCTGGTCGAGGCGCTGGGGCACGCGGTGCACCTGACGCAGGGCGACCCGCTCAACTTCAAGATCACGACGCCGGGAGACCTCGCGCTCGCCGAGGCGTGGCTCGCGGCCCATCCGCGGAGGTGACGGCATGGCGGTGCGCGTGGGGATTGGCTACGACGTCCACCGGACGGCGGAGGGCCGCCCGCTCGTGCTGGGCGGCGTGACGTTCGAGAGCCCCTTCGGGCTCGAGGGCCACAGCGACGCCGACGTGGTGTGCCACGCGGTGGCGGACGCGCTGCTCGGCGCGCTGGCGCTCGGCGACATCGGCACGCACTTCCCGCCGTCCGACCCGACGTGGAGGAACGCGAGCAGCCTCGAGCTGTTGCGCCTGGTGCGCGCCATGGTCGAGGGGCACGGGGCGCGCATCGTCAACGTGGACACCATGGTGGTGTGCGAGGCGCCGCGCCTGGCTCCCCGGCGCGACGCGATGACGGTGGCGATCGCGCAGGCGCTGCGCGTCGGCGCGCAACAGGTGTCCATCAAGGCGACCACCCACGAGGGTCTCGGCGCGATCGGCCGCGGCGAGGGGATCGCGGCGTGGGCCGTGGCGGCGGTGGAGACCGCGTGACGCCGCGCGGCCGCCGTCGCGCGCCGCGGCGCGGACCGGGCGGGTCCCCGCGTCTCCGCGGGGAGCGCGCGTGAGCGTCCGCGTGCGGTTTGCGCCGAGCCCCACGGGCTGGCTCCACGTCGGCGGGGCGCGCACCGCCTACTTCAACTGGCTGTTCGCCCGCCAGCACGGCGGCGCGTTCGTGGTGCGCATCGAGGACACCGACGTCGAGCGCTCGAGTCCCGAGAGCGAGCGCGGCGTGCTCGACGACCTGCACTGGCTCGGGCTCGATCCCGACGAGGGCCCGGAGCAGGGCGGTCCTTATGGACCGTACCGCCAGAGCGAGCGTCTCGCGCTCTACCGCGAGCGCGCCGAGGCGCTCGTCGCGCGTGGCCTCGCGTACCCGTGCTTCTGCACCGACGCCGAGCTCGAGGCGCGCCGCGCGGCGGCGCTCGCGGCCGGCCGCCCGCCGCACTACGACGGCCGCTGCCGCGACCTGACCGCCGGCCAGCGCGCGGCGCGCGCGGCGGAGGGCCGCCCGCGCAGCGTGCGCTTCGCGGTCGCGCCGCGCGAGTGGGTGCTCGCCGATCGGGTGCGCGGCGAGGTGCGCTTTCCGGCCGGCATGGTGGGCGACTTTGTGCTGCTGCGCGCGAGCGGGCTGCCCACGTACAACTTCGCGTGCGTGGTGGACGACGCCGGCATGCGCATCTCGCACGTCATCCGCGCCGAGGAGCACCTTCCGAACACGGCGCGCCAGCTCATGCTGTACGAGGCGCTCGGCGAGCTGCCGCCGGTCTTCGCCCACCTCGCGCTCATCCTCAACCCGGACCGTTCCAAGATGAGCAAGCGCACCGGCGAGGCGGCGGTGGCGGTGGGGGACTGGCGGCGCGCCGGCTACGTGCCGGAGGCGCTGCTCGCGTACCTCGCGCTGCTCGGCTTTCACCCCGGGGACGAGCGCGAGGTGCTGTCGCGCGCCGAGCTGCTCGAGGCATTCACGCTGGAGCGGGTGGGCAAGAGCGGCTCGGTGTTCGACGCCGACAGGCTGCGCTGGATGAATGCCCATCACCTGCACCACGCCGACGGCGCCACGCTCCTCGGCTGGGGCGCGGCGTTCCTGCCCCCGGCGCTGCGCGCCCTGCCCGAGGAGCGGCAGATGCGCATCCTCGAGTGTGTGCGGGGCAACCTGACGACGCTCGCCGACCTGCCGGGGGAGACCGCCGCGTTCCTGCCCGGCGAGCCGCCGCTCGAGGACGACGCGCGCGCCGCGCTCGAGGCGCCGGGGGCCCGCGCGCTGTGCGCGGCGCTGGCCGTCGCGCTCGGCCAACTTGAAACGTTCGATGCGAAAGGATTTAAATCCGCCGTCCTGTCGGTCGGCGAGGCGCTCGGCCGCAAGGGGAAGGCCCTGTTCCAGCCGGTCCGCGCCGCCCTCACCGGGCGCACGCACGGGCCGGAGCTGCCGCTCGTGGCCGAGCTGATCGGACGCGACGTCTGCATCGGCCGCCTCGCCCGCGCGGGCGGGGCCGGCGCCCGGGAGTGAGCGCATGAAGGTGGCGGTGCTGATGGGGGGGCGGTCGTCCGAGCGCGAGATCTCGCTGCGCACCGGCCGGGGCGTGGCCCAGGCGCTGCGCAATCTCGGGCACGAGGTGACCGCGGTGGACGCGGCGAACGGCCGCGTGCTCCCGCCCGGCGAGGAAGAGCGCGCCGTGCTGTCCGACGCGGAGGCGGCCCGCCTGCCGGCCGCGATCGAGTCCGAGATCGCGCGCGCGGACGCGGTGCGCGAGGCCGAGATTGTGGTCATCGCGCTGCACGGCGGCGAGGGCGAGAACGGCACGGTGCAGGCGCTGCTCGAGCTGAGCGGCAAGCCCTACACCGGTTCGGGCGTGCTGGCGAGCGCGCTCGCCATGGACAAGGCGATGTCCAAGAAGGTCTTCGAGCGCGACGGCATCCCGACGCCGGCGTGGCGTCTGCTGCGCGCCGGCGCCCCGCTCGGCGACTTCGACGCCGCCGCGCTCGGCGGCTGGCCGCTGGTCGTCAAGCCCAACGCCGAAGGCTCCACCGTGGGGCTCACCATCGTGACGCGCCCCGAAGACTTCCCGGCGGCCCTCGACGAGGCGGCGCGCTGGGACCCCAATGTGCTCGTCGAGCGCTACATTCCCGGCCGCGAGCTGACCGTGGCGGTGATGGGGGACGAGGCGCTGCCGATCGTCGAGATCCGCCCCGACAGCGGCCACTACGACTACGAGGCCAAGTACACGGCGGGACGCAGCCGCTACTTCTGCCCGGCCGACCTGCCCGAACCGCTCGCGGCGCGCATCCGCGATCTCGGGCTCGCCGCCTCGCGCGCGCTCGGCTGCGCAGGCGTGTCGCGCGTGGACTTCCGGCTCGATCCGTCGAACGAGCCGTGGTGCCTCGAGGTGAACACCGTTCCCGGCATGACGCCGACCAGCCTGGTCCCGATGGCCGCGAAGGCCCGGGGGCTCACGTACGACCAGGTCGTGCAGCGCATGCTCGAGCTGGCCGTGGAGGAGTGGCGGCGCCGCCACGGCCGTACCGCGTCGCCCCCGACCGGCGCCCGGACCTGACGTTCCGCCCCGCAAGGAGACTTCATGGACGCCACCCTGCAATTCCTGAAGGAGCTGGTCGAGACCCCCGGCGCGCCCGGGCACGAGGGCGAGGTGTTCGCCGTCATGGAGAAGCACCTCCAGGGCGTCGGCACGATCTCGAAAGACCGTCTCGGCAGCTTCGTGTGCGAGAAGAAGGGCGCCTCCGCCGGCCCGCGCGTCATGCTGGCGGGCCACCTTGACGAGGTCGGCTTCCTCGTCAAGTCGGTGACCAAGGAGGGCTTCGTCAAGTTCCTGCCGCTCGGCGGCTGGTGGGGCCACGTCGTGCTCGCCCAGCGGCTCATGATCCGCACGCGCAAGGGAAACGTCATCGGGGTGGTCGGGTCCAAGCCCCCACACGAGCTGCGCGAAGAGGACCGCAAGAAGGTCCTCGAGATCAAGGACATGTACATTGACGTCGGCGCGACGTCCGACTGGGACGTGAAGAAGAAGCTCGACATCCGCCCCGGCGACCCGATCGTGCCGGTCTCGGACTTCACGGTCATGGCGAACCCGAACCTGCTGCTCGCCAAGGCGTGGGACAACCGCATCGGCTGCGCCATGGCCGCCGAGGCGGTGCGCCGCCTCAAGAGCGAGAAGCACCCCAACACGGTGCTGGCGGTGGCCACGGTGCAGGAGGAGGTCGGCCTGCGCGGCGCCCAGACCTCGGCGTTCAAGGTGCAGCCCGATGTGGGGATCGCGCTCGACGTCGGCATCGCGCACGACACGCCCGGCACCGAGGGCGACGAGAAGCTGGGAGGCGGTCCGCTGGTGGTCGTCTACGACGCCACGGTCATCCCCAACCGCCGTCTGTTCGACCTCGTGTGCGACACGGCGAAGGCGCTGCGCATTCCACTCCAGTTCGAGACGGTCGAGCGCGGTGGCACCGACGCCGGCAAGATCCACGTCACCGGGCAGGGGGTGCCCTCGATCTCGATGGGCGTGCCCGCGCGCTACATCCACAGCCACGTGAGCATCATCGACCGCCGCGACTACGAGGCGACGGTTCGGCTGCTCGTCGGGCTCGTCAAGCGCCTCGACACGAAGACGGTCGCCGGTCTCGTGTGACGCCCGCCGCGCGCCGGCGCGGTCCCCGGGGCCCCGCGCAGGGCCGCGGGCGTGTCGGGCGCCGCGCGGGCGCGGCCTCATGAGCGGCCCGGGCGCCGCACGCCGGCGTGACAAACGCGCCCGAATGGCGTTTCATCGCGCCCCGCCATGACCGCGCCTGCGATCCACGCCGCGCTCCCCGCGCTCCTCGCCGCCGCCGCCGCGCGCCGCGGCCTCGACCTGCGCGCCATGCTGCCCGCGCCCGAAAAGCTCGCGGAGATGGCGTGGCGCCTCGCGCTCACCGTCGTCGTCGCCTTCATCCTGCAGCGCGCACTGTTCCTCGTCGTGTCGCGCATCGAGAAGGTCATCCGGCGCGCCGGGGCCGAGGCCGAACCCGCGCGGCAGCGGGCGCGCACCGTGGGGCTCGTGCTGCGCAACTTCGTCACCACGCTGGTGGCGGTCGGCGCGGTCGTCCACGGGCTCGAGATCCTCGGCTGGGACGTGAAGCCGCTGCTCGCGGGCGCCGGCATCCTGGGAGTGGCCCTCGGCTTCGGCGCCCAGACGCTGGTGCGCGACGTGATCGCGGGCATTTTCCTGCTGGCCGAGGACCAGTACTCCGTCGGGGACCTGATCGAGATCGGCGGGAAGGTGGCGACCGTCGAGGCGATCACCCTGCGCGTCACGACGCTGCGCGACTTCAACGGCCACGTGCACTATGTGCCCAACGGCGAGCTCAAGGTGGTCGTCAACCGCAGCCGCGGCTGGCAGCGGGTCGCGGTGGATGTCCCGGTCGGCAGCGATCAGGACCTCGACCGGGCGCTCGACGTGTGCCGCCGCGTGGCGGCGGCGATGAACGCCGAGGCGGCGTGGCGCGGTCGGCTGCTGGACCCGATCGAGGTGTGGGGCATCGAATCGCTTGGCCCGACCGAGTCCACGGTGCGTCTCGTGCTGCGCGCACGGCCGGGGGCCGACGCCCCGGAGACCTCGCGCGAGCTTCGCTCGCGGCTGCACCGCGCCCTCAGCGAGGCCGGAGTGCGCTTCAGCGCGAGCCGCGAAACCCACCTGGCCGCCGCGTCCGCCGGCGGCGGGACCGCGACCTGAACCGAGGAGACCTGACGTGCCGCTGCGCATCTACGACACGCTCACCCGCGAGAAGCGCGAGTTCGTCCCCGTCACGCCGGGCAAGGTCCGCATGTACGTGTGCGGCATGACAGTCCAGAACAAGCCGCACGTCGGGCACCTGCGCGCGTCGCTGTCGGCCGAGGTCATGCGGCGTTACTTCGAGCACCTCGGCTACGAGGTCGCGTACGCCTACAACTTCACGGACGTGGACGACAAGATCATCGAGCGCGCGAACGCCGAGGGCGTCGCCTACGAGAAGGTCAGCGAACGCAACATCGAGGCCTACCTGCGCGCCGCGGACGCGTGCAACGTGAAGCGCGCGACGATCTATCCGCGCGCCACGCAGCACATCCCCGAGATGCACGCCATGATCGCTGCGCTCATCGAGAAGGGCCACGCTTACGCGGCCGGCGGCGACGTGTACTTCGACGTCCGCAGCAAGGCCGACTACGGCAAGCTGTCGGGCCGCCGGGTGGACGAGCTGCGCGAGGGCTACCGCATCGAGCCGGGCGAGGCGAAGCGCGACCCGCTGGACTTCGCCCTGTGGAAGGGCGCCAAGCCGGGCGAGCCGGCGTGGGACAGCCCGTGGGGCCCGGGCCGTCCCGGCTGGCACATCGAGTGCTCGGCGATGGCCATGAAGCACCTCGGCGAGACGCTTGACCTGCACGGCGGGGGTCAGGACCTCATCTTCCCGCATCACGAGAACGAGATCGCGCAGAGCGAGTCGTTCTCGGGGCGGCCGTTCGCGAACTTCTGGACCGAGAACGGCATGGTCAACCTCGGCGGCGAGAAGATGTCGAAGAGCACCGGGAACTTCTTCTTCATGGACGACGTGCTCGCCCAGGTGGACCCCGAAGTGCTCCGCTGCTACCTGCTCTCGACGCACTACCGCAGCCCGATCGAGTTCACGCTCGAGCGCCTCAAGGAGGCGGCGGTCGCCTACCAGCGGCTGCGCGGTCCGCTCGAGCGGGCCGAGGCGTGGGACGCTCCTGCGGCGCCGGCGCCCGGAGGCGCGCTCGGCGAGGCGGTGGCCTCGGCCGACCGGCTGTTCCACGAGGCCATGGACGACGATTTCAACACCGCGAGGGCCATCGGGCACCTCTTCGACCTCGCCCGGGCGGTCAACCGGGCGCTGGACGAGGGTGCCGGGACCGAGGCCCGGGTGGCCGCGCGCCGGTTGCTGGAGCTCGGCGCGGTTCTCGGCCTGTTTTGGAAGCGCCCGACGGGGGAGTCCTGGCCGGCCGAGGTCCTGGCGCTGGTCGAGGAGCGCGAGGCGGCCCGCAGGGCTAAGGACTGGAAGGCGTCCGACGCCCTGCGTGACCGCCTGCTCGCTCTTGGCGTGGTGGTCAAGGACACCGCCCAGGGGCCGCAGCTCGCGCGCCGGCAGGTCTAGCCCGTGGCGCGGGGCACTGCCCGACCCTTCCAGGGGCGGCCAAATCCCTGCAATACGTGAATTTCCCGTTGACCCCCCCGGAGCGCGGGGCTAGCCTCTTCTTGCGATTGGGCGTCGCGGCCGCAGGGCCGGCGAGGAGAGTCACCCCGTATCCACGAAGCTCTCCCGCCGTGCAGTGCGGCGAGCGAGGCTCTCGCATGTCCGGGGCCGACGTTTCGGCCCCTTCGTCCATCGGGACAGGAAGGATGTCATGCGTCGATTCCTGATGAATCGGTGGTGCGCCTTCGTCCTGACGCTGTGTGTCTGGTTCGCCACGCTCACGCTCGTTTCCTCGACCGCGCTCGCCGATGCGCGCATGGGTGAGGATCCGGGCCGCGTGGAGGACTGGTCATCTGGCGGATCGAGCCCGCCCCCTCCGCCCACGGCCGGCGACCCGGACATTCCGGAGAACGGCCTCAAGGGCAATCTGATCAAGGGGAGCGCGATCCGCGCATCGTCCACGCTGCATGCCGCGGGTGACGGCGCGACGTGGACCAGCGTCTGGTCGTGGCGAGTCCAGGTGGTGCTGCAGTTGCTGCGGCAGGGGTGGATCGTCCGCTTCTGACGGCGCTGCAGGGCCGCGACGTTTCGTGACCGGAGTTTCGGCGTGCCGAGCTACGACCCGAACCGCATCGCGCAGCTCGAGGAAAGGCTCTCGGCAGGTCCCGAGTCGGGGGCTTCCGCGCTCGCGGAGCTCGAGATGCTGGCCGACCTGTACCTGCAGGCGGACAGCTACGTGCCCGCGCTCGAGACCATCGAGCGGCTGCTCTCGTGTCCCGCCGCCCGCACCCTGTCTCCAGGCCGTCGCGCGGCGCTCGAGAGCAAGGCGATCGCCTGCCGTATCGCGCAGGGCGATGCGCACGCCGCCCTCGGGCAGTGCCGCGACCTGCTGCGGGACGAGTCGCTCATCACCCCCCGGTCGTTGCTCGCTCGCATCCACTGGCAGTGCGGGCGTGCGCTCTTCATGCTCACCCGCCTCGCCGAGGCGCGCGTCCATGCAGCGCGCGCGCTCGAGCTCGCCGACGAGAGCGCCGACCTCGCCGCGTCGGCGGCCGCGCTCAACTTGATGGGCACCGTGCGCTACCGCGAGGGTCGCCTCGCCGAAGCGCGCGACGACTTCGAGCAGGCGCTCGCCCTGTTCCGGCGCGTGGGCGACGAGTACATGGCGGCGGCCGCGCGCTCGAACCTCGGCCTGATCCACAAGACGCTGTGCGAGTGGGACGCCGCCGCCTCGCACCTGACGGCGGCGGCGGACGCCTACCGGCGGCTCGGGCGCCTGGCCGCGCTCGGCCGGGCGCTCGTCAATCTCGGCATCGTCCACCAAAAGCGCGGCGACTGGCGGCTCGCCGAAGGGCATTACCGCGACGCCGAGCGCGTGTTCGCGCAGATCGGCGACCACCACCATCTCGCCCACGTGCACGTCGGCCTCGGCAACGTGGCGCGCCTCGAGCGCCGCTTCGCCGAGGCGGAGACCTCGCTGCGCTCGGCCCTCGAGCGCGCGCGCGCCAACGGCGCGGCGCGCGAGGAGGCGCTGGCGCTCGAGTTCCTCGGCGAGCTGGAGCACGACCGCGGCCGTGACGAGGAAGCGCTTGTGCGCTACGCCGATGCGCTCTCCATTGCGGAGCGCGTGGCGCCCGAGGGCGACCTCGTGGTGGAGGTTGAGCGGCGGCGGGCCGAGGCGCTCGTGGCGCTCGGCCGCCTGGACGAGGCGTCCGCGGCGTGCGAACGGGCGCGTCGTCTGGCGCGGCTCGTGGACGATCGCCTCGAGCACGCCGTGACGTGGCGCGTCGGCGGCGAGATCGCCGCCGCGCGCGGCCGACTCGCCGAGGCGGGCGAGCAGTGGAGCATTGCGCTGGCGCGCCTCGCCGAGTGCCGCGAGCGCCTCGAGCTCGGCCGCACGCACCTGCTCGTGGCGCGCGCCACGGCGGAGCCGCGCGAGAAGCGCCGCCACCTGCTGCGCGCGGTGGCGCTGTTCGCCGAGCTGTCGGGCGGCGCGTGGCTCGAGGAGGCCGAGGCCGAGCTGCAGCGCGCGCTCGGCGGGGCTTCGGGCGCCGAGCTCGCGCCGGCGCGGCCGGCGTCGTTGCTCGGCCGCCGCCACCGCGCGCCCAGCCTGGTCGCCTGCTCGAACGCCATGCGCGGCGTCGAGTCGCTCGCCCGGCGCGCGGCGAGCACCGAGCTGTCGGTGCTCGTCACGGGCGAGACCGGCACCGGCAAGGAGCTCATTGCGCGCACCATTCACGCGCTTTCGCCGCGCGCGGCGCGCCCGTTCCTCGCGCTCAACTGCGGGGCCATCAAGGCCGATCTCGCGCTCTCGCAGCTCTTCGGCCACCGCAAGGGCGCCTTTACCGGCGCCCACGGGGACGCGGCGGGCCTCGTCGAGGCCGCCCACGGCGGCACGCTGTTCCTCGACGAGGTCGGCGAGCTTCCGCTCGACGTGCAGGTCACGCTGCTGCGCTTCCTCGAGACGGGCGAGTACCTGCGCCTCGGCGAGACGCAGGTGCGCCGTTCGGACGTGCGCGTCATCGCGGCCACCAACCGCGAGCTGCGCAGCGGAGACGCCGAGCGGCTGTTCCGGCGCGACCTGTTATTCCGGCTCAACGAGATCGAGATCCGCGTGCCCTCGCTGCGCGAGCGCGCCGAGGACGTCGTGCCGCTGGCGCGGCACTTCCTCGCGTTCTACGGCGGACTCGAGGGGCCGCAGCTGTCGCTGGAGGCCGAGGGCATGCTGCGCGCCTACACCTGGCCGGGCAACGTGCGCGAACTCGAGAACGTCATGAAGCGCGTGGCCGCGCTCCACGCCGGCGAACGCGTTCTTGACGCCGCGGCGCTGCTGCCGTTCCTCACCGCCGGCCGCCCCGAGTCGGCCGCGGCGGGTGAGCCGCGTGCGACGCGGTCCGATGAGGAGCGCGAGGCGATCCTCGCGGCCTGGCGAGAAGCCCGCGGCAACAAGAGCCGGCTCGCGGGGCTGCTCGGCGTGTCCCGCAAGACGCTCTACGCGCGGCTCAAGCGGCTCTCGATCGATCTCGGCTGAACTCGCCGCTCAGGCGGGCGCCCGACGCGCGGCACGGCTCCCGTGCCGCGCATCGTCGTTCGGATCGCCTCCCGAGCGGCCGCGCCGCCACCCGCGCGCCGTGCTACGGCCGGCGGCTGTTACCGGTGTCACTCTGTTACCCACCGGTGACATCGGGCGCATGTCCATGTTGCGAGAGGACCACGGGCTTCGAGAGGGCGCGAGGTTGTTACCCGAGAGGTAACACCTGGCGCACGAGGGTCCTGCGCGCGCGACACGAGCACGTCAAGGTGGATCGCCGCAACATGCTTGCTGCCAATGAATTGATCCGAATGAACGGGCGGAGATGGGGAAGGCAACGGCGGTGGCACGTCGAATGCTTTGCTCCTCGCGCGGATACGGGGATCGGCAGTCTCCTCTGCAATGATCGCGGGGCAGGTCTCCCAGGGGAAGGAGATTCCGACCGAGGGCGGCCGTGCGCGGGTCCGCACCTCCATCGGCGCACGCAGCCGCCCGAGGTCAGCCCCCGGTCGAGAGGGGACGGTCGCAGCAAGGTGTGAAGTTGCGGGCGATGTTCGCCCGGGGGCTCGTACCCCACGAAGCCGCTGAGGGGACTCCGCGGCAATGCCGAAAGGGGGGACGGCAACTCCAGATCAGTCGGCGCAAGTCGATTGGTGAGCTGTAGCGGTTCGCAGTTCGTCACACAAAAAGAGAATACGCCCGGTCAACGAAGCCGGGAGATCGAGCGGGGTTCTTCCCGGTCACTCCCTCGCTCTCTCGGGAAGGGGCAGCCAGAGACGTCCAGAGCTGGCTGCCTTTTCGCTTCCCCTTGGAGCGCCGTCGCGCGCGGTGCTAGGGTTCCTCCATGTCCACGCCCCACCTGCGGTCCCCGCACGCGCGTCCGCCCTGGAGGCTGGTCGCGCCGACGCTCGTCGTCCTCGTTCTCGTCTTCGCCGCCGGGTGCGGCGGCGGAGCCACTTCCGAGTCCTCGCAGGCTCCAACCGGCGAGGCTTCCGCTCCGCTCGCCGACGCGGCGGCGCCCGCCAAGGATTCCGGCGGCGCGGCCCCGACCGACGTCGGCGCCCGCGTTTACGCGCAGCGCTGCGTGTTGTGTCATGGCTCCGGGGGCGCCGGTGACGGCCCGGCCTCGGCCGGACTCAACCCGAAGCCACGCAACCTGCGCGATGCGAGCTACATGAGCACCCGCACCGACGAGCAGCTGCTCGAGATCATCCGCAACGGAAAGGGCGCCATGCCGGCGTGGGGGAAGAACAACACGCTCACCGAAGAGGAGATCCAGGCCGTCCTCCGGCACATCCGGAGCTTCACCGGAGGGTCGTGAGCCGGGCGCTTTCTTGACAGGGCTTCGAGCGGAGACCTATCTTGCCGCGCGCTTCGTCGCTCGCAACGACGTTTGCTGGCGTAGCTCAACTGGTAGAGCATCTCATTTGTAATGAGGTGGTTGGGGGTTCGAGTCCCTTCGCCAGCTTCGACGTCTCCCGCCCGCCATGCGGGTCGGTCCGCCCTGTGGAGGGGTGCCCGAGCGGCCAAAGGGAGCAGACTGTAAATCTGCCGGCTCAACGCCTACGAAGGTTCGAATCCTTCCCCCTCCACCATCCCGACCGCGGTTCTTCGAGCGGGAATAGCTCAGTGGTAGAGCGTCAGCCTTCCAAGCTGAGGGTCGCGGGTTCGAATCCCGTTTCCCGCTCCAAGGATTGACAGAGTCTTGACGGCCACGATCGGAGCGTCCCGGTCCGGGGCCGAGCGTCGCTCAGGGCGGGCCACCGCCCCGTTAAATTCCGTCTTTTCCTGTTTTTGCAGTTGACACCTCCGGGGGTGCCTCTTACAGTGCACCGCTCGCACGACCCCCGACGGCCTTCGCAACACGAAGGCCGTGTCGGGGTGGTGCGTCTTGTGCTCGAGGATCACCGAGCCTCGGCACTCCGTCCCCTGCCGGCGCGCCCGCAACGCGCGCAGCTCACGTCGCCGGCGCCGGGACACTCCGATCGCGCCCACGTAGCTCAGTCGGTAGAGCATCTCCATGGTAAGGAGAAGGTCAGCGGTTCGATTCCGCTCGTGGGCTCCACCTTGTGCGTGCGCGCCGTTGGCGCGATGCGCAGCGTGGGAGCCGAAGGCCGTCGGAGCGCCGCGCGGCGCGGAGTGAGGCCGGTCGTCCGGGCACAGGGGCACCGCACGACATCAGAGAACGATCGCGCCCGCCTCGCGCGGACGCCGTCCACAACGTCAGCACAGGAGCCGGACTCATGGCGAAGCAGAAGTTCGAGCGGACGAAGCCGCACGTGAACGTGGGGACGATCGGGCACGTGGACCACGGGAAGACGACGCTGACGGCGGCGATCACGATGGTGCTGGCGCAGACGAACCCGAAGATCACGGTGCGGGACTACGGGTCGATCGACAACGCGCCGGAGGAGCGGGAGCGCGGGATCACGATCGCGACGGCGCACGTGGAGTACGAGACGGCGAACCGTCACTACGCGCACGTGGACTGTCCGGGGCACGCGGACTACGTGAAGAACATGATCACGGGCGCGGCGCAGATGGACGGGGCGATCCTGGTGGTGTCGGCGGCGGACGGGCCGATGCCGCAGACGCGGGAGCACATTCTGCTGGCGCGTCAGGTGGGGGTTCCGTACATCGTGGTGTTCATGAACAAGTGCGACATGGTGGACGATCCGGAGCTGCTGGACCTGGTGGAGCTGGAGGTGCGGGAGCTGCTGAAGAAGTACGAGTTCCCCGGGGACGAGATTCCGGTGATCCGTGGCTCGGCGAAGCAGGCGATGGACGGGGGCGGGAAGGACGCCAAGGCGAACGAGGCGATTCTGAAGCTGATGGAGGCGGTGGACTCGTACGTGCCGACGCCGCAGCGGGACACGGACAAGCCGCTGCTGATGGCGGTGGAGGACGTGTTTTCGATTTCGGGGCGCGGGACGGTGGCGACGGGGCGGATGGAGCGCGGCAAGGTGAAGGTGGGGGACAAGGTGGAGCTGGTGGGGCTGCGGGAGACGCGCGAGACGGTGGTGACGGGCGTGGAGATGTTCCGCAAGTCGATGGACGAGGCGATCGCCGGGGACAACGTGGGTCTGCTGCTGCGCGGGATCGAGAAGAACGACGTGGAGCGCGGGATGTGCATCGTGGCGCCGAAGTCGGTGACGCCGCACAAGAAGTTCAAGGCGCAGGTGTACGTGCTGACGAAGGAGGAGGGCGGGCGTCACACGCCGTTCTTCAACGGGTACCGGCCGCAGTTCTACTTCCGGACGACGGACGTGACGGGGGTGGCGCAGCTGCCCGCGGGGCGGGAGATGGTGATGCCGGGGGACAACGTGGACGGGATGACGGTGGAGCTGATCACGCCGGTGGCGATGGAGAAGGAGCTGCGCTTCGCCATCCGCGAGGGCGGCCGCACCGTCGGCGCCGGCGTCGTCACCGAGATCCTCGAGTAGCCGCCGCACGCGAAGGGAGACCAGGCCATGCGCGATCAGATCACGCTCGCGTGCAACGACTGCAAGTGCCGCAACTACATCACGACGAAGAACCGCCGTCTGCATCCGGACCGGGTCGAGGTGCGCAAGTTCTGCCCCCGGTGCCGGAAGCACACCGCGCACAAGGAAACCAAGTAACGGTCGGTCCGGAACGCCGCGCCGGCCGCCCGCGAGGCGGCGGCTCCGCCCACGCGCGGGAGCGGCGGCATCCCGGCGGCCCCAGTCGAGGCAGGCCAGTAGCTCAGTCCGGCTAGAGCACCGGTCTCCAAAACCGGGAGTCGGGGGTTCAAATCCCTCCTGGCCTGCCACTTTCACGCCCGCGCGCCCGGCGCGCGGGGGCGCCCGCGGCGCCGGAACGAGGCTTCAGGCATGTCCTGGATGACGCAGCTGCGCGAATTCACGAAGGACGTCGGGGTGGAGTCCCGCAAGGTCAGCTGGCCGACGCGGCTCGAGCTTCGCGACCAGACCGTGGTCGTCATCATCACGGTGCTGCTCGTGTCGGTGTTCCTCGGCATCGTCGACCGACTGCTCACGTTCGTCGTGGGCCTGCTGTTCCGCTAGACGACGGGCGCGGGCCGCGCGCGGCGCGGCGCTCCCGCACGGGAAGGCACATGGAAAAGAAGTGGTACGTGATCCACACGTACTCGGGTCACGAGAACAAGGTCAAGACGAACCTCGAGAAGGCCATCCACTCGGCCGGCCTGGAGGACAAGTTCGGCCAGATCCTGGTGGCGACCGAGGAGTTCGTCGAAATGAAGGACGGGAAGCGCAAGACGACCAAGCGCAAGACCTTTCCGTCGTACGTCATGGTCGAAATGGAGCTCGACGACGCGACCAAGTTCCTGGTGCAGAACGTGCCCGGAGTGACGCGTTTCATCGGCTCGGGAACCGGCGCCGTGGCCCTCAAGGAGAACGAGGTCAAGCGCATTCTCGGCCAGGTCGAGCAGACCAAGACGCGGCCCACGCCGACCGTGACGTTCCGGGTCGGCGCGCACGTTCGCATCGCCGACGGCCCGTTCAGCGGGTTCACGGGCGTGGTGGACGAGGTCAACAACGAGCGCGGCAAGATCAAGGTGATGGTCAGCATTTTCGGGCGCGCCACTCCGGTGGAGCTCGACTTCCTGCAGGTGCAGCCCGTCTAGGCGAGGTGCCTTCATGGCAAAGCGTGTCCAGGCATTGGTGAAGCTGCAGTGCAACGCCGGCAATGCGACTCCGGCGCCCCCCGTGGGCCCCGCGCTCGGCCAGCACGGCATCAACATCATGGAGTTCTGCAAGCAGTTCAACGCCCGCACACAGCATCAGGCGGGCCTCGTGATCCCGGTCGTGATCACCGTCTACAACGACCGGTCGTTCACATTCATCACGAAGACGCCGCCCGCCGCCGTGCTGCTCAAGCGCGCCGCCGGGCTCGCGAAGGGCTCCGGCGTGCCGAACCGGACGAAGGTCGGCTCGGTGACGCGCGCTCAGGTGCGCGAGATCGCCGAGCTGAAGGCCCCCGATCTGAATTCCGCGTCGGTGGAGGCCGCCGAGCGGATGATCATGGGGACGGCCCGCAGCATGGGCATCGAGATCGCCAGCTAGGCGATCGCCAGCCGGGCGCGCACGCGGCCGGCGCACGGGAAGGGGAAGGAACCGGCATGGTTCGCCTGAGCAAGGAAGAGGCAGAGCAGCTGCTGCGGGGCCGGTCCCCGCGGGAGATCTACGACATCGTGCGGGAGCGCGTGTCCGCGGCGCCCGACGCGAAGATTCACGACCTGTACGACACGCTCGACTGGGTGGTCGCCGAGGGCTATGCGACCGAGGCCGAGCTGGAGGCGGTCGAGGAAGAGAACGGCTAGTCCGGCCGAACGCCGCGCGCGGTCGCCGCGCGCGCGGGGGGCGCGTCCCGGCCCATGCGGCGAGGCATCACTGACCCTGGTCGTGGGAGTGGCGGCGCACCCGCCACGCTGGCACCACGGGAGGTTCCATGAAGCGAGGCAAGCGGTACCGCGCCGCGGCGGAGCTCGCGGGCCAGGCGGGGATCGTCAAGGATCTCGCCGAGGCCGTGCGGCTCGTGAAGCAGACGGCGCGCGCGAAGTTCGACGAGACCATCGTCGTCTCGTCCCACCTCGGCGTCGATCCGCGCCATTCCGATCAGCTCGTGCGCGGCACCGTGGTGCTGCCGCACGGCACGGGCAAGAGCCTGCGGGTGCTGGTCCTGGCCAAGGGCGACAAGCAGAAGGAGGCGCTGGACGCCGGCGCCGACCACGCGGGGGCCGAGGACTACGTCAAGAAGATCCAGGACGGGTGGCTCGACGTGGACGCGATCGTGGCCACCCCCGACCTGATGGGTGAGGTCGGCAAACTGGGGCGGGTGCTGGGCCCGCGCGGTCTGATGCCGAACCCGAAGAGCGGCACCGTGACGTTCGACGTCGCGAAGGCGGTGCGCGAGCTGAAGGCCGGCAAGATCGAGTTCCGGGTGGACAAGGGCGCCAACGTCCACGCGCCCGTGGGCAAGGCCTCGTTCAGCGAGGACAAGCTCCTCGAGAACGCGCGCACGTTCCTGCGCGAGCTGGTGCGCTCGCGCCCGGCGGCGGCGAAGGGAGCCTACATCAAGAGTCTGACGATGAGCGCCACGATGGGCCCGGGCATCGCGCTCGACCCGACGGCGGTCACGACGGACCTGGGTCACTAGGAGGACCGACATGCCGACGCCACAGAAGGTCCAGATCCTCCAGGAGACCACCGAGCGGCTCGCCGGGGTGCGGGGCGTGTACCTCGCCGACCTCAGCGGCATGACCGTGGAGACCGTGTCGGCGCTTCGCAGGAAGTGCCGCGAGGAGCAGGTGCAGGTCAAGGTCGTGAAGAACACGCTGCTCAAGCGCGCGTTCCACGCCCACGGCATCACCGCGCTCGACGACCACCTCAACGGGCCGACCGGCCTGGTGTTCAGTCCGGTCGACGCCATGACGCCCGCGCGCATCCTCACCGAGTTCGCCAAGCAGCACGAGAAGCCGCGGCTCAAGGCGGCGGTGGTGGACGGGCGGCTGTTCGACGACAAGGCGATTGCGGTGCTGGCCACACTGCCGAGCCGCGAGGTGCTGCTCCAGCAGGTGCTGGGCACGCTCATCGCCCCGATGACCACGTTCCTCGCCGCGATCGACGCGACGCTCCGGCTGCCCGCCACCTTGGCGGACGTCCTCGAGCGCGAGCGCTCGAAGGCGTCCTGAGTCCGACTTCACGCGGGTCCTGCCCGCGCCGAGTGTGAAACCCCGCCGCCGGAGCGCGGCACATCCGTCAGAGGAGAAACACCATGTCCACCGCGATCGACCAGGTGCTCGACCTGATTGGCAACATGACCGTTCTCGAGCTCGCCGAGCTCAAGAAGAAGTACGAGGACAAGTTCGGCGTGACCGCGGCGGCCCCGATGATGGCCATGCCCATGGGCGGGATGCCCGGCGCGGGCGCGGCGGCGGCGGCCGAGGAGAAGACCGAGTTCGACGTCGTGCTGACGGCGTCCGGCGACAAGAAGATCCAGGTCATCAAGGTCGTGCGCGAGCTGACCGGCCTCGGGCTCAAGGAGGCCAAGGACCTTGTGGACGGCGCTCCCAAGACCGTGAAGGAAAAGGTCAGCAAGGCCGAGGCCGCCGACATGAAGGCCAAGCTCGAAGAGCAGGGCGCGACCGTCGAGATCAAGTAGGTCCGTCCCATCCATCTCATCGGTCCGTCTGAGACCCGACCCGGGGGCCCGGCACCGTCCGGTCCCCCGGACGGGCGCCCCGCACCCGGAGCGCCCGGTCGGGCTCGTGGCGTCTCTCCCTCCAGAGGAAAGGCGGGAAGGCCTTGAAGAACGCACGCCGTAAGGAACGGAAGAGCTTCTCGAAGATTGACCGCGAGTGGAACCTGCAGATCCCGAATCTGCTCGAGGTCCAGCTGAAGAGCTTCCGCGACTTCCTGCAGATGGATAAGGACCCCCTCAAGCGCGCGAACGAGGGGTTGCAGGAGGTCTTCACCGGGGTGTTCCCGATCAGCGACCCCCGCGAACTGTTCGTGCTCGATTTCGTCTCCTACGACATCGGCGAGCCGAAGTACTCCGTCGAGGAGTGCATCGAGCGCGACCTGACGTTCTCGGCGCCGCTCAAGGCCCGTCTCCGGCTGGTGAGCCGCGAGGAGGTCGACGGCGTCAAGCGCGACAAGGACGTCATCGAGCAGGAGGTGTACCTGGGCGAGCTGCCGCTCATCACCGACAGCGGCACCTTCATCATCAACGGCGCGGAGCGCGTCATCGTCTCGCAGCTCCACCGTTCGCCCGGCGTGTTCTTCGACGAGCTCACCCACCCGAACGGGAAGCTCCTGTACTCGGCCCGCATCATTCCGTACCGCGGCTCGTGGGTGGAGTTCAGCCTCGACGTCAACGACGTCATGCACGTCCACATTGACCGCAAGCGCAAGCTGCCGGTGACGGTGCTGCTGCGCGCGCTCGGCTTCGTCGGCGACCGCGAGATCCTCGAGCTCTTCTACGAGAAGGAAACGCTCGACGTGAAGGGGAAGAAGGCCGAGTCCGCGCTCGGCCGGGTCGCCGCGCAGGACATCGTGGACGACGCGACCGGCGAGATCCTCCTCGAGGCCAACGACGAGATCACGGCCGAAAAGGTCGAGGTCATCAAGAAGGCCGGCCTCGAGACGCTCGAAGTGTTCGTGGTGCCGATGCAGGACGAGGCCGACCTCGTGCGCAACACGCTGCGCAAGGACCCGACGCGCTCGCAGGAGGAGGCGCTCCACCGCATCTACAACCTGCTGCGCCCGGGAGAGCCGCCGCGCGCCGACTCGGCCCGCGAGATCCTCAACAAGCTGTTCTTCAACCCCAAGCGTTACGACCTGGCGCGCGTCGGGCGCTACAAGCTCAATCAGAAGCTGCCGCACGACGCGCTGCTGCCGGGCCGCGACATCCGGCGCCGGCTGGGGCTCGGCATCCCCGACCTCAACCACACGACGCTGTGTCGCGAGGACTTCATCGTCATCGTGAAGTACCTCATCCTGCTGCGCACCGGCGGCGAGATCGTCATGGACCGCGGCCCCGAGCCGGCGATCACGGACGACATTGACCACCTCGGCAACCGGCGCGTGCGCTCGGTCGGCGAGCTGCTCGCGAACCAGTTCAACATCGGTCTGGCGCGCATGGCGCGCATCATTCGCGAGCGCATGTCGCTGCAGGACACCGAGCAGATCACGCCGACGGACCTCGTCAACTCGCGCACGATCTCGGCGGTCATCCAGAGCTTCTTCGGCAGCTCGCAGCTGTCGCAGTTCATGGACCAGACCAATCCGCTCGCCGAGCTCACCAACAAGCGGCGTCTGTCGGCCCTCGGCCCGGGAGGCCTGACGCGCGACCGCGCCGGCTTCGAGGTGCGCGACGTCCACTACACGCACTACGGCCGGGTGTGTCCGATCGAGACGCCGGAAGGCCCGAACATCGGCCTCATCTCTTCGCTCTCGACCTACGCCAAGGTCAACGAGTTCGGCTTCCTCGAGACGCCGTACTTCCGCGTGCAGGGGGGCGTCGTGGACCGCAAGCGGCCCGAGTTCCTGGCCGCCGACGTCGAGGACCGCGCTTTCATCGCTCCGGCGAACACGCCGTTCGACAAGAAGACGGGCGAGATCGAGGACGGCACCCTCACCGTGCGGCACCGCGGTGAGTATCCGTCGGTCGAGAAGCACCAGATTGACTACATGGACGTGTCGCCCATCCAGCTCGTGTCGCCCGCCGCCGCGCTCATTCCGTTCCTCGAGCACGACGATGCCAATCGCGCGCTCATGGGCTCCAACATGCAGCGCCAGGCCGTGCCGCTGCTCGTCACCGAGGCGCCGCTCGTCGGCACCGGCCTCGAGGACAAGGTCGCGGAGGACTCGGGGGCGCTCGTGCTCGCGCGGCGCAGCGGGGTCGTCGAGTTCGTCTCAGGCGAGATGATCGCCATTCGCTTCGAGCGCGACGACGACGGCCCGCCGGTGGACTACAGCGACCAGCCGAACCTCGACATCTATCGCCTCATCAAGTTCCGTCGTTCGAACCAGGACACCTGCCTCAACCAGCGGCCGGTCGTCGTCGAAGGTCAGAAGGTGCGCCGCGGGCAGGTCATCGCGGACGGCCCGGCGACGCGCGATGGCGAGCTCGCCCTCGGCCGCAACGTGCTCGCGGCCTTCATGCCGTGGGGCGGCTACAACTTCGAGGACGCCATCCTGGTGAGCGAAAAGATCGTCAAGGAGGACATCTTCACCTCGATCCACATCGAGGAGTTCGAGCTCCAGGTGCGCGACACCAAGCGCGGGGTCGAGGAGATCACGCGCGAGATCCCGAACGTGTCCGAGGAGGCGGTCAAGAACCTCGACGAGGAGGGGGTCATCCGCATCGGCGCCCGTGTGCGTCAGGGCGACATTCTCGTCGGCAAGGTGACGCCGAAGGGCGAGCAGGAGCTCTCGCCGGAGGAGCGCCTGCTCAAGGCGATCTTCGGCGACAAGGCCGGCGACGTGCGCGACGCCTCGCTCAAGGCCCCGCCCGGCATGGACGGCATCGTCATCGACATCAAGGTGTTCTCGCGCCGCGAGAAGGACGAGGGCACCAAGCAGCAGGAGAAGAAGAAGATCGAGAAGCTCCGCCGCGAGAGCAAGAAAGAGCGCGAGCGCATCGCCGACGTCCGGCTGGCGACCATCACCGAGACGCTCGCCGACCAGACGGTCAACGTGCTGCGCAGCGCGTCGACCGGCGAGGCGCTGGCGCGGAAGGGTCGCAAGTACACGGCCGAGTTCCTCGCCGAACTCGACCTCGACGACCTCGCGTGGGGCACGCCGGTGACGGAAGACGCGCGCGTCAACGAGCGCTTCTGGGCGGCGATGGACGGGGCGCAGTCGGCCTTCACGCGTTGCGAGAAGGAGCTCGAGAAGGAGATCGAGAAGGTCACGCGCGGCGACGAGCTGCCGCCGGGCGTGGTCAAGCTCGTCAAGGTCTACATCGCCAAGAAGCGCAAGCTGTCGGTGGGCGACAAGATGGCCGGCCGCCACGGCAACAAGGGCGTGGTCGCCAAGATCCTCCCGGAGGAGGACCTGCCCTACCTGCCGGATGGCACGCCGGTCGAGATCGTGCTGAACCCGCTGGGCGTGCCGTCGCGCATGAACATCGGGCAGGTCATGGAGACCCACCTCGGCTGGGCCGCCCACGCGCTTGGCTACACGTGCGCCACGCCGGTGTTCGCCGGTGCCACGGTGGACGAGATCAAGTCGGAGCTGCGCGCGGCCGGGCTGCCCGAGGACGGCAAGATCGAGCTGCGCGACGGACGCAGCGGCGAGCCGTTCGACCAGCGCGTGACCGTTGGCTACATGTACATGCTCAAGCTCTCGCACCTCGTGGATGACAAGATCCACGCGCGCTCGACCGGTCCGTACTCGCTCGTCACCCAGCAGCCGCTGGGCGGCAAGGCGCAGTTCGGCGGGCAGCGCTTCGGCGAGATGGAAGTGTGGGCGCTCGAGGCGTACGGCGCGGCGTACACGCTGCAGGAGCTGCTGACGGTGAAGAGCGACGACGTCGCGGGCCGATCGCGCATCTACGAGGCGATCGTCAAGGGCGAAAACCCGCCCGAGCCCGGCGTGCCCGAGTCGTTCAACGTGCTCGTCAAGGAACTCCAGAGCCTGTGCCTGGAAGTGCAGTTCGAGGAAGTGTGAGCGGGCCGTTCGCCCGTAACGCAACGGTCCGCCAAGGAGAGTCCACGATGCAGGAAACCGAACTGCAGAGCCCGATCACGCTGGCCGCGGGCAAGATGGGACTGACGCGCCCCGATGATCGCGAGCAGCGGCGCCGGGCGAGTTTCAACTCGATCCGGATCCGCCTCGCCTCGCCGGACGTCATCCGCGGCTGGTCCCACGGCGAGGTCACCAAACCCGAGACGATCAACTACCGCTCGTTCAAGCCCGAGAAGGACGGCCTGTTCTGCGAGCGGATCTTCGGCCCGGTCAAGGACTGGGAGTGCAACTGCGGCAAGTACAAGCGCATCCGCTACCGCGGCGTGATCTGCGACCGCTGCGGCGTCGAGGTCACGCAGGCCAAGGTGCGTCGCGAGCGGCTCGGCCACATCGAGCTCGCGGTGCCCGTGTCGCACATCTGGTTCTTCAAGGGCGTGCCGTCGCGCATCGGCCACCTGCTCGACATGAGCATCCGCGACCTCGAGCGGATCCTCTACTACGAGTCTTACGTGGTCATCGACCCGGGCAAGACCGGGTTCAAGAAGCGCGAGATCATCTCCGAGGACCAGTACAACGAGGTCATGGACGAGCAGCCGGACTCGGAGCTCAAGGCCAAGATGGGCGCCGAGGCGATCCGCGACCTGCTCGCCGAGCTCGATCTCAACGAGCTGTCCTACGACCTGCGCACGCAGGCCAAGATGGAGACCTCGGTCCAGCGCAAGAAGGAGCAGCTCAAGCGGCTGCGCATCGTCGAGGCGTTCCGCCACAGCGGGAACCGCCCCGAGTGGATGATCCTCGAGTGCATTCCCGTGCTGCCGCCGGACCTGCGCCCGCTGGTGCCGCTCGAGGGTGGCCGGTTCGCGACGTCGGACCTCAACGACCTCTACCGGCGCGTGATCAACCGCAACAACCGCCTCAAGAAGCTCATGGACATCAAGGCGCCCGAGGTCATCCTGCGCAACGAGAAGCGCATGCTGCAGGAGGCGGTGGACGCGCTGTTCGACAACGGCCGCCGCAGCCGCGCCGTGCGCGGACAGGGCAATCGCCCGCTCAAGTCCCTGAGCGACATGCTCAAGGGCAAGCAGGGCCGCTTCCGCCAGAACCTGCTCGGCAAGCGCGTGGACTACTCGGGCCGCTCGGTCATCGTCGTCGGGCCGGAGCTCAAGCTCAACCAGTGCGGCCTGCCCAAGAACATGGCCCTCGAGCTCTTCAAGCCGTTCATCATCCGCAAGCTCGAGGACCGCGGCTTCGTCCAGACCGTCAAGAGCGCCAAGCGCCTCGTCGAGCGCGAGAAGCCCGAGGTGTGGGACATCCTCGGCGAGATCATCGACAACCACCCGGTGCTGCTCAACCGTGCGCCGACGCTGCACCGACTCGGCATCCAGGGCTTCGAGCCGGTGCTCGTCGAGGGCAAGGCGATCCGCATCCACCCGCTCGTGTGCCAGGCGTTCAACGCCGACTTCGACGGGGACCAGATGGCGGTGCACGTGCCGCTGTCGTTCGAGGCGCAGATCGAGACCAGCCTGCTCATGCTGTCCACGCACAACATCCTGTCCCCGGCCAACGGGCGTCCGCTCGCCACGCCGAACCAGGACATCGTGCTCGGCTGCCACTACCTGACCAAGTCGCGCGGCCGCGCCGAGAACCCGCGCGCGGCGGAGGCGGGCCTGGCGCCGGACGACCCGCGGCGGCTGCGCGTGTTCCTCGACACGAGCGAGGTGCGCGCCGCCTACGACGCCGGCGAGATTCCGTTGCACGCCGAGATCGCGGTGCGGGCCACGGGGGTCAGCACCCTCGAGGCGCCGTCGGCGCCGTACGTCGTGACGACCGCCGGGCGCGTGCTGTTCAACGAGGTCGTGCCGCGCGAGCTGGGCTTCATCAACCGCACGATGGACAAGAAGCGGCTCGAGAGCCTGGTCGGAGACTGTTATGCGCGCCTCGGCCCGGAGGTGACCTCGGACCTGCTCGACGACCTCAAGAACCTCGGCTTCCGCTACGCGACGCAGGCCGGGTTCACGGTCGGCATCGACGACGTGCGCATTCCGCCCGAGAAGGACGAGATCATCGCCCGCGCGCGCGGCGAGGTGGACCGCATCAACAGCGCCTACCGCAACGGCGTGATCACCGAGGGCGAACGCTACCAGAAGGTCATCGACACGTGGACGCACGCCACGACCGAGGTCGAGCAGGTCACCTTCGAGGGCCTCTCGAAGGACCGCGACGGCTTCAACCCGATCTTCATGATGGCGGACTCCGGCTCGCGCGGTAACCGCGAGCAGGTGCGCCAGCTCGCCGGCATGCGCGGCCTGATGGCCAAGCCGCAGAAGAAGATCACGGGCGGCGTCGGCGAGATCATCGAGTCGCCGGTCATCCACAACTTCAAGGAAGGCCTGAACGTGCTCGAGTACTTCATCTCGACGCACGGCGCCCGCAAGGGCCTGGCCGACACGGCGCTCAAGACCGCGGACGCCGGCTACCTGACGCGCCGCCTGGTGGACGTCGCGCAGGACGTCATCATCAACGAGCCGGACTGCGGCACGATCCGCGGCCTCTCCGTCTCCGCCCTCAAGCAGGGCGAGGAGGTCATCGAGCCGCTCGCCGACCGCGTGCTCGGGCGCGTGGCGGCCGAGGACGTGGTGCACCCGATTTCGAACGAGACGATCATCGAGGCCGGCCAGCGCATCGACGAGACGCTCAAGCCGGCGATCGAAGAGGCGGCGCGCTCGGGCCTCGAGAAGATCCGCATTCGTTCGGTGCTGACCTGCGACGCGCGCCGCGGCGTGTGCGCCAAGTGCTACGGCCGCAACCTCGCAACGGGCCGTCCGGTGGACCTCGGCGAGGCGGTGGGCGTCATCGCCGCGCAGTCGATCGGCGAGCCGGGCACGCAGCTCACCCTGCGCACGTTCCACATCGGCGGCGTGGCCGGCCGCATCGTCGAGCAGTCGCGCACGGTGTCGAAGCTTCCGGGCACGGTGCGCTTCGTCAACCTCGAGGTCGTTCGCAGCGAGCGGGCTCAGCAGCCGGTGTGGGTGTGCGTGTCGCACGGCGGCGAGGAGGACCAGCTCGAGGTGCTCGACGCGCAGGGCCGCGTCAAGCAGCGCTTCATCGTGCCCTACGGCGCGCACCTGTTCGTCGAAGACGGAGCGCAGGTCGAGGCCGAGCAGCTGCTCTTCGAGTGGGATCTCTACAACAACCCCATCGTCACGACGCGCGCCGGCACGGTGCGCTTCGTGGACGTGAAGGAGAAGGTGACCGTCCGCGACGAGGTGGACGACGCGACCGGCCTCAAGCTCCTCGTCATCATGGAGGACCGCAACAAGGAACTGCAGCCGGCCATCGACATCATCGGCGCGAACGGCCAGAAGCTCGCCCACTATCCGCTGCCGACGGGCTCGCGGCTCGAGGTGCGCGACGGTCAGTCGGTCGTGGCGGGCGACGTGCTCGTCAAGATCCGCCGCGAGGAGGCCAAGACCCGCGACATCACGGGCGGCCTGCCGCGCGTCGCCGAGCTGTTCGAGGCGCGCCGGCCGAAGGACGCGGCGGTCGTTTCGGAGATTGACGGGCGCGTGGCGTTCGGCCCGGTGTCGCGCGGCATGCGCAAGCTGCTGGTGACCGCCGAGGACGGCGACACGCGTGAGTACCCGATCCCGCAGGGCAAGCACCTGTACGTGCAGGAGGGCAGCGTGGTGCGGGCGGGCGACCGTCTCACCGAGGGCCCGATCAACCCGCACGACATCCTCAAGATCAAGGGCATCGAGGAAGTGCAGGAGTATCTGGTCAACGAGATCCAGGAGGTTTACCGCCTGCAGGGGGTGCGCATCGACGACAAGCACATCGAGGTCATCGTGCGCCAGATGCTGCAGAAGGTGCGGATCGAGGATCCGGGCAGCACGACCTTCCTCGAGGGCGAGCACGTGGACCGTTTGTCGGTGCTGGCGGAGAACGAGCGGATGATCCAGGAGGGTCAGCAGCCGGCGACGTTCCAGCCGCTGCTGCTCGGGATCACCAAGGCCTCGCTGTCCACGGACAGCTTCATCTCGGCGGCCTCGTTCCAGGAGACCACCCGGGTGCTGACCGAGGCCGCGATCCAGGGCAAGGTGGACTTCCTGCGGGGCCTCAAGGAAAACGTCATCATCGGCCACCTGATCCCGGCCGGAACGGGCATGCCCGTTTACCGGAAGCTCCGGCTGGAGGCCGAGAAGCAGGTCCCGGAGACGCTGGTTCTGGAGGAGGGAGAGGGGGCCAGGACGGCTTGACAGCCTTCCGGCCAGAAGGATAGATTCCCCGGCCTGCGCGGCAACGGCGCATGTTGTTCCTTCAGTGGATGCCGTGGCCCGCCTGACCGCGCACGCCCAGACACGACACGTTGAAAAGCCGTCCACGCGAGGGCACGGAGGCCCGCGTCGCCCGCGGTCGTCCGGCCGTCGCGTGGGCTGCCTTGGAGGTTGCCAGTGCCGACGTTGAGCCAGCTCGTCCGCCACGGGCGGCGGCGGCAGAAGAGCAAGACCGGCGCGCCCGCGCTCAAGGGAAGTCCCCAGAAGCGCGGGGTGTGCACGCGCGTGTACACGACCACGCCCAAGAAGCCGAACTCGGCGCTGCGCAAGGTGGCGCGCGTTCGGCTCGTCAACGGCGTGGAGGTGACCGCGTACATCCCCGGCGAGGGCCACAACCTGCAGGAGCACTCGATCGTGCTCATCCGCGGGGGCCGCGTGAAGGACCTGCCGGGCGTGCGCTACCACATCGTGCGCGGCACGCTTGACGCGAGCGGCGTGAGCGGGCGCAAGCAGAGCCGCTCGAAGTACGGCACGAAGTCGAAGTGATGATGTGAGGCGGCGGGCGCCCGCAGGGGCGCCGCCCGCCGGTTCCGCCGGCCGCGCCCGAGGGGCGCGGCGGCACGGTGAACGAGAGGACGCCGAATGCCTCGCAAGGGCTACATCCCGCGCCGGGAGATGGCGCCGGATCCGAAGTTCGACAGCGCGCTCGTGACGCGCTTCATCAATGCCATCATGAAGCGCGGCAAGCGGTCGCTGGCCGAGCGCCAGTTCTACGGCGCGATGAAGGTGATTGAAGAGAAGACCGGGCAGGACGCGATGACCGTCCTCAAGCAGGCGATGACCAACGTCAAGCCCGCCCTCGAGGTGAAGTCGCGCCGCGTCGGTGGCGCGAACTACCAGGTGCCGGTCGAGGTGCGTCCGGAGCGCCGCAACGCGCTCGCGACGCGCTGGATCATCCTCAACGCCAAGACGCGTTCGGACCACACGTTCGCCGAGAAGTTCGCGGCCGAAATCCTCGCCGCCTCGCGCAACGAGGGCGGGGCGGTCAAGAAGCGCGAGGACACGCACAAGATGGCGGAGGCCAACAAGGCCTTCGCGCACTACCGCTGGTGACCGGCCGCCGGTAGCGGCTCCGGCGCGGCCCGATCGGCGGCCCGCGGGGGCGCGCGACCGGCGCCCGGTCGGGGCGACAACGATGCAGGGCCCCCCCGCGGGGGGGACGGGTTCCGCCGGCCGTTCCCCAGCGGCGCGGGGCCACACCACGACAGACACCATCGACGGGTGAAGGCGCGGCTGCGGCCGCTCCTGGGTCCGCGTCCGGAAGGGTGCCGGACGGGCCTCAACACTGCGGATGGTCGCGGATTCATCACCTTGCGTTCCGGATCGGAAAGGCAGGTGGTGCGCACGAACAGCTAACCCGTAAGGATTCAGGCACCGTCATGCCTCGTCAGCACGCGCTCGAGCGCTATCGAAACATCGGCATCATGGCCCATATCGACGCCGGCAAGACCACCTTGACCGAGCGCGTCCTCTTCTACACGGGCCGGATTCACCGCGTGGGCGAAGTCCACGAGGGCGCCGCGACCATGGACTGGATGGAGCAGGAGCGCGAGCGCGGCATCACCATCACCTCCGCCGCCACCACCTGCCAGTGGCGCGACCACCGCATCAACATCATCGATACCCCCGGCCACGTGGACTTCACCGTCGAGGTCGAGCGCTCCCTGCGCGTCCTCGACGGCGCGGTCGCCGTGTTCTGCGCCGTGGGCGGCGTCGAGCCCCAGTCCGAGACGGTGTGGCGTCAGGCCGACAAGTACCGCGTGCCGCGCATCGCGTTCGTCAACAAGATGGACCGCGTCGGCGCCGACTTCGACAACGTCGTGAGCATGATGAAGGAGCGCCTCGGCGCGAATCCGGTGCCCATTCACATCCCGATGTTCGCGGGCGAGCAGTTCGTGGGGACGATTGACCTCGTCGAGATGAAGGCGATCACCTACCACGAGGAGAGCCAGGGCACGACCTTCGAGCTGCACGACATCCCGCGCGACCTCGCCGAGATGGCGGCCAACGCCCGGCACCACCTGCTCGAGTCCATCGCCGAGTACGACGAGCAGCTGCTCGACGACTACCTGCACGAGAAGCCCTACACGTCCGAGGACCTGCGCCGCGCCCTGCGCAAGGGCACGCTGGGTGGACACATCAACCCGGTGCTGTGCGGCTCGGCCTTCAAGAACAAGGGCGTGCAGCGCCTGCTCGACGCGGTCGTGGACTTCCTGCCGTCGCCGGTGGACATGCCGCCGGTCGAGGGCACCGACCTCAAGGACTTCCACCACATCTCGCGCAAGCCCGAGGACAGCGCGCCATTCGCGTCCCTGGCGTTCAAGATCATGACCGACCCGTATGTCGGCAAGCTCACGTTCTTCCGCGTCTACTCGGGTTCCCTCAAGACCGGGGACCAGGTGCTCAACGCGGCGACCGGGAACAAGGAGCGCATCGGGCGGCTCGTCCAGATGCACGCCAACAAGCGCGAGGAGATCACCGAGGTCTTCGCCGGCGACATCGCCGCCGCCATCGGCCTCAAGCGCGTGACGACGGGCAACACGCTGTGCAGCGTCGAGCACCCGATCATGCTCGAGGCCATGCACTTTCCCGAGCCGGTGGTGGACGTGGCGATCGAGCCCAAGTCCAAGGCCGACGAGGAGAAAATGGCGACCGCCCTGCAGCGCCTGTCCGAGGAGGATCCGACCTTCCGCGTGCGCACCGACGAAGAGACGGCGCAGACGGTCATCTCGGGCATGGGCGAGCTGCACCTCGAGATCATCGTGGACCGCATGATGCGCGAGTTCGGCGTGCAAGCCAACGTCGGAAAGCCCCAGGTCGCGTACCGCGAGACGATCACGGTGCCGGCCGAGCAGCGCCACCGCTTCGTGCGGCAGACGGGCGGCAAGGGCATGTTCGGCGACGTGTCGCTGCGCGTGGAGCCGCAGGAGGCGGGCAAGGGCTTCGAGTTCGTCAACGAGATCGTGGGCGGCGCGATTCCCAAGGAGTTCATCCCGGCGGTCGAGAAGGGCGTCGAGGAGGCCATGAAGAACGGCGTCGTGGCCGGCTACCCGATGGTGGACATCAAGGTCACGGTCTTCGACGGCTCGTACCACGACGTGGACTCGTCGGAGATGGCGTTCAAGATCGCCGCCTCGATGGCGTTCAAGGAGGCCTGCCAGAAGGCCAAGCCGCGCCTCCTCGAGCCCATCATGGACGTCGAGGTCGTGGTGCCCGAGGAGTACATGGGCGACATCATCGGCGACCTGTCGTCGCGCCGCGGCCGCATCGGCGGCATGTTCCAGCGCGGCGGCGCGCGGGTCATCGCCGCGTCGGTGCCGCTCGCGGAGATGTTCGGCTACGCGACGCGGATGCGCTCGATCTCGCAGGGCCGCGCCGTCTACTCGATGCAGTTCTCGCGCTACGACACCCTGCCGGCCGCGGTGGCCGAGGAGATCGTGGCCAAGGCCAAGAGCTGAACGGATTGAACCCTTCGGCGCCGGGCTCGCCCCGCGCCGTCACCGGACGATCGAAGTCGATCGCGGAGGTCTGAAGCGACATGGCGAAGCAGAAGTTCGAGCGGACGAAGCCGCACGTGAACGTGGGGACGATCGGGCACGTGGACCACGGGAAGACGACGCTGACGGCGGCGATCACGATGGTGCTGGCGCAGACGAACCCGAAGATCACGGTGCGGGACTACGGGTCGATCGACAACGCGCCGGAGGAGCGGGAGCGCGGGATCACGATCGCGACGGCGCACGTGGAGTACGAGACGGCGAACCGTCACTACGCGCACGTGGACTGTCCGGGGCACGCGGACTACGTGAAGAACATGATCACGGGCGCGGCGCAGATGGACGGGGCGATCCTGGTGGTGTCGGCGGCGGACGGGCCGATGCCGCAGACGCGGGAGCACATTCTGCTGGCGCGTCAGGTGGGGGTTCCGTACATCGTGGTGTTCATGAACAAGTGCGACATGGTGGACGATCCGGAGCTGCTGGACCTGGTGGAGCTGGAGGTGCGGGAGCTGCTGAAGAAGTACGAGTTCCCCGGGGACGAGATTCCGGTGATCCGTGGCTCGGCGAAGCAGGCGATGGACGGGGGCGGGAAGGACGCCAAGGCGAACGAGGCGATTCTGAAGCTGATGGAGGCGGTGGACTCGTACGTGCCGACGCCGCAGCGGGACACGGACAAGCCGCTGCTGATGGCGGTGGAGGACGTGTTTTCGATTTCGGGGCGCGGGACGGTGGCGACGGGGCGGATGGAGCGCGGCAAGGTGAAGGTGGGGGACAAGGTGGAGCTGGTGGGGCTGCGGGAGACGCGCGAGACGGTGGTGACGGGCGTGGAGATGTTCCGCAAGTCGATGGACGAGGCGATCGCCGGGGACAACGTGGGTCTGCTGCTGCGCGGGATCGAGAAGAACGACGTGGAGCGCGGGATGTGCATCGTGGCGCCGAAGTCGGTGACGCCGCACAAGAAGTTCAAGGCGCAGGTGTACGTGCTGACGAAGGAGGAGGGCGGGCGTCACACGCCGTTCTTCAACGGGTACCGGCCGCAGTTCTACTTCCGGACGACGGACGTGACGGGGGTGGCGCAGCTGCCCGCGGGGCGGGAGATGGTGATGCCGGGGGACAACGTGGACGGGATGACGGTGGAGCTGATCACGCCGGTGGCGATGGAGAAGGAGCTGCGCTTCGCCATCCGCGAGGGCGGCCGCACCGTCGGCGCCGGCGTCGTCACCGAGATCCTCGAGTAGCCGGGGGCCGCGATGCTTCAGAAGATCCGAATCAAGCTCAAGTCGTACGACCACGCGACGCTCGACCAGTCGGCGTCCGAGATCGTGCGCACGGCGCGCCGCACCGGCGCCGTGACGTCGGGACCGGTTCCACTCCCGACCAAGAAGTCCATCTACACCGTGCTCCGCGGCCCGCACGTGGACAAGAAGTCGCGCGAGCAGTTCGAGATCCGCATTCACAAGCGACTGATTGACATCACCCGCTCGAGCGCCCAGACGATGGAGGCGCTGGAGAAGCTGGACATCCCGGCGGGTGTGGACATCGAGATCAAGACCTGAGGACGGGGTCGCCATGATCGGACTGATTGGCAAGAAGATCGGCATGACCCAGGTCTTCAGCGACCAGGGCGAGGCCGTTCCGGTGACCGTGATCGAGGCCGGTCCGTGCACGGTCACGGAGGTGCGGACGCGCGAGCGCGACGGCTACACCGCGGTCCAGCTCGGGTTCGGCACGAACAAGGAGAAGCGCTTCACGCGCCCGGTGCTGGGGCAGTTCAAGAAGCGCAATCTCCCTCCCGCCCGGCAACTCCGCGAGTTTCGGGTCGAGGACGTCACGCCGTACCAGGTCGGGCAGGCGCTCACCGTGAGCATGTTCGAGAAGGGCCAGCGCGTGGACGTGCAGGGCGTCACCAAGGGCCGCGGTTTCCAGGGCGTCATCAAGCGCCACGGCTTCGTCGCGGGCCACGCCTCGCACGGCCCGACGATGGGCCGCGAGCCGGGCTCGATCGGCGCGTCCGCCTACCCGTCGCGCGTCATCAAGGGCAAGCGGTTGCCGGGCCACATGGGCGCCGCGAACCTGACCATCAAGAACCTCGAGGTCATCGGCGTGGACGCCGAGCAGAACGTGCTGCTGGTGCGCGGCGCGGTGCCCGGTCCGCCGAACGGTCTCGTGTTCATCAAGAAGCGGGTGAGCTGACATGAACGCCAGGATCGTCGCGATCGACGGGACCGAGAAGGGGCAGGCGGTGCTTCCGGACGCGCTCTTCGCGCAGCCGGTGCACGAGCACCTGACCTGGCTCTCGGTCAAGCGCCACCTCGGCAACCAGCGTCAGGGCACGGCGATGGTGAAGAACCGCGCGCTGGTGTCCGGCGGCGGCAAGAAGCCGTTCCGCCAGAAGGGCACCGGCCGCGCGCGCCAGGGCTCGAACACGTCGCCGCTCATGCCGGGCGGCGGCCGCGCCTTCGGTCCGCGTCCGCGCGACCACCGCACGGCGCTGCCGCGCGGCCAGCGCCGCGCCGCGCTCGCCAGCGCGCTGTCGCACAAGGCCAGCGAGAACGCCATTCTCGTGCTCGAGTCGCTCGCTTTCGACGAGCCCAAGACCCGGCGCATGGCGGACATCCTCGAGGCGCTCGGCCTCGCGGGGCGCCGCACGCTGCTCGTGGTCCACGAGCACGACGAGAACGTGTGGAAGTCGTGCCGCAACATCGCGAACCTGCGGACCACGCTCGCGCACCAGGTCAACGCGTACGAGCTGGCCGCGGCCGAGACGCTGCTCGTCACGGCGAAAGGCCTCGAGCGCATGAAGGAGGTCTTCGCCCGATGAAGGACCCGCGCAGCGTCGTCCGCAAGGCCCTCATCACCGAGAAGGGCACGGTCCTCCGCGAGATGCGCAACCAGTACGTGTTCGAGGTTGCCACCGACGCGAACCGGATCGAGATCAAGCGCGCGATCGAGGCCATCTTCTCGGTCAAGGTGCGCAACGTGCAGACCATGCAGCTGCGAGGCAAGGCCAAGCGCCAGGGGCGCTGGGTGGGCAAGCGCAGCGACTGGAAGAAGGCGATCGTCACGCTGCAGCCCGATCACAAGATCGAGCTGTTCGAGCAGATCTGAGTGAGGACCTGACCGATGGGTCTCAAGAAGTTCCGCCCGGTCACCCCGACGCTCCGGCACACCGTCCTGCCGGACTACGCCGAGGTCACCCGCTCGAAGCCGGTGAAGTCCCTGACGGAGCCGATTCGCAAGTCCGGCGGCCGGAACAACTACGGCCACGTGTCCATGCGCTGGATCGGCGGCGGGCACAAGCAGCGCTACCGCATCATTGACTTCCGTCGCGACAAGGACGGGGTGCCGGCGAAGGTCGCGAGCATCGAGTACGACCCGAACCGCTCGGCGCGCATTGCGCTGCTCCACTACGTGGACGGCGAGAAGCGCTACATCGTGGCGCCGGACGGCCTCACGGTCGGCGCGCGCGTGACGTCCGGCCCCGACGCGGACATCGCGCCCGGCAACTGCCTGCCGCTCAAGAACATTCCGCTCGGCACCAACGTGCACAACGTCGAGCTGTTCCCCGGGCGGCGTTCGCGCGTCGCGCGCGCCGCGGGCGCCTTCTGCCAGCTCATGGCCAAGGAGGGCGACTACGCGCAGCTGCGCCTGCCGTCGGGCGAGGTGCGGAAGTTCCATGTCAACTGCCGCGCGGTCGTCGGGCAGGTCGGCAACCTCGAGCACGAGAACGTGTCGATCGGCAAGGCCGGCCGCAACCGCTGGCTGGGGCGCAACCCGAGCGTGCGCGGTGTGGCCATGAACCCGGTGGACCATCCGATGGGCGGCGGCGAGGGCAAGACCTCGGGCGGCCGTCACCCGTGCTCGCCGTGGGGCCAGATCAGCAAGGGCCTGAAGACCCGCAAGCGCAAGCTGAGCGATTCGCTCATCGTGCGTCGCCGGAAGAAGTGAGAGAGGGAGCCTGACCGATGGCGCGTTCGATCAAGAAGGGGCCGTACGTCGTCGACTCCCTGGCCAGGAAGATCGAGTCGCTCAACCGGAGCGGCGAGAAGCGCGTGCTCAAGACCTGGGCGCGTCGCTGCACGATCCTGCCGGAGTTCGTCGGCCACACGCTGGCCGTGCACAACGGCAACAAGTTCATTCCGATCTACGTGACCGAGAACATGGTGGGGCACAAGCTGGGCGAGTTCGTGCCCACGCGGGTGTTCCGCGGGCACGGCGAGAAGGCGGCCGAGAAGACCGCCGCGCCGGGGAAGAAGTGACGCCATGAACGCCAAGGCCATTCAGCGGTACGTGCGCATCTCGCCGCGCAAGGCGAACCAGGTGCTCGAGCTGATTCGGGGTCAGGGGGTCGAGGAGGCCCAGACCACGCTTCAGTTCATGCCCAAGCAGGGCGCGCGCATCGCCCAGAAGGTGCTCAAGTCCGCGGTCGCGAACGCGCTCCACGAGGGCAAGGTGCGCATCGAGGACCTGTACGTGAAGGAAGCGGTCGCCAACGCCGGCCCGACGCTCAAGCGCTGGTTGCCGCGCGCGCAGGGCCGTGCGACCCCGCTGCTCAAGCGCATGAGCCACGTGTCGGTGACCGTGGCGACGAGGGAGTAGCCGCACCATGGGCCAGAAAACCAATCCGATCGGGCTGCGGCTCGGCATCGTCAAGACGTGGGACTCGCGCTGGTTCGCCAAGCGCAACTACCCGGAGATGCTGCAGGAGGACCTGCTCATCAAGCGCTACCTCAAGAAGCGCCTCTACCAGGCGGGCATCTCGCGCATCACGATCGAGCGCAAGGGCGAGAAGGTCACGATCGGCATCAGGACCGCGCGCCCGGGGCTCGTCATCGGTCGCAAGGGCGAGCAGGTGGACAAGCTCTCGGAGGAAATGAAGGCGCTCACGAAGAAGGTCGTCCAGCTCAACATCGAGGAGATCAAGCGCGCGGACCTCGACGCCCAGCTCGTCGCGGAGCACATCGCCAAGCAGCTCGAGCAGCGCGTCTCGTTCCGCCGCGCGATGAAGAAGGCGATCGCCTCGTCCATGCGCGCGGGCGCCAAGGGCATCCGCGTGGCCTGCACCGGCCGCCTCGGCGGCTCCGAGATGGCGCGCTTCGAGACGTACCGCGAGGGCCGCGTTCCGCTCCACACGCTGCGCGCGGACATCGACTTCGCGCGCGCGACCGCGTTCACGCCCTACGGCACCTGCGGCGTGAAGGTGTGGATGTTCCACGGCGAGGTGCTGGACGCGCGGGCCGCCGGGCAGCCGGCGGCGGCGGCGCGCTAGGAGACCCCCGACCATGCTGATGCCGAAGCGGGTCAAATACCGGAAGCAGCAGCGCGGCCGCATGAACGGCAAGGCCTACCGCGGCTCGTCGGTCGCGTTCGGGGAGTGGGGCCTCATGGCGCTCGAGCCCGCGTGGATCACGAACCGCCAGATCGAGGCCGCGCGCGTCGCGATCACGCGCAGCATCAAGCGCGGCGGCAAGATGTGGATCCGCATCTTCCCGGACAAGCCGTACACGAAGAAGCCCGCCGAGGTTCGCATGGGCACCGGCAAGGGCTCGCCCGAGGGCTGGGTCGCGGTGATCAAGCCCGGGCGCGTGCTGTTCGAGCTCGAAGGCATTCCGCGGGCGGCGGCGCAGGAGGCCATGAAGCTCGGCGCCTCGAAGCTGCCGATCCGCACGCGATTCGTCGAACGCCACGAGCTGGGAGGGGAGTGACATGCCGCACGCGAAGGCCCGGGCGATGCGCGAGATGACGGTGGACGAGATCCAGGCGCGCCTCGCGGAGCTGCGCGAGGAGCTGTTCAACCTGCGCTTCCGCAATGCGATGAAGCAGCTCGACAACCCGCTGAAGATCCGGGAAAGCCGGCGCGAGATGGCGCGCCTGCTCACCGTGCTCGAGGAGAAGGCGAAGGCCGCCAAGGCCTGAACCGGCCGCCGCGCGCAGGTCCCGCGGGGCCGCGCGGTGCGCGAAGGAGGTGCGGACGGAGATGGTCACGACGACGGAGCGCAATCGGCGCAAGGTGCGCGTGGGCAAGGTGGTGAGCGACCGGATGGACAAGACGGTCGTGGTGTCCATCGAGCGCCTCGTGAAGCACGCCGAGTACGGGCGGTACGTGCGCCGCCGGGCGAAGTTCAAGGTGCACGACGAGAAGAACGAGTGCCGCGTGGGCGACGTCATCCGCTTCATGGAGACGCGCCCGATGTCCAAGGACAAGCGCTGGCGCTTCGTGGAGTTCGTGGAGCGCGCGAAGTAACGCAACGCGCGAGGCGGCGCCGCCACGCGGACGGGACGCGTGGAACGGCCGGCTCGGGAGAGGGTCATGATCCAGTTGAGAACGATGGTGACCGTCGCGGACAACTCGGGCGCGAAGCGCGCCCAGTGCATCAAGGTGCTCGGCGGACACCACAGGCGCTACGGACGGCTCGGGGACATCGTGGTCGTGTCGATCAAGGACGCGATCCCCGGCGCCCAGGTCAAGAAGGGCGACGTCGCGAAGGCCGTCGTGGTCCGCGCCGTCAAGGAGGGCCGCCGCAAGGACGGCTCCTACATCCGCTTCGACGAAAACGCGGTGGTGCTCATCAACGACGACAAGGAGCCGCGCGGGACCCGCATCTTCGGCCCGGTGGCGCGCGAGCTGCGCGAGAAGGCCTTCATGAAGATCATCTCGCTGGCCCCGGAGGTGATCTGATGGCGATCAAGATCCGCAAGGGTGACACGGTGGTCGTCATCGCCGGCGACGACAAGGGCAGGACCGGGCGCGTGCTGTCCGTGGACGACGTGAAGATGCGCGTGACGGTCGAGCGCGTGAACCTCGTCAAGCGCCACACCAAGGCGCGGCGCCAGGGCATGAAGAGCGGCATCATCGAGAAGGAGGCGCCGGTGCACCTCTCGAACGTGATGCTGTGGGATCCCAAGGCGAACCGCGGCGCGCGCGTCGGTGTGCGCGTCCTGCCCGACGGCAAGCGCGAGCGCATCTCGCGGGTCAGCGGCGAGGTTTTGAGCAAGCGCGGCGAGTGATCCGAGCGGCCGCACGCGTGCGGCCGGACGCGGCTCCGAGGCACCAGGGTCGGGGGCGCCGCGGAAACGACACCCTGGAGAGACGGACACGATGGCGGACGACAAGAAGGCCAAGGGCGGCGCGAAGCCGGCGAAGGCGGCGAAGCCCGAGGGCGGCAAGAAGAAGGGCGCCGCGGAGGGCGGTGCGGCGACGGGCGGTCCCGTCACCGCGGAACGCCCGCACAGCCTCGGCGTCAAGCCGCGCCTCGCGAAGCACTACGAGGAGAAGGTGCGACCGGCGCTCGTCGAGAAGTTCAAGTACACGAGCGTCATGCAGGCGCCCAAGTTCGAGAAGATCGTGATCAACATGGGCGTCGGCGATGCGCTCCAGGACCAGAAGCTCCTCGACGCGGCGATGAACGAGCTGGGCCAGATCACGGGCCAGCGTCCGTCGAAGCGCGTCTCGAAGAAGTCGATCTCGAACTTCAAGCTGCGCCAGGGCGTGCCGATCGGCTGTGCGGTGACGCTGCGCGGCGCACGCATGTACGAATTCTATGACCGCCTGATCAACGTGGCGGTGCCCCGCATCCGCGACTTCCGCGGCGTCAGCGCCCGGGCGTTCGACGGACGCGGCAACTACACCCTCGGCCTGACCGAGCAGATCATCTTCCCGGAGATCAACATCGAGAAGGTCGGGAAGCTGCGCGGCATGGACGTGACGATCGTGACCACCGCGAAGACCGACGAGGAGGGGCGCGAGCTGCTGCGGCTCATGAACATGCCCTTCCGCACTCGGTAGGGAGACGGGCGTGGCGAAGAAGTCGATCATCGAGAAGTGGAAGCGCACCCCGAAGTTCAAGGTCCGCGCGTACACCCGCTGCCATCGCTGCGGGCGGCCGCGCGGCTACCTGCGCGACTTCGGCCTGTGCCGCATCTGCTTCCGCGAGCTCGCGCTCACCGGGCAGATCCCCGGGGTCGTGAAGTCGAGCTGGTGAACACCCACCGCGGTCCAGGCCGCAGGCGCGACGGGAGCGCCTGAACGCTGGGCCGGAGAGGACGACGATGGCAGTCAGCGATCCGATCGCGGATTTCCTCACGAGCCTGCGCAACGCCATCCGGGCACGGCACCGGAAGGTCGACGTGCCCGCCTCGCGTCTCAAGACCGAGCTGGCGCGCGTGCTGCTGCGTGAGCGCTACATCAGCAACTTCAAGGTGATCGAGGGCACGGGCCCCGGGACGCTCCGCGTCTACCTCAAGTACGCGTCCGACGAGACGAGCGTCATCAGCGGCCTGACCCGCGCGAGCTCGCCCGGCCGGCGGGTGTACGTGAAGAAGGACGCGATTCCGCGCGTGCTCGGCGGCCTCGGCACCTCGATCCTGTCCACCTCGCGCGGCCTGATGACCGACCGCGAGGCCCGCGCGGCGGGCCTCGGCGGCGAGCTCATCTGCCGGGTCTGGTAGGAGGGCGCCCATGTCGCGAGTCGGCAAGCTCCCCGTCGCCATTCCCGCCGGCGTGACCGTGTCGGTCGCGGACGGCCGCGTGGCGGTCAAGGGGCCGAAGGGCGAGCTCAGCACCCACGTGCTCGCCGGGACCACGGTCGCCGTGGACGGCGGCCAGGTGCGCGTGTCGGCCGAGAAGGTCACGCGCAACCCGGCGTTCGGGACGATGCGCGCCAACATCAACAACATGGTGCTCGGCGTCACGCAGGGCTTCAGCAAGGTTCTCGAGATCGTCGGCACCGGCTACCGCGCCCAGATGGAGGGCCCGAAGCTCGTCCTCCAGCTCGGCTTCTCGCACCCGATCGTGTTCACGCCCCCGCCGGGCATCACGATCAAGGTCGAGAACCCGACGCGGGTGGTCGTGAGCGGCGCCGACAAGGCCCTCGTGGGCCAGGTCGCCGCCGACATCCGGGAGTTCCGTCCGCCGGAGCCTTACAAGGGCAAGGGCGTCAAGTACGAAGGCGAGTACATCCGCCGCAAGGCCGGCAAGGCTGCGGGGTCTGCGTAACATGAGCGGAAAGCACGACAAGTACGAACGGCGCAGGATCCGCCGGCTGCGGATCCGCAAGCGGGTCGAGGGCACCGCTGCCCGGCCCCGTCTCTCGGTGTTCCGCAGCGCGCGGCACATCTACGCCCAGATCATTGACGACACGCGCGGCATCACGCTCGCGGCCGCGTCGAGCCGCGACCCTCTGCCGCCGGTCGAGGGCAAGGGCAAGGTCGGCGTGAGCGCGTCCGTGGGCAGGCTGCTCGCGGAGCGCGCGCGCGAGAAGGGCGTGACCGCGGTCGCGTTCGATCGCGGCGGCTACCTCTACCACGGGCGCGTGAAGGCGCTCGCCGACGGCGCGCGCGCCGCCGGCCTGCAGTTCTAGGAGGACTCCCCGGTGCGACCCACCGAAGCTCCCAAGTCGGAATTCGCGGAACGCGTGATCCAGGTCAACCGCTGCGCGAAGGTCGTGAAGGGCGGTCGTCGCTTCTCCTTCAACGCCATCGTCGCGCTCGGCGACCAGCAGGGCCGCGTCGGCGTCGGCCTCGGCAAGGCGAACGAGGTCGCGGACGCCATTCGCAAGGCGGGCGAGGCCGCCAAGAAGAACATGTTCCGCGTGCCCGTGACGCGCACGGGCTCGATCCCGCACGTCGTCGTCGGTCACTTCGGCGCGGGTCGCGTCATGCTGAAGCCGGCCTCGGCCGGCACGGGCGTCATTGCCGGCGCCGGCGTGCGCGCGGTGCTCGAGGTGGCGGGCGTGCAGAACGTCCTGACCAAGTGCCTCGGGACGCGCAACCCGCACAACCTGGTCAAGGCCACGGTGGACGGCCTCAAGAACCTGCGCCGCCCGTCGGACGTGGCCGCGACGCGCGGCCTGACGCTCGCCGAAGTGTTCGGCCGCGGGGGCGAGAGCCATGGCGCGTAAGCTCCGCATCCGCCAGATCCGCAGCGCGAGCGGCCACCCGAAGGACCAGCACGCCACGCTGCGCGCGCTCGGCATCCGCCGCCTGCATCAGGTCATCGAGCACAACGACACGCCCCAGATCCGGGGCATGGTGTTCAAGGTCCGGCACCTCGTCGCCGTGGACGAGGCCGGGGAGAAGTGACCATGAAGATCGGACAGATCAGGCCCGCGCAGGGCGCGACGCACCCGAAGAAGCGCCGCGGCAAGGGCGCGGCGACCGGCCTCGGCGGCACCGCGGGGCGCGGCCACAAGGGACACAAGGCCCGCACCGGCGGCAAGATCCCGGTGTGGTTCGAAGGCGGGCAGATGCCCGTCCAGCGCCGCCTGCCGAAGCGCGGCTTCAAGAACCCGACGCGCGTCGCCTACCAGGTCGTGAAGGTCGGCCAGCTCGCGGCGGCGCCCGCCGGCGCGGTCGTGGACCGCGCGTGGCTCGCGTCGCAGCGCCTGGCGCGCCGTCCGGCGCCGGTCAAGCTGCTCGCGGGCGGCGAGGTCAAGGTGGCGCTCACCGTCCACGTGGACGCGGTCAGCGAGGCCGCGAAGCAGGCGATCGAGGCCGCCGGCGGCACGGTGGTCGTGCCCGGCGCCGGAGCCTAGAGGCCGCATGCTCGACAAGCTGCGCAACATCTTCCAGGTCCCGGAGCTGAAGCGCCGGATCCTGTTCACGCTGATGATCTTCGTGATCTATCGGTTCGGCGAGCACGTGCCGACGCCGGGCGTGAACGCGAAGGCGCTCGCCGGTGCGTTCCAGAGCCAGGCCGGGACCCTGTTCGGGCTCTACGACATGTTCGTGGGCGGCGCCTTCTCGCGCGCGACCGTGTTCGCGCTCGGAATCATGCCCTACATCTCGTCCTCCATCATCATCCAGCTCCTCGGTGCGGTCGTTCCGTACTTCGAAAAGCTGCGCAAGGAGGGCGAGGAGGGGCAGAAGAAGCTCACGCAGATCACGCGCTACGGCACGGTGCTCATCTCGATCGTGCAGTCGTTCGGCTACAGCGTGTTCCTGACGAACCTCGGCGCCTCGCAGGGCGTCGTGGTCGTGCCCGACCCGGGCGTCATGTTCACGCTGTCCACGATCATCACGCAGACCACCGGCACCATCTTCGTCATGTGGCTGGGCGAGAAGATCACCGAGCACGGCATCGGCAACGGCATCTCGCTCATCATCTTCGTCAACATCCTGGGCGGCGTGCCGAACGCGGTGCTTCAGGCCTACGACGCCTTCCGCGCGAACACGATCAGCTTGCTCACGGTGCTGTTCGTGCTGGCGCTCATGGTCGTGGTCGTGGCCGCGGTCGTTCTCATGACCCAGGCCACGCGCAAGATTCCCGTGCAATACGCGAAGCGCATCGTCGGGCGACGCATGTACGGCGGCGCCAACACGCACATTCCGCTGCGCATCAACACGGCGGGCGTGATCCCGATCATTTTCGCGTCGAGCCTGATGATCCTGCCGGCGACGGTCGCGGGCTTCGTGCCGCCCGACCATCCGCTGGCGCAGATGGGGCAGTGGTTCAATCCGCTGTCCATCCCCTACAACGTGGTGTACGGCCTGATCATCGTGTTCTTCACCTACTTCTACACGGCGGTGGTGCTCAATCCGAACGATCTGGCGGAGAACATGCGGAAGTACGGCGGCTTCATTCCCGGCATCCGTCCGGGCCGCAAGACCGCCGAGTACATCGACCGGGTGCTGTCGCGCATCACGCTCCCGGGCGCGATCTTCCTGGCCACGATCGCCGTGGTGCCGGACATGGTGATCGGGGCGACCGGCCTGCCGTTCATCGGCTTCGGCGGGACGAGCGTCCTCATCGTGGTCGGCGTGGCCCTCGACACGCTGCAGCAGATCGAGTCGCACCTGATCATGCGGCACTACGAGGGCTTCGTGAAGAGCGGCCGCATTCGCGGCCGAACGAGAATGTAAACGTGCGCATCGTGCTCCTCGGTCCCCCCGGTGTCGGGAAGGGCACCCAGGGCCGCCGCATCGCGGCGGAACGCGGGTGGGCCCTGATCTCGACGGGCGAGATGCTGAGGGAGGCGATCGCGAAGGGCACGCCGCTCGGGCTCGAGGCCCGGCGGCGGATGGACGCCGGGGAGCTGGTCCCCGACGAGGTGATGATTGGGATCGTCCGGGAACGGACGGCCGAGCCGGACGCGGCGGCGGGCTTCGTGCTCGACGGCTTCCCGCGGACCGTGCCGCAGGCCGACGCCCTCGAGGCGATCCTGGCGGACCGCGGGCAACGCCTGGACGCGGCCCTGTGCCTGACGAGCCCGGAAGCGGTGCTCGTCGAGCGCATGACCGCGCGCCGGGAGTGCCCGGTGTGCAAGCGGTCCTACAACATGGTGAGCGCCCCGCCGCGCGACGGCCGTCACTGCGACGACCATCCCGCGACGGCGCTCGTGCAGCGTGCCGACGACACGGCCGAGACCGTGTCGCGGCGGCTGGCGGTGTACCGGGAGCAGACCGCGCCGCTGGTGGCGTACTACCGCGGTCGGAGCTGCCTCCGGGAGGTTCCGGGGCACGGCCCCATGGACGAGGTCCATCGCGCGCTGGTGCGCGCGCTGGACGGAGCAGCGGGGTGATTCCCTGGTCTACCTGAGGGACCGCACGGAGATCGAGGCCATTCGCGCCGCGGCGCGGCTGGTGGCGGCGACGCTGGCGATGCTGCGTCGCGAGGTGCGGCCGGGGGTGACGACCGCGGAACTGGACCGGCTGGCGGAGACGTTCATTCGCGACCACGGGGCGCGCCCGGCGTTCAAGGGCTACCGCGGGTTCCCGGCGACGATCTGCCCGGCGGTCAACGAAGAGGTCGTGCACGGGATTCCCGGCGCACGACGGCTGAAGGAGGGGGACATCATCGGCATCGACGTCGGCGTGGAGCGCGACGGCTTCTACGGCGACGCGGCGATCACCGTGCCGGTGGGCGAGGTGAGCCCGCGCGCCGCCGAGTTGCTGCGCGTTACGCGCGAGGCGCTCCTGCACGGCATCGCGCAGGCGCGTCCCGGCCGCCGCGTCGGCGACATCTCGCACGCGATCCAGTCGCACGCGGAGCGGCACGGCTTTTCGGTCGTGACGCAGCTCGTCGGGCACGGGATCGGGCGCGAGATGCACGAGGAGCCTCAGGTCCCCAATTACGGGCCGCCCGGGCGGGGCCCGAAGCTCATGGCCGGCCAGGTGCTCGCGATCGAGCCCATGGTGAACGCGGGTGGGGCGGAAGTGGTGACGCAGCCCGACGGGTGGACGGTGGTGACGAAAGACGGCTCGCTCAGCGCGCACTTCGAGCACACCGTCGCGATCGGTCCGGACGGTCCGGAGATCCTGTCGGAAGGCACCGAGCAGTAGCCGAGGGAACGCGTGGCGAAAGAAGAAGGCATCCAGTTCGAAGGCACCGTGATCGAGCCGCTCCCCAACGCCATGTTTCGCGTGGAGCTGGAAAACGGCCACAAGGTGCTGGCCCACATCTCGGGCAAGATGCGGATGCATTTCATCAAGATCCTGCCGGGCGACAAGGTCACGGTCGAGCTGTCGCCGTACGACCTGACGCGCGGCCGGATCGTGTACCGGTACAAGTGATCCTCGAGGGCGTCCGGCCGGCGCCCCGCCTCGGCGGCGGGACGACGGGCGCGCCGCGCGGGCGCAACGGCCGCCCCGCGACGCGGGCGCGGCGGGAGGCGTGGTCATGAAGGTTCGTTCGTCGGTGAAGAAGATCTGCGAGCACTGCAAGGTGGTGCGTCGCAAGGGCGTGATCCGCGTGATCTGCAGTCGGAATCCGCGGCACAAGCAGCGCCAGAAGTAGCGCAAGGAGGAGAGTCGTGGCACGCATCGCAGGCGTCGACCTGCCCGCCGACAAGCGGATCGAGGTGGCGCTCACGTACATCTTCGGGATCGGTCCCGCGACCGCGAAGAAGCTGCTGCAGACCGCCGGCGTGCGGCCCGACACGCGGGTCCGCCAGCTGTCGGACGAGGACGCGGGCAAGCTGCGCACGATCATCGAGCGCGACCTCAAGGTCGAGGGTGCGCTGCGCAGCGAGATCGCGATGAACATCAAGCGCCTCATGGACATCGGCGCCTACCGCGGATTGCGTCACCGCCGCGGCCTGCCCGTGCGCGGCCAGCGCACCAAGACGAACGCACGCACCCGCAAGGGTCCCAAGAAGACGGCGGGCGCGATGAAGAAGCCGGCGGCGGCCAAGGCCCCGGTCAAGAAGTGAACGTCGCCGCCGCCCGCACGCGGGCGGCGCGCTGAGGAGGTTGTTCCGTGGCGGACGTCAAGAAGGCGAAGAAGCGCGATCGCCGCGTGTCCACGAACGGCGTGGCCCACGTGCACTCGAGCTTCAACAACACCATCGTCACCATCACCGACATGGACGGCAACGTCATCTCGTGGGCGAGCGCCGGGAAGGTCGGCTTCAAGGGCTCGCGCAAGAGCACGCCGTTCGCGGCGCAGGTGGCGGCGGAGGCGACCGCGCGCGAGGCCCTGAACCTCGGCCTCAAGCGCGTCGAGGTGTGGGTCAAGGGCCCCGGCGGCGGCCGCGAGGCCGCGATCCGCTCGCTGCAGGCGGCGGGTCTCGAGATCTCCGCGATCAAGGACGTCACGCCCATCCCGCACAATGGCTGCCGCCCGCCGAAGCGGCGCCGGGTCTAGGAGAGCACGAGCATGGCGGTTTACCACGATGCACGCTGCCGGCTCTGCCGGCGGGAAGGCATGAAGCTGTTCCTCAAGGGCACGCGCTGCTTCACCGACAAGTGCGCGTTCGAGCGGCGCGGCTACGTCCCCGGCGAGCATGGCAAGAGCCGGCGCGTCAAGGAGACGAACTACGGGCAGCAGCTGCGCGAGAAGCAGAAGGCGCGCCGCATCTACGGCCTGCTCGAGCGGCAGTTCCGTCACACCTTCGCGAAGGCGGTCGAGTCGCGCGGCGTGACGGGTGAGGTGCTGCTCCAGATGCTCGAGCGGCGCATTGACAACGTCGTGTTCCGGCTCGGCTTCGCGCCGTCGCGCAGCGCCGCGCGCCAGCTCGTCCGGCACCGTCACGTCGCGGTCAACGGCCGCGTGGTGGACATCCCCTCGCAGATGCTGCGTCCGGGCGACGAGGTCGCGGTGCGCGACAAGAGCAAGACGCTCGGCGTCATCGTCAACGCCCTTGAGTCGCGCAAGGGGCAGGGCGTGCCGGAGTGGCTCGAGCTCAACGCCGAGCGCCTGAGCGGGCGGGTGCTCAACATCCCGACGCGCCAGTCGATCCCGGTGCCCATCAACGAGCAGCTCATCGTCGAGCTCTACTCGAAGTGATTTCCGCCACCCCCAGGGAGGCTCGAAGTTCATGAAGTGGAAGAATCTGACGATGCCGAAGCAGATCGTGCCGGATCCGGGCAACACCGACGGCTACGGCAAGTTCGTCATCGAGCCGCTCGAGCGCGGCTTCGGCATCACGCTGGGCAATGCCCTGCGCCGCACGCTGCTGTCCTCGCTTCAGGGGGCGGCGATCTCGGCGGTGCGGATCGACGGGGTGCTCCACGAGTTCTCCACCCTGCCGGGCGTCATCGAGGACGTCACCGAGATCGTCCTCAACCTCAAGCAGGTGCGGCTCAAGCTCCACGGCGACGGCCCGCAGAAGGGCGTCTTCGAGGTGCGCGGCAAGGGCGAGGTGCGCGCCGGAGACATGAAGGTGGACCCGCAGGTCGAGGTGCTCAACCCCGATCTCCACATCGCCTCGCTCAACCGCGACGGTGACCTGCGGATGGAAGTCGAGATCAACAGCGGCCGCGGCTACGTGTCGGCCGATCAGCACTCGGCGGCCGACCGCCCGATCGGCGTGATTCCCATCGACTCGCTGTTCTCGCCGGTCACGCGCGTGAACTTCAACGTCGAGGCCACGCGCCTCGGGCAGCGCATTGACTACGACAAGCTGACGCTCGAGGTGTGGACCGACCGCAGCATCCTGCCGGTGGACGCGGTGGCGTGGGCCGCCAAGATCCTGCGCGACCACTTCAACCTCTTCATTCACTTCGAGGAGGAGCCGCAGGAGGAGGTCGAGGACGAGGTCGATCCGGAGCACCGCCGCGTGCGCCAGTTGCTCGAGAAGAGCGTCGAGGAGCTGGAGCTGTCGGTGCGCTCGAGCAACTGCCTGCGCGCCGCCGAGATCAAGACCATCGGCGACCTCGTCGTGAAGGGCGAGGCCGACATGCTCAAGTTCCGCAATTTCGGCCGCAAGTCGCTGAAGGAGATCCAGGACCTCCTCGGGGAGATGGGCCTGTCCTTCGGCATGGACATCAGCAAGTACTACGAGCCCCGGCAGACGGTCGAGTCCGGGTCCTGAACGGGCCCGGGCGGCCGCGTCGGCGCCCGAACCGAGGACGACACCTCCCATGCGACACCGCACTGACCATCGCAGACTGAGCCGCGCGTCGGCCCACCGCCGGGCGCTGCTGCGCAACCTGGTCACGGCGCTCTTCCAGTACGAGCGCATCGAGACCACGGTGGCGAAGGCCAAGGAGGCGCGGCGCCTGGCCGAGCGCATGATCACGTTCGCCAAGCGCGGCGACCTCGCCGCGCGGCGTCACGTGGCGCGCTTCGTGACCCGGCCGGCCGTCGTGGCCAGGCTGTTCGACACGATCGCGCCGTGGTACGCGGGCCGGAACGGCGGCTACACGCGCATCCTGAAGATCGGCCACCGGCTGGGGGACGCGGGGGAGACCGCGTACCTCGAGCTCGTCAAGACCGCCGAGCAGAAGGAGAAGGAGCGCCAGGACCGCATCGCCGCGGCCGAGGCCAAGGAGGCCGCGCTCAAGGGCGGCAAGCCCGCGAAGAAGGCGAAGGCCGGCGCCGCCGAGGCGGAAGCCGCCGAGGGCGACAGGCCGAAGCGCGGCCGGAAGCGCGACGAGCGCGAGTCCGAGGTGTCGGCGCCCGCGCGCAAGCGGACCCGCACTGGAGTCAAGACCGGCTGAGCCCCGCCGGCACCGGCGGAACGTCGCGGCGCGGGCGGAAGGACCCTTCCGCCCGCGTTCGCATGAGGAGCCCGATGACCCGAGTCCGTACCCTGGCCGCGCGCGCGACCATGGTGGCGGCCGCGTTCGCCGCCGCCGCGACCGCGCCGGCGCGCGCCGCGGCGCCGACGGACGCGACGCCCTCCCCGGCGCCGATCGCAGGCGACGCGCCGCGGCGGCCCGTGGACTACCTGTGGGTCGTGCGCACGTCGCTCCTCGAGCCCGCCGCGGTCGAGAGCGTCGTCGCGCGCGCGCAGGCCATGGGCGTGCGCGGGCTGCTCGTCCAGGTCGTGGGGCGCGGCGACGCCTACTACCGGTCCGAGCTGCTGCCGCGCCCGGAGGCGCTGCGGCTCGAGGGGTACGACCCGCTCGGCCACCTGCTGCCGCTGGCGCACGCCGCCGGGCTCGAGGTCCACGCGTGGGTCAACGGCCTGCTCGTGTGGTCCGGACCGCGCCCGCCGCGCGATCCGCGGCACGTGCTCAACGCCCACCCCGAATGGGTCGCGCGCCTGCGCGACGGGCGGCGCCTGTCGGCGCTGTCGGCGCGCGCGCGCGCCCGCCTCGGTCTCGAGGGGGTGTTCCTCGCGCCGGCCCACCCGGGAGTGCGCACGTGGCTCGCGCGCGTCGTGCGCGAGGTGGCGACGCGCTATCCGGTGGACGGCGTTCACCTCGACTACGTGCGCCAGCCCGGCGTCGAGGTCGGCTTCGACCCGACGACGCGCGCCCTGTTCGCGCTGCGCCACGGCGCCGATCCGGCGCGCTTCGCAGTGCTGCCGGCGGCGGAGCGCGCCGCCCTCGAGGCGCGCTGGCGCCACTTCCAGCGCGAGCAGATCACGGCGCTGGTGGCCGAGGTGCGCGACTCGCTCGCCGCGGCGCGACCGGGACTTCCGCTGAGCGCCGCGGTGCTCGCCGACACGGCGACCGCGCACAGGGTGAACGCGCAGCCGTGGGGCGACTGGCTGCGCGACGGCCTGCTCGACCGCGTGTTCGTCATGTGCTACGCGCCCGACGTGCAGATCGTGCTCGACCAGCTCGTGGCCTACGCCGGACGCCACGGGACCGGCGGCCGGCTGGTCCCCGGCATTGCCGCCTACAACACGCCGCCCGCGGCGGCAGCGGCCAAGATCCTCGGCGCCCGGGCCCTCGGGTTCCCGGCGCTCGCCCTCTACTCGTACGACACCCTCACCGCGCAGCCCGACTACTGGCGGCGCCTGCGCGACGGGATCGCGGCGCACGCCGCACCCCGCTGAACCGGAGAGCCATGGACACGACCCACACCCGCCCCGCCGCCCGCGCCCACGCTTCGGACCTCGCGGTGCGCGAGGACCTGCGGAACATCGCCATCATCGCCCACGTCGATCACGGCAAGACCACGCTGGTGGACGCCCTGCTGTGGCAGAGCGGCGTGTTCCGGGAAAACCAGGAGGTCGCGGAGCGCGTCATGGACTCCAACGACCTCGAGCGCGAGAAGGGCATCACCATCCTCGCCAAGAACACCGCCGTTCGCTACGGGCGACACAAGATCAACATCGTGGACACGCCGGGGCACGCCGACTTCGGCGGCGAGGTCGAGCGCACCCTCAAGATGGTGGACGGCGTGCTGCTGCTCGTGGACGCCAGCGAGGGGCCGCTGCCGCAAACCCGCTTCGTGCTGCGCAAGGCCCTCGAGCTGAGCCTGCCGCCCATCGTGGTGATCAACAAGATCGACCGCAAGGATGCGCGCCCGCAGGAGGTCCTCAACGAGATCTACGACCTGTTCATCGACCTTGACGCGACGGAGGAGCAGCTCGAATTCCCGGTGCTCTACACGATCGCGCGCGAGGGCCTGTGCCGGCGCACGCCGGACGGCGAGGATCAGCGGCTCGGGCCACTGTTCGAGGAGATCGTGAAGACCATCCCGCCGCCGCGCTGGGACCGCACCGCGCCCCTCCAGATGCTGGTGCTCAACCTCGACTACTCGGAGTACGTCGGGCGCCTCGCCATCGGGCGCATCGTCAACGGCGCGGTGCGCGCGCGGCAGGAGGTCGCGTTGTGCCGGCTCGACGGCGCCATTGACCGCGCGCGCGTCACCAACCTGTACGTCTTCGAGGGCCTGCAGCGCGTCGAGGTGGACGAGGCGGGCCCGGGCGACATCGTGGCGCTGGCGGGCTTCGAGGAAATCCACATCGGCGAGACCGTCACCGATCCCGAGCACCCGCGCGCCCTGCCGCGCGTCCAGGTGGACGAGCCCACCGTGAGCATGGTGTTCGGCGTCAACACCTCGCCCTTCGCCGGGCAGGAGGGCAAGTACGTCACCTCCCGCAACCTCAAGGAGCGCCTCGAGCGCGAGCTGCTCACCAACGTCAGCATCCGCGTCACGCCGGGCGAGACGCCCGACACCTTCCAGGTGTCGGGGCGCGGCGAGCTGCAGATGGCGATCCTCATCGAGATGATGCGGCGCGAGGGCTTCGAGCTGGCCGTAAGCAAGCCGGAGGTCATCACGCGCACGGTGGATGGTGTCGTCCACGAGCCCATGGAGCGCCTCGTCATCGACTGCCCGGAAGAGTTCGTGGGCGTCGTGACCCAGAAGATCGGCGGGCGCAAGGGCCGCATGACGAACATGGTCAACCATGGCACCGGCCGCGTGCGCCTTGAGTTCCGCATTCCGTCGCGCGGTCTCATCGGCTTTCGCAGCCAGTTCCTCACCGACACGCGCGGCACCGGCCTGCTCAACCACCTGTACGACGGGCACGAGCCATGGCAGGGCGAGATTCCGCACCGCATCACCGGCGCGCTGGTGGCGGATCGCCCCGGCAAGGCGACGGCCTACGCCATCGAGCACGTGCAGGACCGCGGCGAGATGTTCGTCGAGCCGGGAGAGCGCGTGTACGAGGGGATGATCGTGGGCGAGAACTCCCGCGAGGAGGACATTGACGTCAACATCGTGAAGGAGAAGAAGCTCACCAACATGCGCTCCTCGACAGCCGAGGAGGGAGTGCAGCTGCTGCCGGTGCGGCGCCTGTCCCTCGAGCACGCGCTCGAGTGGATCCGCGAGGACGAGCTCCTCGAGGTCACGCCCCGCAGCCTGCGTCTTCGCAAACGCGTGCTGGCCGCCAACCTGCGTCCGCGCTACTGGCAGAAGTCCGGGCGCGCCTGACCCGCGTCCGGCGCGGCCCGCCGGGCCCGCGGTCCGCGCGGCCGCCGCGGGCCGGCCCGCCCGACGCCAACCGCAACCAGCGCCGGCAGCCTCAAGGCGCGGCCCGGACCGTCCGATGACAGGGGGGGACAGGCAGGCCCTTTCCCTCTCATGACGACCTTCGAGCCCCCGCCCTGGACGAGGCCGACCTCGGCCTCCGCACGCACGGACGCGGCCGCGCGGCCCGCCGGCGCGGCCACGAGCTTCCTGCTGTCGCACGGCGCCGCCTCGCGTCACGAGTCGCGCCGCGTGGCGGTGGGCCTCGGCGCGCTCGCGCTGGTGAGCGTCGTGCTCCTCAACGCCGGCATTCTGCAAAGCGCGCGCGAGCACCTCGAGCGCCAGCGCTGGGGCGAACTCGCCGACCACACCGAGGTCAAGCGCGAGGAAGTGCGCGAGGTGCTGTGGCAGTTCGAGCGCCATGCACGCTTCATCGCCGAGCAGGAGGCGATCCGCGCTCGAGCGGCCCGCGCCGCCGAGGGGCCTCTGCCCGAGGCGGATCGGCGCGCGCTCGAGGACGAGCTGCGCCGCGCCGCCGAGGCCTTCAGCTTCCGCGCCGTGCACCTCGTCGGCGCCGACGGGCGCACCCTCGCTGCGGCCGGCGACGACGGCCAGGTGGGAGCGCACGATCGCGATCTCGCCAAGCGCGTCAGCGCCTCCGAAAGGGTTGTGTTCGATGACGTGCGCACCGAGCACGGCGCCGTGCAGATGCTCTCGGTGGGCGTGCCGGTCGCGACCGGAGCCGCCGCCCCCGGTCCCGTGCTCGTGTTCCACTCGAGCGTCGAGGACGTCCTGCTGCCGCTGCTCATGACGTGGCCGGGCTTCGGCTCCTCGGCGGGGGCCTACCTGGTGCGGCGCGCGGGCGACGACGTCGTCTTCCTGACGTCGCCGCCGGCGAGCCTGGGGCTCGCCGCCGGCCAGCGGCTGCCCTCGTCGTCGCCCGTCGCGCACGCGGCCGACATCGCCTCGGCGGGGGTCGAGTCGAGCGTCGAATCGCAGGACCGCGACGGGCGCCCGCTGTGGACGGTGACGCGCGCCCTGCCGGAGTTCGGCTGGGGGCTCGTCGGCCAGGTGGACCGCAGCGCCATGCTCGCTCCGCTGCGCGGCACCATGGTCGGGCTGCTCGCGCTCGACCTCGCCATGCTGCTCCTTGGACTCGGCTCGGTGTGGTTCTGGCGCCGCCAGTACGTCACCGGGCTCGCGCGGCGCGAGGTCGAGGTCACGCGCAAGCACGCGGCGCGCGTGCAGTCCATCTTCGACACCGCGTTCGACGCCATCCTCACCTTCGACCGGCAGGGGCGCGTCGCGACCGCCAACCGCGCCGCCGAGGGTCTCCTCGGACACGAGGCGGCGGCGCTCGTCGGACAGCCCATCCAGCGCTTCCTGCACTGGGGCGCCGGCGCGCAGGGCACCGCCGGGGCGCTGCCGGCGACCGGCACGATGTCGCGTTGCGAGGCGGTGCGCGTGGACGGCGTGGCGATTCCCGTGGAGCTGTCGCTTGGCGCCTCGGGCGAGGGGGAGGAGTTGCTGTACACCGCCATCGTGCGCGACATCCGCGATCGTGTCGCGGCCGAGGAGCGCATCCGCGCGTTCGCCGACGGTCTCGAGGCGAGCAACCGGCGCCTCGAGGAGATGAACGCCCAGCTCGAGGAGGCGTCCCGCCTCAAGAGCGAATTCCTCGCCAACACGTCCCACGAGCTGCGCACGCCGCTCAACGGCATGATCGGATTCCTGCAGCTCGTGCTCGACGGCCTGTGCGATTCGAAGGAGGAGGAGCGCGAATTCCTGCAGCAGTCGCTGCAATGCTCGCGGCACCTGCTCGGTCTCATCAACGACGTCCTCGACATCGCCAAGATCGAGGCCGGCAAGCTGTCGCTCGAGCTCGAGCCCATCGACGTGCGGCGGCTGTTCGACGAGGTTTACACCGTCACCCACGTGCAGGCCGCGCAGAAGGGCATCAAGCTCCTGTTCGACGCCGGCGACCACGGCGACCTGCGCGTGCGCGGCGACTTCAACAAGACGAAGCAGGTGCTCATCAACCTCGTCGGCAACAGCCTCAAGTTCACGCCGAGCGGCACGATCACGGTGCGCGCGCGCGCGCACGCGGACCAGGGCCACTTCCTGTTCGAGGTCGTGGACACCGGCATCGGCATCGAGCCATCGCGCCAGAAGCTCATTTTCGAGAAGTTCACGCAGGCGGACGGCAGCACCACCCGCAAGTACGGCGGCACCGGCCTCGGACTGGCGATCTCACGCAGCCTGGTCGAACTCATGGGCGGGATCATCGGCGTCCACAGCGAGGGCGAGGGCCGCGGCACGCGCATGTACTTCTCGCTGCCCGTGTGGCGCACGGCGGGCGAGGAGCACGGGCCGGTGACCGAGGAGCCGGGCGACCGCATCGAGGGGCCGGCCGGCGGCGCGCTCGTGCTCATCGTCGAGGACGACGCGGCGTTCCGACGCTACCTCGCCACGCTGCTCCACGCCCACGGCTACCGCACCGTCGAGGCGCGCCACGCCGAGGGCGGATGGGTCCTGGCGCGGCGGCTGGAGCCCGCCGTGGTGGTGCTCGACTACGCGCTGGCGTGCCCGGAGGGGGCGTCCATTCGCACCGGCTGGGACCTCGCCGAGCGCATGACGGGCGACGCGAAGACGCGCCACATTCCGGTCGTGTTCGTGACCGGCTTCGACGAGGAGCTCAAGGACAAGCTGCGCACCACGGCGTTCGCACGCAAGCCCGAGCACCTCATGAAGCCCATCGACGGCGGCGCGTTGCTCGAGAAGATCCAGGCGCTGGTCGGCCCGGTCGGCAACCGTCCGGTGCGCGTGCTCATGGCGGACGACGACGCGGCGGTGTCGGCGTACGTGCGCAAGGTGCTGCCGGCCGACCGCTTCCACGTCGAGGTCGCGGCCAATGGCGAGGAGTGCCTGCACGCGTTGCGTACGCAGCCGCGCGGGTTCGACCTGCTGCTCCTCGATCTGATGATGCCCGAGGTCAGCGGCTACGAGGTGCTGCGCGAAATGGCCCTGACAGGCACCGGCGCCGACCTGCCGGTGCTGGTGCTCACCAACTTCCCCGAGGGACGCAACGAGGAGGAGCGCCGGCTGCTCGACCAGGGCCTGGTGCTCGACGTGCTGCCCAAGAGCGCGGTGCACGACAACCCCCAGCTGCTCGCGCACGTCATCGACTGGCATCTGCAGCTCGCCGCGGAGGGCGCCGATGGCGCGCGGGCCGCCGACGAGGGCGAGCCGGAGGCGCGCGCGGCATGAAACACATCGTCGTGGTCGAGGACGACCTCCACAACGCGGTGCTGTTCCGCAAGCTTCTCGAGAAGCGCGGTGGCTGGCGCGTGACGCTCACCGAGTCGGCCGAGGAGCTGCTGGCGCTGGCGCGCGGCGGCGACGTGGCGCTCGTCATTCTCGACGTGTCGCTCGCCAACACGCGCTGGCAGGGGCGTGCGGTCAACGGCGTCGAGCTGTGTCGCATGCTCAAGGGCGATCCCGCGACCGCCGCCGTGCCCGTCATGCTGGCGACCGCGCACGCCATGCGAGGCGACGCCGAGAGCCTGGTCGGGGAGAGCGGCGCCGACGACTACGTCGCCAAGCCCATCGTGGACCACGCCGGCTTCGTCGAGCATGTGCGCGGCCTGCTCGCGGAGGCCGCGTGAACCACGCCGACCTGCGCATTCTGGTCGTGGACGACGACCCGTTCTTCCTGCGGGTGCTCGAGAAGCGCTTTGGGGCGGAGGGCTTCACCGTGCGCACCGCGACCAACGGCCGCGAGGGCATGCGCGAGATCGTCGCCTCCGAGCCGCACATCGTCGTCTCGGACTGGATGATGCCCGAGGTGGACGGCCTCGAGCTGTGCCAGTCGGTGAAGACCGGACTGCGCGACGCGGCCCCGTACTTCATCCTGCTCACCGCCAAGGGCGAGCTGTCCGACCGCCTGCTCGGTCTCGAGACCGGCGCCGACGACTACCTGGTGAAGCCCTGCGACCACGCCGAACTCATGGCGCGCGTGCGCGCCGGGCTGCGCATCGTGGGACTCACGGCCGACCTGCGCCGCACCGTGGCGGAGCTGCGCTCGGCGCAGTCCACCGCCAGCGCGGCGTCCGCGGCCCACGCCGAGACATGGTGTCCGGAGTGCCGGCGCGTGCGCGGCCCCGACGGCGGCTGGCGCCCGCTCGAGCGCTGGCTCGTCGAGCGTCTCGGCCCCGGCGAGCGCTGCGCCGAGCACGGCGGCCCGGCGGCGGGCGGCGCCGCCGGCGAGGGTCGCGCCGCGGCCTGATGGTCCGCGGGCGGTCGCGCGCGGCGCGGTTCGGGCGCGCGCGGGCGCCGGCCGGCCCGGTCCGCGCGCTGGGCGGCGCGCGCAGGGCGCGCTACCCTGCCCGCGCCGCCGGGCGCCGCGTCCGGCGCGGCATTCCGAGGAGACCCGTGCCCTCCGCTCGCCCGCACCCCGCGCTCGGCTCGCGCGCTCGCGCGTCCACGGCCGTGCCGAGCGTGCCGCCGCGCGTCCGGAGGCGGGCGTGAGCGGCCTCCGCACGCTGCTCGTCGGCGGGGCCGGCTTCCTCGGCGCGCACGTGGCGCGCGCCCTGCTCGCGCGCGGGCACACGGTCACGGCGCTGTCGCGCGGCCGCCGGCCGGTGCCGGAGGGGGTCGAACCGCTGCTCGCCGATCGCGCCGACGCGGCCTCGCTCGCCGCCGCGCTCGAGGGCCGACGCTTCGACTTCACCGTGGACCTCGTGGCCTACGACGCCGCCGACGTCGAGAGGCTGCTGCTCGCGCCGCACGCGGCGCTCGGACGCTATGTGCTGGTCTCGACCGGACAGGTCTATCTGGTGACCGAGGCGCGCGCGACGCCCTTCCGCGAGGAGGACAGCGCGGCGCCGCTGCTGCCCGAGCCGGCGTCGGGCACGTTCGACCACGGGCAGTGGACGTACGGAGTGGGCAAGCGCCGCGCCGAGGCGGTGGTCCTGGCGCTGCGCCGCTCTCACGGCGTGCGCGGCGTGATCCTCAGGCTTCCGATTCTGCAGGGCGAGGGCGACGGGTCGCTGCGGCTGTGGGCGTACCTCGAGCGGCTGCTCGACGGCGGGCCGCTGCTGCTGCCGGACGGCGGCGCGCGGCCGGTGCGGCACCTGTGGGCGGCCGACGCGGCGGAGGCCATCGTCCGCCTTGCCGACGGGCCGTGGCCGCGCGGCGCCGCATACAACCTGGCCCAGCCCGAGGTGCTCCCCGTGCGCGAGCTGATCGAGCGCATCGCGCGCGCGGCCGGGATCCGCGCACGCTTCGTCGAGGCGCCATGGAGCGAGCTGCTGGCGGCCGGCCTCGACGCCGGCTGCTCGCCCTACGCGGGGGCGTGGTCCTCGCTGCTCGATCCCGCGCGCGCCGCAACCGAGCTCGGCTTCGTCGGCACGCGCCTCGATGACTACCTGCCGCGCGTCGTGCGCTGGCACCTCGATCACCGGCCGGCGCGCAGCCACCCCGGCTACGGGAAACGCGCACTCGAGCGCGCCTTCGCCGCGGCGCGCGCCGGCTAGCGGCCGCCGGACCGCCGCGCCCGCGCCGCGCCGCCGCGCTTCAGCCGCGCGCCGGAGGCGCCGACAACCCCGCCGGGCCCCGCGCGCGGGCGCTTCCTTGACCCGGCGCAAGCGAGACGATTAGACTCCATCGCCCGATTTCGAAGCGCTCGTCCGCGGACCGTGCGGCGGCGCCCGGAACCGCTCCTCGGTAGCTCAACGGCAGAGCATCCGGCTGTTAACCGGAGGGTTGTAGGTTCGAATCCTACCCGAGGAGCCAGTGTGCGAGTCCCCCGCGCCCGCGAGGACGCGGGGGGCTTTTGCTTCCGCGGCCGGTGCGGCCGCGGTGAGAGGAGGCGTCCCATGTCCCGGGTTCCCCGCACCGGCCTCGTCGTCGGGACGGATGGACGTCCCCGTTGCTGGTGGGGCGCGAGCGCCGACGACTACGCCGGCTACCACGACCGCGAATGGGGCTTTCCGGTCACCGACGACCACCGGCTGTTTGAAAAGATCTGCCTCGAGGGCTTTCAGTCGGGTCTTTCGTGGCTTACGATCCTGCGCAAGCGCGAGCACTTCCGCCGCGCCTTCGCGGGATTCGACCCGGCGAAGGTGGCGCGCTTCGGCGCGCGCGACGTCGCGCGCCTGCTCGGTGACGCGGGAATCGTTCGCCACCGCGGCAAGATCGAGTCCACGATCAACAACGCGCGCCGCGCGCTCGAGATCGTGGAGGAGTTCGGCTCGCTGGCGGCCTACGCGTGGCGCTACGAGCCCGTGCCGGCCGCGCGGCCCAGGCGCGTGACGAAGGCGGCGTTGCTCGCGCTCACCACGTCGCCCGAATCGGTCGCGCTGTCGAAGGACCTCAAGCGCCGCGGCTGGACGTTCGTCGGCCCGACCACGGCGTACGCCTTCATGCAGGCGATGGGGCTGGTCAACGACCACCTCGAAGGCTGCCACGTGCGCGACGCGGCCGCTCAGGCGCGGCGCGCGCTCGCGGTGCCGGCGCCGCGCTGAGCGCGGAGCCGCCGCGCCGGGGGCGCCCCGCTCGCCGCGCGAGGAGGCGACGAGCGCGGCCGCGCGCCGCCTGCGACGCCGCGGCGCCCTTGCGCGGCCCGCGTCCTCGGATATGCTTCGCGCATTCCGACCACCGCGCGCTCCCCTCGCGCGCCCTCCTGGAACGGCCGCCGCGCTCCCCTCTCGCGGCCCGCCCGAACCGCAGAGGGAGTTCTCCGTCATGAGCCGTTCGCCCGCCGTGTCCGCCGCGCGCGCCGCCGCTCCCGCCGTGCTGCTGGCCCTCCTGCTCGTGCTCCCCGCCGTGGCCGCCGTGCCGCCCCCGCCGCCGACCGCGGTCGCCGAGGTGCGCGACACGCTGCACGGGGTCGAGATCGTGGATCCGTACCGCTGGCTCGAGGATCAGCAGAGCCCCGCGACGCGCGCCTGGATCGACGCGCAAAACGCATACACCGACGCCCTGCTCGGAGCCCTTCCCGGGCGCGAGGCCATGAAGGAGCGTCTCGCGCGCCTGATGCGCGCGGACGCGGTCGGCACGCCGCGCCTCGCCGGCGGCCGGTACTTCTTCAGCCGGCGAGCCGCGGACCAGGACCTGAGCGTGCTCGTCATGCGACGCGGCCCGGACGCTCGCGACGAGGTGCTGGTGGACCCGCACGGCTGGACGCCCGACCACAGCGTCTCGGTGACCCTGCTCGATGTGTCGGACGACGGCCGCATGATCGCCTACGGCGTGCGGACCGGCGGCGCGGACGAGGTGGTGGTGCGCTTCCTCGACGTGGACGCGCTCCGCACGCTGCCCGACACCCTGCCGCTCGGCCGCTACCTCGGGGTCGAGATCCACCCCGATCGCAGCGGATTTCATTACTCGCGCTTTGGGCGCGAGGGGGCGCGCATCCATCGCCACGCCTTCGGCGCCGACTCCGCCGGCGACCCGCTCGTGTTCGGCGAGGGGCGCGGGCCGGCGCAGCTCGTGTACGTGCAGCTCTCGCCCGACGGCCGCTGGGCGCTGTACTCCGTGCACCACGGCTCGGCGGCCTCGAAGGTCGAACTGTGGGCGCAGGATCGCGCGGCCGGCGGCCCGGTGTTCCCGGTGGTCACGGATCTCGACGCCACCTTCGCGGGCGGCTTTGCCGGCGACCGGCTGATCCTCCACACCAACTGGAAGGCGCCGAACGGGCGCGTGCTGGCGATCGACCTCCGCGAGCCGTCGCGCGAGCGCTGGACGGAGGTGGTGCCGGAGCGCACCTCGGCGCTCCAGTCCATCGCGCTCGCCGGGGGCCGCGTGTTCGCGCTCTACCTCGAGAACGTCATCTCGCGCGTGCGCGTGTTCGAGGCGGACGGGCGTCCCGCGGGCGAGGTGGCGTTGCCCGGAGCGGGCACCGTGTCCGGTCTCAGCGGACGCTGGGACGCGCCCGAGGCCCTGTTCTCCTTCAGTTCGCTCGCTTCGCCCCCGTCCATCCAGCGTGTGGACGCGGCCTCGCTGCGGCGCACCGAGTGGTGGCGCTCGCCCGTCCCGGTCGCTCCCGGCGACTTCGTCGTGCGCCAGGAGTGGTTCGCGTCGAAGGACGGCACGCGCGTGCCGATGTTCCTGCTCCACCGCAAGGGCACGAGGCCCGATGGCCGGCGCCCGGTGCTTATGTTCGGTTACGGCGGCTTCCGGCAGAGCATGACCTCGGCGTTCCGCCCGGAGGCCATCCGCTGGGCCGACATGGGGGGCGTGTTTGCGCTCGTGAACCTGCGCGGGGGCGCCGAGTTCGGCGAGCCGTGGCACGAAGCGGGCATGCTCGGCCGCAAGCAGAACACCTTTGACGACCTGATCGCCGCCGCCGAGTGGCTGATCGCAAACCGCTGGACCGTGCCGGCGCGCCTCGCCATCTCGGGTGGCAGCAACGGCGGGCTGCTGGTGGGTGCGGCCATGACGCAGCGGCCCGACCTGTTCCGCGCCGTGCTGTGCGGCGTGCCGCTGCTCGACATGTTGCGCTACCACCGCTTCCTCGTGGCGCGCTTCTGGGTCACGGAGTACGGTTCGGCCGAGGATCCCGAGCAGTTCCGCTGGCTGCACGCCTACTCGCCCTACCACCGCGTCAGGCCGGGCACCGCCTACCCGGCCGTGATGTTCGTGACGGGGGACGCGGACACGCGCGTGGCGCCGCTGCACGCGCGCAAGATGACGGCGCTGCTTCAGGCCGCGAGCACCTCGGGCCATCCGGTGCTGCTCCATTACGACACGCAGGCCGGACACGCCGGCGGCAGGTCCGTGGCGAAGGCCATCGAGGACGAGACCGACGAGCTCATGTTCCTGGCGTGGCAGCTTGGCGTGGACCCGGCGGCCGGCAGCGGGTCGCGCGAGCGGGGGGCGGCGCTGGCGCCGTCCCGCTAGGAGGCCCCGTGCGCTTCGCGGTCGTCGGCGCGCTGTTCGGAATGCTGGGCGTGATGGCGGGCGCGTTCGGGGCGCACGCGCTCCGCGGCGTGCTGCCGCCGGACCTGCTGGCGGTGTTTGAGACGGCCGCCCGCTACCAGGTCATCCACGCGGTCGCGCTGGTGACGCTCGCGGCGCTCGAGCCGCGCGTCGGCGGGCGGGGGCTCGCCGCCGCGGGCTGGGCGTTTGTGGCCGGCGTGGGCGTCTTCTCGGGGAGCCTTTACGCCCTCGCCCTGAGCGGGGCGCGCGCCTGGGGCGCGGTGACCCCTCTGGGCGGTCTGCTCCTGATCGCCGGCTGGGCGCTGCTGGCGGGCGCCGTGGCCCGCTCGCCGCGCGGCGGCGCGCCGTAGCGAGGGTTTCCGCCGGGTCCTCGCGTGGGCGTCGGATCCCGCGAGGAAGCGTCAGCCGGCGGGTCCGTGTGGTTGCTGCCCGTGCGAGCAGTAAAACCGTTTGAGGGCATGCCGTCCCATGGCCTCATCGGCGTTCGTCCCATGAAAAACATCTGGTTTCTTCTGTCAGGGATTGGCAAAATGCGCACCTTCGCGGCCGGGCCACATCCGAGGCGAGCCGTTGGCCACGGCCGCAGGGTGAGGCGTCTTCAATCTGGAGGAGAGACATGACCCACCGGAGATTCCTGCCAACCGCCCTGCTGTCCTCCCTGCTGTTCGCCGCCGCGGCCTTCGCCGCCGAGGGTGTCTCGCCCGAGATGGCCCCGGTGGACCTTCCCGGCGACGGCGCTTTCACGCGGTGCGCCACGCTTGATCCGACTCCCGAGGAGATGGCTGCCGTCGCCGCCCAGCTCAAGGCGCGCGAGCGCGAATTCGGCCAGCTCGCGGTGGGCGGCCAGATCAAGGTGGTCTGGCACGTGATCTCCAGCGGAAGCACCGGGAACATTCCGGACTCGCAAATCCACGCGCAGATCGCCGAGCTCAACAAGGCCTACAGCGGCTTCTACGGAGGCGTGAACACCGGCTATACGTTCGTGCTCGACCGCATCACGCGCACGTCCAACAAGCAGTGGTTCCAGATGACGCCTGGCTCGCGCGCCGAACTCAACGCCAAGAATTCGCTCTCGGTGGACCCCGCGCACCGGCTCAACATTTACTCGTGCAAGCCCGGCCAGAGCCTGCTCGGCTGGGCCTACTTCCCGAACTCGTACCCGGAGACCGACAAGCGCCACGGCGTCGTCATCCACTACGGCTCGGTGCCGGGCGGCTACCTGTCGCCCTACAATCTCGGCGGCACGGCCGACCACGAGGTCGGGCACTACCTGGGCCTCTACCACACCTTCCAGAACGGCTGTAATTCTCCCGGCGACTACGTGGACGACACTCCCTACCAGGCGACGGCGACCTCCGGCTGCCCGATCGGCAAGGACACCTGCCCGAGCGCCGGGCTCGACCCCATCAACAACTACATGGACTACTCCAACGACGCCTGCTACACGAACTTCACCGCCGGGCAGGATGCGCGCATGGACCAGATGGTCCCGCTCTACCGACCGAGCCTCCTCAACGCCGCCGTGGCGCAGGCCGCGCCGGTCGCCCCGCGCCCCGAGCCGGGATTCACGGCGCTCCACTTCTCGAATCCCCTGCCCAACCCGTTCGGGCGCGAGACCTCGTTCCGGCTCGAGCTGCCGGCTGCGGACGACGTGTCCGTGAAGGTTTACAACGTGTCGGGCCGTCTCGTGGCGACGCTCGCCGAGGGGCGCTTCGCGCCCGGGCGGCACACGCTCACGTTCCGCGCCGGCGGGCTTCCGGCCGGCATGTACTTCGTCGCCGCGCGCGTGGGCTCCCAGCTCGTGGCCCGTCGCACGGCCGTGCTCGTTCCCTGATCGCGGGCCGCACCCGTCATCGGACGAACGTCGCGGGGCCGGTCTTCGGACCGGCCCCGCGTTCGCCTGCGGGCGATCGTGCCGGGCGCGGCGCCGCGGCTTCGCCCGCGCGGCGCGCTGTGGCACAGTGCGCCGCCGTGGAACGCCCGACGCCCGCCGAGTCCATCCGCGCGCTGGACCTGCTCGCGCGCGCGCAGCTTCGCCCGCACGCGCCGGCCCCCGCGCCGGCGCCGCGCATCCTGCTGGTGGACGTCGCGCGCCAGCGCCTCGTGCTCATCGAGGACGGCGCGCCGGCCGGGGCGTGGCCGGTCTCGACCGCGGCCGCCGGGATCGGCGGCGCCGAAGGCTCCGGGCGCACGCCCGCGGGCTGGCACCGCATCGCGCGTCGCATCGGCGCCGGCGCGCCGCGCGGCGTCGTGTTTGCGAGCCGGAAGCCCACCGGCGAGGTGTGGCGCGGCGGCGCCGACGCGCGCGATCTCATCCTGACGCGCATCCTGACGCTTGAGGGACTCGAGCCCGGGATCAACCGCGGGCCCGGGCGCGATTCCCTGGCGCGTTACATCTACCTGCACGGCACCAACCACGAGGACCGCCTCGGCGTCCCCGTCTCGCACGGCTGCGTGCGCCTTTCGAACGCCGGTGTCGAGGAGCTGTTCGAGCGCGTCGCCGAGGGCGACGCCGTGGTGATCGTCGAGTCGCCCGAGCCGCTGCCCGCCGACCCCTTCGGCGCGCGCCGCTTCCACTACGCGGGGGTGGGCGGCAGCGGCATGAGCGCCCTTGCCCAGTTCCACGCGATGCTCGGTGGCCGCGCCAGCGGCAGCGACCGCGGCTTCGACCGCGGCGAGCGGGCCGCGGCGCGCGCGCGCCTCGAGCGGCTCGGCGTCGCCATCCTGCCGCAGGACGGCTCGGGGCTGGCCGGTGACTGCGGGGCGCTGGTGGTCTCGACCGCGGTCGAGGACTCGGTGCCCGACGTGGCGGCGGCGCGCGCGCGCGGCGTGCCCGTCCTCCACCGCTCGGCGTTGCTCGACGCCTTCGCGCGCGCGCACCGCACGATCGCGGTGAGCGGCACGAGCGGCAAATCCACCGTGGTCGCCATGGTGTTCGAGATCCTGCGCGGCGCGGGACGCGACCCGTCGGTCATCACCGGCGGCGAGCTCGTGGCGCTCGCGCGCGAGGGGCTGTGGGGCAATGCCTGGCGCGGGCGCTCCGGGCTGCTCGTCATCGAGGCCGACGAGAGCGACGGCTCGCTGGTGCGCTACGCGCCGGCGGTGGCGGTGATTCTCAACCTGCAGCGCGACCACAAGGAGGAGGCCGAGGTGGCGGCCATGCTCGCCACGTTCCGCGAGCGCGCCGAGGAGGCGGCGGTGGTGGGCGAGGCCGCCAATCTCGCGTTCCTGGCGCCTGGGGCGCGCGTGTTCGGCTTCGGGGCCGGCGCCGACGTGCGCGGCGAGGCGCTCACGACGGGGCCGGCCGGCAGCCGTTTCACGGTCGAGGGCGTGCCGTTCACGCTGCCGGTTCCCGGCCGCCACAACGTCGAGAACGCGCTCGCCGCCATCGCCGCGTGCCGCGCGGTCGGCGTGCCGCTCGAGGCGATGCGCGCGCCGCTCGCCGCCTTCGCCGGCGTCGCGCGACGCTTCCAGGTGGTGGGCGCGGCGCGCGGCGTCGAGGTCGTGGACGACTTCGCCCACAACCCCGCCAAGGTCGAGGCCGCGCTCGCCACCGCGCGGGCGCGCGCGGATCGGGTCCTCGCCGTGTACCAGCCGCACGGCTACGGGCCGACGCGTTTCCTGCGCCACGACTTCGTGCGCGCCTTCGCCGCCGCGCTGCGGCCTGCCGACCGGCTGTGGTGGCTCGAAGTGTTCTACGCGGGGGGGTCGGCGACGCGCGACTTCTCGTCGGCCGACATCGTGGCCGACATCGCGGCGCGCGGCGCGGCCGCCGAGTTCGCGCCATCGCGCGCGTGGCTCGTGGAGCGTTTGGCGGCCGAGGCGCGTCCCGGCGACCTGGTGCTCGTCATGGGAGCGCGCGATCCGTCGCTCACCGACCTGGCGCGCGAGGTGCTGGCGGCGATTGCCGGCGGGACGTGAACGGAACGGCCGCCGCGCGCGGGGGGCCGGCCCCGCCCGCGGCTCACGGGCGCGGGGCGGCGGTCCGGGCGAAGCGGCGCTCGACGTACTCGTCGATCAGACGCGCGAAGTCCTCGGCGATGGTGTCGCCCCTGAGCGTCACGTGGAGCCGGCCGTCCACGTAAACCGGGGCGCGCGGGTCTTCGCCGGTGCCCGGCAGCGAGATGCCGATGTCGGCGTGTTTGCTTTCGCCCGGGCCGTTCACGACGCAGCCCATGACCGCCACGCGCAGCCCTTCGACGCCCGGGTGCACCGAGCGCCAGTGACCGATGCGCTCCTGGATGTGGGCGGTGACGCGCGCCGCAAGCTCCTGAAAGAACGTGCTCGTGGTGCGGCCGCAGCCCGGGCACGACGTCACCTGCGGCGTGAAGTGGCGGATGCCGAGCGACTGCAGGATCTGCTGGCAGATCCGCACCTCCTCGGCGCGGTCGCCGCCCGGGGCGGGGGTGAGGCTGGTGCGGAGGGTGTCGCCAATGCCCTCGAACAGCAGGATCGAGAGCGCCGCGGTCGTGGCCACGATGCCCTTGGCGCCGAGTCCGGCCTCGGTCAGTCCGAGGTGGAGCGGGTAGTCGCACGCCGCGCCGAGCGCGCGGTACACCTGCACCAGGTCGCGCACGTCGCTCACCTTGGCCGACAGCACGATGGCGTCGTGCGGCTGCCCGAAGGACTCGGCCAGCTCGGCCGAGCGCAGCGCACTCTCGCGCATCGCCTCAAGCACCACCTCGCGGTCCTCGAGCGGCTGCGGGCGGCGCGCGTTCTCGTCCATCAGGCGCGTGAGGAGCGCGCGGTCGAGCGAGCCCCAGTTGACGCCGATGCGCACGGGTTTTCCGTGCGCGACGGCCACCTCGATCATGCGCCGGAAATTGTCGTCGTGCTGGCGGCCGGCGCCGACGTTGCCCGGGTTGATGCGGTACTTGTCCAGCGCCGCCGCGCATTCCGGGTATTCCGTGAGCAGCAGGTGCCCGTTGTAGTGGAAATCGCCAACCAGCGGGGCGCGCACGCCGAGGTCGGTGGCGCGCCGCTTGATTTCAGGCACCGCGGCGGCCGCCTCGCGCGTGTTGACCGTGATGCGGACGAGCTCCGAGCCGGCCTCGGCGAGCAGGCGGACCTGCTCCGCGGTCGCGGCGGCGTCGGCGGTGTCGGTGTTGGTCATGGACTGGACCACCACCGGGTGCGCGCCGCCCACCGGCACGTGGCCGACCCGGCAGGTGACCGCCGGACGTCGGCCCTTGAGGCGTGTGTTCTCGAGCTGGATCAGGGGCACGCGGGCAGGATACGGAGGGCCCCCGGGGGCGGGCAAACGCCGCCCGGGGCGCGGGACCGCGGGCGGGCCGCGCCCGCGGCGGGGGCCGCTACCTGGCGCGCACGAAGATCGCGAGGACGAGCGAGGCGAGCAGTCCGGTGATCACGGTCGCCGCGCCGCCGATCAGGGCGTTGACGCCGGGCTTCGCCGTGGTCCAGTAGGCGTCCATCTGCAGGCGGATCTGCTCCTCGGCGGCGCCCGCGTCGCGCAGCATCTGCTCCTGGATCGCGGCCAGCTCCTGGAAGTAGTTCGGGAACAACACCGTGGTGAAGAGCACCGAGAAGCCCATGACGACGAGCGCGCCGATCATCGCCATGCCGAGCCCGTTCAGGACCTGAGCGCCGTAACGCGCGCCGCCCTCCGCGCTCCCCCGCAGCGTCCAGGCGATGACGCCGATCTCGATCGGGACCACGATGAAGAACAGATTCGCGAGCTGCGGGTCCCTGTACCAGCCCGCGTAGCCGACGACCAGCATCCAGACGCCGCACAGCAGCCCGAGCACCAGGCCGCCCCTGAGCAAGGTCCTCATCGCGCACCTCCGAACGGGGGGGACGACACGGGGGATGTCATCCGCAGGGTGGGGTTGTCCCCCGGCGAGCGCCAGCGCCAACCGACCGACGCGCGCCCCAGACCTCCCGGCGCGGCGGGCGCGGTTTCCCCGCCGCGCCCCGCCCCGCTCCGCGGCCGCTCGGCTATACTGCCGCGCCATTCTGGGAGGGCCGTCCATGGATTCGCGCGTGCTCATGCTGGGCGTCCTCGTTCTGCTGGTCGCCGGCTACCTGCTTTACGGCCGCTTCGTCGCGCGCCGCGTGCTCGGCGTGGACCCGTCGCGGCCGACCCCCGCCCACACCCGCTTCGACGGCGTGGACTACGTTCCGGTGCGGCACTGGTGGGTGCTGTTCGGCCACCACTTCTCGTCCATCTGCGCCGCCGGCCCGATCGTCGGGCCCGCGCTCGCGGTGGCCTACTGGGGCTGGGCGCCCTCGATCGCGTGGATCGTGATCGGCGGCATCCTGTTCGGGGCGGTCGCCGACTTCTCGGCGCTCGTGATCGCCCTGCGCCACGGAGGCGTGTCGATCTCCGAGATCACCGGGCGCGTGGTCTCGAGGCGCGCGCGCACGCTGTTCTCGCTGTTCATCCTCGTGGCGCTGGTGCTCGTGCTCGCGGTGTTCACCGTGCTCACCGCAGGCACGTTCCTGCAGGCCCCCGAGATCGTCGTGCCGTCGTGGGGCATCCTGCCGGTCGCGCTCGCCGTCGGCGTGCTGCTCTACCGGGGGCGCGCCGGCACCCTCCGACTGGTGGCCGTCACCGCGCTCGGTCTCGGCGCGCTCGCCGCCCTGCTGTGGGCCGGGCACGTCCTGCCACCGCCCGTGCCCGACATCGCGGGGCTGTCGCCTCAGACGTTCTGGATTCTCGTCCTGTTCGGCTACTGCTACGTTGCGTCGGTCGCGCCCGTCCAGTACGTCCTGCAGCCGCGCGACTACCTGTCGTCGTACGTGCTGTTCGCGACCATCGCGATCGGCGTGGCGGGCGCGCTCGTGGCCGGCGGCCCGATGCGGGCCGCGCCGTTTCACGGCTTCACGCCCGCCGACTGGCCGACGGCGGGCCCGCTGTGGCCGCTGCTCTTCGTCACCATCGCGTGCGGGGCCATTTCCGGCTTCCACTCGGTGGTGTCGTCCGGCACCACCTGCAAGCAGCTCGGCAGCGAGGCGCACGCGTGCCGCATCGGGTACGGCGCCATGCTGCTCGAGTCGCTCGTCGCGGCGCTCGTCGTCGTCGCGGTCGGGGCCGGGCTGTCGGTCGAGCGGCACGCCGAGCTGCTGCGCTCGCCGGGGGGCGCGATCGCCGCCTTCGGCGAGGGCTACGGCGCGCTCACGCGCTGGGCGCTCGGCGACTACGGGCCGACCTTTGGCATCATGGCGCTCAACTTCTTCATCCTCACCACGCTCGACACCGCCACCCGGCTCGGGCGCTATCTGCTCGAGGAGGTCACCGGCTGGCGCAGTCGGCACGGCGCCACGCTCGTCGTGGTGGGGGCGGGGCTCGCGCTCGCGCTCTCCGGGCAGTGGAAGGTGTTGTGGCCCGCCTTCGGCGCGTCCAATCAGCTGGTGGCCGGACTGTCGCTGCTGGTGGTCTCGTGCTGGCTCGTCGAGCGCGGCGGGGCGCGTCGCGTCACGCTCGTGCCCGCGGCACTCATGCTCGTCACCACCATCGGTGCGCTCGCCTGGCAGGGCTGGGCGGCGGCGACCCGCCCGGGCGGCCCCGACCCCTTCCTCGCCGGACTGTGCGCGGTGCTCATCGCGCTCGCGGCGCTGGTGGCGGCCGAGGCGCGAGACCTCGTTTTCAGTCCCCGGCGCGGCGCGGGCGGGCGAAAGGCGGCGTAGGGCGGGGTCGCCCCGGGCGTGGCCCGCGCACGCCCGCGTTGACAGCCACCGTCCCCGCCGCCAGTCTCCCCGGCCGATGCGTGTTCCCGTCCCCAAGGAAGCGGCCACGGAGCGCCCGCGCCCGCCGCGGTTCTGCCGCCGGCCGCCGCTCTCACGAGGAGGCACCATGAAGCGCCACGCCATGTTCGCTGCCGCCGCCGTTCTCGCCCTGGCCGCCTTCGCGCCCGTCGCGCACGCCCAGGGCGACGTCCGGGTCGCCCTGCAGGCCGGGCTCAGCCTGCCGATTGGCGACTTCGGGGACTTCGCCAGCACCGGGATTAATCTGGGCCTCACCGGCACGTACCGGCTCCACGACCGCCTGGGCTTCGGCGGCGACCTGGTGTGGCACCGATTCGGCGTGGACCGCGACTTCGAGGAAGCGCTGGCGGTCTCGCTCGGCTCGACCGTGGACGTCTCGGCGAGCACCCTCCAGATCACCGCGCACGGCGTGTATTACCTGCCCGCGGCGGAGACCCTGAGTCCGCACCTCAGGGCGGGCCTCGGGCTCTACCGCGCGAGCAGCAAGGTCGAATCGGCGGGCTCGTCGGACACCTCGTCCGACACCGATCTTGGCTTCCACTTCGGCGGTGGCCTCGACTACCGGACGGGCGGGTCTTTCGGCTACGGACTCGAGGCCGCGTACCACTACATCGCGAGCGGCGGCGACGCGACCACCCTGCTCACGATGGCCGGTCGGCTCACGTTCGGCGTCGGCGCAAAGTAGTCCGCGCGCGCCCGCGCGCGCGTCCGGCCGTGACGCGGCCGTGGCGGCGGGCGCGGCCGCGCAAGTCCGTGCGGAGGGCTTCCGATGACCGACATGGAGGCGGTGGACCGCTGGCTCGAGGCGCACCTCGAACGGAGCTTCGAGGATCTGGCTTGCCTCGTGGCGGTGCCGAGCGTGGGCGCCCAGCATCGCGGGCTCGTTGAGTGCGCGGACCTCGTCGCCGACCTGCTGCGGCGGCGCGGTTTCGACGCCGAGGTGGTCCCGAGCGGCGGCGCCCCGGTGGTCATGGCCGAGCGCGCCGGCCGGTCGGAGCGCACGCTGCTCTTCTACAACCACTACGATGTGCAGCCGGCCGAACCTCTCGAGTCGTGGGACTCGCCGCCGTTCGAGCTGACGCGCCGCGATGGCCGTCTGTGGGCGCGCGGCGTGAGCGACGACAAGGGCCACCTCACGGCGCGCCTTCACGCGCTCGACGCCCTGCTCGCCGTGGATGGCGAGCTGCCGTGCCGCGTCAAGTTCGTGATCGAGGGCGAGGAGGAGACGAGCAGCGTCCATCTGCACGACGTCGTCATGGCGCACCGCGGGCGGCTGGCGGCCGACGCGTGCGTGTGGGAGTTCGGCGGCGTGGACCACCGCGACGTGCCCATGCAGTACCTCGGGCTGCGCGGGATCTGCTACGTCGAACTGTCGGTGGAGACCGCCGCCCTTGACGTCCATTCGGGCCTCGGCGGATCGATCATCGCGAACGCCGCGTGGCGCCTGACGTGGGCGCTTGCCTCCCTCAAGGGACCCGACGGCCGCGTGCGCATTCCGGGCTTCTACGATGCCGTCGTCCCGCCCTCGGCGCGCGACCGCGCGCTCATGGAGGCGCTGCCCGAGGTGGCCGACGAGTACCGTGCGCGCTGGGGCGTCGCCGGCTTCCTGAACGGCCTCACGGGCGGCGTCGCGCTGCGCCTCGCCGAGGTGTTCGAGCCGACCTGCACCATCTGCGGGCTCACCTCCGGCTACCAGGGTCCGGGCTCAAAGACCGTGCTGCCGGCGCGCGCGTCGGCCAAGCTGGACTTCCGGCTGGTGCCCGACCAGACGCCCGCGGCCGTGCTCGACGGGCTGCGCCGGCATCTCGACGCCGAGGGCTTTTCCGACGTCCGGGTCGAGCCGCTCGGAAGCGAGCCGCCGGCGCGCACCGACCCCGATCACCCGTTCGTGAAGCTCGTGGTGGACGCCGCGGAGCCGGTTTACGGAACGAAGATGGCGCTGGTCCCAATGATCGGAGGCTCGGGACCGAACCACGTCTTCGTGCACGGGTTGGGCGTGCCGGTCGTGACCGCCGGCCTCGGGCATCCCGACACCCGCGCCCACGCCCCCAACGAGAACCTGCGCGAGGATCTCTACCTCAAGCACGCGCGGCACATGGCGCGCGTGCTCGCGGCGTTCGGCGCGGCGCGCTGAGCCGCCGCGGGCGCGGCCTCGACGCGCGATCGCCCGACCGTTTCCGGCCGCGCGCCCGCGCGGGGGCCGCCCGGCGCTACGCCCGCACGAGCGGGCGGTACTTGATGCGGTGCGGCTGGTCGGCCTCGGCGCCGAGGCGCTGCCGGCGGTCGGCCTCGTAGGCCTGGAAGTTGCCCTCGAAGAAGCGCACCTGCGAGTCGCCCTCGAACGCGAGCATGTGGGTGGCGATGCGGTCGAGGAACCAGCGGTCGTGGGAGATGACCACCACGCACCCCGCGAACTCGAGCAACGCGTCTTCGAGCGCGCGCAGCGTGTCCACGTCGAGGTCGTTGGTCGGCTCGTCGAGCAGCAGCACGTTCCCGCCGCTCTTGAGGATGCGCGCGAGGTGGACGCGGTTGCGCTCGCCGCCCGAGAGGTCCTTGATGCGCTTCTGCTGGTCGGCGCCCTTGAAGTTGAACCACGCGCAGTACGCGCGCGAGCTGACCGAGCGCTTGCCCAGCTCGATGGTCTCGCGTCCGTCGGACAGCGCCTCCCACACCGTCTGCTCGGCGGGGAGCGCGTCGCGGCTCTGGTCCACGTACGCGAGCTTGACCGAGTCGCCGATGCGCAGCGTGCCGGCGTCCGGCGCCTCCTGCCCCACGATCATGCGGAACAGCGTGGTCTTGCCGGCGCCGTTCGGACCGATGACGCCGACGATGCCGGCGGGCGGCAGCTTGAACGACAGATTCTCGATGAGGAGCCGGTCGCCGTAGCCCTTGCGCAGGCCCTCCGCCTCGATGACCACGCTGCCGAGGCGCGGCCCCGGCGGCACGTAAATCTCGACGTTCTCGATCCGCTCGCGCCCCTCCTCGGAGAGCAGCTTCTCGTAGGCCGCGAGGCGCGCCTTGCCCTTGGCCTGACGCGCGCGCGGGGCCATGCGCACCCACTCCAGCTCGCGCTCGAGCGTCTTCTGGCGCGCCGACTCCTGCTTCTCCTCCTGCGCGAGGCGCGCCTTCTTCTGCTCGAGCCACGAGGTGTAGTTGCCCTCCCACGGGATGCCCGCGCCGCGGTCCAGTTCGAGGATCCAGCCGGCCACGTTGTCGAGGAAGTAGCGGTCGTGGGTCACCGCCACGACCGTGCCCGAGTACTCCTGCAGGAAGCGCTCGAGCCACGCCACCGACTCGGCGTCGAGGTGGTTGGTGGGCTCGTCGAGGAGCAGCAGGTCGGGGTGCTGGATGAGCAGCCGGCACAGCGCCACGCGGCGGCGCTCGCCGCCCGAGAGCGTCGAGACCTCGGTGTCCGGCGGCGGGCAGCGCAGCGCGTCCATCGCGATCTCGAGCTGCCGGTCGAGGTCCCACAGGTTGCCCGCGTCGATCTGATCCTGAAGCCTGGCCTGCTCGTCGAGCAGCCGCTGCATGGCGTCGTCGTCCATGGGCTCGGCGAACTTCGCCGACACCTCGTTGAAGCGGTCGAGGATCGCCTTCTTCGCGGCCACGCCTTCCTCGACGATCTCGCGGACCGTCTTGCCCTTCTCGAGCTGCGGCTCCTGCGGCAGGAAGCCGACGGTGTAACCCTTGCCGAGGAACGCCTCGCCGACGAAATCCTGGTCCACGCCCGCCATGATGCGGAGCAGGGACGACTTGCCGGCGCCGTTGAGGCCGAGCACGCCGATCTTGGCGCCGTAATAGAACGACAGCCAGATCCCCTTGAGGATCTCGCGCTTCGGGGGGACCACCTTGCGGAGGTCCTTCATGGTGTAAATGAAGTCGGGCATCGGTCTCTCGCGGTCGCGTGGGGGAGGGTTTCGGAACGAGCGGCCGGGGAGCATGCCCGCGCCGGGCGCGCCTTGCAAGGCGGGGAGCCGCGCCAGGGGGGCGAAACGCAGCGGCGCGGCGTGACGGGCACGCCGCGCCGCGCGACCCGGCGCCGGGGTCAGACCGCCGCCGGCTTCCTCCGCAGCAGCCACCACAGGCCCCACGCGACAAACGCGAAGGGCAGCAGCGGCAGCGCCACCGCGACGAGCCCCGCGCCCAGCACGAGCACGCCGAGCCCCCCGAACAGCAGCGCGCCGAGCGCGCCGAAGAGCAGGATGAACGGCAGCGCGAGCAGCATGCCGAGGCCCTTGAACGCGAACCCGAGCAGCTTGAAGGGCAGGGCGATCAGGGCGCCGGCGAGCGACAGCGCGCCGAGCACGAGACCCGCGACGGCGAGCACGATGAAGAGCGCAACCCCACCGACCAGAAGCTCCACGGAAGCGACCTCCACGCGAACGGCGCCCGCGGTTTCCCCGGCGCGGAGGACCCACGACGGGCGGGCGGACACGTCTGTGTACGCGGCGGCGCCGCGGGTGTTGCGCGAAGCCGGCCCGGCGGGGCCCCTGCGCCCGCCGCGGCCAGCCGGTCGCCGCGGCGGGCGTTCGCGTGGGGCCTGCGCGGCGCCCGCCTGACCTCGCGCAACCCGCTGTGGCCTGCTAGATTGCGGCGCGGCCGCGGCCCACGCCCCCGCTTCCAGCCCTGGAGGATCGTCCATGCCCGCCACCCGCATCACCGTCAACCCCAACGGCTCGCTGCGCGTCGAGGGGGACTTCGAGATCGTGGACGCCGAAGGCCGGCCGTTCGGCCTCGGCGGCCGCACGCGCGTGACGCTGTGCCGTTGCGGCCACTCGGCGAACAAGCCGTTCTGCGACTCCGCCCACAAGACGAGCGGCTTCCAGTCCGCGCCGGTCGCCTTCGATCTGCCGGCCCCGAAGCCGGCGCCCTGACGCGCCGGCGCCGGGCACGTCGCCGCGCGGAACACCGTCCGCGGCCATGAAGGCGCGCACCGTCGTCGTCGCCGCGGCCGTGCTGGCGGGCGCCACCGCGTGCGTGCGCCTCGGGCTGTGGCAGCTCGGGCGCTGGGACGAGCGCGAGCGCGCCCTCGCCGCGGCCCGCGCCGCGCTCGCCGCGCCGCCCGTGCCGCACGGCGCCGTCTTCGCGGACCCCGGGTCGCTTGCCGGCCGTCGGGTCACGCTCGCCGGCCGTTTCGACGCCGACCGCCACGTGGTCCTCACCGGACGCGTCCGCTCGGGGGAGCCCGCGGTCGAAGTGGTCACGCCGCTCGTGCTGCCGGGCGACTCGCTGGCGGTGCCGGTCCTGCGCGGCTGGCTGCCGGCGGCGGATGCCGTCACGGCGCGCCCGGAAGAGCACCCCGAGCCGCCGGGGCGCGCGGTGACGGGCGTCGTGGAACCGCTGCCGCGCGGCCCCGCGGGCCACGCGTGGCGCGTGCGCCGCGCCGGCGCGCTCACGGTGTGGAGCACCTACGTGCTCGACGCCGACTCGCTCGCCGCGCCGGGGCGCTTCCCGTACGCGCTCGCGCCGTACCTCGTGCGCGAGCTGCCGGGCCCCGGCGTGCCCGCCCGGCCCCACCGCGCCGCGCCGCCGCTGCCCGACGCGTTCCTCCACCTGTCGTACGCCGTGCAGTGGTTCGCGATCGCCGCCGTGCTGCTGTTTGGCTCGCTCGCGCTCGCGGTGGTGCGGCGCGGTGCGGGGCGCGGGCGGTGACGCCGGCGCGTCCGCGCGCCGCGTGGTCCGGGCGCGCGCACCGGGCCCCCGTTCGCCGCCCGCCGGCGCCGCTCGCCGGCGCCCGGCCGCCGTTCGCCGATTCGTGCGGGCCGACCCGCCCGGCCGGCCGTAACTTGCCTGCGACGGCCGACGACGCGGGCCGCGAAAGGAGCGGACGATGAGCGACACGAACGAAGCGAAGGACCGGAGCGGCGGAATCGCCATGGGGCTGGTGCTCATCCTCATCGGCGCACTGTTTCTCGCCGATCGCTTCGGACTCATGGACCTCGGCGACGTGTGGGACTACTGGCCGCTGCTGCTCATCGCGTACGGTCTGGTGAAGCTCGTCACCGGCCGCAACGGCGAGGCGGTCGGGAGCGGCGTGACGTGGACCATCTTCGGCCTGTGGTTCCTCGCCGTTCAGCTCGGCTGGCACGGCCTCTCGTACGCCGACTCGTGGCCGCTCGCGCTGGTCGCGGTCGGGAGCGGCATGGTGGTGCGGGCCGTGATCGGCCACCGCACGTGGGGCGACACGCCCGGGGGAGGAGACGGCCGTGGGACGTTTTAGGCTGACGGCATGGGGCCTCGCGCGCATCGCCCTCGAGCTGCTGCTCGCGACGATGGCCCTGTGGCTCGTGGTGCAGAACGCGCTGCTGCTCGCGGCGGCGCCGTGGCGGGAGACGCCCCAGGCGCTGGTCGCGGCGCAGGCGATCCTCAAGGTGGCGGGCGCCCTGGCCCTCGCCCTCGGGCCGTGGGCGGCCCTGGCGGGGCTGGTGGCGGGCGCTTTGACGGCGTGGCTCGTGCGGGAGCGTTCCGTGCGCGCGGCGCGGGAGGTGCGACATGGATGAGCGTCGGTTCGACTGGAGCGGGCGGCTGATCCTCGGCCTGGTCATCATCGCGCTCGGCGTCGTGCTGCTCCTCGATCGGTTCGGCCTCGCCGACGCCGGACGCATCCTGCGCTGGTGGCCGCTGCTGCTCGTGGCGACGGGCGTCTCGCACCTGCTCGGCGCCGGAGCGCCGCGCCGGCCGGTGCTCGGCACGGTGTTCACCGCGATCGGCCTGCTCCTGCTGGCGGACCACCTCGACTGGTTCGACTTCGAGGTGTGGGACCTGTGGCCGCTCGCGCTCATCGCGCTCGGCGGCTCGATGCTCGTGCGCCACCTGCGCGGTCCCGGCGCGACGCCCGGCAGCCTGGACAGCGGCGAGTGGATCCGCTCGTGGGCGTTCTGGTCGGGCGTCGAGCGCAAGGCCAACTCCGACCGCTTTCGTGGCGGCGAGCTGACCGCGATCATGGGGGGCATCGAGGTGGACCTGCGCCCGGCGCGGCCCGAAGGCGGGCGCTGCGTGCTCGACGTGTTCGTGTGGTGGGGTGGCGTCGAGATCCGCGTGCCCGAGGGCTGGAAGGTGACCAACGAGGCCACCGTGGTGATGGGCGCCATCGAGGACGGCACCCGGCCCGCGCCCGACGGGGTCCACACGCTCGTGCTGCGCGGCATGGTGGTGATGGGCGGCGTGGAGGTCAAGCACTGACCCATGCACCCGATCCTCGGCAGCCGTTTCCGCCTGCTGCTGTACCAGAGCGCGTGGGCCGTGGTCGGCCTGCTGCTCGCCGGGGTGTTCTCGCTGGCGGGGGTCCGCGCCGGACGGGATGCGGTGCTCTTCGCGCTGCCGCTGGCGCTGGTGTTCGGGAACGCGTGCCTCTCGGCGTGGTGGGTGTGCCGGGGGCTGCCGCTCGGGCGCACGCCACCGTGGCGCGTGCTGCTCTCGCTCGGGGTGGCGGCGGTGGCGATCAGCGCCGTGTGGAGCGCGCTCGGCGGCGCGTGGTCGAATCATCTCGACCGCGACGTGCTGCGACTCTTCGCGCGTGATCCGCGCAGGGTCGAGATGACGGTGCTGTTCGCGGCCGGCGTGCCGCTCTACCTGCTGTCGGCGATGGTTCATTACCTCATGATCGCCTTCGAGACCGCGCGCGCGGCGGAGCGCGCCGCGCTCGAGGCGCAGGTCGGCGCGCGCGAGGCCGAGCTGCGCGCGTTGCGCGCCCAGCTCCACCCGCACTTCCTCTTCAACAGCCTCAACTCGATCAGCGCGCTGGTCGTGGCCGATCCCGAAGCGGCGCGCGGCATGTGCGAGGGCCTCGGCGACTTCTACCGTCGCACGCTGGCGCTCGGCGCGCGCGAGCGCGTGCCGCTCGCCGACGAGCTGGCGCTCACCGAGCGCTACCTCGCCATCGAGCGCGTGCGCTTCGGCGAGCGCCTCGCCACCGAGCGCGACGTGACGCCGGAGGCGGCGCGCTGCACCGTGCCGCCGCTCCTGCTCCAGCCACTGGTCGAGAACGCCGTCAAGCACGGCGTGTCGGAGCGGCTGGAGGGCGGCACGGTGCGCATCGAGGCGCGCGTCACCGAGGGCTACCTGATCGTGGCGGTCGAGAACCCGGTGGACGACGACGCTCCGGACGGCGGCCGCAGGGGGGAGGGCATGGGGCTCGAGAACGTGAGGCGCCGCCTCGAGGCGCTGGACCGGCGCGCCACGCGCCTCGGCGTCGAGCGTGGCGCGGGTCACTTCCGCGTCACGCTGGTGCTGCCCGCCGCCGGGGAGGCCCCCGGTGCCGCCTGAACGCCGCCTGCGCGCGGTCATCGTGGACGACGAGGCCCCCGCGCGCTCGCTCATGCGCGAGTACCTCGCGGGACACGCCGACGTCGAGGTGGTGGCCGAGTGCGCGAACGGCTTTGAGGCGGTCAAGCGCATCGGCGAGCTGGCGCCCGACGTCGTCTTCCTCGACGTCCAGATGCCGAAGCTCGACGGCTTCGAGGTGCTCGAGCTGATCGGGCCGGCCCCCGCGGTGGTGTTCTGCACCGCCTATGACGAATACGCGATCAAGGCGTTCGACGTGCACGCGGTGGACTACCTGCTCAAGCCGTTCGGCCGCGCGCGCCTTGCGGAGGCCCTTGCGCGGGTGCGCGAGCGCCTCGCCGCCGGCGCGGGCGGCGCGGGCGGAGCCTCCGCGCCCGCGCCGCCCGCGCCGCCCGCGCACGCGCCGGACGACGAGCCGCGGCCGCCCGCGCCGGGGCCGCCGAGCGCCGCCGCGCTCGCCAACGCAGCGCGCCCGCCGGGGCGCCACCTCGAGCGCATTCTGGTGCGCGACGGCGCCCGGGTGCACGTCATCCCGGTGGAGGCGGTGGACTTCCTCGTCGCGCAGGACGACTACGTCGCGGTGCACGCGGGCGGCAAGAGCTGGCTCAAGCAGCAGCCGCTCACCGACCTCGCCGCCGGGCTTGACCCGGCGCGCTTCGTGCGCATCCACCGCTCGTACGTGGTCAACGTCGAACGCATTGCGCGCCTCGAGCTGTATGCGAAGGACAGCCGCGTCGCCATCCTGCGCGACGGCACGCAGCTCCCGGTGAGCCGCAGCGGCCACGCACGCCTGCGCGAGCTGATGTAGCGCCGGCGCCGACCTCGCGGCGACGCCGGGCGCGGGCCGCGGCGCCCGCGCCCGACGACGGACGCGCGGCGTGCGCCCGCCCTCAGCCGCGCTGCGGCGGCTTGGTCCCGGCCGCGAGCGTCTCCTCGTCGCCGGGCGGCGCCACGCCGAGCCCCTCGAAGCTCAGCGGCGGCGGCTCGTCGGCGATGAGGTACTCGAACTCCTTCTTGAAGTCCTCGAGGTGCATGCGCGCCGTCGCCGCGAGCTTCGCGAGCTGGTGCGAATCCTCGAAGTCGTCGCGCCGGATGCGGATCATGTAGCGCCGCGCGATCGCGTAACGCGTCGAATGGACGTCCACCATGCGCACCCGCGCGCGCCCGGTCTCGGGGTCGATCATGCGCGAGAACGGCACCGGCACGAACTGCCCGGCCTGCATGGTCACGATGACCGCGTTGCCGCCGCCGAGCAGCCACTTGGAGGCGCAGTAACCGAGGTCGCGCGAGTAGTCGATGTCGTAGGGGATGGGGTCGGCACAGCGCAGCTCGTAACCGACGTTCTTGGCGACGATCGTCGAGCTGATGCCGAAGTCCTTGAGGCGCTGCTGCACCGCCTTCTTCAGGATTTCGCCGAAGTCCACCTCGGCGATCCGAATGTGACCGTGGGCGTCGCGCTCGACGTTCTCGAGCTGCGCGAGGTCCTGCGGATCGATCGCCAGCACCACGCCCTCGGCGATCACCGCCACGCCGTCGCGGCGACCGTCGGCGAGGCGCTTGAGGTGCGCGCCGACGAGCGAGTCCACCACGGTCTTGAGCCGCAGGGGCCGCTTCTGAAACTCCTCCGGGATGAGGGTGAGCGTGGCGCCGGAGGCCTTGCCCATGCCGAGCGCGAGGTGCCCGGCCTTGCGGCCCATCGCGATGACGTAGTACCAGCGCGACGTGGTCTTGGCGTCCACCATCAGGTTCTTGAGGATGTCCACGCCGATGTGGCGCGCCGTCTGGTAACCGAAGGTGTCCACGTGGGGCGGCAGGTCGAGGTCGTTGTCAATGGACTTCGGCACGTGCACGACGCGGATGCGCCCCGCCGACTGGCGCTCGAGGCTCATCGCCGAGAACGCGGTGTCGTCGCCGCCGATCGTGATGAGATCGGTGACGTTGAGCCGCAGCAGCGACAGGATGGCGTTCTCGAGGAGCTCCGGCCTGGTCGTGGGGTTGGCGCGCGAGATGCCGATGTGCGAGCCGCCGCGGAAGTGGATGCGGCTCACGCCCTCGATGGTGAGCGGGCGGACGTGGTCGATGTTGCCCTGCATGATCCACTCGAAGCCGTCCTCGATGCCGAGCACCTCGACGCCCCCGAGCTGGGTGCGGATGGTCGCCGCACCGATCACGGCGTTGATCCCGGGTGCGGGACCCCCGCCGACGAGAATCGCGACCTTCTTGCGATGCGTCATGGGTGGACCTCCTCGGGGCGGGAATCTATCGCCGCCGCGCCACGCGGGAAAGCCGCCCCGCGCGCGGGCCGTGCGGCGCGCGCGGGCGCCGTGCTACACTGCCGCCCGTTCCTCCGGGGCCCTGTGCGCCCCGGCCTCTTCGTCCGGGGGACCTGTGCGCCCCCCATGAAAGGAGTCGGACGTGAGCGCCCATGCCGCGAGCGACCGCTTCGCCACCCGCGCCACGCTGAACACCCCGCTCGGCCCCTTCCAGGTCCATCGCCTCGACCGCCTCGCCGCGCGCCTCGGCATCGCGCTCGAGGCCCTGCCGTTCTCGATCCGCGTGCTCCTCGAGGCCGCGCTGCGCTCGTGCGACGGCTACCAGGTCACCGAACAGGACGTCGAGCGCCTCGCGCGCTGGGGCCCGTCGCCCGAACCCGTCGAGATTCCGTTCAAGCCGGCGCGTGTGATCCTGCAGGACTTCACCGGCGTGCCGTGCGTCGTGGACCTCGCCGCCATGCGCGACGCGGTGAAGCGCCTCGGCGCCGACCCCGGACGCATCAACCCGCTCGTGCCCGTGGACCTCGTCATCGACCACTCGGTGCAGGTGGACGTGTTCGGCAACGTCATCGCGCTCGAGCGCAACGCCGAGATCGAGTTCGCGCGCAACCGCGAGCGCTACGAGTTCCTGCGCTGGGGGCAGAAGGCGTTCTCGAACTTCCGCGTCGTGCCGCCGGCGACCGGCATCGTCCACCAGGTCAACCTCGAGTACCTGTCGCGCGGCGTCATGTCGGCCCACGCCGACGGCGGGATGCTCCTGTATCCGGACTCGCTCGTCGGGACCGACTCGCACACCACCATGATCAACGGTCTCGGCGTGGTCGGCTGGGGCGTGGGCGGCATCGAGGCCGAGGCCGTCATGCTCGGCCAGCCGCTCTACATGGTCATGCCGCAGGTTGTGGGCTTCCGCCTCACCGGCACGCTGCGCGACGGCGTCACCGCCACCGACCTCGTGCTCACCGTGACGCAGATGCTGCGCAGGAAGGGCGTGGTGGACAAGTTCGTCGAGTTCTGCGGCCCCGGGCTGTCCGCCATGTCCCTGCCCGACCGCGCCACCCTCGCGAACATGGCGCCCGAGTACGGGGCCACGATGGGGTTCTTTCCGGTGGACGCCGAGACCCTGCGCTACCTCGAGCGCACCGGGCGGCGCGACGCGGCCCGCCTCACCGAGGCGTACTGCCGCGAGCAGGGCCTGTTCCGCACCGACACCACGCCCGACCCGGTCTTCAGCGACACGCTGGCGCTCGACCTCGGCGACGTCGAGCCGAGCCTCGCCGGCCCCAAGCGCCCGCAGGACCGCGTCGCGCTGCGCGACGTCAAGGCGTCGTTCCGCAAGGGGCTCACCACGCCGGTCAAGGAGCGCGGCTTCGGCCTCGCCGCGTCCGACCTCGACGCGACCGTCGAGGTCGGCATCAACGGCCGGCGCGCGCGCCTCGCGCACGGCTCGGTCGTGATCGCCGCCATCACCTCGTGCACCAACACGTCGAACCCCTCCGTCATGCTCGGCGCCGGCCTGCTGGCGCGCAAGGCCGTGGCGCGCGGGCTGTCGGTCGGCGCGCACGTCAAGACCAGCATGGCGCCGGGCTCCAAGGTGGTCACCGAGTACCTGGCCCAGTCCGGCACCCTGAAGGACCTCGAGGCCCTCGGCTTCCACGTCGTCGGCTACGGCTGCACCACCTGCATCGGGAACTCCGGCCCGCTGCCCGAGCCGGTCGCGAAGGGCATCGAGGACGGCCGCCTCGTCGCCGTCGCGGTGCTCTCCGGCAACCGCAACTTCGAGGGCCGCGTCAACCCCCTGACGCGCGCCAACTACCTCGCGTCGCCGCCGCTCGTGGTGGCTTATGCGCTCGCCGGACGCGTGGACATCGACTTCGAGCGCGAGCCGCTCGGCACCGACGCCGACGGCCGCCCGGTGTTCCTGCGCGAACTGTGGCCCACGCAGCGCGAGATCGCCGACGCGGTCGCCGCCGCGCTCGACCCGGCGATGTTCGAGGCAAGCTACCGGAACGTGTTCGACGGCAACCCGAGGTGGAACGCCATCCCGGTCGCCGAGGGCGAGCTCTACCGCTGGGATCCGGACAGCACGTACATCCACGAGCCGCCGTTCTTCCAGGGTCTGTCGCTCGAGCCGGCGCCGGTGCGCGACCTCGCCGGCGCCCGCGTGCTGGTCATGGTCGGCGACTCGGTGACCACCGACCACATCTCGCCGGCCGGCGACATCGCGCTCCACAGTCCGGCGGGCGCGTGGCTCGTGGCGCGCGGCGTCGAGAAGAAGGACTTCAACTCGTACGGCGCGCGGCGTGGCAACGACCTCGTCATGGTGCGCGGCACGTTCGCCAACATCCGGCTCAAGAACCTGCTGGTGCCGGGGTCCGAGGGGAACGTCACCGTCCACCTTCCGAGCGGCGAGACGATGCCCATCTTCGACGCCGCCGAGCGCTACCGCGCCGCCGGCACGCCGCTCATGGTGCTGGCCGGCAAGGAGTACGGCACCGGCTCGTCGCGCGACTGGGCCGCCAAGGGCACGCTGCTGCTCGGCGTGCGTGCCGTGCTCGCCGAGAGCTTCGAGCGCATCCACCGCGCGAACCTGGTCGGCATGGGCGTGCTGCCGCTGCAGTACGAGCCGGGTCAGAGCGCCGAGAGCCTCGGCCTCACCGGGCGCGAGACGTTCGACGTCGCCGGGCTCGCCGAAGGGCTGTCGCCCGGCAAGCGCGTGCGCGTGCGCGCCGCGCGCGAGGACGGCTCGGTCGTGGAGTTCACCGCCATCGCGCGCCTCGACACGCCGGTGGACGTGGACTACTACCGGAACGGCGGCATCCTGCAGACGGTCCTGCGCAACCTCGTGCGGCACTGACGGCGCGCGGGCGGGGGGAGGCACCGTGACGGCGGCCGCGGCGTGGAGGCTCGACCACGCCGTGGTCGTGGTCGAGGCGCTCGCGCCCGCGGTCGAGGCGTGGCGCGCGGCGGGCTTCACGTTGACCCCCGGCGGGCGGCACGACGCGCTTCCCACCGAGAACGCGCTCGTCGTGTTCGCGGACGGCGCCTATGTCGAGCTGCTGGCGTTCCGCGATGCCGCGACCGCCGCCGACCTCGGGGCGCTCGCCGCCGGGCCGCGCTGGCAGCGGCATCTGCAGGGCCTGTCGGCCGTGGCGCGACGCTTCCTGCCACGGCTCGTCGGGCCCGCGGGGGTGGCCGACGCGGCGCTCACGGGCAGGCCGCTCGCGCGCTTCGCCGCCGAGGCGCGCCGGCGCGGCGTCGCCCTGGCCGGGCCCGTGCCGATGGCGCGCGAGCGCCCGGACGGCGTGCGCCTCGCGTGGGAGCTGGTGCTGCCCGCCGCGCCGCACGTGCCGTTTTTCATCGAGGACCGCACGCCGCGCACGCTGCGCGTGCCCGCGGACGGGCCGGCGCGCACGCACCGGAACGGCGCACGCGGCATCGCCGCCGTGCGCGTGCGGGTGCCCGACGTGGCGGCCGCGGCGCTCGAGATGGCCGCGCTGTTCGACACCGCGCCGGCGGCGCTCCCGGATGGCCGCGCGCTCGTCGCCGCCGGGAGTGCGACGTTCGTGATCGAGGCGGGGGAGCCCGCCGGGCCGTGCGGCGTGGACCTGGCGGGGGTCGCCGCGCTGCCCGCGGCGTTCGAGGCCGCCGGCGTGCGCGGCGCAAGCCCGCGGGAGTAAGCCGCCGCGGCGTGGCCGCGCCCCCGCTGCTTCCGCCGCCCGCGCGCCGGCGGTATGTTCCGGCCGTGCCGCGCCGCGATCCCACCGCGGAGGCCCCGGAGGAACCGCCCATGTGGACGCTGCTTTCCATCGCGCTTGTCGCGGCGCTCGCCGCGCCGGCCGGCGCTCCGCCGCGCGCCGAGCGCGAGTACGCGCTGGCGAAGGAGACCGCGCAGCGCGTGCTGGCCGACACCCGTGCGCTGCTCGAGAAGGAACTGCGCGAGAAGGGTCCCGCCGGCGCGCTGCGCGCGTGCTCGGCGGTGGCGCTCCGCGAAGCCACGCGCCACGAGCGGGCGGGCTGGCGCGTGCGCCGCGTGAGCCTCCGTCTCAGGAATCCGGCCGACGCGCCGACGCCGGGCGAGGCCGCGGTGCTGCGCCGCTGGGAGGCCGAGCACCGCCGCCGCCCGCTCGGCCCCGAGGTCGAGCTGGCCGAGGTGAGCCACGCCGACGGCGTGCCCACGCTCCACTACATGAAGCCGATCGTGATCGGCCCCCTGTGCCTCAACTGCCACGGTCCCGCCGGGCGGCTCGCGCCCGACGTGCGCGCCGCGCTGCGCGAGGCCTACCCGCGGGACCGCGCGACCGGCTATCGCGTGGGCCAGTTCCGCGGGGCGATCAGCGTCATGGTGCCGCTCGAGGGGCCGCAGCCGGGGACGCCAAGGTAGGGGAGCCTGCGGCGCCGGCCGTGCCGCCCCCCGCGCGGCCGCGGCCCCGGTCGCTCACTGCCCGAGGATGAGCGGCAGTCCGTCCCTGCCGGCGCCCACCACGACGATCTTCGAGTTCTGGGACTTGGCGAGCTCGGCGGTGGCCTCGATGCCCTTCCAGCGCAGCAACTGTTCGTTGAGGCCGGACGACACGATGCGCTGGAAGTCGGCGATGCCCTGCGCTTCGATGCGCTTGCGCTCCGCCTCCTTCTGCTCCTTGCGCAGCACGAACTCCATCTGCTGCGCCTGCTGGTCGGCGGCGAGCTTGGCCTCCACCGCACGGGCGACCTGATCGGGCAGCGTGAACCCGCGCAGCAGCACCGCCTCGACCGTGACGCCGCGGTCGGCAAGGCGGCGGCGCAGCTCGTCGAGCAGCTTCTGCGTCACCTGATCGCGGCGGCCGGAGTAGAGGTCGGACGACACGAAGCCGGCCGTCACGTCGCGGATCGCCGAGCGGAATTCGGGCTGCAGGATGGTCTGCACCAGCCCGCCGACGCCGCCGTAGCGGCCGTAGATCTCCCTTGCCGCCGCGGGTTGAACGGCGAACACGAGGCTCACGTCGAGCCCGACGAGCAGGCCCTCGCTGGTCGGCGTGGTGGTCCGCTCCTCGATCTGCTGGGTGCGGCAGTTGATGCGATGGATGCCCATCCACGGCATCCACGCGTGAAGGCCCGGCTGCAGCGTGCCGGGCTGAACGGCCCCGAACACCTCGACGACACCGACGTGCTGGGCGGGGATCGCCGCGCAGCCCGCCGAGGCGAGCGCCGCGCCGGCGAGGAACAGGGTGGGGACGAAGCGCTTCATGGAACCCTCCGTGGTGGGCGGACGCCGCGCGGCCGGCCGCGCCGGGCGCGAGCGCGGATGCTGGCGGGGTGCGCCGCCGGGCGCAAGTGTGCCGGCGGGCGGGGGAGCGGGCGGAGGCGGCGTTCCGGCGACGCAGCGGGGCCGCCGTGGCGCGCGCCGGCGCGCCGCCGCCCGCGCGGGCGCGGACGGCGGCGGAGCGTCGGCGTCGGGCCGGGCGTCAGCGCGCGGCCGAGCGCCGGGCCACGTAGTCGAGCGCGCGGTCGAGCAGCGGCTTGCTCTCGAGTCCCATGCGCACCGCGGCGGCCACGGCCTCGTCGCGCGACAGGCCGCGGTCCAGCACCAGCCACGGCACGAGCACGACGCCGACGCGGTTCCCGGTGCGGCAATGCACCATGACGGGCGCATGCCTCGGATCGCGCATGAACGCGCGCACGCGGTCGAAGGTCCGGTCGTCGAGCGTGCGTGCGGTGACCGGGATGTTGACGTAGCGCAGCTTCGCCGCGCGCGCGAGGCGCTTCTCGTCGTAGCCGCGGTCCTCGCCGGGCGCGCGCAGGTCGAGCACGCTGCGGTAGCCGGCGGCGCGCAGCGCCTCGAGGTGTTGCGGCGCGAGCTGTCCGCCGGTCGCCACGCCCTCGACCGGACACGACGCGTTGAGCAGTCCGGGGAAGGCGGCGCGCACCGCCGAGTCCGCGGGCGTCAGCGCCACGGCGGGCGCGGCGCCGCCGGCGGGCGGGGCCTGCGCCGCGCCGCGCGTCGCGCCGGCGGCCGCGGCGAGCACGAGACACGCCAGCGCCGCGGCGCGGCGCGCGAGCCTCACCGCGACTCCTTGAAGCCGAGCTTCCTGAGGATCGCCATCATCGGGCACCAGCGGCTGAACGCCGACTGGAACAGGTTGAGCCCGACGAACGCGGTGAAGGCGAACCACCACGGGTTCACCCACACGCCGAGCGCCACCGTGGCCACCACGAAGATGCCGGCCATCATGCGAAGTCCCTCGTCCACCGTCATGGGCTCGTCTCCTTTCGTCAGGCCTGCCGCTCCACGGGGAGCAGGAACAGGCGCGTGATGCGGTCCCCGGCCGCGTCGCGGCGGCGGACCATCTCGTCGAACAACATCGCGGCCTGCGCATCCTCGGCCACCACGAGCAGCGACACGAGCGCGCCGGGATGCACGCGGTCGCCGGCGTGAACGCCGGTGCGGCCGTGTCCCTCGAGCACCGGCTGCACCGTGCAGCCGGGCGCGCCGAGGCCGCGCAGGTCGGCCTGGATGTCGCGCAGGCGCGCGGCGTCGGCGACCATCATGAGCATCTTCATGCGTGCACCTCCGCGGGCGGCGCGGTGGGCGCGGACGGCGGGGCCGCCGCGGGGGCGCCGGGCTCCGTCTCGGCCGGCGGCGCCGGAGCCGCGGCGCCCGGCGGCGCCGCCGCCGCGCCGGCGGCGGGCTCGTCGCGCTCCTCGTGGCGCCGCGCCAGGTAGTAGAGCACCGGGACCGCCACGCGCGACAGCACGGTGGCCGCCACCTCGCCGCCGATGAGCGCCACGGCGAGGCCCTGGAAGATGGGATCGAACAGGATCACGCCGCCGCCCACCACCACCGCGGCGGCGGTCAGCACCATGGGCCGGAACCGCACCGCGCCCGCGTCAATGACCGCCTCGCGCAGCGGCAGGCCCTGCGCGCGGCGCAGCTCGATGAAGTCCACGAGGATGATCGAGTTGCGCACCGTGATGCCGGCGCCGGCGATGAAGCCGATCATCGAGGTGGCGGTGAAGAACGCTCCCATCGCCGCATGCGCGGGCAGGATGCCGACGAGCGACAGCGGGATGGGGATCATGATGACGAGCGGCGTGACGAACGACTTGAACCAGCCCACCGTGAGCACGTAGATCAGCACCAGCACCACCGCGAAGGCGATCCCCATGTCGCGGAACACCTCGTACGTGATGTGCCACTCGCCGTCCCACTTGAGGCTGTAGCGCTCGTCGGACCTCGGCAGCGCGGTGCTCAGCTGATGGACGGGCACGCCGTTCGGGGTGGTCAGCGCCTGGATGCGCGGCCGCAGGTCGGCGATCGCGTACACCGGGCTCTCGGCGCGGCCGGCGACGTCGCCGAGCACGTACACCACGCGCCGCAGGTTCTTGTGGTGGATCTCGGGCGGCGCGCTGTCGCGCTCGACCCGCACCAGCTCGGCGAGCGGCGTGCCGCCCGCACCGAGCCGCACCGCGCCGAGCGCCGACAGGTCGGCGCGGTCGGCGGGGGAGAGCCGCACCTCGATGGCCACCGGATCGGCCTCCTCGGGGGCGCGCAGCACGCCCACGGTGCGCCCGCCGTAGAGCCCGGCCGCGGCCGACACCGCCTCACCCGGCCTCACGCCGGCGAGCGCCGCACGGTCGCGGTCCACGGTGAAGCGCGCGCGCGGCGCGTGCTCGGTGAGCAGCAGGTCGGTGTCCACCACGCCCGGCGTGTCCTTGAACACGCCCCATACGTCGCGCGCGAACGCGCGCTGCCCCTCGAGGTCGGGGCCGTACACCTCGGCCACCAGCGTCGAGAGCACCGGCGGCCCCGGCGGCACCTCGACCACCTTGACGCGCGCGCCGGCCTGCGCCGCGATGCGCTCGAGCGCGGGGCGCACGTCCCTGGCGATGGCGTGGCTCTGGCGCTTGCGATGCCCGGCGTGGGCCAGTCCGACCTGGATCGTCGCGAAGCGCGGCTCGGTGCGGAAGTCGTAATGGCGCACCAGCCCGTTGAACGTGACGGGGGCGCCGAGGCCGACGTAGGTGGTCTGCGACTCGACGTCGGGCACCGCGGCGAGCGCGTCGCCCATGCGGCGCGCCACGGCGAGCGTGCCTTCGAGCGGCGTGCCGGGCGGCATGTCGAGCACCACCTCGAACTCGCTCTTGTTGTCGAACGGCAGCATCTTGACCGTCACGATGCGGAAGGCGAGCAGGCTGCCGGCCGCCGCGAACAGGAACAGCATGGCGGCGAAGAACAGCCGGCGCGCCTTCGCGTCCGCCAGCAGGCGCCCCATGAAGGCGCGGTACAGGCGGTCGAGCCGCGTCTCGCGCGCCTCGGCGTGCGCGGCGTGCGCCCGCGGATCGAGCACCCGGCGCGCCGCCCACGGCGACACCGCGAAAGCGATGCCGAGCGAGAACAGCATGGCGAGCGAGGCGCCGATCGGGATCGGCTTCATGTACGGGCCCATCAGCCCGCCCACGAACGCCAGCGGCAGGATGGCCGCGATCACCGTCACGGTCGCGAGCACGGTGGGGTTTCCGACCTCGTCCACCGCCTCGACCACGCGCCGGTCGGTGTCGCGTCCGTCCTTCATCTGGAAGTGCCGCGCGATGTTCTCGACGACCACGATGGCGTCGTCCACCAGGATGCCGATCGAGAAGATGAGCGCGAAGAGCGTGACGCGGTTGAGCGTGTAGCCGAGGAACCGGTACACGAACAGCGTGAGGGCGAGGGTCACCGGGATGGCGACCGCCACCACCACCGCCTCGCGCCGGCCGAGCGCGAACGCGATGAGCGCCACCACCGACAGCGTGGCGAGGAGCAGGTGGAACATGAGGTCGTCGGACTTGTGCTTGGCCGTCGCGCCGTAGTCGCGCGTCACGGCGACCGCCACGTCGCGCGTGAGCAGCGCGGGCCTGAGCTCCTCGACGCGCGCGAGCAGCCCCTCGACGAGCACGGTGGCGTTGACGCCGGGCCGCTTGGCGACCTCCACGGTGACGGCCGGCTCGAAGGCGGCGCCGTGGGGGCCGCGGTGAAACACGTAGCCGCGCGCCTCGCCCGGCCCGTCGGCGACGCGCGCGATTTCGGACAGCCGCACGGCGCGCCCCGCCGCCGCCGGCACGAGCAGCGCCTCGATCTCGGCGGCCGAGGCGAACGGCGACTCGGCGCGCAGTTCGGCGAGCGCGCCGCCCTGAATCGCCCCGCCCGCCGGGAACGACAGCCCGGCGTCGGCGAGCGTGCCCATCAGGCGGTCGAGCGTGACGCCGGTCGCGCCCATGCGGCCCGGGTCGGGCTCGATGCGCACCGTGCGCGGCTCGCCGCCGAGCACCCGCACCCGTGACACGCCCTCGGACTTGCGCAGCTCGGTCGCCAGCTCGGACGCCACGCGCCGCAGGTCGCCGTGGTCCATGTCCGGCCGGCCCGGCGCGGTGAGCGTGAGGGCCAGCACCGGCACGTCGTCAATCGAGCGCGACGCGACCGCGGCGATGGACGCGCCGCCGGGCAGCGCCGGGCGCACCTCGTCGAGGCGCGTGCGCACCCGCGTCAGCGCCACGTCGGGGCTCATGCCGACCTTGAAACGCAGGATGAGCAGCGCGCCGTCCGCGCTCGACGTGGAGTACAGGTACTCGAGGTCGGGGATCTCCCACAGGCGACGCTCGACGGGCGAGGTGAGCTGGCGCTCGACCTGCATCACCGGCGCCCCCGGCCACGCCAGCGACACGTCCACCATCGGCACCTGGATCTGCGGCTCCTCTTCGCGCGGCAGCGTGGCGAGGGCGAGGAGCCCGAGCAGGACCGAGGTCAGGACGGTGAGCGGCGTGAGCCGCGAGTGCAGGAACGCCTGCGCGATGCGGCCGGCGAGGCCGACGGTATGGAGCCTCATCGCGCCGCGACCCTCACCGGCCGGCCGTCGGCGAGCGCGCCCGGTTCGAGCGCGTACGCCTCGCCGGGGGCGAGCCCGGCGAGCACCTCGACCCGCCCGCCGGCGGCGCGCCCGAGCTTGAGCCAGCGCAGGCGGGCGTGGCCGTCCTCGATCACGTACACGCCGGCGAGCGCCCCGCGCCGCACGAGCGCCGCGGCCGGCACGCTCGCGTCGCCCGCGCCGGCGTCGCCGCCGACGGCGACGCGCGCGTAGGCGCCCGGCTCCGGGGCGGGGCCCTCGATCGCGAGCCGCGCGGTGCGCGTGCGCGTGCGCCAGTCGGTCATGCCGTCGAGCCGCACGAGCCGCGCCGCCCGCCACGGGCCGTCGCCGACCTGGACGCGCAGGGGTCCGCGGGCGGCGCGCTCGACCGCGCCCTCCGGCAGGTCCACGAGCGCCTCGACCCCGGCGCTCGAACGCAGGTCGAGGAGCGGCGCGCCGGGGGCGAGGTCGGCGCCCGGGTCGGCGTGCCGGCGCACCACCACGCCGTCGAACGGGGCGCGCACCACCGCGCCGGTCTCGAGCGCGTCGAGGTGCGCGCGCGCCGCCTCGAGGCGCGCCTCGGCGCCGCGCCGCTCGGCCTGCGCCACGTCGAGGTCGCGCTGCGACACGACGCGCGCCGCGAACAGGGACTCGATGCGGGCCGCCTGCCGCGACGCGACCGCCAGCGCCAGCTCGGCAGCGGCCGCCTCGGCGCGCGCGGCGGCAAGCGCGCGGCGCGTCTCGGGCGCCTCGAAGCGCGCCAGCGGCTCGCCGCGCCGCACGTGGTCGCCCTCGCGCGCGTCGAGCGCGGTCAGGCGCGCGGCAAGGCGCGCGGCCACCGTCACCTCCTCGGCCGCCTTGATGCGGGCGGGGAGGACGAGCGCGCCGGAGGCGGCGCCAGGGGCGAACGTGGCCGCGGCCACGTCCACGGGCTCGCCGGCCCCGTGGGCGGGGGACTTTGCGCGGCCGCCGCAACCGGCGAGGGCCGCGGCGAGGAGCAGGGCGGGAAGGAAGGCTTCTGCTAGGATGCGCCCCGTGCTGCGTGCCGGCCGGGGCGCGTGCCGGCCATCGGGAAGGGTCGTCATGCCCGGTGAGAGCCATGCCCTGCCGAAAGGATTCGCCGAGCCCATGAACGCACCTTCCCTCAAGGCCCTGCGGCGCGCGGTGGAGCGGGCGGCCCGGCCCGAAGACCGCTCCGAGGAGCGCCGGCTCCTCGCCGCCGCCCGCGGGGGGGACCGTGGCGCCCTGAACGAGGTCGCGCGCCGCGTGTCGGGCTCAGTGTACCGCTTCGGGCGGGGCTTCTGCCGGGACCCCCATGACGCCGAGGACGTCATGCAGGACGTCCTCGCCGCCCTCGTCACCTCGCTCCAGTCGTTCCGCGGCGATGCCACGCTCTCCACCTGGGCTTACGTGGTGGCGCGCAACGCCTGCCTCAGGCGCCGCCGCCACCGCGATCGCTGGGTGCCCCTCGAGCCGGCGGCGGGCGACGAGGCGCCGCTCATGACCCCCTTCGAGCCGGCCGATCCGGCGGGCGGCCCCGAGCGCGCCGCCGAGCGGCGCGAGCTGCGTGAGGCGCTCGAGCGCGCGATCGCCGCGCTGCCCGACGCCCAGCGCGAGGTGCTCGTGCTGCGCGACGTCGAGGGCCTGCCCGGCGAGCGCGTGGCGCAGCTGCTCGGCCTCGATCTGCGCGCCATGAAGTCGCGCCTTCACCGCGCGCGCCTCGCGGTGCGCGCGGCGCTCGCGCCGCACGTCGCCCCCGGCGCGCCCGGGCCAGGCCCGAGCTGTCCGGACACCGCGCGGCTCCTCAGCCGGCACCTCGAAGGGGAGCTCGACGGCGCGGTGTGCGAGCGCCTTGCGGCGCACGTCGAAGCGTGCCCGAGCTGCGGGGCCGCGTGTGAGTCGTTGCGCGCCGCGCTCGGCGCGTGCCGCGCGTGGCGCGGGGCGCCGGTGCCCGATCAGGTGCGCGCCGAGGTGCGCGCCGCCATCCGTTCCGCCGTCGCGGGCCTGCGCGCCGCGGGCGCTGCCGTGCGTCCGCCCGCGCCGGCCCGCGCCTCAAGGAGGAAACGTCCATGAGCCGAACCCGCCCGCTCCGCACCGGCACGCGCCGCGCGTTTCTGCGCGCCGCCGGGCTCGCCGGGCTGGCCGCCGCCGCCGCGCCAGGCGCTGCGCTCGCCCGCGCGCGGCGTGCGCCGCGCGCGCCGGCGACGAAGCCCGCGCCCCCCGCTCCGCCCGGCGCCGAGGCGCCGCCGTCCGCCGACGCGCTGGCCCTCGCCGCGATCCTCGAGCGCCGCCACGGCGCGCACCTCGACCGCGCGCAGCTCGAGGCCCTCACGCGCGACCTCGAGCGCATGCTCCAGTCGGGGCAGCGCCTGCGCGCCGTGCGGCTCGCGAACGCCGACGAGCCCGACACGGTGTTCGGAGCGTGAGGCGGAAATGATCGACCGCGACACGTTCCACCTGCCGGTGCGCGCGCTCTCGGACCTCGTGCGCCGCCGCCGGCTGTCGCCCGTCGAGCTCACGCGCGGCGTGCTCGACCGCCTCGAGACCGTGGGCCTTCAGCTCAACGCGGTGGTCACGATCCTGCGCGAGCCGGCGCTCGCCGAGGCGCGCGACGCCGAGCGCGAGATCGCCGCCGGGCGCTGGCGCGGCCCGCTCCACGGCATCCCGTACGGCGTCAAGGACCTGCTCGCGACGCGCGGCGCGCCCACCACGTGGGGCGCCGCGCCGTACCGCGACCAGACGTTCGACCACGACGCCACGGTCGTCGAGCGCCTGCGCGCCGCGGGCGCGGTGCTGGTCGCCAAGCTCGCCATGGTCGAGCTTGCCGGCGGGATGGGCTACAACCACGCCGACGCTTCGTTCACCGGCCCGGGCCTGACCCCCTGGAACACGGCGTTCTGGAGCGGCGGCTCCTCGAGCGGCCCCGGCTCGGCGGTCGCGGCGGGCTGCGTGCCGTTCGCGATCGGCTCCGAGACGTCGGGCTCGATCCTCACGCCGTCGGCGTTCTGCGGCGTGACGGGCCTGCGCCCGACCTACGGACGGGTCAGCCGCCACGGCGCGATGGCGCTGTGCTGGACCCTCGACAAGCTCGGTCCCATGGCGCGCACCGCCGACGACTGCGCGCTTGTGCTGGCCGCGATCGCGGGGCGCGACCCGCGCGACCCCTCCACCGTGGACCGCCCGTTTCGCTGGCCGGAGCGCGCGCGCGCCGGCGCCGGGCGGCCGCGGCTCGCGGTGCCGAAGGGGGTGACCGACAAGGTGCAACCGGAGGTGCGCGAGGCCTTCGAGCGCTCGCTGGAGGTGCTGGCCGACTGGTGCGACGTGACGCGCGACGTCGCGTGGCCCGACCTGCCGTGGGGCCCGGCGGTCTCGACCATCGTCGCGGCCGAGGGCGCGGCGGCGTTCCTCGACCTCATCGAGTCGGGGCGCGTGAAGGAGCTGCGCTGTCCGCGCGACCGCCACGGCGGCTACGCCGGCACGCTGGTGCCGGCGGTGGACTACCTGCAGGCGATGCGCCTGCGCAAGCCCATGAAGCGCGCCGTCGCCGAGCTCTTCGAGCGCTTCGACGCCGTGGTGGCGCCGACGCGCGCCTCGGTGGCCTACCCGCTGGACCGCAACTTCGAGGACGCCTACCCGGGCGTCTCGGGCGGGCCGCCGCTCATTCCCGCCGGCAACCTGTGCGGGCTCCCCGCCCTCGCCGTGCCCAACGGCTTCGGCGAGGCGGGGCTTCCGACGTCGCTGTCGTTCATGGGGCCCGCCTTCGCGGAGGCCCCGCTCGTCGCGCTCGCCGCCGAGTACCAGCGGCGCACCGACTGGCACCTGCGCCGGCCGCCGATCGCGTGAGCGCGCGGCGGCGGGCCCGATCCCACGCTCGAGGAGGTCACACGATGAAGCGAACCCGGATGCTCGTGGTCGCGGCCGTCGCGGCCGCGCTCGCCGCCGGCTGCGCCGGCGACATGGTGCAGCAGGTGCTCGCGAAGCCCGAGACCGCCGCGCAGGTCATGGAGGCCATCGCCGGCAATTCCGGCCTCGCCGGCCAGATGGTGGACCGGCTGCTGGGCGCCGACAGCACGCGCACGATGCTGGTCGAGCGGCTGTTCGCGGACCCCGCGGCGGCCGAAGCCGTGGCCGGCATGGTCGCGAAGAACCAGGGCATGCTGGACGGCGTGATCGGCGCCGCGGTGCGCGACTCCGCGACGCGCGAACACGTGCTGGCGCTGTTCAAGGGCATTCAGATGGCGGCGGGCCGCTAGCCGCGCCCCCCCCCGCGGCCCGCGTCCGGGAGCGCTCCCCGGCGCGGGCCGCGGGCGTGAGGACGCCCCCGCGCGCGGTGCGCCGCGGGCGCTGCTCGTTACGCCGCCTCGCGCAGGGCGCGCGCGAGGGCGGAGCCCCCCGCGATCCCGCGCTTGCGCAGCGACGCCTCGACCGTCCTCGCGAGCACGGCGCGGTCGAGCGGCAGGCCGCGCTCGCGCGCCTCGCGCTCGAGCGCGTCGAGCAGGTGCCTGAGCACGCGCGGCAGGTCCTCGTCGCGCCCGTTCCACCGGGCGCGCACGTGGTCGCCGATGCGCGCGTGGGCGGCCTCGGCGAACGCGCGCAGCTCGCCGAGGGCGGGGAGCGCCGCCGTCCGCCCTGCCGGGGCGCCGGGGCGGGCGGCGGCGTGCGCCGCGCGGCGGCGGCGCAGCCACAGCACCGCCGCGAGCGTGACGATGAGATCGGCGATGACCACGAGAACGATCCAGCCCGGCATGCGGTTCTCCTCGGCAGGGCGCCTGGTCCGCGGAGGTGATCGGCGCGCGGCGCGCGCGTTGAGCTCGGGGAAGGCGGAGCGGCCGCCCATGCCCGGGCGCGGCGAGGCGCCGGCCGGCGCTTGCGCCCCGGCGCCGCCGGAGGGTCCGGCCGGCTAGCCTCTGGGCGAGTCGGCCGGGGTGATCTCGCGCTCGAGCTTGCGTCCGCGGCGCAGCAGCACGAGGGGCATCGGGCGCCCCGACGGGTGTTCGGTCAGCACGCGGTGGAGGTCGTCCACGCTCGCGAGCGGCTGCTCGCCGAGCGCCACGAGGATGTCGCCGTCCTCGAGACCGGCGGCCGCCGCGGGGGTGCCGCGCTCCACCGATAGCACCAGCACGCCGCCCGCGGTGGCGAGCCCGTGCTCCGCCACCGAGCGGCGGTGAAGCTTCACGGTCTGCGCGGCGACGCCGAGGTAGCCGCGCCGGATGCGGCCGTGCTGGATGAGCCGGCCCGCCACCCAGCGCGCGGTGTTCGAGGGGATCGCGAAGCACAGCCCCTGCGCGGGCAGGATGACCGCGGTGTTGACGCCCACGACCTCGCCGCGCGTGTCCACCAGGGGTCCGCCGGAGTTGCCGGGGTTCAGCGCGGCGTCGGTCTGGAGAATGTTGTCCATGAGCCGGCCCGAGCGCGAGCGCAGCGAGCGGCCGAGCGCCGAGAGCACGCCGGCCGTGACCGTGGCCTGGAAGCCGAGCGGGTTGCCGATGGCGATCACGATCTGCCCGGGCCGCAGCCGCGCGCTGTCGCCGAGGGTCGCCGCCGGCAGGTCGTTGGCGGTCACTCGGATGACCGCGAGGTCGGTGTCGGGATCGTCGCCGACCATGGTGGCCGGCAGGTGGCGGCCGTCCTGCAGCGTCACCTCGACGTGGCGCGCGCCGTGGACGACGTGGCTGTTGGTGAGGATCAGCCCGTCGGGCGCAAACACAAACCCCGATCCGGTGCCGACGCTGGAGCCGCGCGGCCCACGACGCTCGGCGGTGACCTCGATGTTGCATACGGCGGGGGAGACGCGCTCCACGGCCGACACCACCGCGCGCGAATAGGCGTCGAGCAGGTCGAGGTCGGCGGCGGCCGCCTCGTGGGGGACGTCCCCGGAGCGCGTCGCGTCGCCCGCCGGTTCGGGTCCGCCGAGGGGAACGAGACGGGGCGGCTCGAACGCGGCGGGGGGACGGTGGGGGAGGCGTGCCACTGGAGACTCTCCTTGGGGGGCGGGCCGCGCGGGCCCGGTGCGGGGACGAGCCCGAACGTAGGCGCGCGGCGGAGCCGCAGCATGCTCGGGGGGCGGACTACCGTGCCCGGCATTGGATGCGGTTCGCCCGCTCAAGGCTCGTCCAGATCCGGGACGGCCGGCTTCCCTCATGACGGGAGCCTGACCGCGCCCGCTCCCGCGAGCCTCCGCTCAGGCGGCGAGGGCCGGAGGCGCCGCAGACGGCGGGGGACCCGCCTCCTCGTCCACGCGACCTGCGGCCGGGCCGATGCGCAGGCTGCGGACCGCCACCGGCAGCGTGTCGTCCTCCGCCTCGGTCGCGAGGGCGCCGACCCACAGCGCCGGCGCGCCCTCGAGCCACGCGTCGAGGCGCGCCGCGTCGTCCCGGCCAAGCCCGGCGCGCCACGCCTCGAACGCGGCCTCCGCTTCGCCCGCGTGGGCGATGGCCATCAGCACGCGCAGGCCCGCAAGGCGCGCGAGCGATCCCGGCGGAGCGGCGGGGTGCTCGAGCACCAGCGTCTCGGGCTGGAGCCCGGCGCAGGCGGCGGCGAGACCCTCGGCGGCGACCTCCACGAGCACGCCGGCCCCCTCCGCATGACGGTAGGCCCCGTCGCCTCCGGCCAGCAGGAGCACGCCGGGGCGGCGCGCCAGCCGGTCCGCCACGAGCGCGTGAAGCACCCGTGACGCACGCTCCGGCTCGCCGCCGACGAGCACCATGCCGCGCTCCATCGCAAGCAGGTCCGCCATCTGCTCCGGCGCCGCGACCAGCCGCCGGGCCGGAGGCGGCGGCAGGTCCGCCGGCCGCAGCCACAGGGCCTCGCCGTCCGGGCCGGCGACGCACTCCACGATCACGCGACGCCCGCCCGGCAGCACCGCGCACGCGCGCTGCGGCCCGGGCGCGCTCTCGCCCAGCAGGCGTTCGCGCACCTCCGCGTACTCGGCGTGGTCGAGCGCGGCGTCGCGCACGTCACGCCACGCGCCCCGCAGGCGCACGCGCGCCGGACGTCCGGGGCGAAGCAGCAGTCGGTCGTCGGCGCGCGCCAGCGCATCGAGCGCCAGCGCCGTCTGGCCGCCGGTCGCACGGGCGCCGGCGCGCGCCTCGCGGGTCGCCGCGTGGAACTCCTCGCGCAACGCGGCCATCGCATCCTGGCGCTCGGCGAGTCGGCCGGCCTCGCCGCCGTCCCTGCCGTCTCCGAGCGCCGCCTCGTCCATGCGGCGGGCCGCCTCGAGCATGAGTCCTTCGGTGCCCTCCGCGATGAGGGCGTCCCCGGTCACCGGCTTGGGGCTGAACTCGAAGCGCCCGGTGCGCCACGTGAAGATGCGGTAGGCGGCCGACTCGCCCTCGCGGCGCTCGTCGTCCACCGCGTTCACGATGCGCCCGTCTCGAAAGTACAGCGCGCCGCGGCGTGGACCGTCGGTGGCGGACAGCACGCCCGTCGCGCGGTTGAGCATGAGGAGCTGGCCGAGATCAAAGAGCCCGATGAGTCCGAGCTCGCCCGAGAAGGCGCCGCGGCCCGCAGGCACGTCAGGCCGCCTGGGCGCGCGGCGGCCCCACGCGGTCGAGCAGATCGCGCGAGGAGAGGTGCGGCGCCGCGTCGTCGGGCGCGACCGCGCCGGACCGCACCAGACCCAGCACGGCGTCGTCCATGGTCTGCATGCCCTCGCGCCGGCCGGTCTGCACCACCGACGGGAGCTGGAAGGTCTTGCGTTCACGGATGAGCGCGCTCACCGCGCCGTTGGCGAGCAGAATCTCGAGCGCGAGCGCGCGGCCCTTTCCGTCGGCGCGCCGCAGCAGGCGCTGCGCGAGCACCCCGCGCAGGCTCTCCGCCAGCATGAGGCGCACCTGCGCCTGCTTTTCCCCCTCGAACGAATCGAGGATGCGGTCCACGGTCTGTGCGGCGCTCATGGTGTGCAGCGTGCCGAACACGAGCTGGCCGGTGGCGGCCGCGGTGATCGCCAGCTGCATGGTTTCGGGGTCGCGCACCTCGCCGACGAGGATCACGTCCGGATCCTCGCGCAGCGCGGCGCGCAGGGCCTGCGCGAAGCCCGGCGTGTTGCGCCCGACCTCGCGCTGGGTCACCAGCGAGCGCTTGTTGCCGTGCCGGTACTCGATGGGATCCTCGATCGTGAGCAGGTGCTTGCGCTGGGTGGCGTTGACGTGATCGATGAGCGCCGCCAGCGTGCTCGACTTGCCCGATCCTGGCGGTCCGGTGACCAGCACCAGCCCGCGCGTCATCTCGGTGAAGCGCGCCACATGGGGCGGCAGCCCGAGCTGCTCGATCGAGAGGATCTGGCTCGGCAGGATGCGGAACGCGCCCGCCGGCCCGAGGTGCTGCTCGTACACGTTGCAGCGCGCGCGCACCACCCCCGGCACTTCGTAGGAGAAGTCCACGTCCTTGCGCGCCGCGTAACGGTCGCGCACGTCGTCGTCCATGATCTCGAACAGCAGCAGCTCGCTCGTCTCGCGCGACAGAGGCTCGTGCGGGATCGGGACGATCTCCCCGTTCAGGCGCACCATGGGCGGGGAGCCGGTGGTGACGTGGAGATCGGACGCGCCCTGGTCCTTGACCAGCTTCAGGATGGCGTCGATGCGGGCCATGCGCTCGTGGACACCTCCGCCGGGAGCCGTGACGGGTGGGGGCGGTTTGCCCCCCGCTCGTTGTCGGCCCGCCCGCGCCCGAACTTGACCTCCGCCGCGGGGGCGCGCCGCGCCCGTCGCGAAGGGCTCAATGCCGGGCCGCCGGCTGCCGATGCCATGGGCGATGAAGCCGCCTCGTCCGCTGCCGATCCCCGAGTACGTCCGCAAGGTGCGCACCGCCGTGCGGGTGGCCCTGCCCGGGCTGGACCTGCTCGAAGGGTTCATCTCGCTCGCGCCGCGCGCCGAGCACCACGATGGTCCGCAGACCATTCTCGAGCGGCTCAACGGCCCGGACCGGTTCGTGCCGATCCAGCGCAGCGGGGAGCGCGACGTGATGCTCGTGAATCCCCTCGACATCGAGAGCGTGGAGCCGCTCGGCAACGTGCCGCTCACGCTCGTCCTGCCCCCCGCCTTTCGCATCACGCACGAGGAGCGTGTGCGGGTGCGCTTCATGAGCGGCCGGCAGGTCGAGGGCGTGCTTCGGTTCGAGTTGCCCGACGAACTCAACCGCGTCTCGGACTTCCTGAACGCCGACGAGGACTTCTTCGCCCTCCACCTCGCGCACGGGACGCTGCTCGTCAACAAGCGCCGCATCAGCCTGACGCGACTCTACGAAGCCTCCCCCCGCCCGGCGCGGGGCGAGCGGTCGGCGCCCGCCACCGGCACCGACGACTGACGCGCGGCGCGCCGCCCCTGCGGGGGGAGCGGCCGCGCGCGCAGCGCTCCCGCGGCGCCGGCGCGTCGCGCCGACGACCGCGCCCGGGGCGGTTGCCTTGCCGCGAAGGCCCGCGCTAGCATCGCGCGCGCCTGCCCCGCATCGCGACCCCCCACCACCGGAGTTCCCATGCACTCGCTCGAGCCCGCGCGCCTCAAGCCGGGCGTCACGCTCGATTCGCTCGCCGGCCCGCGTCCCTCCGACGCCGTGGCCGCTCCCGGCGCCGGCGCCCGGCTCGTCCGCGGCCGCGCGCTCATCTTCTGGGACCCGCGGGTGCCGGGAAAGAAGCTCGACGCCATCGACACGGACCAGATCACGCCCGCGGCCGACTGCGTGAGCGAGAGCCTCGAGACGCTCGACGAGAAGTGGAAGGCGGGCTCGTTCCGCTACCTCATGCCGGACTTCCGGGCGCGTGTCCACCGCGGCGAGACCTTTCTCATCGCCGGCGACCGATTCGCCATCGGCTCGTCGCGCGAGATGAGCCCGGCGGGGCTCAAAGGCGTCGCCGAGGAGGCGGGCCTCGAGCTGGTCATCGTGTGCGGACACAACATGGGCGACATCTTCCGCCGCAACAGCCTCAACCTCGGACTGCACGTCGTCCAGAGCCCCGAGGCGGTCGCCGACGCGCAGGACGGAGACGAGCTGACGTTCGATCCCGACACGCGCCGGCTCACGAACGTCACGCAGGGCCGCACCTACGAGCCGGTGCCGCTCACGCCCAAGGAGGACGAGATCCGCCGCTCGGGCGGCATCTTCGCGGTCGGCCGCCGCGAGTTCCGCCGCAGCGTCGAGACGACGCCCGCCGTCGTGTGGCCCGATCCCGACACCGCGCGTCGGTTGACCACCAGCGAGCAGATCCTGTGGGCGCACCGCGTGGACAAGAACGCCGAGGTTCGTCCCGGGGCCACGATCCGCGTGTACGCCGACCTGCTGCCGGCCTCCGACGGCACCGCGCCGTTCGCCATTCACACCTTCAATCAGATCACCGGCGGCAATGCGATCTGGCCGCGCCGCATCGCGATCGCGAACGACCACTTCGTCTTCACCGGCGTCGAGGCCGACGAGCGCCAGACCTCGATCGGGCGCGAGTTCGCGAGGCTCCACGGCATCGAGAAGCCGTACTACGCCACGCCGGGCGATGGCATCTTCCACTTCTACTTCCCCGAGCAGGGGCTGGTCGCGCCGGGCATGATGATCCCCGGCGCCGACTCGCACTCGCGCGCGTACGGCGCGTACGGCGCAGTCGGCATCGGCGTCGGCTCGACCACCCTCGGCTTCGGCTGGAGCACGGGCTACATCTACACCACGGTCGCGAAGCCGCGGCGCGTCACGTTCCGCGGCACGCTCCAGCCGTGGGTGACGGGCAAGGATCTGGTGCTCGAGCTGCTGCGGCGCTGGGGCGCGAAGCAGTCGCAGGGCATGTCGGTCGAGTTCGTGGACGCCGACCGCCAGCTTCCCATCGCCTTCCGCAACACGATCTGCAACATGATGGCCGAGGCCGAGAGCTGGAACGGCATCTTCGCGCCCGACGACGTGACGTACGCATGGTTTGCCGCCAAGGGGATGACCGACCTGCCGTACCCGCGCATCGCCCCCGGGGCGGACGTGGCGTGGGCCGTGGACGAGGTTCTCGACCTCGCCGACGTGCGCCCCATGATCGCCAAGCCCTTCAGCCCCGGCAACGCGTTCCCGGCCGAGGAGGTGGCGAAGGAGCGCATCACGTTCGACAAGGCGATGATCGGCTCGTGCACGAACGGCGGCTACGAGGACCTGCTGTCCGCCGCGCTGGTGCTGCGTGCCGCCCGCGCGCGCGGCCTGGCGAGGGCCGCGCGCGAGTTCGTCGTCTTCCCCGGCTCGGGCGGCGTCAAGCGCCGGATCGAGTCGCCCGACCCGCGCCTCGAAGGCGAGAGCATCGCCGGCGTGTTCCGCTCGGTGGGCGGCCAGATACGGGAGTCGTGGTGCGGCCCGTGCTTCGGGCAGGGGCCCGACGCGCTGACCCCCGGGCAGCGCGCCATCACGAGCTTCAATCGCAACTGGACGAACCGCATGGGGGTCGGCGGCGAGGGCTACCTCGCCTCGCCGAGCGTGGTGGCCGCCAGCGCGATGCTCGGCTACATGGCCCCGCCGAGCGAACTGGGGCTGGCGTGGGAAGCGGAGGTGTTCGCGGTCTGACCGCGCCGCCCGCGGACCGTCGCGCGCCCGCGACGGGCGCGCGCGCGGGCGGAAAGGCCGGGCGTCGCGCCGCCGGCGTCACTCCCCGGCGCCGCCGCTCGCCGCGACGGCGACCACCACGACGGTCGTGCCGATAAGCCCGCCGATGAGCGCGGCGCGGCGCTTCTTTCCCTGGCCGGCGCTGGCGTACGCGTTGCGGTACGCGAGGCGGCATTCGGCGTTGTCGAGCGACTCCTGCGTTTCCGCCGGAGGCTGCGGCCTGGCCTGCAGGCCCCACGCGAGCGCGGTGCCGATGAGCCCGAGGCCGAGGCCGCTCACCAGCCCCACGGTGAACGCGCCGCCGGTGCCCACGTGGTCGGCCTCGCGCACGCCGCGCTCGCTGCAGGCGGCGTGGCTCAGGGCGGGGGCGGGGGGCGCGGCGGCGCCGGCGGGCGCCTGGGACCAGCACGGGGCGACGGACGAGACCAGCATCGAGACGGACAGCAGCAGCGAGATGGGGCGCTTCATGGCGGACCTCCCGTGCGGAGGGGACGGGGTCGCCCGGCGCGTCTCGCCGGGCGACCGCCTCGCAGGGCAAGGGGCGTGCCCGGCGGGGGAGCGCCGTTCCGCCGCCGCAAGTGCCTGGGGCGGCGCGTCCGGGGACCGCGTGCCTGCGCGAAGGGGCGGCGCGCGGCCGATGCGGGCTGTCCCCGCGGGCGGTCCGCTGTACGCCCATGGAGTCCGGAGCGCCCGCGCCGGGCGCGCGGCGATCCGGCGCCGCGCCGCGCGCGGGACCGGCGCGTCCGCGTCGCTCAGGACTCGCGGTGCGAGTAGAGCTGGGCCGCCATGCGCGCGGACGTGGTGATGCCCTTGATCATCGCGGAGCTGAAGCCCTCGTGCTCGAGCTGGTTGAGGCCCGCGATGGTGCAGCCGCGCGGCGTCGTGACGCGGTCGATCTCGTGCTCGGGATGATCGCCCTTGGCGAGCAGCAGGGTGGCGGCGCCGCGCGCCGTCTGGGCGGCCATGGCGAGAGCGTCCTCGGAGTGGAAGCCGATCTCGATCCCGCCCTGCGACGCCGCGCGAATGGCGCGCAGGAAGAAGGCAATGCCGCACGCCACGAGCGCCGTGGCGGCGCTCATCTGGGCCTCCTCGATGATGACCGTGGTGCCGACCGCGTCGAAGATCTGCTTCGCCGCCTCGAGCGCCGGCCCCTCTCCGTCGGCGGCGAGGCACGTCATGGACTGACGCACGGCGATCGCGGTGTTGGGCATGGCGCGCACGATCGGAACGCGCCCTCCGGTGCGCTCGGCGATGTGCGCCGACGACACGCCGGTGACGACCGAGATGAGCACGTGGCGCCCGGGCGTCAGCTCGGCGGCGATCTCGTCGAGCACGCCGTCAATCTGCCGTGGCTCGACGGCGACGATCACGATGTCGGAGCCGCGCACCGCGGCGCGGTTGTCGCTGCCGACGCGGAAGCCGCGCGGCTTGAGGTCGTCGAGGTACTGCGCGTTGCGGCGGGTGAGCGCGATGCGCTCCGGCGCGAACGCCCTGGCGTCGGCGAGGCCGCGGGCGATGGCGCGGCCGATGTTGCCGGCGCCGAGGATGGCGATGGTCCGGTCGTGCACGTTGGGCTCCCGGGCTCTGGGCGACGGGCGGAGCGCCGGCGCCGTCCGCGCCGGCGGGAACAGGGATGGGGCGCAGGCTAGCACGGGCGCGGCGTCCCGTGCCGCGACCCCGCGGCGTTGGCCCGCGCGCGCGGGGGGGTGCTACGGTGATGCCCGCACGGTCGCGTCCGCGCCGGCCCGGGCACCGCGCCCGGCCCGGGGGCGCGCCGGCCAAGGGAGGAGCCGCCGACGTGACGTGGTCCCGGCCGTGGCCGCTGGTCCTCGCCGTGCTCGCCGCGCTGGCGGCGACCGCGGGCCGGCTGCCCGCCCCGGCGGCGGTGGTGGCGATCGCGGTCACCTTCGGTTTCACGCCCGGCTGGATCGCGGCCCGCCACCTCGCGCCCGGCGCGCGTCCGGCGTTCGTCACGCTGCTCGCGCTCGTCGTCTCGCCGCTTCTCGTCGGCGGTCCCGCGGCCGCCGCCCTCGCGCTCGGCGCGGCGCCGGCCGCGGTGGCCCGCGCGCTGGCGTGGACGCTGGCGGCGCTGGCGCTCGTGCCGCCGCCGCTCCCGTCCGAGCAGCAGGAGCCCGAGACGGCGGTGCCGTGGCTGGCGGGCGGCGCGTGGGTCGCCGTGACGCTGGCCTTCCTGATCGGGAACGGGGTGCTCGTGACGCGCGCCGACGGCTGGTTCCACGCCGCGGTCGTGACCCAGATCGTGCAGCGCGGCATGCCGGTCGAGGATCCGTTTTTCGCGGGGCTCAAGCTGCTCTACCACTGGGGCTACCACCTGCGGGCGGCGCTGTGGCTGGTGCTCGCCCCGGGCCTCTCGGTGTGGGCGCCGCTTCTTTCGCCGCAGGTCGCCGGCGCGCTCGCCACCATGATCGGTCTCACGCTGCTCGCTCAGCGGCTCGGCGCGGACGCGCGCGGCCAGGCGGCGGCCGCGGCGCTCGCGGTGTTCGGCTACGTCCCCTTCGGCTGGCTGTGGCTCTTGCTGCGGGCGGCGTTCGGCGAGGCGCGCGGCGCGGAGGAGCTCGCCCGCATGCTGGGCGGCGGCGCCACGACGGTGCTCGAGGCCATGAGTCCGGGCGCGCTCGGCGCCTCGCTGTCGTTCTTTGGCGACAAGTTCTTCGTCCCGACGCCGTTCGCCCTCGGTTACGCCGCGTTCCTCGCCTTCGTCCTCGTGCTGCTCGACCTGATCGAGCGGCCGCGGCTTCGCGGCTGGGTCCTCCTCGCGCTGGTGCAGGCGGCGGCGCTGTTCCTGCACCCGGTGCTCGGCTGGGCCAACCTGCTCATGGCCGCGGGCTGGGGGGCCTGGACCCTGGCGCGCGCGCGCCGGCCGTGGGAGCGTTACCTGCGCGTCGCGCTGGTCGGGCTCGCGCTCGCGGCGGCGGCGGCGGTGGTGCTGGTGTTCCCCTACCTGCGCGTGACCTCGGCCGGGGAGGCGCGCGCCGTGAGCTGGGGACTCAGCGCGGCCGCCGCTCGCACGTGGCTGCTCGCCGGGGGACTCTTCGTTCTGCCGGGCATGCTGTGGCTGGCGCGCCGCTCCGCCGCGCCGGGCCCGGCGCGCGAGCTGTGGGGTCTCGCCATCGCGCTCACCTGCGCCGCGCTCCTGCTGCACCTGCCGGCGGGCCACCAGAGCAAGCTCTTCAACCTGCTGTTCGTGCTGCTCGCGGCGCCCGCGGCGCTCAAGCTCGTCGTCTGGTGGGACGCGCGCCGCGGCGCGCGGCGCGCGGCGATGGCGGCGTTCCTCGCCATCGCGACGCTGCCCACCGTCGCGCTCTCGATGTGGGGCTTCGCTTCCGAATCGCTGCAGCGCAGCCCGACCTCCGAGGCCCCGCGCCACGCCAGCGTGCGGGAGGCTTACGCGTGGGCCGCGCGCCACACGCCCGCCGACGCGGTGTTCGTGGACCCCGAGGAGCGGCTCGGCATGGCGGTGATCGCGGGTCGCAGCGCGCTGTGGGGCGGCGAGCGCTGGGTGGAGCGCTGGGGCTACGCGGAGGCGGGGCTCGCGCGGCGTCGCCGAGCGGTGCTGGAGCTCTCGAGGGGCGAGGTGTCCGAAGAGACGCGCCGCCTGCTGCGCGAGCTGGGCCGTCCGGTGGTGCTGGTGCACCGCAAGTTCCGGCACGCCGGGGACGCGGCGCGCCTCGCGGCGCCGTCCAAAGAGCTGTGGTCGCTGCTCTACGAGAACGAGGGCGTCGCGCTCTACCGCTGGAGGGCCGGCCCGTGACGCCGGCGCCTCGCTCCCGCGCGCGCCGTGCGGCGGCCGGTCGCGCGCACCCGCGTGCGGCGCGCCGGGGGGGACGCTGACCCCATGTGCGGCATCGCCGGCGTCTTCCATTACGCGAGCGGCGCGCCCGCCGACCGCGCGCTGCTCGAGCGACAGGCCACGGTCATGCGCCATCGCGGACCGGACGACGCCGACGTGTGGACCGACGGCCCGGCCGGCTTTTCCCACCGGCGACTGTCCATCGTGGACCTCTCCCCGGGCGGTCACCAGCCGATGCCCAACGAGGACGGCTCGCTGTGGGTGACGTACAACGGCGAGCTCTACGGCTGGCCCGAGATCCGCTCGTGGCTCGCCGGCCGCGGTCACCGCTTCCGCGGCACGAGCGACACCGAGGCGCTGCTCCACCTCTACGAAGAGCACGGCGAGGGCCTCTTCGAGCACCTGCGCGGCATGTTCGCGTTCGGCCTGTTTGACCGCTCGCGCCGACGGCTGCTCCTCGGTCGCGACCGGCTCGGCATCAAGCCGCTCTACTGGCACGACGACGGCCGGCGCATCGCGTTCGCCTCCGAACTCAAGGCGCTCATGCTCGATCCGGCGGTGCCGCGCGACCTCGACCACGAGGCGATCGCCGAATACCTCACCTTCCAGTACGTGCCCGCGCCGCGCACGCCGTGGACGGGCGTGCGCAAGCTGCCGGCCGGGCACTACCTGGTGTGCGACGCGAACGGCCCGCAGGTGCGGCGCTACTGGTCCATGCCGGTCGAGCCCGAGCGCGGGCACTCGGCCGAGTGGTACCGCGAGCGCCTGCGCGCGCTGCTCGCCGAGGCGGTGCGGCTCAGGCTCGTCGCCGACGTGCCGCTCGGGGCGTTCCTGTCCGGCGGCGTGGACTCGAGCGTGGTCGTGGCGCTCATGGCCGAGGCGGTGAACGAGCCCATCAAGACGTTTTCGATCGGCTTCGAGGGCTTTCCCGGCGGCGACGAGCTGGGCCACGCGCGCGAGGTGGCGCGCCACCTCGGCACCGACCACCACGAATTCACCGTGCGTCCCGACGCGCTCGCGCTGCTGCCGGCGCTGGCGTGGCTGTGCGACGAGCCGTTCGCCGATCCGTCCATCGTGCCGACCTACCACGTCTCGCGCATGGCGCGGCGTGAGGTGACCGTCGCGCTGTCGGGCGACGGCGGCGACGAGGCGTACGCGGGCTACGTGACGTACCCGTGGGCGCGGCGCTTCGCGGCGCTCGACGGCATTCCGCGCGGGCTGCGGCGGGCCATGGCGCAGGCCGCCTCGGGGCTTCGTCCCGGAAGCGCCGTGCGGCGCCGGCTGCGGCGGCTGGCGATGTCCATCGCCGACCGGCACCTCGAGGCCATGTCGTACTTCCCGCCCGACGAGCTGCAACCGCTGCTGTCGCCCGAGTTGCGCGACCGCCTGAAGGGGCACGACCCGTACGCCGCCCACCGGGCGCGACACGCCGAGGCGGCCACGGCGGTGGGGGACATCCCGGCGCTGCTCCACCTCGACGCGCACACCTACATGGTGGACGACGTGCTCCACAAGGTGGACCGCGCCTCCATGTTCAACTCGCTCGAGGTGCGCGTGCCGCTCCTCGACCACAAAGTCATGGAGTTCGTCGCGCGCGTGCCCTTCGAGTTCAAGCTGCGCGGGGACACCACCAAATGGCTGCTGCGCGAGACCCTGCGCGGCCGGCTGCCGGCCGCGACGCTGGCGCGCGGCAAGCAGGGCTTCGGCGTTCCGCTGGACCACTGGCTGCGCGGCGATCTCGGCGTGCTGGCGCGCGAGCTGCTGCTCGACACGCGCGCGCGCCGCCGCGGCTGGTTCGACGAGCGCCGGATCGAGCGGCTGCTCGGGGGAGCGCCCGGCGACGAGCGCGCCGGCCGCAAGGTGTGGGCGCTCGTGTGCCTCGAGCTGTGGGCGCAGTGCTTCCTCGACCGCCCGCGCGAGGCGCTCGCGGCGCCCGTCGCGGCGCCGGGGGACGCCGCCGTTTCCGCCACCGCGCGCTGAGGCGCACGCCTCGCTACGGCCCGCCGCCGGACTTGGGTATGCTGCGCCCATGCACGACGCGCTGGTTTCGCTCTACGCGCGCACTTTCGGCGCGCCGCCCGCCGAGGTCGTCCGCCTCGCCGCCGACGGCTCGCAGCGCGTCTACTACCGCATGAGGGGCGCGGCGCCGGCGCCGGTCATCGGCGCGCTCGGCCCCGACCACGACGAGAACCGCGCCTTCCTGTCGTTCTCGCGCACCTTCCGCGCGCTCGGACTCCCCGTGCCCGAGATCCACGCCGCCGACGAACGGCTCGGCGTCTGGCTCGAGGAGGACCTCGGCGACATCACGCTGTTCGGCGCGCTGTCCGCGGCGCGGCGTGACGCGGCCGGCGGCTTCCCGGAGGCGCTGCTTCCCGCCTACGAGCGCGTCGTGGACCTGCTGCCGCGCTTCCAGGTCGAAGGCGGCCGCGCCATCGACTTCGCCGTCGCCTATCCGCGCTCCGCCTTCGACCGCCAGTCCATGCTGTGGGACCTCAATTACTTCAAGTACCACTTTCTCAAGCTCGCCCACGTGCCCTTCAACGAGCAACGCCTCGAGAACGACTTCGAGCGCCTCGTGGACCACCTGCTCGCGGCGGACACCGGGCACTTCCTGTACCGCGACTTCCAGTCGCGCAACATCATGCTGCGCGGCGGCGCGCCGTGGTTCATTGACTACCAGGGCGGCCGGCGCGGCGCGGCGCAGTACGACATCGCGTCGCTGCTCTACGACGCCAAGGCCGACCTGCCCGGCGAGGTGCGCGCGCGGCTGCTCGAGCGCTACGTCGCCGCCTTTGCGGCGCTGTCCGGCGTGGCCCCGCAGCGTTTCCACGAGCACTTCCGGGGCTACGTGCTCATCCGCATCATGCAGGCGATGGGGGCGTACGGGTACCGCGGCTTCTTCGAGCGCAAGCCCCGCTTTCTCGAGAGCGTGCCGTTCGCCGCGCGCAACGTCGCCGGTCTCCTCGCCGAGGGCCTGCCCGTGGCGCTGCCCGAGCTGGAGCGCGTGTTCCGGCACGTCATCGAAGCGTGGGCCGGCCGCGCCGCGTCGCCCGCCGCCGCGCCGACGGGACTCACCGTGCACGTGCGCAGCTTCAGCTTCCGGCAGGGCCTGCCGCCCGACGAGACCGGACACGGCGGGGGGCCCGTCTTCGACTGCCGCGCGCTGCCGAACCCCGGCCGCTACGAGGAGTTCGCGCGCGCGAGCGGCCGCGACGCCGCCGTCGCCGCGTTCCTCGAGGCCGCCCCCGAGACCGCCGCGTTCTGGACCCACGTCACGGCGCTCGTGGACGCGCACGTCGCCAACTTCCGCGACCGGGGCTTCAGCGACCTCAGCGTGTCATTCGGCTGCACCGGCGGTCAGCACCGCTCCGTGTACTTCGCCGAGCGGCTCGCGCGCCACCTCGCCGCGCGGTTCCCCGACGTGCGCGTGCGGCTCGAGCACGTCGAGCGCGCCCGCTGGGCGGACGCGGAGGAGGGCCGCGCCGGGGCGCCCGCCGCGGCCGCCGCTTCCGGGGCGGGGCCGGGCGACGCACGGGCGTGAACGCGTTCATCCTCGCGGCCGGCTACGGCACGCGGCTCGGCGATCTCGGCCGCGACACGCCCAAGGCGCTGATCGAGATCGGCGGCGCGACCATGCTCGAGCGCACCGCGCGCGCCGTGGTCGCCGCCGGCGCGACGCGCATCGTGGTCAACGCGCACCACCACGCCGACGCCATCGAGCGCTTCATCGCCACGCACGACCTGGGCGCCGAAACCGTCGTGAGCCGCGAGCCCGGGCGCCCGCTCGAGACCGGAGGGGGCCTGCTCCACGCCCGCCCGCTGTTCCGCGGCGACGGACCGATCCTCGTCCACAACGTGGACGTCGTGACCGACGCCGACCTCGGCGCCCTGGTCCGCGACCACGCGGCCGGCGGCGCGCTCGCCACGCTCGCCGTGCAGGAACGCGAGACGAAGCGCCACCTGCTGTTCGACGACGACGGGCTGTTCGGCCGCGAGGACCTGCGGCACGGCGCGCGCCACGACGCGCGCGCCGCGCGCGGCGCGGTGCGCCGGCTGGCCTTCGCCGGCATCCACGTGTGCTCCGCCGAACTCCTCGACCGCATCACCGAGCGCGGCGCCTTCCCGATCATGGACGTCTACCTGCGCCTCGCCGCCGAAGGCGCCGCGATCCGGCCGTGGCTCGTGCACGGCCTGTGGCTCGAGATCGGAAGCCCGGAGCGTCTGGAGACGGCGCGCGCGGTGCTGGGAGGGCGGGCGTAGCGAGGGTGCGCGCCCGCGCGTCGGGCGGCGGGAAACGCGCAGGCGGCGGTCGCTCGACCTCGGCGCGGGTTCCGACCCGCGGCCGCCGCCAGCAGGTCGGTCGCGGTCTCGGCCGCGAGGAGAGGCGCCGGCGCCACGGCGCTCGAGAGGTGGATGCGGCCCGCGGCGAGCGCCGGGGGCTCACGCCCCCCGGCGCTCGCCGGCCTGCGCTCGATCGGGGCCCCGCGTTCAGCGCCTGGCGGCGGTCTCCTCGAGCTTCGGGCCCGCCGCCACGACTTCGGGCGGCGTGCCGGCCTCGAACTTCCTGAAGTTCTCGACGAAACGCTGCGCGAGCTGCCGGTAGCGCGTCCAGTAGAGATCGGGACTCGACCACGACGTCTCCGGGCGCAGCACCGCGTCCGGCACGCCGGGGCAACGCTCCGGGACCTCGAAGCCGAAGATCGGGTCCTTGCGGAACGGCGCCCGGTGCAGTTCGCCGCTCAGCGCAGCCGACAGCAGCGCCCGCGTGTGGGCGATGCTGATGCGCTTGCCGACGCCGTACGGACCGCCCACCCAGCCCGTGTTCACGAGCCAGCACGCCGCGCCGTAGCGCTCGACCTTGCGCTTCAGGATCCCGGCGTAGGTCGCCGGGTGGTGCACCATGAAGGGCCCGCCGAAGCAGGCGCTGAACGTGATCTCGGGCTCCTTGCCGAGCCCGGCCTCGGTGCCCGCCAGCTTCGACGTGTAGCCCGAGATGAACTGATAGAGCGCCTGCTCGGGATGGAGCCGCGCGATGGGGGGCATGACGCCCTGCGCGTCGCACGTCAGGAACACGATGTTCTTCGGATGCCCGCCGAGGCCGTCGGGCCGCGCGTTCTCGATGAAGTCGAGCGGGTACGAGGCGCGCGTGTTCTCGGTCAGCGAATCGTCGTCGAGGTCAATGGTGCGGTGCACCGGATCCAGCACGACGTTCTCGAGGATCGTTCCGAAGCGTCGCGTCGTCGCGTAAATCTGCGGTTCGGCCGCGGGCGACAGGCGGATGACCTTGGCGTAGCAGCCGCCCTCGAAATTGAACACGCCGCGGTCGCTCCAGCCGTGCTCGTCGTCCCCGACCAGGCTGCGCGCCGGGTCGGCCGACAGCGTCGTCTTGCCGGTGCCCGACAGGCCGAAGAACAGCGCCGTGTCGCCGTCCTTGCCGACGTTCGCCGAGCAGTGCATCGGCATCACGCCCTGCAGCGGCAGCAGGTAGTTGAGCACGGTGAACACGCTCTTCTTGATCTCGCCCGCGTACTGCGTGTTGCCGATGATGCACAGCTTCTGCGAGAGATGGAGGACAATGAAGGTGTTGCTCGCGGTCTGGTCGATCGAGGGAATGCCCTTGAAGCCGGGCGCGGCGATGACCGTGAAGTCCGGCACGTGGTGCCGCAGCTCCTCGGCGGTGCGCGCGGGAAGGAACATGTTGCGCGCGAACATCGAGTGCCACGCCAGTTCGGTCACGATGCGCACCGGCATGCGGTGGTCGGGGTCGGCCCCCGCGAAGCAGTCCTGCACGAACAGGTCGCGACCCTGCAGGTAACCCTGCAGGCGTCCGAACAGCTCGTCGAACTTGTCCGGGGCGAACGGCCGGTTGTACGGGCCCCACCACACGTGGTTCTCGGAGTCGGGCTCGCGCACGATGAACTTGTCGTTCGCCGAGCGGCCGGTGTGCTTACCGGTCGTGAGCACGACCGGGCCGCCGTGCGCCACGCGGCCTTCGCGCCGGAACACGATCTCCTCGACGAGCGCGGGGGCGGGCAGGTTCCAGTACACGGTGCCGAGGCCGGTGAGCCCGTGGGCGTCGAGGCCGTAGTCGCTCCGGACCGCCGCGGCCTCGCCCTGCGCGGGCGTCTTGATGTCGAGGTAGTTGATCATGTCCAGTCCCTCACCAGCTTGCGGTCGCCGATGTAGATCTCGCTCGGGGCCTTGGGGTCGAGGGCCCACTTCATGCGCGCCACGCCCTCGGTGACGTCCTTGACCGTGCCCGCGTACGACAGGCGCAGGTGGCCCTCCATGCCGAACTCCTTGCCGGGCACCGTGACGACCATGGCCTTCTTGAGCAGGAACTGCGAGAGCGCCACCGAGTCCCCGTGGTACGCGCGAAAGTCCGGCATGCAGTAGAAGGTCCCCTCGGGCTTGATGCACCGGACGCCGCTGAAGGACGCCAGCTCCTGCATCATGACGTCGCGATTGTTCTGCATCGTGAGCCGCAGCGACTCGACCACCCCCTGCAGTCCGTTGAGCGCGCCCTCGGCGCCGGCCTGCAGGACGACCGAGTTGCACGAGGTCGTCTGCGCCTGGACGTTGGTCATGACCGACACCAGCTCGCGCGGTCCGACGACCCAGCCGATGCGGAAGCCCGTCATGCCGTAGAGCTTCGAGACGCCGTTGACGACAATGACGCGCGTGCGCTCGACGTCCAGGGTCGTGAAGCGCCACGCGGGAGCCGGGCGGCGGCCGTCGAACACGAGCTTGTGGTAGATGTCGTCGGTGATCAGGTAGATGCCCTTGCGCTCGCACAGCTCGACGATCTGCGCCACCAGCTCGTCCGGGTACACGGCGCCCGAGGGGTTGTTCGGGCTGTTGAGGATGATGGCGCGCGTGCCCGGCGTCACCGCGCGTTGCACGTCCTCGAAGCGCGGCACGAAGCGGCCGTCCTCCGGGGTCACGACGATCGGGACGCCGTACACCATCTTGATCATCTCGGGGTACGACACCCAGTACGGAGCGAGCAGGATGACCTCGTCCCCGGGGTTGAGCAGGCAGTAGAGGAGGTTGTAAAGCGACTGTTTCGCGCCCGACGACACGATGACGTTTTCGGGTCCGACGACCCGGTCGTAGTTCTCCTCCGTGTAGCGGACGATGGCCTTCTTGAGCGAGGGGATGCCGTCGGTCGGGGAATACTTCACGTCGCCCGCGTTGAGCCTGGCGGCCGACGAGAGGATGGCCGCGATCGGGGCCTTGTTCTTCGGCTCGCCGATGCCCAGATGGATGACCGCCTCGCCCTTCTCGCGGAGCAGGCGGGCCTCCTCGTTCAGCTTCAACGTGGGCGACTCGACGATGGACTTCGCCAGCGTGCTGATGCCCATGACGGGTCGAGCCTCCGGATGCGTGGTGTGGCGGGGCGCCGTAGGAGGGTGCAGCCGCGGCAGTATAGGCCGCCCCGAGAAAGCCCCACAAACGCGGCGCGCGCGTCGTGCGCGCGGCCCGGATGCGCTAGGGTGCGCGGCATGAACGTCCCTCCGGCCGCCGCCGGGCTCGCGGCGCTGCTGCTCGCGGCCCTTCCGCTCGCCGCCGCGTGCGCGGCGCCGCCGCCCGTCGCGCTCGACGCGCGGCTCGAGCGCGCGCTCGCGCGCCGCGATCCGGCGGCGCTCGCCGACACCGTGCTGCCGCGCCTCGCGGCGCTCGACTCGGCGCAGCGCGCGCTGGTCGCGCGGCGCATCGCCGGCTGGCCCGTCGCGCATCGCGTCGCGGCGTGGGCGTTCCTGCAGGTCGGCACCCCCTACGCGCTCGGGCCGCTCGGCGAGGAGCGTCCGCCCGACGCCGATCCCGTCCTCGCGTTCGCGGCCAGCGACTGCGCCGTGCTCAACCTGGTCTCGGCCGCCCTCGCGCACGCGCCGGAGGCGGGCGGCGAGCGCGCCGCCATGGCGCTCGCCCATTACCGGGACGGCGTGGTGGCGTTCGAGACGCGCTTCCACTTCACGACCGACCGCCTCGACGCGAGCCCGTACTTCCGCGACGTGACGCGCGCCGTCGGCGGGTCGCTGTGCCGCGCGCGCCGCGTGACGCTCAACCGCCGGGCGGACGGCGGGCGCTGGGTCGCGATCGACTGGAGCCGCGAGCGCGAGGTGACGTGGATCCCGCGCGTCCACGCCGGCCGCGTGGCGCGCTGGCACGCCGCGGGACGCATTCCGGACGCGCTCGGCGTGGCGTTCGTGCGCGAGCGCGCCCTCGGCGACGGACTCGACGTGGTGCACGAGTCGCTGCTGTGGAAAGGCCGCACCATGCTCCACGCCTCGAGCGCGACGGGGCGCGTGGTGGCGCTGCCGTGGTCCGCCTACCTCGCCGGTCCCGGCCGCGGCCACGACGGCTTCGTGCTGTTCGAGTACCGCTGACGCGCCGAGCGAACGCACCCGCCGGGGAGGGCCCGATGACCGATGCGCGCTGGAGCGAGGTGGACCGCTGGATCGCCGCGGCGCTCCCGCACGACGACGCCGCGCTGGCGGCCGCGCGCGAGGCGAGCGCCGCGGCCGGATTGCCGGCCATCGCCGTGTCGGCGCCGCAGGGAAAGCTCCTCCACCTGCTCGCGCGCGCGATCGGGGCGCGCCGCATTCTCGAGATCGGCACGCTCGGCGGCTACAGCGCGATCTGGATGGCGCGCGCGCTGCCGCCCGACGGTCGGCTCGTGACGCTCGAGGTGGACCCGCGGCACGCGCAGGTGGCGCGCGCGAACCTGGCGCGCGCGGGCCTCGCCGGCGTGACCGAGGTGCGCGTCGGCGCGGCGCTCGAGACGCTGCCGCGTCTCGCCGCGGAGGGGGAGGGGCCCTTCGACCTCGCGTTCATCGACGCCGACAAGCCGTCGAACCCCGAGTACTTCGACTGGGCGCTCCGGCTGTCGCGCCCGGGCGGCCTGATCGTCGTGGACAACGTGGTGCGCGAAGGCGCCGTGGCCGATCCGGCGGCGGACGATCCCGCGACGCGCGGCGTGCGCCGCCTGTTCGAGCGCGTCGCCGCCGAGCCGCGCGTGAGCGCGACCGCGCTCCAGACGGTGGGCACGAAGGGCCACGACGGGTTCCTCGTGGCATGCGTCGCGGGCCGCCGCTGAGGGCGCGCGCGGACGTCGCCGCCCGCGGCGCCCGCTCCGCCCGCCTCGAACGCGCCCCGCGCGCCGACGCCGGCGACCCCCGATCGGGGCGCCCGCGGGTTCACTTCGTCCGCGCGGTCAGCTCCCGCTCGAAGGCCTCGATCCCCTTCCGCTCGGAATCGTAGATGTCAAAGATGAGCGAAAGCTTCACGATCTCGAAGATGTTGTGGTTGTGCTTCGTGAGGTTGCAGAGCTTGATGACGCCTCCGGCCTCCACGTAGGCCTTGTACAGGCGCACAAACCCGCCGAGGCCCAGCGAGTTGATGAGCGGCACGTCGCCGAGGTCGATGAGCAGCGACCGGTTGCCGCCGGCCGCCTGTTCCTTCACGGTCGCGACGAGCAGCTCGGTCTCCGGGCCGCCCATCAGATCGCCCCTGGGCCGCAGGATCGCGACCCTGCCGTCCAGCGCATGATGCACCTTGAGCTTCATGTCTCCCTCCGGTGATGCGCGCGCGGGCGCCCACGCGCCGCGGACGTTTCCGGCCTCCCGTGGTCCTCCAGCACGACGAGGGCCACGTCGTCGCCGGGTTGCTCGCCGCCGCGGAACGCGGACAGCTCGCCGAGCAGCCGCTCGATGCAGATCTCCCCGGGAAGTCCGACCAGTCGGCTCCACAGCGCGCGCAGGCGTTCGTCGCCAAACTCCTCGCGGCGCGGGTTCATGGCCTCCGTGACGCCGTCGCTGTAGAGGAGCAGCGCGTCGCCGGGGGCGAGCCACACGCGCCCCACCTCGTGCGGCCGCTCCGGCAGCAGGCCGAGCGGGAGCCCGCCCGTCTCGAGCGTCTCGACGGAGCCGTCCACGCGGCGCAGCAGCGGGTGGTTGTGGCCGGCGTTGACGTAGCGCAGCAGACCCTCGGCGAGTTCCATCTCGCCGTAGAAAAACGTCACGAACTCGCCGGACTCGACCGACTGCGCGACGTGCTCGCTCAGCAGGCGCACCTTTTCCGTCATGCCGATCTCGCGGCTGCAGTAGCCGCGCACCGCCCCCTGCAGGCTGGCCATCACCAGCGCCGCCGGCAGGCCGCTGCCGACCACGTCGGCGATGGAGAGCCGCAGGCTCGGCCCGCACCGGCCGTAGTCGTAGCCGTCCCCGCCGACGTGGTGCGCGGGACACAGGCGGCCCGTCACCCGCCACGGGCCCGCCTCGAGCGGCAGGGACGGCACCAGCGCGTGCTGCGTGCGTCGCGCCACGTCGAGCTGGCACTCGACGAGCCTCAGGCGCTCCGCTTCGAGGCGCGCCCCGATGCGCACGATGACCTCCGCGCACTCCTGCGCGATGGCCTGCAGGAGGTCGCCCTCGGCGCGCGTCCAGCGCCGCCCCGGCCGCCGCTCGGTGATCGCCAGCAGCCCGATGACCCTCCCGTCGATGCGCAGCGGCACCGCGAGCAGCGCGCGCACACGGCTCTCGACGCCGCGCAACGAAGGAAACGCCGGGTCATCGCGCAGGTCGGACGTCGCCACCGGGCCGCGGCCGCTCGCGACATGCAGCGAGAGGACGCGCGCCACCGGCTCGTCCCACGAGCCGGCGCTCCCGGCCGCGCGCCAGCTGCGGCTTGCGGTCCGCGACAGGTCGCCATGGCCCGTCGCGGCGGCGCTCGACACGGCGGCGCCCTGGCCGGGCGGGTCTCCGGGAAGCAGCCGCAGGCAGCCTTCATCCGCACGCAGCAGGGCGGCCGCCTTCGCGGTCATCCAGTCGAGGACCGGCTGAAGCTCGGTGGCCGAGGCGGCCTCCATGAGGAGCTTCGGCACGAAGTGCAGCGCCGCTTCGAGAGACCGCTGCTCCCGCCGCGATGGCGTTGCGTGCGCGAGGGCCATGCGCACCTCCGCTCGGGGGAGGGACGGCCGGGATGCTCGTCCGCGCGTGGTCTCCCGGCAAGGGCCGACGCGCGGTGCGCGCGCCGTCGCGCTCCGCGCGCCGGGGGTCGCGCGGCGACGACGCGCCGCCACCCCCAATGACCGGGCGCGCGCCGATCGGTTGGAGCGCCCGGCGCCCGGCGTCGGGCCGCCGCGCCCCGGGCGTGAAGCGGCGCTTCAGGCCCCGGCGCGCGCCTCGCTTCGGGCGAGGGCCCCGCCGAGCGCCGCGAACGCCACCAGGACCGCGCCGGTCGCCCAGCCGCCGGTGGCGAGCGGCGCCCCCGGCGCGGCGAGCAGGAACACGCCCCCCGCCACGAGCAGGCCGGCGAGCACCGCGAAATGGCGCATGCCGTACAGGAACACGAACGGCAGGTAATGAGCCCCGACCAGGATCATGAACGACGGATAAAACCACTCGGCCCGGTGAACGGTCGCGGCCCACACCAGGGGCAGCCCGGCGGGCACGGTGAACGCCACCTGCATGGCGAGCGCGCCGAGCGGGTTGCCGCGCGCGAGGGATGCGCGCCGCCCGAGGAGCTTGAGGAGCAGCATCGTGACGGGGTAGATGAAGAAGCCGCCGATCACGAGTACCGCCATGGCGCGGCGCGGCGCGCCGGCCGAGGCGAGTGCCGCAGAAGCCAGCCACAGCGCGCCCGAGACCGCCTGTCCCGGGGCGCCCCCGAGGTACACCGACCGCACTTCGCGCTGCGCCTCCCGCACATCCATGGAGAGCCTCCCGGGGGTCACGGGGTGGAGCGCCGCCGGAACAGCACCGACTGGCGGCGCGAGAAGGGCACGGTCCGCCCACCGCGCAGGACGGCGATCAGCTCGCCGCGCGCGCCGGTGTCGAAACGTTCCACGAAGCCGAGGTTGACGAGGTGGCGCCGGCTTGCGCGCACGAAGCGCGCCGGGTCGAGACGACGCTCGAGCTGCTGGAGCGAACGCAGCAGCAGCGGCCGGCGCCCGGCGAAGTGGAGCTGGGCATAGTTGCCGGCGGCCTCGAACAGCTCGACCTCGTCGAGACGCACGAGCCACGAGCGCTCGCCGTCGCGCACCAGCAGCGGCCGGTCGCCCGGCGCGTAGGCGCCGCGCGCTCCGCGCAGGCGCTCGGCGGCGCGCGCCACCGCGACGGCGAGCCGCGCCGGGGCCACCGGCTTGAGCAGGTAGTCGAGCGCGCCGATCTCGAACGCCTGCAGCGCGTAGGCGTCGTGGGCGGTGGTGAACACGATCTCCGGCGCCTCCTCGAGCGACTCGAGCAGCTCGAAGCCGCTGCGGCGCGGCATGTGGATGTCGAGGAACACGAGGTCCGGCGCCAGCGACTCGATGGCGCGCGCCGCGTCCTCGGCGCTGCCCGACTCGCCGACCACCTCGACCTCGGGATGGGCCGCGAGCAGGCGGCGCAACTCGCGCCGGGCGAGCGGCTCGTCGTCCACGATGAGCGCCCTCACCGCGCGTCCCCCGTCGCGCCGGCGTCCGCGGGCAGGTCGAGCACCGCCACCACGCCGCCGGCGCCGTCTTCGGCAAGCGCGAGCGAGGCGCCGGCCCCGTGGCGCAGGCGCAACCGCTCGCGCACGTTGTCGAGCCCCACGCCGCCGTCGCGTGCGGCCGCGAGGCGGCCCGGGTTGCGCACCGTGAGCCGCAGCCGTCCGCCGTCGCGGCGCGCCTCCACCGACACCGTGCCGCCCTCGGGCAGGTGCGCGATGCCGTGCTTGACGGCGTTCTCGACCAGCGTCTGGAGCGCCATCGGCGGGATGCGCAGCGCGCCAAGCGCCGGATCGGCCGCCACCGTCCAGCGCAGCCGGTCCTCGAAGCGCGCCCCTTCGAGCGCGAGGTAGTCCTCGACCACCGCCAGCTCCTCGGCGAGCAGCACCGACTCGCGGCGGCCGGCGTGCAGCGCGTAGCGCATGAGCTCGGAGAGCCCGGTGATGAGGTCGCGGGCGCGCCCCGGGTCCTCGGACACCAGGGCGCGCAGGCTGTTGAGCGCGTTGAACAGGAAGTGCGGGTGGATCTGCGCGCTGAGCGCGCGCAGCTGCGCCTCGCGCGCGGCCACTTCGAGCTCGAGGCGGCGGATCTCGGCCGCGCGGTAGCGTCGAAAGAACTGCACGCCCGCGTACAGCGAGGTCCACAGCACGAGCACGAACACCCAGTTGAGCGTGGTCGCGACCATCACCGCCGGCGTGCTGGTGGCGAGCGAGTACACGCGCGTCACGTGGAGCCCGATCGCCCACACCGCCAGCTCGACGGCGACCGCCACCGTCACCGCCGCGGCCAGCAGGCGGGGCACGAGCGCCCGCACGCGCAGCCCGAACCAGCCGCGGCGGTGGGCCTCGGCGCGCAACCGGTGCGTGCCGAGCGCCGCCAGGGCGCAGCCCGAGACGAGCGTCGCCACCATCGCGGCCGACAGGCCCCGCCCGAACAGCAGGTTGAGCAGCGAGCCCGAGACCGCGTACGCCGTCCAGCCGAGCGTCTGGCACACGACGTAGGCGCGGGTCACGGGCGGCACGGGGCGGGCGGCGCGCGTCAGGGCGTGCGTCCTCCGAGGCTCCCGCCGCGCGCGTGCGCCGCGAGGAAGGCGTCCACCTGGCCCCACGTCCAGTCCGGGGCGTCGAGCATGACGAAGTGCCGCGCCGTGTCCGCGAGCGCGAAGGCGAGGCGCGGCAGCCCCGCGAACTGGGCGCGGAACACGCTGTCCACGCGCGCCGGCGTGGTCATCGCGCGCATCCCGTACCACGTGCCGAGCACGAGCGCGGGCGCGCGCACCCTGCCGAGCGACGGCCGCAGGTCGGTCGTGTTGAGCTCGTACATGGCGTCGGCCACCGTGCGCCGGTCGGAGCGCTCGCCCCATGCGCGGATGCGGCGCTGATCATCCTCGCTCGCCGCCATCTCGCGCAAGAACGGAGACTGGCGCTGGAAGGCGACGTACTGCTCCTGCGACTGCGAGCGGATCAGGTCCCGGAACGGGGCCATGCGCGCGCGCGCCTCGTCCACCGTGACGTCCGCGCCGGCGGCGCCGCCCGCGAAGGACAGGGCGTCGAGCATGACCAGCGCGCCCACCGCGTCGGGCGCCTCGATCGCCACCATGAGGGCCAGCGTGCCCCCCAGCGAATGTCCCACCACGACCGGGTCGCGCAGCGCGTGGCGCCGCACGTAGGCGACCAGCGCGTCGCGCGCGGTGGCGAGGAACGGGCCCTCGAAGCGCGGGCGCCCGGCGAACCCGCCGAGCGTGACGACGTGGCACTCGTAACGGTCGCGGTAGCGCGCCACCGCGCCGTCCCACACCTCGCCCGCGCTGGAGAGCCCGGGGATGAGCAGCAGCGGCCGTCCGCGGCCGGCGACGCGGACGTGCAGCACCGAGTCCTCCCGCACCATCTCCGCGGCCGCCGCGGACGAGGGACGTTCCGCCGCGGCCGGCGCGACCGGCGCGAGGGCGGGCCCGGCGAGGGCTGTGGCGAGGGCGGCGAGGACGGCGAGGGGAGCGGGCAGCGGGTGCGGGGTTCGGGCCATCATGCGGGTCTCCTTTCGTGTGGGCCGCTCGCATGAAAGGCGATCGAAGCCCGCCGCGCAGCGCGATTGGGACCACCGGTCGCACGGCGTGACGAGCGGTCGCGCCGCGGGACGGACGGCGGGCGTCGGGCCCCCGAGGCGCGCGCCGCGGGCGCTGCGCTTCCCCGCGGCGGCGCGCTCAGCCGCGGGCACGGCGGCGCGCGCGGCCCTCCGCGCGGGCGGCGAGGCCGACCACGTAGGTGCCGCTGCGCTCGTCGGTGCGCAGCGTGACGAGGCCCGCCTCCTGCGCGTCCTCCAGCAACTCGCTGAAGGCTGCCGTAGCCGAGCGCCGCCTCGCTGAAGGCCGGGCGCTTGCGCTTCATCGTGTCCTTGACGAGCGACGCCTGCAGCACCTCGAAGTTCTCGCGTTGCAACGCGCGCACCGTGTCCACGAGCAGTCGGAACGCCTCGTCGCGTCCGCCCGCCGGCTTCGCGCCGGCGGCGGGCGCCGGCGCGCCGCGCTCGAGGTCCTCGTAGTAGATGAACTCGTCGCAGCCGTTGGCGAGCAGCGGCGAGGTCGAGGCCTTCATGCCGAGCCCGATGACGTGGCGGCCGTTCTCCTTGAGCTTCGAGACGAGCGGCGAGAAGTCGCTGTCGCCCGACACGATGACGAACGTGTCAATGTGCTCCTTGCTCCAGCTCAGGTCCATGGCGTCCACCACCAGGCGGATGTCGGCCGAGTTCTTGCCCGTCGAGGCGCGGCGCGGGATCTCGATGAGCTCGATGCCGTTCTCGTGGAGGTCCGTGGTGTAGGCGCGGAAGCGGTTCCAGTCGGCGTAGGCGACCTTGACGATGACCTTCCCCTTCTCGAGCAGCCGGTCGAGGATGCGGCGCACGTCGAACGGCGGTCCGCCCTCCTTGAGGCCGAGGGCGATGTTCTCGAAGTCGATGAACACGGCCAGCTGATGCTGCGGTCCGGCGGCGGCGGCGGCGGGCATGGTCGGGACCTCCGGTGGAATGGCGGACGGCGCCTCAGGGCGCCGCGTAGGCGGAGCGAATGCGCTCGAGAAACGACTGCTCGGCGGCGAAGCGGGCCGCGGCGTAGCCCGCGCCGAAGCGCACCACGGGCGGCGCGCCGGAGGGCCCGGCGCCGAGCGACAGCGACACCGTGGCGCGCTGGCGCGGACACAGGAGCAGCAGGTCGCGCCACGCCCCGGCGCTGTCGCGCGACGTGCCGACCAGGAACAGATCGAGGTCGCCGTCGCCGTGCACGTCGGCGGCGCCCGCCGCCTCGAACGCGCCGGCGTACGAGGCGGTGAAAGACGCGCCGCCGCGCGCTGCGGGTCGGACGATCTCGACGACGCGCGCCCCGTCGGCGCCCGGCGCGGCGATGTGCGCGCGCGCGCTGGCGTCGGCGTCCGACAGCGCCAGGGTCGTGGCGCCAGGGCCGGCCGCGTCCGCCGCGAAACGCACCGTCGCGCGCAGCGCCGCGCCGGCGGGCAGCGACGGGTCGTCGTCCCAGGTCAGCACGACGTCGCCCGCGACGTGCTTGGTGGTGAGCTTGGAGAAGCGGTTGGACAGCACCAGCACGTACGCGCCGGGTCCGGGAAGCGGCAGCGCGAGGTCGAACGCCGACGCGCGCGCCGGGGCGTGAACCGGCGTCACGGGGTGGCGCTTCTCCCACGCCGCAAGGTCCGCCTCGCGCAGCACGAGCACCTCGATATCGCGCCGGCCGGCCCCCGAGATCTCGAGGCGCCCAGTGAGGCGCGGCGCGCGCATCCAGTCGCCGGGAACGGCGAACTGCACCGACTGGTAGGAGAAGCCGCGCAGCGCCGCGGGGCCGTGGAAGAGGCGCTGGCGGCCGGCCGCGGCCGGCGCGGCGGCGAGGCACGCCGCGGCCAGCGCGAGCGCGGCGCACGGGAGCAGGCGGGAACGCACGGTGGGCACCTCCGCGACGCGGCGCCGCGAGGGGCGCCACGGGGAGCGGTCGAAAACCGGGAGCGCGCCGAGACTAAGGGCTGTCGGCCCCGCGGCCAACCTCGGCCATGGGGGGCGCGGCGCGCGGCGCCGCGGCGCCGGCCGCGCCCTCACGCTGCGCCGGGGCGCCGCTCAGGAGCCCCACGCCGGCGAGGATCATCGCGAGCGCCACCGCCTTGCGCGCCGTCATGGGCTCGCGCAGCAGCAGCCAGCCGAGCAGCACCGCCACCGCCGGGGCCACCGTGAAGGCGACCGGCTTGACGCGCGAGATGTCGTCCAGGTTGAGCGCTGCGTAGAACAGGATCATCCCGGCGGCGCCCGCCACCAGGCCCGAACCGAGCACGAGACGCAGCACGTCGCCGGGCGGCATGGTGCGCCACCCGTGGCGCGGTTCGAGGCCCAGGCCGTGCGTCGCGGCAAGCGCGGCGACCCACAGCACGGGAAGGGCGACGGTCGCGCGCACGGCGATGGCCGTGACGGGACCGACGCGGTGGGTGTGGAGCACCATCTTGGTGCACACCTCGCCGACGCCCCAGCAGGCGCCCGCGAGGATCGCGAGCCACATGGCCTTCATGGCGGAGCTCCCGCGCGAGACCGCCCGGGAGGCGGTCCGCGAAGCTGTCCATCACGCGTTTCGGGTGGGGTCCTGGCCCGCGAGGGTAGGCGATCCGCGCCTCTGACGCCCGCCGGAGGCCGCGGGGCGGCCCCGCGCCGCACGCCCTGGAATCGGCGTCCGGCGGGCGGCGCGCCGGCAGGGCGAGTACGGCCGGACGGGGCGCCGGAGCGCGCCCGGCGGCCGCCCGGCGGCCGCCTCCGTTGGCGCGCTTGCCGCGGGCGGCCCCGACGCGGCAGCCTTGCGCGTCGTGCGTGGCGTGCTCAGGACCCGGGGCGCGGACCCGGCCCGCTGGCTGCTCCCGGCAGCCGTCTTCGCCGTGGTGGCGGCGGGCTACGCGCGTGCGCTCGGTCACCCGTTTCACTTCGACGACTTCGAATGGATCCGCGACAACCCGGCGCTCCGCCCGCCGCCCGATCCCGCGGCGGTGTGGGCGTTCCGGCCGGGGCGCGTGGTGCCGGACCTCACCTTCGCGCTCGGCCTGTGGCTCGCCGGCCCTTCGCCGGGGTGGCTGCGCGCGGTGAACGTCGCGATCCACGCCGCGGCCGCGCTGCTTGTCGGCTGGATCGCGGGCGAGCTGGCGCGCCGCCACGGCGCCCCGCGGCGCGCGCCGGCGGTGACCGCCATCGCGGCGCTGCTGTTCGCCGCGCATCCGCTCGCCACGCAGGCCGTCACCTACCTCACGCAGCGCATCACATCGCTCGCCGCGCTCGCCATGCTCGGCGCGGTCGCGGCCTACCTGCGCGCGCGCCGCGGCGGCTCGGCCCGCTGGTGGCTGGCCTCGTGGGGGTGCGGGCTGCTGGCGGCGTTCTCCAAGGAGATGAGCGTGGCGCTCCCGGCGCTGCTCGCCCTGCTCGAGGTCTCGCTGCGCCGCGCCGCGGCGCCCGGCCGCGCGTCGTGGGCGCGGCTCGCGCCGTTCCTGGCCATCGTGCCGCTCGTCCTGTGGACCGCGTCGGCGCCACTTGGCCCCGAGGGGCGCCGCAGCATGGGCCTCGGCGAGGCGGGCACCTACGGGCGGCTCGAGTACGCGCTCACGCAGCTCACGGTCGTGCCGCGCTACCTCGCGCTTGCGGCGTGGCCCGCCGGGCAGCACCTCGACCCGTGGGTCGAGCCGCGTTCCGCGCCCGACGCGGCGGTGCTGGCCGGCGCGGCGCTGCTCGCGGCGCTCACCGCGGCCGCGCTGCGCGCCTGGCGCCGCGCGCCGCTCGCCGCGCTCGGCTGGGGCTGGTTCCTGCTCGCGCTCGCCCCCGAGTCGAGCGTGGTTCCGATCCGCGACCTCATGATGGAGCACCGCGCCTACCTGCCGCTCGCGGGACTGTGCTGGGCGGCCGCCGACGCGCTCGCGCGCCTCGCGCGGGCGGGCGACGCCGTGCCGGCCGCGGCGCCCGGCGCGGCCCGCGGGCGGCCCGGGCCGGGGGGGCGCGCGCGCGCCCGGGCGGCGTTCGCGGCCGCGGCCGTCGCGGCGCTCGTTGCGCTGCTCACGGCCGCCACCCACCTGCGCAACACCGTGTGGGCGGACGAGCTCGCGCTGTGGGGCGACGCGGCGCGCAAGTCGCCCCGCTCGGCGCGCGCGCGCAACAACCACGGCCTCGCGCTCGAGGCCGCGGGCCGCGTGGACGAGGCGGCGCGCGAGTTCCGCGCCGCGCTGCTGCTCGAGCCGCGCCACGTCTTCGCGCGCGTCAACCTCGGGCGGCTGTACGGGCGCGCGGGCCGCCCCGACGAGGCGATCGCGGTGCTGGAGGAGGCGCTCGCGCTCGCGCCCGGCCATCCGCTGGTGCTCAACAACCTGGCCACGGCGTGGTGGGCGAAGGGCGACACGGCGCGCGCCGCGCGGCTCTACCTCGCGGCGCTGGCGGCGGACCCGACGGCGCCGTGGCCGCGCGCCAACCTCGCGCGGCTGCGCGCCGGGCTGCCCGCGCCGTAGCGCGGCAGCGCTCGGGCGCGGGGCTAGGGCACGCCGGCGGTGGTCGAAGTCCCGACCAGGAAGCGCAGCGCGCCCGGCAGGCGCGCCGCCCAGGCGGACTCGTGGTGCTGGCCGCCCGCCGCCTCGACGTGCCTGAGGTCGCCGTCGGGCGTGAAGCCCTGCGCGAGCGCCACGTCGCGCATGGCGCGCAGATCGTCCACGTCATCGTTGACCCCGTTGCCGTTCAGGTCCGGGCTGCCGCCCTCGGCGGTGCCCATGTCGTGATAGAAGCGCGCGAGGAACTGCCGCCCGGCGGCCGCGGCCCATGCGATCACGTGGCGGTCGTCCCACCAGTAGGACGGCGACAGCGCCGCCACGCGGCCCCACGTCTCCGGGTGACGGTAGCCGGCGTAGACCGAGATCAGGCCTCCCAGCGACGAGCCCGCCATCCACGTGTGGTTCGGCCCGGTGAGCGTGCGGTAGCGGCGGTCAATCTCGGGTTTGAGCACGAGCCGCAGCGCGTCGAGGTAGGCGTCGCCGCCGCCGCCGCCGTAGCCGTCGGCCGGCCACGGCGTGTACTCGGCGACGCGGCTGGCCCCGCCGTTGTCCACGCCCACCACGATGAGCGGCGCGATCTCCCCGGCGGCGATGAGTTGCTCGCAGGTCTCGTCCACGCGCCACTCGCCGGCGAACGACGTGCGGATGTCGAACAGGTTCTGGCCGTCGTGCATGTAGAGCACCGGATAGCGCGCCGCGCCCGCGGCATAGCCGGGCGGCAGGTAGACGCGCACCGTGCGGCCGCCGAGGAAAGGAGCGTGGGTGAAGACCTCGACCGTGCCGACGACCGTGCCGAGGTCGGCCCATGTCGCGACCGTGAAGTCGAAGGCGCCGCCGCCGGCGGGCACGACGAGCGCGCGGTTGGCGATCTCCTCGCCGATCGGTCCCTTCTCGACCTTCGCCCACGCGCCGCGCGTGAACTTGAACTGGATCGCCTGCCCGGGCTCGAACGGGAGCGCGATCTGCCAGCGCCCGTCGGGCTGTCGGACGAGCGCGTGCGCCGCGCTTCCCGGGTTCCAGCCCTGGAAATCGCCCGCCACGTGGACCACGTCCGACGGCGGCGTCGAGGCCGGCACCGCGACGCGCAGCGTCACGGTGACCGCGTTCGCGCCGGAGGGGGCCGCGGCGCGCGGGCCGGGGGCGGCGCCGCCGGCGGGCGCGGTGGGCGGGGAAGGCGCGCAGCCCGCGGGGAGCAGGGCGCCGAAGACGGCGAGCGCGGCGAGCGCGGATCGCATCGTGGGCATGGCGAGGGATCGGGGTGAGGGTGCGCTTCGGAGGGATTTGGCTTCGCGGCCACGAGCATACCGGTCCCGCGACGGGCGCGGCCAGGGGGACCGCATTCGGGGCTTCGCGCACGGCGGCGCGTCGGGCACAATGCGCGAGCGTCCCCGAACCCAGTGAGGAGCCCATGAGACGTCGCATCGTTCACGCGCTTGCCGCACTCGCGGCGCTCGTGCCCGGCACGGCGGCCGCCGTGCTCACCCCGCGTCCCGACACCCCGCCGCCCGCGGCGTCCGGGGAGGCGCGCGCGCAGCCCGCGCCGCGCGCGCAGGCCGAGGTGCTCTACGCGGACGCCTACGACGAGGTCGCGCGGGCGAAACAGGACCTCGCCGGCGGGCGCGCGAAGAGCGCCGAGAAGCGCTTCCGCCGCGCGCTCGACCGCGCGTTGCGCGCGGCGGAGCTCGACACCGCCTACCACGAGGCGTGGAACCTGGCGGGCTACGCGGCGCGCCGGCTCGGCGACCATGAGCGCGCGCTCGCGGCCTACGGCCGCTGCCTGCGCCTGGCGCCGGACTACGCCGCGGCGCGCGAGTATCTCGGCGAGGCGCTCGTCGAGCTCGGACGCCTCGACGAGGCGCGCGCGCAGCTCGCGTGGCTCGAGCGGCTCGGCGCGAAGGACGAGGCGCGCGTGCTGCGCGGCGCGCTCGAGGCCGCGGCGGCGAAGGCCGTCACGCCCGTCTCCGCGCCGGCCGCGGACGCGCCGTCCGACTCGTCGGCGTCGAAGTAGGCGGCTTAAGGGGCGCGGCCCCCGGCTCCGCCAGGCCGGGGGCCGCGCGCTGCGAGCGGCTTACTTCCGGACCGCTTCGACGTGCAGCTCGATCTCGACCTCGTCGCCGAGCATCGCGTCGCCGATCACCACGCCCTTCTGGTCGAGCGTGCCGTTCCACACGATGCCCCAGTCGCGACGATTGATCGTGGTCGTCGCGTCGAACCCGGCGCGGAAGCCCATGTCGCGGCCGCCGACCGTGACCGCGCCCATGCCCAGCATCTCGGCATTGAGCACCACCTTCTTGGTCACGCCGCGCATCGTGAGGTCGCCCTCGATGGTGAACTTGCCCTTCGTGGCGCCCGGCACGACCCGCGTGCTCTTGAAGGTGATGTGGGGGTGCTTCTCGACGTCGAAGAAGTCGGCGCTCTTCAGATGGTTGTCGCGACGCTCGTTGTCGGTGTCAATGGTCGCGGCGGGGATCGTCACCTGCACCGAGGAGGCGGCGAGGTTCTTCTCGTCATAAACGATCGTGCCGCTCATCTGATCGAAGCGGCCCGGGGTCTTCGAGAAGAAGTGCCGAATCTTGAAGCTGACGCCCGAATGGACGGCGTCAATCTCGAAGGTCTGGGGCTGGGCGGACGCGGGACCGGCCGCCGCGAGCGCGGCGAGCGCGAGGAGCGTGCTGAGGAACCTCATGGGACGTGGCCTCCGTGAAACGAACCAGGGCGGGAGCTGCGGTCGGACTTCATGCGCCGGCGCGCGGGCCGGTTCGCGGCCGCGCCGTCCCGACGCACACACGGCGCTTTGGACGCGGCACGGGCCGGAGATGTGCGTTGAAACACGAATCTTTTGCCGTGGCTTGACGCCGGGCAAGGCGCGTCGCGGCGCCACGCACAGGGTTCCGGGCGCTCGGCGTTGCGGCGTGGAACGGCCCCGCTGGACGGGCCCGGGGGCGGTCGCTAGCATCCGCGCGCCATGTCCCACTTCGAGCAGGCCTCGCCGGACGTTCGCGAGCTCCTTCAGAAGCGCATCAGCCAGCTCGGACTCAAGCTCGAGGGCTCGCCAGTCGAGCGCTACGTCCAGCGGCTGCACCGCGAGCTGGAGCGCAAGGGCCTGCGGCGCTTCAAGCCGTCGTGCTACCTGACCGACGAGTGGGGCTGCCCCGACGGTCAGCCGGTGATCGGCATCCCGTTCTACCTGGCCGACCCGAAGCTCGCCCGCCTCGAGCGCGAGATGAACGACCTCGAGGACGAGCGCGAAATCATGATGTACATGCGCCACGAGGCCGGGCACGCCTTCAACTACGCGTATCGCCTGTACGTCACGCCCGAGTGGCGCGGTCTGTTCGGCCCCTTCAACCGGCGCTACCGCGATCACTACCGGCCGGTGCCGTTCAGCCGCAAGTACGTCCGCCACATCGCCGGCTGGTACGCGCAGAAGCACCCGGACGAGGACTTCGCCGAGACCTTCGCGGTGTGGCTCACGCCGCGCTCCAACTGGCGCCGCAAGTACAAATCGTGGCCGGCCTTCGCCAAGCTGCGCTATGTTGACCGGGTTGCGCGCCGCGTCCGCGACCAGGATCCCGTGCTGCCAACAGGGGCCGTGGACCTCACCGTCGAGGACATGAAGCTGACGGTCGAGCAGTTCTACCGGCGGCTCGCGAAGCAGAACGGCACGGCGGTGAACGTGGCGCTCGAGTCGGACCTCGGCGACATGTTCATCCCGAAAGGACGGCGCCGGAAGAACGTGCGACCGGCGTGGGAGCTGGTCGAGCAGCACCGGCTGGCGCTCACGGACAAGATCACGTACTGGACGGGCGTGCGCCGGCCGCTGGTGCGGGCGCTGGTCGAGCGCATGGTGCGCGTGTGCCGGGACCTCGAGCTGTCGGCGGAGGCGGGCCGCGAGGCGGCCTACCTCGTGGAACTCACGGCCTACGGCACGACGCTCGCCATGAACAAGCTGACGCGCGGCAGGTTCGAGGACCGATGAGCCATCGCCCGGGGCGCCCCGCGCGCCGCCGGGCGGACCGACCCAGCGACGGGCCGGCGCGACCACGGGAGGCGAGGGACGCCATGGCCAAGCTCCGCATCGGGGTGCTCTACGACTACTGGTGGGACGACGAGGCGGAGCGCCCCGGGCCGGCGCGTCCGCCGCGCCGGCAGCCCGACGAGGACGTCCAGGAGGTCTACGAGGCGCTCAAGAAGTCGGGGCACAGCCCGGTGTACCTGCGCCTCGACGGCTCGAAGGAGAGCCTCGCCGAGCTGGCCGCCTCCGAGACCGACCTGATCTTCAACCTCGTCGAGTCGTTCGGCGGCGACGATGGCTACGACTCGAACGTCGCCGCCTACCTCGAGCTGCTCGGGCGCCGCTTCACGGGCGCCGGTGCGCACGGGCTGTACCTCGCGCAGGACAAGGCGCTCGCCAAGAAGATCTTCGCCTTCCACGGCATCCACACGCCGTACTTCGCCACCGTGTACCGCGGGCGCACCGAGCACAGCCACGACCTCGAGTTTCCGGTCATCGTGAAGCCGGCGCGCGAGGACGGTTCGATCGGCATCCATTTCGGCGCCGTGTGCGGCTCCATCAAGGAACTCATGGAGCGCATTGACTACATCCACGCCGAGTTCGACACGCCGGCCCTCATCGAGGAGTACATCGAGGGCCGCGAGCTGTACGTCGGGGTGCTCGGCAACGAGAAGCCGGTGCCGCTGCCCGTCGTCGAGCTCGACCTGTCGCAGCTGCCCGAGGGCACGCCGCGCATCGCGGGCGCCGAGGTCAAGTGGGAGGAGGGGACCGACGCGTATGAGAAGACGCACCCCTTCGTGCCGAAGGACCTGCCCGAGGACCTCATCGCGCGCCTCCACGACATGGCGGTCCAGGCCTACACCGCGCTCAAGCTGCGCGACTACGGCCGCATCGACTTTCGGCTCGCGAAGGACGGCACGCTCCACGTGCTCGAGGTGAACCCCAACCCCTACCTGCTGCCGGGCGCCGAGTTCGCCATGGCGGCGAAGGAGTCGGGGCGCGCCTACGCGGCGCTCATCGGCGAGATCGTGGACCTCGCGCTCGCGCGCTACACCACGCCGACCTGAGCCGGGCCACGGCGACGGCGGTTCCGCCTGACCGCGCCCCGGCGCCCGGGGTGTCCCCGGGGCGCGCGGGAGCGGCCGCCCGCGGGGTGCGGCGTCAGGCGTCCTCGGCCGCCACGATCTCCGGCTCGCCGCGCGCCACCACGACCGCCGCCGCGAGGTCGCCGGTCACGTTGAGGGTGGTGCGGCACATGTCGAGGAAACGGTCCACGCCGAGGATCATGCCGATGCCCTCGGCGGGCACCCCGACCATGCCGAGGATCATGACCACCACCGGGATCGAGCCCGCCGGCACGCCCGCGGTGCCGATGCCGCCGAGGATGCACACGAACACCACGGTGAGCTGCTGCGCGAGCGACAGCTCGACGCCGTAGAACTGCGCCAGGAACAGCACCGTGACGCCCTCGAACAGCGCGGTGCCGTTCTGGTTGGCGGTCGAGCCGAGGGTGAGCACGAAGCGGCTGACGTGCGGCGGCAGGCGCAAATTGCGCTCGGCGACGAGCAGCGAGGTCGGCAGCGTGGCGTTGCTGGAGGCGGTCGAAAACGCGGTGAGCATGGCCTCGCGCACGCCGCGGAAGAAGTCGAGCGGGCGCATGCCGCCGAGCCACGACACGGACACGGAGTACACGACGAACTGCTGCACGGCGAGCGCCGCCACCACGACCAGCACGTAGGCGCCGAGCTGGCGCAGCACGTCCGCGCCGAGGCGCGCGGTGAGCGTGAAGAGCAGGCAGGCCACGCCGACCGGGGCGATCTCGAGCACCACGCCGAGCAGCCGCATGACGACGTCGTACAGGCCGCGCAGCGTCTCCTCGAGGCGGCGTGCCGCGGCGCCGGGCGTGAGGAGCAGGCCGACCCCGAGGAACAGCGCGAACACCATGACGGCGAGCATGTCGCCGTCGGCCATGGCGCGCACCACGTTGTTCGGCACCAGCGCGACGAGGAAGTCCACCCCTGTGCTGCCCGCCGCCGGGGCGGCCGCGGGCGCGGCGCTGGCCTGCGCGGCGAGACGCTCGCGCAGCGCGGGCGACAGCCCCTCGCCGGGGCGCACCACGTTGACCAGCGCCACGCCGATGAGCACGGCGATGGCGCTCACCACGACGGTGTAGGCCAGGGTGCGCGCGCCGATGCGCCCGAGGCGCGCGAGGTCGCCGAGCCCGGACACGCCGAGTGCGAGCGCCGAGACGATGAGCGGGACGACGAGCATGAAGAGGAGCCGCAGAAAGATCTTGCCGGCCGGCTCCGTGACGAGCGCCACGAAGCGCGCGAGCGCCGGCGCGTCTCCCCACGCGAGGTGGGCGACGGCGCCGGCGCCGGCGCCGAGCACGAGCCCGGCGAGCATGCGCACACTGAGTCCCGGACGCATGGCGGCGCAGTATGGGGAACGGCGCGCCGCGCGGCAACGCGCCGCGGGGCGTGCCAACGGCGCGGGGCGCCGCGGAGGTCGTGGAGCGCCCGGGGCGCCTGCGCTAGAGTGACGCACCGTGCTCGCCCGATCGTTGCGCCTCGTGATGTTGGCCCTGGCCGCGGGCCTCGCGCCGTGCGCGGAGGGGCGCGCGCGAGCCGCGCCGCACGCGGCGCCGGGCAGCCTCCAGCTCCCGGACGGCTTCCGCGACTCGCTCATCGTCGGCGGTCTCGCGCAGCCCGTCGGCATGGCGTTCCTGCCCGACGGCCGGCTGCTGGTGGTCGAGCAGAAGACCGCCCGCATCCGCCTCGTGGACGGCCACGCGGTGACCGCCACGCTTCTCACGGTGCCCCAGGTGCGGACCACCGGCCACGAGCAGGGGCTGCTCGGCATCGCGGTGGACCCGGACTGGCCCGCGCGGCCATTCGTGTACGTGCACTGCGACGACGCGGTGTCCGCCACCCTCCGCATCACGCGCTACGACGTGACCGGGGACCTCGCCGGCGTCGGCGACCGCCTGCTCGCGATCGATCCCACCTCGCGCCGCGACATCCTCACGGGCGTGCCCGACGCGCAGTCGAACCACAACGGCGGCACGCTGCGCTTCGGCACCGACGGCATGCTGTACGCGAGCTTCGGCGAGGATGCGGTGGAGTGCGCGGCGCAGGACACGACCACCCTGCGCGGCGTGATCGTGCGGCTCGACGTGTCGGGCGTGCCGCCCGGCGGCGGGCCCGCGCCGTCGCTTGCCGCGATCACGCCGGCCGACAACCCGCTCGCCGGCCACGCCGACCCGCGCGCGCGCTTGATCTGGGCGTGGGGTCTGCGCAACCCGTTCCGCTTCCAGGTGGATGCGGCGGACGGCGCGCTGTTCGTCGCCGACGTCGGCCAGGAGACCTACGAAGAGCTCAACCTGCTCGCCGGCGGGGGCGCGAACTGCGGCTGGCCGCGCTTCGAGGGCTTCGCCGACTGGAACCTCGGCTGCGCGCTCGCGGGGCCGCACGTGCCGCCGATCCACGCCTACGACCGCACGTTCATCCCCGGCGCCTCGGTCATCGCCGCGGCGATCTACCGCGGTCCGCCGTGCGTGCCGGAGGACACGTGCGGGTTCGGTCCCGACTACGAAGGCGACGCCTTCTACTCGGACTACGGCGGCGGCTTCCTGCGGCGGCTTGAGCGCTCCGGCGCGGCGTGGGCGCCCGCGGCCCCGGTGCCCGGGCAGCCCTCGGCCGAGGACTGGGGCCGCGGCTTCGAAGCGGTGAGCGACTTCGCGCTCGCCGCCGACGGCTCGCTGTGGCTGTGCCGCCAGGCGGTGGCGTTCGCTCCCTCGAGCGGCGAGATCCGCGCCATCGTGCGCGAGGGCGGCGGGTCCGGCCCGATCCCGGCGCCCGAGGTGAGCTTCGCCGCGCCGCGTCCCACGCCGGCGGCGGGCGCCGTGAGCTTCGACGTCGTGCTCGCGCGGCCCGGGCGCGTGCGGCTCGAGATCTTCGACCTGCGGGGGGCGCGCGTGGCCACGGTGTGGGAGGACGACCTCGCCGCGGGCGCGAGGACGCTCGTGTGGGACGGGCGCGTCGGCGACGGTCGCCGCGCGCGCGCCGGGGTTTACGTGGCGCGCCTCGCGGCCCTCGGGCGCGTGCTCGCGCGGCGCGTGGTGCGGGTGCCGTGAGGCGCGCGCCGCAGGCCGCGGCCGCCGCGTTCGCGCTCGCCGCGCTCGCCGCGCCGCCGGAGGTCCCTCCGGGCGCCTCCGCGCGCAACCCGCCGCCCGTGCCGCCCATCGTGTTCGTGTCGCGCGCCATCCCGGCCGACCCCGCGCTCGTTCCCGGGCTCGGGCCGCGCGGGCGCGCCCTCGCGCCGGGCGGGCGTCTCATGGTGCGCGAGCGCTCGGGCCGCGTGCGCGCGCTGCTGCCGGACGGCGCGCTGTGGGACGCCAGCGATCCGTCGGTGTCGTGGGACGGACGGCGCATCGCCTTCGCCGCGACGGTCCACCCCGACAGCGCGTGGCGCCTGTGGGTGGTCGGCGCCGACGGCCGCGGCCTTGCGCCGGTCACGCGCACCGACGGCGCGGCGGGCGCGCCCGCGCGCTACGACGACCTCGACCCGTGCTGGCTTCCCGACGGGCGGATCGTGTTCGCGAGCACGCGCTTTCCGCAGGTCGCGCAGCAGGGCGGCGGGCCGGTCACCAACCTGTTCACGGTTCACCCCGACGGCTCCGGGCTGGCGCGCCTGACGAGCGAGCGCAACGGGGCCGAGGAGCCGACGGTGGATCCCGCGACCGGGCGCATCGTGTACGCGCGCTGGTTCGTCAACCGCTGGCTTGCCAGCGAGCGCACGCCGCTCGGCGTCACCGACGACCGCGCGCTCGCCGTCCGCAGCGACACGGTGGACGTATGGCACGCGCTCACCATCCTGCCGGACGGCGACGAGGGCCGCCTCGCGGGCGGCGACGCGCGCGGGCGCGCGAGCGTGTCGGCGTACCAGCCGGCGATGCTCGACGACGGCACGCTCGCCGGTCTGGTCGCGGACGATCTGTCGCTGGCGCGCGACGCGCGCGGGCTCGGCGTCCAGTCGTTCGCGCGCGGCTTCGCCGCGCCGCGCCTGGTGGCGGGCCGCGGCCGTGGCGGTGCGCGTGCCGTCGCCCCGGCCGCGCTTCCTAGCGGCGCGCTCGTGCTGGCGCTCGACGCGCGCGGTGACGGCGACTTCGGCCTGTGGGCGGCGTGGCCGGACGGTGCGGGGCTCACGCGCCTCGCGGACCTGCCGGGGGCCGCGGACCTGGACCCCGCGCCGCTCGTCGCGCGGCGCCGCCCGCCGGTCGCCGCGCGGCCGCGGCGCGAGCCGCTGCCGGAGCGCCCGATCGAGCGCGCGTCGGACCTGCACGCGCCGGCCGCGAGCTTCCGCTTCGACTGCCTGAACGTCTTCGCCAACGGTCCGGTGGACGCGCCGTTCCCCGACGCGGTGCCCATCGAGCGCGGCGTCCGGATCCGCTTCTACGCCACGCTCGCGCGCCCGTCGGCCGCCGGCGGCGACACGGTGGTGCTGGTGCGCGAGGCGCCGGTGGACCCCTCGGGCGCGGTGCACGTCGAGGAGCTCCCCGGCGACACGCCCATGTTCGAGCAGCTCGTCGGCGCGGACGGCCGCGTGCTGCGCTCGGCGATGGGGCCGGCGCACGTGCCGGGGCTCAACTTCGCGCGCGTTGGTTCGGGCACGAAGTGCGTCGGCTGCCACGCCGGGCACTCGGCGCTCCCGGTGGCGCCGAACTACGCGGCCGGCAAGGTCACGAACGTCGCGCCGTCGGCCGAGGTCACCGCCTCGAGCGTCGCGCCGGGGACCGACCCGCGCGGGGCGGTGGACCGGCGGACGCGCGGCCCGGCCGGGCGCACGGCATGGATCGCCGCCGGGGCGGTGGGTGAAAAACTCCACCTGCGATGGCGTTGGCCCATTGAAGCGGCCGCGGTCGTCCTCTACCCTTTACCGCGCGACCGTGCGGCCGGCACCGATGTGGTCGTTCAGGCCTGCGAGATCGTGTTCTTCCGGGATGGCCGCGAGGTGGAACGGACCGTGCTGGAGAAGCCATTGAGCCCGTCGGGCACCCGTGCGGAATGCAACGGCCTGCGCATCGACGCGCTGGAGGTCCGGCCGATGCGCGTGTCCGGTCGCGTCCTGCATCGCGCGGCGGCGGCGCTCGCGGAGATCGAGGCCTTCGCCCGCATCGTCGAAGACTGACCCCCATCGAAGACCGACCCCCATTCGACCCGGGAGCCCCATGTTCCGACCGCTCGCGCCCCTCGTCGCGCTCCTCGGCCTCGCGGTCCTCGCCGGCGAGGTTCGCGCCCAGCACTTCCGCGCCGTCGCCGCGCGCGACGCCTTCGATGTGGTGGCGGTGGGCGACTCGGGCAAGGTGTGGCGCTCGGTTGACGGCGGCGCGACGTGGTTCGCGCGGCCGCGGCTCGGGGCGCGCGCCCTGCGCGACGTGCAGGTGCGCGGGCGCACGTTCGTGGTGGTGGGAGACAGCGGCCGCGTGTGGCGCAGCACCGACGCGGGCGGCGCGTGGTCGCTCGCCACGCTTCCCGGCGCGCCCGACCTGAGGGGTCTCGCCTGGCCGTCGCCCGACACGCTGTTCGCGGTGGGCGCGGGGGGTGCGGTGTTCGTGTCGGCCGACGCCGGGCAGTCGTGGAGCCCGCAGACGAGCGGCACCGCCGCCACGCTGCACGCGGTGGCGTTCGACGATCCGCTCGCCGGCTGGGCGGTGGGCGCGGGCGGCGCGGTGGTGCGCACGCTCGACGGGGGCGCCACCTGGACGCCGGTGGCGCTCGGCACGCCGCACGCCCTGCGTGCCGTGGCGGCGCGCGGCTCCACGGTGTGGATCGTCGGCGAGCGCGGCGCGGCGTTCCGCAGTCTCACCGGGGGGGCGTCCTTCACGCCGGTGGATCTCCGGCTCGACGCCGGCGCGGCGGTGACCGCGGTGTGGCTCCAGAGCCCGGACTCGGTGGTGATCGCGGGCGGTGGCGGGTTCCTGCGGCGCAGCGCGGACCACGGCGCGACGTGGACGTGGGCGGTGCACACGCTTCAGGGCGTGCCCTCGGACCTGTGCTTCGCCGGCGGCTCCGCGTGGCTCGCGTCCGAGAGCACGCCGCTCGTGCTGCGCAGCGCCGACGGCGGAGCGACGTGGAGCGCGCCGAGCGGAACGGTTCAGGTGCGCAGCTGGCCGCTCAAGCGCAGCAGCGCGGGGACGATCCGCGGCGCCACCTTCGCGCTCAATCCTTTGGATCCGCGCACGATCTACTGCGTCATGGGCGCCCAGCTCATGCTGAGCCGCGACGACGGCGAAACGTGGACCAACGTCAGCGTGATCCCGGGCGTCTCCAAGACGAACGCCTTCGTGGTGTCGCCCAGGGACACCCACCTCATGGTCGCCGCGGTGGGCACGCCGGACCGCATCGTGCGCTCAACCGACGGCGGGCTCACGTGGGTCACGACGTTCACCCGGGACTTCGGGGAGTACGGCATTCCGCTCGAGATGAATCCCGACCGGCCGGACACGCTGTACTTCGGGCCCGACGGATCGAAGCTGTGGATCTCGAAGGACTTCGGCGCGACCTGGGACTCGCTCGGCAACTTCAACTTCGTCTCGCCGTGCGACATCGCCGTGGTGCCGGGGATGGACAGCACGGTCGTCCTGGTGGGCGACGGCATCACCTCGAGCGGGATCGGCAAGATTCACCGCTCGAACGACGGCGGCCAGACGTGGCGCACGGTGTTCTCGCCGACCTCGCCGCCCACGCAGGCGAGCGAGGTGCCCGGACTCGCGGTGAGCCGCCTGCGGCCCTCGTCGGTGTACGCCTCGGCGTGGTCGTCGGGCGCCTTCAAGCGCAGCCTCGACACCGGCCTCACGTGGTCCACGAGCCTCGCCGTGAGCCAGACGTGGGGCACCGACGTCGCGAAGGACGACCCCAACCTCGTCGCGATGGGCACCTATTCGTTCAACAACGGCTGGCTGTCCTTCGACGGCGGCGCGACGTGGACGGTCGTCAACCCGCTTGGCGGATCGAACTACACGTTCCTCGCGAAGGACCGCGCGACCATCCTCGCGCAACAGAGCAACGGCATCTACAAGCTGCTCGTGCGCGACTCGATCCCGCTGCTCGCATCGCAGAGCCTGGCGCTCAACGCCCCCGTCGCCGGCCACACGGTGCAGGCGGGCGCGACGTTCAACGTCGCGTGGAACGCGGGCGCCGTGCCGCTCGTGCGCGTCGAGTACCGACCGACCCCGCTCGCCGCGTGGCAGGAGGTCGGCGTCGCCGACGGCTACCTCGGCTCGTTCGCGTGGAGCGTGCCGTTCGACGCCACCGACGAGGCGGCCCTTCGCGTGTCGGACGCGTGGGACGGGACGCCGGCCGACAGCAGCGGCGCCTTCACCATCGCGCTGCCGCTCGTGTCGGTGGCCCCGCTCGCGATCGACTTCGGGCCGCGCGGGCTCGGCAGCGCCACGACCGAGGCGGTGGTGGTCACCAACACCGGCACCGGCCTGCTCCAGGTGAGCGCCGTCGCGACCGGGAGCGCGTCGTTCACCGAGGGTCGCGACGCCTTCAGCCTGGGCCCCGGCGACGCCGACACGGTCGGCGTCACGTTCCGGCCGTCGTCGGTGGGCGCCCACAGCGACACGCTGACGATCGCGAGCAACGCGCACGGCGCGGCGCTCGTCAAGGTGGCGCTCGCCGGGACCGGCGCCGACACCGCGAGCCTCGCGCTCGTCGCTCCGGACGGCGGCGAGGCGTGGGCGGTCGGCACGGTGCAGCACGTGACGTGGACGAGCGCCGTGATCGAGAGCGTGGCGATCGACTACCAGATGGCGCCGGGCCCGTGGACGACCGTGGCGCCCGCGGTGCCCGCGGCGGCGGGGGCGTACGCCTGGACGATCCCCAACACGCCGACCGCGACCGCGCGCGTGCGCGTGCGCGCCGTGGACGGCGCGCTCGCCGACTCGAGCGCCGCCGATTTCGCGATCACGGTCGCCGGGTTCACCGCGCTGCCCGACCCGCTGCGCCTGCCGAGCGCCGTCGTCGGCGGCGCGAGCTTCGACACGCTGCGCATCGAGAATCCCGGCACCGCGCCGCTCGTGGTCTCGTCGGTGACGAGCAGCCGGCCCGCGTTCCGCACCGGGCGCGCGTCGTTCGTCGTGCCCCCGGGCGGAGCCGACACGCTCGGCGTGTGGTTCGAGCCGACGGCCTCGGGCTGGGACACGACGACCCTCGCGTTCGTCACGAGCGATCCCGCCGGCGGCCATGCCGTCACCGCCCTCGGCTGGGCCGGCGCCTCGCTCGCCGCGCAGGGTCCCGGGGGGCTGGCGTTTGCTCTGCTCCAGAACCACCCCAATCCGTTCACGGGGCGCACGACGATCCGCTACGCGCTGCCCGAGCGCGCCGAGGTCACGCTCGAGGTCTTCAACCTGCAGGGCCAGCGCGTGGCGACGCTGGTGCGCGGGACGCAGGAGGCGGGCGCGCACAGCGTGGCCTTCGGCAGCGGCGTGACGGGCGCGGACGGCGCGCGCCTCGGCCGCGTCGCGGCCGGGGTGTACTTCTACCGCCTGGCGGCCGGGTCGCGCGTCGCGACGCGCAAGCTGCTCGTCATGCCGTGACGCCCGTGGCCGGGCGTCGCGCGCGCCGCGGTCCCGCGTGCCGGGGCCGCGGCGCGGCGTTTTCCGCCCCCGCGCGGCTCGGCTAGACTGGCCGCGTCGTTCCACCCCGCGACATCGTGCGGCGCCCCGCGGCGCCGTGTTCCGGAGGACGCCATGAATCCCACCGCCACGCGCATCGCGCCCGTGGACCCGAAGGCGCTGCCCGAGTACGCGCCGACCGCCTACGTGGACTTCTCGCAGCACGAGCATCGCGCCGCCTACGAGCAGGCGATCGCCGCGGTGCGCGCGGCGGCGGGCGAGGAGCACCCGCTCGTCATCGGGGGCGAGCGCCTGAAGGGCGCCGGCGCCTTCGCGACGACCAACCCCGCGCGTCCGACCGAGACGCTGGCGACGTTCCAGCTCGGCACGAAGGAGCAGGCGGTGCAGGCCATCGAGGCGGCGGCGAAGGCGTTCCCGTCGTGGAGCCGCGTGCCGGCCGCCGAGCGCGCCGCGTACCTGATCGAGGCCGCGCGGCGCATGCGCGAGCGGCGCCACCACTTCTCGGCGTGGATGACGCTCGAGGCGGGAAAGAGCTGGGCCGAGGCCGACGCCGACACCGCCGAGGCCATTGACTTCATGGAGTTTTACGCGCGCGAGGCGCTGCGCTATGCGGCCCCGCAGCCGGTGCACCAGATGCCGGGCGAAAGGGACGCACTGGTCTACATCCCGATCGGCGTCGGCGCGGTCATCCCGCCGTGGAATTTCCCGCTCGCGATCTGCGTCGGCATGACGACCGCGGCGCTGGTCACCGGCAACACCGTGGTGCTCAAGCCCGCGAGCGACACGCCGGGCATCGCGTGGCAGTTCGTGCGCCTGATGGAGGAGGTCGGGCTGCCGCCCGGCGTGCTCAACTTCCTGACCGGCAGCGGCGCCGCGATCGGCGACACGATCGTGACCCACCCGAGGGTGCGCTTCGTGTCGTTCACCGGCTCCAAGGAGGTCGGCATCCGCATCAACCGCCTCGCCGCCGAGGTCCAGCCCGGGCAGATGTGGCTCAAGCGCGTGGTCGCCGAGATGGGCGGCAAGGACGGCATCATCGTGGACGACGAAGCCGACCTCGACGCGGCGGTCGAGGGCGTGACGCTGTCCGCGTTCGGCTTCCAGGGCCAGAAGTGCAGCGCCTGCTCGCGCGCCATCGTGCACGAGCGGCTCTACGACGCCTTCGTCGAGAGGCTCAGGGCGCGCGTCGATCGCATCGTCGTGGACGAGCCCGAGAAGCCCGGCACCTTCATGGGTCCCGTCATCAACGCCGGGGCGAAGAAGAAGATCCTCGAGTACGTCGAGACCGGAAAGCGCGAGGGCCGACTCGTCGCCGGCGGCGGGCCGGTGCCGGGCCTGGCCGGCCACTTCGTCCAGCCCACGGTGATCGTGGACGTGCGGCCCGACGCCGTGATCATGCAGGAGGAAATCTTCGGCCCGGTGCTGGCGGTGACGAAGGTGCGCTCGTTCGACGAGGCGCTCGAGGTGGCGAACGGCACCGAGTACGGCCTGACCGGGGCGGTCTACACGCGCAATCCGGCGAAGATCGAGCGCGCGAAGGCCGAGTTCCACGTCGGCAACCTGTACATCAACCGCAAGTGCACCGGCGCGATCGTCGGCTGCCATCCCTTCGGCGGCTTCAACATGAGCGGCACGGACTCGAAGGCCGGCGGGCGCGACTACCTGCTGCTCTTCCTGCAGGCCAAGTCCATCGCGGAGAAGCTCGGCTGAGCTCCGACCCCCCGCCCGCGCGCGGGCGGGGGGCGCCGCGGCCGCGCGCGCGGGGCGCGCAGAGCGTGATGGCCCGGCGACGCGGGCGTCGCCCGCGCCCGTCTCGGCGCGGGCCCGCGGGGTCACCGTCGCGACATGAGTCTCGCGCCGAGCGCGACGAAGCCGCACGAGATCGCGACGGGAACGATCACGGGCTGGGTCCACCACGGGTGCGGCGGGATCAGGAACAGCACGTCCATCGCGAGCAGTGACGGCGGCCAGCGCAGGTGCGCCCACAGACCGGCGTAGTAGGTGATGTCCCACACGCCGAACGCGAGCAGGAAGGCGCCGAGGCGGCCGGGCCAGCGCGGGGCGGCGAGCCAGCCGACGGCGGCCAGCATGAGGATGGTCGCGGCTTCGCGGCCCTGCTCGGTGGGGAGCATCCACGGCCGCTCGGCGAAGCGCCGCATGATCTCGGCGCCCGCGGGCATCGCCTCGCCCGGGCCGATCCCGACCAGCGCGCGCAGATAGACCACCACCACCGCTTCGAGCCAGCCCATCGCGGCGCCATAGAGCGCGACGGCGGCGATGCGGCGACCCGCGCCGGCCGCAGCGACCGTGGCCCTCACGGCCGCGTGCGCGCGGGCTTGCCCGCGGCGCCCCTGCGCGCGCCGGCTTTCGTGGCGCCGGCCTTCGCGCCGCCGGCCTTCGCGCCGCCGGCCCTCGCGGCGCCGGCCTTCGCGCCGCCCGCCTTCGCGCCGCCCGCCTTCGCGCCGCCGGCCTTCGCGCCGCCGGCCTTCGCGCCGCCGGCCCTCGCGGCGCCGGCCTTCGCGCCGCCGGTCTTCGAGGCGCCGGTCTTCGCGGCCACGGCATTCGCTCCCGCGGGGCGACCGCGGCGCTCGTCGAGCCACCGCCTGAACTCCTGCCACGGCCGGGCGTTGAGCACGTCGTCCTTCTCGAGCCCGGCGCGGCGCGCGACGAACACTCCGTAGCGAATGTTCTCGAGCTGGCCGGCGGCGTGGGCGTCGGTGTCAATGACCAGCGGCACGTTCATGTCGCGCGCGAGTCGGGCATGGACGTCCGACAGGTCGAGCCGGTCGGGCTGCGCGTTGATCTCCATCGCCACGCCGCGCTCGGCGGCGCGCGCCAGCACGCGCTCGACGTCGAAGGCGGCGGGCGGCCGCACGCCGATCAGGCGTCCCGTGGGGTGTCCCATGGCGCACACCGCAGGGTGGTCGAGCGCGCGCAACACGCGCTCGGTGACGGCGGGCGCGGGCATGTCCATGCGCGAGTGGAGCGAGATGACCACCCAGTCGAGCAGCGCCAGCGCGGCGTCGTCGAGGTCGAGCGCGCCGTCGGCGAGGATGTCCACCTCGAGCCCGTGCAGGATCTCGATCTCGGGATGCCGCGCGCGGGCGGCGGCGATCTCGTCCACCGAGCGGCGCACGCGCGCCTCGTCGAAGCCGCGCGCCACGGTCAGCGACTTCGAGTGCTCGGTGATCGCGCAGTAGCGGTACCCGCGCGCGACGCACGCGCGCACCATGGCGTCGATCGTGTCGCGGCCGTCGGAGCGATCGGTGTGCATGTGGAGGTCGGCGACCAGGTCGGACGCCTCGATCAGCCGCGGCAGCCGGTCGTGGCGCGCCAGTTCGATCTCGCCCCGCGCCTCGCGCAGCTCGGGCGGGATCCAGCGGAGTCCGAGGGCTTGATAGACCTCCTCCTCGGTGCGCCCCGCGATGCGCCGCTCGCCGCGTGCAAGGCCGTACTCATTGAGCGACAGCCCCTGCTCGAGGGCGAGCCTGCGCAGCTCGATGTTGTGCTCCTTGCTGCCGGTGAAGTAGACGAGGGCGGCGCCGAACGACTCGGGGGGCACGAGCCGCAGGTCCACCTGCAGGCCGTTGCGCAGACGCACCGCGGACCGGGTTTCACCGCGGCCCAGCACCTCGGCGACGTCGGCGTGTCCGGTGAACGCCGCCATGACGTCGTCCGGCCGCTCCCCGCACGCCAGCAGGTCGAGATCGCCGATCGTCTCGCGCCGGCGCCGGAAGGAGCCGGCGATCTCGACCTGCGCGACGCCCGGCACGCCGCGCACGCGCGCGGCCAGCGCGTGCGCCATGTCCCACGCCCCGGCGAGGAGCACGCGGCCCGCCGTGGCGCTCGCCGTGGCGAGCGCGCGGAGCACGTTCTGCTCGACCTTGGCGCCGAAGCCAGGCAGTTCGCGCAGCTTCCCGGCGCGCGCCGCCGCCTCGAGGTCGGCGCGGTTCCTCACGCGCAGGACGTCCATCACGGTCCGCACGCGCTTCGGGCCCATGCCCTGGAGCTCGGTGAGCGCCACCACCTCCGGCGGCACCTTGACGCGCATTTCCTCGTAAAGCGCGGTGGTGCCCGTCTCGACCACATCGCGGATCTTGCGCGCCAGGTCCTTGCCGATGCCCGGCAGCGCCTCGAGCGCACCTTCGCGCGCGGCCAGCGCCGCCACCGGCTCGCCCTGCGACTCGATGACGCGCGCCGCCTCGCGGTACGCGCGCACCCGGAACGGGTTGGCGTCGTCGATCTCGAGCATGGTGGCGAGCCGCGCGAACAGACGGGCAATTTCGGCGTTGGTCACCGGGGCCTCCCGGAGGTGGCGGGCCGGGCGGCGCGCCGCGGGCGCGCCGCCCCGGCACGGGCTAGGGTGCGCCGAGGCGCCGCAGGAACTCGGCCTCGTCAATCACCTCGAGGCCCAGCCGGCGGGCCTCGTCGAGCTTGGAGCCGGCCCCGGGCCCGGCGACCACGAGCGTCACCTTGCGCGAGATGCCCGAGGCGATGCGGGCGCCGGCGGCCTCGGCGCGCTTCTGCGCCTCGGGCCGCGACATCGCCTCGAGCGAGCCGGTGAACACCACGGTCTGCCCGGCGAGCGGCTGCGGCCCCCGGGCGCGCTTCTCCTTGACCGGCCGCACGCCCGACTTGAACAGACGCTCGAGCACCTTGCGGTTGCGGGCGCTGCCGAAGAAGGCGCGCACCGAGGCCGCGACCTCGGGGCCGATGCCGCGGATCGTCTGCAACCACTCCTCGTCCGCGTCGTAGAGGTCCTCGACGCGCTCCACGTGTTCGGCGAGCAGCCGGGCCACCGTCTCGCCGACGTGCTCGATGCCGAGCGCGTACAGGAAGCGCTCGAGGCGCGGGCGTTTGCTGGCCTCGATCGCGTGGATGAGGTTCTCGATGGACTTCTCGGCGAAGCCGTCGAGCGAGGCGAGGTCGATGGGCGTCAGGCGGTAGAGGTCGGAGAGGTCCTTGACCAGCCCGCGCGCGATCAGCTGCTTCACCGTCTTGTCGCCGAGACCGGTGATGTCCATCGCGCCGCGCGATACGAAGTGCGCGATGTGGCCCTCGAGCTGCGCCGGGCACGACAGCCCGCTCGTGCACACGTGCGAGGCGCCCTCGCGCTCGACCGCGCCGCCGCACACCGGGCACGTCGAGGGCAGCTCGAAGCGCTTCGCGCCGCGCGGGCGGTGCTCCTTGAGCACCTCGACCACCTCCGGGATGACGTCCCCGGCGCGCCGCACGCGCACCGTGTCGCCGATGCGCACATCCTTGCGGTCCAGCTCGTCCTGGTTGTGGAGCGTGGCGCGCGAAACGGTGACGCCGGCCACGTCCACCGGTTGCAGCACCGCGACCGGCGTGAGCTTCCCGGTGCGCCCGACCTGCACCACGATGTCGAGCAGCCGGGTCACCTCGACGCGCGGCGGGAACTTGTAGGCCACCGCCCAGCGCGGCGAGCGCGCGCGCATGCCGAGGCGCTCCTGCGCGTCGCGACGGTCCACCTTGATGACCACGCCGTCGATCTCGTAGGGCAGCGCGTCGCGCCTTGCGCCGAGGTCGGCGTGCACGGCGAGCGCCTCGTCGATGCCGCGGCAGCGGCGGTGTGAGGTCTCGACGTGGAAGCCCCACGCGCGCAGCGCCTCGAGCGCCTCCCACTGGCTCGCGGCGGTCCAGGCGTCGGCGCGCATGATCTCGTAGGCGTAGAAGTCGAGCCGGCGCGACGCCGTGACGGACGGATCGAGCTGGCGCACCGCGCCCGCCGCGGCGTTGCGCGGGTTGGCGAACGGCTCCTCGCCGGCCGCGATGAGGCGCGCGTTGAGCGCCTGGAACTCGGGCAGCAGCATGAGCGCCTCGCCGCGCACGGCGAGGGTTCCGTCGGTCGGCCGGTCGGCCGACGCGCGCAGCCGCAGCGGCACCGCGCGGATGGTGCGCAGGTTTTCGGTGACGTCCTCGCCGGTTTCGCCGTCGCCGCGCGTCGCGCCGCGCACCAGCACGCCGTCCTCGTACACGAGCTCGATCGAGAGCCCGTCGAACTTGGGTTCGGCGACGTAGATCACCGGCTCCGCGAACAGCCCCTCGTCGCTGCCGAGCGCCTTGCGCACGCGCGCGTCGAACTCGCGCACCTCGTCCTCGCTCATGAGGGAGTCGAGCGACAGCATGGGCGCCGCGTGCGGCACCTTGCGGAACGCGGCGCGCAGCCCGCCGCCCACGCGGCGGGTGGGGGAGTCGGGGGTGACGAGATCGGGGAACGCTTCCTCCAGATCGCGCAGCTCGCGCACCAGGCGGTCGTAGGCCGCGTCCGAGATCGTGGGGCGGTCCTCGACGAAGTACCGCCGGTCGTGCTCGCGGATCTGCTCGGCGAGCTCGGCGATGCGCCTGCGGGCCTCGGCCTTCGTCACCGGCAGTCCTCCGCGGCCGCCGTCACGCGCCCGCGAGCGCGAGCGCGCGCGCCCACTGGGCGGCCGTGAGCGGCACGACGCCGAGCCGCGGCAGGCGCACGAGGTCGCTCGTGGCGAGCACCGGGTCGGACTTGAAGGCGGCGAGCGTGACGGGCGCCGGCAGCGCTCGCACCGCCCGGACGTCCACGACCACGCGCCGACCCGCGGGGTCGCGCGGGTCCGGGCGCGCGTTCGAGACGGCCTCCGCGACGCCGACCGCCGCGCGCTCGCCGCCCGTGTGGTAGACGAGGATCGCGTCGCCCTTCCTCACCGCGCGCAGGTGGATGAGCGCCAGGGCGTTCGTGACCCCGTCCCAGACGGTGCGCTTGTCGCGGGCGAGGTCGGCGTAGGAGTATTCGTCCGGCTCGGTCTTGAACAGGTAGTGGGCCACGGGGCCGGAGGTTAGGCCGCGTGCGCCGCACCCGCAAGGAGGCGTCCCCGGTGGACCCGGTCGCGATTCCGCGCTGGATCTCGCTCGCCGCGATGGCCCTCGGAGCGCTCGCCTTCGCGGACGCCGCCGCCCTCACGCTCGGCCAGCGGTGGGTCGCGCACCGCTCCGGCGAGCGGCTCCTGCTGCTCGGCATCGAGCTCAACCTGGCGCTGGTGTGGGCGATGGGGCGCTTCGCGCTCGGCTGGGACCGGCCGCTCGCTCCGCGCGGCCCCGCCGAAGCCGCGCTCGCGTGGGCGGGCCTCGCGCTCGGGCTCGCCTCGGTGGCGCTCGCGGTGTGGGGCAAGGCGCGGCTCGGACGCTGGTTCTCGGCCAACCTCGCCGTCAAGGTGGGACACCAACTCGTGACGGACGGGCCGTACGCCGTGACCCGGCATCCGATCTACACCGGGGTGCTCGGCGCGGTGGCGGCGGCCGGGATCGCGTGGAACAGCGCGCTCACGATCGCCCTTGCGGCCGCGCTCGCCGTTCCGCTCTATTTCCACACCGTGCTCGAGGAGATGCTGTTCGAGCGCCACTTCGGCGAGGCGTGGCGCGCCTACCGCGCGCGCGTGCCGCGCCTCGTCCCGTTCGTCCGCCGGGAGGGAGCCTGATGGAGGACCGACGCACCGTTCGCCGCAGCGCGCGCCGCACGTTCTCGGAGCTGGCGCGCGCCGCGCTCGAGCGCCACGTGCCCGAGGCGCGCGGAGGCGTGGCCGTGTGGGGGGAGAAGCCGAACCTCGGCTGGCTGAGCTGGCGGCTCCCCGACGGCCGCTACGTGTTCCTCGCGCTGCGCCGCCACCTGTCGTGGGTGACGGGGGAGGTGGGGGTCTCGCCCGTGCCGTCCGACCTCGAGCGGCTGCCGCTGCAGGCCGCCCCGGACGAGACCCCGGACGCGGCCTTTCGCGTGCGTCTCGGCCACCTGCTCCACGACGAGGACAAGTGGTGGCCGGCGGGATCCTCCGAGAAGGAGCTGGTCGAGCGCCTCGAGTGGCTGGCGCTCCAGTCGCGCGTGCGCCTCAACGCCTTCCTGCGCGCGCCGCGCTGAGACCCCGCACCCCGGACGCCGCCCGCGCCGCCCCGCCCCGCGCGGCGCTACGGCCACACCATCGCGGCGATGCTCACCACGGTGGTGTCGTCCTCCTCGGACAGCTCGTAGCGCAGCACGCGGCCGCGCCCGGGATCGGCGCAGCGCAGCATGGCCCACGTCGGGGCGAAGCCGCAGATGCGCGTCGAGTCGTCGTGCTGCGCGATGGACTCGAACCACGCCGCGGCGTCGCCGTGCTCGGCCGCGCCGAGGGCGGCCTGGTCGCGGGCGCGGACCTCGTCGCGCACCGCCTCGTCCACCGCGCCGTCGCCGAAGCGCGGGCCGACGTGCGAGAGGTCCACGCCCGCCACGTACACCGTGGTGCCGCCGAGCGCGGCCTCGGCCTCGCGCACGGCCTCGACGAGCGCGCCCATCGTCGGGTCCTCGGCCGGGGTCCTGCCAGCCTCGACCAGCGCGTGAAAGCCGCCGCACAGGATGGGCACCATCGTGAACGGGCGCCCGCCGAGCCGGTGCCTGAGGTAAAGCGCCTGAAACTCGATCGAGTGTTCGTCGCGGTGCGCCAGCTCGCCGCGCCACGCCTCCTCGCCGAGGCGCGCGGCGACGCGGTCCACGAACGCCGTGTCGCAGGGGACCTTCCCGAGGGGCGTCTCGAAGTGCTTGCGCGTGAGCGCGACCGGGCCCTCGACGAGCCCGTGCCCGGTGCCGAACACCACCACGCGCAGCGGCCCCGGGGCGTCGGGCCCGAGTTCGAGGTAGGCGCGCGCGATGGTCGCCCCGGCGCGGCGCGGGTCGAGGTGCGGCGCGAGCAGGGCGCGCGGCGCGGCGTCGCGCGGTGCGACCGGCTCGCCGGCCTCCGCGCGCATGCGCTCGGCGGCGGCGGCGTGGCCGTCGAGGAACGCCACGAGCGCCTCGCGCTCCGCCGGATACGAGTGCCCCTCGAGCGCGGCGGGCCGGATCTCGAGCCGGTGGTACTGCGCGCGCAGCTCGCGGTAGGCGGCCTCGAAGCGCGGCGACTCGAGCATGAGCAGGCGATCAAGCTGGGCGACGAAGTCCTTGACCGCGTTCGCGACGCGCAGGTCCTTGCTCTCGCGCATGACGGCCGCCGCGAGGTCCGCGACCGTGACGCTGCCGTCGAGGAGCTGGAGCATGGGCAGCGTCTCCATGCCGAGGACCGCCTGCTGCGGCATGACGCCGAGCGGGTCGTTCACGAGCAGAAACTCGCGCTCGCCGTCGCGGAACGGCATGAGCACGAGCGGCCGCAGGCGCGGACGCTCGGGGAGGTCCTCGGGCGTCTCGCGCGCCACGCCGGGCGGCAGGATGATGCGCGAGCCGCCCTCGGGCGCCGTGTCGGCGCCGGGCAGGATGATGCGGCCGCCGCCGGGGCGGCCGGGCTTCGGGTCGTCGGGCATGGTCTCGTCGGGATGCGGGGCGTTGCGCGGTGTTCGAGGCGGGCAGGATAGCGGCCGGCGCGGGGCGACTCAATCGCGTGCGCCGGGGGCGCGATTGGGGCATGATGCGCGCCGTCATGACCACCGCCGGCATCGGCCGCATTCTCGACGCCTACCTCGACGACCTCGAAGGCCGCGACGGCTTCTGGCGCGGCACCCACGACGACGTCACGGTGTACGTCTTCAGCGACGACGACCACGACCGCATGCGCATCATGGCGCCCGTGGGCGAGCTGCGCGAGCCCGAGCCCAGGGTGCTCCAGCTCCTGCTCAACGCCAACTACGACCGCGCGCTCGACGCGCACTACGCCATGCGCGGCCTCGAGCTGTGGACCGTGGCCGTCCACCCGCTCGCGACGCTCGCGCCGGACGACTTCGCGAGCTACCTCAAGCAGGTCGTGACGCTGGTCAAGAACACCGGCACGACCTACGCCTCGAGCGACCTCGTGTTCATGGCGCCCGCCGCGCCCGAGGGCGAGGAGGACGAGGACCCCGACAAGGGCGGCGCGGGCGACGGCGACGGCCGCGGCCCGGCGGAGGGCGGCGGGGGTGGCGCGGGCCCGGGCCGGGGGCCGCGCGCGTGAGGGACGCGTGAACCCGTCGCAGGGCGCGGTCGACGCGCACGACATCGAGGTGCAGCTCGACCGGACGCTGCGCCTGCCGGGGCGCCTGTGGCCGGCGGAGCGTCCTCGCGGGCTGGTCGCCGTGCTCCACGGACTCGGCGAGCACAGCGGTCGCTACGCGGCGCTCGCCGCCGAGCTGTGCGCGGCGCGCCTCACGGTGGTGGCGCTCGACCTGCCGGGCCACGGCGACGCCGGGGGCTCGCGCGGCGACCTGCCGTCGTGGGCGCACGTGCGCGACCACGCGGTGCCGGCGATGTTCTCGGCGACCCGCGGCGTGCCGGGGCAGCCGCCCGGGCTGCCGCACGTGCTGCTCGGCCACAGCATGGGCGGCGCCATGGCGCTCGACTACGCGCTCCACCACCCGAAGGACGTGCTCGCGGTGGCGGTCTCGGCGCCCGCGCTGCGCGCCGCGCTGCCGCCGTGGTGGAAGCTGGCCCTGGCCAACGTCGCACGCGTCACCGCGCCCGCGGCCGGGTTCCCGCACGGCCTCGACGAGAGCGGCATGTCGCGCGACCCCGAGGTCCTGCGCCTGCGCCGCGACGATCCGCGCGTCCACGACCGCATCAGCCCTCGGCTCTACTTCCAGCTCGTCGAGGCCCAGCAGCGTGTGCTGCGCGAGGCGCGCCGCCTCGCGGTTCCGGTCCTCGTGCTGCAGGGCGCCGCCGACCGCGTGGTGGACCCGAAGGGCGCGCTCGAGTTCACCGCCGCCGCGCCGCACGCGCTGGTGCGGCTCATGACCTACCGCGACGCCTACCACGAGCTGTTCAACGACCCGGCGCGCGCGGAGGTGATCCGCGACCTCAAGGGCTGGCTCGACGCGGTGCTCGTCGTGTAGCGCGCGCGGCGCGGCCGCCGCGCTCAGCGCGCCGCGTGCTCGCGCGCCGCGCGGGTGTGCAGCGCCGCCCGCACCGGGCCAGGCGCGGCGAGCAGCGCGGCGACGATGCGGGTGATGGCGCGCACGCGCGCAAGCGGCAGCACGTGCCCGGCGCGGACCGCCACGGCGCGCGCCGCGAGCAGGCGCCCGGCGGCGTCGAGCGCCGCCTCGATCGCGCCATCCTCGACGCGCAGACCGGCGTCGTCGCGCGCCACGCGCGTGACGGCCCCGCCGATGCGCACGCGCAGCGCGGCGCCGCCGTCCTCGACGAGCACGCCATCGGCCGGGGCCTCCTCGGCCCACGCGGCCGGATCCACGTGGAGCCGCGGCTTGACGGCGTGCGGCGGCCCCTGCTCGGGGCACGGCGCGTCGCACGCGCCGCACGCGTTGCAGGCGGCCGCGTGCACCACCCACTGGTCCTCGATTGTCGGGCGCTCGGCCGACGGCCGCACGCGCACCACGCCGTCCTCGATCGCGAGGTCGAACGCCGCGCCCTCCTCGAGCGGCACGCGCACGCGCAGGAACGCGCCGTTCGGGCACGCCAGTGCGCAGCGGTTGCAGGCCGCGCAGTCGAGCGTGCGCAGCGCCGGGCGCGGCGCCGGCGCCGCGGCGGGCGCCGCCTCGCGCGGGCCGTGCGCCACGCGCTCGGCCCACGCGCGCAGGTTGACGAGCGCGGCGAGGCGCAGCGCGTCCGGCGCGTCCGGCCCGAGGGCGGGCGCGTGGCTCGGCGGCGGCGCCTCGCCCGGCGCCACCCCGCGCTCGCGCGCGCGCGCCAGCACGAGCCCGCCGAGCGTGCGCGATCCGGTGCGCAGCAGCTCGGCCTCGATCGCGGCGATCCAGCCCGGCAGCCGGCGGTAGCCGGTCGGCTGCAGGAGGTCGGTGCAGCCGGTGGCCGGCGCGAGGCCCGCCGCCACCGCGTCGGCCACCGCGCCCGCGTCGAGGCCGCCGCTCATGGCGATCGGCACGCGCCCCGCGGTGGCGTCGGCGAGGCGCGCCGCGAGCGTGGCCGCGATCGGGAGCAGCGGGCGGCCCGACAGGTAGACGACGTCTCCGGGGAGCGGGGCGCGCGCGTTGCGCACGACGAGCGTGTTCGACACCTTGAGGCCGAGCGCGCGCCCGCGGCGCGCCGCGGCGCGCCGCAGGCGCGCGATCAGCCCGAGGGCCGCGTCCCAGCCGAGGTCGGTGGCGAACGCGCCGCGGTCGAGCGCGACGTCGTCGCGCCCGAGTCGCCCGCGCAGCAGCCACTCGACCTCGTCGAAGCCGAGCAGGGTGGGGTTGAACTTGACCACCACCTCCATGCCGTGGCGGTCGAACAGGTGTTCGACGATGGCTTCGATCTGCTCCGGAGGGCAGCCGTGGAAGGTGGACACGGTGACCGCCGCCGCCACGCGCGACGGCACCTCCACGTCGGCCGCCGCGGCGAGCTCGCGCGGCAGTCCGGCGCGCATCGCGCGCAGCAGGGCGGAGGCGTCGGCGAGCGTGTCGAGGAAGCGCGCGACGGGCGCGCTGCGGATGCCCTCGAGGTCGTAGCCGACCGAGGCGTCGAACACCACGCCCTCGTCGGGCGCGCCCGACAGGCCGCGCGCGCGCAGCGCGTGAATCAGGAGCCAGCCGGCGACGTACTGCTCGGCGCTCTCCTCGAGGCGCAGCTCCTGCGACCATTCGACGTTGAGCGTGGCGGGACCGGAGGCGATGCACGGGCGCGGGATGACGATCCGGTCGTCGGCCTGCACGGTCTTGAGTTCGAAGGCGCGCGCCCCGGCGAGCCACGCCACGACCAGGTTGCGCGCGAGCTGCGTGTGCGGTCCGGCCGCCGGGCCGACCGGCGTCCCCGCGCGCCCTCCGGGCAGGTCCACGGAGAGGTCGAGCCCCGCCGTGGCGCTGCGCCACGAGCGCCGCGGCAACCCGAACACCCGTCCGGTGGCGGCGTGCTCCTCGAGCGCGAGGCCGAGCAGCTCGGCGAACGGGGCCGGGATCAGGCGCGCCACGGCAGCGCCTCCATGCGCGCCCACAGCGCGGGCGCGGCGGCGGCGGCGGCGGCGCGCACCTCGGCGAGGTCGGCGTGGACGAGCCGCCCGTCGGCGACCACGGTGCGTCCCGCGACGCGCACCGTGGCGACGCGCGGGCGACCGCTGCCCGCCGTGTCATCGAGCACCACCTGGTCGCGCGCCAGGTCGGCCTCGTCGAAGTGGAGCGCCAGCAGGCGGCGCCCGGCCTCGGCGCGCTCAACGAGGCGCGACGCCGAGGCGCGCTCGTCGGGCGCGGCGGCGGCCGCGCGCACCAGCGCGTCGAGTTCGGCGCGCAGGTCCGCCGGGTGGCCGTCGGTGCCGAGCGCGACGCGCGCGCTCGCCCACAACGCGCGCGGGTAGCCGACGCGGTTGCCGGCGTTCGAGCGCGGGTTCTGAACGATCCACAGCCCGGCCGCGTCCGCGCGCCGCACCGCGGCCTCGTCGAGGTGCACGCCGTGGGCGAGGATCGAGCCGGGCGGCAGCGCCCCGCACGCGAGCAGGCGCGCCAGCGGGTCGGGGTGGCCGCGGCGGCGCGCGTCCTCGACGTCCGCGGCGTCCTCGGCGACGTGGACGTGGACCCCGATGCCGAGCTCGCGCGCGAGGCGGCCGGCCTCGGCGAGCGTCTCGTCGGAGACCGTGAACGAGGCGTGCAGCCCGACCATGCCGCGCACCAGCGGGCGCGCGTTGGAGCGCGCGAAGCGCCGGCACTCGGCGAGCCCGGCCTCGGCCTCGTCGCGCCCGCCGTTGCGCTCGGTGGCGCCGTAGCACAGCACCGCGCGCACGCCGAGCTCCTGGCAGGCGTCGGCGAGCACCTCGAGGGACCCCTCGATCATGCCCGGCGACTCGTGGTGGTCCACGAGCGCGGTGGTGCCGGCGAGCAGCGCCTCGGCGGCGTGCAGGCGCGCCGCCGCGCGCAGCGAGCGCTCGTCGAGCGCCCGGTCGAGGCGCCACCAGACGCGCTCAAGGATCTCGAGAAACGTCCGCGGCGGCTCGGGCGGCGCCGGCATGCCGAGCCCCGCCAGTCCCGCATAGAGGTGGGTGTGGGCGTTGACCCACCCCGGGCGTGGCGCGCGCCGCGCGCCGCCGGCGGCGGGCTCGCCGCCCGTCCAGCGCCCGTGGCCGCGCCGCGGCGATCCGCTCCCGCTCATCGCCAGCGCTCCCGCGGGATGGGGGAGCGGATCTTGCCGGTCGAGCACGCGCGCGCCGCCGGCGAGTCCTTCATGGGCAGCGTCGTGCGGCGCACGCCGTCGTACGCCTCGAGCGCCGACGCCACCGCCGCCGCGGTCGGCACCAGGCCGATCTCGCCGAGACCCTTGGCGCCGAACGGGCCCTCCGGTTCGGGCTCCTCGACGAGCAGCACCTCGACCTCGGGCATGTCCCGGGCGCGCAGCGGGCCGAGCTGGTAGAGCGAGAACGTCACCGGCATGCCGTCCGCGCACGGCAGCTCCTCGGTGAGCGCGTAGCCGAGCCCCATGTGGACCGCGCCCTCGATCTGGGCGCGGCACAGCGCCGGATTCACCGCGCGGCCGACGTCGTGGGCGGCGATCACGCGCTCCACGCGTCCGTCGGCGTCGAGCACCACGATCTGGGTGGCGAAGCCGTAGGTGGTGTGCGTCTTGACCGGCGGGTCGAGGCGGCCGAACGGCGTGGTGTCGTCCACGCGCTCGTCCGCCGCGTACACCGCGCCCGCGAGTTCGGCAAGCGTGCGCCCGGCGTCGAGGTCGGCGCGCAGCTTGCGCGCCGCGCTCGTCACCGCGCGGCCGGCGAACAGGGTGGCGCGCGAGCCGGTCGTCTGGCCGCAGCCGAGCGCGAACGTGGAGTCCACGCGCGGCACGAAGCGCGAGGCGGGCAGCCCGGTGACCTCGGCGGCGAACTGGCGCAGCACGGTGAACAGGCCCTGACCCATCTCGGTGTAGCCCTGGTGGATCGCCACCGTGCCGTCCGGCTGCACGACGAGGCGCGCCTTGCCCCACTCGACGACGCCGTTGCCGAGGCCGCTGTTCTTGAGCCCGCAGGCGATCCCCGCGCGGCGGCCCGCGCGCGCCAGCGCCTGCCAGCGCTCGCGCACCGCCCACAGCGTGCGCCGCAGGCCGACCGACTTGCCGAGGCGCTGCCCGGTCGTGAGCGTGCCGCCCGCATCGATCGCGTTGCGCCAGCGGATCTCCCAGCGGTCGAGGCCGCACTTCGCAGCGAGCAGGTCGAGCGCGCCTTCGATGGCGAACGCGGCCTGCGGCACGCCGAAGCCGCGCATCGCGCCGCACGGCGGATGGTGCGTGTAGACGGCACGCGCCTCGACCTCGACGTGCGGCACCTCGTACGGGCCGCACACGTGGCCGGCGGCGCGCTCCAGCACCTTGGCGCCGACCGACGCGTAGGCGCCCGAGTCGCCGAGGAGGCGCGCGCGCACCGCGGTCAGGCGGCCCTCCGCGTCGCAGCCGGCGGTGAGGTCGATGCGCATCGGGTGGCGCTTGGGGTGGATGCGGATGGATTCGGCGCGCGACAGCGTGAGGCGCACCGGGCGGCCGGTGCGCCACGCGAGCAGCGCGGCGTGGCCCTGCACGGTGAGGTCCTCCTTGCCGCCGAACGCGCCGCCGCTCGGCACCAGCTCCACCGATACGCGCTCCTCGGGGATGCCGAGGATGCGCGCCACCTGGCGGCGGTCGTCGAACACGCCCTGCCCGTGCGTGTGGAGATGGATCCGTCCGTCCGGGAGCGGCGTGGCGAGCGCGCTCTCGGGCTCGAGGAACAGGTGCTCGACGCGCTGCGTGCGCCACGTGCCCGAGACGACGTGCGCGCTCGCGGCCAGCGCCGCCTGCGGGTCGCCGCGCTGGAGATGGGAGCGCGCCAGCAGGTTCGCGTGGCGCGGGTTGACCTGCGGGGCGCCGTCGGCAAGCGCGGCCTCGGCGTCGAGCACCGCGGGGAGCGGTTCGGCCTCGACCTCGACGAGCGCCGCCGCGGCGCGCGCCGCCGCCTCGCTCTCGGCCGCCACCGCGGCGAGCACGTCGCCGACGCAGCGCGCCTCCTCGCCCTCGGCGACGAGCACCGGCCAGTCCTCGACGATGAGCCCGTTCCAGCGCTCGCCCGGCACGTCGCGCGCGGTGACGACCGCCACCACCCCCGGGTGGGCGAGCGCCCTCGTCACGTCCACGCGCACGATGCGCGCGCGCGCGTGATCGGAGAGGCGCAGCGCGCCAAACAGCATGCCCGGGCGCGCCAGATCGTCCACGAACGGCCGTTCGCCGAGCACCGCGGCGCGCGCCTCGAAGCGCTCGGGCGAATCGCCCACGCCGCCGTCCGGCGTCTCGGGCGGCAGCGGCTCGCCGCGCCGCGCGCGCGCCACCCACTCGATGGCGTCCACGATGCGCACCCACCCCGTGCAGCGGCACAGGTGGTCGTCGAGGGCGCGCGCGATGGCCTCGCGCGAGGGCGCGGGCTCGCGTTCGAGCAGGTGCCTGGCGCGCATCACGATCCCCGGCAGGCAGAACCCGCACTGCACGGCGTGCGCCGAGGCGAAGGCGCGCGCGAACAGCGCGCGCTCCTCGGCCGGCAGCCCCTCGACGGTCACCACCGCGCGCCCGGCCGCCTCCAGCGCCGGCACACGGCACGTGGCGCGCGGCTCGCCGTCCACCAGCGCCACGCACGCGCCGCACTGGCCGGCCGGCGCGCAGCCGCGCTTGGGCGAGGTGATCGCGAGCGGTCCGCGCAGCAGGTCGAGGAGCGACGCGCCGTCCGCGACCTCGGCCTCGGCCGGCCGCCCGTTCACGGTGAGCGCAACGCGCGGCACGTCAGCCCCGGGCCACGAGGGCGCTCGGAAAGCGCGCGAGGAAGGCGATGGCGTGCCCCAGTTCGCGCAGGTCCGAGCACTCGCCGATCTTGTGCGTGTTCTGCTCGATGCCGACGCCGAAGCCGAACATGGCGGCGTGCGTCTGTCCGCCGGCGACCACCCAGCGCTTGCGCGCCGGCACGTCGATGCCCGAGCCGGCGGCCGGGACCGGAAAGCCCACGCCGTCGGTCGAGAAGATCCAGCGGCCCACGCGCGGCTCGCGCCGCACGCGTCCGCCCTCCTGCGGCCCGTCCGCGACGAAAGGCGAAACCGCCGCGCGGTAGGCGTCCACCGCCGCCGCGATCACCGGGTGGTCCTCGGGGGTCGCCCAGCCGCGGTAGATCTGCGGGTTGCCGGGCACGTAGCCGCGCCACGTCGGGCGGTCGTAGACCGGCACGCGCACCGCCACCGTCAGCCCCGCGGCGCGCGCGGCGCGCACCGCGTCGAGCGCTTCGACGTCGGCCAGCGCGCGCTCCGGCGACTCGCCCACGGTGAGGCGGCGGTCGAAGCGGAACACGAAGCGCTCCGGCACCGCGCAGTCGCTCGGCGTGTCGAGGTGCGCCCACGACGCGGTGCGCGTGCCCGGGCCGAGGAACCCGTCGGACAGGAACCCCGTGCCCTCGTCGTGGCGGCGCGCCGCCTCGGCGAGCATGGCCGCGCCCCACTCGAGCGGATTCAGGCCCTCCCACGGCATCGAGCCGTGGCACGAGCGGCCGGTGACCTCGACCTCGATCTGCATGCGGCCGCGCTGCCCGCGGTAGATGCCGAGCGCACCGAGGCGCGCGTCGCCCGTCGAGTCGGTGAGGACCACCGCGTCCGGCAGGAACTCGGGCGGCGCGCCGGGGAACAGGCGCGTGCTCAGGAACATCGGGCCGCCGCCGTCATTGTCCTCCTCGGCCACCGTGACGTAGCCGCGCACGATCACGCCGCGCAGCGCCCCCTCATCGCGCAGCTCGAGCAGGATGCGCGAGGCGACGAGCTGCGCCACCACGCCGCCGAGCTGGTCGGCCGCGCCGCGCCCGAACACAAGATGGCCCCACTCGTCGTCGGGCGGCACCCAGCCGAGCTCGCGGCGCAGAAAGTCGCGGTGGACGCGCGCCGGGTCGGTGATCCCGAGGTAGGGGTCCACGCCCGCCTTCTCGAGCCACTGCGCGCGCAACGCGCGCACCGTGTCGCAGTGACCGTCGAGCAGGACGACGCGCTTCTCGTGGCGCGGAACCCCGTCGGCGCGGTCCTCGAGCGTCCACTCGAGGTTGCCGAAGCGGTCGAACAGGCAGTCCTCGGGGCTCGCCACGCCGCCGATCTCGACCAGCATGCGGCGCAGGTACTCGAGGCGCGGCCCCTCGTGGTTGCTGAGCCCGCACTCCGGGTCGCCGCCGTCCGCCGCCGGGCGGTCCACCCAGTCGGCCGGCAGCCGGATCGCCTCGCGCAGGATGGCCGCCGCGAGCGGCAGGTCGCGCGCCGCGCATGCCGCGATGCGCCGGTCGAGCGAGGTCGTGGCCGCCGCGCTCACCGCCCGGCCTCCTCCAGCCGTCGCGCCAGATCCGGCACCTTGGCGACCGCGAGCAGCGCGGCGATGACGTACACCTTGCCCTGCGCCTGCCGCGCCACGTCGAGCGCGTGCCGCGCCATGACGCCGGGCGAGACCTCGTCGCCGATGTCGGCCGGCAGGCAGTGCAGGTACAGCGCGCCGCCGTTCCGCGTGAGGGCCATGCGGCGTTCGTCGCAGATCCAGTCGCGGTGCGCGGCGTTGCGCTCGAGGGCGCGGCGCTCGATGGCCGCCAGCGCCGCGGCGTCGCGCGCGCGGTTCGCCGCCACGCGCTCGAGCATGAGGTCGTAGGGACCCCAGCTCTTCGGATACACGGCGTCGGCGCCCTCGAACGCCTCGTCCATCGAGTCGGTGACGCGGAAGGCGCCGCCCGAGGCGGCGGCCTGCGCCGCGGCGCGCTCCATGCACGCGTCCATGAGCCGGTAGCCGTCGGGGTGGGCGAGGGTCACCTCGGCGCCATGGCGCGTGAGCAGGGTGATGAGCCCCTGCGGCACGGACAGCGGCTTGGCGTAGCTCGGCGAGTACGCCCACGACACCGCGATGCGGCGGCCGCGCAGCCCGCCCGGCAGCCGCTCGCGCAGCCACATCAGGTCGGCGAGCGTCTGCGTCGGGTGGTCCACGTCGCACTGCAGGTTGACGACCGGCACCGCGCGCCGTTCGCCGGCGGCCGCCAGGTACTGGTCCACGCCGCGCCGCACCTCGCGCAGGAACGTCTGGCCCTCGCCGAGGATCCTGTCGTGGCGGATGCCGAGCGCGTGCACGTTCATGCCAAGCATGGCGCCGGTCTCGGCGGCGGACTCGCCGTGCTCGACCTGGGTGGTGGCGCCGTCCACGATGACCGGCTGCATGCCGAGCCGCGCCGCCGCACCGGCCCACGCCGACTTGGTGCGCGTCGAGTGGTCGAAGAACAGCGCGTACGCCACCTCGTTCGGCAGCAGCGCCGGCATGCGCCCGGCGCGGTCGAGCGCCGCGAGGCGCGCCGCCGTCGCGAGCAGCGCCTCGAGCTCGGCGTCGTTCCAGTCGGTGGTGAGGAGCAGGCTGCGGCCGGCGAGCGCGGCCAGCGCGGACGCGTCGAGCGCGGGGGCGGCGGTCACGGAGCCTCCTTGCGAATGCGGGTGCCGGCGCGGCCGTCGAACGCCTCGACGAGCGCCTCGGGGTGGCAGATGACGACCTCCTCGCCGCCGCGCTCGAGGAAGCGCACGGCGGCTTCGACCTTGGGGCCCATGCTGCCGGGGGGAAACTGGCCCTCGGCGGCGAGGCGGCGCACCTCGTCGAGCGTCGTCTCGCGCAGCGCGGTGCGCCGCTCGGTGAGGTAGTCGCGGTACACGGCGTCCACGCCGGTCGTGACGATCATGCGCGTCGCGCCGAGGCGGGTGGCGAGCAGCGCGCTCGCGCGGTCCTTGTCCACCACCGCCTCGAGGCCGCGGATGTGGCCCGCCTCGTCGCGCATGACCGGGATGCCGCCTCCGCCGCACGCGATGACGGTGACGCCCTGCTCCACCAGTCGCCGGATGGTCGCAAGCTGGACGATCTCGACGGGCGCCGGGGACGGCACCACACGCCGCCAGCCGCGGTGGGAGTCCTCGACCATGTTCCAGCCGCGCTCGCGGCGCAGCGCGTCCGCCTCCTCGGCGGTGTAGAACTTGCCGATCGGCTTGGTCGGCTCGGCGAAGGCGCGGTCGTGCGGGTCCACCTCGACCTCGGTGACGATCGTCGCGACCTCGGCCTCGAGGCCGCGGCGGCGCAGCTCCTCGCGCAGGCCGCGCTGGATCATGTAACCGAGGGCGCCCTGCGAGTCGGCCACCAGCGAGTCGAGCGGCACCTCGTGGACCCACGGCTTGGACATCTCGACGCGCAGCTGCATGAAGCCGACCTGCGGGCCGTTGCCGTGGGTCAGCACGAGGTGAACGCCGCGCGCGATGAGGTCCGCGATCGGCACCACGGCGCGCGCCGTGACCGCGAACTGGTTTTCGACGGTGGGCGGAAGCCCGGGGTCGAGGAGCGAGTTGCCCCCCATCGCCACCAGCACCGGGGCGGCGCGCGCGGGGTGCGCGCTTCGCGGATCCGCCGCGGACGAGGGTGCCGGACCGGCCGGAGCCGGGGCCGAGGTGGATGGGATCACGTGAGGACTCCATGCCCTGCTGTCAGGCGGGACTGTCCGCCTGTCATGCGGGACTCGTCCCGCCGGCGCTCCGGGAGGCTCCCGGAAGCGTCGCATTCCCCGCCTACTCCAGAGCATTCGCGCCATGGCCGGCGGTTCGCGCGGGCCGCGGGTTGCTTCGGCGGCAACGCCTTGCCCAAACTGTGCCAGCCGCCGCGCGGCGGTTCCGCGCGCCGGCGCCGGGCGCGTATGGCGCAAGCGCACGCCGCATGAGAGTTTCCGGTCGCTCCGGGCGCGCCGGCCAGAGCGCGCGCGGACACCCGGCGGGCCGTTCGCCCGCAAGGCGCGCCCGCCGATCGCGAGGCCGGCGGCGTCGGGCCGCCGCGACCATCACCCTGACCGTTTCCGAACGCGGAGACCCGAGTGGACATTCTCGCCTTCAACCGCCGCGCGTGGGACGCGCAGGTGGAGCGCGCCAACCCCTGGACCGTGCCCGTCACCCCGGCGCAGGTGGCGGCCGCGCGGCGCGGGGAGTGGAGCGTGGTGCTGACCCCGACCCGTCCCGTGCCGCGCGCGTGGTTCGGCGCGCTCGCGGGCCGCGACGTGCTGGCGCTCGCCTCGGGCGGCGGCCAGCAGGCCCCGCTCCTCGCGGCCGCCGGGGCGCGCGTCACCGTGCTCGACAACTCGCCGCGCCAGCTCGGCCGCGACCGCGAGGTTGCCGAGCGCGAGGGGCTCATGCTCCGGCTCGAGGCGGGCGACATGGCCGACCTCGGGCGTTTCCCGGACGGGGGCTTCGACCTGGTGTTCCACCCCGTCTCGAACCTGTTCGTGCCCGACGTGCGGCGGGTGTGGCGCGAGTGCTTCCGCGTGCTGCGCCCGGGCGGCGCGTTGCTCGCCGGCTTCGCCAATCCCGTGCTGTTCATGTTCGACGAGGAGCCGCCGGCCGGCGCGGACCTCGTGGCGCGTTTCGCGATTCCGTACGCCGACGTGGCGCAGGGCGCGGAGCGCGTCGCGGCCCTCGAGGCGAGGGGCGAGCCGCTCGCGTGGGGCCACACGCTGGACGACCAGATCGGCGGTCAGCTCGAGGCGGGCTTCGCGATCACGGGCTTCTACGAGGACGGTTTTCCCGGGCATCCGCTCGACCGCCTGATCCGCACGTTCGTGGCGACGCGCGCGGTGCGGCCGCGCGGCTGAACGCCCCGCGGCGCCGGGCGGCCGCGGCATGGCGCGGCGCCGGCGCCGGCCGATCGCCCCGCGGCATGGGCGCCCATCGGCCGCGGCGCCTGCCGGGCGCGGCCCCGCCCGGCCGGAACGCGCCTTGCTTGAACTCGCCCGCGCGACCGGCGCACCCTGCGGTCGCGGACCCCAGGTCTCCGAGGAGGGCGCATGCCGACCGCCGCCATCCCACCGCTCGTGGATGTCTCGGCCGAGACGCCACGCGGCCCCGTCATCACCGCCGGCCCCGCCGAGGAGCGCGCGTTCCTCGACGCGCTGCGCGCCGGCGTGATCGGCGCCGACGCGGTGCTCGACGGCCCGGACGGGCCGCGGCCGCTCCGCTACTTCGACTGGATCGCGAGCGGGCGCTTCCACCGCGCCGTCGAGGACGAGCTCAACACGCGCGTCCTGCCGTTCATGGCCAACACCCACACCGAGACCTCGGCCACCGGGCGCGCGATGACGCGCTGGTACGAGGCCGCGTTCCGGCGCATCGCCGGCTACGTGAACGCCGGGCCCGACGACGTCGTGCTGCCCGTCGGCTCGGGCTCGACCGGGGCCGTCAACCGCCTCATCCACGTCATGGGGCTGCGCCTGCCGAGCGTGCTCGAGGACCGCTACGGGCTGTCGCGTCACATCCCGGCGGCCGAGCGGCCGGTCGTGTTCCGCAGCCAGATGGAGCACCACAGCAACGACATCACGTGGCGCGAGACCATCGCCGACACGGTCTACGTGCGCTTCGACGCCCGCGGGCGCATCTCGGCCGAGGACCTCGACGCGCGCCTCGCCGAGTTCCGCGACCGGCCGCTCAAGATCGGCACCTTCTCGGCGGCCTCGAACGTGACCGGCATCCGCAACGACTGCCATGCGCTGGCGCGCGTGCTCCACCGCCACGGCGCGCTGGCGTTCTTCGACTACGCGGCGTCCGGTCCGTACGTGGAGATCGACCTGCACCCGCGCCGCGCGGACGGCGCGCCCGACGCGGAGGCGGCGCTCGACGCGGTGTTTCTGTCGGTTCACAAGTTCCTCGGCGGCCCGCGCGCGCCGGGGCTGCTCATCGCGCACCGGCGGTTGTTCTCGAACCGCGTGCCCGCCGAGCCGGGCGGCGGCACGGTGCTGTACGTGTCGCCCACCGAGCACGAATATCTCGCCGACACCTCGCACCGCGAGACCGGCGGCACGCCGCCGATCGTGGGCAGCATTCAGGCCGGACTCGCCTTCGACCTGAAGCACGCGATCGGCCCGGCGCGCATCCGGCGCATCGAGGCGGACTACCTCGCGCGCGCGCTCGCCGCATGGACGGCCCATCCCCGCCTGCGCGTGCTCGGCGACCTCGAGGCCGAACGGCTCGGCGTCGTGTCCCTCATCGTGGAGGGCGTGCACCACAACCTCGTCGTGGCGCTGCTCAACGACCGCTTCGGCATCCAGGTGCGCGGCGGCTGCATGTGCGCCGGGCCCTACGGCCACGAGCTGCTGCACATCGACGAGGGCGTCTCGCGCGCCATCCGCCAGCAGCTCGAGCAGGGCCACGGCGCGGTCAAGCCGGGCTGGGTGCGCGTCTGTTTTTCGCCGGTCACCGGCGAGGACGAGTTCCAGACCCTGCTTGAGGCGGTGGAGTGGGTGGCGCGCGAGGGCCCGGCATGGGCCGACCGCTACGCGCTCGACGACGCCACGGGGGAGTGGCGGCGCGTGCGCTGACGCGCGCCGCCCGGGGGACGCCATGGACCGGAACGGGGGGGCGCGACGGCCGGGGACGCGCGTCGTCGTCGCCGCGCTCGCGGCGGCCGGGGCGCTGCTCGCGTGGAGCACGTGGCTCGAGATCCGCGCCGGCGCGGAGACCGCCGAGCGCCTGATGCTCGCGCAGGCCGGGTCCATCGCCGACCTCGTGCGCGAGAGCGGCACGCACGGCTTCGAGACCTACCAGCGCTGGGAGGACGAGGTCGCCGCCCGCCTGTTCGACAACGCCCGCTGGGTCGCCCGCCGCGACGCCCAGCGGCGCTGGACCGACCGCGAACTCGCGCGCCTCGCGGACGAGCACCGGCTCGGGCGCATCAATCTGTTCGACGCCGCCGGGCGGAAGACGGCCACGAGCCGCCTCGAACCCGAGGAGAGCCCGGCGCCGAAGCACGACCCGCGCGACTTCATCGGCCCGGTGCTGCGCGGCGAGGTCGCGGAGCTGCGCATCGGCTTCAAGGAGGCGCGCTTCCGCGGCGGGCTGCGCTTCGCCGTCGCGGTGGCGCGTCCCGGGGGCGGCGCGGTGGTCGTCAACGTGTTCGCCGATTCGATGCGCGCGGCGCTCGAGAACATGCAGCCGGCGCACGTGCTCGGCGCGCTCGGCTCGGCGCGCGGCATCCGCTACGTGGTGCTCGTGCGCGGCGACTCGGTGCTCGCGGCGACCCCGGACTCGGTGCGCGCCGCCGCGCTGCCGCCGCTTCCGACGCCGGCGGCGGGTGGGCCCACGGTGTTCGAGGGACGCTCGGGGCTTGGCCGCGTGTACGAGGTGTCGAGCGCCATCGCGCTTGCCGGCACGGGGCCCGCCCTGCTGCGGGTCGGTCTCGATCCGGGGCCGCTCGACCGCGCGCGCGCCGCGGCGCGCGCGCGCGCCGTGTTCCGCGCCGTCGTGGCGGGGGTGGTCGCCGCGCTCACCGCGGGGCTGCTGCTCGTGTGGCAACGGCAGGCGGTGCTGGCGCGCGAGGTCGCGAGCGCCCGCGTCGAACTCGAGGCGCGCGCGCGCGAGGCCGAACGCACGGCCCGCCTTGCCGCCATGGGGGAGCTCGCCGCCCACGTGGCGCACGAGATCCGCAACCCGCTCAACACCATCCAGCTCACGGCGCAGGAAATGGCGCGCGACCCCGGCCTCGGCGGCGAGCTCCGCGCGCGTGCCGAGGACCTGCGCGCCGAGAGCCGCCGCATCGAGGCCATCGTCCAGCAGTTTCTCGACCTGGCGCGCCCGCGCAGGCCGCGCCTCGAAGTGCTCGACGCCGGCGCGGCGGTGGCGGCCGCGGCGCGCGCCGCCGCGCCCGCGTTTCGCGACGCGGGGGTCGAACTCGCCGTGACGACCGAGCCGGTCGTCGCGCGGCTCGATCCGCAGTGGCTGGGCGAGATCGTCGAGAACCTGCTGCGCAACGCGCGCGAGGCGTCCGCGCGCGGGGGCCGCGTCGCGCTCGACGTGCGCCGGCGCGGCGCGGAGGTGCGCATCGTGGTGGACGACGAGGGGTGCGGCGTTCCGCCCGAGCTGCGCGAGCGCGTGTTCGATCTCTTCTACACCACCAAGCCGCGCGGCAGCGGGCTCGGCCTCAGCATCGTCGCCCAGCTCGCCGCCGCGATGGGCGGCGGCGTGCGGCTCGAGGAGCGCGCCGGCGCCGGCGCCCGCTTCGTGGTGCACCTGCCGGCGGAGGCGCGCGGCGCATGAGGACCGGCGTGATCGTCGTCGCCGACGACGAGGAGCGGCAGCGCGAAGCCCTCGCACGGGCGCTGCGCGCCGCCGGGCACACGGTGTGGCCGGTGGCCGGCGGCATGGAGGCCGTCGAGCGCGTGCGCACGGACGCGGTGGACGTCGTCCTCACCGACCTCCGCATGCCGGGCATGTCGGGGATCGACGTGCTGCGGCGCGTGCGCGAGATCCAGCCCGAGGTCGCGGTCATCCTGCTCACCGCCTTCGGCTCGGTGTCGGGCGCCGTCGAGGCGATGAAGGCGGGAGCCGCCGACTACCTCATGAAGCCCGTGGACCTCGACGAGCTCGAGGTCGTCATCGAGCGCGCGCTGGAGCGCACCGACCTGGTGCGGGAGAACCGCCGCCTGCGCCGCCGCCTCGAGACCAGCGCGGCCGGGTTCCGGCTGATCGGCCATGCGCGCTCCCTGCAGGAGGTGCTGGCCCGCGCGGCGCGGGCCGCGGCGACGGACGCCACGGTGCTCATCCGCGGCGAGAGCGGCACCGGCAAGGAGCTGCTGGCGCGCTCGATCCACGACCTCGGCCGCCGCGCCGAGGCCGCTTTCGTGGCGGTGAACTGCGCGGCGCTGCCGGAGACCCTGCTCGAGAGCGAGCTGTTCGGGCACGAGCGGGGCGCCTTCACCGGCGCGGTCGCGCTCCACCGCGGCCGCATCGAGCGCGCCGCCGGCGGCACGCTGTTCCTCGACGAGGTGGGCGACCTGCCGCTGCCGGTGCAGGTGAAACTGCTGCGGTTCCTTCAGGAGCGCGAGTTCTCGCGGCTCGGCGGCGAGACCGTGCTGCGCGCCGACGTGCGCGTGATCGCGGCCACTCACCGCGCGCTCGAGGAACGCATCGCCGCCGGCACGTTTCGCGAGGACCTCTACTACCGCCTCAACGTCGTGACGCTCGAGCTGCCGCCGCTGCGCGAGCGGCGCGAGGACATCCCGGAGCTGGTGGAGCACTTCCTGCAGCGCCACGCGCGGCGCCACGGTCTTCCGCTGCGGCGCCCCACGCGCGAGGCGATGGACGCGCTCGTCAAGCACGACTTTCCCGGCAACGTGCGCGAGCTTGAAAACGCGCTCGAGCAGGCGCTGGTGCTGGCCGCCGGCGACGAGATCACGCTCGACGACCTGCCTCCCGGGGTGCGCGGCGCGGCGCGCGCCGGCGCCCACGCGCCGGCGGAGGGCGGTGAACTCGCCGCGGTGCTCGATGCGGTCGAGCGCCGGGTCGTGCTCGAAGCGCTGGCCCGCTGCGGCGGCAACCAGAGCGCGGCCGCGCGCGCGCTCGGCATCACCGAGGGCGGTCTGCGCTACAAGCTTCGCAAGTGGGCGGGCGCGTCCGAGGAGGCGTCGGGCTGAGCGGGCGGCGCTCGCAGGCGGCTGCGAGCGGGCCGGCCCGATTCGAAGAAATCTGCGAGCCGCGCGCCGCCGGGGGCGCCGCACATCGCGCCTTCTTGCGCGCCAACCCTCGACCGGTCCGGCGCCTGGCGCGCCGGCGGCCCGCGCGCGCCGAGCGGCACGCGCCATGCGTTCGACCGTCGCGCCCTGGCACCCCATCCGGCACGCCCGCGGGCGTGCCTTAACGAGGAGGCTGACATGAAGCTCCGAGTGCTCCTGATCCTCGCGGCGCTGACGGCGGCCGCCAACACCACCGCGCTGGCGGGCGCGGACGGCGCCGGGCCCGGCAACCCTGCCGCCGGCACGTGCATCAACCCGCTCGCGCCGGACGATGACGGCGACGGCATCCCGAATGGTCTCGACACCGACTACGTGCGCCCGCGGGACGGCACCGGCCGGCAGCTCGGCCGGCACGTCGCGTCGCGTGTGCCGCTGCGCTGGATGTGGATGCGCACCGGTCCCTTCGGCGGGCTTGCCCTGCCGGGCCTCACGGGCGGATACCGCTGGGGCCCGGGCGACGGCACGGGGTCCGGCGTCGGACCGCGCGACGGCTCGGGCTACGGCCCCGGTCCGTTCGGGGACGGCACGGGAGACTGTGACGGCACCGGCCCGCACGGCCGACTCCACCGCGCCGGCCGCTGACGCACCCGCGCGCAGGCCCCGGGACGCCGGGCCGGAGATCCGGCCCGGCGTCCGCGCGCGCGGCGGCGGGCGGCGCTGCGGGCCCTCGCGCCGCGCGGGGCGCGCGCCGCGCGTTGCCGCGGAGCGGCCCGTGGCGTAGGTTCGTGGCGCGGCGCACCGCACCCCACGCGGAGGGCGCTCGAACCCCGACGCCGCGCGCGGGAGCGCTCGTGATCAGCACCGGCCTCGAACTCGACCTCGCCGACCCCGGCGTCCTCGACCGCGCCGTCGCGCGCTGCCGGGAACAGCGCATCCTGCTGCCGACCTTCGCGGAGCTCGCCGATCCGTCACGCATTCCGCCGCGCGTGTGGGCGGAGCTCGCGGCGGTCGGGGCCGACGCGCCGCACCCGCTCAACCTGTTCCGCGTGCACTGGTGGAACGACGCCGCGCGCAAGGGGCGCGCGCGCGTGCCCGAGCACGTCGTGCTGCCGCGTCAGCTGACCGGCGTCGAGGCGCCGATCGTGGTGGCGCTCGGCGACCGCTTCCCGCTGATCCGCGCCCACAAGGTGCTGGCCGCCTACGCGTGCCTCGCGCCGCGCCTCGTCACCGGCCGATTCGACCCGAGCGCGCAGCGCGCGGTGTGGCCCTCGACCGGCAACTACTGCCGCGGCGGCGTGGCGATTTCGCGTCTGCTGGGCTGCCGCGGCGTGGCGGTGCTGCCCGAGGGCATGAGCCGCGAGCGCTTCGCGTGGCTGGCGCGCTGGATCGCGAACCCCGCCGACGTCGTGCGGACGCCCGGCACCGAGAGCAACGTCAGGGAGATCTACGACGCGTGCCGCGCCCTCGCGCGCGACCCGGAGAACGTCATCCTCAACCAGTTCGCCGAGTTCGGGAACCATCTCGCGCACGTGGCGTGCACGGCGCCCGCGCTCGAGGCGGTGCTCGCGCACCTGCGCGCCGCGCGTCCCGGCCTGCGCATGGCGGCGTTCGTGTCGGCGAGCGGCTCGGCCGGCACGCTGGGAGCGGGCGATCCGCTCAAGGAGCGCCACGGCGCGCGCATCGCGGTGGCCGAGGCGCTCGAATGTCCGACGCTGCTCGAGAACGGCTTCGGCGAGCACAACATCCAGGGCATCGGCGACAAGCACGTGCCGCTCATTCACAACGCCATGAACACCGACGCCGTGATCGCGGTCTCGGACCGCGTCACCGACGAGCTGTCGCTGGTGTTCGCGCGCCCCGCCGGCCACACCTACCTGCGCGCGCGCCGCGACGTGCCGCGCGAGGTGATCGAGCGGCTGTGCAGCTTCGGGCTGTCGAGCGTGTGCAACGTCGTGGCGGCGGTGAAGCTCACGCGGCGGCTCGGCCTCGGCCCCGACGACGCCGTGTTCACCGTCGCCACCGACGGCGCCGAGATGTACGCGAGCGAGTTCGACCGCATCCAGGCGGCGCGTTTTCCGCGCGGCTTCGACGAGGAGCAGGCCGCCGAGGTGTTCGGCCGCCACATGCTGGGCGCGCAGGACGACCACGTGCTCGAGCTCGACGCGCGCGAACGGCGCCGCATCTTCAACCTCGGCTACTTCACGTGGGTCGAGCAGCAGGGGGTGCCGCTGGCGCGCTTCGTCGAGCGCCGCGAGCAGGCGTGGTGGCGCGGGCTGCGCGCCACGCTCGATGCGTGGGACGACCGCATCCGGGAGTTCAACGCGCGCACCGGACTGGCCGCGGGGGAGTGACCGCCATGACCGACGCCGCCGCCTTCGGAGGCCGCCGCGAGGCCGCCGAACGCGCCGCGCACGCGCGGCGCGCGGAGCCGGCCAGCGTGCTCGAGTGCCATGCCTGCGGCTGGCGCCCGCCGGCGTCCGAGCCGCACCCGTTCCGCTGCGCGCGCGCCGACTCCGGCGACGGGGCGGACCACGTGCTGGTGCGTCGCGTGGACGCCCGCGCCGCGCGCTTCGACCACGCCGACGCGGCGCACCCGTTCGTGCGGCACCGCGAGATGCTCCACGCCTACTGGCGCGCGCGCGCGGGCGGGCTTCCCGACGCGTGGTTCGCCGAGACCGTGGCGCGCCTCGATCGCGCGGTGGCCTCGGTCGCCGGGGTCGGCTTCCGCCCCACGCCGCTGCGCTTCGAGGAGATGCTCTCCGAGCGTCTCGGCTTCTCGGGTCGCGGCGGGGTGTGGGTCAAGGACGAGACCGCGAACGTCTCGGGCTCGCACAAGGCGCGCCACCTGTTCGGGCTGGCGCTTCACCTCGAGGTGTCCGAGGCGCTCGGGCTCGTGACGCGCGAGGAGAACGACCGGCGCGGGCTCGCCATCGCGTCGTGCGGCAACGCCGCGCTGGCGGCGGCGGTCGTGGCGCGCGCCTGCGGGCGGCCGATCGAGGTCTTCGTGCCGCCGGACGCGCACCCGGCGGTCATCGAGCGCCTCGGCGAACTGGGCGCGCGCATGACCGTGTGCCGGCGCGCGGCCGGCGTGCCGGGCGACCCGTGCGTGCGCCGCTTTCGGGACGCGGTGCGCGCCGGGGCGATCCCCTTCTGCGTGCAGGGCCCCGAGAACGGGCTCGCCCTCGAGGGCGGGCAGACGCTCGGCTGGGAGCTCGCCGCCCAGCTCGACGAGCGCGGCGTTCATCCGGACCGCATCCTGATCCAGGTGGGAGGGGGCGCGTTCGCCGCGTCGTGCGCCGCCGGGCTCGCCGAGGCCGTCGAGCACGGCGCGCTCGAGGGCGAGCCGCGGCTGCACGCGGTGCAGACCGAGGGTTGCTGGCCGCTGCGCCGCGCGTGGCTCGCGCTCCACGCGCGCGCCGCGCGCGCCGAGACCGTGCCGCCCGGCGCGGCGACCGACTTCGATCTCGGCCCGGAGCCCTACGGCTCGGAGTCGTGGGAGGCCGAGGAGGCGCTCGCCCGCGAGCGCGACGCGGCGCGCGACGCGCGGCGCGCCGCCGCGCTCGACGCGGCGCGCCGCGACCGCGCGGCGTTCATGCGGCCGTGGGACGAGGTGCCCCACAGCGCGGCGCACGGCATCCTCGACGACGAGACCTACGACTTCGTGCCGGTGACCGCCGCCATGCTGCGCACGCGCGGCTACCCGCTGGTCGTGAACGAGGCGCAGATCGCGATGGCGTGGTCGCTGGTGCGCGAGACGACGCACGTGCGCGCCGACGCCACCGGCACCGCCGGTGTCGCCGGCCTGCTCGCGCTGCGCGCCGCCGGCGTGCTCGGCGTCGAGGAGCGCGTGGTCGTGGTGCTGAGCGGAGCGGAACGAGGCTAGGTCCGCCCCGCGCCGATCAGCCGTCCCACGGCCTCGCGCCAGCGCGCGATCTCGGCGCGGCGCCACGCGGCGCCGCGCGCCGGGCGGAACACGCGCTCGACCTCGCGCGCGCGGTCGGCGTCCGCGTGCGATCCCCAGAACCCCACCGCCAGCCCCGCGAGCAGCCCGGCGCCGAGCGCGGTGGTCTCCACGACGCGCGGCCGCACCACCGGCACGCCGAGCAGGTCGGCCTGGTGCTGCATGAGGAAGCCGTTCGCGGTGGCGCCGCCGTCCACGCGCAGGGCGCGCACGCGGCGGCCGGCGTCGCGCTCCATGGCCTCGACGAGGTCGCGGCTCTGGAGCGCGAGCGACTCGAGCGCCGCGCGCACGAGGTGCGCGCGCGTCGTGCCGCGCGTCAGACCGAACACCGCGCCGCGCACGTCGGGCCGCCACCACGGAGCGCCGAGCCCGACGAACGCCGGCACGAAGGTGACGCCGCCGGCGTCCGGCACGGAGCGCGCGAGCGCCTCGCTCTCGGCGGCGTGACGCAGCACGCCGAGCCCGTCGCGCAGCCACTGCAGCGCGGCGCCGGCGACGAACACGCTGCCCTCGAGCGCGTAGGCCGGCCCGCCGCGCGCGTCGCACGCCACGGTGGTGAGCAGCCCGGCGCGCGAGCGCACCGCGCGGTCGCCGGTGTGGAGCAGCAGGAAGCAGCCGGTGCCGTAGGTGTTCTTGCTCTGCCCGGGCGCCACGCAGCCCTGCCCGAACAACGCCGCCTGCTGGTCGCCGGCGACGCCGGCGACCGGCACGCCATCGGGCACGAAGCCGGCGCCGCGCGTCACGCCGAACACGCCGCTCGAGGGCCGCACCTCGGGGAGCATCGCGCGCGGCACGCCGAAAGCCTCGAGCAGCCCGTCGTCCCAGCGCCGCCGGCGCAGGTCGAAGAGCAGGGTGCGCGAGGCGTTGGTGGGATCGGTGGCGTGCACCGCACCGCCGGTGAGCCGCCACAGCAGCCAGCTGTCCACGGTGCCGAACGCCAGCGCGCCGCGGCGCGCGCGCGCGGCGAGCGAACGGTCGTGGCGCAGGCGCCACTCGAGCTTCGTGGCCGAAAAGTAGGGGTCGAGCACCAGCCCGGTGCGGCGCCGCACCTCGGCCTCGAGCCCGGCGCGGCGCAGCGCGGCGCAGCGCGCGGCGGTGCGCCGGTCCTGCCACACAATGGCGCGCCCCGCCGGCCGGCCGCTCGCGCGGTCCCACAGCACGGTCGTCTCGCGCTGGTTGGTCACGCCGATCGCCGCCAACGGCGCGCGGCCGACGCGCGCCAGCGCGGCGCGCGCGGCGCGCGCCACGCTCGCCCAGATCTCCTCCGGGTCATGCTCGACCCAGCCCGGCCGCGGGAAATGCTGCGGCAGCTCGGCGTAGCCGCGCGCGCGCACGCGGCCGCTGCGGTCGAGCGCGAGCGCGGTGGTCCCGGTGGTGCCCTGATCAATCGCCAGCACGATGCCGCGCGTCATGCGTCCTCCCGGGCGGCGGCGAGGAGGGCGGCCTCCTCGCGCAGCGCCGCCTCGCAGACCTCGAGTTCGTCGCGCACGCGCTGCGCGCTCCAGCCGAGCGGCCCGGCCATGGCCGCGGCCACCCGCGGCGCGGCGCCGCGCCCGCGGTCGTCGGCCAGCCACAGCGTGCTGCGCCGCCGCAGCACGTCGCCCACGCGCCGCGCGAACTGGCGCTCGACCGCGTCCGCCGCGATCGCCGCCGGGTCGGACGCCTCCGGCGGCGGCGCGGGCAGTGGATCGTCGGCGTCGCGCGGCGCGAGCGTGCGCCCGCACCTCGCGAGCGCGGCGGCGAGGGCGTCGCGCGCCATGAGGCGGAACGTCGTCCACTTGCCGCCGCACACCGTGACGAGCGCGCCCTCGGTCACCACGCGGTGCTCGCGCGGGGCGCGCCCGACCTCGTCGCCGCTCGCGAGCAGCGGGCGCACCCCGGCGAACACGGCAAGCGGTTCCATGCCGCGCGCGGCGGGGAAAAGGCGCGCGAGCTCCGCGCGCAGGTAGCGCACCTCGGCCGCCGTCGGGCGCAGGTCCTCGGGCGTGGGCGGCGACGCGACCTCGGCCTCGGTGGTGCCCACCAGCGTGCGGCCGGCGAACGGGATGGCGAAGATGGCGCGGCCGTCGGCGCGCGCGAAGGTCAGCACGGCGTGGCCGGCGGTGAGCGCGGGGTACACGAGGTGGATGCCGCGCGACGGCCGCAGCAGGGGCGCCGGGTCCGGCGCGCCCGGCGCGAGCCCGCGGCGCGCCAGGCGCCGCACCGCGTCGCACCACGGGCCGGCGGCGTTGACCACCACGCGCGCCGTGACCGCGAGCGTCGCGCCGGTGAGCGTGTCGCGCGCCGCCAGCTCGACGCCGCCGCCCGGCGCGGGGTGAAGGCCGACGACCTCGGTGTAGGAGTGCAGCGCCGCGCCGTGGTCGGCGGCGTCGCGCGCCACCGCGATCGCGAGGCGCGCGTCGTCCATGACGACGTCGGTGTAAAAGCCCGCGCCGCGCAGCCCGTCGGGGGCGAGGCCGGGCTCGAGCGCGAGCGTCTCCCGCGCGCGCGCGCGGCCGTGCGGCGCCAGCCCGCGCGCTCCGGCCAGCACGTCGTAGAGCGCGAGCCCGGCGCGCAGCCGCCAGCGGCCGACGCGCGCGCCGGCGTAGAGCGGCACGAGGAAGCGGCATGGCCGCGCCAGCGCCGGCGCCATGCGCAGCAGCGCCGCGCGCTCGGCGAGCGCCTCGCGCACGAGCGCGAAGTGGCCGTGCTCGAGGTAGCGCAGGCCGCCGTGCAGCATGTGGCTCGAGGCGCTGCTCGTGGCGGCCGCGAAGTCGCCGCGCTCGAAGAGCGCCACGGTGAGCCCGTGACGCGCGGCGAGCCGGGCCACGCCGAGCCCGGTGATGCCGCCGCCGACGATGGCGAGGTCGAGCGGCGTCACGATCCCGCGCGCCGGCGCGCCTCCACGATGTCGCGGCCGCGCGCCTCGATGAGCGCGCGCAGCCGCCCGGCGGGATCGCCGAAGCGCGCCGCGTAGTCCCGGCGGCCGGCCTCGATGACCTCGCGCGCCACGTCGGCGCCGTAGGCGCCCGCCATCTCGGTGCGCCGCGTGCCGGCGCCGGGCATGTCCTTGTAGGTGAGGAAGTAGTGCTGCAGCCGCTGGAGCAGGCCCGCCGGGCAGTCGGGCAGGTCGGACCAGCCCTCGAAGGTCGGGTCGTCCACCAGCACGGCGAGGATCTTGTCGTCCACCTCGTCGCCGTCGAAGACGCGCAGCCCGCCGATCGGGCGCGCGCGCACGAGCACGCCGCCGTGCGAAATCTCGCGCTCGGTGAGCACGCACACGTCGAGCGGGTCGCCGTCGCCGCGCAGGCCGCCGCGTCCGGTGGCGCGCGCCGCGATGGCGGCGACCGCCTCGTCGCACAGCGTGCGCGGCACGAAGCCGTACGGTTCGGGTGCCACGCTCGAGTAGAGCTGCGGCCGGTCGCAGCGCAGCAGGCCGGTCTCCTTGTCGAGCTCGTACTTGACCGTGTCGGTGGGCACCAGCTCGATGTAGGCGTTGACCACGCGCGGCGCATCGGGGCCGGTGGCGACGCCGTGCCACGGGTGGCTCTGGAACAGCAGGCCGAACAGCTCGGGCAGCCCGTCGCCGGCGGCGTCGGCGGCGGGGCCGGAGCCGGAGGGGCGCGCGCTCATCGCGCGCTCCGGGCGGGCGGCGCCGGCGGCGGAGGGGCGGGACGGGCGGAGGACGACGTCATGGGCTTCTCCCGGACCGGATCGTGGGGCGGGGCCGGCGCAGGATAGCAGTCCGCGGCCCGAGGCGGCGTCCCCCGCGGCGCCGCCCGCCGGGGGCCCGGCCTATTGGACCTGGTTGCGCGGGAACTGGTTGAGGGTCCAGTCCCACGGGATGAAGCCGTGCAGCGCCGAGACGCGGTCCGCCTCGAGCCGCGCGCGCAGCTTGGGCGGCGCGTGTCGGCGGATGAAGTCGAGCGCGCCGGAGCGGCCGCCGAACTCCGCCATGTACCAGCGGAACATCTCGCTGACCTCGAGCCGCGCGCCGTCGTAGCGCAGGTGGCGCGGCATGGCGAGCGCGTTGCGCGTCGCGGCGTCGAGCTGGCGGTCGAGCGAGTCGGCCCGGTAGACACGCGGCATGAGCGGCGGACAGCCGCGCGCGCCGCACACCAGCGCGAAGTGCACGCGCGGGTCGAAGCCCTCCGGCATGGGCTCGGCCCCGGCCTTCCATCCGAGCCGCACGAAGGTCCGTTCGAAGGCGTCGAGCGAGTACTCGACGCCCTCGATCGTCACCACCGGCGCCTTGAAGAACTCCCAGCCCTTGACGCGGATCATGCGCGGATCGGTGTGGCGCGTGCGTCCCTTGCCCGGGATGAGCAGATTGCGCGTCGCCTGTTCGAGCACGAGGAAGTTGTAGGCGTTGAGCGCCCACGCCAGCCGCGCGCGCGGCGCCATCGCCGAGGGCGGCACCGCGAACATCTGGGCGCGCACCGCGTCGAGCCGCGCGTCGCGGTCGCGCGCGTCGTACAGCCGCTCGTAGTCGAAGCGGGTGTCGAGCGGACGCCCGGGCGCCGAAACCACCACGAGGTAATCGTCGAGCAGGCGCTGGTAGCCGGAGAGATCGGGCGCGGCGGCGGCGGCGGGCGCGGCGCGGGCGGCCGGCGCGGCGCCAGCGCCCTGCGCCGCGACCGCGGCCGGCGCGAGCAGCGCGAGCAGCGCGAACGGAGCGATGCGCGGGGCGCGCGCACGATGGACGACGGTCGGGGTCGGCGAGGTGGGCATGCGCACTCTGGACCGGGCGGACTCAGGCGGGCCGCTCTCCGGCCCGCACCAGCGCCGGCGCCGGGCCGGCGGCGACCGCAGGCGCGGCAGGCTCCTCGGCGCGCACGGGCCGCGCTGTGCGGCACGGGCCCGCCGGCTCGGCGGTGACGAGCACATTGTAGTCGGGAGCGCCCGACACCGGGTCAAAGGCGCGTGAAATGAGCACGTTCACCTCCGGCCAGTAGGCCTGCAGGTGACGCTCCTTCATGGGCGCATGGCGCGCGATGCCGGTCCACTCGCCGGTCGCGGAGCGCAGCAGGATCGCGCCGCCGTCGGCGACGCCGATGCGGGCCGCGTCGTCCGGGTGGATGAGCACGTCGCGGCGCGTCGAGGCGCCCATGAGGACGTCCTTCTCCTCGTGCGTCATGGAGTTGAATTGCTTGCCGCGCCGCGTCGTGAGGTAGAAGTGCCCCGGCGGGATCTCGACGCGCGGCACGGGCACCGGGGAGAAGCGCGCGCGGCCGCCCGGCATGCGGGCGAAGCCGTCGGTGAAGAGCCGCTCGCCGCCCCACTGGACCCACTGGCCCTCGCGCTCGAGCCGCTCGATGCCGGCGTAGAGCGGCATGGCGCGCGCCATCTCCTCGCGGATCTCCGGCGTGCCGCGCCACGGGAACCGCCGCGCGAGGTGCGGGCGTGCCGCCACCGCGACCCGCACCGGGATCTCCCATTCGGGGAGGGCCTCGGCGATGCGCGGGCCCGGGATCTCCGGCGAGAAACGGATGCGGCGCTCGGTGCTGGTGGCGGTGATGCCGCCCGGCGTCTCGTAGCGCGTCTGAGCGGGCAGCAGCAGCACGGTGCGGCCCGGGAGCAGGGCCGAGGTGTTGAGCACGATGTCCTGGTGGACGCGCAGCCGCACGCGCGACAGCGCCTCGAGCATGTAGGCCCGGTCGGGCAGGGTCTCGAGCAGGTTGCCGCCCAGCGAATACAGGAAGTCCACCTCGCCGCGGTGCGCGGCCTCCAGCATCTGCAGCGTGCGGTGGCCGGTCCACGCCGGCAGCGGCTCGCCCCACAGCGCTTCGAAGCGGCGCCGGTCGGCCTCGACCGCGACCTCGAAGCCGCCCGGGTACTTGTCCGGGTCCACGCCGCACTCGCCGCCGCCCTGCACGCCGGAGTGCCCGCGGATCGGCATGATCCCGCAGCGCTCGCGGCCGAGGAACCCGCGCGCCAGCGCCACGTTGACGAGCGCCTTGACGTTGTCCACGCCGAAGCGGTGCTGGGTCAGCCCCATGCTGTAGACGAGCACGCAGGTTCGCGCGCGCATCAGGTGCCGGGCGAACCGCAGCATGTCGTCGCGGGTCTGGCCCGAGACGCGCTCCAGCTCGCGCCAGTCGAGGCCGTCGAGGTGGGCCCTGAGCGCCTCGAAGCCCGTGGTGCGCTCGCGCACGAACGCCTCGTCCACGCCGCCCTCGGCGATCACGTGCTTGAGCGTGCCGTGCAGGAACGCCACGTCGCCGCCCACCGAGACCTGGAAGAAGTCGTCCATCAGCTTCGTGCCGAACAGCGCCGAACGCAGGTCGCTCGGCACCCAGTAGCGTTCGAGGCCCGGCTCGCGCATCGGGTTGACGACCACGATGCGCGTGCCCCGCCGCTTGGCGTAGGTCAGGTACTTGGTGGTGACCGGCTGGTTGTTGGCGAGGTGCGAGCCGAGGATGACGACGAGGTCGGCGCCGATCATGTCCTTGAGCGAGCAGGTCGGCGCGGGCACGCCGAGCGTGTCCTTGAGCCCCGAGACGCTCGCCGCGTGGCACAGCCGCGCGCACAGGTCCACGTGGTTCGAACCCATCAGGCGCGCGGCCTTGGTGAAGGCGTAGTAGGTCTCGTTGCCGATGCCGCGCGAGGTGGCGAAGAAGCCGAGCCGCTCGCCCGGCACGTCGCGCAGCTCCTCGGCGACGATCGCCATGGCCTCGTCCCACGACAGGCGGTGGAGACGGCCGTCCCCGGCGCGGTGCACCATGGGCCACGGCAGCCGGCCGAGGCGGTGCAGGTCCTCGTTGGAGGCGGCGCGCAGCGCCGCGAGGTCGGCGAGCGCGGACTCCGGCGCCGGCCCCATGGTGTTGAGGCGCAGCAGCCGCAGCCGCGTCATGCACAGATGGATGCCCGAGATGACGTCGTCGCGCAGCCCGCGGGGCCCGAGCGAGCAGCCGTCGCACACGCCGTGACGGAGAATGCGCCATGCGTAGGGGAGGTTGTCGCGGTTCTCCCACGCGACCTGCGCCATCTCGAGGAACGGGCGCGGGCGCGGGTGCCGTCCGGGACCGAACGGGAGCAGGTCCCGCCAGCGGAAGCGGCCGTGCGATGAGGTGGTCGGGCTCGCCATGGGGTCGGACAGAGTAGAACGCGCGCCGCCGCCGGCAAAGGGCGCCGTCGTCCGGGGGCCGGGCGCCCGCCGGCCCCGCGGCGCGCTCGGCCGGCCGGCGAGCCGCGCGGGGCGCCGCGGCGCGCTCAGCCGACCGTCTTGCGGAAGCGCGCCGCCGCCACCGCCATGACGCCGGCGCCCATGACCGCGAGGGCCAGGAACTGCGGCCACAGCGCCTCGAGCCCGGCCGCCTTGAGGAACACGGCGCGCACGATCTCGAGGTAATGCCGCAGCGGGTTGAGCAGCGTGAGCGCGCGGAACAGCGCGGGCATGCTCGACACCGGGAACATGAACCCCGACAGCAGCATGACCGGCATGAACAGCAGGAACGAGGCGAGGAACGCCTCCTGCTGGGTGGCCGACACGGTCGAGATGAGCAACCCAATGCCGAGCGCCGAGAGCAGGAACAGCGCCGCGGCGAGCAGCAGCACGAGCGCGTTGCCGGTGAACGGCACGCCGAACCATGCCAGCGCCACGGTCGTGATGAGGACGAGGTCGAAGAGCGCGATGGCCGCGAACGGCAGCGTCTTGCCGGCGATCAGCTCGCCCGGCGTGATGGGGCTCACCATGAGCTGCTCGAGCGTGCCGATCTCGCGCTCGCGCACCACCGCGAGCGCGGTGAGGAGCAGGCTCACGAGCAGCATGATCGAGCCGATCACGGCCGGCACGTTGAAGACGCGCGACAGAAGCGCCGGGTTGTACCAGGCGCGCTCGCGCAGGTCCACGGGCGGCCGGAACGCGACGTCGGCCGCGGTCAGGCCGTGGGCGCGCACGATCTGCTCGGCGTGGCCGAGCGCCACGGTGGCGACGTTCGAGTGGGTGCCGTCCACGACGATCTGCACGCGCGCGCCGTGCGGCCCGGCGAGGTCGGCGGCGAAGCCCGTCGGCACCACGAGCCCGACCGTGGCGCGTCCGTGGTCGAGCGCTTCGACGAGGTCGCGCGGCCGGTCCGAGCGTCCGACAACGCGGAAATAGCCGCCGGCGGTCATGGACTCGACGAGGGCGCGTGACGCCGCGCTGCGGTCGTGGTCCACCACGAACAGCGGGGTGTCGCGCACGTCGGTCGAGACCGCGTAACCGAACACCACGAGCTGGAGGATCGGCGCGACGAACACGAGGCGCAGCAGCCGCGGGTCGCGCCGGATGCCGATGAGCTCCTTGCCGGCGACGGCGAGGATGCGCTCGAGGCGCTCGCGCATCACGGCGACAGCTCCTTGCGAAAGGCGCGCACCGCGAGCCCCACGCCGAGCGCGGCGAAGGCCACCATGATCGCGGCCTGCACCCACAGCACGTCGAGGCCCACCCCCTTGAGGAACACGCCGCGCGTGACGACCAGGAAGTGGCGCGCCGGAACGAGCATCGAGACCGCCTGGAGCGGCGGCGGCATGACGTCGATCGCGAACATGAAGCCCGACAGCAGGAACGCCGGCAGGAACGAGGCCACCATCGAGATCTGGGTGGCGAGCATCTGCGACTTCGCGACCGCCGAGATGAAGAGGCCGAGTCCGAGGGCGCCGAGCACGAAGCACAGCGACAGCCCGCCGAGTAGCAACGCGCTGCCGCGGAACGGCACGCCGAACAGCGCCACCCCGAGCGCGGAGGTCACCGCCACGTCCGCGAGTCCGATCGCGGCGTAGGGCAGGAGCTTGCCGAGCACGACCTCGAGGCGCGTCACCGGGGTCGAGGCGAGCTGCTCCATGGTGCCGCGCTCCCATTCGCGCGCGAGGGTGAGCGAGGTGAGCATGGCGGCGATGATCGCCATGATGACCGCGACCAGTCCCGGCACGATCATGTTGCGGCTCGCGAGGTCCTCGTTGAACCACACGCGGCTGTCGGCCACCAGCGGCAGGCGCGCCGGGCGCCCGGTGGACGCCTCACGCACGGACCACTGCTGGATGACCGCGCGCACGTAGCCGAGCGCGATGGTCGCGGTGTTGGCGTCGGAACCGTCCACGATCGCCTGGAGCGGCGCGGCGCTTCCGGCCGCCACGTCGGCCTGGAAGCCGGGCGGCACGACCACGGCGATGCGCGCCTCGCCGCGCTCGAAGGCGCCGGCGATCTCTGCGGCGCGCGCGCGGCGCCCGACCAGCCGGAAGTGGCCGGAGGACGTGAACGCCTCGGTGAGCGAGCGGCTCAGCGCGCTGCGATCCTCGTCCACGACGATCAGCTCGACGTTGCGCACGTCCCAGGTGATGGCGGTGCCGAACAGAACGAGCAACAGCACCGGCAGCGCGAACGCAAGTGTTAGGCTGCGCGGATCCCGCGTCAGCTGGATCCACTCCTTGCGCGCCATGGCGAGCAACCGGTGGCGGTCGAGCGCGGGCCCGCGGCGCGCGGCCGCCGATTCGCCGTGCGCGCCCGCGTCAGCCATCGACCGCGCCTCCGGCCGCCTGCACGGCGGCGATGAACACGTGCTCGAGCGTCGGCTCGATGCGCGCAATGGCGGACACCGCGACTCCGCGCGCCCGCAGGCGCGCGGCGACCGCCTCGGCCGCGCCCGGGACGTCGGTGGTCGTGACGTGCACGGCGCGTCCGAACAGCCCGGCGGCGAGCGCCTCGGGCAGGTCCGCGAGCGCTTCGACGGCGCGCGGGCCGTCGCTCGTGCGCACCTCGAACACCGGCTGGCGCAGGCCGGCGCGCAGCGCTGCCGGCCGGTCGAGCGCCACCAGCCGCCCGCGGTTCATGAGTGCGAGACGGTGGCAGTACTCGGCCTCCTCCATGTGGTGCGTGCTCACGAACACCGTGGTGCCGGCTTCGGCGAGCTCGTAGATGAGGCGCCAGAAGGCGCGCCGCGAGATGGGATCCACGCCGGAGGTGGGCTCGTCGAGGAACAGCAGCGGCGGGCGGTGGAGCACCGCGGTGCCGAGCGCGAGGCGCTGCTTCCAGCCGAGCGGCAGGTCGCGCGTCAGGCGCCCGGCGTGTTCCTCGAGGCCGGCCATGGCGAGCGCCCACGCGCGGCGCTCCGCGCGCTCGGCCGGCGGCACGCCGTTGAGGCGCGCGAAGAAGCCGATGTTCTGGTCCACCGTGAGGTCGCCGTACAGGGAGAACGCCTGCGACATGTAGCCGATGCGGCGCTTGATCGCTTCGGTCTCGGCGAGCAGGTCGAAGCCGGCGACGCGGCCGCGCCCGGCGCTCGGGCGCAGCAGTCCGCACAGCATGCGGATCGTGGTGGTCTTCCCCGCGCCGTTGGGTCCGAGGAAGCCGAACACCTCGCCGCGCCGCACCGCGAACGACACGCCGTCCACCGCCGTGAACGCGCCGAACGCGCGCGTCAGCCCCTCGACTTCGACGACCGGAGCGTCGTCGTGCGCGCCGCCGTTCATGGCGCGTCCCCGCGGCCGGCGCCCGCCGCCTCGGCGGCCGCGGCCTCCGCCGCGCGGGCCATGAACACGTCCTCGAGCGAGGGCTCGATGACGCGCCAGCCGTCCACCGCGAACCCGCGCGCGCGCAACGCCGCCTCGATGCGCGCGCCGGCGCCGGCCGCGTCCGCCACGGTGAGGTGCAGGCGGTCGCCGAACAGCGCGGCGCGCGTCACCCCGGGCAGCGCCTCGGCGGCCGCCTGCGCGGCGCGCACCGGGGTGGCGCGCACCTCGAGCAGCCGTCCGGCGAGCGCCGCCTGCAGCGCGGCCGGGGCGTCGAGCGCCACGACCCGCCCGCGGTGCAGCAGGGCGAGGCGGTCGAAGCGCTCGGCCTCGTCCATGTAGGCGGTGCTCACCACCGCGGTCACGCCGCGCGCGACCATCTCGTGGACGATGAGCCACAGGTCGCGCCGCGACACGGGGTCCACGCCGAAGGTCGGCTCGTCGAGGAGCAGCACGCGCGGCTCGTGGATGAGCGCGCACGACAGCCCGAGCTTCTGCTTCATGCCCCCGGACAGGGCCGCGGCGAGACGGTCGCGGAACGGCCCGAGGTTCGAGAAGCGGTAGAGCCGCTCGAGGCGCGGCGCGCGCTCGGCGGCGGGCACGCGGTAAAGGTCGGCGTAGAAGTCGAGGTTCTCGCGCACCGTAAGGTCGCCGTACAGGCCGAAGCGCTGCGGCATGTAGGCGAGGTCGCGCCTGGCGCGCTCCGGGTCGCGCGTGACGCTGGCGCCGAGAATCTCGGCGTCGCCGGCGCTCGGCGGCAGCACGCCGGCGAGCATGCGCAGCGTGGTCGTCTTGCCCGCGCCGTCCGGCCCGACCAGCCCGAACAGCTCGCCCGGGCGCACGTCGAAGGTGAGCCCCGCCACCGCGGTGAGCGCGCCGAAGCGGCGCGTCAGCCCGCGCAGCGCGAGTGCCGGGGCGCTCACCGGCCGGCGCCCTCGAGCACCACGTCGGCCGGCATGCCGGGCTTGAGGTCCCACGCCGGATCGCCCGTGACGCGCACCTTCACCGCGTACACGAGCCGGACGCGCTCCTCGCGCGTCTGCACGGTCTTGGGCGTGAACTCCGCCTGCGAGGCGATCGCCACGACGCGTCCCGCGTAGCGCCGCGCGCGGAACGTGTCGTTCGCGATCGCCGCGCGCTGCCCGACGCGCACCGCGCCGATGCGGTGCTCGGGCACGTAGATGCGCACCCAGCGGTCGTCGCGGTGGAGCACGGTGACGACCGGCGAGCCCGCCGCCACGATCTCGCCTGGCTCGCGGTGGCGCACGGTGACGAGCCCTGGGAAGGGGGCGCGCACCTCCATCTGCGCCAGCGTCGCGTCGAGGGTGCGCACCGCCGCCTCGGCCGCGGCGAGCTGGGCGCGCGCCGACTCGATGCGCTCGCGCCGGGGCCCGAGCTCGACGAGCCGCAGCTGCTCGGCGGCCTGCACGCGCGCGCTGCGCGCCACCTCGAGCGCGGTGAGCGCCTTGTCGAGGTCCTGCGCGCTCACCACCCCGCGCTCGCGCAGCGCGCGCGCGCGCGCCGCATCGCGCTCGGCGTCGGCGAGGCGGTCGGCCGCCGCCTGCGCGGCGGCGCGCGCGGCGGCGATCTCCTCGGGCCGCGAACCCCGCTCGAGCTCGGCCAGCGCGGCGCGCGCGCCCGCCGCCTGGGCCGCCGCCTGCTCGCGGCGCGCCAGCGTTTCGGCGCGCTCGAGCCACGCCAGCGGCTGGCCGGCCGCCACCGTGTCGCCTTCGTCGGCGCGCACCGCCTCGAGGCGCCCCGGCACGGTAAAGCCGAGGGCGGCCTCGGTGGCCTCCACCGTGCCGGTGGCCTCGAGCGCGTCGTCGGGTCCGCCGCGGCGCACGGTGAGGAAGGTCACGGCGGCGGCGACCACGACCAGCACGGGAACGACAACGAGCGCGGGACGGCGGCTCATGACGGTTTCTCCTGTCGGCGTGCGCGGCGCGCGCGCGGGGCGCGCCGCGCGCGCGAGGAACGCGGCGCGCGCGCGGCGAGCCCGGCGAGGTAACAGGCCCACGCGCGGCGCGCGTGCCCGGTGATGTCGAAGCGCCCTCCGGTCAGGTGGTAGTGGATGCCGGCGGGGATGAAGAGCCCGAAGAACACGAACCCGGCGGTCTCGGGGTCGAGCTCCGCGCGCGCCTCGCCGCGGCGCTGCGCCGCGCGCACCAGTTCGGCGACCGCGCCGCGCGCCGCGGCGAGCATGGCGGCCACCCGCGCGCGCCGCGCCGGATCCTGGAACACGAGGTCCGAGAAGATCATGAGGGGAAAGCCGCGGTACTCGCGGATGAACTCGGTGTGGAGCCCGAGGAACGCCTCGAGCGCCCCGAGCGGGGTGCCGGCGGAGGCGCGCGCCCGCTCGAGGTTGGCCGCCACGCGCGCGCCGAGGCGCTCGAGCGCGTCGTCGATCATGGCGTCCTTGCCCGCGTAGTGGCGGTAGAGCGCCGACGGCGCCACGCCCACGCGATGGGCGACCGCGGCGACGCTGATGCCGCCCGCGCCCTTTTCGGCGACGATGCCGAACACCGCGCGGGCGATCTCGTCCCGCCGCTCGGCGCCGCTGCGCTTGATCCGCCGCACACTCCCTCCGTTGTGAATGACGATTCACAATATCCGCCGGCCATGACGCGGCCGTCAAGGGCCGGGTGCGCCGCGGCGCGCCTCGAGCCTGTCAATTTTGGACGGTGCGAAGCGCCGCGGTCCGGATCGCGATCGGGGGTGTCGCTGAAGTGAACGTTGGTTCACCACAAGGCGGCGCGGGCCGCGGGCCGCGGGCGCGCCGCCCCACCCGCGCGCCGCGCGCCGCGGGGCTCAGGGCTCCGCGAGGGCCCGGCGGCGGCCGCGCTCGAGGTCCACCGTGAGCAGGAGCCACGCGCCGCCGAGGAAGAACGGCAGCAGCGTGAGCACCGCGAAGCGTCCGCCGCCGGCCGCCTGCGCGACGAGGCCGAAGAGCAGCGGGCCGATCACCCCGGCGAGCTTCTCGCTCACGGAGTAGAAGCCGAACAGCTCCGCCGTGCGCTCCGGCGGCACGAGCGAGGCGTACATCGAGCGCGACAGCGCCTGCGTGCCGCCCTGGACGAGCGCCACGAGCGCGGCGATCGCCCAGAAGTGCCACGCCTCCGACAGGAACCACGCCAGCGCCGTGATGAGCACGTAGCCGGCGAGGCCGAGGGCCACTGCGCGCTGCGGGCCGAGCGGGCGCGCGAGACGCCCGAAGGCGAGGCTGGCGGGCGCGGCGAGCAGCTGCACGAGAAGCAGCGCGCCGATGAGATGGGTGCGCCCGATGCCGATCTCGCTGCCGTACACGGTGGCCATCTTGACGACCGTGCCGATGCCGTCGCTGTAGAGCCAGAACGCGAGCAGGAAGCGCAGCAGCTCGGGTCGCCGCCGCAGCCCGGCGCAGGTGCGCGTGACCTGGCGCGCCGCCTCGAGCGGCGAGGGTGCGGCGCCGCGCGGCGCTCCGGTCTCGCGCACGCGGCGCACGAGCGGCACGGTGAACGCCGCCCACCACAGCGCGACGCTCGCGAACGCGAGGCGCGCGGCGGTCGCGGCGTCCGGCAGGCCGAAGCGCTGCGGCGCGGTGACGAGCGCGAGGTGCGCGGCGAGCAGCAGGCCGCCGCCCAGGTACCCGTAGGCGAAACCGCGCGCCGACACGCGGTGCATCTCCGCGGGCCCGGCCACCGCCGGCAGCAACGCGTCGTAGAGCACGTTGGCCGCGGCGAAGGCCACGAACCCGACGCCGAACAGAAGCAGCAGCGCGCGCCAGTCGCCGGCCGGCGCGGCCGCCAGCAGGGCGGTGGCGCCGGCGCCGACGGCCACGCATCCGACGAGCACCGGCACACGACGGCCGAGACGGTCCGCGATGGCGCCGAGGAGCGGGCCGCAGAAGGCGGCGAGGAGCATGGCGGCCGCGCTCGCGTAGCCCCACCACGCGGTCGCGAGGTGCGCCGGCATGGTGCGGCCGGCGACGCCCGCGAAGTACACGGGCAGGAGCGCGGCCACGATGCTGGTGGCGAACGCCGAGTTGCCCCAGTCGTAGAGGCACCACGCGCGCTGCGCGGCGGCGCGCGCCGGCCCGGCGGGGGGGAGGTCGGTCGCGGCGTCCGCGCCGCCGGGGCCGCGGTCGTCGGCCGGCGACGCGCGCCGTGGCGCGCCGCCGGGCGCGCCGGTCGGAAGGTCGCCGTCGAGGGGGGGCACGGCGGGATTGGTACCAGCACCCGGGTGTTATAGTCCACGGCCGATGGAGCGCACCGCGGTCGTCATCGGCGCCGGCGTCGCCGGCCTCGCCTGCGCGCGCGAGCTTGCGCGGCGCGGCGTGTCCGCCGTGGTGCTCGAGCGCGCGCGCGGGGTGGGCGGCCGCTGTGCGACGCGGCGCGTCGAGGGCCAGGCGGTGGACCACGGCGTGGCGTTCCTGCACGCCGTGTCGCGCGAGTTCGGCGATGCGCTCCACGAGCTCCCGGCGGCGTCGCGCATCCCCGGCTGGCCGCTGCGCGTCCGCGGCGAACGCATGGCCTGCCAGCCGAGCGCCTACCGGCCGGGCCGCCGCCGCTTCGCGGTGCACGAGGGCGTGAGCGCCTTCCCCAAGACGCTGGCCCGCGATCTCGACGTGCGGCTCGGCGTGGACGTCGTCGCGCTGCGCGAGGACGGCGACCGCCTCGTCGCGCTCGGCGCGGACGGCGCCGCGTGGCGCGGCCGCTACCTCGTCGTGGCGTGCGCCGTGGACCAGTCGCTGCGCCTCATCGAGCCGCTCGCGGCCGGCTGGCCGGGCGCCGGCGCGGCGCTCGAGCGCATTCGCGCGGTGCCGGTGCAGCCGGCGCTCACCGTCATCGCGGGTTATCCGCCCGAGGTCGCCGATCCGCCGTTCGACATCTGGCACCCGATCGAGGCCACCATGCTTCACACGGTGAGCCACGACTCGACCAAGCGCATCAACCCGCGCTGGCGCGTGCTCGTGCTGCAGGGCCGACCGACGTTCTCGCGCGAGCGCCTCGAGGCGCCCGAGGCGTCGTGGACCGCGGAGCTGCTGTGGGAGGCGGGCGAGCTGCTCGGCCGCTGGGCCGAGCGCCCGGCGTGGGTGCAATCGCACCGCTGGCGCTCCGGCCGCGTGCTGGCGGCGGATCTGCTCGGCGACGGCGTGTCGCTCGTCGCCCCCGGGGGGGCGGGGCTCGCCGTGATCGGCGACGCGTTCGCCAGCGACCCCGGGCTCGAGGGCGCCTACCTGAGCGGCGTGGCGATGGCGGAGCAGATCGCCGAGGCCGCGCTCGAGCGAGGTCTGGCAGGCCCGCCGTGACGCGCCGGGGCCCGCGCCGTGCCGCGGCGCGGGCCCCGGTCCCGCAGTGCCCAGGGGGGCGGCGGCGTCAGCGGATCGGCGGCCGCGCGAACCCGAGCTCGCCGCGTTCGCGTTCCCACGTGCGCTCGCCGCGGCGCGGGAAGATGCCGAGCGCCCGCAGCCCGGAGGCGTACTCGTAGCGCAGCGTGATGCGGTCCGCCGGCGCGCGCTCGGCGAGGAACTCGGTGCGGTGGACCGGATCGAAGCGACGGTCGCCCCAGCCGGTGCCGGGGTTGGAGGACTCGGGCGCCGCGTGCAGCCGGCCGGCCTCCTGCCTGCGGACGCCCTCGGGCGAGGAGGGCGCGGGCGCCTCGTCCCGCGGCTCGCGATCGCGGGCGGCGTCGCCCTCAGCGCGCGGGGCCTCGCCCTCGAAGCCACGCTCGTCGCCGCGCTTGAAGGGAGGCGCCTCGTTCTTGAAGCGGCGGTCCCAGTCGCGCCACGCCACCGGCCGCGTCTCGCGGAACGCGTGCACGCGGATCCACCCGAGGTCGCCGTTGGCCTGGCCGGTGCGCTCGGCGTAGCTGCGCTCCTCGTCCACGAACACGAAGCGGCGCACCTCCGACAGCGACGTCCGCCAGCCGCGGATGGTCGCCGTCTCCCACGGGTCGAGCACGTACATGGGCTCGTCGTGGCGCATGCGCGTGCGCTCGCCGTTGACGACGTTGAGGCCGTCCACCGCGATGAGCACGCCGACGCGCCGGCCGGTCGTGTTGCGCACGACGAGCGCGTAGGGGCGGCCGCGGAACGCCTGCAGGTAGCGCCGGTCCCACGCGCCGGGCTTGATGTAGAGCGGCGCGGTGGCGCCGTCCACGCGCACCGACACCTCGACGAGGCGGCCGTCCACGGTCCAGTCGAAGTCCGACACGTGCCGGCCGCCGCCCCACTCGACGTCGGCGCGCGCGGTGCCGGCCGCGAGCGCGACGGCCGCGGCGGCGGCGAGGACGCGGGCGAGCGCGCGCGGGCCGCGCACCGGGACGGGCACCGGCACCGGCTCCCCCTCCGGGATGCCGCAGCGCCTGACCACGCGCGCGAGGGCGCGCAGGCGCTCGAAGGCGGTGGAGGACTCGAGCCGCGCGCGGACCGCGGGCGCGGCGAGGCGGGTATGGCGGACGAGGCTCAGCGGGTGCATGGGGATCCTCCTGTCGGTCGTCGCGTGCTCCTGGCAAGGGTCTCTACGCACGATGTACGCCAGCCGGGGGCGCGCATTCCGCGCTCGCGTCCGGGCCGCGCAACGCGCGCCGCGGCGCGCGCTTCGCGCGGCCCCGCGGTCGGGGGCCGCGAGGCTTGCGCGCGGCGCTCCGGCGCGCGCGGCGCGGGGCGCGGCGGCGGCGCCACAGCGGCGTGGCGGCGGCGCCCGCGCGAACGTCCGGTCGCTGTCAGGCGCGGCCGGCGGGCGCCGCGCGCGGCGCGACGGCGAGGGGAGCGTGCGCGCAGCGCGCGGCCGCCGCGTTTCGCCGCCGCGCGTTTTCTGTTACCTGTTGCGCGCACGGTGCGCGCCACCTGCGGACCCCCGGAGCGCGCCCCCCGGCGCCGCGTCCCCCCCGCGCGCCGGAGCCACGGACGAGGAGCCGATGGAACACCACCTGACCGACGATCAGAAGGCGATCCGCGAACTGGCGCGCACCATCGCCGAGGAGAAGGTGAAGCCGGTGCGGGCGAAGTACGACGAGGAGAGCATCTTTCCGTGGGACATCGTCGAAGAGCTCGCGAAGGTGGATCTCTTCCGCGTCTTCATCCCCACGGCCTACGACGGGCTGGTCGAGGAGGGCTATGGCATCACCAACATGTGCCTGGTGACCGAGGAGCTCTCCAAGGCGTGCGCGGGCATCGCGCTCGCGTTCGCCGGCACCGCCCTTGGCGCGTTTCCGATCCTGCTCCACGGCAGCGAGGAACAGAAGCGGAAGTACCTGCCGCAGATCGCGGCGGGCAAGAAGCTCGCCGCGTTCGGGCTCACCGAACCGATGGCCGGCTCCGACGCGAGCGCGCAGCGCACCACCGCGCGGCGCGAGGGCGACGAGTACGTGCTCAACGGCACCAAGGTGTTCATCACCAACGGCGGCGAGGCCGACATCTACACCACGGTCGCGCTCACCCACCCCGAGAAGGGCGCGCGCGGCGCGTCGTGCTTCATCGTCGAGAAGGGCACGCCGGGGTTCACCTTCGGCAAGAAGGAGACGAAGATGGGCATCCACGCCTCGGTGACGCGTGAGCTCATCTTCGACGGGGCGCGCGTGCCGAAGGACAATCTGCTCGGGCGCGAGGGCATGGGCTTCCTCGTGGCCATGAAGACGTTCGACATCTCGCGGCCCGGGGTCGGCGCGCAGGCGCTCGGCATCGCCGAGGGGGCGCTCGAGGAAACCCTCAAGTACGCCCACACGCGCCACCAGTTCGGGCAGAGCATCCTGCAGTTCCAGGGGCTGCAGTGGATGCTCGCCGACATGGCGACGCAGATCGAAGCCGCCCGGGCGCTCATTTACGCGCTCGCCGCGCGCATTGACGCCGGCGACGTCCGGGACATCGGGCACCTGTCCGCCATGGCCAAGGTGTACGCCTCGGACGTGGCGATGAAGGTGACGACCGACGCCGTGCAGATCTTCGGCGGCTACGGCTACATGACGGACTACCCGGTCGAAAAGATGATGCGCGACGCCAAGATCACGCAGATCTACGAGGGCACGAACCAGATCCAGCGCAACGTGATCGGCGCGTGGCTGGTCAAGGAGGCGGCGCGGCTCGCCGGCTGAGCCGCGCGCCGATGCCGCGGCCGCGCGCCGCGCGCCCCGGGGCGCGCGCCGCGGACGCTCCGCGGGGCCGGCCGCGACCGCCGGCCGCGGCGCTCACCCCCACGTCACGACGTGCACGGCGAAGCGGCCGCGCACGGTGCGTTCGCCGCCGGCGGAGGGGACGCGCAGCTCGAGCGTGCCGTGGAGCGTGCGGTCGCCTTCCGCGCCGTCCCAGCGTCCGGTGACCTTCTCGACGCGCAGCGTGCCGCCCGCCACCGGCGCGGCCACGCCGCCGAGCGTCACCGACGACGTCTTCGGCGCGCGCGGGTCGCCGCCGCTCGCGGCCACGACGAGCTCGCGGCCCACGAGACGCTCGAACGCCTCCTCGTAGCCCACGGCGAGGTCCGCCGGGATCTCGCCCACGAGCACCACGCCCGCGCCGCGCAGCTCGAAGATCTCGGAGGCGCCCTCGTCCTCGGCCACGAACACGTCCATGCGCTCGAGCGCCGCGGCGTGCGTGGCGCCGGCGTCCTCGAGCTCGAGCGTCCAGCCGGCGCGCGCCGCGGCGCGGTCGCGGGCGGCGCGCGTTGCGTCGTCGCCGCCGGCGCCGCAGCCGGCGAGCGCCAGCAGGCCGGCGAGCAGGCCCGCGGCGGCCCGCAGGCGGGCGAAGGGTCGGGGGGTGCGGCGCGGGACCGCCGGGCGGGTCGCGGGCATGGCTCCTCCGGGGTGGGGGTGAAGGGGGGCCGGCCAGCGGCCGGCGGCGGACGGGACGCGCGCCCGCCGGCGCGCGTCCCCTACATGCCGAGGATGTGCCAGCCCGCGTCCACGTAGAGCGTGGTGCCCGTGATGCCGCTCGCCATGTCGGAGAGCAGGAACAGGGCCGCGGTGCCGACTTCCTCCTTGGTGATGTTGCGCTCGAGCGGGGCCGCGCCGCTGTGCTCCTTGAGCATGTCGGTGAAGCCGCGGATGCCGCGCGCGGCGAGCGTGTTGACCGGGCCCGCCGAGATGCAGTTGACGCGGATTCCCTTCGGCCCCAGCTCGTAGGCCATCTGGCGCGTCGCCTGCTCGAGCACCGCCTTGGCGCTCCCCATGACGTTGTAGTTGGGGATGGCGCGCTGCGCGGCGAGGTAGGAGAGCGACACGATGCTGGCGCCGTTCTTCTCGAGCAGCGGCAGCATCCGGTTCGTGACGTTGATGAGCGAGTAGGCGCTCACGTCGAGCGCGAGCTGAAAGCCCTCGCGCGGCGTGCGCACGAACGAGCCTTCGAGGTCCTCCTTGCGCGCGAACGCGATGCCGTGGGCGAAGATCTCGAGCGCGCCCCAGCGTCCCTCGATCTTCTTGCGCACCTCGTCAATTTCGTAGTCCTTGGTGACGTCGCACTCGGCCGTGAACGCGTGCGGCAGCGTCGCCGCCAGCTCCTCGACGGCCGGCTTGAGGCGCTCGCTGGCGTAGGTCAGGCACAGCCGCGCGCCGGCCTTGGCGAGGCACTCGGCGATCGCCCACGACAGCGAACGGTGGTTGGCCACGCCCATGACGAGCGCGTGCTTGCCGCGCAGATCGATCTGGTACATCGGGCCTCCTTGCGACGGGCCGCCGGCGGGCGGCGGTGGCGCCTCGCGCGCGACCTCAGGCCGCGCGCCGCTTCTCCCACACGCGGATGGGCAGGATGATGACCTGGATGCCGTTGAACTGGAGCCGCCGCTGGATCGCGAACGCGGTCTCGTGGTGGAGCGAGCGGGTCAGGAACGTCTCGCGTTGGAACACGAGCTGGCCGGCGAACACGATCGAGCGCCGGAACTCCTTGACCAGGTCCTGCACCATGGCGTCGAGCTCGGCGATGAGGTCGGTGCCGAGCGTGAGGCGGTACTCGGCGTAGTACCCCATGCGCTGCGCGAGGTTCACGTACTTCTCGAGGTCGGCGCGCACCTTGTCTTCGAGCGCCTGGAGCTCCGCGACCCCCTTGAACTGACCCGAGTCCACCAGGCCGACCGAGCAGAACACGACGTTCTTGAAGTGCCTGGGGAACATGCGCTGCACCGAGAGCATGGTGTGGATGCCGAGGCCGGCGTACGACTCGACGAGCACGATGGCGGTCGGGCCGTCGGGCGCCAGGTCCGGCATCTCGCGCGGCGGCGGCAGCGGCAGGTCGGTGAGCGCCTCGTCGAGCGCGGCGAGCGAGCGGCGCACGCGCCGGTAGTGCGCGCGCACCAGGAAACACAGCGCCACGAGCCCCCCGGTCGCGAGCAGCGTGACCCAGCCACCCTCTCCGAACTTCACGAACACCGTGACGAGCAGGATGCCGCCCGTCACGATCGTGCCGGTGAGGGCGACGATGAGGCGGCGGCGCCAGTGGGCGAGGCGCGCGCGCTCCTGCCACCAGTGCCGCACCATGCCGGCCTGCGTGAGCGTGAAGGTCATGAACACGTTGATCGAATACATGACGACGAGAATCTTCACCGCGCCGCCGGTGTAGAGCAGGACGAGTGCCGCGGCGAGGCTCATCGTCAGGATGCCGTTCTGCGTGACGAGCCGTTCCGAGAGGTGGGCGAAGCGCTTGGGCACCCAGTTGTCCAGCGCCATGGCGGCCAGCGTGCGGGGCCCCGCGACGAAGCCCGTCTGGGCCGCGACGAACAGCAGCGCGCCCTCCGACAGCAGGGTCAGCACCACGATCGCCGGGCCGAGTTCAAGGCCGCCGACCGACCAGCCGCTCGCGAGCAGCGACCACAGGCTGGCGTTGAGCGTTCGCCCTGGCTCGTGGTGCACGTCGTGCATCAGGTAGAGGAGCATGATGCCGCCCGCCACGAACGCGAGCGACGTCGCCATGTACAGCATGGTGCGCTTGCCGGTCTCGGCGCGCGGTTCGCGCAGGATGTCCGTGCTGTTGCTGACGGCCTCGATGCCGGTGAACGTGCCGCCGCCCAGCGAGAACGCCTTGAGGAAAACGAGCACCACGCCGAGCACCCCCATCTCCTGCACGGCGAGTCTCGTGTCGGCGACGGTGTCGGCCATGAGGTGGCCGAACACCGCCGACTTGACGAGCACGCCGTACACCATGAGGCCGACGTGGGTGACCATGAAGGTGAGGAAGATGGGCATGAGCACGGCGACCGATTCCTTCACGCCGCGCAGGTTGAGCGCGGTGAGCACGGCCACCATGCCGAACTTGACCGGCAGGGCGAACGTGCGAGCTTCCGCGGGAAGGAACGAGAAGATCGCATCCACGCCCGAGGCCACCGAGATCGCGATGGTCAGGACGTAGTCGATGGCGAGGGCCGCGCCCGACACCACGCCGGGCGTGGTGCCCAGCAGCTTGGTGCCCACCAGATACCCGCCGCCGCCGCTCGGGAACAGTTCGATGATCTGGCTGTACGAGGCCGAGATCAGGAACACGGTCGCCACCATCGCCACGACGAGGTACAGGGCGAGGTGGCGGTGGGTCCCGAGCGTGAGGAAGGCCTCCTCGGGGCCGTAGGACGAGGAGGACAGGCCGTCCGAGCCGAGTCCGACCCAGGCGAAGAACGCGACCAGGGCGAGGGTGTGGTGGATGCGCGGGTCGAGGACGTTCTTCGGCCCACCGATCAGGATCCCGCGCAATCGTTCGAGCACGGGCGGGGACTCTATGGATTCGTCGGCGGCGAAGCAAGAACCTCCGCCGTCGGGCCGCGCTCCAGCCGGCCGCGAGCGCGCCGGGCGCGCGGCCGCGCGTGGTAGGCTCGCCGCCCATGAGCCCGGCTGCGAAGCCCGCCGTGTCCCGCGCGAGGAGGCCCGCCGTTTCCGGCGGCGCGCGGGCCGCCGCCCGCCGCGGCGCGCCGCCCGTCGCGCGGCCGGCGTTCCGCTCGCTCGCCGCGCTCGAGCGCGCGATCGTGGCGTGCGAGACGTGCCCGCGGTTGCGCGCGCACTGCGAGCGCGTGGCGCGCGACAGGGTGCGGCGCTTCGCGCACGAGACCTACTGGGGCCGTCCGGTGCCGGGCTTCGGCGATCCGCGCGCGCGGGTGCTCGTCGTCGGGCTCGCGCCCGCCGCGCACGGCGGCAACCGCACCGGGCGCGTCTTCACCGGCGACTCGAGCGGAGACTGGCTGTACGCCACGCTCCACCGCTTCGGTTTCGCGTCGCAGCCGCACTCGACCGGGCGCGACGACGGGCTGCGCCTCGCCGGCTGCTGGGTGGCGGCCGCCGCGCGCTGCGCCCCGCCGGCCAACCGGCCCACGACGAACGAGCTGGCGCGCTGCCGGCCGTTCCTCGCCGCCGAGATCGCGCTGCTCGGCGAGGTGCGCGTGGTGGTGGCGCTCGGCCGCATCGGGCACGAGGCGTGGCTGCGCGCCTCCGGCTGGTGGGAGCGGCTGCCGGCGGGCGCGCGTCCGCGCTTCGCGCATGGCGCCGAGGCGCGGCTCCCGGACGGCGTCACGCTGCTCGCCTCCTACCACCCGAGCCGACAGAACACGAACACCGGCACGCTCACGCGCCCGATGTTCGAGGCCGTGTTCCGCCGCGCCCGCGCGCTCGCGGACGGCGCATGACGCCGCCGCGCGCGCCGCGCCCTTCACTTCCCGCTTGACGTGCCGCCCGGCGCGCGTCATGGTGCCGAGCACATCCAGCGGGTGCCCGCATTCCGCGGGCCAAGAGGGAAGAGGGGTGCAAGTCCCCCGCGGTCCCGCCACTGTGATGGGCATGCCGGGCCTCACGCGCCACTGACCTCAGGCGGTCGGGAAGGCGAGGCCCGGCGCGGCGCACGCCGCGAGCCCTGAGCCAGGAGACCTGCCCGCCGGCCATCGGCCCTTCGCGCTCCGGACGAGAGTGCCGTGGGGGACGGCGGCGATCGGCCCCTCCTCCATCTTCTCCGGAGGCGGGGCTTTCGATTGAGGCGCGAGCGACGCCGTGATCGAGTCCCTGTTGCTGCTCCAGCTGCTGGCGGCCGCGCCGCCCGGCGCGTCCGGGGTCGCGCCCGCCGCGCCCGCGCGCGCCGTCGCCGAGCATCCCGCCGCCGGCGACCTTGCCGCGCTCGCCGCCGCCGTGCCCGACACGGTGGTCGTGCTGCCCGAGGTGCGCGTGGTGCGCGACCGCGCGGTGCGCGGCGCGCGCGGGCACGCCCCGACCGCCTTCACCACCGACCTGCGCGCCGGCGCGGCGGGCCGCGCGCTCGAGACGCTGCCCGATCTGCTCGCCGATGCGGTCGGCGTGCGCGTGACGCAGTACGGCGGGCTGGGGGCCTTCGCCACCGTGTCGCTGCGCGGCGCGCCGCCCGGACAGGTGTCCATCTACCTCGACGGCACGCCGCTCAACTCGGCGGCGCAGGGCGTGGTCAACCTCTCCGACCTGCCGTTCAGCCCGATCGAGCGCGTCGAGGTGTACCGCGGCGGCGCGCCGCTCGCCCTCGGGCCCGCGCTGCCGGGGGGCGCCATCAATCTGGTGACGCTCTCGAATCCCGGCCTGCGCGAGGCGCGCGTCGTGCGCGGGGCGTTTGGCACGTGGGAGTCGCACGCCACGGCCGGCGTCGAGCGCGGTCCGGCGAGTCTCATCGTGCACGGCGGCTGGCGCGGCTCGGACGGGAATTTTCGCTACTTCGACGACAACGCGACGCCGTTCAACCCGGCCGACGACGCCGTCGTGACGCGCGTCAACAACCGCTACGACGCGGCCAACGCGCTCGCCACGCTGCGCGTGCGCGGGCCCTTCGGCGCGCGGTTCGTCGCGCGCGAGCTGTTCCTGCGCAAGGGCCAGGGGCTCCCCGGGCTGGGTGCAAACCCGGCGCTGCATCCGCGCCTCGCGCTCGAGCGCCGGCTCACTCAGGTCGAGCTGGTGCGCGAGGCGCGCGGCGGACTGCCGGGCGTCGCGCTGCGCGGGGCGCTGCAGCGCGACCGCACGCGCTTCCGCGACACGCACGGCGAGCTGCGTCCGGGGCGCGCCGACCGCGACGACCGCTTCACCGCGCGCTCCCTGGCGCTCGACGCGCGCTGGCCCGCGCCCGGCGGGCGCTTCGGGATCGAGGCCTCGGCCGCGCTGCGCGACGAGCGCGCCGCGCTCTCCGACGCGCTCGACGGCGCGCCCGACCCGCCCGCCAGCACGCGCGAGGGGCGCGGCCTGTCGGCGGCCGCCTGGGTGGGCGATCGCGGAGGGATCGTGCGGCTCCATGCGGCGCGGCGCTGGGACCGTCTCGAGGACCGGCTGCGCGCGGTGTCGCTCGGGCGCGTGCAGGCGACCGACGTGCGGCGCACGCTCGCCGCGCCGCAGCTCGGCGCGCGGCTGCGGCCGTGGCGCGGGCTCGAGCTGCGCGCCAACTGGTCCGACGCCGCGCGGCCGCCCGACTTCGCCGAGCTGTTCGGCGATCAGGGGAGCGTGCAGGGGAATCCGGCGCTGCGCCCCGAGCGCGGCGAGAACCGCGACGCCGGCGTGCGCTGGGAGGGGGCGCCGTTCGGGCGCCGCGTCGCGCTCGAGTGGTCGCGATTCGCCTCGCGCGTGCGGGACCTCGTCGTCTACCTGCGCAGCGGGCCGAGCACGGCGCGCGCCGCGAACGTCTCGGCCGCCGAGATCGCGGGCGACGAGCTGTCGCTCGAGCTCGCCCCGGCGCCCGGGCTCTCCGTCACGGGGGCCGCGACGTGGATGTCGGCCGTGAACCGCGGCGACGTCGCCCCGTGGCGCGGCAAGCGCCTCCCCGGACGCCCCGAGCGGCAGGCCAGCGCGCGCCTCGCGTGGGCGCGCGGCGGCGTGCGCCTTGGCGCGAGCGTGGATCACCTCGGCGAAAACTTCCTCGACCCCTCGAACCGGCAGCGCGCCGGCGCCCGCACCCTGCTCGGCGCCACGCTCGGCCTCGACGCCGGCGCGCGTGCGCGCGTCACCGTCGAGGGGCGCAACCTCACCGATCGCAGGGCGGCGGACGTGGGCGGCTACCCGCTCCCCGGCCGCAGCCTGTTCCTCGCCCTCGAACTTCGCCTCGGCCCGGCGGGCCACGCCCGGCCGTGAGGAGAATCCCCATGCTTCGACTCCTTGCCGTCCTCACGTGCCTCGCCTGCAGCATCGCGCTCTCCCCCGAGGGCGTGCGCCCCGCCGCCGGGGCGACCACCCGCGCCTACGTCGTGTGCAGCGACTACGTGACGGGCGCGCTCGCCGCGGTCCACCTCGACACGCGCGCGGTGACGCCCTACGTCGAGCCCACCGGCGCCGACGCCGTGGTGCGCTGGCACGACGGGCTGGTGTGGGTCGTCAACCGCTTCGGCGCCGACAACCTGCAGGCCATCGATCCGACGAGCGGCGCCACGGTGCGGCAATTCTCGACCGGCAACGGCTCGAACCCGCAGGATGTCGCCTTCGTCTCCCCGGTCAAGGCCTACGTCTCGCTCTACGAGAGCGCCACGCTGCTCATCGTGAATCCCGCGACCGGCGCGGTCACCGGCGGCATCTCGCTCGCGCCGTTCGCGGACGCCGACGGGCTGCCCGAGGCGGCGCGCATGGTGCGCGTGGACACGCGCGTGTTCGTGGCGCTCCAACGCCTCGACCGCAACGCCGGGTTTCAACCCGAGAACCCGTCGTGGATCGCCGTGGTGGACGCCACCGCCGACACGCTGCTCGACGCCGACCCGGCGCTGCCGGGCAAGCAGGCGATCGTGCTTGCGGCGCGCAACCCGGTCTCGACCTTCGCCTTCGACCGCGGCGCCAGCCGGCTGCTCGTGGCATGCGCCGGACGCTACGGCGTCGCGGACGGCGGCATCGAGGCGGTGGACCCGGTGGGCCTCGCCAGCCTCGGCGTGGTGGCGGGCGAGGCCGCGCTCGGCGGCGACGTGCTCGACGTGGCGTGGCACGCGGCGGGGCACTCCTACGCCGTGGTGAGCGATGCCGCATTCAACACGTCGCTCGTGGCGTGGAGCGCCGTGACCGGCGGCGCGCTCGGCAGCGTCTACGCGCCCGGCGGCTTCAGCCTGAGCGACGCCGAGGTCAACGACCGCGGCGAAGTGTGGGTCGCCAACTCGAGCTTCCTCGCGCCGGGGCTGTACGTCTTTCGCGCCGGCGCCGACACGCTGCTCGCCGGGCCGCTCGACTGCGGGCTGCCGCCGTTCTCCCTCGCGTTCGATCAGGACGCCGGCACGGTGCTCGACGCGCCGCGCGCGGCTCCCGTCGGCACGCTGCTCGCGGGGCCGTGGCCCAACCCGGCGCGCGGCGCCGCGCGCTTCGCGCTCACGCTGCCGGTGGCCGGGGAAGCGGCGGTCGAGGTGTTCGACGCGGCCGGACGCCGCGTCGCCACGCTGGCGCGCGGCGCGCTCGCCGCCGGACGGCACGACGTCGCGTGGGATCTCAAGGACGGCGCCGGAAGTCCGGTGCCGCCAGGAGTCTACGTGGTGAGCGCCCGCAGCGGAGCGGCGCGCGCCGCGCGCCGCGTCGCGATCGTTCGCTGACGCGCGCCGCCCGCAGGTCGGGCCGGCGCCGTCATGGCGGGGGCGAGGTCACGGGGTCGAAAAATGACGCCCGTGGGGCGCGCCGGCCTTGACCCCGGCGCGGACCGCCGCTAGTTTGCCGCCGCGCGTCGCTCCGGATCCGTGGTCCCACGCTGCGGATCCCCGCCGTTCCCCCCTCGCGGGCGGCGCCGGCGCTCCGGCCACGGGAAGGCCGGGGCGTTTCAAGGCTCTCCACACCGAACGAGAAAGCTCCCGGAACCACAACGCCGGGGCGCGCGGGGCCCCCTCGCGCGCGCCGCGGAAGCTATCGCATCGGAGGAGCCATGCCTCTCCGCAGGCTATGGATGGTCGCGGTCGCGTGCCTCTTCGCGTGTCTCGGCGGCATGACGCCCGTCGCGCGCGCCAGCATCTCCGTCACGCTGTTCTGGACCGCGCCCGGGGACGACGGCACCATCGGCGCCGTCAAGCGTTACGACGTGCGCTGGTCCACCGAGCCGATCACCGAGCAGAACTTCGCCTCGGCGAACGCCCTGCTGCGGCCGCCCGCTCCGCGCGAGGCCGGCAACGTGCAGATCGCCACCATCGGCGGTCTGCAGGAGGGGCGCAGCTACTTCTTCGCGGTCAAGGCGGTGGACGAGGCCGGCAACTGGTCGCCGATCTCGAACGTCGCCGTGTACACCTCGGCCGTGGTGGACGTCGGCGGGCGCCCGGCGAGCCTGGTGTTCTCGGCGCCGTACCCCAACCCCGCGCGCCATGGCACGCGCTTCCTCGTCCAGCTGCCCGAGCCCGGGCCGGTGCGCGTGGACGTGTTCGATCTCGCGGGGCGCCGCGTACGCACCCTGTTCGACGGGCACTCGGACGACCTGCGCGCCGAGCTGACGTGGGACCTGCGCGATGGTTCGGGCGCGCCGGTGCCCGCCGGGGTGTACCTGGTGCGGGGCCAGCTCCGGGGGCAGAGCATCACGCGCCGCGCGCTCGTGGTGCGCTAGCGTCGGGCCAGGCCGCAGCTCGCGGCGGGCGCCGCGCCGCGGTCCGCCGCGCGTCGGTTTGCGGCGCGCTCCCGCGCCGGCCTATGGTCGTCGTCCCCCGCGACCTCCGCCCCGGAGACCACGTGCCCAGCGACCGCCGACCCGCCCTCCGCCGCGCCGCGGCCTTCGCGCTCGTCCTCGCCCTCGCCGGCCTTCCAGCCGCCGCGTCCCGCGCGGCCGTGGCCGCGCCGCCGCCCGCGCGCGCCGACGCGCGGATCGCCCCAGCCGCCGCCGACACGGCGCTCGCCGACACGGCCAGCGCCGCGCGCGCCGACTCCGCGCGCGCCGACTCCGCGGCGGCGGCCGCGGCCGCTCCGCCCGACCGGGTCGCCGAGGTGCGCGCCAGCTTCAGCCCCGAGAGCCGCGCCTACGCGCGCACGCGCCAGGCCCTCGCGCTGCTCGAGCCGCTTTACGGCCTGCTCGCCGCGCTGTTCGTGCTGTTTTCGGGGCTCAGCGCCCGCATCCGCGACTTCGCCCACGCCTTCGGCCGCCGCCGCTATGTGCGCGTGCTCGTCTACCTCACGGCGTACTCGATCCTCGGTTTCGCCCTCGCGTTCCCGCTCGAGTGGTACCGCGGCTTCGCGCTCGAGCACCAGTACGGGCTGTCGAACGAGCGCTTCGGGCACTGGATGAGCGACCAGCTCAAGGGCCTCGGCTCCTCGATCGCGGTGCTCGGGCTGGTGCCGATCGTGGCGCTCGCGTACGCGGCCATCGAGAAGAGCCCGCGGCGCTGGTGGCTGTGGCTCGCCGGCGGGACCGCGCCGCTCATGGTGGCGGGCGCGTTGCTCCAGCCGCTCGTCTTCGAGCCGCTCTTCAACCGCTTCACGCCGCTCGCCGACCGCGCGCTGAGCGAGCGCATCCTCGCGCTCGCCGCGCGCGCCGACATCCCGGCGCGCCGCGTGTTCGAGATGGACGCCAGCGTGCAGACGAAGAAGCTCAACGCCTACGTGAGCGGCTTCGGCGCCTCGCAGCGCATCGTCATCTACGACAACATGCTCGCCACCCTGCGCCCCGACGAGATCCTGTTCGTCGTCGGGCACGAGATGGGCCACTACAAGCTCGGCCACATCTGGCAGGGGATCGTCGTCACGACCGCGGGCAGCGCGGCGTTCTTCTTCGTGACGTGGTGGGTCGCGAACCGCGCCGCGCGCCGCTTCGGGCCGCGCTGGGGCTTCCGCGAGCTGCACGACGTGGCCTCGCTGCCGTTGCTCGCGGTGACCCTGTCGTTGCTGGCGTTCGCGGCGCAGCCGCTCGCCTTCGCCTGGTCGCGGCACATCGAACGCGAGGCCGACGCCTTCGGGCTCGAGGTGACGCGCACGCCCGACGCCGCGGCGCGCGCCTTCATCGCCCTCGGCGCCGGCAATCGCTCGGACCCCGAGCCGCGCGCCGCCATCAAGTGGCTGCTCTACACCCACCCGCCGCTCGTCGAGCGCGTGCGCTTCACCCAGACCTACCGGCCGTGGGAGCGCGGCGAACCGAACCGCTACTTCCGCGGGGCGCCGGCGGACGCGCGGTAGCGCCGTGGCGGTCGCGGGGCGCGCCGCCGCGCGCCACCCGCGCCGGCGGCCGCGCCGCGCCGGATCAGGCGCGCGCCACCTCGACGATCGTCCCGCACACGCGGCCGGTGATGCGCGCCACCAGGCGCTGCGCCGGGACGCGCCGGCCGAAGCGCGGCGCGTGCTCGGACGGCTCGAGCCCCACGTCCGCCGCGCCCGCGAAGCGGAACACCGCGCGCGCGCGGCCGCTCCGCACCTCGGCCACGCCGTCCGCCACGCGCGCCTCGGCCCCCGGCGCGAGCGGGAACGCGAGGCGCGGCTCGGGCCCCTCGACGCGGTCCTCGATGACCATGCGCGACGCCTCGACCTCGACGCGCCGCACGTGCCGCTCGCCGGTCCACCAGCGGCACGCCCAGCCGCCCTCCTCGCGCGTCACCGCGGCGCGGCGGCCCCACAGGAACGGCCCCAGCATCTCGCTCTGGCTGCGGCCGCCGAAGTTCACCGTGGCGTGGGCGGGCGTGGCGCGGCAGCGGTCGCGGGCGGCGGGGTCCTCGTGGTACGCGTGCGTGCCAGGGTCCACGATGATGCCGTCGCCGTCCGCGAACAGCGTCACGGCGAGCGCGTCGGCGTGGCCGTGCGCGGCGATCGGGCCGAGCCCGAGCGGCGCGTGATCGAGCGTCGCGAGCAGGCCGGCGCGGCGCCACACCGTCCAGCCGCCGTCGGGGAAATGGTGCACGCCGTCGGGCGCGGCGCGCGTCGGGCGCGGCGCGCGCCGCGCCAGCAGCCACGCGTAGGCCTCGTGGCCGTCGCCGAGGGCGTCGGCGTCGAGCCACGCGGCGAGCGCGTTGCCGACGAGGTCGAGGCGGCTCCAGCCGTCCGCGCCGAGCAGGATGCGGCCGTCGTCCTCGTCGCCGACCTGCGGCATGCGCCCGCCCGGCAGGCGCACCGCGCGCGCGAACTCGAGCGACGCGGCGAGGCGCTCGCGCACCGCGGGCGGCGCCGGCAGGCCCGCGGCCTCGCCGGCGCGCAGCCCGAGCAGCACGAGCTCCCACACGAACGGCAGGTAGCCGAACGCCTGCTCGGCGTGGACGCCGTCGGCGTGAAACTGGCGCGGCACCTCGCGGGCGAGGCCGGCGAGCCCCTCGCGCAGCAGGGTCGCCGCCCCGCGCATCGTCGGCCACAGCGCGCCGGCCGCCGCGAGCGCCGCGTACTCCGCGAGCAGGTGGTTGTTGGCCGACGAGCCGAGGCTGAGCCGCGGCCGCAGGTGGTGCGCCTGCTGGGCGAGGAGTCCGAGCGCCGGCGCGAGCGCCGGCCGCGGGCCGAGCGGGTCGAGCCACGCGAGCGCGGCGCTCGTCGTCAGGACGCGGAGCGCCTGCTCGATGCCGCTCGTGTGGTGGACGCCGCGTCCGAGCGGCTGCGTCGCGCAGAAGTCGTCGAGCCAGCGCGCGGCGCGCGCGGCGTGCGAGGGATCGCCGGTGGCGCGCGCGGCGAGGGCGAGCGTCGGCAGCACGCCGAGGCGCGCCAGCTCCCAGACGTGCTTGGCCCCACCCGCGAGGTCGGTGCGGCGATAGTCGATGGAGCGGCTCGGGGCCTCGGGCCACTCGGCGCCGGTCTCCGGATGGGCGCGCCAGCGCGGCGGGTCCGCGATCTCGACCGGGCGTCCAAACAGGCTCCAGCGCCCCGCGGCGAGGTCCTGCGCCTCGTCGAGCGCGGGCGCCAGCCACGCGCGCGAGGCGGCCGGCACGCCGGGCGTCACGCCCGGCGTCGCGAGCCACGCATCGAGGCGGCTCGCGGCCAGCGCGCGGTCGGGTGCGCCTTCGAACAGCGCGACGAACGCGGCCGCGGGCGCCATGTCCTCCCACGCCGGGCGTGCCACGCGGTCGCGCCACGCGACGCGCGCACGGTGCGCGACCTCGGCCGGCGACATGGCCGCGAGCCGGCGCAGCGCCCAGCGTGCGCCACTCACGGGCGGCCGCTCACCGGCCCTCCGGCGCCGCGGCGGAAGCGGCCGTGTGGCGCGCGAGGAAATCGAGCGCCGTGCGGTTGACCTCGGCGCGCGGCAGCGCGTGGCCGGCGCCGGGGAACCAGCGCACCTCGACCGCCGCCCCCGCCGCGCGCAGCGCCGCCGCGTAGGCGCGCGCCTGGCCGATCGGGACGTTGGGATCCTCCTCGCCGTGGAGCAGCAGCACCGCCGCTCTCACGCGGCCGGCGCGCAGCAGCGGCGAGCGCTCGCGCCATCCGGCGCTGTCGCGTCCCGCCTGCGCCTCGATGACCTCCCGCAGCCCTGCGATGCGCGCGCCGCGGTGGGCGGCCCACAGGTCGTAGATGCCGGCCTGCGCCACCACCGCGCGCAGATCGTCGCGGCGTGACGCCAGTTCGGCGACCACGGTCGCCCCGCGCGAGACCCCCCACGCCGCGAGGCGCGCGCGGTCCACGCCCGGGCTGGCGGCGAGGCGGTCGAGCGCCGCGGACGCCGCGGCGAGGGTCGCCGGCCCCATGAAGTCGGGCGGTCCGGCCGAGGCGCCGTAGCCCGGCATGCTGAGGAGCATCACCGCCCAGCCGCGCTTCGACAGCGCGCTCGCCATGGCGAGCATGCCGCGAGCGCTGCCGCCGTGGCCGTGGACGAGCAGCAGCCCCGGCGCGCCCCCCGCGCCGGCCGCGGGCGCCGGCGCGTCGCGCGCGGCGTCCGGCGCGGCGTCCGGCGCGGCGGGCGGCACGAACACGACCTCGACCGCGCGCCCGTTCACTTCGAGCGTGGTGGACGGATGGGCGCGCGAGAAGGGCCCGGGCTCGGCGCGCACCGTGGTCGTGGCGCGCAGCACGTGGCCGCGCGCGTCGTGGCCGCCGAGCGTGAACACGAGCGTGGCGCGCTCCGCCGACGCCGGCTGCACGGCCTGGATGCTCATGGAGTCGCCGGGCCCGATCGCCTCGACGCTCCTGACCAGCCGGTCGAGCCGCTCGCGGCTCGACGGCCGCGCGCGCGTCGCCACCGGGTCGTCGGGGGTGGCCTCGAACACCAGGCTGTCGAGGTAGAGCCCCTGTCCGCCGGGGTTGGCGATGACGAGGTTCACGCGCCACATGAAGTCCTCGTCGGCCTCGACGACGGGCGTCGCGGCGCGCAGCACGGCGGCGGCCGGGGCCGGCGCCGCGGAGGAGGCGGACGGGACGGCCGGCCGCGCGGCGCCTGCGGCGGGCGGCACGCCTCCCTGCGCCGCGGGCGCGCTCGCGACGGCGGCCGCCAGCAGGGCCGCGAGCGACGTGGCGAGCGTGCGCGTACGGAGCGTGTGGGTCATGGGGGCCTCGTCCATGGCGTTCAGCGCGGCCGGGAACTCGGGGACGTCGAGTGCGCGCGCATGCTAGCATGCCGCGCCGTACGCGCAGGACGCCATGCCGCGCGCCGCCCGGCCACCCGCCGGCGTTCGAACGCGCGCGGGTTCCGACCGCCATGATGACCGCCCGACTGGCCTGGCTCTTCGACGTGGACGGCACGCTCCTCACCACCGAGGGCGCGGCGCGCGAGGCGTTCGCCGAGGCGCTGCGCGAGGGCTTCGGCGTCGAGGACGACCTCGCCGGCATCGCCTTCGCAGGGCGCACCGATCCGCTCATCCTTGGCGACATCTTCGCCCGCCACGGCCTCGCGCCCACGCCGCACGAGGAGGCGCGCTTCTGGGACAGCGCCTTCTCCGGCGTGCGCGCCAGCCTCGCCGCCGACCGCGGGCGCCTGCTGCCGGGCGTCGCGGCGCTGCTCGATGCGGTGGAGGCCGAGCCGGGCTGGATCATGGGCCTGCTCACCGGCAACAGCACCCAGATGGCACGCGTCAAGCTCGGCCACTTCGGCCTGTTCGAGCGCTTCGCCTTCGGCGCCTTCGGGGAAATGGCCGAAAACCGCGACGCCCTCGCGCGCCGCGCGGTGGAGGACATCGCGCGCCGCTGGGGCGTGCCGGCCGCGCGCTGCGTGGTGGTGGGCGACACCGAGCTCGACGTGGCGTGCGCGCGCGCGGCGGGGGCGCGCGCCGTGGCGGTGGCGACCGGCGGGCGCACGCGCGCGGAGCTGGCGCGCGTGTCCCCCGATCTGCTGCTCGACGATCTCACCGACCCCGCGCCGCTCCTGGCGTGGGCGCGCGCGCTGACGGGGGCGGGCGGCTAGGTGTGGAGTCTCACCAGGTTGTTCCCACTGAGTAGCTGTTCAACCGGGGTCCTTCTGACGGACTTTGGGTGGTGTCTGACGCCATTCCAAACCGAACAGGGAGGAGCCCCGGATGAACGTCCACAGTG